>Ga0302190_10000006_pt1 | contig 184228 bp, 144 predicted proteins | sample II_Bog_E2_3_FD_198784 | JGI IMG/M metagenome (GOLD analysis project Ga0302190, IMG submission 198784) | Peat permafrost microbial communities from Stordalen Mire near Abisko, Sweden - II_Bog_E2_3 | ecosystem: Environmental > Terrestrial > Soil > Wetlands > Peat | place: Sweden: Abisko... | reverse complement strand
GAGATTGATGGTGATGTCGCCGTTCAGGTGCATGCGCACCACGTCGGCGTCGAGAGGTTTTGGCTTCTTGGTCTGCCAGTCCCGCGCCAGGTAGTACGGAACCGAACCGTTGGGCAAGGGATGAGCAGCCTGCATTCCGTAGGCGCGCCGGTTGACGAAGAGCTTGATGAACCGGTCTGCCGTCTCGCGGCTTACACAGAAGGTCGTATACATGGATCTCGCTCCTTCCTGAAGTTCTGTGTTTGTAACCCGGTTCCAGGACTCGGTCAAATCTGTGGGGGGTCGGCTGGATGGCTGTTTGCGGGTGAGAAAGAATGACAGCCCGGAGCGTACACCGGGCCGTCAAAAGCAGCAACGAGGTTGGGGTTCTTCAGGACTGGTGGGCGAAGTGCAGCCGACCGTGCTTCAAGTCAGGCGCGAGTTTGCGGTTGGTGGCGAAGCCATTCGGTTCAGCGTGGAAGCCGGGAAAGGCGGCGGCCTCGGCCAGGGCATAACGGGTTGCGAGCGAGCGGATACGGCCAGCGGATAGGCGCATGGGATTCCTCCTGGTTGTGTTCGGGATTTGGTGCGGTGGGTGGTATGAGGCAGGGTAAGGCGATCAGGCCTGAGCCAGTTCCATCTGGGAGAGCAGCAGACCAGGCTGATCGACGTAGTTGAACAGCTTGTACTCGGAGAAGACCCGGTCGAAGAGTTCGGAGGTGAACCGGTCTTCGCAACCTTCGAACGAGAGCATGTACCACGTTTCCCGCTCCCGGCTGGCCCTTCGAGGAGCAGAGGCTTCTGGAGCTTCGCGGCCAGGAAGACAACCTGGGTCATCACGGGGTCGATGAAGTAGCCCGTCGCGGCCAGCTTTTCGGTAAGACAATCCAGAGAATCAAACATCTGGGCCCCTTCGCCGCCTGCCTGACCAAAGGGATGATTTAAAGATCGCCAGGGCAGCCTTTCTGGTGACCTTCGTGCGCCAGCTTTCCATCGGCTACTTCGTTGAATTGCGGTTTGAGCATGGCGCGAGTTTCTGAAAGGTTCAAGTTGCTTGATATCAAACGGGCTCAACGGTCCCTCACCTCTCAGGCGCTCACGGCAAGTCGGGTACGAATAGCGCTCTTTGGGCTGAACCTCTTGCCATTCCCGGCGGTTGGGAGCTTCTCCACCCAATTCGACAAATCCGTCTCGCGGTATCTGACCAAGTTGTTGACCTTCACATATTGAGGTCCTTCCCCAACCAGCCTCCAACGGCGCACACAGGCCAAACTCACCTTGAGGCACGCCGAAACGTCGTTTTCCGTAAGAAGCGATTCCATATACATCTCCTTTTTGTGAAAAGCTCCTGTCTGCTCACTTCGCTTGCGCGTTGGGAGCAGGCAGGCGATGAACTTACCCTGATCTTAGGCCTCGGTCAAATCTGGAGGCTCGGTCCCAGTCTGGTCGCCTGTCACCTTGGGAGCAGGGGCGAGTGGTCTTGAGATACTTTCCAGCGCGTCCCGCTTTGCCTTCATCCGCACATGTAGGTAGTCCCGGAGAACGTCTTTGGAAACGTGGCCGACAATTTGCCGGATAGTCTCCTCGCCAGCGCCGCTTTCGGCCAGTTGCGTGATCAGTGTGTGCCGATGATCGTGCCACCTGCCCGTCACCTTCGCGTTCGCTCGAATATTCTGCCACGCGGTCTTAATTGTGGTCACGTGTCGCGTAGGATCCCAGGGGCGAGGCTTGCCAAATGGAAAAACAAACCATTCCTGACGAGTCTCCTTAAATTTCTCCAGATACCATGCCACGTAATCGGCAATGGCCTGCTGGAGAGCCGAGTTAATTGGGATCGTCCGCCCCTCTCCTGCTGCCGTCTTGCTCTCTCCCACCTGAATAAAGTTCTTGTCCAGGTGAATCTGGCTCCAGGCGAGCGACTTGATCTCGGAGTCGCGCATTCCGGCGTTGAGCGCCATTGTGAGCGCGAGATGAATATGGGGAGAACGAGATTTTCGCGACAACTGCTGCATCTGCTGGATTTCTTCGGGCTCGTATGCTTTCCCGATCTTGCGCCGAGAGGGCAGCTTCAGCTTTTTCTGCTTGCGAAGGCGGACTCGAAGGACGTCGCCCGACTCAGCCATCATCGTCAGGAGAAACCGGACTTCCTCATTGATGGACTTCGGCGCAGCCAACTCTTTAAGGCGCGCGCTCTGATAACCAAGGACTTCCGTCTCCCCGATGTCTACCAGCAACCTGTCGCCCAGGTGTTGCACCACATGGCCAATGGCGTATTCGGCAAAGGTAATGCCTCGAAAACGCAGTTTGTAGTCCACCAGATAGTCGCTTGCCACATCCCGCAAAAGACGGATGCGACTTTCCCGCCTTTCCCGGAGGTTGTGATACCCCTGCTCGAGTTCGCGACGTCTTTGGGCTTCGGCGTCCCTTGCCACCGTCTTCGAAGTTGATTTGGCGGATTCCCGGATGAACTGGCCGGCGAAGTAGAACTTGTACCACCACACTCCGCCTCGTTTGAAAACTGTCATGGATCGCTCCTGTCTCTCGGTGAGGCACGGACCCCGAAAAGGTCCATGCGAAGTGAGATTGGAGCAGGAGCGGAACTGGCGCAACTCGACAGGCAACCGAGGGCCGGAAGGCGACAAGTCCATGAAATGAGGAGGGAACAACTGAGCTAGGTTGCTATGGACGATACATCCATTTTGAAAGAGCCTGGGCACAAAATTGGGCACAATTTAGAAAATTGGCGAATCTTGGCTGCTCTAACCTGCTCTAAGTTGTTGATTTTATGGCTCCTCAGGTAGGACTCGAACCTACAACCCTTCGGTTAACAGCCGAATGCTCTGCCATTGAGCTACTGAGGAACGCTGGCTTGACGCTGTGCGACTCTTTAAAACTATCAAAGCGCGCGCGATGCGTCAAAGTCGGGCCAGGGATTCCTGTGAAAAACGCTTCTGGAGGGGCGGAAATGACTCATAACGGTGATATTCAGGGGCGTTTGAGGATGCTAGTCTGCCGTAGAAAGCACTGTTTGGCGTAGATTTTCGGCGTTGTTGGCGCTACGGGCAGGGAGGGCAGTCAGTTTTGAGATTCCTGGCACCGTTGCGCGCGGCAGAACTCGATGGATAGCGGGGACTGGCCGCGTTGTCGGTTTTCATTTCGCATTTCGTGGGCCTGGTTTCCGCTGCGGGCAACTCGGCAGTACGTCCCGGCCCGTGGCACCTGTTTTGGGATGGGCGGGCGGCTGAGATGCTGTTTTTCGTGCTCAGTGGGTACGTGTTTACGATGCCTTACACTGGAGGGCAGGCTCGTCAAGTGGAGCCGGTCAGTTTCTGGGTTCGGCGGATTATGCGGCTGTACCCTGCGTACTGGTTTGCCCTGGCACTGACATTGCTGCTGCGCGGTCTGGTCCTCCACGACAACCATCTGGCGATGTTGAACGACTGGGCGGCATCGATCTGGACAGAGCCGCTGAACGCGAAGATTCTCCTTAGGCAGTTTGCAATGGTCGCTCCTGGTGTGGATTCGAATGGTGTTGATCCCGTGATCTGGAGCCTGATAGTGGAGATGAAGGCTTCGCTGCTTTTTTCTGGGATTGTTTGGCTGGTTCGACGCTCCCCGCATTGGTCGCTGGCGGTGCTGCTGCTGGCGGCGCTGTACTTTCCGGGTGCCAATCCGCAGGGGCTCTCGACGATTGCGTTGGCGGGCTCCTTGCAGCTCTTTGTGGGGGCAGCTACCTCGCGCTCTACCGTGAGGCACTGCGGGGCCGGATTGGCCGCAGCGGATTGTGGGGCAAGTTAAGGTCTTGCATTGCAGCGGTGCTGCTTTACGGCAATGCCTCGTTGTTTGGCGACAAAGGGCGGGTGACCTGTACGTTGGCAGGAGTGGGTTCGGGGGTGATTACTCTGCTCTTTCTGGAGTTGCGTCCGCTGGCGGCGATGGCGACGGTTGGTCCGAGCCGGTTTCTGGGAGTTGTTTCGTACTCGTTCTACCCGCGGCACCTGCCGATATTGCTCAGAATAGCCAACTGGCTGTATCCGAGGGTGCACTCGCTGGTGCTGTGCGGAGCGGTTGGGCTGGCTGTGATGCTCGCAGTTTCGAGGGTGGTCTGGTCTGTTCTGGAGATTCCGTTCCAGGAGTTGTGCCGACTATGGGCGCCGCATCTGGACCGCTGGTTTTTGGGGCTTTTGCGTTCCGAGGGAATGGCAGCGAAGATGATTTGACAAGCTTTCAGCCGGCATGTGGGATCCGGAAAGCGGGTATTTGGTTGTTTTGCAAGGTAGTGTGAGAAGTTATATTAATGATTTTAAATTGGTTACGAGTCGAAAAGCGCAAAAAGGAATGAGGTGAACTTTTTCCGCTTTGTGCGTAAGTTATTGAAATCAGATTGTGTGCTGGCTCGTGGGCGGTGTTGTTTGTGCAATTGTGCAAGAAGTGCGCATTCATGGCGTTGCGGAAAAGTAGTTTGCCCTCGGAGCCGAGAATGACTCTTGTGAGCTTGCCGCCGGTAACTTGGACGCGGGTAATCGAGGTAGTGGTGAGCCGGGGCCTGGGAAACCTCCTCTGGCAAGTATTGTGCGCGTATTGGGTCAAATTGTCGGCGAAATTGAGGAAAGTTTCTAGTTGTTCGTTGAAGGCGGTGGAAGAGGGGTTTCTGGCGCCCCAGTCTGAGAGCCCAACCGGGAGGCATGCAGGCGGGGACGGCTTGGCAGCAAGGAGAGACAGAGGCCGGTATTTGATGCCGTTGCGAAACTCAATTGAGGAGATGCCTGGAAGGCGCGAGCACTCGCTCGGATGTCCTCAGGATCTTGAATTGCGCGTTCGGTCTTTTCGTTCAATTGGGCGCGATTCAGATAGTTTCAGTTTGGGCTGCAAATGGCACAAAAATAACATCGTTGGAATGGTTTGTTCGAAGCTGAGTCAAAGATTTGTGGGATGCCCCTACGACTAACGCGTCATTGCCCGATAATGACCGAACAGCTAACTTCCATGTATAGGGTTGGTTGGGTTCGGGCGCGCCGGGCGGTAGTCACCACGAGGCCGCAAAGCACGTCAGGGAACGGATGGTCAGGGTCTTGGGTCAGTGGTTTGCTGCCTGCCCGCCTCCGCAAGATCCCGAAGTCAAGAAGCCCCTGTTGAATGTTTCAGCTGTTTCTCTATGGGATCCCTCGCCGGTGTAGCCGCGGCAGCATCTTCGAATGAGGGGCGCAAGAGTCAGTGATACGAATTTTCAAGCAGGTTGGAGCTCAGAACGTACGATGAATCAGCCCATTTCAGTCCTTGGTTTGCCTCTCGCTCAGGTCACGTTGGATCAGGCCGTCACTCGCATCGAGCAGATGATCGCCCAGCGCGGTACCCATCAGGTTGCTACGGCAAACCTGGATTTTTGGCTCAAGTCCACGACCGACCCCCTCCTGCACCGGATCATTGCGGGTTGTGACCTCGTCGTCGCCGATGGAATGCCCCTCGTCTGGGCTTCCAGACTCCTCGGCGCACCCCTTCCGGAGCGGGTTACCGGCATTGAGATTGTTCCCCGGCTCATGGAGCTTTCTTCGTCCAAGGGCTATCGCGTCTTCCTGCTCGGCGGCGGGCCCGGTGTAGCAGACCGAACCCGTGCGCTCTTTGAGACCAGGCTTCCGGGCGTGCAGATCTGTGGCACATTTTCTCCGCCTGTTTCCGAGCTCAAAGACATGGACCATTCCGAGATCATCGACAAGGTCCGGGCCGCCCAGCCAGACATTCTGCTCGTCGGCTTCGGAAATCCCAAACAGGAAAAGTGGATCTGGATGCATCGCAGGCAGATGGGCGTTCCTGTTTCGATCGGCATCGGCGGCTCCATGGATCTGCTTGTCGGCGACCTGAAGCGCGCTCCCCGCTGGATGCAACTCTCCGGCCTTGAGTGGCTCGGCCGCCTCGCCCAGGAGCCGACACGGCTTGCTCCCCGCTACGCGAAGGACTTTTTCGGTCTCGTCAGCCGTTTGCCTCTGGCCATCTTTGCCGCTGTCTTCCAGCGCTCCTATAAGGGCCCTACCACCACTTCGCGGACACACGACTCCAACTTCCTCCATCTCCACATTGCTGGTGAAGTCACGGGCGAACTTCAGCCCGTCATTGAGCGTGCGGTCTACGAGTGCGTGGTCGGCTCGCGCATGCTTTGCCTCCACTATGACAAGGTTGCCTATATCGATCCCATTGGCATGGGGCTGCTCCTCGGAGCGCGCCGTACCCTGTATGAAGCTGGCCTCTCGCTTCAGGCGGCGCATATCCCCAATCGCATCCGTTTCCTCTTCTTCGCCTGGTGCGTCCGGCCGCTGATGGACGAGTTGACCCCTAGGACCATGCCAGTCGCCACCAAGAAAGTTCAGCCGGCGTTGAACGCTACGAAAAATTGATGACCACCTTGCGCCTATCCATGGCAGACTTCCGCATGTCGATCGGCTCCGGGGGCGTTACTGACCAGCAGCACGCCGTCCCGGACTGGTGTCGCCCCTGCGAGAGCGCCTGACCATGGACATGATCATCCTCATACCTGGGATCACCTCTCTGCTGGTTCTCGCACGCTGGGGACTCCGGGCTTCATTTCTCTATGTGTATCTGCCAGTCCTGCTGCTGTTGCCGATGTATTTCGTGCTGCGTTTTCCCCATCTTCCGCCTCTCACTTTTACCGATACTGCAATCCTGCCCATTGGCATCGTCCTGCTGGCGCAGGGACTGCCAGGCTGGCGGCTTTCCTGGACAGACTTCCTCATCCTCGGCCTCGCTCTCAGCGCCGGTCTTGCTGAGGGCGTCAACTCCATCGCGGAAAATGGTGGGCTGCAGCTGTTCTCCGCCATCACAAACATCGTCTTCCCCTATATGATTGGGCGTCAGCTCATTGAGCCCCACGGCGCCGAGCCCGATAAGGCCCCCGGCACACGCGTCCTGTTCACGCGTCGTCTTGTGGTCTTGCTCGCGCTCGTGGCCCTGATCAGCGTCTATGACTTTCTCTCCGGGATTTCCACCTCACAGCTGCTCTGGAGCCGCTTCTTTCCAGACCAGACAATCGAATGGCCACAGCAAGTTCGATGGGGCTTCGGCCGCATCGCCGGTCCCTTCGCCCAGGCCATCCTCGCCGGCATGATGTTCCTCTGCGGCCTCGGCTATTGCCTCTGGTTACGTCGTGCCGATGCTGCGTGGGGACAGCGCAGGCTCGTTGCCGGCCTTCCATTTGCGGTCAAAGGATTGCTGCTCACAGGTGTCATCGCCGGCCTGCTCATGGCGCAGTCGCGCGGTCCCTGGTTCGGTGCCCTCATGATGCTCGGTATTGCCTGGCTCGCTCGCGCTCGCTCCGTGAAACGCGGCGCGCTCATTCTCCTCGCCCTCGTCATCGCGGCCAGCGCCGTCGGCATCGTCTTCGGCTCCAAATACACCGCTGGCAGCCGCCTCAAAGCCCACGACGAAGAGCAGGAAAACGCCATCTATCGCCGGGAACTCCTTGACAATTATCTTCCCCTCGTTTGGCAGAGACCTCTCACCGGCTGGGGAATCACCTCTTACCCCTCCGTCGGTGGCCAAAAGTCGATCGATAACGAATACCTTCTCCTCGCAGTCACGGAGGGACTTCCCGGTTTGGCACTCTTCCTTATGATTTCCATCGCCACTTGCGCCAGGCTCCTTCAACTGCTGCGCGGGGCGACAAATGCAGATGACCGGCTGTTACTCTTTACGCATCTCGGTGTGTTGGTGGGGCTTCTGACGACCGTCGCAAGCGTGTACCTTGGATTAGAGGTGCAAATCCTTTTTTATCTGATTGTGGGCTGGATTCAGGCCATGGATCCGAACCGAATGGCAGCTGCTCCAGGTGCCGTTTCGCATCTAAAGTCACGATTTTGCCTGGAGAGTGTCTTGACCTGATGGGGGCTCCTGCATGACGCCATGTAGGCGCATCACTTAAGCAAAATGGTATTTGCCGCGCACGAATTTAGGGATGATTTGAGGTTGTCTTGAACTTGGTTGCAATGGTCGAACTCGTGTTCGCCGTCCTGTTCGTAATACTTTCCGGGCCCGTTTTCCTGGACTTGCTGCTCGCTCTGGCCGGCAATCTGTGGGTGCTTGTGCGCCCCGGAACACGTGTTTCTGCCACACTATTCGATCCCGCTGCAGGCCAGGTCGCCGTGTTTCCCCTCGCCGTCGTCATTCCCGCGCACAACGAGGAGGTTCTCGTCGCAGGCGCTGTCGCTTCGCTGCGTAGGCAAAGTGCGACTACCCCCATCTACGTCGTAGCCCACAACTGCACAGATGCCACGGCGGCCATCGCGATTCAGGCTGGTGCCACTGTGGTGCTTCTCAATGACCCACAAAGCTGGGGCAAGGCGGCGGCTCTGCGCCATGGCTTCGCCGCCGCGCTGGCCAACGGGGCCTTGGCCTGCCTCGTCCTCGATGCCGACTCCGTAGCATCGGAAAATCTCCTCACCCTCACCTGCCAGGCCTTCGTACAGGGAGCCGCGGCCACGCAATGCCGTTACGAGCAGCAAACGCCGCCGGGGCAGCCATGCTCCCTCGTCGAGCGCCTCAGGCTGCTGGCTTTCCGCGGCATGAACGTCGTTCGCGCCCGCGGCCGGGCCGCCCTGGGCTTTTCCGCTGGCATCTTCGGCAATGGATTCGCGCTCTCGTCCGCAACGCTGCAGCAGGTGCCCTACAATGCTGACGGCATCGCAGAAGACGTCGAATACCACGTCCATCTCGTCGCAGCCGGTCTCCGAGTCACCTGGCTCGAAGCGGCTCGTGTGTTCGCAGATCTGGCCCCCGCAGGAGCCGTCCAGACCGCCCAGCAGGCCCGTTGGGAAGGTGGTCGTCTCAGCATCGCCCGCACCTCCGCTCCTTTGCTGCTCGCCGCATTTCTCCGGGGAAACCTCCGCGCAGGCGAAGCCTTGCTGGACGTCTGGAGCCTGCCCCTCAGCAGCGGCCTAGTCGCTTCCGTCCTATGTTTCTTCTTGCGCCCCTGGTGGACCGCATTTTATGCGGAGAGCTGTGCCGGAATACTGGTAGCCTATCTCGCTACAGCACTCCTTCTAGGGGATGACCCCGCCAGGGATTCACTCGCGCTGCTGCTCGCTCCAGCTTTCATCCTGCGCAAGCTGCGCCGCTCCAGAGCAACACTTCGCCACGCACGCAAGGGCGCAGAATGGGTGCCTACCAACCGGGAGCAGCCACAGCCATGACTCACTCCATCGAGCCCATCTCCTCGTATCCCAACGAGCTCATGCCCGAGCTCGCGCCGGAGCCTGTTCTCGAACGGCTCGAGCTTCAGACAGATCCCCAGGTGCACGCTATTCCGCTGCGCCGCAACGTGCTCACCACCATCCTCGCCCGAGGCCTGTACATGGTCACCCGCGTGGGTATCCCGCCGTTTGTTCTGGCCCGTATAGGCCTTGAGGCCTACGGCATCTGGACCACCGTCTTCATCCTCGTCACCTACCTTGGCCTCACCACCATGGGCATCTCCAACGTCTACATCAAATATGTAGCCGAGTTCCACGCCCGCCGGGAGTACGACAAGGCCAACTCGCTGCTCTCCACCGGCCTCGCGGTTACTGTACCGGCATGTACCGCGCTCTTTCTCACCATCTGGCTCGGCTGGAGCTGGTTTTCCCCCATCCTTCATTTGCCTGCAAGCCACGCCGGAGACGGCAAAGAGGCTGTGCTCATCGTCGCCGGTGTCTTCCTGTCGTCTATCGCCTTCAACGTCTTCGGCGACGTCCTCACTGGAATGCAGCAAATTGCCGCAACGCAATACTTCTGGACCCTCAGCTTCATCGTTGAGTTCGTCCTCATCTTTGTCCTCGTCGGCATGGGGCGGGGAATTCGCGGGCTTGCCGAAGCCTATCTCATTCGGACAGTCATTAATGACGGTCTCACTCTCTGGTGGGCCTACCGCAAGCTCCCCTGGCTGCGCCTCTCCTGGCGTCTGGCTCGGCGAGAGTCGGTCCGTTACGTCGTCCATTTTGGCGGCCTGGTCCAGTTCCAGAGCCTCTTGTCAACTTTCCTCAACTCTATTGAGCGTGTCGCGGCTCTGATGCTGGTCAACGTCAGCGCCGCCGGTCTGCTGGATTTGGCCAAGAAATGGCCGCTTTCGCTTTCCAGCGTTCCGACCGCTTTCTTTGCCGCGTTCCTGCCCGCCGCCTCTCACCTCGATGCCTCTTCGGACAAGGAGTCCCGGCTGCGCAACCTCGGCGGCTTTTACCTCCGCGGAGCACGATACTCCAACCTCAGCACCGCCTTCTTCTGCGGCGTCATGGTCTTTTGGTCATCTCCCATCCTGCACATCTGGCTGGGGAACCAGTTGCCTGCTGCCGGCGGCATTCTCTCTCTCTTCGTCATCTTCAGCGTCTCCATGCAATTCCACATGCTCACCGGGCCGGGTACCTCGATCATGCGCGGCATGGGCCGCGTCTGGGAAGAGTTCAGCTACTCAGTGCCCAACCTGATTCTGCTGGCCATCACCTTGCCCCTTTCCCGGTGGTTCGTCCACGCCTGGACGCCGCTCGGCATCGGCATCGCCGTCGCTGCGGCCACCGTCGGCTCTGCCTGCGTTCTCATGGCCCGGGTCATGGTCGTCCTTCGCGTCTCTTTCACCGCATTCCTGCGGCAGGTCATCATGCCGGGCCTTATCCCGTATCTCGCGGCATTCCTGCTTAGTTGGCCAGTGCTTCGGCTTGCCCTGATCCTGGGCCGTTGGCCCGGAGCGGGGATGCTCATGGTAGCCGGACTGCTTTACACTTCGCTTACACTTCTACTGCTTGACCGCTTCACTCTGCAGCCAGAGGAGCAGCATCAGTTGCGCTTGCTCGGCAGGCGAATCATCATGACCGTATTTCCCGGTGCTCGCCGAACTGCGGGTGAAGCTGCCGGACGGAGGAATGGCTAGTATGACGTTCTGCACCAAGTTCGTTTGTACTTTGGCGGTACTTTTCTCAGCCGGAGTGCTGGCTTGCGCGCAGGCTCAACCACCCACTGCCAACCAGCCGCCGGATCCCCAGCTCAAGCTCAATCCCGTTGAGGCCATCAGGGCCTTCGAACCCCCGGCCGACGAAGAATATCGTCTCGGAGGCGGCGATGAGCTGCAGATAGACTCTGTCGGACGGCCCGAGTTGCAGGCCAAGACCGTCGTTGGTCCCGATGGACGCGTCTCCCTGCCTGTCGTCGGCTCTATATCTCTCTCCGGCCAGACCCGCGCCGAGGCCGCCCACACCATTGAGGCCAGCCTGGCAGCCTATTACGCCAACCTCTCGGTCATGGTCACGGTCACCAAGTACACCTCGAACCGCATTCTGCTGCTCGGCGCAGTCGAGCACCCTGGAGTCATGTATTTTGACGGCACGCCAACCCTTCTTGAAGTAATAACGCGTGGGGGCCTCACCAACGGCGGAGTCACAAAGATGCCGATGGTTCCGGAGCAGTGCGCGATCTATCGTGGTGACTCGCAGGTACTCTGGGTTGAGCTCAAACAGTTGCTCGATACTGGCAACGCGCTGGCCGATATGAGGCTCCGACGCGACGACACTGTTTTCATTCCCAACGCGCAGGAGTGGTTCATTTCCGTGCTCGGTCAGGTTGCGCATCCGGGAGCAGTACCACTCACCAGCGCCAGCACGCTGGCCAGTGTGCTGGCGGAGGCGGGTGGTCTCACCGACAAGGCAGGCGGCAATGCCCGCCTGCAACTCATTGACGCCACTACTGGCAAGATCCAGGTCATAACGTTCAAAGATGTTCTCAATCCGGCCAAATCCAATGAAATCCGTCTCCGTGCGGGCAGCATCCTCTATGTGCCGGAGAGTGGATTCTCCCGCGTCGGCGTGGCCCTTGAAAAGCTGAGCCCGCTCACCAATCTGGCCACCGTAACCATGTTGGCGGTGCATCCATGAGCACCAACAACCAGATCCCGTTCGGCATCGAGCGTCGCAAGCCCCCCATCGGCATTCCAGAGTTTGCCCCACCCCCGGTTTCCCACCAGCCGCCACCCCTCTTGCGTCTCAATCTGCGCCGGGCCATGCAGTTGCACGGAAAGCTGGCCATCACCATCTTCGCAATTGGTGTGATGCTTGCCGCCGGCCTCGTCGTGTTGCAGAAGCCAAAGTACTCTGGCAGCGCGGTGCTCTACGTCCAGCCATCTCCGCCCAAACTCTTGCCCACCGGCCCCGGCGAAAACTGGCCCAATGACTCATTTAGCTACGAGCAGCACATTCAGGAGCAGCTCAAGGGCATTACCCGCTACGATGTGCTGAAGAGTGCCGTTGGCCTGGTCGCCAACACCGGTTGGCAGCTGCCGGATGAAAATGAGCAGGCCGCTATCGACCGTCTTGAGAAATCTCTCGAAGTCGATCGAGTCGGCACCAGCTACCAGATCACCATCGTGGCCCATGCCGGCCACCCCGATCAGGCCGCCTCCCTGGCCAATGCCGTGGCCAACGCCTACATTGCCGCGGATCAGAAGCAGGAGCGCGCCGGCGATACCGAGCGCATCAAGATGCTCCACGACGAGGCAAACCGGGTCAAAGCCGAGCTCGATGGCGATCGGACCGAGCAGGAGACCCTCAACAAGAAGCTCGGCGTCGCCGGGGTCACCGCTGGGACCCCTAACCCCTACGACGACAAGATCGCTGCGCTTCGTGGAGAGCTCGTCCGGGCGCGCGCAGCCCACGATGAGGCCGCCTCCCATCTCGTTTCGATGCAACATGGCGGTCTCGCAGCCGAGGCAGATACCACCGCGCAGAATGACGTCGGTCTGGCCAGCCTCAAGAGCAGTCTCAACCAGCGTCGCAGCCTGCTCATCTCGCAGATGGCCAACCTGACTCCCAATCATCCGCTCTACAAGCAGGATGCTGACGAGCTCGCCAAGATCGATGCCTCTCTGGCAGCAACAAGCCAGCAACTGCAGCAGAAGGCCACGGCCAACATCGGGCAGAAGTTGAGCACCGAGCTCGAAACCACTGCCGGAACGGAATCTCGCATCAATGCCGAGTTGGCGCAGGCAACCGCGGAAGCTGGTGGTTCGATCCGCCTCCTGCAGCGCTCCAACGAGGTCACCGGTGACATCCAGCGCCTCGAGCAGCGCTTCGCCACCGTTGACGAGCAGCTCCGCAACCAGACCCTCGAAGATGCCGCTCCCGTCGGCGTCCATCTCGCCTCGCCGGCCGTTGCGCCGCTCCATGCCGATGCCACCAAGACCTCTCGCATGGCCCTCGTTCTGGTCATTGCTTTCGGTCTCATGGGCATGGGCGCTGCTGTCGTGCGCCTCAAACTCGATCCCCGCATTTACACCGCGCAGGATGTAGAGGAGTTCCTCGGCTTTCCGCCCATGGCCGTCTTGCCCGACAGCAGCGAAGTCTCCGAAGGTGTCAACGAGGAGTTCCTCCTGCGTCTCACCGCCAGCATCGAGGGCGCGCGGCAGCATTCCAGCGCCTACCGCTTCGTCTTCACGGCGCCCACCACCGGCACCGGCGTCTCGCTCACAGTCTCCCGTGTCAAGGCCATGCTGGATGCCATGGGCAAGCGCGCCGTGCTCATTGACGCTTCTTCCTCCCAGCCAACCGTCGTGCCGGCAGGAGTTGTAGCCCACGGAGATCCCCAGCCACTCTCCGAGCTTTCAGTTGCCCTAGCCGACAGCAGCGACCGTCCCACGGAGGTGCTCCGCGCCATTGACCACTTTGGCGGCGACCCGCTCACCGGCCAGCAGGACATGGTTCTCACCGACGCCGCGCCTCTCCCGCTCTCCGCCGAGGCCGAGTACCTCGTCCGTTTTTCCGATGCCACAGTCGTTGTTCTCGAGTCCGGCAAGACCACTCGTCCCCAACTGGAGCATGTCGTTCACATGCTCGGCAAGCTCCGTGTACGCAACGTGGGCTTCCTCCTCAACCGCGTTGCCCTGGCCACTGCAGACCCAATCTTTGCAGCCAACATTCGCTCCCTAGAAGACCGTCTGCGTTCGACCGGATGGCAAGCGACAAAGGAGAAGCGTACGGACGCCCCAACTCCCGTTGCCAGGTCCGGACCCCGCCGTGCTCCGCGCCCAACTGCCGGTCCCCTTCAAAACCAATCGTCCGATTCCCGACGCAATCCCCTCCAAAGCTACGGACGCCGACAAACAGACCGCGCCGTGCAAGACACGGCTGAACCGGTCACGGAGCCCGTCGCGCAGCCCCAGCAGCCCGTCGCTTCGGTAGATTCGCTCGCATCGGCCGAGCCCGAACCAGTGCGTTCCCCGAGGTTTGCCCCCGAGACTGTCAATACCGACGTACCCGCTTCCACCCAGTCTTCGGCCTCGAAATGGGCGGAATTGCAAGCCATTCCAGCTATCCCTCCAGTCGCCACGCCGGGACCAGCGCCAGCGGAGTTCGGATCCCAGCCGTTCCCGGACATTTCTCCCCCGCCTTCACCGACTCTTCCAGCGCCCATCGTCGCAGAAGTGCCTCAAAGTTTTATTTCACAGACTCACCTCAGACGCTTCCCCCCCGCCCCAAGCCCGGATAAGTCAGCGGCATCCGACGATCCCTTCTCGCCGGCGCGTGTCGCCATCCCCAGCGTCTTTCAGAACTTCGCCCATCCAGTGCCGCGCTGGAGCGAGATGATTCATCCCCCGGATTCCATGCGCAACGCGCCGCAGATTCCAGGGAATCCCGCGGTCAGCCGCGCAGGCGACTCCGTCTTCCCGCCGGAGGCCCAAACTCCTCAGCTGCCATGGCAACCGGTCCCCGTCGTCCGCAAGCGCGCGCCGCTTCCACCGCACGGGTCAGCCGAGCGTGAAAGACACACACTCTTCTCCACGGACGAAGAGCCGGTTCCCAATACTCTGCCCGAGCGGCCCCGTTTCGCGGATGTCTCCCGTTCTACTTCAGACGCATCCGCAATCCACGACGCGCGGCGCGCTTCGTTGCCGGTAGAAGCCATTCCAGCACTTGAGCCTTCACGAGTCCTCGCTCAACCTGAAATTCTTCCCCCGGAGCCAGCCGAAGATGCCTCCGAACATTCGCCCCGCTCTCGCAGTGCCCGTGAAGGGGACGATGACGACATACAGATCCTTCCCTCATGGCGCGGTCAATATCGACGGCAGAAGCCTTAACGTTACGGCAACCAGATATACTTTTCCCCCGAAACTATGAGTAATCTCCAACAGACCGACATGGCCAGCGCGAAGGACAGGAGATTGGAAGCTCCCCAAGATGTGCTTCCATTTCCTTCCGAACAACTGATGACCGTCCGAGTCCTCGTCATCCTCGGCGTCCGGTCCCCCACCATGGCTTTGGCGCGCCGTTTTCACCAGCTCGGCATCAAGGTCTACCTCATCGACTTTGTTCCAAACGAGCAGAAGCACCCCTTTCTCGTTAAACCAACAAGCGCCGCCGAGGGGTTGCCCGAGCTTCTCTCTTGGACTCTGGTAGGCACTGAAGAGGGTTTTCAGCAGATACTTCGTTTCCTCGTTCATGTCGGCGCTGACGCTCTCATCACCGTCGACGAATTCGCCCAGCTCTGGATGGCCGGCCGGCGCAAAGAACTCCCCATGCAATGTCGATTGCTCTCGCCCAACCAGGAGCAGTTGCTTGGGCTGCTCGACAAATGGCATCAGATAGCGAGCGCCCGGGAGTGCGGCCTTCAGGTGCTGCCCACGTGGGAGATTCAGACGGTCGTGGACGCAGCAAAGATTCCCGACGCAGAGTTTCCGGTCTGCGTCCGTCCTACGCATGTCAACTCCATTCAGCCGTTTCTAAAGGCCGCCGTCTATCCCTCGCGTCAGGTCCTGGAGACAGAGCTGGCCCGTTATCAGTGGACACACCCGCTGGCTGTGCAGCCCTTTCGCTATGGGCCCAACTATGTTCTTCACGCCGTACGCAGCCTCAGCGGAGAAATGCTCGCCATGCGCCTTTTTCGCGCCGAGCGGAAGAGCGAGGGATTCGCGTCCACCATCGTTGAGGCCGAGTTGCCAGCAATGCTCGCCCAAGCCGTCCAGCGCTTTGCCCAGGCCGAGCAGATCGTCGGTCCCTTTCATTTCGATCTGCTCCAGCCCGAAGGCAGCGCCGAGTTTTTCTTCCTCGAGGTGAACGTCCGCTTTGGCGGAACTACCGCCAAAGTCACCCGCCTTGGCATGGATGAGCCGACACTCGTACTGCGGGCCTTTGGATTGCAACCTCCGCTGGACCCTCCGCTCGCGCGCTCGGCCAAACGGGTTACTACCCTTAGCCTGGAACTGCGCCGCGCGTGGAATGAGCTCACCGGAAAATCCGACCCGCTCGCCTATCCGCGCTTTAGCGGGTTCCGCGGGCTTGTCACTGCCCTGCTTCAGATACTCCTCATTCCCGACGCTATTCTTACCTGGTCCGATATCCGCGGGAGCATCTGGTACACCATCCACGGCAACCGCTGATCACCGTCTCCTCTCTGCCTCAGCCGGTCCCAGCACACCTTCCCAACGCGCCACAATGGCGCTCGCCATGCAGTTGCCCAGCACATTCATGCTGGTGCGGCCCATATCGATGAGGGTATCTACCCCCAGAATCATCAGAATCGGCGCCGATGGGATATGCAGCGAGTTCGCCGTCGCCAGCAAAATCACCAGCACCGCTCGCGGAACCCCCGCAACCCCCTTGCTCGTCAACAGCAGCGTCGCCAGCATAATCAGCTGTCGCCCAACCGTCAGATGAATCCCCGCAACCTGCGCGGCAAACACCGCTCCAATCGACAGATAAACGCTTGACCCAGTCATGTTGAAGCTGTAACCGGCAGGAATCACAAACGACACAATCCAGCGCGGCACGCCAAAGGCTTCCATCCGCTCCATCGCCAAGGGCAGCGCAGCTTCTGACGTGGTCGTGGCAAAGCCAATCGCCGTTGGTTCGGCCACCGCGGCCAGAAAACTCCGCAGCGGTACCCCCGCCAGGACCAGAATCGGCAACTGCACCACTAGCAGAAAAGCTGCCAGCGCCACATAAAACGTAGCCACCAGCTTCAGCAGCGGCAGCAGCGTAGACAGTCCCATCCCGCCCACCGTACATGCCAGCGCAGCGCCGGCAGCTACTGGAGCCGCGTACATCACAATCCGCGTCATCCCCAGCATCGTATCGGCCAGCGATTGCAGCACTCTCACCATAGGTGCGCGCTTCTTCTCCGGCAGCCGCGCCAGCGCAATCCCAAACGCAATCGAAAACACAGCCACCTGCAGAATCTGGTTCTGGGCCACAGCCTGCGCCACATTCTCCGGGAAGATATTCAAAATCAGCTGTTGCCAACCCGGTTCAGTGGCCACGGGCGCCGCGACCTGCACCGCCGCAGGCAGCACCACGCCCACGCCAGCCTTGGAGATATTGATCGCCGCCAGCCCGATCAGTAGACCAAACGTCGTCACTACCTCGAAGTAGATCAGCGCCTTCAGCGCAACCCGTCCGACTCCGCTCAGGTGGTTGTGTCCCGCAATCCCCGTCGTGATCGTGGCAAAAATCAGCGGCGCCACAATCACTCGGATGAGCCGCAGAAAAATCTCTCCCAGAAAATGAGACTCAGCTGCCAAATGAGGCAAATCCACCCCAAACTCGATCCCAGCCACCATTGCAAAAAACGTCCACAGGATCAGCGACCTTCGCTGCAAGAGCAACGGAAGAAAACACCCCAGACCCGCCCAGCGCAGCCCGGCGGCCACCTGTGTCATCCCGGCATGGCCCGCCAGCATCAATCCCACAGCCAGCAACACCAGGCTAACGGCGGGCAACGGGCGAATGATCGTACGGCGGTTATCTTCCGGAATCGGCATCGGTCTCAACAGCATAGGTCACCAAGGCAGTCTCCTTCCATATCTCTTTCCATCTCCTGGTTTCGCAGCGGGATGCCCACCCGGACGATATTTCATGGCGCTATAACACGCATCTCACTAGCTGAGATAAAACCAGTAGAAACAGACCCTTCCAAGCCGTCTTCCGGTCGCGGTCACCTGCTTCGGTGTTCCCGGTCACACCCCGGCCCCTGCTTGCGGCGGGACACTGGCAGAGGTCAGCGCGGACGAGCAAAATTATGCGTGCGCCTACCGAACGGAGCAGGCATGAGCGAAAAGCCAACAGTGATTCTGGATGGAAACGAGGCGGCTGCGGCAGTAGCCTATCGCCTCTCGGAAGTGGTCGCAATTTACCCCATCACCCCCTCGTCGCCAATGGCCGAGTGGGCTGACCAGTGGCTGTCGGAGGGCCGCAGGAACATTTGGGGCGCCCTGCCCCTGGTCGAGGAGCTGCAAAGCGAAGGCGGAGCCGCTGGCGCCCTTCATGGCGCACTGCAGGCCGGTGCATTTGCCACCACCTTCACCGCCTCCCAGGGATTGCTTCTCATGATCCCGAATATGTTCAAGATCGCCGGCGAACTTACCCCGGCCACCATGCATGTCACCGCCCGCACCCTGGCCACACATGCGCTTTCCATCTTTGGTGACCACTCCGACGTGATGGCCTGCCGTTCCACCGGCTGGGCCATGCTCGCCTCCAACGACGTGCAGGAAGTCGCCGACATGGCCCTCGTCGCCCAGGTCGCAACCCTCGACACCCAAGTGCCGTTTGTGCATTTCTTCGACGGTTTCCGCACCTCCCACGAGGTCAGCAAAATCGAGCCCATCGCCGACGAAACCATCAAGGCCCTTGTCAGTGAAGAGTCATTGCTGCGCTTCCGCCAGCGCGCGCTTAATCCCAACCGGCCCATCCTGCGCGGCTCTGCGCAGAATCCCGACGTCTTCTTCCAAGCCCGCGAAGCCTGCAACCCCTACTACCTCGCCGCGCCAGCACTCGTTCAGAACGTGATGGATCGCCTCGCCAAAATCATCGGCCGCACTTATCACCTCTTTGACTACTACGGCGCCCCCGATGCGGATCGCGTCATCGTGATGATGGGCTCCGGAGTCGGTGCGGCCGAGGAGGCCGTCGACGCCCTCAACGCCCAGGGCCACAAACTTGGCATCGTCAAAGTCCGCCTCTATCGTCCCTTTGACGCCGCTGCCATGATCTCCTCCCTCCCGACCACAGTCAAAGCCATCGCCGTCCTCGACCGCACGAAGGAGCCTGGCTCGCTCGGCGAACCCCTCTATCAGGACGTTATCACCGCCTTGGCAGAGAGCGCGGGTAAGCTGCCTTTTGAGGCACCACTCATTATCGGCGGGCGGTATGGCCTTTCCTCGAAGGAATTCACCCCAGCTATGGTCAAGGGTGTCTACGACGAGCTCTCCAAGCTCGAGCCGAAGAACCACTTCACCATCGGCATTGACGACGATGTCACCCACACCAGCCTCAGTTATGATCCCGACTTCTCCACCGAAGACCCTAAGACCGTCCGCGCCCTCTTCTACGGGCTTGGGTCCGACGGCACCGTTGGCGCCAACAAGAACTCGATCAAGATCATCGGCTCCGAGACGCCGAACTACGCACAGGGATACTTCGTTTATGACTCCAAGAAGTCCGGCTCCATGACCACCTCTCACCTGCGCTTCGGTCCCAACCCGATCCGCTCCTCCTACCTCATCACCAAGGCCAGCTTCGTCGCCTGCCACAACTTCAGCTTCCTGGAAAAGATGAACGTGCTGGAGTGTGCCATGCCAAGCGCAGTCTTCCTTCTCAACTCCCCATACTCGGCCGCTGAGGTCTGGGACAAGTTGCCGCGCACCATCCAGAACGAACTGCGCACCCGCAAAATCCAGTTCTACGTCATCGACGGCTACACCGTTGCCCGCGCTGCCGGCATGGGCACACGCATCAACACCATCATGCAGACCTGCTTCTTCGCCATCAGCGGTGTGCTACCACGGGAAGATGCAATCTACCAGATCAAGAAGGCCATCCAGAAGACTTACGGCAAACGCGGCGAAGCCGTCGTGCAAAAGAACTACGCCGCGGTCGATGCGGCACTCGCGCATCTGGAAAAGGTAGAGGTCCCCGCTGAGGATTCCTCCTCCTTCGACATCGTCGGCTCCATCTCCGACCGTGCTCCGGCCTTCGTCCACGATGTTCTAGGCCGGATCGCCGGTGGTCACGGAGACCTGCTGCCTGTAAGCGCTCTGCCTGCAGGGGGAACCTTCCCCACAGCTACTGCGCAGTGGGAAAAGCGCAACATCGCCCAGTTCATCCCCGAATGGGATGAAACCATCTGCATCCAGTGCGGCAAGTGCGTCATGGTTTGCCCGCACGCCGTTATCCGCGCCAAGGTCTACTCCTCTGAGGGTTTGACCAATGCCCCCTCCACCTGGAAATCGGCCAAACCAAAGTGGAAGGGCATGGAGAACGATCACTACACGCTCCAGGTTGCTCCGGAAGACTGCACCGGCTGCGCCCTCTGCATCGAGGCCTGCCCGGTTAAGAGCAAGAGCGATGCCAGCCACAAGGCGATCAATATGGTTCCGCAGGAACCGCTGCGTGCCCCCGAACGCGAGAACTGGGAGCACTTCGAAAAGCTTCCCGAAGTCGATCGGAACAAACTCAATCACGGGCAAGTCAAGGATATTCAACTTCTGCAGCCGCTCTTTGAGTTCTCGGGCGCCTGCTCCGGCTGCGGTGAAACGCCCTACGTGAAGCTGCTTACGCAACTGTTCGGCGACCGCCTGTACATCGCCAACGCAACCGGTTGCTCGTCCATCTACGGCGGCAACCTTCCCACCACACCTTACGCGGTCAATGCCGCAGGTCGCGGTCCCACATGGGCGAACTCTCTGTTCGAGGACAATGCCGAGTTCGGTTTCGGCATGAGAATAGCCCTTGACCAGCAGAAAGCCTACGCGCAGGACGCACTCAAGCGCCTGGCTCCAGCCGTCGGCGAAACCCTCGTTGACGCCATCCTTGCCGCGCCACAGAGATCTGAAACGGAAATAGAAGAGCAGCGCGGCCGCATCCGCGAGCTGGTAACCAAACTTACCTCCATCGACTCCCCGGACTCCCGCCTGCTCAAGGCTGTCTCTGACTCCCTAGTGCGCAAGAGCGTTTGGATTCTCGGTGGCGACGGCTGGGCCTATGACATCGGCTACGGCGGGCTTGATCATGTTCTCTGCTCCGGCAAGAATGTGAACGTGCTCGTCCTCGACACGGAAGTCTACTCCAACACCGGCGGACAGATGTCGAAGTCCACCCCCCGAGGCGCAGTTGCCAAGTTTGCCGCCAGCGGCAAGCACACCTCCAAGAAGGATCTCGCCATGGAGGCCATCAGCTACGGCTATGTCTACGTGGCCAGGGTTGCTCTGGGCGGCAACGACACTGGTGTGATCAAGGCCATGCAGGAGGCGGAAGCCTACAACGGCCCATCGCTCATCCTCGCCTACAGCCATTGCATCGCCCACGGATACGACCTAGTACACGGTCTCGACCAGCAGAAGCTTGCTGTCCAGTCCGGCTACTGGCCGCTGGTCCGTTACAACCCGGACCTCCGCAACACCGGCAAGAATCCCTTCCAGCTTGATTCCAAGGCCCCGTCCATCCGCCTCAAGGACTACGCTTACCGCGAAGCCCGCTACACCATGCTGGCCCGCAGCAATCCCAAGCTCGCAGAAGAACTGTTGCGTGAGGCTCAGGACGATGTAGAGCGCCAGTGGCGCGTCTATAGTTCCCGTGCCGCTATGCCTGGCCGTGGAGAAACCCCCAACATCGCACCGCCTGAACCAGTTGCGCAGCCCGACGCCGTCGCGGCAGGAGGAAAGTAGCCATGGATATCACTACTCAGTATCTGGGCTTTACGCTCAAGAGCCCGATTGTGGTCGCTGCCTCACCTTTGTCTCAGCCACCCGGTAACGCTCGCCGCATGGAAGATGCCGGCGCCGGCGCCATCGTTCTCCACTCGCTGTTTGAAGAGCAGCTCATCATGGAGTCCGCTGCGCTCGATGCCGACCTCTCCCGCGGAACAGAGTCCTTCGCCGAGTCCCTCGGGTATCTGCCCGACTTGGGCGACTACCGCATGACGCATGAGGTCTATCTCGACCACGTGCGCGCCGTGAAGCAGGCCGTCGAAATCCCTGTGATTGCCAGCCTCAACGGTGCAACCCCCGGCGGCTGGGTCCGCTTCGCTCGCGATATTGAGCAGGCCGGCGCGGACGCGATCGAACTGAATACCTTCGCACTGGCAACGGACCCCCGCATCACCGCTGCCGACACCGAGAATCAGATGGTCGAGCTTGTCGAGTCTGTCGTCAACACCGTCAAGATCCCGGTCGCTGTCAAGCTCTCGCCCTTCTACACGAGCCTGCCCCACGTAGCGGCCCGGCTCGATGCCTCGGGCGCTCGCGGCCTGGTGCTCTTCAACCGCTTCTACCAGCCCCAGTTCGATATTGAAAATCTTGAAGTCAAGCCCAGCCTGCACTTCTCGGTCTCCAGCGAACTGCCCCTTCGTTTGCACTGGGTGGCAATCCTGTTCGGCATCATCAAGTCGGAGATGGCCATCACCGGTGGCGTTTACTCCGCCAAGGACGTGCTCGAGTGCATCATGGCGGGCGCGAACGTCGCGATGATGGCCTCGGCGCTCCATGTCCATGGTATCGAGCACATCGGGCGCGTTCTGCAGAACATGCAGCAATGGATGCACGATCACAGCTACGAGTCCGTGAGCCAGATGTGTGGCAGCCTGAGCCGCCGCTATGCTCCCGACAGTTCTCCTTACGACCGGGGGAACTACATCAAGACCCTCAGTTCCTACACCATGCGGGAAACAACTTCGGTCTTTTAAGCCACGGAACGGGCGAGGTGAAGAGGGGCAGCTTGCGAGAGCTGCCCCTTCGTTTGCCCATCCCGATTTGGAAGGTTCTGTTTGTAATCGCCGACGGCGATTTCCGTGGGACCAAAGGGGGAGTCGCAGATCAGCCGTTTGAGGGCTTCAAGATGCCCTGTAGAGCAGTGCTTGATGGGGGGATCTCAAAAGTGCCTCTTTGGGCATTTTGCAAGCAAAACGGAAAAGTTATCTTGTTGTTTTTATTATAGTTCTATACCAAAAAGCGAAACAAAAGAGAACTAAGTGTGATTTTGGGCGTTTTTCCGATTTCAGGGCGCAAATTGCAGCTTTGGACTGGAACGGGCGTGGGTTGGTGGTGTGGGGTTGGGCAGGTTTTTACTCATGTTTTCATTGTGCGAGTTTTGGGTGTAATTATAGGCAATTCCGGAGAAAGTTTTTTTGGGGCCGGGGGCGGGAGAACCGGGGCTAAGGCGATGGGGTTGTGTGGGGTTATTCAGGTGCCTGAAGGCCCTTGCTCGCTCCGAGGTCAAGCTGCGCTCGATGGCGGATGGGTGGTGGCGGGCCCCAAAAGCGGCTTTTGGGTCATATTTTCAGTGCAACGAAGAAGTCAGGCTGCTGATTCGTGGGGGTGGGCATTGGCTGGGAGGGAATCAGTTATCCGCAGTGTTGTGAGTGGTGTCTGCGGGGGTGGGCAGGATCAGGCGCTGGAGCCAAGGGCCTGCGGACCAGACGGAAGCGGCGGCGGTCATGAGCAGGAGGATGCGCAGGATGCCGAGGCCGATGGAGAGGCGCTCGGCGGCGATCATGTGCAGGTAGTAGGGGTCTTTGATGGCGGAGTCTTGGACGCGTGCGATGTAGTGCATGAGCGAAAAGATACGCTCGGGTATGTAGGTGAAGTCGACGAGAGCCCAGACGGTGAGATAGAAGGCGAGCAGGCGGCCGAAAAGGGTGAGGGCATCCTGTTTAGTGAGGGCGGTATCGCTCATCTGGGTTTGTGTTCCTTTCGGGTGAACGAGGAGAGTCTAGCGCATGGTGGGGCCTCGGGGCGTCGAGCCCCTGGGTGGTGTTTTATTTGAAAAGCATATTCTGGGGGGATAAATCCCCCCTGCTTTTACCCCGCCAACTAAGACCTGTTGTCTGGGGCCCGTGCTCCCTCCGGGATCGAGCTGCGCTCGATGGTGGATTTTGGGAGGTGGGTGGCACGGCTGAAGCCGATGCCCATTCAAGGCAAGGGCAATAGCAGAAGCAGATTCCCTTCGAGGGAACGAGACCCAGAAAGGCAAAGGCAAGGGCAAAGACACCAATGGGTCCTTCGCTTTGCTCAGGATGACAAACGTGAAACAGATCCTTCGACTGCTCAAGCGGACACTGAATATGGGTGCTTAGAGTTTGTCGAGGTGGCGGAAGCCGTTGCTTTGGATGAGCATGATGGAGAAGAGTATGAGGTTGTAGGCGGCGTGGACGAGTGTGCTGGCGGCGAGTGAACGGGTGATGAGGCGAGTGGCGCAGAGGGTGATGGAGACGCAGTACAGAAGGGCGAGCGGGCCCCAGGAGTCGCTGACCTGTGCCGAATGCATGAGGGCGAAGGGGACGCTGACGAGCAAGCTGGCGAAGAGCATGGCGGTGCGGGACCAGAGCGGGTTTCCGGCTTCGTCGGTGCCGATGGGGCCGGATCCGGTGAGGCGCTGGGAGCACCAGTCGACGGCCGATGCGGTGGCGGGAAGGAGGAAGCCGCGGAAGATGAGCTCTTCAAAGAAGGGAGCGATGGTGACGCCGAAGGCGAAGAGCATCCATGCGTCGCGGGCGCTGGTGAAGAGCTTGTCGATCGGGGCGTGCTGGGGGAATGGGAGCAGGGAGTTGGCGACGATGGCGAAGAGGTTGCAGGCGACGGCGATGGCGATGAGCCATCCCCAGCGACGGTGGATGACGAAGGCGTTCCAGTGGATTCCGGCGAGGAAGGATTTTCCCCACAGGACGGTGAAGATGGGGATGGCGCCGAGGAGTGCTCCGAGGTAGATGATGAGCTGGGTGCCGAGGGCGACGCGGGTGTCGTTTTGAGCGTCGGCGAAGGAGTGCATACCCCAGAGATGGACGCGGAGGGCGAGGCCGAGGGCGGCGGTGCTGAGGAGGAAGCCGAGGGTGAGCAGGAGGAGGAAGAAGATGGCGTCGAGGGGGGATGGTGTGCGTTCGGGCCAGGGATGGGGGGAGGTTGCGAAGAGGGGTGAGTCCTCGGCTGGTTGAGGCGGAGCGAGGGCTGGGTCGTAAAGATGGGGTTGGTCTGGCATGGGCTGGAAGTATTGGGGCTGGGCCGGGTCGCGCTCGTTCATTGGGCTGTGGCCTTTCTGCGCGGGCCGGCTTTTTTTGCAGTGGTCTTAACTTCAGCTGCTTTTTTTGTGGTTTTGGCCGGAGGATCGGGGGCGGCTTCGGGGGCAATCTCGGGTTCCGCGGGTAGGCCGTGCAGGGCGTAGTAGCGGGCGAGGAACTCTCCGGTGAAGCTGCCGGCGATGGCGGCGACCTGGGCGGGGCGGCCCTGGGCGATGATGCTGCCGCCCTCTTCGCCGCCTTCCGGGCCCATGTCGATGAGCCAGTCGGCGTTGCGGATGACGTCGAGGTTGTGCTCGATGATGACGACGGAGTTGCCGAGGTCGGCGAGGCGATGGAGGACTTCGAGGAGTTTGCGTACGTCGTCGAAGTGGAGCCCGGTGGTGGGCTCGTCGAGGAGGTAGAGGGTGCGTCCGGTCTGGCGCTTGGAGAGTTCGCGGGCGAGCTTCATACGCTGGGCTTCGCCGCCGGACAGGGTGGTGGCGCTTTGTCCGAGGTGGATGTAGCCGAGGCCGACATCGACGAGGGTTTGGAGCTTTTGGCGGAGTTGGGGGACGTCGGCGAGGACGGTGAGGGCGTCTCCAATGGTGAGGTCGAGGATGTCGGCGATGGAGTGGCCGTGGAATTTAACGGCGAGGGTTTCCTGGTTGTAGCGTTTGCCGTTGCAGACCTCGCACTGGACGTAGACGTCGGGGAGGAAGTTCATTTCGATGCGACGCTGGCCGTCTCCCTGGCAGGCTTCGCAGCGACCGCCGGCGACGTTGAAGGAGAAGCGTCCGGGTTTATAGCCGCGTTCGCGAGATTCGGGGAGGACGGCGAAGAGGTCGCGGAGGGGGGTGAAGAGCTGGGTGTAGGTTGCCGGGTTGGAGCGCGGGGTGCGGCCGATGGCGGACTGGTCGATGCGGATGACCTTGTCGATTTGATCTGCGCCGGTGAGGGCGTCGTGGTTGCCTGGTTCTTCGCGGGAGCCGTAGACGGACTGGGCGAGCGAGCGGTAAAGGATGTCGTTGACGAGGGTGCTTTTGCCGGAGCCGGAGACACCGGTGACGACGGTCATGACGCCGAGGGGGAATCGGGCGCTGACGTCGCGGAGGTTGTGCTCACGCGCGCCCTCGATGACAAGCCACTTACCGGAGAGGGCGCGGGGCTGGGCTCTGTGGAGGATGGTGACTTCGCCCGAGAGGTATTTCCCAGTGAGGGAGTCGGGAGTTGCCATGATCTGGGCGGGAGTGCCTTCGGCGACGACGGCTCCTCCGAGTCGACCTGCGCCGGGGCCGAGGTCGAGGACGTAATCGGCTGCGCGGATGGTGTCTTCATCGTGCTCGACGACGAGGACGGTGTTGCCGAGGTCGCGGAGTTTGGTTAAGGCATCGATGAGACGCATGTTGTCGCGCTGGTGGAGGCCGATGGAGGGCTCGTCGAGGACGTAGAGGACGCCGCGGAGCCGGGAACCGATCTGGGTGGCGAGCCTGATGCGCTGGCCCTCACCGCCGGAGAGGGTGGCGGCGTTGCGGTCGAGCGAGAGGTAGTTGAGTCCGACGGTGGAGAGGAATTCGAGGCGCTCGACGACTTCGCGGCGGATGCGCTCGGCGACGAGTGCTTCGCGGTCGGTGAAGAACATTTCGCGGGCGGCGGTGAGGGCCTTGTTGAGGGGCAGTGCGGTGAAGTCGGAGATGGATAGGCCGCCGACTTTGACGGCGAGGGATTCGGGACGGAGACGTTTTCCGCGACAACTGGGGCAGATGGAGGCGGACATGAAGTTCATCATGTAGTCGCGGTAGCCGTCGCTTTTGGCCTCTTCGAGGTTGTCGCGGAGGAAAGCGAGGATGCCGTGGAAGCCGGTGCGGGGGGCCTCGTTTTTGGGTGGTCCGTAGACGAGGATGTGCTGGTGCTTGTTGGGGAGCTGCTCGAACGGGAGCTTGAGGTTGATGGAGTAGCGCTCGGCGGCGAGGTGGATGAGGCGGAGGATATATTGGGAGGCGGAGCCGGGTCCGAGGCCGCCGTCGAGCAGGGGTTTGGACCAGTCGGTGATGACCTTGGCGGGGTCGAAGTCGTAGAGGGAGCCGAGGCCGTGGCATTCGGGACATGCGCCGAAGTTGGAGTTGAAGCTGAAGCTGCGTGGTTCGAGCTTGGGGACGTCGAGGCCGCAGTCGGGGCAGGCCATGGAACTGGAGTAGAGCTGCTCCTCTTTGGTGGCGCTGGCGGATGTGGAGGCGGCGACGAGGACGAGTCCGTTGGCCATTTGGAGGGCTTTGGCGATGGAGGCTTCGAGGCGTTTTTCGACACCGGGCTTGAGGACGATGCGGTCGATGACGGCTTCAATGGTGTGGTTTTTGCGGCGGTCGAGGGCTATGGGCTCGGCGAGGTCGCGGAGTTCGCCGTCGATGCGGGCGCGGAAGCCCTGCTGGTCGAGCTGGTCGAGGAGTTCGCGGAATTCGCCCTTGCGGCCGCGGACGACGGGGGCCATGATGATGACGCGCTGAGAGTCTCCGAGAGCCTGGATGCGCTGGACGATCTGCTCGGCGGACTGGCGGGAGATGGCGCGTCCGCAGTTGGGGCAATGGGGGGTTCCGACGGAGGCGTAGAGGAGGCGGAGGTAGTCGTAGATTTCGGTGATGGTGCCGACGGTGGAGCGGGGGCTGCGGCTGGTGGTTTTCTGCTCGATGGAGATGGCGGGGCTGAGGCCCTCGATGGAGTCTACGTCGGGGCGCTCGATCTGGTCGAGGAACTGGCGGGCGTAGGCGGAGAGGGTTTCGACGTAGCGGCGCTGTCCCTCGGCATAGATGGTGTCGAAGGCGAGAGAGCTTTTGCCGGAGCCGGAGAGTCCGGTGACGACGGTGAGGGAGTTGCGCGGGATGCGGACGTTGATGTCGCGCAGGTTGTGCTGCCGTGCGCCACGGACCGAGATGTGGGTAATCGCCATAGGGTTTTTGGGGGAAGAGAAACCGCGGGGTAAAGGTGGCAGCGCAGCTGAAGAGGGAAATGCACAGGGTCTCTCGGATGGTGAGAAGGAGCGCAAGCCTCTGGGGGTATTCTATTTGCCAATAGAGAAGGGGGTCAACGCGGGCGATTCTCTGAGAGAATCCTAATCAACGCCGGAAGTGTGTGGTTGGTGTAATTGCAACTACCTTTCTAAGAATTGATGACTTCAGGAAGCCAAGCGATGCAGGATTTTATGAATTTGGTGATGTTGATATGCGCCTCGTTGGCGTCGATGGTAGCTGGCGTGATGCTGGCGTATGGGGTATTCAAGGTGGGTTTTGGGCTGATGCGGTTTCATGCGGAGGCTCAGGAGCCGATTGAGAAGGCGCAGGCGCAGGTGGCGCGGGTGTTGTAAGGACATTGGCGGGTTGAGTCCCGCGGACGATGATTTTGGAAGAGAGATGCCCCGTCCCTGGGGAAAAAGTCTGGGGACGGGGCATTTTTTGTATGTGGAGGGGTTGAGGAAGGCAGTTGGGCCCGGATCGAGCTGTAATTTTCTCGTGTGCGGCCGATAGGTGTTCTGGTTGGTGCAATAAGGGGCCAGCGAAAGCAGCGAGTGGGGTTGGGGCTCTGACTCATTGAGTTGACTGGCAGAGTTGAGGCCAGTCGATGCTAGGGGCGCGAGCTTGGCATTGTCCAGTCCGCGTCGCACGAGCGAAAGCGGTTTCCGTGAAAATTCCAAGAGATGAGAATGGGCAAGCGTTCATCCTGGTGGCTCTTTTCCTGGGCATAGTGATGATTGGATTTCTTGCCGTGGCGCTGGACCTCGGATATATCTTTTCCCAAAAGCGGATAGCGCAGTCGGCAGCTGATGCGGCTGCCATTGCCGCAGCGGAAGAGGGCGGAACAGGGACCAGCGCACAAAACGCGGCCAATTCCGCAGCGACAGCGAATGGATTCAATACGAGTCTTGCGACCAATCCTGCCACGGTGACCCTGAGCACATCTCCCTCGGGGAACTATTCGAAAACGGCGACGACGGTACCGAGCAATTGGGTGGAGGCGGTGGTTTCGCAGCCGATCCATACATTCTTCATGGGGTCCATTGACCCGCATTTGCAAACATTGAATATTTCCGCCTCGGCGGTGGCTGGGACCGCAGCGAGTGTTGGGGATTGTGTCTGCCTGGAAAGCCCAAGCGGGATGGCGCTGAATATGAGCAACGGCGCTTATTTTGCGAGTAGCTGCGCAGTTCGGGTCAACTCCACCAGCAGCAATGCCATTGGCGTAATAGGAGGGGCCAAGCTATGTCCTCAAGCGATTGGTGTGGCGGCGAGTTCCTGGAGCGACAGCAGTAACGGTCCGAATGTGAACAACGGTGGAAGCGTCTGTAGTGCTGCGAAGGTGGTTCCCTCTGTCTCCGCGTGCGCGCCGACCTTGCCGGCGGTTCCAACGGTGCCAGCCCAATCCTCCTGTTCAGCGGATCCCGTGCCCGGGGGTTGGGGAGTGAGCTACACGGTGGGCCCAAGCTCGGCGGGAGCGACGATTTGCTATAAGGGCCTTACGGTGAATGGAAATGGGAGTACGGTTAAGCTGAATCCAGGGATATATATCATCAATGGGGGAACGCTTCACTTCAACAGTGGTGGTCCTAACCTGGGAGGAGATGGAGTGTTTTTCTTCCTCACCAATGGCGCCAATCTATCGATTGACAACGGGGCGAATGTGAACCTTGTTGCCGGTGGAATTGGAACTGCATGGAGCACGGGAATATACAACGGAGTTCTCTTTTATGAAGACCCGGGCGGGAGTCCGGCGTCAGACACAGGTGATAGCCAGCCAATTTCCATTCAAGGTGGGGCCAACTCGGTGATCAATGGGGCTATCTATGCTCCGCTGGCAGCTATCAACCTGGGCAACGGCAGCGGTACGACGGTGAATGCGAACATCGTTGGGAATACGCTGACCATGAATGGTGGCGGGACTTTGGCGGCTACACCGAATAGCTCGGCTCTTGGGTCGTTAACGTCCAAGGGGGGAGCGGCTCTTGCGCAGTGAGAAAAAAATCTGCATGAACGAGCCGATTGGCGATGGGGTGCGGAATCGCTGGCCCGTGCTGTTCGGGTTGTTTCAGAAGTTCCGGAGCGATAATGGGGCCGCACTTGTGGAACTGGCGCTGTTGATATCGTTTCTACTTATGCCGCTGCTGCTTGCAATTGTGGATATGGGGACGCTGGTCTACGCCTCGATTGAGATATCCAATTCAGGGTATGCCGGAGCGATGGTGGGGATGGAGAACTCAGCTCAGGCTCAGAATAACGCTGAAATGACGACAGCGGCGCAGGCGGAAGCGTCTGATTTTGCAGCGGCTAATGTGAAGGTAACGCCGAGCGCATATTACGCTTGCAATACGACGCAGAATGGCACGCAATATGCGACTGAGTCAGCGGGGAACGCGGGTTGCATCTCGCCCAGTTATCCGCTTGAGTTTGTGCAGGTTGTTGTGAATGTTCCGGTGAACATTCCGTTCCATTGCTGGGGGATTCCGGCAACGATGACCTTGCATGGTCAATCTGTGATCCAAGTTCTGGGTCAGCAGTAAGTGCAGAGTATAGATTTCCGTTTGTGAGAAGCGGGTCAGAGCAATTCTCCTCCAGGAATGCACTTGTGAGCAAGGGGAGGAGCGGTTTTTCCTGGCAAGAGGCGCGTGCGGCACCAGTCTTTCGGCGTGCATCTGTTTGAGAAACGCAATAGCCTGCCGGTTTGTTCAGGTTATTTTAGGACTAAAGGGGGTGTTTGCTGTGCTGCAGGAGTGGAGAGCTAGTCTGGTGCGGTGCGAGAGCGGGCAGGCGCTGGTAGAGTTTGCCCTGACCTTTTCTATTCTATTCGGTTTCATCATTGGACTGATGCAGGTCTCCCTGGCCCTTTACTCGTATGAGTATATTTCTGAGATTGCGCGGGAAGGCACCCGGTATGCGATTGTTCACGGGCCGAACTGTATGACTTCGGGCGGAGTTCCCTGCGAGGTGACGGATACGGCGGGAGCTGGTTCGTTTCCAAGCGTGGATTCGTATGTTAGCGGAACCGAGCTGCCAAATATGGGTGGAGGCACGGTAACTGTGAACACGAGCTATCCCAATGGGGAGCTGGAGAACAAGCCGGTACAGGTAACTGTAACTTATGCGTTTCCATACCAGATTCCGTTTTTTCCATCCAAAACGTTATCTTTGTCGAGCACGTCGGTGATGTATATCGTTCAGTGAAGAGTGGCCAGTGAACAGTGGGAATGCCCCGTCCCTGGGGAAGAAGTCTGGGGACAGGGCATTTTTTGTTTGTTGGAGTGGGTGGTTACACGATGGGTTCGGCGAGGACTTCTATCTCCTGCGAGCGGGTGGTGCCGGGGACGGCGATGGAGCCAAGAAGAAGGGGCTTGCCTGGGGTGAGGATGGAGGCTTCCTCAAAGACGGACTGGCGGATGATGGGGTCCTGTGCGCCGAGGCCGGATGGCTGGTCGGCGGGGCTGGATTGTTCGTCCTTGGTGTGCAAGCGGACGGTGTCGGGCGCGCCTTCGATGGAGGCCTCGATGTTCAGGCCGATATCCATGTATTGGACCTGAAAGCCTTTGTCGGCAGGTGGGGTGGCGTTGGAGCCGGTGGAAGTGGGGATGCGGACGCCCTGCTTCAGATAGGCCTTCTGGCCGGGGGCGGCAGTCAGCGTGAACTTCTGGCTGGTGATGCGCTTGCCATTTTCGGAGTCGTAGATTGTGTATGTGAGCCGGTAGGTGCGGCGGGCGTGATCCAGGTCGGCGACGATCTTGCGCGCCAACTGCAGGTCCTGCGGGGTGCCGGAGACAGAGATGGCCGCATGTGCTTCCAAGAGATAGATGTGGGCGTGGGGGAGCATATTGTGCAGGTCGGTGGTGATGTCGCGTGCGTCGTTTTGTTCGGTGGTGTTGGTGAGGAAGATGGTCTGTAGGTTTCAGGGGTTGCGCTGGGTTCGGCGGTTTTGGGGCTTTGGGCACTAGCGAGTCGGGCTGGGCGCGGAGGGCAGGCGCGGCGAGCAGAGCGAGGAGCAGGAGCGGAAGGAGATGGAACCTTCGCTAGGGAAGGTTTGGGAGTGAATTCGAAGACATGGTGGGCCTCTCAAACGGGGGGATTGGGGGCAGGCCGGCCGCGGTGCCTCTGTTGGTACTGACGTGTGGGGAGCGGGGAGTGCTCGGGGGAATATTGAGGGACTAAGGGACTAGGGAATAGGGACTGGATCGAGCTGCGCTCGATTTTGGTCTTTGGTTCCGTGGAGGACGGGGGAGTGGTTACTCCCCGGTCTCAAAAGCGAGACCGGGCCACCCGGCACCTGTGTGTCGCGGATGGGGCATGCGGAGGCAGGGGAGCAGGGTCAGGGTTCGGGATCGAGGGTGGGGGCGAAGCGGGCGCCGAAGAAGAGGAGGGTTCCGGAGAGGATGAGGGTGACGAGGGTTAGTCCGAGGCCGAGGCGAAGGTTGGATTTGTCGGAGATCATGCCGATGATCTTGGGCGAAGGGGCGTCACCGAGGAGGTGGATGAGAAAGAGGTTGAGAGCGATGGCGGTGGAGCGGACGGGCGCGGAGACGGAGTTGACGATGGCGGCGTTGAGGGGACCGGTATTGAGGAAGAGGAAGAACTCTGCAGCGAAGAGGGCGGGGACGGCCCAGGCGGGCGGGCCGAAGAAGACGAGGGCGGCGAGGGGGAGGGTGAGGAACATGCTCCAGGCGGAGAGCAGGTAGAGGGCGCGGTGGTTGGTGCGAAGCCAGCGCTGGGCGATCCATCCGCCGAGCCAGGTTCCGGCGACGCCGTCGAAGACGGTGATGGCGCCGAGGACGGTGCCGGCCTTGGCGACGTCCATGCCGGCGAAGCGGTGGAGGAAGGTGGGCATCCAGTTGGAGATGCCGCCCATGGTGAAGACGAGCATGGCCATGCCGAGGGTGGCGCAGAGGTAGCCGGGATTGCGGAAAAGGTGGAGGTATCCGGCGAGGATAGAGGTTCTGGGGGCGGGAATACGGGCGGGAGCTTCGGAGCTGCCGCGGATGGGTTCGGAGGCGAAGAGGCCGTAGAGCGCGGCGATGAGGAGGCCGGGAATGGCTCCGACGAGGAAGGGGGTGCGCCAGCCGAAGCGCTGGCCGAGTTGGCCTCCGACGAGGTAGCCGAGGGCGGCTCCGACGGGGATGGCGAGGTAGAAGAAGGAGAGGATCCGGTTGCGCTCGCGGGGTGGGAAGAAGTCGGAGATGACGGCGGGGGCGAAGATGCCGAAGGTGGCCTCTCCGATACCGACCAGGGCGTGGCGGAAGTAGAGGGAGTTGTAGCTGTGGACCCAGAAGGTGACGAGTGTGGCGAGGCTCCAGAGGGTGGCGCCGGCGACGATGAGGGGTTTGCGGCGGAAGCGGTCGCCGAGCCATCCGGTGAGGGGCGCGGTGAGCATGTAGGTGACGAAAAGGGCGGTGGTGAGCGCGCCCATGCTTTCGTCTGAGGCGTGGAACTCGGCTTGGATGAGGGGCTGCGCGCCGGGGAGGATATAGCGGTCAAGATAGTTGAGCAGGTTGAGGCCGGTGAGCAGGAGCAGGGCGACGAGGGCCGGGCGGGGGATGGGCGTTCGCTTGCCGGGACAGTGGAGTGTTTGGGGCAAGGGCAGGGCCTTTCGCTTCGGGAGTCTGCGTGGTCCCTTGCAGTGTACCGGAGGGGCGGGGCTGAGGTGGAGCTAGTTTAGTTTCAGTCTCGTTTTTGTCGGAAAAGGGGGGGTGGGGTATTTTTGCGATTAGCTCCGCCTATGTCGTTGATGGGGTTGGCGTTGGGGGTTGGTTACCAGGCGTTTTTTGTGCGCTTTTGTGACACTTTTTGCGACGTTTTGGCGAGGGCAGAGCGGCGTGGGCGGGCTTGGCGGACTTGACGAATTTTCGGATGTTTTCTTCCATGGGATGTGCTCTCCGGACGGTTTCTTCTATTGTGCGCTTTTGTGAGTTAATTGCTTGCGGGGTTGGACCGAATTCCTTGCGGGATTCGTGTTTTCTTTTGTTGGGTTTAGCGATGGTGCGGGATTTTGAGGGGTTGACGGGTTCTTATCGAGGGCCACCCGCCCCATCGTCGGGCTGTCATCCCCGGTCCCCAAAGGCGAGGGACGGGGGCGCCCTCATCGTAGGTTTGTAGAGGTCACAGGGATCGGGGCCACCGGGCAGTTTACTGGAGCCGGGGCTGAGGTGGCGCTACTTTGCCGCGGTGGCGGCGGGTGGGGCAGCTTCGGGTGCGGGCAGGGGGATGCGGTGGAGGATTTGGTCGGCGGTGAGGACGAGGAGCTGGCGGGTGTTGCCGGCGACGATGCGGGCCATGAGGACCTCAGCGCCGAGGGTGAAGCGGCGGAGTTCCAGGCCGGTATGTTCGTCGACGATGAGGATTTCGTTGTCGCGATTTTCAGCGGCGATGAGGCCGGTGGGTGCGTCGTAGGCGAGGGGAACGCCGAAGAATTCGCCTACTTTGGAGGCGTCGGCGAGGCGGTAGATGACTGTGTTGATGTGCTCGCCGCGGACGAGGACGTAGTCGCCGGAGATGCGGGCGGTGCGTCCGTCATTCCAGCCGCCGGTAAGGTCGACTTCCGGTATGGCGACCTGCTGGAGGGAGGCTCCGGTGGAGGGATCGACGGTTTCGAGGAGCAGGCCCTTCTTTTTGCCCTGCAGGGCGGCAACTTCCTTGTCGAGGGCTGGGTAGAGCTTGATTTCGGACTTTGCCGTGTCGCTGGACATGTCGAAGGCGAGGATCATGCGGTTGTCTTCGGTGGGCCAGATGGCTGGAGTTTCATGGGGGTAGTCGCGGGACCAGACGAGGTCCTTTGCGCCCATTTTTTTGACCTGGAGGGTGGCGTGGTGGAAAGAGCTGGCCTTTTTGTCCTTGCCGATGGGGTCGAAGTGGTACTGGAGGTCGTGATACTGCCAGTCGGAGCCCTCGAATTTGCCGAGTTCGGTGGCGGCGATTTTGGTGAGGTCGGTGTGTAGTTGGAGGGGGTCTTTGTCGAGGTATTTGGGAGCCTGTGCGTAGAGCTGGTCGTCGGGGCTGATCCAGGCGCTGCGCCAGGGGCGGCTGAGGTAGACGCGTTTGCCGGTTTCGAGGTTCCAGACGGAGGCGCGGTTACGGAGGGAGTAGGCGAGGTATTTGCCGTCGGGGGAGATGGAGGCGGCGCGGGCTCCGGGGAGCTGGGCGATGGGCAGAGGGATGTGTTTGCTGTTGTTGGCGCCGAGGGTGCCGAATAGGAGGCTTCCGTTGGTTTCTTCCATGGCGACGGTGTCGTCGAAAGAGTCGATGGCGGAGAGTCTGGTGGCGGAGAGGAATTTGCCGGATTCCGGGTCGAGGATGCCTGCTTCGTAGTCTTTGAGGGGGGAGATGATGAGCTTGTCTCCGTGGGAGACGGGGCTGATGGTCTGATTGCCGAGGAGTGTGGATTTGACGAGTTCGCCTGCGGGGAAGGTGAGGATGGAGGCTTCGTAGAGGCCCTTGTCTCCCTTTGGTTCGCCGACGACGATGAGTTTGTCGTTGCCGTAGAAGGACATGCGCCCGGAGTGGAGGTCTTTGAGTTTTCCTGTGAGTTTGATGGGTGTTCGGGAGGGAAGTTCAAAGGCCTGGGTGGAGAGTCCGGCGGTGACGAGGAGCCAGCGGCCGTCCTGGGAGGCGTGGATTCCGGCGAGTGGTTCGCTGAGGGCGACGGCGTCAAAGAAGGAGGAGTAGGACCACCAGTTATTGGAGGCTGTGGGCTCGTAGAACTTGTGTTTGTCGAATAGGATTTTTCCGGTATCGACATCGATGATGCGGAGGCCGACGCGGACGGCGGCATCTTCGATTTCGCCGGAGACGCAGACGAGGGTATTGCCGTCGGAGGTGAGCGCGGTCTGGGAGCAGCCGTCGTAGACGACCATTTCCTTGAAGGAAGCGAGTTTCTGGGTGGCGATGCTCCAGCGTTCGACGCGGAGCTTGCTGTCGGAGAAGACGATGGTGGAGGAGTCCGGGGTGAAGTATGCGGCGTTGACGTCGGGGGCCTTGATGCGGAAGAGTGCGGCGGCGCTGGTGCGGTCCATGACGGTGATGCCGCCGTCGTCCTGGCCGAGGATGTAGCGGCCGTCGGGGCTGAAGCGGATGCGCCAGAGGGATGGGCGGAGGGGTGGGTCGAGGGTGAGTGGCTTGTCGTCGGAGATGTTGGATGCGGTGAACTCGATGTGGGAGGCGACGGTGGTCTGGAGCCAGGCGGTGAAGGCGGGAGAGGAGGCGGGAGTGCGGGAGCGGCAGCCGGCGGGGAGCTCGGCTATGAGCTTGAGGGCGGTGCGGTAGCGCTGGGCGGGCTCGTGGGTGAGTCCGAAGGCGTCGGAGAGCCAGTTGCCGGTTTTGCCCTTGTTGAGCATGGACTCGTTGAGGAAGGAGGCGAAGCTTTCCGCGGAGTAACCGGCGCGGGTGAGTGCGAAGAGGGCGACGTGGTCGGCGGCGAGCTGGTCTTTGCGCTCGGTGTCTTCGAACTCGTTGGGTTTTTCAGGGGTGTCAAAGAACTTGTGGACCTTGGCGAAGATGTCGGCGCGGTCGGTGACCTGTGTGACGCCGAGTCGGATGCGGAAGGCTCGGGACATTTCGATGCCGGTTTGATGGGTGACGATGTGGCCGATTTCGTGGGCGAGGACGCCGGCGAGTTCGTCTTCATTTTTGACGGCGGTGATGAGTTTGCGGGAGATGTAGACGTGTCCGCCGCCGATGCCGAAGGCGTTGATTTCGCCCGACTCGTAGATGCGGAAGCGGAAGGTCATGCCGGTGGGGGGCAGCGCGGCGAGGAGCTTTTGGCCGATGCGGGTGAGCTGATCGTCGGGGCCAGGGGCGTTGATGACGAGATTGGATTCGTCGAACTCGGCGAGGGCGTCGGAGAGGTCCTGCTCCTGGCGGTCGGAGAAGATGTTGGGGGCGTGGGAGGTGAGGTCGGGGGCGTCGAGGGAGCAGGGGGCCTGAGCGGGAGGCGGGGAGGGTGGTGCGGCCGGGGATTGGGCGGGCAGCGTGGAGGCGGACAGCAGAAGGACGGGGAGAATAAGGCGGTGTGCGCGACCCATGAGGGCTCCGGCAAAGCTGGGGGAGATTTGCCGCCAAGGATAGCACAGGGAGTGGCTGGAGGACGGGGGATTGGGGACTCCCCGGTCTCAGAATCGAGACCGGGGGCACCCGCTAGATTTTATGTGCGGGCAGGGTTGGGCCATCGACGTCGGGGCGGGGGAAGCGGGCTTCGACGACGGTGGCGATGCCGCCGCGGGGGCGGAAGTCGCCTTTGACGACGGCCCAGATGGGGTCGGTGGCCTTGACGAGGTCTTCGAGGACCTGGTTGACGATGTTTTCCTGGAAGATGCCGAGGTTGCGGTAGCAGAAGAGGTATTCCTTGAGGCTCTTGAGCTCGGCGCAGCGGTGGCGGGGCATATAGCGGATGGTGAGTGCGCCGAAGTCGGGGAGGCTGGTTTTGGGGCAGACGGAGGTGAATTCGGGGTCGTCGATGAGGATTTCGTAGCCGGGAAACTGGTTTGGCCAGGTTTCAATGGCGGGGAAGGGGAAGTCGAGTCCGGCCGCGGCGTGCTGGTCGGTGTAGCGTTTTTCAGTTGCCATGGGATTATTGTAGCCCGGGGTGGAAAGGGGAGAAAGCTGGTCGCGGGCTTGGTTTGGGGGATTGAGGCGGGCGGAGGTTGAGGATTGCGGAGGCAGGGAGGATTGGTGAGTCGATTTGGTGGAAGGTGAGTCTTATATACTGACCATCGGCCCTGACAAGCGGACTAGTGCGTACATTCATTGGAAATGGGATATGGCTGAAAGCATGGCGGACGAGAAGAATATCAACTGGCGGCTGTGGTTCTGGCGAGGCTCTGCGGTCTTGCTGGTTGTGATTTTTTTCGTGGCGCGGAGTTTTACGCGTGAAAAGTTGCAGATACGCGCGGTGGCGGCGTCGCGGTCGGACCTGGTGAGCACGTTAAGCACCAATGGTCTGGTTGAGCCGATTGTGAACGTGGAGTTTCATGCTCCGCTGGCGACGACGGTGAAGGGGATCTATGTGAAGACCGGCGAGCAGGTGGAGGCGGGCAAACTGCTGATGCAGCTGGATGGGGTGAATGCGCGGGCTCGCGTGGCGAGCGCGGAGAGCGCGTTGCAGGCGGCGCAGGTGGGCTATGACGCGGTTCGGCAGGGAGGAACGCTGGAAGAGCGGCAGTCGCTGACTTCGAATATCACGCATGGACGTCTGGATGTGGAGCAGGCGAAGCGGAATCTGGCTGCGCTGGTGAGTCTGCAGGCGAGCGGCGCCGCGTCGGCGAGCGAAGTGGCTGCGAGCAAGCAGCAGGAGAGCTCGGCAGAGGATTCGTTGCGGTTGCTGGAAGAGCGTAAGGGCCAGCGATATGGCGCCGATGAGTTGGCCCATGCTCAGGCGCAGGTGGTTGAGGCGCAGGCAGGGTTGCAAGCGGCGGAGCAGGTGCTGGCGGAGACGACGGTGCGGGCGACGTCGGCGGGTACGGTTTACTCGATTCCGGTGGGGCAGTCGGACTTTGTGGATGTGGGAGCACCTCTGCTGAAGATGGCGGATTTGAGCCATTCGCGTGTGCGGGCATATTTTGACGAGCCGGAGATCGGGCGGCTGGCGGTGGGTCAGAAGATACTAATTGCCTGGGATGCACGGCACGGCAAGGAATGGCACGGGCATATTGAGCAGGTGCCGAGCACGATTATCACCGCTGGAACGCGCAATGTGGGCGAGGTGATGGTGGCGATCGACGATGGGGACAACGGGTTGCTGCCGGATACGCATGTGACGGTGACGGTGACGACGGCAACGGAATCCAATGTGCTGACGGTTCCGCGGGAAGCGCTGCACAGCGAAAACGGGCATGCGTTTGTGTACCGGGTGATCGATGGTGCGCTGAAGAAGACTCCGGTGGTGACGGGGACGATCAACCTGACGCAGGTGGCGATTTCGTCTGGATTGAGCGACGGCGAGCTGGTGGCGACGGGTTCACTGAATGGGTCGGCGCTGGAAGACGGCACTGCGGTGAAGGTCGTCCGGTGAGTGGACTTGCTTGGTTGCGGGGCACGGTCCGGGCGCTGGGCGCGTGCGTGGTGATGGTTGCGTTTGCTGCGCCGGTGTACGGTGCGGCGACGCTGGCGACGGCTACGGCGGACCTGCAGGCGGGCAAGGCGGATGAAGCCAAAGCGCTGCTGACCGAGCTGCTGCGTGGCAACCCGAATGATGCGGAAGCGAACAATTTGCTGTGCCGGGTTGAGTTTACGGTGCAGGAGTTTGACCAGGCGGCGGGGTACTGCGAGCGGGCAGTGAGCGTGAGTCCGCAGGTGGGGCGGTATCACCTGTGGCTGGGGCGGGCACTGGGTGAGCGGGCGAGCCGGGCATCGTTCTTGAGTGCATATTCGCTGGCGAAGCGGACGCGGGCTGAGTTTGAGACGGCGGTGCAGCTGGACCCGAAGGACGCGGAGGCGTTGACGGACCTGGGGGAGTTCTACGAGGAAGCTCCGGGGGCTGTGGGCGGCGGAATGGACAAGGCGCGGGCGCTGGCGGCGCAGCTGGATGCTGTGGATGCGGCGCGGGGACATGACTACCGTGGATCGCTGGCCGAGCATGACAAGGATTTGGGGACAGCGGAACGGGAGTACCGGGCGGCAATCCCTGGCGCGGCTCATCCGGCGTTCCAGTGGATGGCGCTGGCGAGCTTTCTTCGGCGGCACGAGCGCTGGCAGGAGATGGAAGCGGCGGTGGAGAGCGGTGCGAAGGCGGCGGCGGGTGATCGTCACGCGGCTGTTGCGTTGTTTAACGGGGCGACGACCCTGGAGCGGACGAATCGCCGGGCTGACCTGGCGGTCCGGATGCTGACTGAGTATGTGGCGTCGCCAGACAAGACGGAAGAGGCACCGGCGTTTGATGCCTGGACGCGGCTGGCGAAGTTGAAGAAGAAGCTGGGCGACGAGGCTGGTGCGGAGCACGATCGGAGTGAGGCGCTGGGGCTGGCGCGGGAGTACAAGCCGGCGCAGGATGCGCTGAAGTAGGCGCAGGGTGGCTTGATGGAACGAAGCAGAGCAAGGAACGGAGAAGCACTGGGAATGAGATGGCTGGGAAGCAGATCGGCAAGGGGACTGGTGGCGTGGGCGCTGGCAGCGCTGGTGGCGTGCGCGTCGGCTGGGGCGCAGTCTGCCGCGAATCCTGAAGCTGTGCCGGTTTCGCTGACGACGGTGTTGCATTTGGCGATGCAAAACAGCACTGCGGTGCGGCTGGCGCAGACGGACATGGACAAGGCTTCGGCGCAGTATGCGCAGACGCGGCAGGTATATATTCCGAATCTGCTGCTGGGTTCTAGCGTTGGCCCGCCGGCGTATGGATTTCCAGTGGGTCAGCCGTCGATTTTCAGTGTGTCGTCGAGTTCGCTGGTGCTGAGTTTTTCTCAGCCGGAGTATATTCGTGCGGCGCATGCGGGGATGGCGGCGGCGCAGTTTTCCCTGAAGGACGCGCAGGAGCAGGTGATTCTGGATGGGGCGACGGAGTACATAGAGCTGGAAGCGGTGACGCGGGAGCTGGCAGCCGCGCAGGAGCAGGCGAAAGATGCGGAGCGGCTGGTGGCGATTGAGCAGGAGCGCGTGGATGCGGGCGTGGACGCGACGAGCGATCTGCTGCAGGCGCGGTTGACGGCGGCCGAACTGAAGCTTAAGCGGCTGCACCTTTGGACGCGGCTGGGCACGCTGCGGCAGGAGATTGCGTCGTTGACGGGGCTGCCGGCGCAGGTGATTTTGACGGATGCGGGGTCGATTCCGGAGGTGCCGAAGATTCGGGCGGCGGAGCGGAACAGCTCGGCGCCTGCCATTGATGCGGCGTATCAGTCGGCGCTTTCGCGGCAGTTTCAGGCGCATGGGGACACGATTGCGGGGGTCCGGCCGCAGATATCGTTTGGGGTGCAGTACAACCGGGACGCGGCCTTCAGCGGTTACGAGAACTACTACAAGAGCTTTCAGTCGAACAACGTGAGTGCGGGCATTCAGCTGACGCTTCCGCTGTTTGATCCGGTGCATTTTTCCAAGCGGAAGGAGTCAAACGCTGCGGCGCTTCGGGCGAAGATTGAGGCCGAGCAGGCAGCGCACCAGAATGATGAGCAGATTGCGACGCTTGACGGCACGATAGTGGAGCTGGATGCGATGGCCGAGGTAGCAACTCTGCGGCAGGAGATAGCCGCGGAGCAGATCAAGACGGTAGCGACGGAGTTGGCATTGGGCAATGGGAGCTCGTCGAGCCAGCAGGTATCGCCAAAGATGGAACAGCAGGCCCGGATTGAAGAGCGGCAGCGGTATATGGAGCAGCTGGATGCGGGATTTGACCTGACGCGGGCGCGGCTGGGGCTGATGCGGGCGCTGGGGCACATGGAGGACTGGGTGCGTACGCTTGCCGCACCTGCAGGCACGGGGAAATAACTCCTTTCGGCGTGCGAATCGCCCCGGCTGGTGCTGATTTGAGCCGCTCAGGGTGATTTGGCAGCGCAGAAGGGAACAAATGGTAAAATTGAGGTTGACTATGCCATTGAAAACGCTGTTTCTCAATCCGCCCTCGTTCGAAAACTTTGATGGTGGCGCCAGTTCGCGCTGGCCTGCCACGCGCGAGATCGAGTCTTACTGGTACCCTGTGTGGCTGGCTTATCCTGCCGGACTTCTGGAGGGATCTCGACTTCTGGATGCTCCACCGCACCATGTTTCGGCGGAAGAGACTATCAACATCTGCAAGGATTACGAGTTTCTGGTGCTGTTCACGTCCACGGTTGGTTGGGAGGGCGATCAGCGCCTGGCCGAAGCTATCAAGGCTGCGAACCCGGCTATCAAGGTGGCGTTTGTGGGGCCACCGGTGACGACATCGCCAGACAAGGCGCTGAACGAGTGCACGGCTCTGGATTTCATTTGCCGGCGCGAGTTTGACTACTCCGTGGTGGAGTTTGCGCAGGGCAAGCCGCTGAGCGAGATTCTGGGAATCAGCTACAAGGTGGACGGCAAGGTGGTGCACAATGCCGATCGTCCGCAGGTGGAAGACCTGGACGCGATGCCGTGGGCGACGAAGATTTACAAGCGGGACATGGATGTGACGCGGTATAACGTGCCGTTCCTGCTGCATCCGTACATTGCGCTGTACTCGACGCGTGGATGTCCGGCGCAATGCACGTTCTGCCTGTGGCCACAGACGTTGAGCGGCCATGCGTGGCGGAAGCGCTCGACCGACGATGTGGCGGCGGAGCTGAAGTGGGCGAAGGAGAACTTCCCGGAAGTGAAGGAGTTCTTCTTTGACGACGACACGTTCAACATTCAGAAGGCGCGGACGGTTGAGTTGTGCGAGAAGCTGAAGCCGCTGAAGCTGACCTGGAGCTGCACGAGCCGTGTGACGACGGATCGGGAGACGCTGCAGGCGATGAAGGATGCCGGCTGCCGTTTGCTGATTGTGGGCTTTGAGTCGGGTGATCCGCAGATTTTGAAGAACATCAAGAAGGGTGCGACAGTAGAACGGGCGCGCGCATTTGCCAAGGATTGCAACGACATTGGTCTGGTGGTTCACGGGGACTTCATTCTGGGGTTGCCGGGCGAGACCAAGGAGTCGATCCAGAACACAATCAACTTTGCCAAGTCGCTGGACGTGGAGACGATTCAGGTTTCGATCGCTCATGCGTATCCGGGCACGGAGTTTTTCGACTACGCGGAGAAGAACGGTTTCATCACCAACGAAGACGCGATGAGCGATGCTGGTGGGCACCAGATGGCGCACATCGAGTATCCGGGGTTGCCGAAGGAATACGTTCTGGAGATGGTGCACCGGTTCTACGATGCGTATTATTTCCGGCCGAAGGCGGCCTTCCGGGTGATCTGGAAGGCGGTCGTGAATCGCGATGTGCCGCGGCTTTATGTGGAGGCGAAGGCTTTCTTGAAGCTGCGAGGCGAGCGCCGGAAGATGGTGAGCGACCACAAGAAGAAGCAGGCCAAAGAAAGCGCGGTCGGCGTCGGAGCGTAACTTCGGTTTGCCTGGCGGATTTGGGCCGGGTAGCTGGAACAATCTGGAGGCCATCCCTGGGGCAGATGTTCCCGGGATGAGCTGTCCGGGAGATTTTTATATCTAGAATGGCTCACACCCGTCTCAGCCCGCATCAATATCTGATTTTGGCGATCGTTTCGATCAGTGCGCCAATGGGCGACACGCTGCTGGACCGTGGTATGAGCCGCATGCCGGCGATTTCGCTGAGCCACCCCGGAGCGCTGATTGGGGCGGTGTTTACGCCGTGGGTGGTGGCGGGGATTGCGCTGCTTATCTGCTTTTTTGCCAGTTACCTGACGGCACTTTCATGGGCCGACCTGACGTATGTGCTGCCGGCGACGGCGTTTGGCAACGTGATTGTGGCGCTGCTGTCGAAGTTCTGGCTGCATGAGGAGATATCGCCGGCGCGGTGGGCGGGGATTGCGCTGATTACGATCGGGGTGGGGTTTGTGGCGCAGGGGCCGTCGTACACGGAGCGACCTTCTGGGGAGCCAGTGGCTGCGGATGAGGTGGCGGAATGATGGTGTTCGCCAAGATTCCGGGCGTGAACTACTGGGCCGAAGCAGGGATGATTGCGACGGTGGTGCTGAGCTCGACGGCCGGGGAAGTGCTGACGGCGGGGGCGATGAAGTCGATTGGAGACCTGGACGATATTCGCGCGGTGAGTGGGATGAAGGGCGCGATCAAGGCGGTGGTGACTTGCCCGCTATTTTTCCTGGGTGTGGGTTTCCTGGCGTTCGCGTTTTTTGCGCTGCTGTTTGCGTTGAACCATTTGCCGTTGAGCCTGGTGGCTCCGGCCTCGGCGTCGCTGACGCTGGTGACGAATGCGATTGCGGGGAAGTTCTTCCTGAAGGAAAATGTGGACCGGCGGCGGTGGGCTTCGGCGGTGTTTGTGGCGCTGGGTGTGTACTTGCTGACGCAGTAGGCTGCGGAGCCGTCGGCTGGGATTCTGGAGTACAACCTAAACGAATTTGGGAGGCCCGTTGGCAAGCAGCGTGGCGAACTCGTCTGCGGGAACAGGCTTGCTGAACAGGTAGCCTTGTGCATGCTCGCAACCCCTCATACGCAGGAAGGCCTGCTCTGGCTGGGTTTCCACGCCCTCGGCAATGATGGTGAGTTTCAGACTTTGCGCCATGCTGATGATGGCCGTGACGAGGGTTGAGTCTTTGTCACTGCCGGATATCTGTCGGACAAATGACTGGTCAATTTTGAGGGAGTCGAGGGGAAATCGTCTGAGGTAGTTGAGGCTTGAGAAGCCCGTACCGAAGTCATCGAGGGCGATGCGGATGCCGTGGGAGCGGAGGGATTGCAGGATGGAGTTGGCATCGTCCGCGTGCTTCATGAGCACCGACTCGGTCATTTCAAGTTCGAGACACCTGGGGTCAAATCCCGTATCGGCAAGGATCGTAAAGACGTTTGCCAGGAAGTCCTCGTTTTGAAACTGGATTGCGGAGACGTTGACAGAGATGGTCGCGGGCGCGAGGCCGGCGTCTGTCCATCGTTTTGATTGCAAGCAGGCCTCGCGCAGTACCCAGTTGCCGATGGACAGGATGAGGCCGGTGTCTTCGGCAATGGGGATGAAGGTCGATGGGGAGACGATGCCGCGAGTGGGGTGGTTCCAACGGAGCAGCGCTTCTTCCCCGCAGATCATTCCCGAGCTTAAATCGACAATGGGCTGGTAGTGGAGGATGAGTTCGTTGCGTTCCTGGGCATGGCGCAGGCCTTCTTCAATGAACTGCCTTTCGACGGCGCGGACGTTCATCTCCAGCTTGAAGAAACGGAAGCGCTGGCGTCCCTGCGCCTTGGCCTGGTACATGGCGGTATCGGCATTCTTGATTAGGGTCTCCGCGTTGAAACCGTCGTCTGGATAGATGCTGATGCCGATGCTTGCGGTGACGAGCAGGTTGTGGTTGTCGACGAAATGGATCTGGGCAACGCAATCGAGGATTCTTTGAGCGGTGACCGCGGCATCTTCCGGCCGGGCAATGTCCTGAAGGACGACGAGGAACTCGTCCCCACCCTGTCGGCTGACGGTGTCGGGGTTTCGAATACAGGCAGTGAGGCGCTTTGCAACAGATTGGAGCAGCTTATCGCCAGCGGGATGGCCGAGGGAGTCGTTGATGTGCTTGAAGCCGTCGAGATCAAGAAAGAGGAGGGCGATGATGCCGTGGTTCCGTTGCGCATGAGCGATGGCCTGACCGAGGCGGTCATTGAGGAGCAGACGATTGGGCAGCCCGGTGAGAAAGTCGTGTTCGGCGAGGTGGATGACCTGGGCGGCGAGTGCGCGGGCCTGAGTGACATCGCGAAAGACGAGCACCGATCCTGCGGCCTTGCCGGCGCGGTCGTGGATGGGCGCTACGGAGTCTTCAATGAAGATTTCCTTCCCGTCCTCGCGGATGAGGATGCAGTTGACGGGCAAGCGCGCGGGCCGATCCCTGCCGGCGATGGCCTTCATTGGATTCGGCGCGGGGTCGCCAGTGTTGGCATCGATGATGTGGAAGGTATCAGTCAGCGGGCGGCCGATGGCTTCCAGGAGGCTGCAGCCTGTCATGCTTTCCGCGACGGGATTGAGGAAGGAGATGTTTCCGGCGGCATCGGTGCAGATGACGGCGTCGGCGATGGAGTTGAGGGTGACCTGGGCGCGCTCCTTTTCTTCAAAGAGGGCTTCTTTGAGGATTTTGCGCTCGATGGCGTTGCGCAGGGCGCGGGTGAGTTCGCGCGGTTCGATCTGGCCGCGGACGAGGTAGTCTTGGGCGCCTTCCTGCATGGCGATGATTCCGACCGATTCGTTTTCGCGTGTGGTGAGCAGGACGATGGCGACGCGCGGAGCCAACAGGCGGACTTGTAGGAACGGAAATTGCGGATCAACGCCGGGTAGCGCAAGGTCGAGCAGGACAACGTCGATGGTGCATGAAGCAAGCTGAGTACGGGCGTCTTCCATGGTCGAAGCGTGCACAACATGGAAGGGGTACTGAACTTGATTGCGAAAGATGCTCTCGATCACTTGCGCATAGTCCAGATCGTTTTCTATCAGGAGAACAGACCTGACTACCTCATCGGTCATGGCAGTACCCTTCGACGAGCGAGCTTGAGCGCAATCTCCATTGAAGAGTCTGGTTCGTGTAAGCGCACCGGCACACTCCGGGCAAAGTATAGCAGCCGTCACGACACCAAACGTGGTTGGTTTTGCTCACTTCTGGCGCGCTCTCTGGCCGTTTGCGGTTAGACTCGCAGCATGGCCCATCGCCTCTATGTGGCAACAACCAGCACTGGAAAGCTTGCGGACTTTCGCGAGGCAGCCGAGGAGTACCAGGTGACGATAGAGCCTGTGCCGGGTCTGCGCACGATTCCCGCTCCGAAGGAAGACGGAGACACGTTTGAAGAGAACGCGACGTTGAAGGCGCTTTACTACAGCCGTTTTGCGCCGGGTGAGATGGTGATTGCGGACGATTCGGGGCTGGAAGTGGATGCTTTGCAAGGTGCGCCGGGGGTGCGGTCGGCGCGGTTTGCGGCGGACTCCGGGCTGGTGGACTCCCCGGACGCGAACGACAACACGGATGTGTGGAACAACATGGTTCTGCTGCAGAAGCTGACGGGGGTACCGGCGGAGGTGCGGACGGCGCGCTACCGGTGCGTGCTGGCTGCAGCCAGGGATGGGGAGCTGTTGGAGGTCGCGGAGGGTTCGGTGGAGGGAGTGATTCTGGAAGCGCCGCATGGGACGGGGGGATTTGGGTACGATCCGCTGTTTTATGTGCCTGCGCTGGACCAGACGATGGCGGACCTGGATGTCGGGGTGAAGTTTGCCATCAGCCACCGGGGGATGGCGTTTGCGGCTTTGCTGCCGCGGCTGCTGGAGTAGCAGGTGTTTCGATTGGCCTGCGGTGGGTCGATTTGGTTTTGTATTTTCGCGGAAATACAAAGGATTTGGGTCTCGCCTTGACGGTCGTTCTCTCCGGCACCAATAATGCAAGAGAGATTAAGCAAGTTAAAGCGCTTCTCTACACGACACAAGGAGCTCCAAAAGCTATGGCAACCGCCGTACCTTCCGCAGCCAGCGAATCCACGCCTTCCGTTGGCCGCGGTGTAGAACCACTTCGCGCAGGTCAGGGGTACTCCTTCCTGCTGCGCAAGCTGCACTCACTTTCGGGAATTGTTCCGATCGGCGCCTTCCTGGTGGAGCACATGCTTTCCAACGTGGAGGCCTTGAAGGGACCTGTGGCTTATGGGGCGCAGGTGAAGTTCCTGAACGGGCTGCCGCTGGTGCGTGTGCTTGAGGTGTGCCTGATCTTCATTCCGCTGGCGTATCACGCGCTGTATGGGGTGTATATCGCGGTGCGGGGCAAGTCGAACGTGATCTATTACCCGTGGGCCGGGAACTGGATGTACACGGTGCAGCGGTGGACGGGCTATATCGCGTTTGTGTACATCATGCAGCACGTAATCCGGCAGCGTTTCATGGGCATGCAGCTTCCCGAGCATCCGTATGAGGCCTTCCGCAAGGTGCAGATGGAGCTGTCGAATCCGTGGATGCTGGCGGTGTATGTGATCGCGGTCTTGGCGGTTTGCTGGCACTTCTCGTATGGAATATGGCTGTTTGCGGCGAAGTGGGGCATTACGCCGGGCGTGAAGGCGCGGAAGAACTTTGGGTATGTGTGCCTGGTGATCGGCGTGATTCTGGCGGTTATGGGATTGGCCAGCATCTGGGCCTTCGTCGGCGGCAAGTATCCGAATGTACCTGAGGGTTTAAAGCCGGAGCAGAGCCGGATTGTGGGCTCGGCGGTGGCGGGAATTGCGCAGGGATGAAGAGTCTGTTTGACAGCGCAACGGCTGAGGAAGTGAAGCGCCGGATGTCGCAGCTGAAGCCGGAGAGTGAGCATGAGTGGGGAAAGATGAATGCCGCACAGATGCTGGCTCACTGCTCTGTGGGGATGGAAGTTTCTCTGGGGGATTTGGTACTGAGGCAGATTTTTCTGGGCCGGATATTTGGCAAGCGGGTGAAGGCGGGCCTGTTAGGTGGCAAGCCGATGCGGCGCAATGTGCCTACCGACAAGCATTATGTTGTGGCTGCAGAACGGGATTTTGAGTTGGAGCGGGAGCGTCTGTCGGGGTTGATAGACCGATTCCAGGCGGGTGGGCCAGTTGGATGCACGGAGCATCCGCATAGTTTTTTTGGACGAATGACACCGGACGAATGGTCGGCACTGAATTACGTGCATCTCGATCACCATCTGAAGCAGTTTGGGGTTTGATGCACGCCAGGATTTTTGGCGGAAAGGGATAAGGAAGAGATCATGTCAGTACCAAAAATTATCGTGGTCGGGGGCGGACTTGCCGGACTGGCCGCAGTTATCAAGATCGCCGAGGCTGGCGGCAATGTGGATTTGTTTTCGATTGTGCCTGTGAAGCGTTCGCACAGTGTTTGCGCGCAGGGCGGAATCAACGCCGCGAAGAACCTGAAGGGCGAAGGCGACACGACCTACAAGCACTTTGACGACACGATTTACGGTGGAGACTTTCTGGCGAACCAGCCACAGGTGAAGGCGATGTGCGAGGCAGCGCCGGCGATTATCGACCTTCTGGACCGGATGGGCGTGCCGTTCAACCGGACTCCCGAGGGGTTGCTGGATTTTCGGCGGTTTGGCGGGACGCTGTATAACCGGACGGCCTTTGCCGGGGCGACGACCGGCCAGCAGTTGCTGTATGCGCTGGACGAGCAGGTTCGCCGGCATGAGTCCGAAGGCAAGGTTACGAAGTATGAGGGCTGGGAGTTTCTGTCGGCGGTGATTGACTCTGCGGGCGTTTGCAGGGGCATTTGCGCGATGGATTTGCGCACGATGGAAGTGCGGACGTTCCAGGCGGACGCGATCATCATTGCGACTGGAGGCATTGGGGCGATTTTTGGCAAGAGCACGAACTCGGTGGTGTGCACGGGATCGGCGCAGTCGGCGTTGTATCAGCAGGGCGTGTACTACGCCAATGGCGAGTTCATCCAGGTGCATCCGACATGCATCCCGGGCGAGGACAAGCTTCGGTTGATGTCAGAGTCGGCGCGCGGCGAGGGGGGTCGCGTGTGGGTTCCGCGTACGTTGGGCGACAAGCGCGCGGCGAAGACGATTCCCGAGGGGGATCGGTGGTACTTCCTGGAAGAGTGGTATCCGAAGTACGGCAACCTGGTGCCTCGCGACGTGGCGACACGCGCGATCCACAAGGTGGTGTACGAGTATGGGCTGGGCATTGACGGGCAGCCGATGGTGTATCTGGACCTGACGCACATTGATCGGGAGACGCTGAACCGGAAGCTGGAAGGCATTCTGGAGATTTACGAGAAGTTTGTGGGCGACGATCCGCGTGACGTGCCGATGAAGATTTTCCCCGGGATGCACTATACGATGGGCGGTCTTTGGGTGGACTTCAACCAGATGACCAATATCCCTGGTGTTTTTGCCGCGGGTGAGGCGGAGTACCAGTACCACGGGGCGAACCGGCTGGGCGCGAACTCGCTTTTGAGCTGCATTTATGGGGGCTTCCAGAGCGGGCCGAACGCGATGACGTATGCGAAGAGCCTGCCTGCGGTGCCGGGCGACGGGGGCCACGCGGCGGAGCTGGCGCGGCAGAAGCTGCTGAACCAGAAGCTGATTTCAAACCAGGGCACGGAGAATCCGTTCAAGCTGTGGCGCGAGCTGGGCGATACGTTGAGCAAGAACGTGACCGTGGTTCGCATCAACAAGAACATTGAGCAGACGGAAGGCAAGATTGAGGAGCTGCTGGAGCGGTACAAGGACGTGAATCTGAGCGATCGCAGCCAGTGGGCGAACACGAGCTTTGCCTTTTCTCGGCAGTTGTATAACATGCTGGAGCTGTCGAAGGTGGTGGCGCTGGGAGCGCGGTTGCGCGATGAGTCGCGTGGTGCGCACTATAAGCCTGACTTTCCAGAGCGCGACGACGAGCGGTTCCTGAAGACGACCAAGGCGAGCTTTGTGAATGGCCAGCCGAAGATTGAGTACGAGGACGTGGACACGAGCCTGATCAAGCCACGGCCGCGTAAATATTAGAGATTGAGGGCACGCTTTCTTTCGGGGGCGTGTGTAGGTTACAGGGAATTGACGAGTGGCGAGAAGCCCCGAGGCGAGAGAATAGCGATGGCAGAGAAGACGATTCAGTTGGAAGTGAAGCGGCAGGCGAACCCGGATGCCGAGGCGGTGTGGGAGAAGTTTGAGCTGCCGTGGCGGCCGGGGATGAATGTGACCTCGGCGCTGATGGAGATCGCGGCGAATCCTGTGGACGCGACGGGCAAAGAGACGACGCCGGTGACGTACGACTCGAATTGCCTAGAAGAGATTTGCGGTTCTTGCGCGATGGTGATCAACGGCAAGGCGCGGATGGCGTGCTCGGCGCTGATTGATCAGTTGGAGCAGCCGATCCGGGTGCAGCCGTTGACGAAGTTCCCAGTGGTGCGGGATCTGGCTGTAGACCGGTCAGTGTTGTTTGAGAATCTGAAGGCTGTGAAGGCGTGGGTTCCGGTAGACGGGACGTATGACCTTGGCGCCGGGCCGCGGGTGTTTCCGCAGCAGCAGGAAGCGAGCTATCCGCTGTCAAACTGCATCAGCTGCACGATCTGCATGGAGGTTTGCCCGCAGTTCAACGAGGCGACCGGCTTTGTGGGTGCGGCGACGATTGCGCAGACGAAGCTGTTCAACGCGCATCCGACGGGCAAGGTATTCAAGGAAGAGCGTTTGCGCGCGCTGGCCGGCGATGGCGGCGTACAGGAGTGCGGATTTGCGCAGAATTGCGTAGAGGCGTGCCCGAAGCAGTTGCCGCTGACCGAGGCGATTTCCGACGTGACGCGGGATGTGCTGATTCAGAAGGCTAAAGACTTTTTGCGGGCGTAGGTTGCTATTGCGGATTGCTGCCACCTCAGTTGCTGGGGTGGCTTTTCCGTTTCCGGTAGAGATAGAACTGGGAGCGTGCTGCTACAATCCCAGCAACGACCGGGGAACATTAGCGACTATGAAAATTGTTGAGATAGCTTTGACCGTTGTATTTGCCTCCGCTATGACATTTGCCCAGACACCTTCAGCGAAGACAACGCCGGCTGCGAAGCCCGCGGCGAAGGGTGTGAATTTGACGCCGGAACAGGTGCACCGGAGCGCGCTGGTGATTGACACGCACGAGGACACGCCGCAGCGCTTTGTGGATGAGCACTGGGACCTGAGCGACCCGATCGGGACGGGGCAGGTGTCTCTGGATGCGATCCACAAGGGGAACGTGGGCGCTTCGTTCATGTCGATCTGGGTTGCGCCGGATCTGTATCAGGGGCATTTTGCGCGGCGGACGCTGGAGCTGATTGACGCGAGCCGGCAGCAGGCGGCGAAGCATCCGGATCAGATCAAGTTTGCGACGACGGCGGCCGACATTGAGGCGGCGCACCGGGAGCACAAGTACGCGATGCTGATGGGCATTGAGGGCGGGCACTCGATTGAGGATTCGCTGGGTCTGCTGCGAGACTATTATGCGCTGGGCGTGCGGTATATGACGCTGACGTGGTCGAATTCGAATGGGTGGGCGGACTCTTCGGGGGACGCGACGGACGAGAAGGTGCCGCATACGGCGACGGGGCTGAGCGAGTTTGGCAAGGATGTGGTGTACGAGATGAACCGGCTGGGGATGATTGTGGACATCTCGCATGTGTCCGACAAGACGTTTTATCGCACGCTGATCATTACGCGGGCGCCGGTGATTGCGTCGCATTCGGCGGCACGGGCGCTGTGCGATGCTCCGCGGAACATGACGGACGACATGCTGCGGCAGATGACGATCAACGGCGGAGTGGTGATGGTGAATTTCTATTCGGGGTTCATTTCGCAGGCCTACCGGGACGCAAGCAAGGCGCAGGCGCCGCAGGAGCAGGCGGCTGAGGATGCGTATAAGGCCAAAGCAAAGGCTGAGGGTAAGCAGGTGACGTACGGTGACCTGGAGAAGATTCAGCGGGAGTGGGCGGACCGGATTCCGCGGCCACCGTTGTCGGCGCTGATTGACAACATTGACCATATTGCCAAGGTTGCGGGGATTGACCACGTGGGGTTGGGGTCGGACTTTGACGGGGTAAGCGGACAGTTGCCGGAGGGGATTGACTCGGCCGCGGACCTGCCGAAGGTGACCGAGGCGCTGATGGCGCGGGGTTACTCTGCGGAGGATTGCCGGAAGATTCTGGGCGGGAACTTTATGCGGGTATTCCGCGAGGTGGAGGCGGTTTCGAAGCAGTTGCAGGCTGAGGAGCGGCCGAAGATTACCGAGAAGCAGCCGTTTGACAAGCCGGCGAAGAAGGAATAGTCAAAAGGGACAGGTTCAAATCTCTGTCGAGGGGACTGACCTGAAACGGAGAACGGCTGTACTCGAGATGAGTACAGCCGTTTTTGCGTGTGCCTAATATGCGGCGATGCCGGTGATGGCCTGGCCGATGATGAGGCCGTGGATGTCGTGGGTGCCTTCGTAGGTGATGACGGACTCGAGGTTCATCATGTGGCGCATGATGGGGTAGTCGTCGGCGACGCCGTTCGCGCCGAGGATTTGGCGGGAGATGCGGGCACATTCGAGGGCCATCCAGACGTTGTTGCGCTTGGCCATGGAGATGATTTCGTGGGGCAGGTTGCCCTGGTCCTTGAGGCGGCCGGCGTGGAGGGAGAGGAGCTGGGCCTTGGAGATTTCGGTGATCATCCAGGCGAGTTTTTCCTGGGTGATCTGGTGGCTGGCGATGGGTTCGTTGCGGAACTGCTTGCGCATTTTGGAGTATTGGAGGGCGGTGTCGTAACAGGACATGGCCGCGCCGATGGCTCCCCAACTGATGCCGTAGCGAGCCTGGTTGAGGCACATGAGGGGGCTCTTGAGGCCGCCGGTGCCGGGCAGCAGGTTGGCGGCGGGAATGCGGACTTCGTTGAGGGAGAGTCCGGAGGTGACGGAGGCGCGGAGGGACCATTTGCCGTGGATGTCGTCTGATGAGAAGCCGGGGCGGTCGGTTTCGACGATAAAGCCGCGGACGCGGTCGTCTTCATCGGTAACTTTGGCCCAGATGATGGCGAGGTCGGCGATGGTGCCGGAGGTGATCCACATTTTTTCGCCGCTGATGACGTAGTCGTCGCCGTCTTTGTGGGCGCGGGTGGTCATGCCGCCGGGGTTGGAGCCGAAGCCTGGCTCGGTGAGACCGAAGCAGCCGAGTTTGCGACCGGCGGCGAGTTCGGGGAGCCATTTTCGCTTCTGGTCTTCGGAGCCGAAAGTGTAGATGGGGTACATGACGAGCGCTGACTGAACGCTGACGAAGGAGCGGAAGCCAGAGTCTCCGCGCTCGAACTCCTGCATGACGAGACCGTACTCGACGTTGGACATGCCGGCGCAGCCGTAGCCCTCGAGATTTGCGCCGAAGAAGCCGAGTTCGCCCATTTGAGGGACGAGTTCGCGGGGGAAGCGGCCGTCGCGGAAGCACTCTTCGATGATGGGGATGAGGTTGTCTTCGACGAAGTCGCGGGCTGTGGAGCGGACGAGTTTTTCGTCTTCGGAGAGGAGGGAATCGAACTTGAGGAAATCGACGTGCTGGAATTTGAAGCCCATAGGTATGCCTTTCGCGGGCTGAGCGCATCACCGCCGACAGAGCAGCCCGAACGGAGAAGGGTAGCAGATTGGGGGTTGGAGGGGCGAGGGGGAGTCGGCGAGTTAGCAGCGGCTACGCCGCGATGGCGAGTCGGCGAGTCAGCTGGATTGGCTGATTTTTTGGGGGGGTGTGGGGGCTCGGGGAAGGGCGAAAGGCAGATTCCCTGCGGGAATTACAAACAGAATGGCAACGGCAAAGGCAGGTCGTTGTCTTGGATCAGGCGAGGAAGGATTTGAGGAAGGGATCCTTGCTGTTGACGAGTTGGGGGGTGGATCCGTCGAAGGCTACTTTGCCCTGGTGGAGGACGAGGAAAGTGGTGTCGGAGTTGATTTGGCCTTTGGGGAGGGGTTGCATGGCGCCTGAAGCCTCGTCGAAGTGGTTTGTGGCCATGGTGAAGGCATCCTGTAGGCGGTGGGTGACGACGAGAGCTGGGGTGTGGTAGACGTCGCGCTCTTTGATGATGAGTTCGTTGATGGTGTGTGAGGTGACGGGGTCGAGACCGCCTGTTGGGGAGTCGTAGAGGAGCAGTTCGGGCTGAGCGATGATGGCGCGGGCGATGGCGACGCGGCGGCGCATACCTCCGGAGAGGCTGGAGGGGAGCATGGAGAAGGTGTGCTCGAGCTCGACGAAGCGGAGGGCGATGCGGACGCGGTCGTCGATTTCGGCGTCGGGGAGGTGCTGCTCGATGAGCTGGTAGCCGACGTTGTCGCGGACGGTGAGGGAGTCGAAGAGAGCGCTTTCCTGGAAGACCATGCCGGTGCGAACGCGGAGGGCGAGGAGTTTTTCTTCACTCATGGTGGTGATGTCTTCTCCGAAGAGGAAGATGCGCCCGGAGTCTGGGCGGAGAAGTCCATTGGCGAGCTTGAGGAGGACGGATTTTCCGACGCCCGCGGGGCCGAGGAGGATGCGGGTTTCGTGGGCGCTGACGCGGAAGCTGATGTGGTCGAGGATGGGCGGGCCGTCGAAGCAGATGGAGACGTCTTCGAAGATGACTGGGAAGCCGGCTTCGGGTTTGATGTCAGGGCTGGCCTGATGGGGCGCGGTTTGTGTGGGGTCGTCGGCCATGGGAAGTTTTGGGACTCAGATGGGGGGGAAGAGCCAGAGCATGACGCGGCTGAGGAGGAAGTCGGTGAAGATGATCATGACGGAGGAGACGACGACGGCTTGAGTGGTGGCGCGACCGACGCCCTGGGTTCCGCCGGTGGTTTTCATGCCGAAGAAGCAGCCGATGGTGGAGATGATGAAGCCGAAGAAGAGGGGTTTGGTGAGTCCCTGGATCATGTCGGCGGGGACCAGCGCCTGGTATGCGGAGTTGAAGTACTGGTCGGCGTTCTGGTGGCTGATGAAGACGGCGACGGTGGCACCGCCGGCTGTGCCGAGGGTGTCGGCGACGATGGTGAGGAAGAAGAGGGCGAGGACGGTGGCGACGACGCGGGGGGTGACGAGCTTTTTGATGGGGTCGGTGCCGAGGGCGCGCATGGCGTCGATTTGCTCGGTGACGACCATGGAGCCGAGTTCGGAGGCCATGCCGCTGGCATTGCGTCCGGAGACCATGAGCCCGGTGAGGACGGGGGCGAGTTCTCGGAACATGGAGAGGGAGACGAAGCGACCGGTGTAGGCCTGTGCGCCGAACTGGGCGAGGGAAGCGGCGGACTGGAGGGCAAGGACGCCGCCGGTGAAAAAGCCGGTGAGGACGACGATGGGGACCGAGCCGACGCCGATGAGGTCTCCCTGGATAAGCGTGTCTGCCCAGTAATGGGGCTTGCGGAAGAGACTTGTGACGGCCTGCCAGCAGAAGATGGAGTACTCCTGGACGGCGAGCACTGCTTTCTTGACGATGCGCTCGAGCTGGTCGGAGGTGATTTCAGGCGGCATGGGCGGGGTCCTGTAGAAACTAAGGTCAGGATAGCGTATTGGGATGGATGTGTGGTGGAATCAGCGGCCGGAGTGGTTGTGGGTGGACTGCTGTGTGTTGGCGGGAAGCTGGGGATTTTGCTGAAAGTGAGCGAGGGCGGTGCGGAGTTCAGCGAGGAGTAGGTCGGCCATGGAGCGGGTGAAGCCGTGGCGGACGAGAATGCGCTGGATGACGAGGTCTTCGCGGTTGACGGGCATGGAATAGGCGGGGACGAGCCATCCGCGGTCGCGGAGCTGGTCGGCGAGCTGATAGAGGGTGAAGGGTGATTTATCGGGGTCGAGGAGCTGCCAGCAGAGCCCGGGAATGCCGCCATGGCCGTCGTAGATGATGCGGAAGGGTCCGAGGGCGGCGATTTCCGTGGCGAGGTACTGGCCGAGCTCGGCACATTCGGTTTGTATGCGGCTGTAACCTTGGCGGCCGAGGCGGAGGAAGTTGTAGTACTGGCAGACGATTTCGCCGCCGGGGCGGGAGAAGTTGAGGGCGAAGGTGGGCATGTTTCCGCCGAGGTAGTTGACGTCAAAGATGAGCTCTTCGGGGAGGTCGGCTCGTTCGCGCCAGAGGGCCCAGCCGACGCCGAGGGGTGCGAGTCCGAATTTATGGCCGGAGGCGTTGATGCTTTTGACGCGGGGTAGGCGGAAGTCCCAGAGGAGGTCGGGCTGGAGGAACGGGGCGAGGAAGGCTCCGCTGGCGCCGTCGACGTGGATGGGGATGTTTAGGGCGGAGGTGGCCTGGAGTTGGTCAAGGGCGGCGGCGATGGCCTGGACTGGCTCGTACTGGAGGGTGAATGTCACGCCGAGGGTGACGACGACGCCGATGGTGTTTTCGTCGCAGCGGCTGAGGACTTCTTCGGGGGTGAGGAGGAGGCGGTCGCCCTGCATGGGGACCTCGCGAAGTTCGACGTCGAAGTAGCGGCAGAACTTGTGCCAGCAGACCTGTACAGGGCCTGTGATGAGGTTGGGGCGGTCCGTGCGACGGCCGGCGACGTTTTGACGCTTTCGCCAGTTCCACTTGAGGGCGAGGCCGCCTAGCATGGCTGCCTCACTGGAGCCGGTGGTGGAGCAGCCGATGGTGGTGGCGGCTGCAGGGGAGTTCCAGAGGTCTGCCAGGAGGTGGACACAGCGCTCTTCGATGGCGGCGGTGTGGGGGTATTCGTCCTTGTCGATCATGTTTTTGTCAGCGGACTCGGCCATGAGTTGCTCGACTTCGGGCTCAATCCAAGTGGTGCAGAAGGTGGCGAGGTTCTGCTGGGAGTTGCCGTCGAGGACGAGCTGGCGATGAATGTGGTTGTAGACGAGGGCGGGCGGAAGCTCGGTGGGGGGGAAGTGGTCCGTGGCAATGTCGGCGGCGAGGGTGGCGGCGGAGCTGGAGGGTGCAATGCGCTGATGGAGGGCCATGGGGGAATCTCCCAGAGTGGGGTTGAGATGCAGTGTAGCGGGTGGGGGCTAAGATGGGTGTGAAATCTGCGTGACGGGGGGCTACTGGCTTTGTGGGATATCGGCCGGGACGATGCCGAGTTGCTGGTAGACGGGCCGGAGGAGGGTGCGTAGGCGGGGCATGTGGAGAAAGAAGGCGATGCCGCCGAGGATGCAGGCAGCGCCGGAGAGCATGACGGTGCGGGGAGCGCCGAGGGTGCTGGCGAGTGCTCCGGCGAGGAGGCTGCCGAAGGGTGCCATGCCGACGAAGGCAATGGTGTAGTAGCTCATGACGCGGCCACGTTTGTCGGTGGGGACGATGGTCTGGATGATGGTGTTGGAGGTGGTGAGTCCCTGCATCATGCCCCATCCGACGACGAGCATGAGAGCGAGGGAGAGCCACTGGTTGGTGCTGCGCCCGAAGGCGATGAGCCCGAGTCCGAAGACGATGGCGGCGATGGGGATCATTTTGAGCAGGCCGCGTACGGAGCGGCGCATGGCCAGGGAGAATCCGGAGACGATGGCTCCGATGCCCATGGCGCCGGTGAGGAAGCCGAGGGTGTGTGGGCCGCCGTGGAGGATTTTGGCGGCGAAGATGGGCATTAGGACGGTGAAGGGCCATCCCATGAGGCTGAGGAGTGCAAAGAGAAGCAGGATGCTGCGGATGGGGACAAAGTCGCGGACATAGACCCAGCCCTCGCGGAGCTCCTGGAGGAGCGATGTTGGGGCGCGGGGGATGAGGGGCTGGGTGCGGGGAGCGAGGTGCATGGCCACGAGGGAAATGATGACGGCGATGTAGCTGATGCCGTCGATGAGGAAGCACCAGCCCTCGCTGGTGACGGCGATGAGCACGCCGGCGATGGAGGGACCGATGAGGCGGGCCATGTTGACCATGGAGGAGTTGAGGGCGATGGCGTTGGAGAGATCGGCGCGGTCGGTAACCATTTCCAGCATGAAGGACTGGCGGCCGGGCATGTCGAAGGCGTTGATGCAGCCCTGGAATGCGCTGAGGATGAGAATTTCCGGGATGGTGATGTGGTGGGTGAGGGTGAGAACTGCGAGCAGGAGTGACTGGAGCATGGCCAGGGCCTGGGTGACGACGAGGACGGTGCGACGGTTCCAGCGGTCGACGAGGACACCGGCAAGGGGTGCGAGGAGGAAGGTGGGGATCTGGCCGAAGAAGCCAACGGTGCCGAGGAGGATGGCGGAGCCGGTAAGGCGGTAGACAAGCCAGGCGGTGGCGACGCGGGTCATCCAGGTTCCGATGAGGGAGATGGACTGGCCGGAGAAAAAGAGGCGGAAGTTGCGGTGGCGCAGTGCGCGCCAGGCGTGGGAGATGCCGGAGAGATTGTCCGGGGAGGCCGCTGGGGGCAGAGGGGTCACACTTCCATTATCCATGGAGGGGGAGAGTGTATGGAAAGGAAGGGGAGGGGCAAGATGGGGCTCCGAAAAGTTATTGCTTGACTCAGGAGCTTCGCAATGGCATCGTTTTCGGTGTTTCCCGGTGTGCGCCTGGCGGAGCTACCTGCGACGGCGCGCACAGACCTTCCCCCAAAGGAGAAACAGAAGATGTCTTCCCACACCCATGACTTGCACAGCAAGCGCGCAGGACTGTTGGCGCACGATGGCCCTCAACACGAACTTGGCCGGCGGGCCTACGCCGAGCGGGTGATGAGGAGGTTTCGAGAACAACGGACGAAGTTTGGCGAGAGCACGGTATCGATCCTTCACGAAGAGCTTATGCCGCCCCTGCTTACGGAGCAGCAGTGGGAGGACCAGTATGGGGAAATCTTCGACCTGGTTGATCCGAGGACGCAGGAGCAAATGCTCGAGGAGAAGCAACCGAGGCTGGTGAGGACGTACCAGAAGGTCAGGCGGAATATTGTTGTTGGACAAACGGACAGCATTGTGTTCCGGGGCGACAGCCGTGGTCCGCAACTGATTTTTTCGACGGGATTTGCGCGCAAGGATTTGACGAAAGATATTGAGCTGGGGAGCGAGAAGACGTTTGGAGCGATCTCAACCAGCACTTCGGCGGATGTGGTGCGGCGCAAGTATGGGAATTGCGGGGAGTACGTGTATGCCTGCTGGCTGGGGAAGGGCATCGATACCCACGATTTCAATGGGCTTGAAGAGGTGATTGCGCTGCATATTCCGCCAAGTCAGGTGATTGTGGCGGCCGGGCCGATTACCAAGCCATCCGTTGAGGAGCAATTTGCCAACTATCGGTTGTTTGTGGAGGCGGTGACGGAGAACATGGGATGCACGGTGCCGAGCGAGTTGAAGGCACGAGCGATAGCCGATATGAACAAAATTTGCGATGTGGCCAAGAAGGCTCCGGGGCAGAAGCACTGGGAGGTGTAGGGCGCAAGGGGCCGGATTAGTCGCGGCCTTTTTTGCGGATTTCTATGTTGAGTCGTTTGATTTTCTGGTTGAGGGTTGAGAGAGGGATGTGGAATTGTTCGGCGGCGTCGGTCTGGTTTCCGTTGCAGCGCTCGAGTTTTTCGACGATGATGCGGCGCTCGATGTCTTCGAGGATGTCGAAGAGGCTGGCGTTGGGGTTGTGTTCGAGGAGGGCGTCCTGGAAGCTGCGTCCGGTGATGTGGCCGGGGAGAAGGCTGGTGTCGATGATGGGCGAGTTGGAGAGGACGACGCCGCGTTCGATGATGTTTTCCAGTTCGCGGACGTTGCCCGGCCAGTCGTAGTCGACCAAGGCGCGCATGGCGTCGGGGGTGATTTTGCGCAGTTCGAGGTCGTTTTCCTTGGAGAAGTGCTCCAGAAATTTGTGGACGAGCAGGGGGATGTCTTCGCGGCGGCTGCGCAGTGGGGGCAGGTCGACGGCGATGACGTTGAGGCGATAGAAGAGATCTTCTCGGAACTTGCTGTCGCGTACGGCCTGGCGGAGGTCGACGTTGGTGGCGGCGACGATGCGGACGTCAACCTGGATTTCCTGAGTACCACCGACCTGCATGAAGCGGCGATCCTGGAGTACGCGGAGGATTTTGGCCTGGGTGTCCATGCCCATGTTGCCGATTTCGTCGAGGAAGAGGGTGCCGCCGTTGGCGACTTCAAAGAGGCCCTTCTTGGTGGCGATGGCCGAGGTAAAGGCGCCTTTGACGTGTCCGAAGAGGGTGGATTCGAGGAGTTCGGAGGGCATGGAGCCGGTGTTTACGGGGACGAAGGGCTTGTCTTTCCGGGGGGAGTTGGCGTGCAGAGCCTTGGCGATGAGCTCCTTGCCGGTGCCGCTTTCGCCGGTGATGAGCACGGTGGAGCGGCTGGGCGCGACCTGGGAGACGAGGTCGAAGATGCGCAGCATGATTTCGCTTTTGCCGACGATGTTATGGAAGCTGTAGCGCTGCTTGAGGGCGCGTTTGAGCTGTATGTTCTCGGCCTCAGCCTTGTGGCGGGCGATGGCGGAGCGGATGTCGGCGAGGAGTTTTTCATTGTCCCAGGGCTTTTGAACAAAGTTTTCCGCGCCGGCTCGAATGGCTTCGACGACGTTGTCGACGGTGCCGTATGCGGTGATCATGACGACGGGCAGTTCGGGGTAACGTTCGTGGATCTGGGGCAGCAGTTCGAGGCCGCTTTGGCCGGGCATGGCGAGGTCGAGCAGGGTGAGGTCATAGGAGTTCTGTTCGAGCATTTCGAGGCCGCGTTCGCCATCGACAGCCAACTGGACGGTGTAGCCTTCGAGGGTAAGCAGGACTTCGAGTGACTCGCGGATGCTTGCTTCATCATCGATGACGAGGATGCGAGTGCCGGAATTGGAGTCGGACGTGGGTTGCAGACCGGATTGATTCAAAGCCGATACGACCTCAGGCATGGACAGAGTTCCTCAGGAGCGGAAACTCCAGGTGGAAGGTGGTGCCAACGCCAACCTGGCTCTCCACGTTAATTTTGCCGGCATGTTCCTGAATGATGCCGTAGGTGACGGCCAGGCCCAGCCCGGTTCCCCGACGCTCGCCCGGTTTGGGCGCGGTCTTGGTGGTAAAAAATGGATCGTAAATGCGTTTGAGATGTTCGGGAGCGATGCCGGAGCCGGAGTCGGCGATGGAGGCCTCGACGTGTCCGTTGGCCAAGGTTGCGACGCGGAGTTCGCCACCCTGGGGCATGGCGTCCTTTGCATTGAGGAGCAGGTTGAGGAAGACCTGCTGGAGTTTTCCGGGGTTCCCGTGGATGCGTGGGAGGTCGGGGTTGAGCTCAAGGGCGACGTGGATGCTGGCGGTCTTCAACTGGTGCTCGACCAGGGCGAGGGTGTCGCGAATGACCTGGTTGAGGTCTGTGTCGCGGAACTCTGTGGTGGAGGTTCGGGAGAAGTTGAGCAGTCCGTTCGCGATCTCCGAGGCGCGGAAGCTCTGCTGGGTGATGCGTTCGAGCAGGGGAGTGAGGCGCTTGTCGTCCTTCATCTGCTTGGTAAGCATCTGGGCGTAGCTGGAGATGACGGCGAGGGGTGTGTTGATTTCGTGGGCGACGCCTGCGGCGAGCAGGCCGATGGAGCTTAGCTTGTCGGCCTGGGCGAGTTGGCCCTCGAGTGCGACGCGCTCGGTGATGTCGTCGACGAGGACGATGCGGCCGACGGCGACAAAGTCGCGGGACATGAGGGGGGCCACGGCAATGTTGGCAGTGCGCTGTTCTCCGGCGCGTGTGGTGAGGCGGAACTTGTAGAGGTGGTGTACGCCGGACTCGTTGCGGAACTGGTCAAAGGCCTCAATGAACTCGGGCGGGAAGACGGCATGGAGGGGCTGGCCGAGGGCTTCTCTGCGGCTGAGCGCGTACATGGCTTCCATCTGGGTGTTCCAGCTTTCGATGCGGTCTTCAAGGTCGACGGCGAGGATGCCGACGTTGATGGACTCGACGATGTTCTCGTTGAATTCCTTGAGTCGCTCGAACTCGACGATCTGCTCCTGAAGCTGGGCGTATAGGCTGGCGTTCTGGAGGGCAATGCCGATGTAGCTGGCGAGGGACTGGAGCAGTTCGACGTCTTCAGAGGAGAGGAAGTCGCCGCCGATGGTGCGGCCGAGGCCGATGACGGCGATGGTGCGGGAGTGGTCGCCGTCGTGGACGCGGCAGGGGAGGTAGTAGTTGAGATCGAGCAGGGCGGCGGCTACTTGCTGGGACTGGGGCAGGCGGGGATTCTGCTGGGTGTTTTCAAAGAAGATGTGGGGCTGTGCGCCGGCCTCGTCAAAGTGGAGGAAGTCGAGATCGAGGGAGTCGGGGGCCTGTTCGACGTCGGCGGGGATGCCGTGGGCAGCGGCTAGGCGGAAGCCACCTTCTGGCTGAGAAAGAAAGACGACGACCTTGGCGACGAGCAGGGCCTTGGGGAGGCGATCGGTGATGGAACGGAGCAGGGCATGGAGGTCGGTTTCCGAGCTGAGGCCGCGGCCGAATTCGACGAGGGCGTGTCGGTAGTCGTACTTGTGACGGTCGAAGACCTGATCGACCCAGCTTTGGAAGCGGCGCTTGAGGGGCTCGAAGATTTGGGCGGTGATGAGGATGGTGAGGACGAGGCCGAGTTCACGGACGGTTTCAGGCAGATAGTTGTGTACGCGCTCGGAGATGAGGGCGATGATGCCGAAATAGACGGCGACGAGTGTGCCGGTGGCCAGGGTGTAGGCGACGCCTCGTTTGAAGATGAGGTCGGTGTCCATGAGCCGGTATCGGACGATGGCCCAACTGAAAGTGAGAGGCAGGAAGACGAGGGAGAGGCCGGCGAGCTTCTGCAGAAGGATGGGAACGGGGATGCCGGTGAGGTAGGGGATGGCGTAAAGGAATGTGAAGGGCAGAACGGCGAGCAGGGTTCCGCGGGTGAGCCACTTAAGCTGCTGCCGGAGCAGGGGGGTGTTGGCTCGGGCATAGCTGCGCAGGAAGAGGATGGCGGCGAGGACAAAATAGGTGGCCACGTAGGCGGTGGCGATTTGGTCGAGCTTGAGGCGAAGGGCGAAGGTGGCCTGCCAGAGCACGATAGCAGTGATGCGGAGACCGACGACGCCGAGCGCGGGGGCGTAGATGAGCGGTAGCAGCCAGCGTCGGCTGAGGGAGCGGAGTCGCTCCTCAGGGAAGACCAGTGCGAAGTGAAGGAAGAGGGCGGGTTGCAGCGCCTCGGCCAGGACATTGCCCCAGTAGATGGTCCAGTCGAGGTTGTCGAGCCGCCCGGTGTAGTGGAAGGTGTTGAGGGCGAAGGAAACCAGGCAGAAGAGGTAGAAATGGAGCGCGCGGGGTGCGGTCCAGCGCCGGAAGAGGACGTAGAGTCCGATGGCCAGATAGACGAGGCCGATGACAAAGGTGAGGTGGAGCATGCTGCGGTCGGCGGGGACGGGAATGACGACGACCGGGGTGTCGAGGGGAATGCCGCGGCGGGTGATGGAGTAGTTTGCCTTGCCGTAGACGTCGGTGTGCTTGAGCTCGCGGTCGAGGTCGGCGCCGATTTCGACCGTGTGATCGTTGATAGCGGTGAGCAGGTCACCGGGCTCGATTCCGGCCTGCGCTCCGGGGCTGGCGGCGGCGACGCTCTGGGCGAGCAGGCCGTTGATGGCCTCTCCGTTGGCAATCGTTGTGGTTTCTGTCCAGGAGACCCCGTCGTCCGGCTGCTGGTAGAGGCTCTCCTGCTGCAGGTTGAAGACGGCAAGCAGCATCAACGCTACCGTCGCAATGCCCAGCAGAGTGGCAACCAGACGATTATAGAGACTTGCTTCCATGGGGGGAGCCCTTAACCTGAAGCAGATTGCACGTTGATTGCCATGTACGGGTAATGGTTGTGATTTTTGGAAGAAAAAGGGCAACCCACTGATAACAATCAGAATATTGACTCGCGAGAAAAGAGGAAGTCACCCGCGAAAGGGGAAAAAAAGCGGTAAAACTTTCGAAAAGCGTTCAGGAATCCCAAGAAAGGAATTGACCTATGAAAAAGTGTAGCTCTGATTTGCGGCTTTTTGGGGGTCATATTTCGGCATTGGGCCATTGGAAGGCAATGTGGGGATTGGCAGCGGGTCAGCAGTGGCTCCGCTGGCCGTAGGTGGCTTTGGGGCCGTGTTTGCGCTGGTAGTGGTGTTCGGAAACATAGGATGCCAAGCCTTCCGGGGGAGCATTGAGGACGACGGAGCGATAGGCGAGGCGTGCGATAAACTCCAGCAGGTCGGCATTTTCGACGGCAGCTGCGGGGGTTTTTCCCCAGGCGAAGGGGGCGTGGCCTGCGACGAGCACGCCAGGGACGGCAAGTGGGTCGAGGTGGCGGGCGTGGAAGAGGCGTGCGATGACGGCGCCTGTGTTGAGGACGTAGGCCTGTTCGACTTCGTCGGCGGTGAGGGGTTCGGTGATGGGGACTTCGCCGTGGAAGTAGTCGGCGTGGGTGGTGCCGAAGCAGGGAATGGGGCGGCAGGCCTGGGCCCAGCTGGTGGCGAATTCGGAATGGGTGTGGACTACGCCACCGATCTGGGGAAATTCGCGATAGAGGAGCAGATGGGTGTCGAGGTCGCTGGAGGGGTTGAGGGAGCCTTCGATAATGACGCCGTCGAGGGTGGTGATGACGAGATCTTCGGGGGCCATGGTGGCGTAGGGGACGCCGCTGGGTTTTATGGCGACGAGAGGTTGGGCGCCGGAGCGGTCAATGCCGCTGACGTTGCCGAAGGTGTGGAGGGCGAGACCGCGGCGTGCGATTTCCTGATTGGCATGGAGGACTTGGAGGCGGAGATCGGGGAGGAGCATAGAAAACCTTTTCCGGGCAGGATGCCGTGGGGGAAGCGGGAGTTCCCTCAGGGGAGATTTTAGCAGGGGTCAGGGATCAGGAGTCAGGGATCAGTCGACAATGGACAGGGAGATCGGGGTGCGCTCGGTTGGGCCGCCGGCGTGCAAACTGGCGTGGGATGTAAACTTGGCCGCAGAAATGCCGTCTACCAAAGCGATGGCAACAACAACCGCAGCACTGGAGAGTATGGGGAAACCGGCCGGGACTGCCGCGGAAGCAGCGGAGTTTGAGGAGGTCGCGGGACGTTGCCGTCCGCAGATCTTTCGCTTTCTGCTGTCTACATTGCGGGACGTGGACGCGGCCGAGACGCTGACGCAGGATTGCCTGCTGAAGGCATACCGGAACTGGTCGGGTTTTCGGGGCGAGTCGAGCGTGATGACATGGCTGCTGAGGATTGCGATCAACCTGCAGCGGGACCACTGGCGGAACCGGCGTTTGCAGTTCTGGAAGAAGACGCGGACTAATGCGGTGGACTCGGACGACGCGAGCCAATGGCTGGCAAGCGAGGAGTCGTCCCCGGAGCAGCAGGTGCTGGCGCGGGAGCAGGTGAAGCATGTTTGGAAGGCGGTTGAAGGATTGAGCGAGCGGCAGCGGACGGTGTTTATGCTGCGGCACGTGGAAGAGATGGAGCTGAGTGAGATTGCGCAGGCGATCGGGCTGAGCGAGGGGACCGTGAAGGCGCATCTTTCCCGGGCGATGGTTCGGGTACGCGCAGAGATTGGGAGCAGGGTATGAGCCAGGATTGGAATGAAGACGAGCGAGAAGCGCCGGTAGTGGAAGAGGCGCTGAAGGATTTTCGGTTGAGCGTGCATGAGTGGAGCGAGCATGAGTTCAGCCGGGTGCGGAGCGTGGCACCACGGCGGATGAGCTTGTTTGCACGGCTGCATAAGCCAGTGGCGGCCGGGGCGCTGGGCTGCGTGGTGCTGGTGACGACGGTGGCGATTCCGCTTGGAGTGCATCACGAGCGGACGGTGGAAGCCGCGCACCGGGCGGCGGTGCAGGAGCAGAAGCGGGAGGCTGCGGAAGCGGCGCAGAAAGCGGCGCTGAATGCAGTCAACGACGACGAGTTGATGGCGGATGTGGACAACGATATTGCGCAGGCGACGCCGGATGCTCTTGAGCCGCTGGCCAGCTTGATGACGGAAACGACGAAGAAGTAGGCCCCTGCAAGGACTGGGCACGACGGAAATACGAGAACGATTTCAGGAGAGAAGATGGCAATGATAACGACAAAAAGACTGATTGTTGGCGTGATGATGGCCGCCCTGGGTTTGGCGGGTGCGGCAGTGGCTCAGGGGCCTGGGGGCATGGGGCCGCATCGGCCGCCGATGGAACGGGCGATGGGTCCGGGAGGCGAAGGCGGGGAACATGGCCGCTGGTGGGATGAAGGGCGAATGGCGGAGACGCTGAAGCTGACCGATGCGCAGCGGAAGGCGATGGACGATATCTACCAGCAGCACCGGTTGAAGCTGGTGGACCTGCACGCGACGCTGCAGAAGGAAGAGCTGACGATGGAGCCGCTGATCCGCGCCGACCAGCCGGACGAGGCCAAGATTCTGGCGCAGATAGACAAGGTGGCGCAGGCGCGCGCGGAGCTGGAAAAGGCGAATGCGCGGATGCTGTTTGAGATTCGCCGGCAACTGACTGCCGAGCAGTGGAAGACGCTGCAGGCGGAACGGAACAGCCGTCACGAGCACCCAGGTATGAATGGGGAAGGGCGCGGACAGTGGGGTGGGCAGGATCGTGGCATGGGCCACGGGCAAGGCCGTGGTATGGGCCAGCATGGGTCCGGGAGCCAGGGTGCACCTTCAGAGCAGGCGCCGCCTCCGCCACCATCGGCAGGGCCTGGTGGAGCGGAAGAGTAGTTTCGGCAGCAGGGCGTGTCGGTCTGATGCAGTGAGACTTAGGCACCCCGCTTCACAAGTTTGCTTTGTTGGCTGAGGCAGATTGTCTGGTCAATAGAGCAAAGAGAGGAACCTAGGCAAAGGACTTAAGAGCCGGCCGGGTTCCCCGGTAACAACCGAGCAGAGAGCATTGCGGTGGCTTTGGCCACCGCTTTTTTTGCGTGGGGGAAAGTGTTGGCAGGGCTCAGCTATTCGCCAGAGGGAGACGGTTGGTCGGCGAGGAGCAGACGCAGGTCGCGGAGGTTGTGTCCGGTGGTGCCGGTGACGACGGTGTCGCCGAGCGCGGTAAATAGTGGGCAGGCATCAAAGGCGGCGAGGGACTCTTCCGGCTGGTAGCCGAAGGCACGGGCGCGGGCAACGGTGGTGGGGTCGGCGATGGCTCCGGCGGAGCGGGTGTTGCCGTCGATACCGTCGGATCCGGCACTGAGGACGACGAGTTTTTCGCCGGGATAGTTGGCGAGGTCGAGGGCACAGGCAAGGGCAAACTGCTGGTTGCGTCCGCCGGCGCCGGGAGTTTGGGAGAGCTTGACGGTGACTTCGCCGCCGGAGATGAGACAACAGCGGGGGTGGGTGGCGCGGAGGGCATGGAAGCGTTCGAGGAGATACTTTGCTGCGTCGGCGTAGTCCCAGTCGTCGCAGCCGTTGTCGACGACGGTGTGGTAGCCTGCGGCCTGGGCGTGGGCGCGGGCGCTTTCGACCAGGTCGAGGCTGGAGAGGAGCACCTCGTACATGGAGTCGTGGAAGGCCTTGTTTTCCGCGCCGATGTGTTCGGCGACGGTTTTACGGAGGGCCTGGGGAAATCCTTCGCGCCAGGGCATGCGGGGGATGAGGGGGGAGAGCCGGCTTTTGTTTCCGGGGGATTCGGGCAGGGTGTCGCGCAGGAAGTACTCCTGCACGGAGGCTGGGAGACGGGGCGCGAGGTTGTATTTCGCCAGGAGGTTGCGGACTTCCTCGACGGAGGAGGAGTCGGGTACGGTGGGGCCTGAGGAGAGCGCATCGAGGGAATGCATGGGCACGTCGGGGAGCAGGATGGAGAGCTTGGTGGCCTCCGCTGCGGCGACGGCGAGGCGGCCACCCTTGACGGCGGAAAAATGCTTGCGAAGGGTGTTGATTTCCGCGATGGGCGCGCCGCAGCCGATGAGGGTGTTGTGAAACGCGATGGTGTCGTCGAGGGAGATGGCGGGGTCAAGCGGGAGGTCAAAAATGGCCGAGCCGCCGCCGGAGATGAGGAAGATGACGAGGGTATCCTGGCGGGCCTTGTGGAGCAGGGCGAGGGCGGCTTTGGCGGCATCCAGCGAGCCCTGGCTGGGCAGGGGATGTCCGCCCTCAAAGTAACGGATGCGCCAGTTTCGCTTTTCGGGAATGGAGACGGAACAACAGATGCCGCGGAGGCCGCTGCGGCGGTCCATGCGGGCAAAAAGGGTCTCCAGCATGGGGACGGCGGCTTTGCCGATGGCGATGACGAAGATGCGGCGGTAGTCCTTGAGATTGAGGGTGCTGGGTCCGCTGCCGCCGGGGACGAGCCGTTCCAGAGTGTCGCCGGTGAAGCGCAAGCGGCGGTCAAAGGCGGTCTCAATACTGCAACTGGCGATGGAGTCGAGGAAGATTCTTGTTGCGGTCCCCTGCAGTGCTTCCAGTTGTTTTCCGCTGCCAGTCATTGATTTATCTCCGGGTTGAGGACATTGGCTGTCAAGTGCGCGCTGAGCCATTGTTTGAGTGCGTTTTGCATGGCTTCCAGGTGTCCGAGAAAGAAGTGGTCGGCGCCGGGAATGAGGAGCAATTGGGTGGGTTTGGCAGCCGAGGCGGCCACCTGGCGGAGCTGGTCAGCGGGGGCGAACTGGTCGCAGTCGCCGCTGAGCAGCAGCTTGGGCATGGGGCACTGGGCGAGGAAGCGGTAATGGTAATCTCGGCCTTCAGCATGGGTGGGCAGGCCGAGGGCTGCGAAGGCGCGGACGCGAGGGTCAGGGCAACAGGCGGAGAGGCCCATGGCTGCGCCAAAGGAGAAGCCGGCGGCGAGGATGGGCCGGTCGTAGCGGGCGACGAGCCAGTCGAGCGCGCAGCGGACGTCGTCGGCCTCGTCGCGGCCGTGGTGGTTGCCCTCGCTGAGTCCGGTTCCGCGAAAGTTGAAGCGGAGAACGGGCCAGCCGAGGGCGGAAAAGACTTTGGCGGCGTGGTAGACCACCTTGTTGTGCATGGTGCCGCCGCCCTTGGGGTGGGGATGGCAAAGGAGGGTGGCAAAGGGGGCATCGGATTGACCTTCGTTGAGCAGGGCTTCGAGGCGTCCGGCTGGTCCGGCGAGAAAGAGGCTGTGAATGGAGCCGGGGGGGGCGGCAAAGGGTGCGGGGAGGCCGGAGGTGACGGATTCCGGGGCAATGGCTGGAGCCGCGCTCCCTTGCTTTCCCGTCTTTGCGGCCACAGCTGCCATCACGACTTCCATTCTAAGCGCGTTGTGTGGGATATCCTGACTTCATCATGTCTATCGACCCGAATCTCTCGCACGCCGACCTCGACCCCATCCAATTGACCAAGGCACTGGTCCAGATTGACTCGACCACTTACCAGGAAGGGGCTGCGGGGGATTTTCTAGCGGATTTTCTGGCGGGGCGCGGCTGGAGCGTGGAAAAGACCGCGGTTGCGCAGCCTGCGGAGAGCGCCGAGGGCGGAGCGCGGTGGAATGTGTATGCGGGGCCTGCGGAGGGCGATCCGGAACTGGTTTTTTCGACGCATATCGACACGGTCCCGCCGTATATTCCGTTTACCGAGGACGAGGAATTCATCTACGGGCGCGGGGTGTGCGACGCCAAGGGGATATTGGCGGCGCAGGTGGCCTCGGCGGAGCGTTTGCGGGCCGAGGGGTATGCGGTGGGGCTGCTGTTTGTCTCCGGCGAGGAGCGGGATTCTGCGGGAGCCAAGGTGGCCAACGAGATGGCGAAGGGCAGCCGGTTCCTGATCAATGGCGAGCCGACGGACAACCGACTGGCGCTGGCGTCAAAGGGTGCATTGCGGGCGGTGGTGACGGCCAAGGGGAAGATGGGCCACTCAGCGTATCCGGAACTGGGGGAAAGCGCGGTGCACAAGCTGATTGAGGTGCTGGGCAAGGTGATGGCGCTGGAGTTGCCGGTAACCGAGGGGATTGGGGACAGCACGCTGAATGTGGGGCAGATCCATGGCGGACGTGCGCCGAATGTGATCGCCGACCATGCGCAGGCGCAGATTCTTATCCGCCTAGTGGGGGACTCGGCGGAGACGCGGGCGGCGATTGAAGCGGCCGCGGAGGGGCTGGCGGAGGTGGACTTTACGCTGGAGATTCCCTTTGTACGGCTGCGGGCGCTGCCGGGATTTCCGACGATGGTGGCGAAGTTTACGACCGATATTCCGCAGCTGAGCAACTGGGGCGAGCCGCTGCTGCTGGGGCCGGGGTCGATCCATGTGGCGCATACGCCGTTTGAGAAGTTGGCCAAGCGGGAGTTGTTTGAGGCGGTGGAGCTTTATGCGCAGGTGGGGCGGCAATTGGTGAATCCAAACGGGCAGAAGTGAAATCTTGTAGGTATATCGCGAAAGGAATTTCATCCGATGAGCGCAAATGTTCTGAATATCCCGGTGACGAAGATTACCGGAGAAGCGACCACCCTGGGCGAGTACAGTGGCAAGGTTCTGCTGGTTGTCAACGTGGCGTCGAAGTGCGGGCTGACGAGCCAGTACGAGGGTCTGGAGAAGCTGTACGAGAAGTTTGGGCCGGAGGGACTGGTGGTTGCCGGTTTCCCGTCGAACGACTTCAAAGGGCAGGAGCCGGGCACGGAAGCCGAGATTCAGGCCTTCTGCACGACCAATTTTGGCGTGAAGTTTCCGATGTTCTCGAAGGTTGCCGTGGTTGGGCCGGAGAAGAATCCGCTGTACGCGGCGCTGATTGCGGCGCAGCCGAAGCCGACCAGCGTTTCCGAGGTTCCGTGGTCGGAGAAGCTGAAGGGCTATGGGATTACGCCGAACGCGGATCCGGAGATTGGCTGGAATTTTGAGAAGTTCTTGATCAGCCGGTCGGGGGAAGTGGCTTGGCGGTTTGCCCCGGACACGGCGCCGGACGCGCCGGCGCTGGTGTCGGCGATTGAAGAGGAGCTGGCGAAGAGCTAAGGGCGAGCCGGCATGGATTTGCGCGTTCCCCGGTCCCCAAAAGCGAGGGACGGGGGGCACCCAAACTCCGAGTTAGCGCGTGCGACGGGTGCTTGGGGCTGGTTGGGAGACCATCGGTTTCGTCGCGTCCACAGCGGTACGGAAGAGGGGCGGGCTTGAGCTCGCCCCTCTTCTTGTGCCGATGTATTCTGAACCTATGCATGACACGTCTTCGCCGGTGAATCGTCTGGAACATTCCGCTTCGTCTTATCTGCGCTCGGCGCGGCACCAGCCGGTGCGTTGGTATCCGTGGGGGGATGAGGCGTTTCGCCTGGCGCAGGCGGCGGACAAGCCTATCCTGCTGGATATCGGCGCGGTGTGGTGCCACTGGTGTCACGTGATGGACCGCGAGTCGTATGAGGATGTGGAGCTGGCGGCGGTGGTCAACGAGCGGTTTATTGCGGTGAAGGTGGACCGGGATGAACGGCCGGATGTGGACAGCCGGTACCAGGCGGCGGTGTCGGCGATCAGCGGGCAGGGGGGATGGCCATTGACGGCCTTTTTGACGCCGGATGGGCGGCCGTTTTTCGGGGGGACGTATTTTCCGGCGGATGACCGCTATGGGCGGCCGGGCTTCAAGCGGGTCCTGCTGACGATGTCGGACGTGTGGCGAGGTCAGCGGGAGGAGGCTCTGGAGTCGGCGGCGAGTGTGATGGCGGCGGTGGAGCAGAACGAGAACTTTTCCGGGCGCGGGACGGCGCTGTCGCTGGAGCTGGTGGACAAGATTGTGGAGTCGATCCTGAAGCAGGCCGATCCGCTGCATGGGGGATTTGGGTCGCAGCCGAAGTTTCCTCATCCGGCGGCTCTGGACCTGCTGCTGGAGACGGCGATTCGGAAGAACGACGACCGGGCCTACGACGCGGCGCTTTTGAGTCTTGAAATGATGAGCCGGGGCGGGGTGTACGACCAACTTGCAGGCGGTTTCCACCGCTACAGCGTGGATGAGCGCTGGGTGGTGCCGCACTTTGAAAAGATGCTGTACGACAATACGGAGCTGCTGAGGAACTATGTTCATGCGTACCAGAGCTTTGTGAAGCCGGAGTTTGCGCAGATTGCACAGGAGATAGTTCTGTGGATGCAGGCGACGCTGACAGACCGGGAGCGGGGCGGCTTTTATGCCTCGCAGGACGCGGACATTACGCTGGACGACGACGGGGACTACTTTACGTGGAGCAAAGCGGAGGCTCAGGCGGCGCTGACGGCCGCGGAGTTTGCCGTGGCCGGGCGGTACTGGGACATTGGCGAACTTGGGGACATGCACCACAATCCGCAGAAGAATGTGCTGCATTTGCGGCACAGCATTGAGGATGTGGCGCGGGAAGCCGGAGTATCGGACGAGGGGGCGGCGGAGCTGCTGACGGTGGCGCGGCGGAAGCTGCTGGAGGCGAGGAATCTGCGTCCGACGCCGTTTGTGGACCGGACGCTGTATACAGGGTGGAATGCGATGGCAATTTCAGCCTGGCTGGAGGCGGCGCGGGTGCTGCGGCTGACCGATGCGTGGGAGTTTGCGTTGAAGTCGCTGGACCGGCTGCTGCTGGCGGCGTGGGATGGCGGTGCTGAGCTGAGCCATGTTATGGCGTATGCGGATGGGGAGGGTGCAGAGACACGGGTACCGGGGACGCTGGACGACTATGCATTTACGGTCCATGCGTGCCTGGAGGCGTGGGGTTCGTCGGGATCGATTGAGTATTACCAGGCGGCGATGAAGCTGGCTGTGGTGATGGTGGAGCGATTTTACGAGCGGTCATCCGGGGCGTTTGTGGATATGGCGGAGGACCGGGACCGGGAGCACCAGTTGGGGGCGCTGGCCGTGCGTCGGAAGCCATTGCAGGATGCGCCAACGCCGGGAGGAAATCCGGTGGCTGCAGCGGCGCTGCTGCGGCTGGAGCAGCTGAGCGGCAAGCGGGAGTTCCGGGAAATTGCGGAGAGCGCGCTGGGGGCCTTTGCGGGGGTTGTGGAGCACTTTGGACTGTACGTGGGTACCTATGCGCTGGCCGTCGAGCGGCTGCTGCTGGAGCCGATACAGATTGTGGTGGTGGGCGAGGGGCAGGAGGCTAGCCGGCTGGAGGCACTGGCCACGGCTCGCTATGCGCCGAACAAGACGGTGATTCGTCTGAAGCTGCGGCACCTGTTGCCGGAGACGCTGCCGCCGGGCCTGGCGGAGACGCTGACGCAGTTGCCGATGCCGAAGCGGAAGGATGCGTTTGCCATGGTTTGCCTAGGCACCCGGTGCCTGCCGCCGGTGGAGACGACCGACGAGTTACTGGCGGCGATGGGGCTGGCGGGCTAGGGAACTACTCACCGCTGAAAGGGTTGTGTTCCGCGGACTTGATGGTGGTGGGGTCTATGGTTGGCGGATGGGCGGCGGTCTGGGCCTGGATTCCTCTGTTGGCCTGGCTGGTTGGACTTGCCTGGGTTGCCAGGCTGGTTGGGTCTTGTTCCGTGAAGCCATGGAAGGTGCGGTAGGGGTCGCCGGGGATCATTCCCTTGGCTTCCAGGGCGAGGCGCACGCGGCGGCGGAACTCGCGGATGGCGGGGTATTGCCTGGTGGGCAGGGTGCGGAAGAGCACCGGATAGATGACCTCAGAGCCCTTGATGGCGTCGACGCCGGGAACTTGGGGGTCGGCGAGGATGAGTCCGCTGAAGAGGGGGTCTGCCTGGACCTCGGCGGCGATGGATTTGAGCAGGGCAATGACCCGGTCGGGCGAGGCAGAGATATCCACGGAGACGTTGACGGTGGCCAGGGTGTAGTCGCGGCTGAGGTTGGCGACGGTGGTTATCTGTGAATTTGGGACGACGTAGAGGGTGCCGTCGCCATCGCGGATTTCGGTGCGGCGGAGGGACATGGCTTCGACTGTTCCTGTCATGCCGGTAAGGCGGACAGTGTCGCCTACGTTGAACTGGTCTTCGAGCAGGATGAGGGTTCCGTTGAGGATGTCTTTGACGATGGTTTGGGCAGCGAGGCCGATGGCGATGCCGGCAACGCCAGCGGAGGCGAGCAGAGGCCCGAGATTGACGCCGAGGACGGTGAGCATCTGGAGAACGGTGAGGGTCCAGAGGACCGCTTTGAGAGTGGTGCGCAGGACGCCAGCCATGGTTTTGACCTGGGAGCGGTGGCCCGGGGTGGATGGTTTACGCTCTGCCAGGGTGACCATGCGCCGGGTGGCGAGGGCGATGATGCGACTGAGGATGAGGGCGATGATGGCGATGGTGAGCAGGTGTGGAAGCTTTGTGTGGAGGAACTCCTGAGCATCGACGACCCACTCGTCGAGGACTTTGCCGAGGAAGTGTCCTTCGGCAAATAGTCCGGTACGGATGATAGCTGCAAAAAGAATCATGGTCAGTCCCTCTTATTCTTTTCTATACTGTCGGCATGAAAACTCCGACACCCCTCACGAAAGCGTTCGGGCAAATTGAGGCGATCAAGCGGGTACGGAGCCTCATTTGCCTGGCAGTGCTGGTCGCGATACCGTTTACGATCAGCGTCTCACAGGTGCCTCAGCCGAACAACGGGATGCCCGGGCCGGGGCGCAATTCGCAGGGGTTTGCGGCGTTGCCGGAGAACGCCAATCCGCATCCGGACGGAGTGCGCGCGCTGCAGGACTCTATGAAGACGCAGGATGACCAGAAGAAGCTGTCAGAGCAGAACCAGCTGCGGCAGAAGCAACTGGCCGACGACACCGCGAAGCTGTTGCAACTGGCGACGGAGCTGAAGGCGGAGATGGACAAGACGAGCAAGGACACTCTGAACATGAACTATGTGCGCAAGGCGGAGCAGATCGAGAAGCTGGCGCACACGGTTCGGGAGAAGATGAAGGCGAGCCTGGGGAACTAGGGACAGTTCACACGACCTGGGGGCAGCGATGGGGCGTAGAACCATGGGCAGCGGCGTGGAGGTGCAACGTTTTTCGGCGACGGTGCGCGTGGTGATTCTGTTGGGTTGCCTGGTGATTGCGCCGTTGCTGGGAGGGCAGAGCACGATGCAGAATAGCACCACGAACCCGGTGCCTGTGAATCCCCTGGCGAACCGGTATACGAACGGTGTTCCTCTGTTTGGCGGACCGGATCGTCCGAAGCTGGACGAAGGGCGCATGGAGGCGATCAACCGGCTGCGGCTGAAGGCGATGATGTCGGATACGGACAAGCTGCTGCAACTGGCCACGGAGCTGAAGGCCCAGGTGGGAGATGGGCGCGAGGCTGGGCCGACCAATGTGGATTTGGCGAAGACGGCGCAGATTGAAAATCTGGCGCAGAGCGTGCAGAAGCTGATGAAGGCCAGCGTGGGGAATTGAGAAAGGTATTGGCGAGGAAGATGAAAGGCAGGCGAACGGCCGTGGGCGCTTTGAAAGAGGGATCGAAGGCGAGAAAGAGATTGGGGCTGAGCTGGTTATTTCGTCTGTTTTACGTGATGCTGCTGGTTGTCGCTGCAGCGGGATTTTTTGCCGGGCTGCGCATCCACGCCCAGCAGAACACGCTACCGCAATATCCAGCGCGGGAGACGGGGATGCCGGCTGTGCCGCCGATGGGCGACGGGCGGACGAACAACGCCAGTCCGTATTCGGCGATGCCTTCGGAAGAGGACAAGAAGATTCTGGAGGCGTTGAACCTGCAGCGCCACAAGGATTTGGCCAGCGAGACGGAGCGGTTGGTGCAACTGGCCGGGGAGGTGCAAGCAGAGGTGAAGAAGGATCCGGCGCAGCCCCCGACGGCTGAGCAACTGGCGCAACTGGCGCAGATTGAGAAGCTGGCTCACGTGGTGCAGCACAGGATGAAGGAGTCATGGTCGCGCTAGTGGTTGTGGGGGCAGACCGAGGTTGACTCTTGGGTTTCTGGTGGTTTGAACTGGGAGCGTCAGATGCCGGGATGGTTATCTTTCCGACACCTGGGTGGATTGTTACAATCGAGTGGGCTGATTCAGGGCTGTCGAGGGCGTTCCCAAAGGGTCGCCAGGAGGGTAGCAACGTTGAGCGAGCTGGCCACGAAAGACCCAGATCTGGGCGCGAGTTCCACTGCTGCCAAAACCGTTGCGGACAGTTTCCAGTCCTGGGGCGCACAGCCACTGAACGCGGCACAGTTGGTGCATATGTACCGGCTGATGTATGCCTCGCGGCGCATAGACGACCGGGAGATTCTGCTGAAGCGCCAGCAGAAGGTGTTTTTCCAGATATCGGGCGCGGGCCACGAGGCTTTGCAGGTGGCTGCGGCCTTGGCATTGCGGCCTGGGTATGACTGGTTTGTGCCCTACTATCGCGACCGTGGGCTGTGCCTGGCGCTGGGAGTAACGGCTGAGGAGATGTTTCTGCAGGCGGTGGGCGCGGCAGCGGACCCGGCCAGCGGCGGGCGGCAGATGCCGACGCACTGGAGCAGCCCGAAGCTGCATATTGTGAGCACTTCCTCGTCCACGGCTACCCAGTTGCTGCATGGGGTGGGCGTGGCCGAGGCGGGGCGGTATTTTTCGCGTTTTCCGGAGGCTGCGGCATCGTCGCCGGACGATTATCGCGCGTACAGCCATGTGAGCTTTCAGAGCGATGAGGTTGTGCTGACCTCGATCGGTGAGGGTTCCACGTCGCAGGGCGAGTTTTGGGAGGCGCTGAACACGGCATCGAACCAGAAGCTGCCGGTGATCTTCATGGTGGAAGATAACGGTTACGCGATTTCGACGCCGGTTGAGGTGAATACGCCTGGCGGGAATATTTCGAAGCTGGTAGCGAACTTTCCGAATTTCTTTTTTGCGGAAGTGGATGGGACTGATCCTGAGGCGAGCTTCCACGCGTTTGCCGAGGCTGCGGCGTGGTGCCGCTCGGGTAAGGGGCCGGCGTTTGTGCATGGCCACTGCGTGCGGCCGTACTCGCACTCGGAGTCTGACGATGACAAGCTGTATCGGGCCGCCGCCGAGCGCGAGGCGGATGCGATGCGGGATCCGCTGCACAAGCTGCAGATGCGTTTGCTGCGCGAGGGGATACTGAGCGAGAGCGCCATCAATACGCTGGAGCAGGGGATTGACGCGGAGATTGAGGCGGCTGCGGATCGTGCGCTGGAATCGCCGATTCCGCCGGTTTCCAGCATTCTGCGCCATGTCTACTCGGAGGATTTCGACCCGACGCGGGCGGAGCTGGCAACGGAGCCGGAGCCTGCTGAGGGGAAAGCCGCGGCCACACCGCGCACCATGGCCGACCTGATCAACTTGTGCCTGCGCGATGAGATGCGGCGCGATCCGCGGGTCATCATATACGGCGAAGACGTTGCCGATGCCAGCCGTGACGCGGCGCTGAAGGAAGTGAAGGGCAAAGGCGGGGTGTTCAAGCTGACGGCTGGGCTGCAGAAGGAGTTTGGCTCGGCGCGGGTGTTCAACTCGCCGCTGGCCGAGGCCAATATTGTGGGCCGGGCGATCGGGTATGCCGTGCGCGGGATGAAGCCGGTGGTTGAGGTGCAGTTTTTCGATTACATCTGGCCAGCAGTGCATCAGATTCGCAATGAGCTTTCCGTGATGCGCTGGCGTTCGAATGCGACCTTCCACGCGCCGGTGGTGATTCGCGTGCCGATTGGCGGATATCTGACGGGGGGATCGATCTATCACTCGCAGAGCGGGGAGTCGATTTTCACGCATATACCGGGGTTGCGGGTGGTTTTCCCGTCGAATGCGCTGGACGCGAACGGGCTGCTGCGCACGGCGATTCGGTGCGACGACCCGGTGCTGTTTCTGGAGCACAAGCGGCTGTACCGGGAGACGTATGGGAGGGCCGCATATCCTGGGCCGGAGTACATGATTCCGTTTGGCAAGGCGGCGATTGCGCGGGCTGGGACGGACGTGACGCTGGTGACCTACGGGGCGGTTGTTCCGCGGGCGCTGCAGGCGGCGCAACGAGCCGAGGCGGAGCACGGCATCCAGACGGAAGTGATCGATCTGCGCACGCTCAGCCCGTACGATTGGGAAGCGATTGCGACGTCGGTGAAGAAGACCAGCCGGGTGATTGTGGCCTACGAGGACATGAAGAGCTGGGGCTACGGGGCCGAGATTGCCGCGCGGATAGCCGACGAGCTGTTTGAGGAGTTGGACGCGCCGGTACGCCGGGTGGCGTCGATGGATACTTTCGTGGCGTATCAGCCGGCGCTGGAGGATGTGATTTTGCCGCAGCCGGAGGATATGCTGAAGGCGATTGTGGATTTGCGGCGGTTTTAGATCGAGCAGCCTGTGCGAGGGGCTTTGCGAGAGGAACGGAATGCGTCGACGGCGCAGCCACACGAGTTGTGTGAGGCTGCGCCGTAGTTGTGTTGGAGCGCTACCGGGTTCGCTGGGCCATTTCGCGGTAGATTTGTTCGAAGGCCGCTACGCTGACGTCAATATTGAATCTGCTGGCGAGGATGATCTGCTTATGTTCCAGGGGTGATAGACGCGGGCTGAGAGGGTCGGCGAGCCCCAGGATGTGTTTTGCCCAGAAGGCGGGGGATTCGGTGATGGGTAGTTGGGTGACCATGCGGGGATCGAGGATGGATTCCGTGGTGATGTTGTCGGCGACCAGGCAGGGAAGAGCAGCGGCCTGTGCTTCGACGATGCTGAGTGGCATTCCCTCATGAAAGGAAGGCAGCAGGAAGGCGTCCATGGCGTTGGTCATGATAGCGGGAACGATGTTGGTGTCCGGAACCAGGGTGAAGTTGGCTGCCAGGTTGCGGGCCTTGAGGTCGGCCTCGATTCTTGAGCGGAGGGGACCATCGCCGAGCAGCAGGAAGTGGAAGTTGGAGGAGTGGCGGAGGAGTTCTTCGGCGATATCGAGCAGGAAGGTATGGTTTTTGGCGCGGACGTAGCGGCCGACATGGCCGAGAACAAAGCGTCCCTGGGGGATACCAAGAGATGCGCGCAAGTCGGGGATTAGCGGGCGGAAGAAGGGCTCGAAATCGATGCCGATGTAGCGGACCTGGACCTTTGGATTGGTTTTCCAGTTTATGCCGAACCCGGATTCGGCAGCGAGACCGGAGCAGGCGACGTACTGGTTTGCGAGGGAACGAGCGAGGAAGCCGAGAATGGCGACGTAGAGGCGGTGCATCCGTCCTTTGGTGGCCAGTAGCTTGCGATTGTCGTTGTGTCCATGCAGAAGCACGGATGGAATGCCGAGCAGCCTTGCGTACAGCGAGAGTTGTACCGAGGAGATGCTGGGGCCGTGGGAGTGGAGGACATCGTACGGTCCGTGTTCGCGGACAATGCGTCGGAAGTTGAGGAAGTAGCGGAGGGGGTTTTTCTCTCCGAGGCAGGGCAGGAGGAGAATGCCGGCTTTTCGGAAATCGTCGGTGTAGGGCTCATCCTGCGTGGTGCGGGTGAGGAGGTGGGAGTCGATGCCCTTGCGGTTCATACGCTGTGCGAGATGAAAGAGCCAGGTTTCAATGCCTCCGCGCTGCAGTTGCCCAAGGGAATGCAGCACGCGAACAGGGCACCCAGCAGAAATGGATTGAGACAGCTTATTTGACTGGGTGCCGGTGTGCCGAGGGGTCATTGGTGGAGCCTTTCGTGGTTGGCGCGAATTCATGAGTGGGGCAAACGGAGGAGATTTGGGCGGCAATCCGACGGGCCGAAGGAGCGGTTTGCCGACTTGGAAAGCACCAGATGTTGCCAGGGGCCGCGCAAGCTGTGGATATGTCGCTATGATAACAAGTGGCAAGTTTGGGATTCCCGACTCCGTTGGGGATAGAGGCAGGGTAGAGATATGCAAGGGCATCCGAATGCGCAAGGCGTTTTCTTCAAAGCGATTACCAATCATCTTGAGGTAATCAAGGGCATGACGTTGCAACAGGAAGAGTTGGAGCGCATCGCGCTGGCCATGGTGGGAGCGCTGGAGAGCGGCGGGAAGATCCTGTGGTGCGGCAATGGCGGCAGCGCGGCCGACTCGCAGCATATGGCTGCTGAGATGGTGGGCCGATTCCGACGGGAACGGCGTGGGCTGGCTTCCGTGGCGTTGACGACGGATACGTCGATTTTGACCTCGGTTGCGAACGACTATGGATTTGAGGCGATTTTTGCGCGCCAGGTGGAGGCAATTGGACAGCCGGGGGACGTGCTGGTGGGGCTGTCGACGAGCGGCAACAGTGCGAATGTGATTTGTGCGATGGCTGTGGCGCGGGCGATGGACCTGGTCACGGTTGGTTTTACGGGTGAGGGCGGCGGGCAACTGGCCGACCTGGCGGATCATCTGTTTGCCGTGCCGTCGCGCGACACGGCGCGGATACAGGAGGCGCACATGCTGGCCGGGCATATGCTGTGCGACTGGGTTGAGCTGGACTGGGTCTGCGCACACGAGGAAGTCGCCGCGGCGGCGGAGGGGAACGGCCATTGATCGACCATCTTCATGAAGTCATTGAGCAGATGGAGCACGTGTGGCCTTCGCGGCGGCTGCTGGTGGTGGGCGATGTGATGCTGGACAAGTACATTTGGGGCGAGGTGGGGCGGATTTCGCCGGAGGCTCCTGTGCCGGTGGTGCGCGCCCTGCACCAGAGCCAGCAGCCGGGCGGGGCGGCCAACGTGGCCATGAACCTGGCGCGGCTGGGAGCGCAGGTGGTGCTGGCGGGCTTTGCCGGCGGGGACGAGAACGAGGCGGTGCTGTGCGAGTGCCTTCATGCGGACGATATTCGCCCGGTGCTGGTGACGAGCGAGGGATTTCCCACGGTGACCAAGCTGCGCATTCTTGGTGGCCGGCAGCAGATGCTGCGGCTGGATAGCGAGCGGCTGGGGGTGCGTCCGGCGGAGCACTATGAGCGGCTGCTGAAGGCAGTGCTGGCGGAGTTGCCGGGCTTCCACGGGCTGGTGCTTTCCGATTACGCGAAGGGCGTGCTGACGGTGGAGGTTTGCGGTGTGTTGATTCAGGCAGCGCGGGAGGCTGGGATTCCGGTGCTGGTGGATCCGAAGAGTGCGGAGTTCAGCCGTTATCGGGGCGCGAATACGATTTGTCCGAATCTGGGTGAGCTGGCGACTGCCTCGCGCGGGTTTCTGGGCGAGGGGAAGGCGGAGCTGGACGACCTGCTGCGGGTGGCCGAGCGGATGGTGGGTGAGTTTGATTTGCAGTTTCTGGTGGCGACGCTGAGCGACAAGGGAATAGCACTGGTTCGCGAGGATAGCCGGGTGGTGTTTCCGGCGGTGGCGCGGCAGGTGTTTGATGTTTCCGGCGCGGGAGACACGGTGATTGCGGTGTTGGCGTTGTCTATGGCGTCCGGGTTGCTGCCGGAGACGGCGATTCAGCTGGCCAACATCGCGGCCGGCATTGTGGTAGGCAAGGTGGGCACGGTTCCGGTGGAGAAGTATGAGCTGCTGGACGCGCTGAGTCCGCAGTTTGTGCTGGATGCGGCGGAAAAGGTTGTTTCGCGGCAGGACCTGGTGCGCCGGGTGGCCAGCTGGAAGGCAAACGGGGAGCGGGTATCGTTTACGAACGGGTGCTTTGACCTGCTGCATATTGGGCACATCACGGTGCTGGAGCAGGCGCGGCGGACGGGCGACCGGCTGATTGTGGCGATCAACAGCGATGCGTCCGTGTGCCGGCTGAAGGGGCCGACGCGGCCGATTGTGGGCGAGGGGGAACGGGCGCGTGTGCTGGCTGCGCTGGCCTGCGTGGATGCGGTGGTGGTGTTTGACGAGCCTACTCCGCTGGAGCTGATTGTGACAGTTCGGCCCGATGTTCTGGTGAAGGGCGGCGACTACGAGGTGAGCACGATTGTGGGGGCGAGCGAGGTGCAGTCGTGGGGCGGGGAGGTGCGGATTGTGCCTACGGTGGAAGGGCACTCGACAACGCGGCTGATTGAGCGGGGCGCGGCGGGGCGGTAGGCGGGGGTTGGCTGACTGGTAACTCTTCGCGAGCGGCTTTCGGGATGGCAGGGGCTGCGTCCGCTGGGGCGTATTGCGCCAGGGGTTCGCCGGTTGGAAAGATAACCTGTTTCGAATCTGTGGGTCGGTCGGGAAGTGCCGGGGACCCCAAAAGTGTCTTTTTGGCCACTTTTCAATCCACTCTAAAACGTAGAGTGGTTGATTTCATTGGCTGAATGCTACCAAAAGCGAAGAAAAAGAGAACTAGAGTGCGCTTTTTTTTCACTCTTCCCGGTGTTGGCGAAGTGGTAACTGATGGCAGCTTCCAGCCGCTAGCTGCCAGCTTCCAGCGTTATCGAGCTGGGCTCGATGGGGATGGACCTCAGTTCCATTGTGCGCGCTTTGCCATTAATTGTCGGCAGGGTTGGGGAAGTTTTTTAGCGAGTTGGCTGCGGCATCGCCGCGATAGCAAGTGAGCGGGTTCGCGGAGTCAGGGAAGGGAGTTGCCACTGGTCTGGGATGGGAGGTCGTCGAGCCAGCGGGAGATGGCGGCTGTGAACTGGGGGTGGGAGGGGAATGGGGTGGGAAGCCAGACCTGGGTTCGCGGGGCGGAGGTGAACTGGGCGGCGGGGTTTGCGGGGAGGTCTTGCGGGAAAAGCCAAAGGGAGGGCTGGGTGAGCTGGCGGGCGGCCTGGGCGAGGTCGTAGCGGTCGGAGACGAGCAGATGGGCGGGGACGAGGCGGCTGCGGGGGTCGCCGAAGATGGCGTGGGTGGGGTTGACGGGGGGAGCGTCGAGGATGACGCCGGCGAGGGAGCTGTGGCGTGTGGCGAGTTCCGCGGCGATGTCCGCGCCGAGTCCGTTGCCGAAGACGACGATGCGGGCGGGGTTGAGGTGGCGGGTGGCAGTGAGGTAGTCGAGAGCGGACTCCGCGTCGTGGAGGAGCTTTCTCTCGCTGGGGCGGCTGGAGCCGGAGAGCTGGACGCTGTCGCCGTAGCCGAGGTAGTCGATGGCGAAGACGGCGGAGCCGGCGCGGTGGAGCGCGGCGATATCGTCGACGGTGTCGCCGAGGTTGCCTTCTGCGGTGTGGAGCAGCAGGATGGTGAAGCGGGGGTTGGGGGCCGGGATCCACCAGGCGGCGAGCTGGGGTGTACCGTTATCCGCGGCGGCGAAGTGGATGGGCTCGAAGGCGAGCGAGGCGGCGGCGGGGGTGCGCGCGACGGCAGTGGTGGGGTGGTAGAGGAGTTGCCAAGCGCCCTGCCAATAGAGGAGGCAGAGGGTAAGCCAGGCGAGTACGAGCGAGCCGGCGATGGCGATGGCGAAGGCGGAGAGGAGCCAGCGGGGGGAGACGGGGGCGAAGGCGCCTTTGGGCTGGTGGTGCATGTCTTCCAGGGCCTTTTCAAAGGCGGAAGGGCGGGGAGGTTTGGGCGATTTGGGGGCTGGGGCGGGCTTGGGACGGGGCATGGGCTGGGACGGTCCTCAGCTCAAGGATAAATGGGAGGGCGGGAGTTGGCTGGGCTGGACACAGAGAGGGCCGGATGCGCTGGTTGCGCATCCGGCCCTCTCTGTTTTGCGGGGAGGCTAGTACTTGACGATGGCGGTGAAGGAGTCGGGCTTGAGGCTGGCTCCGCCGACGAGCGCGCCGTCGATCTCTTCTTCGCCGAGCAGGGCGGTGGCGTTGTCGGGCTTGACGGAGCCGCCGTAGAGGATGCGGACGGCAGCGGCGACATCGGGGCCGAGGATTTTGGCGACTTCCGCGCGGACGATTTTGTGCGCTTCGACGGCCATTTCCGGGGTGGCGGTTTTGCCGGTGCCGATGGCCCAGACGGGCTCGTAGGCGATGACGATGGGCTTGGCGGCCTCGGCGGTGATGCCGACGAGCGCGCCGGTGATCTGGGTCTTGAGGACCTCGGCGGTCAGGCCGGCTTCGCGCTCGGCGAGGACTTCTCCGATGCAGACGACGGGGACGATGCCGTGCTTGAGGGCGGTGTGCAGCTTCTTGTTGACGACTTCGTCGGTCTCGTTGAAGTACTGGCGACGCTCGGAGTGGCCGATGAGGGTGTGCGTGGCGCCGACGGCGAGCAGCATGGAGGCGGAGGTCTCACCGGTGTAGGCGCCCTCTTCGGCAAAGTGCATGTTCTGCAGGCCGACGGAGACGTTGGAGCCGGCGGCGAGGTCGACGACGGTGGCCAGCGAGGTTACGGAAGGAAAGAGCGCGATTTCATCGCGGGTGTGGCCGGCGACGAGGGGCAGAAAGGCATCGACGAAGGCTTTGGCTTCGGCGGGCGTCTTGTACATCTTCCAGTTGGCGGCGATCAGAGCTTTACGGGACATGTGTTTGGTTCCTCGTCTTAGATTTTAGTGGATTCCGGCGGGGCGGGGCGTGACGGAGGACACAGAGCGGCGGTGTTCGCACGAACTGACGATGCGATCGCCGCGGCAAGGAGAACCGTCTTTGGCGAAAAAGGGGGGGTGGGGTGTTTTTGCTGTGAAATCCACCATAAGTTTATGATTCAGAACTGTTTAGCGGTAGGTTGCCTGAGTGTTTTTGCGCTCTTTTGCGGTACTTTTCGCCGCCATTTCATGCCAACTTCGCGGGGGAGTGTGCCTGTCGCCGCAACGTTTGTGCTCATTCTACCAAGATTCGAGATAATTCTCGGCAAACCATCTGCGATGGGGCAGGGAAGGGAATCAGAGATGGAGAACTTGCTCGCAAAAGGCGGTCGCGGTCAGGAATTTGGTGCGACTTTCTGGTTTCGCGCCCAGGCGAGAGACTCGTCAACAACCTGTTCGATGTACTCCGGGGAAAGGTGCGCGTTTCTGTGGTGAACCTCTTCCAGAGTCGCGCCAAAGATGCACTTCCGGACAGCTTCTTCGACGAATATTGAGAGTTCGCCCTTCTTGCTGCGTCCCAGGCTGGCGAGGAGCTGACGGAGGTCATGGTCAGTCTGGTTCGAGACGACGATGTTCCAGCGGGTTTGGGATGTGGCCATGGGGTGGTCTCCTCTTGAGGAAAGTATACACCTATGAGTATATGAGCACAGGTGCATATGCGCATATCCGGGGATATGAGGGTCAGGTTGGGGGATCTTTGGGAACATTTTTTTAATTACTTCTTTTTGGCAGTTCGGAGACCAGGTAGACAACGCCAAGGGTGAGAGATGTGAGGAGAAATGCGAGGGTGAGGATGAAGCTGCCGATTACGAAACGCTGCATCGGGCCGGTGGTTGCGGTGATGAAGCTGAAATCGTCGTCGGTAATGTTGAAGGCGAGCTGCGCGGTGAGGCCCGAGATGGTGGCGATTGCAAGCCCCAGGGAGATCCAGAGGATCCTTCGCGCTTCCCCTGCACTCGTGTGAAAGATGGAGCCTGACCTGATGAGTGGTCAGGCTCCGCTTGTTGGTTTACTTGTCGGTGAGCGCTTCTACGCCGGGGAGTTTTTTGCCTTCGAGGAATTCAAGGCTGGCGCCGCCGCCGGTGGAGATGTGGGTGATTTTGTCGGCTACGCCGGCCTGGTTGATTGCGGAGACCGAGTCGCCGCCGCCGATGATGGAGATGGCCGCTGAGTTGTCGGCTACGGCGTGAGCGATGGCGTTGGTGCCGACGGCGAATTTGGGGAATTCGAAGACTCCTGCGGGGCCGTTCCAGACGATGGTTTTAGCCTTGGAGACGACATCGACGATGAGGGCGACGGTCTTGGGGCCGATGTCGAGACCCTGCCAGTCGGCGGGGAAGTTGACACTGCAATCCCAGGGCTGGGTGTTGGCGTCGGGAGAGAAGCTGTCGGCGAGGACGTTGTCGATGGGCAGCAGGAGCTGAACGCCGTTGGCCTTGGCCTTGTCGAGGGCTTCGCGGGCTACTTCGATCTTGTCTTCTTCGACGAGCGACTTGCCAGTGGTGACGCCGAGGGCGCGCTGGAAGGTGTAGGCCATGCCGCCGACGATGATGAGTGTGTCCACCTTGTCGAGGAGGTTGTTGATGACGTCGATTTTGCCGGAGATTTTGGAGCCGCCGATGATGGCGACGAAGGGCTTTTCCGGTGCTTCGAGGGCCTTGCCGAGGTAGGTGATTTCCTTTTCCATGAGCAGGCCGGCTGCGGCGGGCTTGAGGAAATGGGTGATGCCCTCGGTGGAGGCGTGAGCGCGATGGGCGGAGCCGAAGGCGTCGTTTACGTAGATGTCGGCGAGGGCGGCGAGCTTCTTGCTGAAGGCGGGGTCGTTGGCTTCTTCCTCTGCGTAGTAGCGGAGGTTTTCAAGCAGGAGGACCTGGCCGGACTCAAGCTGGCGGGAAAGCTCAGAGGCGACTTCGCCGATGCAATCGGGGGCGAAGGCTACGTTGACGCTGGTGCCGAGCTCGGCATCGAGGAGTTCGCGGAGGCGATCGACGACGGGGCGGAGCGAATACTTGGGATTGGGCTTGCCCTTGGGACGGCCGAGGTGGGAGGCCAGGATGACCTTGGCGTGGTGCTTGATGGCGTAGACGATGGTGGGCAGGGTGGCGCGGATGCGCGTGTCGTCGGTGATGGCGGTGCCGTCCTCGGTGAGGGGGACGTTGAAGTCGACACGGATGAAGACGTGCTTGTTGTTGATATCAAGATCGCGGATGGAAAGCTTGGGCATGGGAATCACTCCGAAGAATTGGAGCCCTGCGCCCTGAGGGAATCTGCGACTCTCGCGGGCGGAGAGCGGTGAGGCGTTGAGGGTCGTTCGCGGGAGGCCTTCCAGTTCACCCTGCCCTGGCTGTTGGAGACCGGGGCAGGGGAACTGAATGGTTTGAACAGACCGTGTTGTTTACAGGCCCTTTTTGACGAGGAAGCCGATGAGGTCAACGACGCGGTTGGAGTAGCCCCACTCGTTGTCGTACCAGCTGAGGACCTTGACGGAGTTGCCGACGACCTTTGTGAGGGGCGCATCGACGATGGAGGAGAGCGGGTTGCCCTTGAAGTCAGAGCTGACCAGCAGGTTGTTGTCGTAGCCGAGGATACCCTTGAGTTCGCCTTCGCTGGCAGCCTTGAACGCGGCATTGAGCGCTTCGACGGTGGTGGGCTTTTCGGCGATGTAGGTGAGGTCGACGATGGAGACGTTGGGGGTGGGGACGCGGATGGCAAAGCCGTCCAGCTTACCGGAGGTCTCAGGGATGACCAGCTTGAGGGCCTTGGCGGCGCCGGTGGAGCTGGGGATCATGCTGAGGGCAGCGGCGCGTGCGCGACGGAGGTCCTTGTGGGGTGTATCGAGGATGACCTGATCGTTGGTGTAGCTGTGGATGGTGGTCATGATGCCGGAGACCAGACCGGTTGTTTCCAGGATGACCTTGACGACGGGCGCCAGGCAGTTGGTGGTGCAGCTGGCGTTGGAGATGATGTTGTCCTTGGCCGGATCGTACTTGTCCTGGTTGACGCCGAGGACGAGGGTGATGTCTTCGTTGGTGGCCGGGGCGGAGATGATGACCTTTTTGACGGTCGCGCCGAGGTGGGCCTTGGCCTTGTTGGCGTCGGTGAAGAAGCCGGTGGATTCGACGACGATCTGAGCGCCGGTGGAAGCCCAATCGAGCTTGGCTGGGTCGCGCTCCGCGAACACCTTGATCTTCTTGCCGTCGACTGCGATGAAGTCTTCGCCCGCAACGACTTCATTCTTGAGATTGCCGAGGATGGAGTCGTACTTGAGCAAGTGGGCCAGCGTGGCTGGACTGGTGAGGTCGTTTACGGCGACGAACTCGATTTCGGGGTTGCCCAGAGCTGCACGGAAAACGTTGCGGCCGATGCGGCCGAAGCCATTGATGCCAACCTTGACTGCCATAGTGAATCTCTCCTTATTTCAATGCCAAAAGTTTGCTGATACGTTGCAGTTGCAAGCAGGTCCGGTGAGGGAGCCCGTTGTTTGCGCGAATTCCTAGCCACTGGCGTACGTGGCCCAGGGCAAGCTCTTCCACCAAACCCATCAGGTTATCACGTTGTCAACAAGAGATCGTGTGAAATCTTGACGGCACCGTATGAATCGAGGGGTGCTTCGGGAATAGTATTGCGCGCGGAGGGCAGGGGAGTATGTGATGGGGTTCACACCATTTGCGGGTGGGGGAGTCACTGTGATATTCCGGTAGCAGGCTAAGCGCCGCCCTTTACGATGAGAAGACGTTCGAAACGAGAACCAAACACCTCCGAGTCGACCGGCAAGATCGGTCACGAGCTGCCCGCCAATCAACCCCGTCCGCTGGTTCCGACCTATGGCGACGACCTTCCGGCGCGTCGGGAGCCAGAGCCACGGGCTGAGGTTCGCCAAGAGACACGCCCAGAGCCGCGTCGGGAAGCACGGCCGGAGCCACGGCGCGAGGCACGGCCGGAGGTTCGCCGTGAAGCCCTGCCCACGGTGCGAGCGGAAGCGCGCCCCGTTGGCCGGGAATCCAGCCGGCACCGGGAGCAGCGGCAGCCGCGCTATACGCCGGAGGACGCCGGTTCGGGACGTCTGGAGGTAGAGACGCAGCCGGATTCGCCGGGATTGCCGCCGGATGAGAACGAGGCGGCGGGCCGGGCATCGAGCGATCCCAAGGGATTTGTGGTGCTGGCGATCGGATTGCCGGGATCGGGCAAGACGACGTGGTTCAAGCGGCGGGGAGTGTTGCCGCTGTCGAGCGACATGCTGCGGTCAATTCTGTTTGACGACATCACGGAGCAGCGCTACCAGGGGTTGGTGTTTTCCACGCTGCGGTCGCTGCTGCGGGCGCGGCTGATTGCGCGGATGCCGTGGAATTATGTGGACGCGACGAATCTGTCTCCGCATGAACGGCGGCAGTGGATCAAGATGGCGCAGAGCTTTGGGTACGAGGTGCAGGCGGTGTTTTTCGATGTGCCGCTGGAAGTGTGCCTGGAGCGGAATGCGAAGCGCGACCGTCCGGTGAGCGACGAAGTGATGCACAAGATGGACGAGCGGCTGAAGGCTCCGGCGTTTGACGAGGGGTTTGCCAAGATCACCGTTGTGCGGGTGAAGCAGGGATGAGCGAGGTAGCCAAGCCGGTCGTGGAGCCCTGGCTGCGCGGAAGCCATGCCGAGGTTCCGGCGGTGGCGCGTGGGGTGATTCATGCGCTGGAGTTGGCGTGGGAAGACATTGTGAAGTGGACCGAGGGGCTGAGCGATGCGCAAGCTCATGCGCAACCGCCAGGGTTGCCGTCGGTCGGCTTTCAACTGAAGCACATTGCGCGCAGCGTGGACCGGCTGCTGAGGTATGCCGAGGGGGAACAGCTCTCGGGCGAGCAACTCACCGCGCTCAACGCAGAGCAGACCGGAGACGAGCCACTGCCGGCTCTGCTTGCAGAGGTGAAAGCGGCCTTTGCCAAGGGCGGCGAGCGGGTTCGGGCGCTGGCCGGGGTGGATCCTGAGACGTTTCGCGGGGTGGGCCGGAAGCAGTTGCCAACCAGCGTTGGGGGCCTCTTGGTGCATGTGGCGGACCATACGCAGCGGCATGTGGGGCAGCTTGTGACTACGGTGAAGGTGGTCAAGGCTACTAGCCGTTAGCCTCCAGCCTCTGGCTTGGGTTCAGGTTCATTTACCCTGAGAGGGAAGAACAATTCTCGCGAGAGCCGCGGGCGCAGGGGCGTTCGGGCCAGGGGTTCCATGGAAGAGACGATTTTGAAGGCGCGGCGATGGCTGCGCAATCCTTTATTTCTGCTGGCTCTGGCGGCGGGGCTGCTGGCCTTTGCGGTTCAGTCGGGCGAGGTGGGAACGGCGGATACGCAACACCGTTTGCAGTCGGCGCATGCGTTCTGGACGGACGAGGCGGAAGTGCTGCCGGGCGAGTACCCGGAGTTTGGGGTGCATGGCCGCGGGGGCAAGATCCAGAGCTGGTACGGGATTGGGCAGAGTTTGCTGCTGCTGCCGGCCGACGTGGTGGGCACGTATGTGGAGAAGTTGCCGGTGTTTGCCGCGTACAACGGGAGCGACCCGGGCGTGCGAATGATTTTTGTGAGCACGAGCGTGAGCATGTTGCTGACAGTGCTGACGGCGCTGGTGAGCTTCCGGTTTCTGCGCCAGTTGCGGTTTTCGGAGGCGCAGGCGGTGGCTGGAACGCTGGCGTTGCTGGCGCTGACGACGCATCTGCATTACACGCAGAACCTGATGGAGAACAACTACATTTTTCTGCTGACGCTGATTGGGGTTTCGTGGCAGTTTGAGTGGGTGGAGACGGGCAGCAAGCGAGCGCTGGCGGTGGGCGCGACGGCGGTGGGGCTGAACCTGCTGACGCGGCTGACGACTGGGCTGGATTTGCTGGGTGTGGTGGCGTTTGTGGTGATGGCGCTGGTGCTCCGGGGCGAGGTTGGGCGGCGGCTTTGGGAGCGGGCGAAGACGTATCTGGTGGTGGCGGCTCCGGTGTACTTTGGGTTCCTGCTGCTGGACCGGTTGTACCAGTTCTACCGCTTCGGGTCGTTCACGAATACGTATGTGAGTTTGGTGGCGGCCGAGGCGCGGGAGCGTGATCCGTCGCTGCCGCTGAGCTACCCGTTTACGACGCCATTCTGGGAGGGATTCCGGGGAGCGTTTCTGGCTCCGCAGAAGTCGATATTTCTGTTTGATCCGCTGCTGATTTTGACGGTGATGCTGGTGTGGCTTTGCTGGCGACAGATGAATGCGGCGGTGCGCGCGTACGTGGTGGCGATGGGGCTGCTGCTGTTGGCGTATATCAGCTTTTACGCGCGGTACTTCAGCTGGGCGGGGGACTTTGCGTGGGGCGACCGTTATGTTTCGACGACGGTGGAGCTGGTGGTGCTGGTGGCGGTTCCGCTGCTGATGCAGTTTGGGGCGCAGTTGGGGCGCGTGGTGCAGTGGGCCGGGGTGGTGATTCTGGCGGCGAGTGGGGTGGTGCAGGCAGCTTCGCTGGCGTTCTGGCTGCCGCTGGAGATTTATCAGCGCGAGACGCTGGTGGATCGCACGAATGTGATTGGGCTGCGGCTGGAGAATATTGTGGCTTTTGCTCTGGGCAAGTGGGATGCCTGGGGGTTGCGGACGGTGGCGATGACCCAGGACTCGTGGGATTATGAGCACCTGACGAGCTGGAATTTACTGCCGTTCCAGTTGCAGCACGCGGGGCAGGCGCCGGAGTGGGTGGTGGTTGTGAGCTTTGCGGTGTGGGGCGTGAGCCTGGTGGGGCTGGTGTGGGTGCTGTGGCGGCTGCGCAGGGTGCTGGCTAGCGCAGCCGCGTAGGCTTCAGCGCGCGGCCGCGGTGTTGATTTCCTCCTGGAGACCGATGAGGCCGAGCAGGGCACCCCAGTGGTAGAAGCGGTCGCTGCTTGTGACGTCGTCGCCCTCTCCAGTGGTGCCGTTGTAGTTCTCATGGACGTGGCCGTTGGCGTGCCATTCCTTCAGGAAGAGGGCGAGGCTTTTTTGAGCCAGTTGCCTGCGTTCGGCAGAGACACCGGGAATCTGGTATTTGTCCATTCCCAGCCAGACGAGGTAGTTCATCGGGCCCCAGATGCGGCCGCGCCAGTAGTCCTGGTCTTTGAAGGCGGGATCGTTGCGGGCGATGGATGGGATGACCCATGGGCCCCAGAACTCGACGGGATTCATGAGGTGCTCGGCGACCATGCGCCGGGCCTGGTCCGGGGTGGCAGTGCCGGCGAGCAGCGGATAAAAGTTGGTCGGCGAGAGGTGTTCGCTGAGCTTGCCGGTGGTCAGGTCGCGGTTGCGGAAGATGCCGGTGGATGGATCCCAGAGTGTGCCCAGGGAGGTGGAGTACTTTGCGGCGCGCTGGCGCAGTTCCGCCGCTTCCGCGGGCTTGCCGAGGGTGTCGGCGATTTTGGCGAGCGCGTCGGAGTCGGCAATGACCATGCTCATGAGGCCGACGTCGGCCATGAGCAGTTGATGGCGGTCATGGTCCCAGCCGGCCTGGTCGTACATGGGACTGTTGTCGAGGCCGGACTCAAGAATTGCGCCTTCGCGTGTTCCGACGCTGCTGTCATCGAGGTTGGCCGGCTGATTTTGGCGGTCAGAGCCCCAGACGAGGTAACCGTCGCGGTCGCGATGCGCCGCCCACCATCGGTTCCATGCGAGCAGGGCAGGGAAGGTCTCCTGGAGGAGCCATTTGTCGCCAAATTTCTGATAGAGGCCGAGGACGGTGATGGCGCCGACGGGAGGCTCGGAGCGGTCGCTGCTTTTCCAGCCGCCGCTGCGGGCGTAGTTGGGGATGAATCCCTGTGGAGTGGCCTCACGGCCGATCTCAATGGCGTTGGCGTAGGCCAGATCGCGGTCGCCGGTGGCGGCCAGGGTCGCGGCAAAGTAGTTGTCCCAGTCAAAGAGGACATAACCGCCCCAGGCGACGCTCCAGATGCGGCTGACGGGGGAGATGACGCGTTTGCCGGCGGGCTCATAGATTGTGTCCCAGCCGAGGACTGTTTCGATAGCCTGTGCCACCTGTGCCGGATCGCCGTTGCTTGAGCTGGCTTTCGGCGGATGAGAGGCCCGCGTGAGAGCCGCCTGAATGGCTTCAACAGTGCGGGGTTTGCCTGTACTCAAGCCAATGGGAGCGGTGAGTTCGGAGGAGAAATAGGCCCCGGTTACGGGGACATTGGGGTCTTCGGTGTCAGAGCCGGCGAGGAAGATGGGAATGGTTCGAGAAGGCAGGGCGGCCTGAATGCGGCCGTCGGTTTTCTGGATGGCGCCGGGCTGGTTCCACAACATGCCAACGGAGAAGACTGCGGCAGCGGGCCGGTGGTGATCGGGGGCGTTGGCGAGGGGAGAGACGAGGAGGACAAGGTCGTCGCCATTGTGGGCGGACTGGACTTGTATGGTGCGTCCGCGCCAGATGAGGGTGAGATCGGTGTAGCTGCCGTCCCAGGTATGCGGGCCGGGAATGACGCGCTCTTCGGCTTTGCCCTGGCGGCCGATGAGGGTGTTGCCGAGGAAGCTGTCGGAGCCCTCTGTGCCCTGGTCTTTGATGCCGATGCGGATGGCCAGCCCCTCGGGCAGGAGTACGTGGGTGGTGACGCTGTGGGTGTCCCAGGTGTTCCAACCGCGGGCGAGGCGGCTTTGCACGGCCGCGTATTCCGGGGAGCGCTGCTGAGCGTTCCCTGGCAGTGTGCTGGAGCAAACGAGGGGAAGCATGAGGAGGGAAAGCGGCAGCGACAGAGGCACGGCGACGCTTGAGATTTTCATAGACCAGAGGTATATAACATTTCGGTGCGAGGCACAATCTTGTTGAAAGGGCTCGGGTTCGCGCATGGTTTCATGTCGCTGGCCAGGATGCAGCCCCGCTGGCAGGCCGTTTAGTGCCGCAGAATTATTTACGCCATCAACAAAACGTATAGTGATTTTTGACTTGGGGCAGAGTTTGCCCATAAGCTGGGCAGAGTCGGTCGGGATTGTCCGCCGCGAAGTGTCTGCCTCGGCACGCCTCAAGGCGCAGCGCAAAGGCTGGATATGCCCCAAAATCGGCAATCACCAGGATGTTCGGGAAGGCGGTGAAATTCCGCCACTGCCCCGCAACTGTGAGCGCACCCGCAGGGCCCGTCGTCGTTTGGATGAGGGTGAGTGGGAAGTCGGCCAAATGCCACTGGGAGCGAATCCTGGGAAGGCGGCACGGCAGGTCAGGGATGGTTCCTGGTCTGCTTATGACAAGGCGCAAGTCAGGAGACCGGTCCTTTGGTGCCCATCACCCGTTTTTTGTTCCGAGGGGAACAAAGGAGACCGATGTCTTTTTCTCGCGGGCCAGTCGGCCCACTTGTGCGCATTCTTCCTGTAATTTTGATGATTTTGACGGCAACGCTGAGTTATGCCGGCGTGATTCGCGGCTCCGTGACGGACGCCACTGGTGCGACGGTGCGTGGGGCAACGATTGTGTTGACCGCGGACGGCAAGTTTGTGGCGACGACGGCCTCTGGGGCGGATGGGAGCTACCAGTTTGCTACGGGCAAGAGCGGGCGGTTTTCGCTGGTGATTACGGCGCCGAGCTTTCACCAACTGGCGGTGCCGACGTTTTATGCTGGGCCGAATGACAATGTGGAACGGAACCTGGTGATGGAGCCGGAGTGGGTTCACCAGTCGATTGTGGTGACGGCTACGGGGACTCCGACGCCGCAGCAGCAGACGAATGAATCAACGGAAGTGCTGGGGCCGATGGATATGGCGCGCGGCATGGATCTGGTGAACGTGCTGCGGCTGGAGCCGGGAGCGGTGCTGGTGCAGGAGGGACAGCTGGGTGCGCAGACGTCACTGTTTCTGCGCGGCGGGGACTCGGATGCGAGCAAGATTCTGGTGGATGGAGTGACGGCCGGAGAGTTGGGCGGGATCTTTGATTTTGGGTCGTTGTCGACGACTGGTCTGGAGACGGCAGAAGTGTACCGGGGGCCGAACAGCAGCCTGTACGGCTCGGACGCAGCCAGCGGGGTGGTGAACCTGACGACTCCGCGGGGGACGGGGAACGGGCCGGTGCTGACGTGGAACGGGGATGCGGGGAACTTCCATACGGTGCGCAATGAGCTAGAGGCGGCGGGGAGCCGGCATCGGCTGGACTACTTTGGTGCGTACTCGTGGCTGCAAACGGCCAATGCGCTTGCGATGGACCAGTTCCATGCCGGCAGCTCGGCGGGGAACGTGGGGTGGCAGCCGACGGCCAAGGTGCAGTTGCGTGGGACGGCGCACTATACGGTTTCCGCCACGGGGTTGCCGGATGCGTGGAATTTCTATGGGCTGGCGAATGACGGCAAGGAGAGCGACCAGAATCTGTATGTGAGCGGGTCGGCGGATTACCAGATGACGCCGGACTTTCATAACGTGGTTCGATACGGGGCGACGCGGAAGCGAGAGCAGAGCGTGGAATGGTATCCGGCGGGGATTTGCGAGCCGGTGAATACGTGCGCGCTCCAGTATCCGTATGCGGGCAATTATTACGGCGCGGAAGTGACGATTCGGGGAGGGAACGGGACGTCTGCGGTGGGCCAGGCGCTGCTGAATTATTCGGTGGGGAATGGGAGCGTGTATCCGAGTGCGCTGGAGTTGGTTTCCGACCGGGACCAGGTGATTTACCAGGGGGATTACCACTTTACGCCGCACATTGTGGGCCTTGTGGGCTTCCACTACGAGAATGAGCGCGGGGTGGAGAACGAGGCCGCCTATTACCTGGCCGACTCCGCGGAGCGGAATAATTACGACTACCTCGCGGAGATCCACGGGGATTACCGGGGACGGATTTTCTACACGCTGGGGGGGAGCCTGGAGCACTACCAGATCATCGGGACGCAGACCTCGCCGCGGTTTGGTGTTTCGTATTATTTGTGGAAGCCGCGCAAGGGGGTGTTTAACGGGACACGGTTGAGCTTCAACTTTGCCGATGCGGTTCGGGAGCCGACGCTGGCGGACCAGTCGGGGTCGCTGTATACGTTTCTGATGGGGCAGGCGGGCGGTGCGGCGACGATCGAGCAACTGCATATTGGTCAGCTCTCGGCACCGACGGCGCGGACGTGGGAGGGTGGCATAGAGCAGGGTCTGGCGACGGACCGGGTGATATTGCACCTGAACTTCTTCCACAACGAGTTTGGGCGGCAGATTGAGAATGTGGGGGCGGGGCTGATTCCGGCACTGCTGCCGGGTTTGACGGCGGCGCAGCAAGCGCAGTTACAGGCCTTTCTGAACAACAACGGGGCGTACTCGCTGGACGTGAACTCGGAGGCCTTCCGGGCGCTGGGGATTGAGTTTACGGGTGAAGCGGGGCTGGGACGCCACATCTTCCTGCGGGGCGGGTATACGTACCTGGACACGGTTGTGCAGCGGTCGTTTTCCAGCGACAACGAGGCGTTGCTGGGGGGCTATGCGCCGACGTACAACGGGCTACCGATGGGGATCTATTCGCCGCTGACGGGAGCACGGGCATTTCGGCGTCCGCCGCATACGGGGAATGTTTCTGCGAGCTACGCGGGCAAGCGGCTGGTGCTGATGTCGACGGGGACGTTTTCGAGCCGGAGCGACGACTCGACGTACCTGGGTTACTCGGACCTGAGCCAGGGCAATACCCTGGTGCTGCCGAACCGGAACCTGGATTATGGGTTTGCGCGGTTTGACGTGGGCGGGAGCTGGGAGTGGATGGCACATCTGGCCTTCTACGCGCAGGCGGAAAACCTGCTGAGCAACCAGCATATTGCGCCGATCGGGTACCCGAGCCTGCCGTTCAGCTTCCGGATTGGGCTGCGGGTGCGGTTGGGGAAAGCGGGTCAGTAGCGAGATCCGTACCACCGGCTGAGACGCAAAGTTCTGTTCTTGGCCGGTGGTTGGAAGCTGGGGGACGGATTCTCCTCAGATTTGTTGGTGTTGTGGAAAAAGCGTCCCCGTCCTTTGTCCAAGGGGCTTAAACCTTGTCAATACGGCCTATCCGGGTTGTGGTCCGCTACTTTATCCTTGAAATCAAGGGCACTTGTGTTCATTAATATTCACAATCAAATAGTTCCGATGTAACAGTTCGCACTCATGTGACGGTGCATTCTAAAAGAGTAGCGTGGGCAATGCATCCACGCAGGGCATCCCCCAAAACGCTTTCCGTTTCAACAAATTCGAGGAGAATATGACGAAAACTACCTGGAGACGTCTTGCGGCCAGCTGTACGCTGTTGTTCGCTTTGCTCGTCCTGTCCATTTCGCCGGCGCTTGCGCAGCAGACGCTGGGCGCAATCAATGGGACTGTGCTGGACCCATCTGGCGCATCGGTGGCTGGCGCAACGGTTACGGTGACCAACACCCAGATTGATCTGAGCCGCTCGGCCAAGAGCGGGGGAAACGGGTTCTTCCAGATCTTCAATCTGCCGATTGGCAGCTACCAGGTGACGGTGTCTCAGGATGGGTTTGAGACGACGCAGGAGAACGGGATCACGGTTCAGGAAGCCCGCGCCACGACGGTCAACGTCACGTTGAAGGTGGGCGCGAAGACGGAGTCAGTGGAAGTTACGGCGAATCCGCTGCTGAACGCGACGGATACGACGAACGGGTATACGCTGGACGCTTCGCAGATTGAGCTGACGCCGCTGGCGACGGGCTCGTTTACGCAGGTGGCGGTGCTTTCGCCGGGCGTGAATGCGGAGCTGCTGTCGAACCTGGACTCGAACTCGGGTTTGGGCAACCAGCCGATCTGGGCCAATGGTCAGCGGGATACGTCGAACACGTTCCAGGTGAACGGTGTGGACTCGACGAATTTGTTTAATGGCAAGAGCTCTTCGGGGTCTTCTTCACAGCGCTACAACTTCAACATTGGCAGCTCGGCTACTGCGGGCGGTTCGTATTCGGTTGGCACGTCGGTGTATGGCTCGAACGGCAACAGTTTGCCTTCGCCTCCGCCGGAGTTCATGCAGGAGCTGCGCGTGAACGCCAGCATGTATGACGCGCAGCAGGGTGCGACGAGCGGCGCGCAGATTGACGTGAATACTTCAACCGGCACCAACACGTGGCATGGCCAGATGTATGGCAGCTTCGCCAACAATGCGATGAATGCCTCGCCGTTCTTTTACGGGCAGGAATATCAGCTAACGACTCAAGGCATTGGTTCGTTCCCGAGTTCGCTGGCGAATCCATGGCTTCGCCGCTGGTCAACGGGCTTTACGGTCGGCGGTCCGATCAAGAAGGACAAGCTGTTTGTGTTTGTTGCGTATCAGCACCGTTCGAACCAGGACCAGGGCACTGGAATCTCGCAGATGACGGTACCTTCGGGATTGACGGATGACCGTTCGACGGCCGGCCTGGACGCGGCGGCACAGTCGTACCAGAACAGCCCGTTCACGGCAACGATCAACCCGATCGCCTCGGCACTGCTGAATGCGAAGCTGCCGAGTGGGCAGTATGTGATTCCTTCGGCGCAGAGCACCGCGGGGTACAAGTATGGCGTGCCGAACGTGACGCTGATCGGCACCTCGGTGCTGACCTCGGATCAGGCTGTGGCGGACATCGATTATGACTTGTCGAAGTCTGATCGTCTTTCGGCGAAGTACTTCTTCCAGACGGCTCCGGTTTCGCGTCCGTATGGCTACTCGCAGACGGGAGGTTTCCCGCTGACGCAGGAGAACGGTTCGCAGGTAGCGGCGATCGACAACACGATTGCGCTGGGTACGCGGCTGAACTGGGAACAGCGGCTTGGCTTTGTGCGGATGGGTTCTTACAGCCACTTCAACCAGACGCTTGCCGGGGGCAACTTTGGCATCGATCAGGGTCTGGCCGGTGTTGCTCCGGGGCTTCCGGGCATCGAGATTCAGAACTTTGGCGATGTGGACCAGTATTCGCCCAACCTTGACCTGGGTCCGTACAGCGCGTTTGTGGATATGGGCTACTATCAGAACCGCGTGAACCCGTCGACGAACATCATCTTCACCGCGGGCAAGCACACGATCATAGCGGGCGGCGGTTACAGCTACACGCAACTGAACATTACCAACAATCGCAACGGCTATGCCGAAGTCAAAGTGAAGGGCTTCACGAACTTCCTGAAGGGCAAAGTGAAGTCCTCGAGCCTGATTGAGACGCTTGATCCGCAGAGCGGGCGCAACAACGCCGACCGCTACTATCGGTCGAACGAGTTGAACGGGTATGTGCAGGACAAGTGGCAGGCGATGTCGAACCTGAGCATTACGGCCGGTGTTCGCTACGACTACCATGGTGGGTTGACGGAAAAGTACGGCAACATGTTCAACTTCGATCCGTCGCGCTACAACGTGACGGGAACTTCGACGACGGGCTTCAACGTGGTCGACGCGGGCTTTGTGGTGGCGGGCAACAACAAGTACCATCCGACGCAGGGCGTGAGCAACTCGACGCTCGACGGACGGCAGTGGGGCATTTCGCCTCGCGTTGGGTTTGCCTGGTCCCCGAAGGCGTACCACAGCAACCTGGTGATCAGCGGCGGCGCGGGTCTGTACTATGACCGCGGCGAACTATTCAGCTACCTGTCTCAGCCCGCGGGCGGATCGATTGGCGGCCCGTTCGGCGCGACCGAGTCGGCTCCGCTGGTGAGCTTTGCGAATGGCAACGGCACGACGCTTGCGAACCCGATCGGGACGGCTCTGACGACATCCCCGTACACGCCTCCGACGTCGGATCCTGGAATCGTTACGACGGCGTTGCAGAACCAGTTGAACATCATGACGGGGAACAGCCAGTACTACGGTCCGAACTGCGGCGGCGTGGACAACCAGGAAGGTTACCTGGACTGCACGGCGACGCTGAACTTTGGCACGTACGACAAGAAGAACGTGCTGCCGTACACGATCAACTACACGCTGAACCTGCAGTGGCAGCCGACGAACACGATCGCCATCACGGTTGGCTACACGGGCAACCGCGGACGCCACTCGGTGATTCCGCTTCCGCTGAACGAGCCGGGGATTGCGACGGCGAGCAACCCGATCTGGGGTGAGAACTCCACCTACGGCTTCGAAGTGCTGAACGCGGCTTCGCAGTCGGACGGTTATGACTATGACCCGATCAAGGGTGAACCGTGGAACACGCTGGATGGCGGCAACACGGACTTCCGCGCGCCTTACGTCGGTTACAGCCCCAACGCGGCGGACTTCAAGACGGCTGGAGTTTCGGCCTACGACGCGCTGGAAACGCACATTGAAAAGCGTCTTTCGCACAACTTCCAGGTAGGCGGCAGCTACACCTGGAGCCACTCGCTGGATGAGCAGAGCGACATCGGCTTGTTCTTTACCGGTAACGATCCGAACCATCTTCGCGATTCGTGGTCCTCTTCGGACTTTGACCGTACGCACGTGGCGACGGCCAACTTCCAGGTGGATGTTCCGAACGCGGCGAAGAAGGCATCGGCGCTGGCGTATGTGACCAACGACTGGCACCTGACGGGGACGGGCGTGCTGCAGAGCGGCGAGCCGTATTCACTGTATGAGTTCTACGGCGCGGTGGGCAGCATCAACTTCGGTAACTATCCGACGCTGATGAATCCTGTACTGGGCATCAAGGATCCGTCGCATCCGCATACGGCATTGACCGGCAACCCCGGCAAATTCCGTGACGTGGGCGGCAGCTACATTCCGACGCTCGATCCGAACCAGATTGCCATCAACTACGTGGCGCCAGGCACGAGCGGCGTACCTGTCTCTACGGGCAATGATCCGTCGGATATCTACGAAACGGCGTTCAACAAGGGCGAGCGCAACATCTTCCGGCAGGCGGCTCAGAAACGTCTTGATCTGTCGATCCGGAAGGGTTTCCGCATCACGGAGAAGATCACGGCGCAGTACGAGCTGAACGTCTTCAACCTGACGAACACGACCAGCATGGACGTGCCGCAGGATCAGGCTCAGATTCGTCAGAACGATGCCTGCTCAAACGCGGAGAACCTGATTCCGTACGACAATTGCGCTCTGGGCTATGTGAACTACGGCCAGATCGTGACGACAAACAGCTCGGTTGATCAGCAGACGACGCTGGCCAACCTGGACCAGGTACCACTGGCGACGGGAACTGGCAAGTCGCTTCGTCAGCCGCTGGAGATTGCTCCGACGACGACGACGACGCGCTGCACGGCGCAGAACGAAGGCGCGGACGGCATGTGCCCGAACAACGCAGCGAACTTCGGTTCGGTGACGGGAACCATCGGCGGCGCTCGCGCCTTCACGATGGGGTTGCACGTAACGTTCTAAGACGGTTGCAGGAGGAAGCGGAAGCGGGACTCTTCGGAGTTCCGCATTTTGCGTTTTGGGACACTGGAAGGAGCAGTGCAGCGAGTCAGCGGCGGCTTCGCCGCGATAGCAAGTTATCGGGTTAGTTGGATCGCGGTAGTATGTACATCGATTCCCGTGCCGGATGCATCCGGAAGCGCCGTGAAGACGAAAGGCCCCCAGCCGAAGCTGGAGGCCTTTCGTGGTTGCGCCGTGAGGCGCGGTTCGCTGGACGCGAAGTCCCCGGGGTTCCCGGCGACAGGTCCACGTCGCTGGGGTGGTTTAGTACATGCCGTCCATGCCGCCGCCGCCGTGACCGCCGGCTGGGGCTGCTGCCTTGGGCTCGGGGATCTCGGAGATGAGGGCTTCGGTGGTGAGCAGAAGGCCAGCGATGGAGGCGGCATTCTGCAGAGCGGTGCGGGTGACCTTGGTGGGATCGATGACGCCGGCCTTGACCAGGTCTTCGAACTTTCCAGTGGCGGCGTTGTAGCCGTAGTGGTCATCCTTGGACTCGTGGATTTTGCCGACAACCACTGCGCCCTCTTCACCGGCATTCGCCACGATCTGGCGAAGCGGCTCTTCGAGCGAGCGGCGGACGATCTGAGCGCCGATTTTCTCGTCGCCTTCGAGGGTCTTGATGAGGGCGTCCACGGCAACGGTGGCGCGAACGAGAGCAACGCCGCCGCCGGCGACAATGCCTTCTTCGACAGCCGCACGGGTGGCGTGCAGGGCATCCTCAACGCGAGCCTTCTTTTCCTTCAGCTCGGTTTCAGTGGCTGCGCCGACCTTGATGACGGCGACTCCGCCGACCAACTTGGCGAGGCGCTCCTGGAGCTTCTCGCGGTCGTAGTCGGAGGTGGTCTTTTCGACCTGGGAGCGGATTTCCTTGACGCGGCCGGAGATGGCAGCGGCTTCGCCGCCACCGTCTACGATGGTGGTGTTGTCCTTGTCGACGGTGACGCGCTTGGCCTTGCCGAGCTGCTCAAGCTTGACGCCGTCCAGCTTGATGCCGAGGTCTTCGGTGATGGCTTCGCCGCCGGTGAGGATGGCGATGTCGCCGAGCATGGCCTTGCGACGGTCGCCAAAGCCGGGAGCCTTGACGGCAGCGACGTTGAGCGTGCCCCGGAGCTTGTTGACGACCAGGGTTGCGAGTGCTTCGCCTTCGACGTCCTCGGCGATGATCAGCAGGGGCTTGCTGGTGCGGGCAACCTGCTCGAGTATGGGGAGCAGATCCTTCATGTTCGAGATTTTCTTCTCGTAGATGAGGATGTAGGGATCTTCGAGGACGGCTTCCATGCGGTCGGCGTCGGTGACGAAGTAGGGGCTGAGATAGCCGCGGTCAAACTGCATTCCTTCGACGGTCTCGAGGTAGGTCTGCATGGACTTGGACTCTTCGATGGTGATGACGCCATCCTTGCCCACGGTCTTCATGGCGCCGGCGATGATTTCGCCGATTTCGACATCGCCGTTGGCGGAGATGGTGCCTACCTGAGCGACGGACTCATCGTTGACGGGCTTTGACATTTTGCCGAGGGCGCCGCCGTCGGTGAACTTGCCTTCCTTGTCGCGGGTGCCGATGACGGTGGCGACTGCCTTGTCGATGCCGCGCTTGAGGGCGGTGGGGTTGGCACCGGCTGCAACGGTCTTGACGCCTTCGCGATAGATGGACTGGGCGAGGACGGTGGCGGTGGTGGTGCCGTCGCCGGCGACGTCGGAGGTCTTGGAAGCGACTTCCTTGACGAGCTGTGCGCCGACATTCTCAAGCGGGTTGGCCAGTTCGATTTCCTTGGCGACGGTCACGCCGTCCTTGGTGATGGTGGGGGAGCCGAACTTCTTTTCAATGACGACGTTGCGGCCCTTGGGGCCGAGGGTAACCTTAACGGCGTCCGCGAGCGTGTTGACGCCGCGCAGGATCGCCTGACGGGAATCTTCACCGTGCAGAATCTGCTTTGCCATGGGGTAATTCTCCTGGTATCAGTTTTTGAGATTGCTGGTTTCTGCTGCCGTGGGTCGGGCTGGAACCCGGCCTGGGGTGAGCCGGAGACGGTTTATTTGCCGAGGATGCCGAGGACTTCTTCCTCACGCATGATCAGGAACTCTTCGCCGTCGAGCTTGATTTCGGTGCCGGAGTACTTGCCGAAGAGGACGCGGTCGCCTGCCTTGACATCGAGGGGGAAGGTTTTGCCTTCGTCGTTGGACTTGCCCTTGCCGACGGAGATGACTTCGCCTTCCTGGGGCTTTTCCTTTGCGGAGTCGGGGATGATGATTCCGCCGCGGATGGTTTCGCCTTCCGAGACCCGGCGAACCAGGATGCGGTCATGTAGCGGAGTGAAAGTTGCTGAGGTTGCCATACTGTTGCTTCTCCTTGGCGCAGGCAGAATCGTGTCTGCCCGTCGCATTTTGATGGATAAAAGGCTGGGGACGGAATCCGCACCCAATCGGGAGGCGGACTGAAGGCCCGGAATCAGGGCATTAGCAGTCTCACCGTCCAACTGCTACATTAGGGAAGCGGGGGAGGGTTTGTCAAGCCGCTTTGGGGGTATGTGAGCGTAACTCACTCATGAATTATGCGTGAATTGTGCAAAATTATAAGCAAATTGTTCGATTATTTTATGTGGGGTCCTGAAAAGGCAGAGACTGGCAGGCGTACCGTGCCAGCGAATACAATGGTCGTATGTTTCGTTGTGTGCCTCTTCGCTTCCGCTCTCTGGCCGCTGTACTGTTGTTGGCAGGGATGACCCTTGGCTGCTTGGCCCAGGAGCCAGCAGCTCCGAAAAGGGGACGCAAATACAAGGCTCCGCCGCCGACTGCGCTGGTGGTTGTGACGGTTTTGCGGGCCTCGAATGAAAAGCCTGTGGTGAATGCCTCGGTGATCTTTCATCCGATTGTGAACGGCAAGGATGCCGGGAACATGGAGTTGAAGACCAACGACGATGGCAAGGCGAAGATTGACCTGCTGGCGTTGAACTCGGACGTGCGAATCCAGGTGATTGCGCCGGGGTTCCAGACATGGGGCGAAGACTACAAGATTGACAAGGACAAGGTGGGGATCGAGATCAAGCTGCTGCGTCCGCAGGACCAGTACTCGATTTACAAGAAGCACGATGCGGCCAGCACGACGCCGGACGACGCTTCCAAGCCGGACGCGGCGAAACCGGATGCCGCGAAGCCGGATGCGGCGCCTGAAGCTACGCCGAAGCCGTAGTTTGACCTGGTTTACCGAGAGAGATTGCCGGAGGGGCTATGGTGCAAAAACCGCTGGCCGGCAAGTCGGCCCTGGTTACCGGGGGAGCGCGGCGGATTGGCCGGGCGATTTGTCTGGAGCTGGGCCGGGCCGGGGCGAGCGTGGCGGTGGGCTATCGCGGGTCGGCTGAGGAGGCTGCCCAGACGGTGGCTGCGCTGGAAGCCGAGGGCGCGCGCGCGTTGGCGGTGGCCATGGATGTGCGCAGCGAGAGCAGTGTGCAAGAGGCTGTTGGCCGGGTGGTTGCGGAGTTTGGCGGCCTGGGCAGGCTTGACTTGGTGGTAAACAATGCCGCGGTGTTTGCGTCGGCGGCTTTGGAAGAAATCACTCTGGATGATTGGGACCGGGTCTTTGAGACCAATACGCGGGGCCCCTTTGTGGTGGCGCGGGCGGCGTTGCCGTGGCTGCGGCAGGCGCAGGGGCGGATCGTGAACCTGGGCTCGCTGGGGGGCAGGCAGGCATGGGCGACGCATGGGCACTATTGCGCCTCAAAGGCGGCGCTGGAGGCTCTTACGCGGACCATGGCCAAGGCCTTTGCGCCAGAGGTAAGCGTGAACCTGGTGGCTCCGGGGTGGATTGAGATGGAGGATAGCGGGGCTTTGGCGGAGCGGTTTGCCGGGAAGACACCGATGGGGCGGAACGGGCGGGCGGAGGAAGTGGCGGCGGCGGTGTTGTTTTTTGCTGCGGGGCCGCATTTTATTACCGGGCAGACGCTGGGGGTGGACGGCGGGCTGGGGCTGTAAATTGCTGCGAAATTCCGACTTAGGCCGTGAGGATTTTGCCGGTAGCCGTGAAGGTCAGCGTCCGAAGAGTTTGGCGAACCAGCTTTTTCCGCCTGGGGCTGCGCTGCGCCTGGGGGCGGAGGGGACGGTTTCCTGAAAGTGGATGGTCTGGTTGTCCCAGATGCCTTTGGGTTCGGGCTGGGCGGGGAGTCGTGCGCCGGTAATGGCAGCCATGGGGTTGGTGACGCAGAGCCGGCGGGCTGTTTCTTCTCCAGAGCGGTTCGATACGTAGTTGTAGGCCTTTTTGAGGTGGGGCGGACGCCATTCGAGGTGATGGGCGTCGGTGGCGAGGAAGTGGATCCAGTCGCGGTCGAGCAGTTCATTGGCGAAGGCTTCGGCCTGGAGTCCGAAGCGTCCGTAGAGGCTGGAGGCGGTGACCTGGATGAGGCATCCGGCGCGCATCCAGTCGGCGATCATCTGGGGATGGCGGACGATGACCGGGTTGCGCTCCGGGTGTGTGATGACGCAGGTATAGCCGACGCCGGTAAGCCGGTGGAGGGCCTCGCCGAGCTGTGGGGGGATGGCCATTTCGGGAAACTCGACCATCAGGTATCCCTTGCCGTCGATGGAGTACTTGAGGGGATTTTTGAGGGCGTCCTGGATGTTGTCGGCGTCAAGGTGGAAGTCGCAGGCCATGAGGAGCTGGATGCGATCACCGAGGCGGTGCTGGATTTCGGCCATGCGCTCGGCGTTGAGTTGAGCCTGGTAGGGGTAGCTGTCGCTGGCGTGGGGTGTGCAGACAATGTGGGTGACGCCCTCAGAGATGGACTCTTCTGCCAAGGCGATGGACTCGTCGAGGGAGCCGGCTCCGTCGTCAACGCCGTAAATCAGGTGATAGTGAATATCGATCATGATGGGATGCCTAAGCTGGGAAAGCGCAGTCCGCTTCCGGCCGCGGGGTAGCCTTCCGGGTAGTGTTATCGAGCCGTGAGGGCGCCGATCATGGAGGTGAAGATTTTCAGTCCGTCAGCGGAACCGAGCAGCTGTTCGCTGGAGCGGTCGGGATGGGGCATCATGCCGAGGACATTTCGTCCGGCGTTGAGGATGCCTGCAATGTTGGAGAGCGATCCGTTTGGGTTGGCCTCGGGGGTGATGTCGCCGGCAGGGGTGGAGTATCTGAAGGCGATGCGGTCTTCGGCTTCGAGCTGGTGGAGGGTATCTGCGTCGCAGTAGTAGTTGCCTTCCATGTGGCCGATGGGGATCTGGAGCACTTCGCCCTTGCGCAACTGGCTGGTGAAGGGGGAAGCGGAGGTTTCGGTGCGGAGGTGGACCTGCTTGCAGATGTATTTGAGGCCAGCGTTGCGCATGAGCGCGCCGGGGAGCAGGCCGGATTCGGTGAGGATCTGGAATCCGTTGCAGATGCCGAGGACGAGTCCGCCGTCCTGGGCGAATCGCTTGACGGACTGCATGACGGGGGAGAATCGGGCGATGGCACCGGTGCGGAGGTAGTCTCCGTAGGCGAAGCCGCCGGGGACGAGGACGGCATCGACGCCGCCGAGGTCTTCCGAGTCGTGCCAGAGGAAGGTGCAGGGAGCGCCGGCGACTGCCGAGAGGGCGTTGTAGGTGTCGTGGTCGCAGTTGGAGCCGGGAAAGACGAGGACGCCGAATTTCATATCTATAAGGGTAGCAGGAACCGAGCGTGGTGTGGTCAGTTGGGGGAGAGGAAAGGGTGGGGGAACGAGCAGGGGGCGCGGGTCATGCGCCCTGGTCCTGGGTTGGTTCGCTTCCGGCTTCCGATTCAGGTTCAACCTGCTCGCCTGCATCGAGCTGGATCGCGTTTCCGGGGATGTAATCGGGGTGGAGGGGCACGATGACGGGCTGGTGCCCTGGCTCAGGTGCACCGTGGCTGGCATCGGAGGTCAAGAGGCGGTTGAGAACCGGGATGCTGCCGCGCTTGTCCTCGACGAAGTCGACGCCGTCGACGGTAAGCGTGAAGTCGGAGTTGTCGGCACGGATGATATAGCCCTTTTTCTGCAGGTACCAGATGGTGAAGTCGAGGTATTCGCGGGGAAAGCCCATGCGGTCTTCGAGTTCAGCCAGGGAGATGGCGGGTTTGTCGGGATTGGTGCGGCGGCGAAAGTAGAGCAGGCCGAGCACGGCGAGGCGGCGGTTGAGTTCACCGTCCATGCTATCCATGAAGTCGATGGAGGAGGAGAGCTGATTCTCTTCCGGGGTTGGGGCCCGGAACTGGGCGTCGTAGCGGGCGCGCGAGTCCGGGTCGGAGAGGACGTCGTACGCCTTCTTGAGGAGGAGGAACTTCTCCGGGTCGGCGGTCCTGGGGTGGTCCGGATGATAGCGGTTTGCGAGGAAGCGGAAGACGCGCTGGATTGTTTCAGGCTCGGCGTTTGGGCTGATCTGGAGGAATTCGTAGTAGTTTGGCGTGGCCATGTTGGTTCCCCTAAAGGCTGTCTGCCCAGCCCGTGTGAGCTGAGAGTAGATAGGAACACAACTTCAGGAGTGACACGGGAGCCAGGCCAGGGATACCGGTTCCATGGACATTCAAAGAAGCCGTACTTTCTCCATTATGCTGGATTGCGGGGTGTCTGTGGGGTGATGGTTATGGCCCAATCGTGGTAGATTGGCCAGAGCGGGAAAGGGCAGTCGCAGAACGGGTGAAAACCCCGGTGCCCAGTGGTATACTCGGATGGGTCGAGGCTGAATCTGCCTCCCCTAGATTGCTTTATCCGCTGAGGTTCTCATGTCCGGCCATTCCAAATGGGCCACAATCAAGCACAAGAAGGGCGCGCTGGATGCCAAGCGCGGCAAGATTTTCACACGTCTGATCAAGGAAATCGCAGTTGCAGCGAAGGCTGGCGGCGGGGACCCTGACGGCAACCCGCGCTTGCGTTCGGCGATTCTGGCAGCGAAGGCTGAGAATATGCCGCAGGACAATATCAAGCGCGCGATTCAGCGTGGTACGGGCGAGCTGGAAGGCGCGAACTACGAAGAGATATCGTTTGAGGGCTATGGACCGGGCGGCGTGGCGCTGATCGTGGACACGCTGACGGACAACCGGAACCGCACGGTGAGCGAGGTTCGTCATGCGTTCTCAAAGCATGGCGGGAACCTGGGCGAAAGCGGCTCGGTGCGTTTCATGTTCTCAAAGAAAGGCATTATCGGCATTGAGAAGTCGGCGGCTACGGAAGATCAGCTGATGGACATTGTGCTGGAGCATGGCGGCGACGACCTGAACGATGAGGGCGATAACTGGGAGATTGTGACCGATCCGGCGGCCTATGAGGCAGTATCGGAAGCGGTGAAGGCGGCCGGCATTGAGACGGTGATGAGCGAAGTGACAATGGTTTCTACGCTCTACACGAAGCTGGAGGGCGCGCCGGCCAACCAGATGATTCGCCTGCTGGAAGCCATTGAAGATTTGGACGATGTGCAGAACGTGTACTCCAACTTCGATATGGACGAAGCACAGATGGAAGCGGCGGCCGGTTAAGCCGGAGAATTTAGGGAACAGGACGAGGCCGCCAGCAAATGGCGGCCTTTTCTGCGAAACTGATTGCGTTCCGCCGGTTGCGGGGAGCGAGGAAAGGCCGAGGATGCGGATTGGGTTGAGGATGGCGGTAGGAGTGCTGCTGATTGCGGCAGGTATGAGCGCATTGGGGCAGGGTGCGCAGAAGGTGTATGCGCCGGTGGCTGGGGTGGAGAATGCGCGCTCGTGGGAGTTTGGCCCATTTGTGAATGTGGGCAACGGGCTGATCGACCGGACGGATTTTCACTTTTTGTCGCTGGGCTTTCAGGGCTCGAAGATCTTGACGCCGGTGCTGCACGCCGGTCCGCTTACGGGCCAGTTTGAGTATGGAGTGAACGTGATGCCGCTGTGGCAGGCGTATACGCCTGCGCAGCACACGGTGCTGGTGGGGACGACACCGTATGGGTTTGGCGGGGGCACGTATACGGGGGTGAGCGTGACGCCGGTGATTTTTCGGTGGAACTTTGCCACGGGGAACCGGCGTTTTCTTCCGTGGTTCCAGGGTGCGGGCGGGTCAGTGTATACGACGCACAAGTTTCCTGGTGAGGTACTGGTGCCGAAAGGGACTCCGGGGGGCACGTCGGTGTTCAATTTCACACCGCAGGCGGGGATCGGGTTCCACTACTTTACGCGGGACAACCGGTCGTGGGATGTGGGGCTGAACGCAGTGCATATCTCTTCGTCTTCCTTGGGAGACAAGAATCCCGGTGTGAACGCGAGCCTGCAACTGCAGGTGGGCTACAGCTGGTGGAAGAAGTAGGCAGCCCGGGCTGCAGGAGCAGGAGCCGTATTGGAAGGACCAGTCGTCAGTTGCGTGCCGAACTTCTCAGAAGGTGTGGATGAGAGTTGCGTCCGGGCCATTGTAGCCGCGATGCGTGTGGATGGGGTGCGGCTGCTGGACTGGAGCCTGGACTCGGATCACAACCGGTCGGTGGTGACGGTGGCGGGACCTCCGGCCGCGGTGCTGGAGTCTGCGCTGCACGGCGTGGGGCGTGCGGTGGAGCTGATCGACCTGACACGGCAGCAGGGCGTGCACCCGAGGATTGGTGCGGCAGACGTGATTCCGTTTGTTCCGGTGTCACAGGTATCGCTGGACCAGTGCGCGGTGCTGGCGCGGCAGGCAGGGGCCGAGATCTGGCGGCGGTACGGGGTTCCGGTGTATTTCTACGAGGCAGCGGCGGCGCGGCCGGACCGGGCGAATCTGGAAGATGTACGGAAGGGGCAGTTTGAGATGCTGCGCGAGGCGGCGCGGCGTGAGCCAGCGCGGCGGCCCGATGTGGGCGGGCCGGGGCTGCATCCGACGGCTGGGGCCTGCGCGGTGGGTGCGCGTAGATTCCTGGTGGCGTACAACATCTATTTCAACTCGACGGACGTATCCATTGTGCGGGCGATTGCGCGGGAGTTGCGTGCTTCCGCCGGGGGGCTTCCGGGCGTCAAAGCGATGGGGGTTCTGGCGCATGGGCGGGCGCAGCTTTCGATGAACATCACGAATTTGCAGGCCTCGCCGGTGTCCTCAGTGTATGCGCAGGTTTGCCGGCTGGCGGAGCGTCACGAGGCGGAGCCGGTGGAGGCTGAGATCATTGGATTGCTTCCGGAAGTGGCGTATGAGCAGGACAGCCCCTGGCTGCGTCTATTGCATGGGTTTGATCCCGCCAGCAAGGTACTGGAGCGTCGGCTTGAGGCTCCGCTGAGCTGGCCCGAAGAGTCTTAGCGGGTTATTTCTGCCCTCACGGGGGCGAGTTCACTCCCCCTGGGGGGAGCAACAACGGGTCGAAGAACAGGCCCAGGAGGACGAAATTGTTGAAGAAGAAATCCCTGAAGCACCTTGTCGTACTGGCTTCACTGGCAGCGGCATCTGCCCCGTTGATGCAGGCCGCGCAGCTTTCATCGGACGCACGGGCGGCGATACCGCACGATGTGCAACAGATGGTGGTGATTGATTACCGGGTGATGCAGAACAGCTCGGCGGCGATGGAACTGCGCGGGCAGGTGATGCCGCCGGAACTGAAGCAGCTGGAAGATGGGCTGCGGAAGTCGGGGTTGAACGAGAGCCACGATGTGGATCAACTGGCCTTCATCCTGTACCGGAACAGCAGCGATTCCGACGACGTACGGACGGTTGGCATTGCCCAGGGGCAGTTTCCGGTGGAAGATGTGACGGCGAGCTTTCGCAAGCAGAAGCTGAAGGCCAACCTCGTGCGAAACACGCGGATTTTCCCGCTTGGCACGACGGGGATGAGCGTGGCATTTCTGGACGAGTCGACGATGGTATTTGGGGCGCTTTCCGCCGTTCACAAGGCGTTGGACGTGCGGGATGGGCTGGCGCCGAGCCTGCTGACCAACGGTCCGGTGATGGATACGATGCGGAGCGTGGACGACCAGCCGCTGTGGAGCGTGCTGGACCAGAAGGGCACGCAGACGATGATGAAACAGGTGCTGGGCGAAGCGGGCCAGGTGGCTGATTTTGACACCGTGAAGAAACGTCTTGTGGCGAGCTCGTACTCGATGAACTTCCAGCACGGGGTGCGTTTTGACATGTCCGTGGATACAGGCGATGCCTTTGCGGCGGCCACGGTATCGTCGCTGCTGAACGCGGCGGTGTTGTACAAGAAGATGAGCGGGACGGATGTGGACAAGGCAGCGCTTTCGGAGACAGATATTCGCTCGAACTCGGGACGGCTGGAGGTGCATTTCTCGGCATCGAATGAGCAGTTCACGACGCTGCTGAAGTCGCCAATGTTCCAGGGGATGCTGCACTAGAGCAGTAGACAATTCTGCAGAGAGACGGGCTGGGCGCGACGAGGGAGTTGCGGCCGGCCCGTTTTGCATGTCGGAAGGATGGATTGCATGAGAGCGGGTGTTGCTGAGGGCTGGTGCCTGGGTTCGCCGGGTGGGGGGGCCCGTGGGGGGATCAGGAGGCTACTGGACGGCTTTGCGTTGCGGCGCGGACGAGATGCCGGAGGCTTCAATGCGGTTTCGACCATTGTGTTTGGCCATGTAGAGAGCCTTGTCCGCCTCGTCGATGAGGTCCCTGGGGGTGACGCCGCGATGGGGCACGACGGTGGAGCATCCGACGGAGATGGTGACGATGCCGTAAGGACTTTGACTGTGAGGCAGATTCCGGTTCCGGACGGCCTGACAAATTTCTTCGGCGACAGCGCGTGCGCCAGCTTCGTCGGTGGCCGGCAGGACGACGGCAAACTCTTCGCCGCCGTAGCGTGCGACGAGGTCGGCGGGGCGAAGGACGACATCGAGGGCGGCTTCCGCAATCTGTTTGAGGCAACTGTCCCCGCGGACGTGGCCGTAGGTGTCGTTATATCGCTTGAAGTGGTCGACGTCGATCATGAGCAGGGAGAGCATGTTGCCCATGCGGAGACCGCGACGCCATTCTGTGGCAAGCATTTCGTCGAAGCGGCGGCGATTTGCGATGCCGGTGAGGGCATCGACGACGACGAGGGTTTCCATGGCGCGGTAGGCAGCCTGGAGCGTCTCCTCAGCGCGCTTGCGCTCACTGATGTCGCGAATGAGATTGAGAAATCCGAGGGGAACCTGGGTGATTGGGTCGCGATAGACGCGGAGATTGGCCTCAACCCATATGTACTCTTCGTCCTTTTTGCGGAGGCGGTATTCAAGGGTTCCGCCGGGGGAGCCCGCGTGCATGGCGCGCAAGGCCATTTCGACCTCGGGGAGGTCGATGGGATGGATGAGTTGCTGGAAGAATCGGTTTTCGAGGTCGTCGGGCGCCCATCCGGTGAGGGCATTTACGCCTGGTGAGACGTAGGAGCTGAAACCGTCGAGACCGGCGAGTGTGATGACGTCGCGGGAATTGTCTACGACGAGCTTGTGGAGGGCGGCAATCTGCTTGAGCTCGCGCTGGGTGCGGTGGAGGCTACCGAAGACCACCGAGATGCTGTAGAGGACAATGAGTACCGAGATGAGGAAGAGCTGAAGGACGGCAGCGCCCATCTGAATGTTGCCGTAGTAGCTGGCTGGGATTTGACCCTGGTTGTGAACCAGGGACCAGCCGCCGATGCCGGTGACGACCAGGGTGGTGATGGCGGCCCATCCGAGGTCGAGCTGGGTGAGCACAAGGACGAGGAAGGGGATGATGACAAAGAGGAGTGGGAGGCGTTGCTGGGTGAATACCAGGATGGTGGCGGTGATGGCCATGGCCGGGTAGATCCAGTTTTTGCGGAGCAGATGCGTATTGCGGAGGCGGCTCTGAAGGATGGCGACGAAGGTTGGAGTGGTGACGGCGATGCCGATGGCGTCGCCGAAAAACCACCCTTTGGCTGAGGTATAGAAATCGATGCCGCGCAAGGAGTGATCCACGATGCCGACGAGGATAGCCGGGACAGCGGTGGCGAGGATGCAGCCGAAGGCGATGAACCGGAGCAGGTATCGGCCGTCGGTAAATGCGGGCAACTGCTTGGTTTTGCCCTTGATGAGCGACGCTGCGAGGAAGACTTCAAGCAAGTTGAAGATGTTGTATTCGATGCTGAGACGGAGGCTTTCGCCGATGATATATCCGCCGACGAACAGGGCCGCGATGCCGGTCAGGGTGTAGGCAGGCCAGCGGGAGCGGGGAGCGAGGAGGAGATAGGAAAGGAGCAATCCGTTGGCGAACCAGACGATGTTGAAACCGTCTGGGGAACGTTCAAAGGCATCCGTGCAGATGACGGCCAGGCAGATGGAAACGAACATGGCGCAGAGGCGCACGGACAAGCTGTGCACACGCAACCATCGCTTTGTGTCTGCCAGGTTTGCCAAGAGATCACTCCACCGAAAGACGAGGGGTTCTTATTCGCTATTACAATTTTGTCCGGAGTGTCCGGCCGAAGAGTTTCCTCATCTCCAATGATTCTTCGGTGATTCCGTCTCAGTGTACTATTGTGCGACAAAGTTTCCCTGCCACTTGCGTGTAGGTGTGAGTAATTCCATGGTTTAACCAGTGCGCAGAGAGTTAGGGCGGTGTAAGGGAGATTCTTGGCCATTGCGCCGGGGGCAGCGTTGGCTCGCGGTTGACTCTGGACCGGAGACGAGGCGCTAATGATTTCGTGCGATCTGCGGGTTGAACTCGACTTTGCCGGCGGGTAACAGGCGGATGGTAATAACGCCCTGCATGGACTCGTCGAGGCTTGTCCCATCGGCGTGGACGGTTTTGCCGTCAGGAGTGAGGTAGTCGACTTTCATCAGGCCGCTGTTGCGGACCTGAAAGCGGTAGTGAAAGACAGCGCCGGGGGCGACGCTGTTGGCGCCAAAGCTGGCGCTGGGGTAAGTGACTTCGAGTTCATGCACGGTGATTCCCGTCTGGTTTTGCACGTCCGCATTGATCCAGTAACTCTTGCAGGCGGCGGCCGGGAGGAGGAGCGAAGTTGCGAGCAAGGCGAGGCAGGTACGCCGGGAGAGAGTCATTGGGCATTTTCCTTTTGGTCAAGCGCGGCCTGGCGCCGTTCCAACTGGTTGAGGCGGCGGACCAGTTCAGGGAGGCGCTGAAAGGCCGCCGTTGCGCGCAGCCAGGTGCGATTGTCAAAGGCCGGTGAGCCGGAGAGCATTTTGCCGGCGGGTACATCGTGGGAGACGCCGGACTGTGCGGTGAGGATGACGCCGTCGCCGAGTTCGCAGTGACCGGCGACGCCGACCTGGCCGGCGAGGATGGCATTGGCTCCGACGACGGAGGAGCCGGCGAGTCCGGACTGGGCGCAGACGAGGGTGTTCTTGCCGACTCGGGAGCCGTGGCCGATCTGGACGAGGTTGTCGATTTTAGCGCCGTCGGCAATTTCCGTGGCGCCGACGGTGGCGCGGTCCACACAGGCGTTGGCCTGGATATCGACGCGATTGCCGATGCGGACGGGGCCGGACTGGGGAATTTTGAGCCAGTTGCCCTGGCCGTCGTTGGCAAAGCCGAAGCCGTCTGCGCCGATGATCGCGCCGTTTTCCAGCGTGACGTGGTCGCCGAGGATGCAGCCCTCGCGGACGACGGAGTGGGCGTGGGCAAAGAAGTGGCTGCCCACGGTGACGCAGGAGTAGAGGACGACGTGGGGCAGGATGGTGGCGTGGTCGCCGAGGGTGACGTTGGCGCCGATGACGGCGTAGGCGCCGATGTGTGCGTTGGCTCCAATGATGGCCGTAGGGTCGATGACGGCGGTGGGATGAATGCCGGGCGCGTAGGCGGGCGGCTGGTAAAAGAGTGCGAGGGCCTGTGCAAAGGCCAGATAGGGATTGGCCAGGCGCAGGGTTGGGGTGTCGATCTGGGGGAACGCGGGGTCGACGAGGATGGCTGCGGCCCGTGTGGTGCGGGCCAGGGAAGCGTATTTGGGGTTGGCGACGAAGGTGATTTCGGTGGGGCCGGCTTCTTCAATGCCGCGAACGCCGGTGACGTCCACATCGCCCGGGCCCTGCAATGTTGCGTTGAGACGCGAGGCTAACTCTGCCAGTTTCATTGCAGCGATTGTACCGGATAGGCGGGCCGGAGGGGCAATTGCAGGGGTTGGTGGAGGGTTCAGTCGTTGGGGAAGAGATCTGGTTGGAGATCGGGTTGGGGGCCGCGTTGGCGAACCGCGGAGCCGATGACGGCCACGACGGTGAGGCTGCGGATGGAGGTGCGAGGGACGAAGATGCGCTGGGTATTGGAGCGGGTATCGGGCGGGGTGAGCAGGAGTCCGGAGCCCTCGACGAGGGAGCTGTCGTTGGGGGCAATGGCTTCGAGTTCGTCACCATCGGCAAGGGTGAGGCGCAGCCACAGTCCTGCGGTTCTGGGGCGGCTGATGAAGCGGCGGCGGAGGAGGCGTTCGGGCGAGGTGGCTTCAGAGCTGGAGTGTGAGCCAGAGTGGGGGCCGGGAAGCAGCTCGCGGACGTAACAGACCCACTTGATCGATTCCCAGGGGATGAGCTGGAGTCTTCCGGCATTGTCGAGCAGTTCGAGGGCGTCGGGCTGGTCGGCTGGGGCGGTGGAGGCGTAACCCGCGGTCCAGTCGCGGCTGAGGCGGCGTACGATGACGGGTTTGCGGGCGCTGCTCACTGGCTGGATTGTCGCACGTGCTGGGACGTTTAGAGCCATATTGAGCATGCGCAAGTAGCCAAGCTGGTTACGGTGTGATAACGTACTTTGGTTGCCAACTGGGAAGTGCGACTTTTGCATGGGTCCCGGCATCAAAGATTGGATGCGGAGTACCCCTCCGCTGGAGCCGTGAGTAAACGATGCCTGACTATATTTATTTGCTGGAAAATCGACTGTCGCAAGTCCAGCAGAATGCCTTGAAGACAGTTCGGGAATTGGCGCGCGAAGCGCAGATGACCGTGTTTCTGGCGGGTGGCGCGGTGCGCGACCTGACCTGTGGAAATCCTGTACGCGATCTGGAAGTGGTGGTCAACGGCAATGCGCTGGAGCTGAAGGCGGCGCTGCTGGCAGCCGGGGCGAATGTTTGGGGAGAAGATGGCGAGTCGCGCTCGCTGTATCTGTATTTCCCTGGTAGCGTGCGTCTGGACCTTTCTAGCGCGAAGCGTGTGGAGTATCCCAAAGCGGGAACGCCGACGTACTTCTGGGAGAGCATTCAAGAAGATTTGCGTTCGCGGGATTTCACGATCAACGCGATGGCGATTTCGCTGAATGAGGGTTCCTTTGGATTGCTGATGGACCCGACCAATGGCGTGGCCGATATGGAGGCGCGTGTTCTGCGGCTGGTTTCCAACTACGGCTTCCTGGACAATCCGGTGCGGTTGATAGCGGCAACGCGCTACAAGGCGCGGCTGGGATTTGACCTGGAAGAGCGGACGCAGACGCGGTACGAGAACGCCAAGGGCGATGAGGTGATCGAGTACCTGAGCGTGGAGGGTCGTGGCTGGGAGCTGGAATCGATTGCCCATGAGGACGAGCCTCTGAAAGTTCTTGAAGCGCTGGAGGCTGAGGGCTGGACGAGACATCTTTTTCCGGCATGGACAGCAGCCAAGGCGGATACGGAAAGGTTGACGGCGCTGCATGACCTGGCGGTGGAGCTACAGATCCAGGGTGTCCACCCGGACCTTTCGGCTGCGCAAATGCAGCTGTTGACGGCAAAAATTGCCGCGAAGGAGCTGGCGGCGCTGAAGAAGCTGCTTCCTCGTCCGGGATTTGTGGAGCAGTGGAACCGTCTGGATGCGGATGCGGCTGAGTTTGCCAAGCTGCTGCTTTCCAAAGAGAACGCAGCGCCGTCCGCGACCTACAAGCTGCTGCTGAGTCACGCGGCCGAGCCGGTTCTGTGGCTGGCGTTTACCAGCAAGCAGGCGGCGGTCAAGGAGAAGTTTGAGAACTTCCTGAAGGTTTGGCCGCAGGCGCGGCAGCGAGTTCCTTATGCGCTGATGCTGGATATGCGGATTACGCCGGAGCTGCCGGAGTACGCCGAGCTTGTGAAAACGATCTTCCTGCAGCTGATTGACGGAGGGTTGAACACGACCGAGGAGATGCGCGCGCTGCTGGAGCCTTACAGCCCGCCCGCGCCGCCGCCACCGGTCACCATCAAGCGTACGCGGGCCAAGAAGGGCGCGGAGGCAAAGTCGAAGTCGCGACTGGCGGATGACGCGGACGGCGACGGAGACGAGCTGGACAGCGACGACGAGACCGGTGATGGGGATGACGATGATATCGACGGTCTTGATCTGGACGGGGACGAGATGGACTTCTCGATTGGCGCCGACGATGCCCGTGTGCCATTGCCCGTCGAGGATGGGGAAGAGGATGACGTCTTTGCGCGCGATTCGGTGAGCGACGCCCTTGATTTGGATTCCGACGGCGAGCTGGACGATGAGGACTCAGACGGCGAGGCGAGCGAGGAATCCGACGAGGGCGATGAGGACGAGGCGCCGAAGAAGGGCCGGGGTGGAGCGGCAGCCAAGCCGGTGAAGGCGGCTGGGAAACCGGCGAAATCCGCCGGCAAGCCGGCAAAAGCAGCCAAGGCTACGAAGGGAAAGCCTGCGGGGAAGAAGTAGTTTCCGCGGAGGTTTGAAGCTGGGAAACAGAGATCCGCGCCCGACCGGGGCGCGGATTTTTGTTTTCCGGCGGGAAGCTCGGGTCTGACGGAGTACGGGGCAGGGGTGTCCAGGGCTGCCAGCGGCCGATCAGCGCATGAAGCGGTTGTTGTCGAAGAATCGCTTCTGGCAGGCGAGGCACTCCCATGGGTAATACCCGAACAGGGCCTTCAGGGATTGCCAGATACTTTGGCTGCGCTCCACCCTGCGGGTTGTGGTGGCATCGCATCGGGGACATTCGGGGTTCATGCTTCAGGCCCTTCCATCTTCACGAATCTTCAACATTCAAGCAGGAGCCCCGTGGGAACTACAAGATAATTGTGCATTCAAGATGCAACCTGTCGCGCCAGGTCATGGTGCAGGGAGCTGTCTGGTTGCAAGTGGAACAAATCGGGCAAGGGCAGGGGAAGGCTAGTATCGTTTGCCGAAGGTTTGATTGAGCAGGAGCAAGCCAAGGCCGACAAGGGCCACGATGCCACCGCGTGTGGTTGAATCCTGTTGGCTGAGCATGAAGTTGGCAGCCATGAAGCTGCCCGGCAGTATGTTCAAGCCCTGCAGAAACCATATAGATCCCAGGACCATGAGAAGCGCCGCCAGGATATTGATGAAGACTCGCATTTGTGACCTGCTTTAGGACAGCTTGGGCAAGAATACCGGAATTTTCAGGCAGGTGGGGAAATGTTTTTGGGATTGGAGCTGAGCAGAGCGGCAAACATGTGCGGGTGAAAGACGGAATTCCGTTCCGGGTTTTCCTCAGGGACGATGGTCGGGTGGTGTGCTAATTCTCTCGCAGACCCTAGAATTGAGCCATACCATGGCTGAATTTACGCACCTGCACTTGCATACCGATTACTCTCTGTTGGACGGGGCCTGCGACGTGGACAAGCTGGTCCAGCGAGTGGACTCGATTGGGCAGAAGTCCGTGGCGATGACGGACCACGGCAATATTTACGGGGCTGTCCACTTTTTTGATGCGGCGAAGAAGAAGGGGATCAAGCCGATTCTGGGATGCGAGCTGTATGTGTGCCAGAAGGACGACCACCGCGCCGACCCGAGCGGGGACAAGTATAACCATCTGCTGGTGTTGGCCGACAGCCAGGAGGGTTACCGCAACCTGATCCGGATTACGTCGGAGGCCAGCGTGCACGGCTTCTACAAGAAGCCGCGCATCTCGAAGGCGTTTTTGGCGCACCATGCGCAGGGGCTGATTGGGTTTTCCGGCTGCCTTTCGGGCGAGTTGTGCGAGAAGCTGCTGGCGAAGGATTACGCCGCGGCCCGGGCCTCGGCGCTCCAGTACCAGGACATCTTCGGCAAGGGGAACTTCTACCTGGAAATTCAGGACCAGGGGCTGGAGGATGAAAAGCGCATCCACGCTGACCTGTTCAAGCTGGAGCGGGAGCTGGGGATTCCGCTGGTGGCCACCAACGACTCGCACTACCTGTGCGAGGACGACCACAACGCGCACGACGTGATGCTGTGCGTGCAAACCGGGGCGAAGGTGCAGGACGTGAACCGGTTCCGGTTTGATGCAGACCAGTTTTATGTGAAGTCGGGCGAGGAGATGTCGCGGCTGTTTCCGGACCGGCCGGACCTGCTGAGCCGGACGCAGGAGATAGCCGAGCGCTGCAACCTGAAGCTGAACAAGGTGGACAATCCTTTTCCGGAGTTTGCGGTACCGGAAGGGCACACGATCGACAGCTACTTTGAGGAGATTTGCCGGACGGGCTTCAAGAAGCGGCTGGATACGGCGGTGGAGCACCTGCGCGCGCGGGGGCAACTGCGCTGCCAGAGGCACGAGTACGAGGCGCGGCTGGAGCGGGAGATCGGCATCATCAAACAGATGAAGTACTCGGGGTACTTCCTGATTGTGTGGGACTTCATCAAGTACGCGAAAGACCAGGGGATTCCTGTGGGGCCGGGGCGTGGCTCGGCGGCCGGGTCGCTGGTGGCCTACGTGATGGAGATTACCAACGTGGATCCGCTGCAGAATGCGCTGCTGTTTGAGCGGTTTCTGAATCCGGAGCGTGTGTCGATGCCGGATATCGACGTGGACTTCTGCATGAACCGGCGTGGGGAAGTGATTGAATACGTGACCCGCAAGTACGGGCGGGAGCAGGTGGCGCAGATCATTACGTTCAACACGATGGCGGCAAAGGCGGCGATCAAGGACTGCGGCCGGGCGATGGACATGCCCTATGGCGACGTGGATCGGATCGCGAAGCTGATTCCGGCGACGATCGGCATCAGTATCGACGAGGCGCTGGAGGCGCAGCCGGAGCTGCGCAAAGTGTACGACAACGACGCGCAGATACGCGCCCTGATTGATACGGCCAAGCGGCTGGAGGGCATGGTGCGGGGCAGTGGCGTGCACGCGGCCGGAGTGGTGATTGCGCCGCGCCCGCTGACCGAACTGGTGCCGATCGTCAAGACGAAGAACGACGAAATTGTGACCGCCTACGACATGAAGGCGATCGAGAAGATGGGTCTGCTCAAGATGGATTTTCTTGGGTTGACGACCTTGACGGTGATTACCGACTGCCTGAAGCTGATTGAGTCGAACCAGGGCGTGGTGATCGACATTGAGACGATTCCGCTGGACGACAAGGAGACGTACGAGAAGGTGTACCACCGGGCGCTGACTTCGGGTGTCTTCCAGTTTGAGTCAAGCGGGATGCGGGACGTGCTGCGTCGCTACAAGCCGGAGACGATCGAGGATCTGACGGCGCTGAACGCGCTGTACAGGCCGGGGCCGATCCAGGGCGGCATGATCGACGACTTCATCGAGCGGAAGTGGGGGCGGCGCAAGGTGGAGTATCTGGTGGATGCGACTGAGCCGCTGCTGAAGGAGACGCTGGGAGTCATCGTCTACCAGGAGCAGGTGATGCAGATTGCCAACGTGGTGGCCAGCTACTCGCTGGGCGAGGCCGACCTGCTGCGCCGTGCGATGGGCAAGAAAGACCCCAACGAGATGGCCAAGCAGCGGGACCGGTTTATGAGCGGCGCAGCGGCCCTGGGACATCCCAAGGAGAAGGCCGGCGAGTTGTTTGACCAGATGGAAAAGTTTGCCGGGTACGGTTTCAACAAATCGCACTCGGCGGCCTACGCGCTGTTGGCCTACCAGACGGCGTACCTGAAGACGCACTACCCGGTGGAGTTTATGGCGGCGCTGCTGACGTCGGAAATCTCCAAGCCGGAGAATGTTGTGAAGTACATTCAGGAGTGCAAGGAGATAGGGATTTCGGTGGAGCCGCCGGACGTGAACCACTCAGGGGCGCACTTTACGCCTTCCGGGGAGCGGATTCGCTTTGGGTTGACGGCGATCAAGAACGTAGGCGGGAACGCGATTGAGTCGATCCTGGTGGCGCGGCGGGAGTTGGAGGCCGAGGGAAAGGCGTTTACGTCGTTCTGGGACTTTTGCGAAAAGGTGGACCTGCGCCTGTTGAACAAGCGGGTGATTGAGTCGCTGATCAAGGCCGGCGCGCTGGATTCGATGGGTGGGCGGGCGCAACTGACGGCGGCCATCGACAAGGGTATGGAGCAGGCACAGAAGGCGCAGAAAGACGCGGCGCAGGGCCAGCACGGGCTGTTTGGGCTGTTCAACGAAGCTCCGGCGCAGACGCGGGGCGTGAGCGCGGGCAACGACCTGCCGAACGTGCCCGACTGGGAGGAAAACCAGCGGCTGACGGCGGAGAAGGAAGTGCTGGGATTCTTTGTGTCCGGGCATCCGTTGGATAAGTACGCGGAGAAGCTGCGCAACCTGTCAAAGGTGGTGGACACGGCGACGGCGCTGGAGATGAAGCCCCCGGCTGCGCCGAAGTGGGGCCAGCAGCGGGACCCCAATGACGAAGTGCAGGTGGCTGGCGTGCTAGTTGGGATGCGCGCGGCCAAGAGCAAGAAGAACGACAAGATGTACGCGTCAGGATTCCTGGAAGATGCCTATGGGAAGATCGAGGTGATCTGCTTTGCCAAGGATTACGAGCGGCTGGCGGAGCAGCTGAAAACCGAGGCGGCGGTGCTGCTGCGGGGGACGCTGATCGGCGAGGAAGAATCCGCGCCGAAGCTGGCGATCAACAGCCTGCAGCCCCTGGACGATGTACAGATCAAGCTGCCGACGGGAATTCGCCTGCGGTTGAACATGGACCTGGTGAGCGAAGAGGGATTTGCGCAGCTGAAGGCGCGGATTGAGGCTGCTCCGGGGCCGGGCAAGGTGATGATGCACCTGGAAAAAAAAGGCAGCTGGGCGGTGGTTCTGGAGCCGAAGGCGGCATCAGTGGCGGCGGACAAGGCCTGGATTGAGTCGATTGAGGAGCTGTTTGGGCGGGGTTCGGTGCAGGTGCTAGGGTAGGGCAGCTTCACTTATCCTGTGGGGTGGTTGGAGATGTGAAGTGCGCCTTTTGGAGGAGAAAAAGCTGCGCGCAGCTTGTTCGATCCCAATACTCCTTGAGTGAAAACGATCTAGGGCTCCGCGCGGATCAACTCTACAAATTGGCTAAACTCGCTTCCAGCCAGGTGCCGGATGCCTTTGTCCAGCGTGGCCAACTTGCCGCCGTGGTGGCGGGCAAGGCCCAGCAGGAAGGCGTCTGTGACCTGCCCGGGCCCGTGAATACGAGGACCGAAGGGCTCCGTAGCCGCGAGGTAAGAGATATCCATCGGCCAATAGCTATGGCCAGGTAGTGAGGAGAGATTGCCCAAGGCAATTTTGAACTCGCTGAAGTCTACCGCTCCGCCCTGTACCTGCAACTGTGAGGCGACGCGCACAAATCCAGCCTCGGTCATGGCACAGGTAGCAAACCGCTTCGAGCCGATTTGACTGAACCATGCCTGCGTCATCTCCAGCACTTGGCTATCGCCCATATGCATAGCTATCAGGACATTGACATCAAGCAAAAAGGAGGTCACCAGGGTTGGTCCTCTAGCTCAAGAATCTGCTCGGTCGTCAATGGGCCACCTTCCAGCTTTACGTCGAAAACTGCCAGTCCGTTCATCATCTTGATGCGCGGCTTGCGTGGCTCGCTACGCTCAATCAGGTCGGAAACAGCGCGGCTTATCGAAACGCGGCGGCTCTCAGCATATTCTGTTACCAGTCTTTGCGCGGTCTCTGATAGTGTTACGGTGGCTCTGGTGCTCATGGAGTCATTATGCATCAAATTTCATTGAAATGATGCAGTATTTCAAGAGCGCTGCATTTGAGTGTCTTGCGCATTTCAGGAGGGGTTTCTCATGCAGTTTCGTTCCCTTGGCAGCTCAGGGCTGCTGGCTTCGGAGATCAGTTTTGGCACTTGGCTTACAGTTGCCGGCGGGGTGGAGCGGGAGCGCGCGATCGCGTGCATCCATGAGGCGGTAGGGCAGGGAATTACGCTGTTTGATACGGCCAACCAATATGGCGCGGGCGAGGCGGAGCGGGTGCTGGGCGAGGCGCTGCGCACTTCGGGCGTGCCGCGCGACCGGTACCTGGTGGCGACCAAGGTCTTCAACCAGGTGGGCGACGAGCCGGGCATGGGGCTGTCGGCAGGGCAGATTGCACACCAGTTGGACCGTTCGCTGGAGCGGTTGGGGATGGATTATCTGGACGTTTATCTCTGCCACCGCTACGACCCGGATGTGGGGCTTGAAGAGACTCTGGAGGCGCTGGACAAGGCAGTGCGCTCGGGCAAGGTGCGGGCGATCGGGCTGAGCGAGTGGCCGGTGGAGCAGATGGACCGGGCGGCCGAGTTGACCGCAGCCAACGGCTGGACGCCAATGACGGTGAGCCAGCCGCAGTATTCGCTGCTGTGGAGGAAGCCCGAGGCGGAGGTGTTTGATGCCTGCCGCCGGCACGGGCTGGGCAACATGGCGTATGCACCGCTGGCCCAGGGCGTGCTGACGGGGAAATACCGGCCGGGGCAACCGCCGCCGCCGGACAGCCGCGCCGCCAGTGCGGAGATGAACGGCTACATGGAGACCAAGGGCCGGCACTTCCGCAGCGATTTTCTGCTGGAGGCTGTGGAGCGTCTTCGGCCGATTGCCGCTGGGCTGGGGCTAACGATGAGCCAGTTGGCGCTGGCCTGGGTTTTGCGCCGGACGGAGGTGGCGACGGCGATTGTTGGGGCCTCGCGGCCGGAGCAGATTGCGGCCAGTGTGGCGGCCAGCGGGGTGCGATTGCCGGGCGATGTGTTGCGGCAAATCGACCTGGCGTTGGGCGATGTGGTGCTGCGCTGAGAAAGAATGTGGACCGAAGGATTTGTCGCTTTGGCCGCTACACCGTAGAATCGTGATGAACCGGGTGGACGTTGCCCCGAGAGGTGTATTTCTTTCTTCATGAGCGAGAGTTCCCCAGGCATTGCAATTGAGGCGCGGGCGATTTCGCCGGCGTGGATCAAGGTGGAGCGGGCAAGGCACCCCAAGCGCCCCTACCCTATGGATTTGATCGAGCAACTGTTTACTGACTTCAGCGAGATTCACGGCGATCGGGCATTCAGCGACGACGAGGCGGTGGCCTGTGGCATGGCGCGCTTCCGTGGACAGGAAGTGCTGCTTATCGGCAACCGCAAGGGCGGCAGCACCAAGGAGAAGGTACGCCGGAACTTTGGCATGCCCAATCCGGAGGGCTACCGCAAGGCGCTGCGGGCGATGAAGCTGGCGGAGAAGTTCGGCCGCCCCGTCATCACGTTTATCGATCTTCCGGGCGCGTACCCGGGGCTGGGCGCGGAAGAGCGCGGCCAGGCGGAGGCGATTGCCAGGAACCTGCGGGAGATGGCGCGGCTGAAGGTTCCGACGATTGCGGTGATCTCGGGCGAGGGCGGTTCCGGCGGAGCGCTGGCTCTGGCCGTTGCCGACCGAGTGTTGATTCTGGAAAATGCGCTTTACTTCGTGATTTCGCCGGAAGGGTGCGCGTCGATTATGTGGAAGAACGCGGACCGGAAGGACGAAGCGGCCGAGGCGATGCATATTACGGCGCAGGAAGTGAAGCGGCTGGGTTGTGTGGACGAGATTATTCCCGAGCCGGCTGCCGGGGCGCACGAGGCTCCGGAAGAAGCGATGCGGCTGCTTTGCGATGCGCTGGAGCGGCACCTGGGTGAGTTGACGGCCAAGCCGGTAGCGGAGATGGTCCGCGAGCGGCAGGCAAAGTTCCGCAACATAGCGCAGTTCTACACCGAAGGCTGAGCCACTGCCGGGTGGCCGCGTGCCAACCGGATTTTCGAGAAGAGGAAACTTTGAGTACAGTCGCGGTGCATCCACAGCCCATTGGTCCGGTGCGAGCCGGTCTGCGTGTGCTGCTGGCGGGGCTCTACTTCTTTCTGGCGCGATCACTGGCCGAGCATGGAGCGCACGGACTGGTTTCCGACGACTGGACTCCGGTGGTCGAGCAGGCGATGTTTGCCTTTCTGCTGCTTTTTGGCTTTGGCGGCTTTGGATTTCTGCTGGACCGCCAGATGGAGCCGATCGCCGCGCAGGGGCTGCCGCCACGTTCCGGCTGGTTGGTGGAGACTGGACTGGGCATCGCGCTGGGCTGGGGCGTCGCGCTGGTATGCATTGTGCCGTTGCTCTTTGGCGGCATCGCCCTCCATTTTTCATTCAGCGTGGCCTCGTTCGGCTGGCTTGCCGTGGACGCGGTCTACTTTGCCGTGGCAACGCTTGCCGTGCAGATTGCCTTTCGTGGATATGCCTTCCAGACCGCGGCCCGGGTGATGGGCGACCTGCCCGCGGCACTGCTGTTTGCTGTGCTTTACGCGTATCTGCGGGCGCAGTTGCCGGGCGCCAACCGCGCCAGTATGGCTGTTTCCGTAGTGCTGGGCCTGCTGCTGACGCTGGGTTACCTGCGCACACGCGCACTGTGGCTGCCGTGGGGATTGCATTTCGGCTGGGTGGCATCGCGCGCACTGCTGTTTGGGCTTCCGGTGAACGGAGTGAGCAGCCACTCGCCGGTGGTGCAGGGCGATACGATGGGCTCGTTTGCCATCTCTGGCGCGGATTTTGGCCTGGATGCGAGCTGGTTCGCATTTTTCGCGCTGCTTGCGTCCATTCCGGTGCTCTACCGGCTGACGCGGGATTTGGATTTTGTGCACAACGCACCGGTGCTGATCCCTGGCGGCATACCGGTGGATCTGGATGCGGCGGCACGGCTGCAGCACGATGCGGCGACCCGCGCGGATGTGCCGGAGGTGAAGCCGCTGGTGCAGATTCTGCCTGCCGCACCGTTGGCACCGCCGCCGGTGGCTGCCGATATTGACCGGCCTCGCGAGTAGTCCGCGATTCTTTCCCTCCTTTTTGCTCTCGTCGAATTTGGTTGCCGTTGGTGTTGCGCATTTTGCTTGAAGCGCGGTACGCTTTGGCGCAGAGTGTGTGCATGGGCCGTTTGGCTTGCGGAAGGGAGGGCGGGGATGACGACTCGATGGGTTCTGACGGTTGCGCTTGCGCTCCCCTGCCTGGTTGCTCCGCAGATCGCGCGCAGCCAGGCTGTCGTGTTTTCGACGGAAGCCACCGTGGACAAGCGCTATTTGCAGATTGAGCCGACGCACGTGGACCTGCCCAAGACGGAGATGGATGCGCGGGGCCACCAGGATATCTTGCGCACGCTTATGTCGGAGCAGGGCTTTGCCATGCGTCCCTTGCCGCGCGGGAAAAAGGGGCTGACGCTGGTGGCCAACGGCAAGCTGACTCCGGCCGGGGAAGGCTACGTGGCGATGGTGACCGACCAGGGTGTTAGCGCCAAGCCGGGTGAGCGGGTAGTGCTTTCCAATATCGCCATTGGGCGCGACCGGCTGGTGATTGACTTGAATGGCGGGCCGGAGAAGAAGCACGCCTTTCTGCGCCACATCGAGATCGGGATGGGTGGGCCGGTCAATACATCGCCGGTGATTCAGGACCCCGGCCAGGAACCGGTGGGTGCGCGGATTACGCTGACCTTTGCCGGTCGGCTACCGGACTTGACGCCCGCCCAGGTGAAGGCGCTGCTGGCCCCGCTGATCTCCTTTGACATGAAGACGCCGGTGCAGGCCTTTACCGATACTCTGCCGCCGGAACTGAAAGATGCCATTCTCAACCACCATGTATGGGTGGGGATGACCACGGACATGGTGACTTTTGCGCTGGGCCAGCCGGAGGGCAAATCGCGAGAGACCGAAGGTCAGATGCCGTTTGAGGAGTGGATTTACGGCCATGCTCCGCAGGATGTGACCTTTGTGCGGGTCAACGGCAACCGGGTGGTTCGCGTGGAGATTGCCAAGGTGGGCCAGCCGCTGGAGATTTATACGAAGGACGAGGTGGAGGGGCTGATGACCGCCACCGGTCGGCCCGTGGTGGCCCAGGTCTCTCCGGTGAAGGAGCACACGGTTCAAATGGGCGACGTGCATCGCGACCCGGACACGCAGGCGCCTGCTGCGCCGCCCAGCCTGCGCAAACCGGGTGAGAAGTTGCCCGACGACGACCCCAACCAGACGTTGCCGGGCAGCCGCGAAGGGCCGATGAAGCCGGTGATTTTCCCGCCGAAGCAGCCGGACCCGTCGGCGGCACCTGCGCCGTCGGCCGGGCAAAGCGGGCCACCGCAGCAGGGCAACGGGACGGGCCAGCAAGCGCCTTCGGCCGACCAGCATTGAGTCGAGCCCCCGCCGCTGGCCTTTCGTGTAAACTGATCAAAGCGCCCGTTCCTTCCGGCAGTGCAACTCACCCAGAGAAAATGTGTGGTGTGCGCTGGAGCTATCCGCTCCAGAAGCGATGACGAATGACCGATGGCCGCAACGTCGAAGCCGCGCCCGATGGGCGTGTGTGCAGAGACAAATTTTTTGAGGAGAGAAATCTGGATCCATGGCCAAAATTGCAAAAACAGGTGATCGCAAGAAAGCAATGGACACGTCGAAGTCAACCGACTGTCCGAAGTGTGGTAAACCGACTCGCATTGTGAAGCGCGTCAAGGACCGTGAACGGGGCATCCCCGGTGGCGTGTACATTTCCTGCTCGGGCTGCGAGTTTTTCGAAAAGCTCTAAGCCGCAGCAGACAGGCAAGACGAGAAAGCCCGGCACGCGCCGGGCTTTCGTGCGTCAGGGTACCGGCGTTTGCGCGATGGGCGGCAGCAGGAGGGGAATTCCGCGATTGCGGATGGTGATTTTCTACTCCCTTGGAATGTAAGAAGTTCCGGTTATTTATGAAAGGAAATTCGTGGAATAAAACAACCCTCATGTTTGTATGGACTTACGGTTTGGAATGCTCATTGCACCAATCATGGCCAGAACGGTTCATTTTCCCATAGAGGAGGAACACGGAATGATGCACGATGCGAATGAAAAGCTGTTTGATGCGGATGAATTTCTCTCGCAGGCAGGAATCGGTCGGCGAATCGTTGAATTGGAGCACGAGCTTTGCTTCTTCACGCAGGGCGATGAGGCGGACAGTGTGTTTTGCCTGTTGAGTGGCCGGGTAAAGCTTTGCTTTGTTTCGGAGTTGGGCAAGCAGGCCACCATCACGCTTCTATCGCCGGGAGACTTTTTCGGAGAGGAATCCGTATCGATGGAGGTCCGATTGCGCCCAGCGACGGCGGTGGCCATCAATCCCTGCACAGCGCTCAAGATCGCGAAAGCGGATATGATCCGCGCCCTGCATGAGGAACCTGCTCTGATTGACCGTTTTCTGTCGGGCCTGGTGGCCCGCAGCACGCGCACCCAGGCGGATCTTGTGGACCAGTTATTGAACACGAGCGAAAAGCGGCTGGCGCGGATGCTTCTGCTGATGGCTGAATCTCGAAAGCCCGGGGAAGCTAGACCGTTTCTTCCTCCGATTACCCAGGAGGCGCTGGCGGAGATGATTGGTACAACGCGGTCTCGTGTGAGCTTCTTCATGAACCGCTTCCGAAACCGCGGGCTGATCGACTACAAGGACCGCATCCGGGTGCACACCTCGCGGCTGAGGGCATCGCTGGTGGGGCGATTCGAGGAAGCGTGATCGTCCTTCGATTTCCTAAAGCGGCTTGCGCAGGACAATCTCGTGGCAGTCTTCGGCAACGGCCATGGTGCGATTGGGGGCCATCGGCTGGCGGGCGATCTCGACGAAGCCGTAGCGCCGGTATGGGGCCAGCAACTCCGGACGCAGGCTGAGGACGGTGATTTCGATATGCAAGCAGCCCTGGTGGTGCAGGTGCTGTTCGGCGGCGTGCACCATGCGCCGGCCCAGGGTGCCGGACTGGCGGGCAGGCGAGACGGCCAGCATGCCGACGTAGCCGGCGGGGCCTCGCACTTCGGTGTAGATGGAAGCTGCGAGCGCGCCATCGGGCTCTTCCAGCAGCAGAATCGTCCCCTTGGCCAGCATGGCTGCCAGCCGCGCGGGGTCGGTTCGAGTGCCCTCGAGAAATGTCTCAATGGCAAAGGCGGCGTTGATGAGGGTACAAAGGGAAGGGATATCCGCGGGCTGGGCCGGACGGATATGCGCGGGGTTCATTCGCCCAGCATCAGGCGCTGAATACGCTGGGCGCGGCCGGTCATGGGGTCGACGGTGATGAGGGCGGCGCACATTTTGGGGTTGCCGGAGGCGGCTTCAAACTTGCCCGGCATTCCGGTCAGAAACTTGTTAAGCACCAGGTCTTTTTCGACGCCGATCACGGAGTCGTAGGGCCCGCTCATGCCTACGTCGGTCTGGTAGGCTGTGCCGCCTGGGAGAACCCGCTCGTCGGCGGTGGGGATGTGCGTGTGGGTGCCCAGAACCGCTGTAACGCGGCCGTCGAGATGCCAGCCCATGGCTACCTTTTCGCTGGTGGCCTCGGCGTGGAAGTCAAGCAGGATGATTTTGGCCTTGACGCCGACGAGGATCTGGTTGACGGCGTGGAATGGGTCGTTGGTGCCGTTCATGAAGACGCGGCCCATGAGGTTGATGACCGCGTAGGGTTTGCCCGCGTCGGGGCCGGTGGCAATGGTTCCCTCGTAGACGCCGTACCCTGGCAGGCCGTGCTGCAGGTTGGCCGGGCGCAGCACCCGGCGGGCGCGGCTATGGCTGTCGGCGGGAGCGGACTTCATGTATTCGATGAGTTCGCGCTTGTCCCAGACGTGGTTGCCGGTGGTGATGACGTCGGCGCCGAGATCGAAGAGATCCTCGGCGAGGCCGGGCGTGATGCCGAAGCCGCCCGCGGCGTTTTCGCCGTTGATGACGGTGAGGTCGACGCCGTGGCTTTCGCGCAGGTGGCCGAGGTGCTCGCGGACGATTTTGCGCCCGGCTGAGCCGAAGACGTCGCCTACAAATAAGATCTTCATTCGGCTTCCTGCTTCTTCTCGCGCATGAGGGGGAAGAGGATGACGTCGCGGATGGAGTTGGAGCCTGTCAGCAGCATGGTGAGGCGGTCGATGCCGATGCCTTCGCCGGCGGTGGGAGGCAGGCCGTAGGCCAGGGCGCGGACGTAGTCTTCGTCCATCTGGTGGGCTTCGTCGTCGCCGCTGGCGCGCTGGGCGAGCTGGTCTTCAAAGCGCTTTTTCTGTTCGAGGGGGTCGTTGAGCTCGCTGAAGGCGTTGCCGACTTCAAAGCCGCCGATGAAGAACTCAAATCGCTCCACATGAGCCGGGTCGTCGGGCTTGGCCTTCGACAGCGGGGAAACTTCGGTGGGGTAGTCGTAGATGATGGTGGGCTGGAAGAGGTTGGGCTCGACGACCGTCTCAAAGAGGTGATAGACGGTCTTGCCGAGCGGGTTGCCCTTGACGGCTTCGTAGTAGATCTCGGTGAGGGACTTTCTGAATGCAATAATTGGGCCTTCACCTATCCCGTATCCGTCTTGCAGAACTTCTGAAACCATTTCTTGCTTTGCCGCAGGGCCATCCATTTCTGCCAGCGCACGCTGCAGGAAGAGCTGCAACGCATTCGCATCCGTAAAGTGGTGCGCGTCGGGCGCGATGCCGGCGGCTGCGGGCCAGTGCGCGGAGATGGCCTGGGTCATGGTGAGCCGCGTCCAGTTGGCGAGGTCGATGGTGTGGCCGTTGAACTCGATGACGGTGGTGCCGTTGACTTCGCGGGCGACGTAGGCGATGAGGTCTTCGGTGAGGCGCATGAGGTCGTGGTAGTTGGCGTAGGCCTGGTAGAACTCCAGCATGGTGAACTCGGGATTGTGCTGGGTGCTGACGCCCTCATTGCGGAAGTTGCGGTTGATTTCGTAGACGCGGTCAATGCCGCCGACGACCAGGCGCTTGAGGTAAAGCTCGGGGGCGATGCGCAGGAAGAGGTCGAGGTCGAGCGCGTTGTGGTGCGTTTTGAAGGGCCGAGCCGCGGCGCCACCGGCGATGGGCTGCATCATGGGCGTTTCCACTTCGAGGTAACCGCGGCCGTCGAAGAACTTACGCAGTGCCTTCAGAATTCCGGCGCGTTTGACGAAGACCTGGCGGGCGTCGAGGTTGCTGAAGAGATCGACGTAGCGCTGACGGTAGCGGAGCTCGACGTCGGCGAGGCCGTGGAATTTTTCCGGCATGGCGAGCATGGCTTTGGCCAGAAACGTGAGCGTTTCGACGTGGATGGTGAGCTCGCCGGTGCGGGTGCGGAAGAGGTAGCCGGAGACGCCGATGTGGTCGCCGAGGTCGAGCAGCTTGTAGAGGGCAAAGGCCTGCTCTCCGACGGCGTCGAGGCGGACATAGATCTGGAGGCGCTCGCCCTGCTGCTGGAGGGCGGCAAAGCCGGCTTTGCCCTGGGCGCGGATGGCCATGATGCGGCCGGCGACGGAGACGCGGGGGCGGTCGAGGTCGGCCAGCTCATTGAGGATCTCGGCTGGGGTGTCGTTCCACTGGGCGCGGACGGCGGGAATGATGTGGCTGGCAGGAAAGTGGTTGGGGTAGGCGGACTGGCCCAGCCCGGTGATGGCTTGCAGCTTTTCCTGGCGCAGCGCGAAGAGATTGCGCTCAAACTCTGACTCAAACACGTTCGTTTCCTCATGCGGCAGAAGGCCGCTTTGCTCACTGCCCAGTATATCGGCTTGGGGGTGCTGATATGCTGGTGGCGCAATTCCATGAGAGATTTCCGATGCAGGTTCCTTTCCGCAAGGGAATTGCGAAGGAGAACGGTTCGATGAACTTCGTGTCCACGCGCGTGACCCGCACAACCCTGGCTGGGATATTTGGCTTACTGATGGTGGCTGGTGCACAGGCCAAAACTGTACTGCCTGACTCCTGCGGCGACGATGCCGTGAAGTTTGAAGTGAAGGGCGAGAAGAATCAGCTTCCACCCGCTCCCCCGACCGCCGGCAAGGCCCAGATCATCTTCATCAACACCGACAGGCACTATACCGCCCGCTACGGTGTAGATGGCGCGTGGGCCGGCGCCAATGAGGACAACTCCTACTTTGCGGTCACTGTAGAACCGGGGCAACATCACCTTTGCATGAGCTATCAGATCAGCCTCGGAGGCAATGAGCGCATCCGAGAAGCTGCGACGAAAGTGGCTGCGCTGACTGTCGAAGCAGGCAAGGTCTACTACTTCGAGTCCACCATGGGCGCCGTGGGTGGCAGCGCCGGGACCACAGTGCCGGGTAGCATGACGGCGGGCGGCGGAATGACACCGGCTCACCACGTCGGGGGCAGTCCTGGAGTTCCCGTCTTTGACTTCTCGCAAATCGACGAAGATACCGGCAAATATCACGTGAAGGCGTACAAGCTATCCACTTGGAAAACGAAGTAGGCAAGTGCAAGCAGGGCGCGGCCAGCTAGAATGGAAGCAATGGCCTATCATCGTCCCATTCCGCCGGAACAGCTTGGCGACAGTGCCGGCAAGGGTGCCCAGAAGGGTGCGGTGCACGCCTTGGTTCAGGCAGAAAGCCTGATGCAGATTGCTTTTGTGCTGCCGTGCGCGACGCTGATTGGCTGGGGCCTGGGCTGGTGGATCGACAGCCATCTGCACACGGGCTGGATAACGATTGTCGGCCTGGTTGTGGGCATGGTCGCGGGAATGGTTTCGGTCATCCGCATGGCTCTGGGGGCCGGCAAGGCACCGCCAACATCGGAACAGGGGTCGGACGAGAAGTGAGCGATATTTCAACGACTCCGGTCCAACCGCAAAACCCCGGCGAGCACCCGATTGTGCAGATGAGCGATGCGGATCTGGAACTGCTGCTGAAGCGGGCAATCCGGATCACGCTTGGGCTTGGCGCGTTTCTTGCGCTCATTCTGCTGTTCAGCTCGGGCTGGCGGAATGCCGCGGAGATGGCCGTGGGCGCAGCGATTTCCGCAGCCAGCCTGTACGAGTGGCAACGGCTGATCCGGTTGTTCAACGCGCGGCTGGACCAGAATAAAATTCCGCGCGGAGCGGCGCTGGTGGTTACGCTGTTTCTGGTGCGGCTGATCCTCTTCGGGGCGGCAATCTATGGTAGTCTAAGGTGTTTCCAGGGTTCTCCCATTGTGCTGGTGGTTGGACTGAGCCTGGCGGTTGCCGGGCTGGTCTGGGAGGCACTGCGAATCTTGCGCGGCTGAATGCAAACCATACCCCGGCATAACCGGGTGGGAAGACGAAAATGCCTGAATCGCTTGCACTTACAAAATTATTGAATGCCATTTTTGGTGGGGTTGTTACCTCCGTTTTTCACGCGGTTGGCTTTCATCCGGCCAATCCCGCTGCGCCCATTACGGACGCCTATGCGCTGGAGTTGCTGGTGGCGGCGTGCCTGCTGCTGTTTTTCATTGCGGTCCGGGTGACGCTGAGCGTGGAAAAGCCGGCAGTAGCGCAGCATTTTGCTGAGATGATTCATGAGTTTGTGGGCGGCCAAGGTGAGCAGATCATCGGTCACGGCCACGAGCGCTTTCAGAGCTTTGTGACGATCATCTTTCTCTTCGTGCTTTCCTGCAACCTCCTGGGGCTGATTCCGGGCATCAATACGCCGACGAGCTATCCGATTGTGCCGCTTGGCCTCGCCGTTGCGACGTTTGCCTACTACCACTTTTACGGTTTCAAGGAGCAGGGCTTCAAGGGGTATCTCGGGCACTTCGCCGGCCCCATCTGGTGGATTGCCCCGCTTCTGTTCCCGATCGAAATCATCTCGCACTGCGCGCGCATGATGTCGTTGACCATCCGTCTTTACGCCAACATGTTTGCCAGCGATCTGGTTACGCTGGTCTTCTTCTCGCTGATTCCGCTCGGCATTCCGGTGATTTTCCTGGGGCTGCACGCGATGGTTTCGGTGATTCAGGCGTTTGTGTTCATGCTGCTGGCCATGATTTACCTGTCGCAGGCCGTGGCCCACGAGCACTAGAGAGCCGGCGCGGATGCGCCCACAACAAGATTCCGCCGGGGTCTCGCTTCCACCCCGGAACCACGGACCAGCCGCAAGCGTGAGGGGGCCAGCTTGGTGAGCCTCAACCACCCACTGGCGGCAATCTAATCGGAAGCAGGAGAAACAATGAAGAAACTGCAGAATGTACTGATGGCACTTTCGGTTCTGTGCTTTGCCATTCCGGCCATGGCCGATGGCGGCACCGGCGTAGTTGACCTGGCTCCTATCGGCGCCGGTCTGGGTATCGCACTTGCAGCCGGCCTTTGCGGCCTGGGCCAGGGCCGGGCAACCGGCAGCGCCGTGGAAGCGCTCGCCCGCAACCCCGGAGCTCGCGCCGGCATCCAGCTGCTGCTGGTTCTTGGTCTGGCCTTCATCGAATCCCTCACGCTGTTCACGCTGGTCATCATCTTCGCCAAGATCAAGTAATTGTTTGTGGAATTGGCGGAGAAACAGGTCTGGTTTTCAGGCCGTACAGAACCGCAGAGCCCTGCCTCCGTATTGTGCGGCGCAGGGCTTTGTTGTTTCCACCAAGCTCTTTGCCGTGGCAATTGTCGATCCAGATAAGTGTGTTCAAATTACGCTAGTTTTTTTGGATTTCCACTTGACAGGTTTTCCACAAGCATTTCTCCTGTTTTTACTGTTCCAAGTTTCCTCAGAGTTAAGCCAAGCGGGGCTTTTGCTGCGTTGGCACGTGGTCAGAGTCAGGGTTGTACGCGCAGGAATACAGAAACACGAGCGCCTTGTGCTCGGTCTTCTCCGGTGTTCGAACGTCCGGGTCACCTGCGAAACCTCCAGACTCCGTCCAGACAGGATTTCCAGGGGAATCCCCTGGGTACCTGTAATCCCGAATTCTCTGGGGGGAACGTGTCCAAGCGTGGAATGGATATCGTCGTTGCGGCGACGCTACTTATATTGTTTTTTCCGGTTTTGATGGTTTGCGCTCTTCTGATCCGGGTTACTTCGCCGGGGCCCATCCTTTTTCGCCAGAGACGCGCGGGGCGAGGCTTCCGCAGCTTTGAGATTCTCAAACTGCGGACCATGGCCCATGCCCAGCCGGGGCATCGATTTACCTTGGGCGCCGACTCCCGCATCACGCCGATTGGTCGCTGGCTGCGCCGCACCAAGATTGATGAACTGCCGCAACTTTGGAACGTGCTGCGGGGAGAAATGAGCCTGGTGGGGCCGCGACCGGTTTTACCGGAGTTGGCGGAGGAGTTTGGTGAGCACTATGCCGTCCTGCTGCAGGTGCGGCCCGGATTGACCGATCCAGCCTCGCTCAAATATAGCCAGGAAGCCGAGTTGCTCAGCCGCGACCACAATCCCATGGAGTTTTTCAAATCCGTGGTGACTCCAGACAAGATCAACATCTCCAAGAGATACCTGAGTCAGGCGAATCCGTGGAGCGATTTGTGTCTGGTAGCCATGACCGCGTTCGTTTGCTGCGTACCGGCACTTGGCCGGTCCTTTGGTGAGCTGCCGGAGCCCCGCTACCTGGCTCCGCTCACGTTTTGGCCGACTTCGGCCAGCCAGGGGCCTCGGCGAGCGCCACAGGTCGTATATGCAAGCAGCGAATCCACAGGCTCTGCTGGGCGGGCCGCCTGATAGGTTCCTGTATTGGCATGCGGTTGCACTTTGCCTACGCTTCGGGCCATATTCCGCCTGATTGGGGCATTTGCAGTGTATTGCGCCATAGCCGTGCGGAATTACAGCAAAATCTCCGCCGTAAACCCTGATTTACCGGCGAATTCGCCTTTAGCAGACCTGCGTTTCCGACTAGGATGAAAAGCATCCGGAGGTAGGTCTTCTTGCTGACGTTGTATTTGCCGGAAATACTGTATGCCGCTGGGCTCGTACTGCCCGGGGCGGGCCTGCTGGTGGATGAACGCGGGCAGGTCGCAGGCATCGCCAAACAGGCGGATGCTCCCGAGGGCGCAGCTGTGGTTCGTTTGGCGGGCAAGGCGCTGCTTCCGGGGCTGGCCAACGCCCATTCGCACACGTTTCAGCGCATCTTTCGCGGCCGCGCCGAGGGGCGCGCCGCAGGCGGAGACACCTTCTGGACCTGGCGTGAGCAGATGTATCGTGCCGCAGGGTTTCTTTCACCGGACGACCTGTACGACGTGGCGCGGGCTACGTTCCTTGAAATGCTGCACGCTGGCATCACCTTGGTGGGCGAATTTCACTACCTGCACGGCGACCCGGCGGGCCATGCCTACGACCAGCCCAATCTGCTCGCCGAGCGGGTCATCTGTGCAGCGGAGTCCGTCGGGCTGCGTATCTGCCTGTTGCGCACGGCCTACTTTCGCGCCGGATTCGAGCGGGAGCCTCAGCTTGGGCAGCGGCGATTCTACGAGCAGCCGGAGCAGTATCTGCGCAACCTGCAGACTCTGGCTGGTGACTGCGCAGGTCGTCCCAGGGTGACGGTCGGAGCTGCTCCGCATAGCATTCGCGCCGTGCCTATCCGGGAGATGGAGGCGATTGCGGAATACGCCCGGCGCGAGGGGATGCCCCTGCACCTGCACGCCTCCGAGCAGATAGGCGAAAACGCAGCCTGCGTGGCCGAGTACGGTTGCGCGCCGGTTACGCTGCTGGCCGAGCGCGGACTGCTGGACCGGAGGACCACCCTCGTTCACGCCATTCATCTGACGGAGGGGGAGTACGCGGCGGTTGCCGAGTCGGAAGCCACCATCTGCAGCTGTCCCACGACGGAGCGCAACCTGGGCGACGGCATTTTCCCCGCCGACACGGCTGCTCGGCTGGGCGTACACTTGGCATTCGGAACCGACAGCCAGGCGCAGATCGACCCGTTCGAGGATGCTCGGCAAGTGGAGTACCACCTGCGGCTGCGCGACCAGCAGCGCGGCATTCTGGACGGATCCGCGCGGGAGGGTTGGGCCACGCGCGAGGCGATGGGCCCGGCCCTGTTGCGGGCTGCCACCAGCAACGGCTATCGCGCGCTGGGATTGCCGGGCGGAACGCTGTCAGTCGGTGAACCGGCGGACTTTTTGACCATCGATCTGGATGATCTTTCCATTCTCGGCGTGGATGCCGAGTCCCTGGCAGCGCAGGCAGTTTTTGCGCTCGCAAAATCGGCTGTGCGCGACGTCGCCGTGCAGGGGCGGCTTGTCCTTCGCGACTGCCAACACGCCGAATCCGAATCCATCCGCGCCCGCTATCTTGCCGTGCAGCGCCGCTTTCAACGATCCCAAGGAGAATCCCATTGACCACTGCAACTGAGACCATTCGCGCCCGGCGTGGAAGTACCCTGCTGTGTAAAGGCTGGCAGCAGGAGGCGGCGATGCGCTGCCTGATGAACAATCTGGACCCGGATGTGGCGGAACGTCCCAGCGACCTGGTGGTGTATGGAGGCATCGGCAAGGCGGCGCGCAACTGGGAAAGCTACCACGCCATTGTCCGTGAGCTGGAAAACCTGGGCAATGAAGAGACGCTGCTGGTGCAGTCGGGCAAGCCGGTCGCGGTCTTTCCGACGCACGATCTGGCTCCGCGGGTGATCATCGCCAACTCGAACCTGGTGGGCCGCTGGGCAACCTGGGAGCACTTCCACGAGCTGGACCGCAAGGGCCTGATGATGTACGGCCAGATGACCGCCGGCAGTTGGATTTACATCGGCACGCAGGGCATTCTGCAGGGGACGTTTCAGACCTTTGCTTCGATGGCCGACATCCACTTTGGCGGTACGCTGAAGGGGCGGCTGGTGGTGACCGGGGGCGTGGGCGGAATGGGCGGCGCGCAGCCGCTGGCGGTTACGCTGAACGATGGCGTGGTGCTGGCGATTGACGTGGATCGCACGCGTATCCAGCGCCGCGTGGACAACCGATATTGCGACACTGTCACGGAGAGTCTGGACGAGGCCCTTGCGCTGTGCGAGGCGGCGCGTAAGGAAGGGCGCGCGCTGTCTGTTGGCCTGGTGGGCAACTGCGCCGAGGTGCTGCCGGAGATTGTCCGGCGCGGGGTGGTCGTCGATGCCGTGACCGACCAGACCAGCGCGCACGATCCACTGAACGGCTATGTCCCGGCAGGCTACTCGCTGGAGGCTGCGGCCGAGCTTCGTCAGCGCGACCCGGCAGAGTACGTGCGGCTTTCCACCGCGTCCATGGTGGTGCACGTGAACGCCATGCTCGACCTGCAACGTGCCGGGGCTGTCGCCTTCGACTATGGGAACAACATTCGCCGCTTTGCCGCCGACGCAGGCTGCACACATGCTTTCGATATTCCCGGCTTTGTACCGGAGTACATTCGCCCACTCTTCTGCGAGGGGTCGGGTCCGTTCCGGTGGGTTGCTCTGTCGGGCGACCCGGCGGACATTGAGCGCACGGACCGGCTGGCGCTGGATCTGTTTCCGAAGAACGAGATACTCACCCGCTGGATGCGCCTGTCGCGGGGCCGCTTTGCTTTCCAGGGACTGCCCTCGCGCATTTGCTGGTTGGGCTACGGCGAGCGCGCCGAGATGGGCCTGGCCATGAACGAACTGGTGCGCAAGGGCGAGCTGTCGGCGCCGGTTGCCATAGGGCGCGACCATCTCGACACCGGCTCAGTGGCCAGCCCTTACCGCGAAACCGAGCGCATGTTGGATGGCTCGGACGCCGTGGCAGACTGGCCGATACTGAACGCGCTGCTGAACACGGCCAGCGGGGCGAGCTGGGTCAGCTTCCACCACGGCGGCGGGGTGGGGATGGGCTATTCGCTGCACGCCGGGCAGGTGACGGTGGCCGACGGCACGGAAAACGCGCGGCGGCGACTGGAGCGTGTGCTCAACAACGATCCGGGGCTGGGGGTGGTCCGCCATGCCGACGCCGGCTACGAAGTGGCGCAGCGCACGGCTCGCGAAAAGGGCATCCACATGCCGATGCTGGGGAAGTGACCATGTCTGAAGCGGCCCACAAACTCGCCGTCGTGAACATTGGCCAGCTGGCCACGCTGGCTGGGCCCGGTGGTCCGCGAACCGGCGCGGCTATGCGCGACCTTGGGCTGATCGCCGATGCGGCGCTGCTGGTTGAGGACGGGCGCATCACGGCGATTGGGCGGTGGGCCGATTTACGTGGCCAAATTGACGCGGAGACGGCGGAGGTCGATGCCCGGCAGCGGCTGGTGACACCGGGCTTCGTCGATGCCCATACGCACCTGGTATTTGCGGGCAACCGCTCGGCGGAGTTCGAGCGGCGCATTGGCGGGGCGACGTATCAGGAGATTGCGGCTTCGGGCGGAGGCATTCAGTCCACAGTGGCGCAGACCCGCGCGGCAACGGAGGACGAGCTCCTGGCACAGGCCCGCGTCCATCGCGACTGGCTGCTGCGTGGCGGCACCACGACGATCGAGGCAAAGTCCGGCTACGGGCTGGACCAGGGGACGGAGCTGCGGATCTTGCGCGTGATTGCGCGGCTGGCTGCTGAGGGCCCGGCGCGGATGATTCCGACGCTGCTCGCGGCGCATACGGTTCCGAAAGAGTTTGCCGACCGCCGCAGCGAGTACGTGCGCTGGGTGGCTGAGGAGCTGATTCCGGAGGTCGCAGCGCTTGGCCTGGCCCGCTATTGCGACGCCTTCTGCGATGACCACGCCTTTACGGTGGCAGAGACGGGCGTGGTGCTGGAAGCGGCGAAGCGGCACGGACTGGGTTTGCGCCTGCATTCCGAGCAGTTCCGGCCTGGAACCGGCGCGGAGCTGGCCGCCGAGCTGGGCGCGGCCACTGCCGATCACCTGGAGACGGTTACGGATGAGACTCTGCTGGCGCTGAAAGCTGCCGGAGTGCAGCCTGTTTTGCTGCCCGCCAGCGTCTTCTGTCTGGGCCGCGACCAGTATCCGCCGGCCCGGCGAATGATTGACCTGGGACTGCCGGTTGTCGTGGCCACGGACTTCAATCCAGGTTCCGCGCCTGCGCCGTCCATGGTTTTTACGCTCGCTCTGGCGGCCATCCACATGAAAATGCTGCCCGCCGAAGCCCTGACCGCGGCCACGATCAACGCCGCCCACAGCCTGGGGCTGGGCGCGGAGGTTGGTTCGCTGGAGCCGGGGAAGGCCGCTGATTTCGTACTGCACGAGTGCGCGGACTACCGCGAGCTCGCCTACTTTGTGGCTGCTCCGGCTCGGCCGCGGGTCTTTATCGCCGGCTGCGAGGTGGCCCTGTGAGCGTGGCAAATGCGCCCTTTGGCACTGCGGAGATTCTGCGGGAACTGGTCTCTATTCCTACGCCCTCGGCTGTCTCGAACCTGCCTCTGCTGCACTGGGTCAGGGATCTTCTGGAGCCCCTCGGCTGGCGTGTCAAGCTCTACCCAAACTCGGACGAGGCCGGCGTGGCCAAGGCCAACCTGATCGCACGGCCTGGTGCCGTCGACGATGGGAGCCCGATTGAGCTGGCCTTTGTCTGCCACTCGGATACCGTGCCCTACGCGCCGGACTGGGCCGGGGCGCTGAGTCTGGAAGAGCGCAACGGCCGACTGCATGGTTGCGGGGCCTGCGACGTGAAGGGTGCGCTGGCCTGCTTTCTGGCTGCTGCAGCTCTGGTCGGCGAACTCACAGCCAATGTCGCCCTGCTGCTGACGGCCGACGAAGAGATTGGCTGCAAGGGCATGGACCGGCTGCTGGCTGCAACCGAACTACAAATTGCCTCGGCCATTGTCAGTGAGCCCACCAGCCTGCGTCCTGGCGTGGCAGGCAAGGGCTACGGCTTGGCGCGGGTCATTGTGACCGGCGCGGAGGCCCACTCGGCCTATCCGCAGATGGGCGCATCGGCTATCTCCGCAGCCGCCCGCCTCATTGTGGATCTCGAAGACGCCTTCACCGCCGGCAGCGCGGATTTCCCATCGGATGCCCTGTTTCTGCCGCCTTCCACCACGCTCAACATCGGCACCATCCAGGGCGGCAGCGCGAAGAACATCATCCCTGGCTCATGCACATTTCTGTTGGAGTGGCGCCCCATTCCGGCGCACAGCCAGGCGGCCATCACCCGGCAGTTACAGCAGGTGGTCGACGAGGCTCAGCTCGGCAACTCGCGGGTCCGCTTCGAGCTCGAAATTCTGCGCGCAGAGCCCGGCTTTGCCCCTGATGCCAGAGGCTCTTTGCAGAAGAAGCTCGCCCACCTGCTGCCGGGCGCGCCTGCCGGAATCAGCTTTGGCTCGGAGGCTTCGCGGCTGGCCCGCGTTGCGCGGGAGGTCATCGTCATCGGCCCCGGAGACATGACTACCGCGCACAGCAGCCGGGAGTGCGTCCCTGTTGTGGAGCTGGAAGCGTGGACGGCAACGCTGGCCCAGCTGCTGCGGGGCTGATTTTCTCTCTGTTGGCGGGTTAGAGCAGAATCAGAATAGATATGCCCGGTATGCCTTAGCGAGGTGGGATTTTTCTTGATAAAAAATCCCGTCTTCGAATTTCGCCGCTGCGTACAGCGGCTCTGATTCTGCTCTAGCGCTTTCCCGCCGCCAGGTGCGGTTCGCCCTCGGGCAGCAGTAGAAATGGCCGCTCCGGGCGGTGTTCGCGGAGGCACTTCTTCAGCTCCTCGATGGGCTCGGTTTCTCCGTCGTCGGCGAGTGAAAATGTACCGTAATGGATGCCGATTGAGCTCATCGGACGCAGAATCCGGTGGGCCTCCACGGCCTGTCGCGGGCTCATGTGGATGGGCCCCATGAACCACTGTGGCCGGTAGGCACCGATGGGCAACAGAGCGAGCCGGATAGCAGGAAACTTCTCCGCAATGGCCCGGAAAAAGTTGCCAAAGCCGGTATCTCCGGCAAAATATACGTCCCCGGCGGCAAAGCCCACCATCCAGCCGCACCACAGGGTCCGGTTGCGGTCAAACGGCGTGCGCGCGGAAAAGTGCTGCGCCCGAATGCAGTGCAGGCGGATGTGCCGCCATTTCGCCGACTGTCCCCAGTCCAGCTCGACAATCTCCGTAAACCCAATCCTCTTCAGCATCTTCCCAACGCCAAGCGGGCAAAAGACGGTCGGCTTGTGGCGCTTGAGCAGCGCTTTGAGAGTGGGAATGTCGAAGTGGTCGTAGTGGCTGTGACTGATCAGAAGTGCGTCGAGAGGCGGCAAATCTTCCAGCCGCAATCCCGGATCGCGATGCCTGCCGGGCCCGGCAAAGCTCAACGGGCTGACCCGCTTGGACCAAACCGGGTCGGTCAGCAGGTTCAATCCCTCGCTCTGCAGCAGGAGCGTGGCGTGGTTGACAAAGGTGACGCGCAACTGGCTGCCTTCCACGCGTTCGACGGGCGCGGGGCCGGGCTCGGAGGGAATCCTGCGCCGCCACCTTCCGCGCTCGCGGTTGGTGACCCAGCGCATCATCTGGGCAAGCCCGTGCTCGGGTACGCCGGGATTGAAGAAGCGTCCGTCGCGGTAATGGTCAGAGGGCGGAAAGGGGGAATTCATGGCTCTTGGGGAAAGCTTATCTGCAGGGAAATGAGTTTTTCCTGAATTTACGGCCAAGTTATTGAGAATCAGTTCGGGAGGTGGCTGGTTTGTTCACGGTAGCAGCGCTGGAAAGCTGGCGGACGCGCTGCGTCTCGACCCAGTCGGCCATGGCGGCGACCTGGTCGTCGGGCAGGTATTCCAGGCCGGGCATGTCCGTTCCAGGCAGCCCATACTTGATGATGCGGCCAATTGCCAGCCGCTCCAGCCTCTCGCTGAGCCCTGGGGCAATGCGAAAGAAGGCATCGCGGAAGAGGTTTGGAGGCAGGCGCTTGAAGCTGGCCTGGGCCATGGTACGCGCCTGCCCATCTGCCATGTGGCAGGTGGCGCAGTGCTCGGTAAAGAGCTGCTCGCCGTCCAACGGGCGGGAATGGTCAAAGACTTCGTCGGAGGGCGACCATCCACGGGTCACGGCGAGGTAGTGCGCAGTGGCGTCAGGGCTGGTGAGGCTGGCGAGGTAGGCGACCAGGTCTTCGCCTCGCGTGTTGTTCTCGGTTCCGGGAGTTGGTTCGCGGAAGAGATATTCGTAGTCCGGCATAATCGAGCGGCTGCTGACCGCGCGTGGGTCGATCAGATGAAGGCGCAGCCACAGGGGCGAGCGGCGTCCGCCCACCTGGCTCAGGTCCGGGCCCTGACGCCGGTTGCCAATCAGGGGAGGCTCCTCGGCCTTGACGTCGGCGAGGGGGCGCACGGGGCCCCACATCGCCACATCGGCTGAACCGGGGCGCACGTACTGGGAGTGGCAATGGATGCAACCTTCGGCAATGTAGACCTGGCGTCCGCGTTGGGCGGCTGTCTGTGCCAGCAGCGGGGGATTGGGATGTAACGCCTGCTGCGCTGCCCAGGCCACCGTGCAGACCGTCAGAACGGCGAGCGCCTGGCGCCGGCCGTTTGTCTGCAGCCGCCAGAGCCAGGGCGCGGCGAAGAGGATTGCCGAAACGGCGACAAAGGCGGCGGGCACATGGTGCAGATTCTGGGCCATGCCAATGCCCATGGCCGAGCCCACCCAGCCGGCCACCGCGTACAGGATGCCCGCCCGCCGAGCGCGCTGGTCAAAGCCGGAAGAGACCATCAGAAAGGCCGGGTAAGCGACCAGCGCCACGGAATAGAGGGAGACGCCGACCGGATAGAGCAGCGCAGCCAGGTGGATCTGGTCCGGGTCGGGGAGGAGCAGGCAGGCTGCGCCCAGAATGGCAAAGGCCAGGCCGAGGGTGGTGGCGGTTCTGCGCCGCGTCAGCAGCAGGCCCGCGGCCAGGGCAGCCAGCAGGTGCAGCGCTCCGGTTCGCCAGAGGTTCGCGTTGCCGCTCCATGTGCCGGACTTGAGCTCGGGGGAGTGCTGGATGATGTAAAAAGCCGCGGAATCGAGCCAGACCAGGGCCGTAAACCAGGCCAGCGTGAGGATGAAGGGCAGGGAAGCGGATTGCCCCGGCAGGGGAATCAGGGCCTCGCGCTCCGGCTTCATGGGGCTGCGGTTGGCCACCACGGTGGCGGCGAGGCACAGCAGCCCCGCGACAATGGCAATGGTGGCCGGGCGGGCGTTGAACAGCGCCGGGACGTTGCACAGGAAGTAGCCAAGGCCGGTGCCGAGGCCGATCTTGACCAGGGGGTTCCGGTCTCCAATCCACTTGGGCAGGTGGCTGACGAGGGTGACGGTGAGGACGCCAAGCGAGAGGCCGATGATCAGCGAGACGCCCATGGCCGTTACGCGGCCCAGGGGCAGCAGCGAGAGCCCGGCCGCCCAGGCGCAACCCAGGAAGCCGGTCTGCAGGCGGCACTTGGGGCAGGTCCAGAAGGGTGTTCGGGGCACCAACAGGCTCATGGCAACACCGCCCAGGGCCATGGCCGCCAGGATGGGCTTGAGTTCGGATTGGCCGATACCCAATTCGGAGAGCCGGGAGAGAAAGCCAAACTGCGCAAAGATCAGAAAATACGCATAGGTCGCGGCCAGGAACAGGATGCCCTCCCAGCCGTCCATTGGGCCGGCCTTGGTGGGGTTGCCCGTTACTCCAACTTCAATCGACACGGCCCAGCCATCCATTTCCCAGCCCAATCCACTGGATTGCGGCAAAGCAGCCGTCGGTGGCCGCCACGGATAGCCAGCGCAGCTCCAATCCACCGGAGGCTACCTGCGCCAGCACAAAGATCGCAACCAGCGTCCGCACTAGGGCGGTGATCTGCCACTGGGTGCGCCAGCGCGCGCGGTTCGCCCATTCAGGGGGCCCTTCCAACGCAATCCAAAGGTAGCTGAGGCCCACGGCCAGCACAAAAACGCCCACGTAGCTCAGCAGAGCCAGCGGCCGCGGCACAATCGTCAGCCCCATCAGCCGCAGCGCGAGAGCCGGGGCAAAGACGAGGAGCAGTCCGGTTGCGGAGTCGCAGCAGCCGGCCAGCCACTGGTAGAGCAACAGCATTGTTCTCAGTCGTGAGCTCATACGGCCTGCCTCTCGCTGGAAGTTGCGGCAACCCACGCGGCTTTGGACGCGGGGACAAGCGGTTCCGCAGCCGGATTCGGCTTAGGCTCACGCAGGCGCAGCAGCCAGATTGCCCCGGCGGCCGTCATGGCAAGACCCTGCAGCAGGCGCAGCCAGTAGATTCCATTGCGCAGGGGGCCGGGAACCATGGTGAAGGCCGGGTTCGCGCCCTCAATCCAGCCCGCGCCCAGAAACAGCGCAATGTAGGCCAAGGCCGCTATGTTCCATGTCCAGAAGGCCAGCGGAGAATCGAGCCGCTCGCCGTCTTTGCCGAGCAGCACAATCAGCAGCAACAGCAGCAGGCTGGTGACAAAGCCGGCCATGGCCAGCAGGGAGTGGCTCACCAGGCCATCGGTGAACTTCAGCCGGTCCAGGACTCCGGGCAAAAACAGCCACCATCCGGCGCCTACCAGCAGCACCCACCAGGCCATGGTGGCCCGCAGCCAAAGGCGCGCATAGCTGGGCCAGGCAAACCCGCTGAAGTAGACAGGAATCAGCACGGCCCATACCAGCAGCGTGGCCAGGCCGAGGTATTGCACCGGCAAGTGGTGGCTGGCATCGGCGCGGCCCATCCACACGCACAAGGCCGACTCGGCTGCAAGTATCGCCCAGCAGACAGCTACCCACAGCCGCCCGCCCGGCTTGCGCTTCACCAGTCCGTAGGGCAGCAGCAGCATCAGCAGGACGGTAATCAAGGTGGACTCCAACTGGCTGGCGCCGGTGGGGCCGCCACTGTCCGGATTGACCGGCGGATAGATGTGCGCGTCCGGGGCCAAATACAGCAGAAACGGCACTGCCAGCAGAGCCAGCAGCCCCAGTCCCTTGGCCAGGCGTACGGCCTTCGCGTCCGCCGGAGCGGATGACCAGGAGCGCGCGAAGGCCAGCGCCAGCACACACCAAAGGTACAGGATCGCTGCAGGAAACAGCACGCGCGGGTACCCGGTCCAGTCCAGAAAGAGCTTGCCGCTGGACCCCGCGCCGAGCCAGCTGACCGAGCCCAGAAGCAGCGAAAGAGACCACATCCAGATCGCGGCGCGGGCCCACACGGCCGTCGACCCCTCGTCCGCGCCGTAGGCGCGAATGGCCCAGGCGACAAGGGGGAGGGCCGTCCAGCCGTAGAGTTGAAGATTCATGTGCACCGGCATCCAGCGGCCATAGCTGAGCGGGCCCAGCCAGCGCGCCGCTTCCGGGCAGAGCAGCAGCACCGCCAGCCAGCAGCCGATGAGGTTGGCCACCAGCAGCCATCCGAAGCTGTGCCGGGCCACCATGCGCAGCAGGCCGGCGTCGCCGGCGGGGGTGTCCAGCGCCGGGTTTCCGGAACTGGCGGCGCTACTCACAGATCCTCCCGTCGCGCATCTCGATGAGGCGGTCGCAGCGCGCGGCCAGGCCGCGGTCGTGCGTGGCCATCACCAGGGTGATGCCTTCGGTGGCAGCCAGCTCGAGGAGCAGGTCGAAGATCTGGCGGCTGGTCTTCTCGTCGAGCGAGCCGGTTGGCTCGTCGGCAAGCAGGATTCCGGGCCGGTTCATCAGCGCGCGGCACAGGGCTGTTCGCTGCCGTTCGCCACCGGAGAGCTTCTGGATGCGCTGATCCAATCGGTGCGCCAGCCCGGTGCGCTCGGTCAACTGGCGCAGCCGCTGCTCGGCGTCTTTGCGCGGGGTTCCCGCGGCCACGGTTGGAATCAGGCAGTTTTCTCTCAGTGTCAGGTCGGCGATCAGGTTGTGCAACTGGAAGACGAAGCCCACTTCGTGGCGCAGCATCTGCCGCACCATGCGCCCCTGGCGCAGCGGATTCCCATTGACTTCAATGCGGCCGCGATCGGGCTCGTCGAGGCCGCCAAGCAGATGGAGCAGGGTGCTCTTGCCGCAGCCGGACGGGCCGCAGAGGGCCACGGACTGTTGCGCCCGCACCTGAAGGCTGACGCCGTTCAGCACCGGAATCGCGCCGTCATCGTAGCTCTTCCACAGATCATCGGCCTGCAGGATGACTCTGGGCGCTTCGCTCGAAATTGGACTTGCACTACTCAAAGCGCAGCGCCTCCACCGCACGGACGCGCATCGCGTAGACGGCCGGGTAGAGGGCCCCGGCAATGCCTGTGAGGCAGGCCAGCGCCACCACGGCAAAGACCACCAGCGGCTCGATCGTCGCATCCACATAGCCGTGCAGGGCTGGAACATGCTTCAGCACCACAATCGCCGCAGCCCCCAGCAGCAGGCCCAGCGCTGCGCCCACCAGCGACACAACGGCCGACTCGCCGAAGATCATCCCTCCAATCTGCGTGTTTGAGAAGCCGTTGACGCGCAGAATGGCAATCTCCCGGATGCGCGTGAAGACCGACATGATCATGGTATTGGCCACACCCAGGCCACCCAGCAGCACACCGCAGGCCCCCACTGCCCAGGCGGTCGCCTTCAGAATCTTGAACTGCGAGTACGAGCGGTTGAACTCTTCGTCTTCCAGCGCAATAAGGCTCGGAAACTGGCTCTTCACGCGGGCCTTGAAGGCTGCGGCGTCGGAGCGGTTGTGCAGTTTCACGGTCATCACCGACGAGGTGCCCTCTTTGTGGAAGAAAGCCTGTGCGCTGGTCAGCGGCATGAAGACTCCGCCGTCTTCAAATCCGTTGCGGGTGCGCAGAATACCCATCACAGTAAAGGTGCCGTGGCCAATCACGACGCGACTGCCCAACTGCGCGTTCAGGAACTCCGCTGCTCGCTCACCCAGGGCCACCGCATCGCTGGTCTTGCCAAACTGCGCCTTGTCGCCCGCGACCCAGGTGGCCTGGTCAATGCGCGCATCCTCCGGCGTCACGCCAAAGCAGGTGATGATCGGATGGTCTGCGCTCGACACTACGCCAAACAACACTGGGTTCGCATGGTCCACCATCGTCCATCCCTGCATGGTGCGTACTGCAGCATCTGGCACTGCAGAAAAGAACAGATCCGAGACATTGCGCTCAAAGACGATCAGTTCGCTGTCGGCTGCCAGCAGGCCGGAAAACATGCCCACCGCACCCTGCAGAATGGTCACCACGGTCAGCATAGCGGCCACGCTGAAGGCGATGCCGGCAATACTGATGACGGTGCGGACCTTGTGCCTGCCGAGGTTGGTCAGGATCAGCCGAAGAAAGATCATGAGGCCAGTGCGAGCCGCGCTTCTGCAGCCTGCGCGTGGCGCAGGCTCGCAATCTCCTTTTCAAACTTGCCCCGCAGCGCGGCCAGAAAGCTGACCTCGCGGCGTCCTGCGGCCAGCCGGGCAATGGCCCGGTCGCTCAGATCCATCAGGCGCTCCACCCGTGCAAATGCGGCTTCCACGCCGATTGCCAGGGCCAGGTTCGGGCGGTCGAGATGCGCGTCGCGGGCAGCGGTCTTGCCCGCGGTCTCTGAGGTATGCAGCACGTCCTTCAGGTCGTCCAGCGTCTGGTAGGCCAGCCCCCACATCAGGGAAACCCGCTCCAGCAACTGTGTCTCCCGGCCTGTCGCGCCGCCCAGAATAGCCGGCATCACCAAGGACAGCCGGATGAGCGAGACCGTCTTGCCCAGCGCAATCTCCTGCGGATGAGCGGATTCGTGGCGCAGGGCGGAATAATGAATGTCCTGGCTCTGCCCGTTCAGCAGTCCGGCGACGCCCAACTGCCGCTCCACGTAGCTCAACGCCCGGCTCTGTCGATTCGCTTCCAAAGCCACTACCGCAGCCCACAGCAATCCGTAGGCGCGGTTGACCAGCCCGAGCGCAGCCAAAATGGCCGTGCCCTCGCCAAATCGCTCATGCGCGCAGGGTGCGCCGCGCCGATGCTTTGCATCGTCCATGCAGGGCAGGTCGTCGAAAAGCAGGGAGGCCGTGTGGAAATATTCAATAGCCACGCCGATCTTTTCGCTGCGATCCTCGCTCAGGCCAAAGGCCTGGGCAACGCGAAACGCCAGCACCGCGCGTACCATGTTGCCGGGGCGGCGCAGTGTGGAGGCCAGCGCGGCCGCCAGATGCGCTTCCGTTTTGGGCGCCAGTGGCAGCCCTGCTTCAAACGCCTGCTCCAGCCGATGTCTCAGCGAGTTTTCCTGTGCGGAAATCCCTCTCATGCCCATCCCTTGCTCTGTTCCTGCCTGACCCATGCCCATTGGACTCGTCCAGGGCGAAATGGATGTGGCTTTCCATCCTGAAGTTTTCGTCACGAACCGGGCAATGGGCAAAAGTGGCAACGCGCGGTCACGCGCAAGTAACTCCAGTAGAACACGGCAGTTGCCCCAAAGATGACGGCCGAATGACAGAAACTTCAAGATTGTGGAGGGCAGGGGATTCACCGTTGACCTCTGCCGGAAATGGACGCAGGGCCTCTGCAGCTTGCCCAAGTCCAGCTGCAACTGACGGGACTAAAATGACATTGCGTTCATTCTCGCCCAATCCGATTGACGCTCGCTTCCGTCAGCCGTCACAGTTAAGAGGCGCGGCAGCTGTTCCCATCTGCGATTACACTCGCTATGGAACTGCCGGCAGCCGAACTACTTAAGGAGTTGTTTCCGTGACATCATCTTCAGTCCGCGTTCTTCGAAACAGACTTGCATTGCTTGCCGCCGCGCTCCTCACCCTTGGTAGCGGCCAGGCCTTTGCCCAGCAGCACTATCGCCTTGACCCGGCTGCCAGCGTGGTTGGTTTTTCTCTGGGCGACGCCATGCACGACGTCAAGGGAACTTTCCATCTCAGCTCCGGCGACATCGCTTTTGATTCCAAGTCTGGGGCCATGTCCGGGTCAATTGTGGTCGATGCCTCCAGCGGGCAAAGCGACTCCAAGGCCCGCGACAAGAAGATGACCGGCGACCAGCTCAAGGCTTCTGCATTTCCCTCCGTCACCTTCGCCCCGGTCAAGTTCACCGGGACGCTCAACGACTCCGGCGACTCCACCATCCAGGTAGAGGGCGCCTTTACACTCATCGGCCAGCCGCACACCATCACCGTGCCCATGACGGTGCACGTTGAAAGCGGCCACTGCACCGCTACCGGCAGCTTCATCGTTCCCTACGTCAGCTGGGGAGTCAAAGACCCAAGCGTCATGTTCCTCAAGGTCGCCAAGGAAGTGAAAATCGACCTCAAACTGAGCGGCGCACTGGCCCGCTGAGAAACCGGGTGGACGCGGCTACTGCAGCGGCCGCGTTCATCCGCAATTAGCTCGTTATCTACGGAAAGAAACCATGCGATTGTTGGTGATTGAAGACGACACACAGAACCGTCGCTTTCTCGAGCGGTCTCTGCTTGAAAATGGCTACGAGGTGGATCCGGCCGCAACTGCCGCAGCCGCCGAGCGACTAGTTCGCTCCGGAGTCCAGTACTCTGCCATCATCCTTGACCTTGGCCTGCCAGACGAAGACGGCCTCTCGCTCATCACTCGGCTCAAGCAGCAGGGGCTGCGCGCTCCAGTGCTCATCCTCTCCGCCCGCCGTTCGGTTGACGAGCGCGTGCGCGGCCTTGAGACTGGCGGCGACGACTATCTCACCAAGCCCTTTGCGGTTCCCGAGCTTCTGGCACGCCTGCGGAATCTTCTCCGTCGCAACCAGGCTGCGACGGAGCAGGCAACTGTTCTTCAGGTGCTTGATCTTCGCCTCGATCTGCTTCGCCGGGAAGCCACGCGCGGAGACGAAAAGCTCCAGCTCACGACGCACGAGTTTTCCCTGCTTGAATTTCTCTGCCGCAACGCCGGGCGCATCGTCAGCCGCTCCATGATTCTCGACCAGGTCTGGGGCATGCGCATCGAGCCCGACACCAACGTTGTCGATGTTCACATCTATCGCCTGCGGGGCAAAGTGGATGCCCGCAATGCGCCACCCTTGATTCGCACCATCCGGGGGGTCGGCTATGTCCTCCGCGACAAGTAATCGACGCGGTCGCACGGCTGCCTGGCGCATCTCCGCATGGAGCACGCTGATCTTCGCGCTCGGCGCCATCATCGCCTTTTTCTTCCTGCATCGTTTTGTGTCACATGAAATCCAGCGCCGCAGCGATGCCTGGCTGCTGGGCGAGGTCGAGGTCCTCGGCGACGTGGCCGAACGCACGCCCAAGGGCATTCTCTACGACCGCATCGTGGATGAAGTGGCAGAGCTGGCCAGCAAGGAGGTGCCCAGCGAAAGCGAGAACACGGTCAACCCCAACCAGGCTGTCTTCTTTCTACAACTGGGCTCAGATAACTCCCTGAAACTATGGGTGGGCAGCGGGGAAAGCGCTCCGTATCTGACCGCCATCCGCGCCGCCGGCATTGTGCCCGGCACTCCCATGGACGTGTCCATCAACCACGATCCACAGCCCTTTCGCATTGTCGCGCTCAACACCGATACAGGAGATCGCATCTATCTGGGCCTTTCCGAGCTCAACGACCGGCTGGTGCTGCGGCGCATGCGCATCTACTTTTTCGTGATTTGCGCGGGCATTGTTCTGCTCGGTTTCGGACTCGTCTTTCTCACGACGCGTCGCACCCTTGAGCGCGTCCAGCGCATCACGGAGACCGCCGCGCGCATCGGCCAGAAAGACCTGAAGAGCCGCGTGCCCGAGGTGCGCGGCAACGACGAAATCGCACAGCTGGCCCGCACCGTCAATGGCATGCTCGACCGCATTGAGAAATCGGTCAACCAACTGCATACCATCACGGACTCGTTGGCCCACGATCTGCGCAGCCCCATGACGGCCATTCGCGGCAAGCTGGAGATGGCTCTGCTGGCCGACCACGAAGGCCTGTGGAGCGAGCCCATTGCCTCGGCGGTCGAAGAGATCGATCGCCTTTCCGACATGCTCACCAAGTCGCTCGATGTGGTGGAGGCCAACGCCGATGCCCTGCGCCTGCGCCGTGAATCGCTCGATCTGGATGAGCTGCTGCGCACCATGATCGACCTCTACGAGCCCAGCCTTGCCGAGCGCGGCCTGGGCATTGAGCTGTCCTCAGCAGGCCCATTGACCATCTCCGCCGACCCCGGCTTGGTGCATCGCATGTTGGCCAATCTGCTCGACAACGCCGGCAAACACCTGTCCTTCGGCTGCACCACCAGCATCCGCCTGTATTCCGAAGACGGCTACGCTCACCTGGTGGTGGAAGACGACGGGCCGGGCTTTCCGCCGGAAACACTGCGCTGCCTCTTCGAGAAATTTGCCAAGGGGCCAAAGTCGACCGGCACGGGCCTGGGACTGGCCTTTGTCGAAGCGGTTGTCCGCGCCCACGACGGAAACATTCAGGCCGCCAACCTGGCATCGGGCGGTGCATCGCTTATGATTCAGATGCCAATCGGCCAGGAGATTTCCTGAGCCCACGCAAATTCTGAAAACCAGCCCCCGTTGATTCCATTCGGACTACTCTGACGCGGAGCTGTCGCCACAGTAATCCTCTTTTCTCGCTGGCCGAGGCGCTACCAGCGTTTGAGCAAGTTCATCAGCAGGGGCGCCAGCACGGCGGTCATGGTGCCGTTCAGCCCAATGGCCACGCCGGCAAATGCGGCGGCCACCGTGTGCTGCGGGATCACCTGGGACGCGCCGATTCCGCTTCCCGCTGTACCTGCCGTCAGGCCGAGGCCGGCTGGCTCATCCCATCCCAGCTTGCCGAGAATGGGATTGATGCTGATCGCGACAAGAATTCCTCCGGCGATGGCGAAGACCGCCGAGAGAGCTGGAACTCCCCCAATCGTCTGGGAGACGCTGATGGCGATCGGCGTTGTGGCGGCCTTGGGCGCCATGGAGAGCGCAACAAGCTGGCTGGCTCCGCACAGCCGCGCCAGACCGTAGCCGCTCACGATGCCCACCGTTGCGCCAGCGCCCAGGGCCGCAAGCATCGGCCACAGCGTGCTCCGAATGTGCGCAAGGGAGCGTACGAGCGGAATGGCCAGGGCCACGGTTGCCGGCCCCAGGAGGAAGTGCAGGACCTTCGCGCCGGTAAAATACTCGGCGTAGGAGACGTGCAAGACCCGAAGCATCGCTCCGATGACCACGATGGCTATCAATACGGGATTGGCAAGCGGAGTTTTCAGCAGCGCTTTCAGCCGCAGAGCCGCCAGGTACACACCAACAGTCACCCCGGTGGCCAGCAGGGCCATCACGACAGGTGGAACAGCTGCCGGGCTCATCGCGTACCCCGCGTCAACCGATGCATCACCCAGGCCGTGGTGAGGAGGGTCAGCATGGTCGAGCCAACCAGGGCGACCGTAATCGGCAGCCACTCGCTCCGCAGCAACTCAAGGTTGGCTACCACGCCCACGCCCGCCGGCACAAACAGCAGCCCCAGCCAGTTGAGAAGGCTTCCCGAAGCGCGGTTCATCGGCTCATCCGGTGTCTTGCCCCGGGCAATGAACCACACCGCCAGCATCACCATCCCCAGCACAGGCCCCGGCAACGGCAGATGTGCCGCCTTGCGGAGCAACTCGCCGCCGAGCTCAAAAAGCAGCAACACGAGATAGGACCAGAGCACTTTCACGTTCTCCCACCATATTTCCTGCGGGTGGGGTCCGCAAGATTTCTGTTAGGCCGGAGTGCCTTGGTTGCCAGCCCCCGCCCACTATTGCTTCGTGCGCATTGCCATAACTTCCGTGTGTCGCGCGAGAGTCCGAATCTTCCGGATGAGACGCGCCGCCAGGATTCCCCAGTGATCTTTGCCAACTTTGTTTTCTCATTTCAACGTAGCCGTGCTAGAGTAACTCCGGTGTATCCGCTCGGGGTCCGTCCGGTTTGGACGTTTCATGGGATATTCCGAACTGAAAAGCAGATTGACAGCAGCGCGCGCGAGCCCTTGTGTGTCAGGGCGCACATGCGATTTGTTCGAACCGGGCCGGATGCAGCCCAATTTCGCTTCCGCCAAAGGATCGCACTTGAACTCCAAACTTGACCCGACAGTTGCCCGCGGCCTTGTGTCGCTTGTCGTCGCTGTAAGTGGCCACCGGGATCTTCATGCCGGTAGCGTTGATCAGGTTCGGGAGCGGATCGGCGCGGTCCTCAAGCAACTCTCCGACAGTTACTCGCACACGCCAATTCTGGTGGCGACTGGAATGGCCGAGGGAGCAGACCAACTGGCGGTGGAAGCCGTACAGAAACTTCGTACGCAGGGATACACGCGGATCTCCTACATGCCCGTTCTCCCGATGCCGCTGGAAGAGTTCCAGCGCAACTTCAAGACCGTGGACGGCAACGATACCCTTTTGAAGCAGATCGAAGGCATAACAACTGTCACATTGCCCGTGCATCCGTGTCACACGCTGGAGCAGATTCGCGTGCCGGGAAGCGAGGAGCGCAGGCAGCAGTACAGCGACCTGGCGGAGTTGCTGGTGAAGACCAGCCAGATACTCATCGCGGTGTGGGATGGGCGCGATTCGGGAAAGCTCGGTGGTACCGCTGAGGTAGTCCATCGAAAGCTGGGCACCTACAAGCCGCACGAGGGCAGCCATGTGTGCAAACGGAGCAAGCCACATTCACGCGAGGAATTCTACGGGATGGGGATTAACTCTTTCGGTGTTGGACCGGTGTGTCAAATCTTTGGCCGCCGAACCAATCAGCCGGACTTGTCTTCCGAAGAAGAGTTGAAGTGGAAGTATCCCGGGCAGACGCAGGGCGACGAGAGATCGGCAAGCGAAGAGTTCGCCAGAGTCTATATGTTGCTTGATGAATACAACCGGGATGTTCTGGGGCATCCCGGGCTCAGCCACAAGGCAGACCTGCGTTACAACAAGGAAACCAGCGGCAACTCCGTGACCCACTGCACGTCGGGAATGCTGTGGGTGGCGGGGATACGCAGCTGGGCGGCAACGCTTGCCGCACATTACAAGGCCACCAACGACTGGATATTGAAGTACATCTTCTTCTTTCTCCTTGTCGCGGGAGTCGCGCTTCATCTCCTTGAGCCATTCCCCCAGCGCGCAGCAATTGCCACCTTTTTCTATTACCTGGGCGGTTCCGGCGCACTAGCTCTCTGGGCGCTTGAAAATGGATGGATACAATTCGGCGTCCGATATTGCGAGGATCGCGTAGTCCCCGGGAGCAGAAAGCGGCGTTCCAACAGCGTGTCCAGGCAGGCAGCCGAGGAAGGCCCGTTTGCAGGGCGATTACCGCTCGCTGGCCTGAACTTCCGCCGCAAGCATGAGGACTATCGCGCGCTCGCTGAAGCCCTTCGTGTGCAGTACTTCTGGCTTGCCAATGGCATCGAGCAGATGTCAGCGGAATATTATCTGGACAAGCATTCCGGGGACATGGTCTGGGTGCGTGATGCTACCAGCGACATGCTTCTCTATCAACATGAAACGGTGAGCGACGACGCCCTGAGCCGCAGTCTGGGCCACAAATGGATCGCGGATCAGCTGAAGTTTTTCAAAGACAAAGCGGGAAACCGGGAGCGCCTTCAGACTGTGTTCAATGGCATCGGAGGAGCACTTTTCCTTGTTGCTTTTCTCGGGCCCGCGGCCCATCTCATCACGCAGTGGGGCCTCGGAGCAATCGCGAACTGGAAGGAAGCAATGTTCAGCTACGTGCCCTCTCTGGCAATGCTGTGCGCGGTGCTGGCCTGGAATTTCTCCGAAGTGGAGGGTTATGAGCAGGAAGCGCAGCAGTATCGACAGATGGAGAGATTCTACGCACGGGCTAGGCAGCAGTTGGACACACTGATGGAGGAACTCGTGGAAGTCGAGCGCAGACTCACTGCAAACCAGCAAGACATCGAGGAAAAGAGAGAGTTGATCCGGAGTTTTCTGCGAAGAGTTGGACGAAGCGCGCTTGCGGAAAACGGAGACTGGCTGGCGATGCATCGGGGACGCGAGCTCAAAATCAACCGCGCCGCAAGCTGAGCCATGAGATGGAGTTACGCTAAGTCGCGAGCGCGAGTATAACTCCATCCTATTTCCCATGTGCTACAATTTTGCCCTATCTGGACAAGTCCCCATTTCCCCTTCCTCCTTCTCTGATTTTGTTTTTTTTGCCAATGATGGAGCCAATCCATGCCAATTCAAACGACGACGATCAAGGTGTTTATCGGTGGGCCCAGAGACACCAAAGACGACCGCGCCCAGGTTGTGGATTACATCAAGAACGAAAACGAAATGTCTGGGCGTCTACCCCCCGGCGTAAAGCTGGAGGCGGATTGTTTCGACCATCCTGACCATCCAGTGGGAGTTGCGTTAGAGGACGATTGGCAGGAGAAGATCGACCGGCGCATCCACCCCGGATCTCAGGACTTCGGGATATTCCTTTTCCGGTGGAAACTGGGACAGAAGGGCGATCGGAACGGGAAAGCTTATCCCTCAATGACCGCTTACGAGATTCAGAAATTTATTGACAGCGGACGCCCATTGGCTATCTTCCGCTACGACCAGCCGTACGATTACAGGTCCAGGCTTCCTGAGAATTTCGTACTTCTCTCCGCGGAAGAGCAAGGCAGAATTGCCGCCACTCTCAAGCGCGAGCAGGAAGAGTACGAGCGGCTCAATGACTATCTGGAAAGCCTGAAAACCCTTCTTGGGAAAGCTTCGATCCCGCGATTCAAAGACAGTGACCAACTGCGGGGCCTGGTTCACGACAAGCTGCGGGATGTCATCAGCAGCATTGCCGATGCCACAAAGAAAAGCAATTTCGCAGAGCAGAAAAAGCAGTCGACACCCCCGGGGTGGCCGTTCTTCAGTTTCAGAAGCCTTGAGGAAGAGCACAATGACATCTTCTTTGGGCGTGACGATGACGTACGCCTGATTCTCAATAATCTGAAGAACCCGGAGCTTCAGTTTCTGTGTATTCACGGCAGCTCCGGAACCGGCAAGTCTTCGCTTCTGAAGGCTGGAATCCTGCCGGCGCTTGTTGTTCCGGAGCTTGCTGCGAAAAATGGAATCGAATACCACCCAGGAACTGTGCATGTGGTTTTCAACCCGGATGATAGGCCTTTCAAAAAGTTCACGGATCGAATCTCCGAATGGAAAGGAACTCTGCTGCGCGGATGCGATTCAGCAGAGCTGGCAGACAGGCTGTTGGAGTCCTGCCACGGAGAGATGGAGGCGGCAATCGACGGCGTCCGCCGGTGGCTGATAGACCCGGCACTGGCCGGTTCTCCGGAAGGTGCTCAGCTGATTCTGGTCATTGACCAGGCGGAAGAGCTTTGGACACGCACCAGGGACGAACGCAAACCATTTCTGCTTTTTCTTGTCGCGCTTGTCCATCATCCCCAGGTTCGCGTGCTTTCCACCCTGCGCAGCGACCTCTACAAGGACTTCACGGAGTTCGAACTTCTCGGCAGGCTTTTCAACCTCAAAATTGGGGACTTTTACCAATTGTTTGCTCCGGACGAGGGCATGCTGGCAAAAATGATTGAGGGTCCGCTGCGCGTGGCTGGCATCCAGCGAGACGATGACTTGATTGGGGCGATTCTGGGAGACGCAAGAAAAATCGCTGGCGACGCTCTCCCGCTGGTTGCCCACACGCTGAACATCATGGTCGGTGACGCCCGGGGCGGTCGGCTTACCCTGGAGGCATATCGCAAGATCGGGCGCCTTGAAGGGGCAGTGCAGGCGGCGCTGGGCCGTGTGGGAAAGATTCCTCCAGAGCAATTGCCTCCGCTCTTTGACCTGCTGTATGAGATTCGCGGCGGCGCTCCGTTTCGCAGGCTCGTCTCCCGCCGCGAGATCGATTGCCTCGACGTGAACGTCTCGGTAGCCCTTGACAAACTCACGAAGGCTCGCATCCTGGTGGCTGGAGTTTCCGATGCGGGCCGGGGGAAAGCCGAGATAGGCGACAACGTGCAACTTGCGCACGATGCGCTCTTTGAAGTGTGGCCGGAACTGCGCGAGTGGGTGAAGCAGCATCGCCGTGACCTGGTAACGCGCGACGAGTTGCTGCGCGATGCGGAGCGCTGGGAGCTTGGCGGGCGTCGAAGCCGCTATATTCGCCTTCGAAATGAGGCATTGGAAGAGGTTGTGGCGCTGGACCGTGAAAAGCCATATCTCTTCCGCAGGAACCCCGTCATCGGACGCTACCTGGAAGCCGCCAATAAACGCCGCCTGCGGGAATTGCTGATCGAATACCTCAAGGGCCGCCACCTGGGTGCGGTTCTGGATACGTACATGAAGGGTGGACGGCTGATCAAGGAAGATCGCGGAGACGGCCCAACACAGCTGGTTGCGGCGTTCCATGCCGCTGCGACGGGAGATGATCGGGCAGACGCACAGTTCTTCTCCCTCGGCGAACCCGTGGGATTCAACTCCGGCCCGTCGGTCTACGACCTTGCTGAGAACGTAACCAAGGAACTCTCCGGTGGCCTGGTGCCGCTGGAAGTGGCCTCGATGTTTGGCCACCTGCACCTGGTGCAGAAGCTCATCAAGAGGGGCGCCGATCCGAATCGCAAGGCCCCCAATTCCGGGGGAACTGCACTCTCTTTGGCAGCCTACGCCGGCCAACTGGACGTTGTCCGCTACTTCATTGAAGAGTGCCAGATGGATACCAATGTCTGCGACCGCGACAACGCGACTCCGATGCTGTGGGCGTTGAATCGAGGGCACGAGTCTGTCGTCCAATATCTTCAGGAACATGGAGCGCAGCTGGACGTCCGCGTGAGAGATGCGCTTAGCGGAAAGACATCCTTCAACGCATTGACAGAGGCAGTACGCGGAGGCAACCTCAACCTGGTGCGGAAGGTGATGGAGGAAGTTGGGCTCGATGTGGATTGCGAGAGCGAGATTGGTGTCACGCCGCTGAGTGTGGCCTGTCAGCAGGTTGAGCCACCGTTTCTGGAAATAGTGAAATTCCTGCTGGACAAGGGAGCGAGGATTGAAGGAGGGACGTCGGGATGGAGGCCGCTCGGACTCGCCGCAATGGGGGGCTCTGCCGAGATGATCAGACTTCTCCTGTCCAGGGGGGCCAATCCGAATTCCATGGACAACGACGGCGATACTCCGTTGCATTGTGCCGCAGCCCATCCCTCTTCAAAGCCAATCTTGGTGCTGCTCGATTTCCGCGCAGATCCGAACCGGATCAACATGCGGGGACGAACGCCGCTTACCATTGCAGCCTCTTCCGGGCGCGAAGAGACGGTCGAGCTCTTACTGGCCCACGGAGCTGAGACCCAACTGACCGGCAAAACGGAATGGACTGCCCTGCAGTATGTTTCCGATGATGGCGACGTGGCCATCATGCGATGCCTGCTGGAGAAGGGCGCAGTCACAGAATCGACCACTCCCGAAGGCTGGACCCCGCTTTTGCTGGCTGCTGTCAAGGGGAATTATGAGGCGGCTGCTCTCCTGTTGCAGCATGGTGCCAATCCAAATCACAGTGCCTTGACAAGTGGCGCGACGGCGCTCCACCTGGCGGCGCAGAACCGGCAGAATGCGATTGCAGCACTGTTGCTCGGCAATAAGGACTTCGAGATGAGGCTCAATCTCGATGGCACCAGCCCCCTTGACCTAGCCGCCCTGGCAGGAGATCTGGAGGGCTGCAGCTTGCTGCTGGACAACGGCGCGCAGAAATCCGCGACGCGAAAAGACAAACTATCGGCGCTCCACCTGGCCGTTCTGGCTCGCAGTGAGCCGGTGGTGCACCTGTTGCTGGAACGCGGTGCGGATCCCAAAGCCTGTGGCAAAGCAGGCTTGACCGCCCTGCATCTGGCCGCCGCAAAGGGGGTCGAGTCGATCGCATCGCTACTGCTGCGGAAAGGGGCAGACCTCTCGGCGCTCGCTGCAAGTCTGCTGACACCCAAGCAATTGGCCGCCGCCGCTGGACACTCCGCAGTCGTAAAGCTGCTGGCCGAGGCCGGCGCAACTGAGGAAGCGGAGATAGAGACCCCTGAAGTTGCCGAAGAACAGTTCTCCCCGGTTCCGGACGGCAATGCGACGACCCTCTCCATCGGCGCATGGGAAACACTCTCTGACCAGGATGCGCAGCAGGTGCTGGAGGACGCACGAGGGGTACTGACGCCATTCGGTCTCTCCGAGCAGATCGTCATGCGGAGAGCGCATCTGCCTTTCTACAAGGACTTCCGGCTGATCGTTGTCACCGACGAGAATCGTCCCGCGCCCAATCGGCTTCGCTTGCTCTGGAAGCCGGGTGTTGCCAGGCCACTCAACTGGACCAACGAGCCGATCTACCGAACTAACCAGCTTGGGTCTATTCAATTGACATTGTCGACGGTGGCAGCCTACGTGGAGTTCTTCTTCGCCAATGTGCACGGCGCATTGGGAGAATTCGACATCGTCAAGAGTGTGGAGGAGGTGAACTGGACAGAGGCGGCAACAGAGGAGGAAAAAGCCCGTCTGGCCGAATTCCTGATGCCTTTGACCATGCGCGGCTTCGATGAAGATGGACGCTTCGTCTTGACCTGCACCGTCATCTTCAAGAACGCCCTGTTTCGAACCAACGTGCGGGTCGCTCCATACGACACCGCCATCCTCGACCCAGAGCAGCTGGAACTGGAAAGTTGCACCATTGGGCAATTGGCGCTGACTGACGAGGAACTCCTTCTCGAAGAGCTGAACGTGCCGATCGATCCCCCTCCAACCGAACCCTGGGCGTAAACGGCCTGAGCGATGCGGGTAAGAAGGGGAGACGAGGGCCGCCGACTGGGCGCGCGCTTCCCGCCGGACTCGCAGCCAGCCACGAAGCAAACCTTGTACAATCGCTTTCGGTCTTTGGACTGAAGTTCAGCCTGCATGCTGAATCGAATTCGCTGGTCCAACCGGATGTAGCTTGAGCCGCGAGACTCGGCCACAAACTACCGCGCCTGCAAACTCAAGGAGAAGTATGAAAGCACTCAAAGTTTTCGCCGCAATTCTACTCAGCTGCTGCTCCGCAATGGCGCAACAGCCAGCCAGCCCCTCGGCCGCGCACAGCCCACGTGTGGAGGCCATTCTGGCCAGGATGACCCTGGAAGAGAAGGTGGACTACATCGGCGGAACAGGGTTTGCAATTCGCGCCATGCCAGGCCTGAAGCTGCCGTCTTTTGAAATGTCGGACGGGCCGTACGGCGTGCGTAGCAACGCAGGCTTCCCCTCGACCACCTACGCGATCGGGGTTGGCCTGGCTGCCTCATGGGATCGCGCGCTGGCGGAGAAAGTGGGCGCAGGCATCGGCCTGGATGCCAAAGCGCGCGGCGTGCATTACATGCTTGGACCGGGCGTAAACATCTATCGCTCGCCGCGCAATGGGCGCAACTTCGAATACTTTGGAGAAGACCCCTTCCTCACGTCGGCAATCGCGGTGGGATACATCGACGGAATGCAGAAGCAGGGCGTCAGCGCCACGGTCAAGCACTTCATGGGCAACAACTCCGAGTACCTGCGCCACGACTCGGACACGGTCATGGACGAACGGACCATCCGCGAAATCTACCTGCCGGCGTTTGAGGCCGCGGTCAAGCAGGCGCATGTGGGAGCCATCATGGACTCCTACAACCTGACCAACGGCGTGCACATGACCCAGAATGGCTACTTCAATACGGAGATCGTTCGCAAGGAATGGGGCTTTCCCGGCGTGGTGATGTCGGACTGGGTGGCCACCTACGACGGTGTGGCGGCGGCCAATGGAGGGCTCGACATCGAAATGCCCACCGGTGCTTTCATGAACCAGAAAAACCTGTTGCCGGCCATCAAGGCGGGCACCGTGAGCGTGGCCAGCATCGACGAGAAGATTCGCCACATTCTGGAGACAGCCGAGCGGTTCGGCTGGCTGGACCATCCGCAGACCGACGACTCAGCCTCGGTCTACAATGGCCGCAACCAGGCGGTTGCGCTCGAAGCCGCTCAGGAAGGCCCGGTTCTCCTCAAGAACGAAGGTCACCTGCTGCCGCTTGAAAAGCACGCCATGAAGTCGGTTCTGGTCGTGGGTCCAAACGCCTATCCGGGTGTGGCAGTGGGCGGCGGGAGCGCCGGCGTGCGTCCGTTCTCACTGGTCAGTGATCTCGAAGGCATCCAGAGGCTGCTGGGACCGGATGCGGTCGTCTATTATGACCGCGGCGTACCCACGGTGACGGAGCTGGCGAGGGCTACTGAATTCCAGACCGCGGCCACGGGAGGCCAGCCCGGCGTAACCGTTGAGACCTTTGGCAATACCGAACTGAGCGGAACACCCGTCTCCACCAGGGTCACCCACCACATCAACGACGATGGCATGAGCTGGGAGTCGATTGCGGCCGATCCTGAGGCAGCCTTCGCCCTGTTCACTTCCGGCATGAAGGCCGCCAAGAGCCGGCGCTTTACTGGCTACTACTCCGCAGCCACGGCAGGCCCTTATGAGGTCGTTCTGGAAGACGCAGGGGAGGGCGGCGGATCCCGCCTCTACGTGGACGACAAGCTCGTCTTTGATAACTGGAAGCTGATTCGCGCCTTTCAGCCGAGCGTTGTGCTCCAACTCGCGGCTGGTCCGCATAAGGTGGTGGCCGAGGATTCGCAGGAGAGCCCGTTGGGTGGCAAGCTGCGCGTAGCGATCGCCGATCAGCGCAACATTGTGAACGCCAAGGCTCGAACGCTGGCAGCCAAAGCGGATGTAGTGATAATTGCAGCCGGCTTTGACAACGCCAGCGAGAGCGAGGGTGGCGACCGTACCTTTGATCTGCCCATCGGGCAGGATGAACTGATCCGCGAGATGTCCGCGGCCAATTCGAAGACCGTTGTGGCCATGACCTCCGGCGGCAATGTGGACTCAAGCAGCTGGCTGGATCGTGTTCCCGCGTATCTTGAAACCTGGTACGGCGGCGAAAAGGGCGGCACAGCCCTGGCGGAAATCCTCTTCGGTGAGGTGAACCCCTCGGGCCACCTTCCGGCCACCTTTGAACGGCGAGCCGAAGATAACCCAACCTTCTCCAACTACTACCCGGAGGGCGACACCCGCCGCGTGGAGTACAAGGAAGGCATCTTCGTGGGCTACCGCGGCTACGAGAAAAACGGCGTCAAGCCGCTCTATCCCTTCGGCTATGGCCTCTCGTACACCACCTTCGAGTTTTCCCACGCGGAAGTTACTCCGCTGGAAGGCGGGCTGCGCTTCAAGGTGTCGTTCGACGTCACCAACACGGGCAAGCGCGCCGGGGCAACTGTGGCCCAGGTGTACGTGTCGGAAGAGCATCCCAGCCTGCCGCGGCCGGCGAAAGAGCTGAAGGGCTTTGAGCGGGTCACGCTTGCGCCCGGTGAGACGCGCAAGGTCAGTGTGGAACTGAACGGGCGCTCGTTTGCTTACTACGACGTGCCCTCCAAGAGCTGGAAGGTAAATGCCGGCCAGTTCCGTGTGCATGTTGGCGACTCGTCCGAGCACTTGCCGCTGGAAGCGGGCATCACCCTGGCAAAGGCTGCCACCGTCGAGTAGTCCCAGACAGAAGCGGATCGCAACCAGACTGCCGGCAAGCCCATCCTGGGCCGCCGGCAGTTTGTTTTTCGGACGATGGCCTATCGGCCGGCTTTCGCTGTTCACTCCCGAATGTGCATTTACCGGTTCAGGCCGTACCTCTGCAGCCCGTAACATCTCAGGCTGAGGGACACGGATGTCCGGGCGTAGGCCATTGAGTGAACGCGGCGTCATCTTCGTCCATGAACTCTTGTTCATAATGGCCCCCACGTCCTTTCTGGCCCACGAGAAAAATGCCGAAAATTACAGGAAAAGTTTATTAAGTGAATGAAAAGGAAAGCTTTATTTTCCGTGGTGACGAAGCGTATATATCCCCGTCCACTTAGGAACGGCAGAATCTATAGCCATTGTTTTTGCGATGGTTTTCACACGGTCTTGAGTTGTATATTCGACTTCTGAACGAATTTGCCAAGGCGTGTTTTCCTCATTTCAGCGTTTGGCACTTTGCGTCACTGCTCCATTTGAAGTTGCCAATCATCACGACAGCAGAACGGAATGCCGCAAATGCGCATTCCACTGCCTTGGCAGCTTTCTTTCGGAGTTTGGATGGCACGACCAGCAGGACATCCCTCGGCACAACTCGCACGTCGGTTTAGCGCGCTCTTTCTGCTCTGTTTTCTCTTCGCTGCCGTACCGGTGTGTGCACAAATCTCGCCCGGCCCGCTCGCCAAGGCCCATCAGGGGCTCAATGGCCCGTCCAACTGCACTCAGTGCCACTCCGTGTCCACGCGTTCCGCCGCGTTTCGCTGCACAGAGTGCCACTCCGAAATCGCCTCTGAAATCCAGAATCACCACGGTCTGCACGCCTCGTTCCCCCAGGGTGGAGCGCCCGGCGCTGCCTGCGTCAAATGCCACTCGGACCACAACGGCGAAAATTTCAACATGCTGCATTGGGACCCCACTCCCAAGGGCTTTGACCACAGCAAGACCGGCTATGTGCTGGACGGGAAGCACACCACGGTCGCCTGCCGCACCTGCCACTCCGCGCAGCACATCGCGGCTTCTGAGCGCGCATTTCTCAGTCGCAAGGACCTGAACCACACGTTCATGGGACTTTCCGCCAACTGCCTTTCCTGCCATGAAGACAAGCACCAGGGACGCTTCGGCGTGACCTGCACCCAGTGCCATTCCACTTCCAGCTGGAAGAGCGCAAAGATCGATGAGCACAACTTCGATCATTCAAAGACCCGCTTCAAGCTGGTCGGCTTGCACCTGAACACGCCCTGCCTGAAGTGCCACACCCAAGGGAATGACGGGCAGCCTCGGTACACAGGGCTCCAGTTCTCTACCTGCGCCGCCTGCCACACGGATCCGCACAAGGGCGAATTCAAGCAGGATTGCATCTCTTGTCACACACCGTTTACCTGGAAGAAGTCGTCCTTCGCCGGAACCTTCGACCACTCCAAAACAAAGTTTCCGCTGCTCGGCAAGCACACCAGTGTCGCCTGTGTCACTTGCCACAAGAGCGGGGATTTCAAGACGCCGATACCACACAGCGTCTGTGCCGATTGCCATAAGACCGAGCCCCATGGAGGGCAGTTTCTCAAGGACCCTGACGGCGGCCAGTGTGAGCGCTGCCACACCGTACAGGGCTGGAATCCCTCCACCTACGGTATAGCCGAGCACGCCAGGACAGCGTTCCCCCTCGTCGCCCCGCACGCCAAGGTTGCATGCAAAGGCTGCCACACCGCAGTCGACAAGATCGTGCGCTACAAGATTCGCTTTGCCCAGTGCGTCGATTGCCACAAGGACGAACACAAGGGGCAATTTTCCGGCGCGCCCTGGCGCAATCAGTGCCAGGCCTGCCACGTCGGTCTGACCTTCAAAACCTCCAACTACACGCTCGCCCTGCATCAGAAATCCACGTTCCCCTTGACCGGCGGACACCTCGCCGTCGCATGCATCGACTGTCACAAGCCCAATGCGGCACTTGGCACGGCGGCTTACCACTTCAGCCCACTCACTTGCACCAGCTGTCACGAGGACATCCACAAGGGCCAGCTTGCCGCGCGCATGGCCCGGCTTGATGCCAAGGGGAACACGCTCGGATGCCTGGCCTGTCACTCCACCAAGGAGTGGCACGACCTCACCAAGTTCGATCACGATGCCACCGGTTTCGCTCTCGTCGGATCGCATCGCGCCGTAGCCTGTGCGGACTGCCATCGCCCGCCCCAGATGGAGCGCACGCTGCTGCATGTCAACTTCACGCAGGCGCCAAAGCTCTGCAACGAGTGCCATGAAAACCCGCACGGCGATCAGTTTGGCGTGAAGGCCAATGACTGCTCCTCCTGCCACAACAGCAACGAGTGGAAGCCCTCGCTCTTCGATCATGAGAAGGCGGGGTTCTCGCTCAAGGGCGGCCACCAGAACGTGGCCTGCGCCGCCTGCCATACGAACAAGCGTATCGTTGCGGGCGTCCCCATCCTCTTTTACAAACCCACAACCAAAGCCTGTGAGGCGTGCCATGGAACAACAGTGCCGCAAGCACCTGCAAAGACAGGATGAATCGGCCCCAACAGAAATCTAACTTGACAGATCGTCTGCCGTTGGCCTTGCACTTGAGAGCCGTGGAGTCAAAGATGAATCGTTATCGTTGGTGGATTGCAGGATTTGTTGGAGTGCTGCCGCTTCTGGCCGGCCTCCTGATGCAGCAGATACAGTCTGTGCACGCGCAGTCTGATGAGCCCAGGGCCAAGGTGATCAATCCGCATGGACCGATCGCTATCCCATGTCAGAACTGCCATACCTACACAAGTTGGAAGCCGATCCGCGCCGTGCCGGAGTTCAATCACGACCTTACCGGCTACCCGCTGCGCGGCATGCACCAGAAGGTTCCCTGCACCCAGTGCCACGTGAACCTGGTTTTCAAAAAGGTGGCCCAGCATTGCGCAGACTGCCATGCCGACATCCATCGCAGGCAGATGGGCGCCAATTGCGAAAACTGCCACACGGTAAAGGGATGGAACCTCTCCATTCAGGCGATCAAAGACCACCAGAACCGTTTCCCGCTCGTCGGCGCGCATGCCCTGGTCGACTGCGAAGCCTGCCACAAGGGCGCAGCCACGGGTCAGTACGCCGGCCTGTCCACGGCCTGCATTACCTGCCACCAGAAGGATTTCCAGACACCGGTTCTGGATCACGTGAGTTCCGGGTTTCCCACCACCTGCCAGTCGTGCCACTCGATCGACAGTTGGTTCGGAGCCACCTTTGACCATCTGAAAGTTACCGGCTTTGCGCTCACGGGGATGCACGCCACTCTCCCCTGCCAGTCCTGCCATATCAACAACGTATACAAGGGCACGCCAGCGTCCTGTTTCGCCTGCCATTCCGCGGTGTTCAACTCCAGCACGAACCCTCCGCATTTGGCTTTGGGCCTGCCCCACGACTGCGGTACCTGCCATACAACCACGTCGTGGCTCAACGCTACCTTCAACCACGCGCTCTATGCCAACTATCCGCTCACCGGGATGCATGCCACGCTTACCTGCGCGCAGTGCCACCTGAACAACAACTACACGAGCACATCCACCTCCTGCTATTCCTGCCACAAGGCCGCCTTCACCGGCACAACCAATCCGAACCACGTCAGTGCCGGCTTCCCGACCGACTGCTCCATCTGTCACTCCACTACCGCGTGGACACCTTCTTCGTTCAACCACAACACAGTAGGCTTTGCCCTCACCGGTGCGCACACTACGCTGGCCTGCGCGCAGTGCCACGTCAACGGCAACTACACCACCGTCCCCAAGGATTGCTACTCCTGCCATACGGCAAACTGGAAGTCCACTACGAATCCCAATCACACCACGGCTGGCTTTCCCACCACCTGCGACACCTGCCACAACACCACTTCCTGGGCAGGCGCCGTATTCAATCACAACAACACGCCTTTCCCGCTGACAGGCGCGCATGTCACTACGCCGTGCGCCTCGTGCCACATCAACAATGTCTACGTCGGTACGCCGACAGACTGCTACGCCTGCCATCAGGCCCAGTACACCGGCACCACCAACCCGAATCACATTACGGCCGGCTTCCCGACCACCTGCGCAACCTGCCACACGACAACTGCGTGGACTGGTGCAACGTTCAATCACACCTGGTTCCCGACCGGTCATGGCGGAGCCAACGGAGTCTGCGCCACCTGCCACACCAACTCCGCCAACTACACCATCTTTACCTGCACCAACTGCCATGCCAAGTCGGCCACCGACGGCAAGCACAACGGCGTCTCCGGCTACGTCTACAACAGCGTCAACTGCTACAGCTGCCACAAGAACGCGAGCGGCGGGGGAGGAATGTAAATGAGACGAATCCTCGTTGCACTTGCGCTTTCCTCCTCGCTCGCCGCGCTTGCTCAGGACGCTCCGCCGACGGACTCAGGCTCTGCAAACCCCGCTCCGGAGTTTCATGTCCACTACATCAGCGGCAACAGTGTCTATGTCGATGGCGGACGAAATCTCGGTCTCGCCGAGGGCACCGAGTTGGTGCTCAAGCAATCCTCAAAAGATGCCGCCGACTCCGCCCAGAACCAGGCCATTGCAGCGGGAATCATTGCTCGCCTCTCGGTCGTTTCCGTCGCCACCACCTCTGCCGTCTGTGAAGTCAAGGCTTCCTCGCGCGACCTGGTCGTCGGCGATTTGCTCGTTCTACCCGATACCGAAGTCGAAAAGCTTGTAGAGAAAAATGCTCTCGGCCGCACCCGCACCTATCCCATGGTCGTCAGCTTCAGCGCCGGCGACCCGCTCGACGAAGAGGTCCGCGAAACCGTTCCCGCTCCTCCACTGCCTGAGGTGAATCAGGCACGCGGCCGCATTGGTTTCGACATGAGCTCGATTCGCGGCATCGGTGCCAACGCCTCCGTCTCCTCCAGCTACGGCATGGTCGTCCGCTCCGACATCACACGCATCGCCGGAACCCATTGGAACCTGCTTGGCTACTGGCGCGGAAGCCTGCAGACCGGCGCAACCACTTCACAGCCAACGATCCAAGACCTCATCAACAGGACCTACCAGATCAGCCTCTCCTACGTGAACCCCAAATCCCGCTGGACCGCTGCCGTGGGCCGTCTCTACGTACCCTGGGCCAGCAGCCTTGAAGTCATCGATGGAGGCTACTTCGGCCGCCAGTACAGCTCCGGCCTCGTCGCCGGGGTCTTCGCCGGAACCACACCCGATCCTACCGCATGGAACTATAGCCCCAACCATCAGATCGCCGGTTCCTTCGTCAGCATCCACGGCGGAGACTACGCCGGTTTCGCTCACACCAACACCGTCGGATTCGGCATGGATATGCTCAGTTGGTCGCCGCAGCGGCCCTTCGTCTTCACCGAAAATAACTTCACCTACAAGCGCTACTTCAGCCTTTACCATTCCATGCAGATCGACCGGCCCACCGCGAATCCCGGTGCGCCTGCCGTCTCCACCGGCATCGGGCAAAGCCTGCTCACCCTGCGCTTCCAACCCGAACGCCACGTTGACTTCGATCTCACCCACACCTACTTCCGCAATGTCCCCACTTATGACGCGACCCTTCTCGGCACCGGCCTGCTTGACTCCTATCTTTTTCAGGGAATCAGCGGCGGTGCGCGCGTCCAGTTGCCCTATCACCTCGCCGGATATTTCAGCGTCGGCAACAGCAACAGCTCCAGCGACAAGGGAAGTTCGCTCAACCTGATGTACGGCGCAACGATGAACCATATCTGGAAGACCGGGCTCCAGATTGACGCGCGCCAATCCACATTCAACAGCGCCTTTGCCTCCGGAAACTACCGCTCAGTCACTCTTTCGCGCGACCTCGGTGATCGCCTCCGCATCAACCTTCAGGGTGGCCGCCAGTCCTACAACTCCTCGGTCGCATCCACCAGCAGCCCATACTTCGGCAACCTCTTCGTTGAGACCAATCTCGGCTCTCGCTACTTCATCCAGGGAGCTTTCACCACACAGCGCGGTGGCACGCAGGACTACAACCAGTTCACCACCACCATTGGAGTGCGCTTCGACAATCGCGCCTCGGTAAGGAGCCTGACTCATGCGAATCCTCGGTAGATCTCTCACCCTCGTCCTCGCCCTTGGCTTCGGCATTCCGCTCAGCGCTCAGCAGAACGACATCGCCAAAGCGCAACACCAGATCACCCAGTACCTCTCTGCGCTGGCCAATATCCACTGCCGCGAATCCGTCGTGCAGCAGAAGCTCGACGACCACGGAAAGGTGCAGACGACTGACCATGCCAGCTTTGATTATCTGGTCATGATGAACGGGGACAAGGACGACTTCCAGCTCAATGAATCGCGCATCGCGCTCGGCAAGGAAAATCACAAGCCCATGCCGCTCATGCTCACCAACGGCTTTTCCTCTCTCCTGCTTGTCTTCCATCCCTACTACAGCTCCAGCTTTCAGTTCGGCTCGCCCACGGACGACACATGGAAGGGCATCCCCGCCGAGAAGATCACTTTCACCCAGACTCAGACCCCCCGCGCCCTCGCGGCGCTCGCCCTCCGTGGAAGAGAATTTCCCATGTTGCTGCAGGGCACGGCCTGGATGGAGAAGGGAACTGGCCGCGTTCTACAGATGGATGCCTCACTCGAAAACGACCTCAAAGACATCGGCCTGATCGGCCTCTCCATTCATGTCGAATACACATCCGTCCACTTCGGCGACGACACGCTTACTGTCCCCTCGCTCGCTGAAATTGATCTGCACACCACCCGCCAGCACTGGCGTAACCGCCACGAGTTCCAAGACTACAAAGTTTTCGGAGCCGACGCCGAGCAGGACCCCGACATCAAGGTTCGCTCTGCCGCGGCGACCAGCCCGGACGCATCCACCGGCGCTAACACAGCCATCGCCCACAAGGAGACCCCAAGACCATGAGCACTCTCCAGCAATCCGCCCTCGCCCCTCCCCCACGCGCGAAGAGCAGAAAGATCTCTGGCCATGAGATTCGCGTTCTTCTCGGCTGGCTCGCCTCCGGCTTGCTCATCGCCGGCCTCGGCGTCTTTGGATTCAGCTACTACATCCTGCCCATTGAAGACCGCCCCTACTCCGACAAATACGAACTGCTCAAGCCTGGCGGCACCATCGGCATTCGCCTCGGCATCTTCGGCACCGTGCTCTTCTGCATCATCTTTCTCTACGCCCTGCGCAAAATCATTCCTTGGCTCGGCCGCATCGGAACCGCCCGCCAGTGGATGGACTTCCACGTCATCGCCGGCGTCACTGCGCCCTTCATCATTGCCTTCCATGCCTCGTTCAAGTTCCAGGGCCTCGCCGGAACCGCCTTCTGGATCATGCTCGCCGTCGCACTCAGTGGCATCATCGGCCGCTACCTCTACGCCAAGATTCCCCGCTCCGTCAACGCTGCCGAACTCTCCCTAGCAGAACTCGACAGCCGCGAAGACGAACTCACTGATGCTCTCGAACGACAGTTGCTGTATCGCGCCGAAGATCTTCACGGCGTACTCCGCGTCCCATCTCCCGAACACATCCGCAAGATCGGCCCATTGCTGGCTCTGCTGGAAATGCTTGCCATGGATCTGCGCATGCCCTTCCAACTCGCCGCACTGCGCCGCGCAGGCGGAGACTTCGGCCACGCCGTCCGCACTGCCGGCGGCCTTCTGCCCACCGGCAACCCCGAGCTCGAAACCGTCATCCGCCTCGTCCGGCAGAAGGTATCGCTCTCCCGCCGTCTCATATTCCTCGCTCACACGCAACGCGTCTTTCACATCTGGCACATTGTGCATCGTCCGTTCAGCTACGCCTTCGCGGTACTGGCAGTTCTCCACATCGCCATCGCCGTCGGACTCGGCTTCCTATAGGAGATTATGGAAACCCTCATCAGCTGGCTCATCGCCGCCTTCGTCGTTGGCATGTTCGTCCTGCAGTACTACATCGGCCATCGCCGCAAGGAAGCGAAGGCCAAAGCTGCTGCTGCACGTGGACCCCTCTTCTCCGATGGCCCGCGCGCCCAGCATCCCAAAATCCATGCCGACTCCTGCATCGGCTGCGGAGCATGTGTCAAGGCTTGCCCAGAGGGCGATGTCCTCGCGCTCATTGACGGCAAGCCGCGCATCGTCAACGCCCACAAATGCATCGGTCACGGTCTGTGCGCCGAAGAGTGCCCGGTCGGCGCCATCTCCATGGTCATGGCCAAGGCATCGGCCACCGCCGATTTCCCACGCCTCAGTCCGGAGTTCGAAACATCTCTGCCCAACCTGTTCATCGCTGGAGAACTCGGCGGCCTCGCCCTCATCAAAAACGCTGTCAACCAGGGTCGCGATGCTGTTGACACCATCTTTGCCCGCCATCAGATCGTGGCGAAGCCCCTCCCTGCCGAGGTCTTCGACGTGCTCATCATCGGCGCAGGACCGGCCGGTATCAGCGCTTCGCTCCGTGCCGCAGAGCACGGCCTGCGCGCCCTCACTCTGGAACGCGAACAGGTCGGCGGCACCGTCATCAAGTATCCCCGCCAGAAGCTCGTCCTTACCAGCCCAGTCGAATTCCCCCTCCATGGCCGCTTCCGTAAAACCCAGCTCAGCAAGGAGGAACTCCTCGAATTCTGGCAGGGCGTCATGGCACGCGCCGACCTTAACATCCACTCCGGCGAAGGAGTGGAATCGGTCACACGCGCCTCTGACGGCCTCTTCCATGTCCGCACATCCACGGCTCTCTATCAAGCCAACGCAGTCGTCCTCGCCCTGGGCCGATCCGGCAATCCGCGCAAGCTCGGCGTCCCCGGTGAAGAACTGCCCCATGTCCTCTACCGCCTCATTGAGGCCGAGCATTACCACGACCAGCGAATCCTCGTCGTCGGCGGCGGAGACAGCGCCGTCGAAGCCGCTATGGGCCTCGCCCGTCAGCGCGGCAACCGCGTTACGCTTTCCTACCGCCGCGACTCCTTCATCCGTCTCAAGGACCGCAACGAAAAGCGCATCGCCGAGCACATCCAGAGCGGCAAGATCGAGGTCATTTTCAACTCCCATCCAAAGGAATTCCGCTCTGGTCTCGCCGTCCTCAAAACGCCCGACGGCCTTCGCGAATTGGAAAACGACCACGTCTGGATCTTCGCCGGCGGATCCTCGCCCACCGAGTTTTTAAAGAGCATCGGCGTTGAGTTCGGCGCACAAGACATCTCCACGATTCAGTCCGCGCTCGATCCCGCACCAAAGACCTTCCAGCTCCACTCGTCCGAAACTGAAAATGCTTAAGCGTCCCACTCACTCACAGCAACGCCTCCTGCAACGATGCAATCGAGCAGCACCATGCCGGCCAGCAACTCAAGGTCGCCTCTGAAGCTGGAGTGCCTGGATCTTCTTGTACCAGGAGACATGAGACAGACCGGTACGATAGGAGCATATGTGTGACGAAGGGGAAAAAGCATAAGGCATAGCAGATCGTGAACCTGGAGCGGCAGTTTGAGGTCCAGGATTTAAGCCAACTCGATTTCTCCCCTACAGGTCTTAAGCTGCTTGCCTGGCACTCCAGACCCTCCTGTGAGTTGCGCATTCCCTGAGATAGCATTTCGCGTGGTAGAGAGTCGTCCCCTCTTGGCAGGCCTACCATTCCAAAACCACTTCCTTCCCAAATCAGGTTGTCCGTGCGCGCATGGATGAAATAGACTCCCGATATGTCAAATTCACTCGTCAAGTGCATCCGATGACGCAGAGGACGGCACCCGCGACATTGAGCGAAGTTGCCCGCAAAGCGGGCGTGGGCACCACGACTGTCTCCCGTGTCATCAACGGTGGTGAACGGGTCAGCGCGCGAACTCTGGCGCATGTCCGCCGCGTGATTGAGGAACTGGGCTACCGCCCGAACCAGGCGGCTCGTGTTCTGAAAGGTGACCGCACCAGGACCATCGGCATCATCATCCCCAGCATCGCCGACCAGTTCTTTGCCAACTTCGTTGAGGCTGCCCAGGCGGTTGCGCGTGCTAACGACTCCCTGTTGATCGTCACAACGACCCACAACGATCCGCACATAGAAATTGAGAATCTCAATATCCTGATGAGTCACCGGGTCGACGGGTTGCTGATTACGCCAGCCAACTCGCAGAGTCAGGCTTTGGGCGAGATGCTGGACCGGCTCGGAATTCCGGTAGTAGCGATCGATCGTCCTGTATCGCAGTCGCCTATCGCATGTGTGCTCAGCGACAACTTCAAAGGTGCACGCTCGGCCGTCACCCACCTGATAGGCCATGGCTACAAGCGGATTGCCTGCCTGACCGGCGAAAGCACACTGTTTACCATCCAGGAGCGCATACGTGGCTATCGCGTTGCCGTTGAGGGCGCCGGCCTTCCATTTCATCTCAATACCTCCGCGAAGGATTACAAGTCCACGGAGTATGCCATCGAGAGCATGCTGGCGGGCAGTAACCCGGTCGATGCCCTGTTTACGCTGAAGAACAGGACGACGATCCATGCTTTTGAGGCATTGCAGAAACTCAACGTCGCGATTCCCAAGACGGTGGCGCTGGTGGGCTTTGACGACTTTGCGCTCGCTTCCACGGTGCGTCCGGCCATTACCGTGGTCCAGCAGCAGGTAGAAGAGATCGGCCGGGTGGCCGCTGAACTCCTGTTTGAGCAGCTGCTGGGTAAGCGCAACGTGAGTGCCTCGGCCCGGTCCAGGAAAACGCATCGCGTTACGCTGGAGACACGCCTCATTCCGCGCAGCTCCTGCGGTTGCTTCGCCGCTGGCTGAGACCACCGCACCCAGGAAAAGAAGAGCCTCACCCCATGCAGCAGGTGAGGCTCTTTCTTTTTCCCTAAGCGAATCTACTTGTGTGCCGGATAGTCAACCCGGACCGTCAGGATTTCGTACGGATGGATCGGCACCTTGACCGTGTCGTCTGCTATGGGAATCGATGCTCCCTCCGCCTTTTCCATCAGGTTGGTCACAGTGGCTGAGATCGCGCCTTTGGGCAAGTGGATCTTCACATCAGAGTCCTTGCCTGCCCACTCATAGACGCGGAAGATCAAGCCATCTTCATCTTCAGCCTTCTTCAGCGCCGTCAACACCACATTGCCGGGTTCCACGGATACCCACGACTGTTGCGGCGCAGCTGCGCCGGCATGCGCCTCCACCTGCGTTGCCTGCAGCCCGTAGTTGTATTCGTATCCATGGCGGACAGTCATGGCCTGCTTCCAGTCGCCTGCATGCGGATACAGAGCATAGGTAAAGTGCTGGTGACCGCGATCTGCTTCCGGGTCCGGCCAAGTGGGCGAACGCAACAGCGACAGACGCAGCACGTTGTCCTTGTCGTCGTAGCCGTACTTGGAGTTGTTGATCAGGCTGAAGCCATGCTTCCCATCTCCCAGGTCGGCCCAGCGCAGCGCGGGCACCTCAAACTGCGCCCGCTCCCAGCTGTTTTTGCGCGTCGTGGCCCGGTCGATCGCTCCGTAGGGCACCTCGTACGTCGCCTTGTTGCTGCTTGCTGCCAACGGGAATGCCGCCTTCAACAGAACATGCGTCTCATGCCAGTCGAAGTCGTTGACGACCTCCACCTGGTCTGAGCCGGCATCGAGGGTGATCTCCTGGACAAACTTTGAGCTCTGCCACGTCCGCACCACGCGGATAGCAGCGTGCAGCGGTCCCTTGGCAACCAGCGAGACCGAGTCTGCCTTGTCAATTGCAGTGAACGTATCCAGCGTGCCCGGATCGATATTCCACGCGTCGTAGTCCTTGGGTAGATCCTTGAACGTCTGCAGCTGGTTGCCGCAGGCCCCTGGTGCAAGTGCTTCGAACTTGCTCCGCTTGTCGTAGATGCTGGTGATGCAGCCATTCGTCCCATCCACTATTACCTTCAGAGCGGAGTTCTCGAGGGTGAGTCCCTCCGCCTTCAGGTCGGTGGCGACTGGCTTGACACCGGCAACGGCGTGCAGCACCTTGTAGCCAAGTGAGGGGATCTTGTCCGCCAGAACCAGCATCCGGTAGGTGTTGGTCTTCGGGTTGCTCTCCAGCACCTGCGAAGGCACCACATGGTTGGCAGCATCCAGAAGCGAGATCCCATTGGGCGCAGCTGCCGGCATCTGCACCTCGACCGTGACAGCGCCGGAGCGCTCCCATGCCAGAGGATTCAGCACCAGAACGGGTGTGCTCCCGGCAACCTGGGTGTCGATGCCAGCCGAAAGCGTCTGCAGGGCTTTCTGGGAGATTTCATTGGTCGACATGCGAACCTTGTCGTAGTCCTGCTGTGCTTCCTTGTAGATGATGCCGATGCCTGAGCCAGCAGCGAGATCGTGGAAATCATTAAAGGTGATCCTCTTCCAGTCGTCGGTCAGTTCTACGCCCGGGTAGCTATCCCCTTCCAGCCAGGCCAGCGAGGCCAGCTTTTCCGCATTGATGGCTTGTTCCTCGCTGTTGCGCATATTCCGCTTGTGGTTTGCCTGGGTGGTCATCACCCCACGGTGGTATTCAAAGTACAACTCGCTCTTCCAGGTTGGAATCGCAACCTTGCCCGCCGGAGGCACAGCCGGAACCTCGTAGCCCTTCGCAATCGAGTCGTAGTCCCACACGCGCGGATCAGAAACCAGCTTCCCCTCGATGCTGGTAAAGAAGCTCTGTGCCGTCCCAAACTGCATCTTGGGAACGACCTTGTCAGGCTGTGACCAGTGAGCGCCCTCATCCAGGATCGCCCGGGTCGGTCCGCCGCCATGGTCGCCGATTCCGTACAGGTCCATGATCTCGGTTGTACCGGGTGCAACGGAGCGCAGCGTTGCAAAGTCCTTGCTGAGGCGCACAGGGTTCAGGTTGTTGTTGGCGTAATCATGTGGGAAATAGGTCAGCACCTTGCTGCCGTCCGGGGACTCCCACCAGAAGAGCTTGAAGGGGAACTGGTTGGTGTCGTTCCAGGTCGTCTTCTGCGTCACAAAGTAGTCGATGCCCGACCGCTTGTAAATCTGCGGCAGCTGCCAGGTGTACCCGAAGGAGTCGGGATTCCAGCCGATGCGCACATCCACGCCATATTCCTTTTGGAACCAGCGCTTGCCTACCAGGATCGAGCGTACCTGGGCCTCGCCGTCGGGCATGTTCAGGTCAGGCTCAACCCACATACCGCCCACAATCTCCCAGCGCCCTTCCTTGATGCGCTGCTTGATCTGCTCGTTCATCTGCGGGTACTTGGTGGCCATCCACTCGTTGTACTGGGCAGCAGACTGCGTGTAGGTGTAGTCCGGGTACTCGTTCATCAACTGCAGCGCAGTCGAGAAGGTTCGCTTCACCACGTCGACGGTTTCAGTCCATGGCCACAGCCAGGCCGCGTCAATGTGCGAGTTGCCGGTCAGATGCAGTGTGGCCGTCTGCATCATGGGCTTTAGCGCGGTAATAGTCGACTGAGCCAGCTTCAGCGAAGCATCAAACTTGGCCTGATCTTCGGCGTCGAGCGCATCCAGATCCACCGCGTCTCCAGCCTTCTCCAGAGTTGCGGTATCTGCCGCAACATTGCTCGAAATGCTGGGAATCATAAGCGCTGACGAGAGAAGCTCCAGCCGCAGATCCTCCGGGTTGGGGCGCTCGTCGGAGAAATCAATCTTCAGTTCCGCTCCGTCAAAGCCCTTCTTGTCAATGGTGTGCAGCAGTTTGACGGCGACCAGCACCTTGTCGCCGGCCTTGGCCTTGTCAAAGAGGACAATCGGCTCGAGGTCATCGCCAAGGGCAACCCGGCGGCCGTTGAAGTAGATGATCTCCGGCATTGGGCCGTTCGCTCCTGCATGAAAGGAAAACCAGATGCGGGATCCGGTCAGGTCGTAGCCATGCAGGGTCTGTGGCACAGCAATCCAGCGGCGGTACCAGACAGCGTCTTCAGGCGCTGACGTGCCGCCTTTCACCACCTGCCATGAGGAGTCGTCGAGATCGGGAGATTCTCCGTGAGCCAGGTCGCCGGAATGGAAGTGCCACTCGTCGGCGGGCAGCAGGTCGAGTTCCGTCAACCGGGCCACTACAGCCTGCGTGTGCTTGCTGAGAGACTTGGTAATCTCGGCAGCCTGCTCTGTGGACTGGGCGTAGGCGAGTTGACCTGCAAGCACAGTTCCGAGGCCCATAACGAGGGAAAATACGGCGAACCTGGAGGCGAAAACTCGCATCCCAAGGCCGATACCAGCGTGGATTTTCATGGCAATTCTCCTGTTATATTCAGTTCTCCGCAGGGGCGCTCGGGTCGTGCAAACTCCGGGGAGAGCATCGCGGCGAATAATAGCATGGTAGGGGTTCGATTGGAAACGATACCATTTTTGTTGCCAAAGCGAAGATCTCCGCCAACTCCTCATCCCCGAAGCACTCCCTTCGCCGGGCGGCCTGCCCGATGCTGGGTATATGGCATCCAACATCCCAAGGCGACACGGCAATCCACGTAAACTATTTTATTGCAACGGATATGCGGAGACCGGAGCTCAAAGTACTTGCTCGTGGCCCTTCGATAAAACGGTATGGTATCGTTTCACCAAGCTCTGGGGCTCAAGCACTGCGTCCGGCGAAATGGCGAATTTCAGGGGGAAATCAGAAAATTTACCCCGATCACGGGTCTTTGCTCAGAGTAGCTCTTCAACTCTTCCCTGCAATGGTGATTCCGATATGCCTGTGGCAAAACGTTCGGTATTGACAGTCGGCGCCGACCTCGGCGGCACAAATCTGCGAGTAGCCGCCTATTCCCCTGACCACGGAATTCTGAAGTCAGTTTCCGTAAGAACCCGGCTTGAAGCTGGACCGGAGGCCATCGTTGACGACTTGTGCGATGCCATCCAGGAACTACGGCACGAGTTTGACGATGACTTCGATTTGGCAGGCATTGGTATTGGTTCGCCCGGCCCGCTGGAATTACCCGCCGGGCGGCTCCATCATCCACCCAACCTTCCCGGCTGGGACGGTTTTCCTCTCCGCGACGAAGTCGAAAACCGGCTGGGAATGCCTGTGCTGCTGGAGGGCGATGCCAACGTAGCCGCCCTGGCCGAGTATGCACTGGGTCTCGGCAAGGAGTTGGGTGTTCGTTCGCTGTGTATGTTGACTCTCGGCACAGGTGTCGGCAACGGGCTCATTCTCGACGGAAAGCTCTGGCATGGCGAAACCGGCATGGGCGGAGAGGCAGGCCACTTGACCGTGGTGCCCGACGGTCCGCTGTGTGGATGCGGCAATCATGGCTGCCTCGAGGTTTGCGCTTCTGCCACGGCAGTCGCAAATGCCGCCGTACGCTTGATCGCCGCCGGCACTGCGCCTGGACTTGCTGCCTTGCACCAGGAGCGCGGTGCCTTGACGGCACTGGACCTGGCGGATGCGGCCCGGCAAGGGGATCCAGACGCTTTGGCGATTTATGCTGAGGTTGGCCGCGCACTTGGCTTTTGTCTGGCCGGGCTGGTCAATGTACTCAATTTGCCTCTCTACGTCGTGGGGGGTGGGGTCGCAAGTTCTTGGGACCTGCTGGCACCTGCTCTTTTCTCAGAAATGGACCTCCGCAGCTATGTTTACGCTTTGACGGCCCCGGGCCGGGTTGCCGGGAAGGCAATGCCGGGCGGCGGAACCCAGGTTCATCCCGCCAGGCTGGGGCCAGAGGCAGGTCTCCTCGGTGCCTGCATTCTTCCGCTCCACAGCAAAGCCTTGCTTTAGATGATTGGCCGTTCATCGCGGGCATGGGCAGGCTTCCGGCTACACTGAAACAGTCCGCTGGAGGAAATTGGGAGTGCGCATTCGTTTTCTCTTGGTCACCATGCTGCTCGTCCCAGGTTTCTGCATGGTGCCGTGGCAGAAATGCTGCGCACAGGATGCACCTGCGCGGATGGCGACCGTGTCTGGCGCGCAAATGACACCCCCGGGTACGGGGCAAAAGACATCCCCCAATGCTGACACTCGCGTTGCATACGGCCCCATGATCTTTGCCGATGTCACCCGCTCAGCCGGGCTCTCTGGCTGGAGCCATGCAATGGGTGCAGCTGACAAGAAACTCATTATCGACACAAACGGATCAGGTGTCGGACTGATCGATTACGACAACGACGGATGGCTGGATATTTACCTGGTGAACGGTTCAACTTTTGCGGCGATGGACGGCAAAGAGGCTGTACCCCATGCTGCACTCTTCCACAACAACCACGACGGAACATTCACAGATGTGGCGCGCAAAGCCGGCGTGACCAATGACCGCTGGGGTTTTGGAGTAGCCATTGCCGACTATGACAACGATGGCTGGCCGGATATTTTCGTGACCAATTGGGGCAAGAATCGGCTTTACCACAACAACCACGACGGAACATTCACCGACGTGGCAGAGAAGGCAGGGGTGGCGTTAGGGAACTGGTCGGCAGGAGCCACCTGGGGCGACTACGATGGCGACGGCAAGCTCGATCTGTTCGTCGCAGGCTATGTACACTTTGACCGCGATAATCTGCCCTATGAGCGCACCAAGGCTACAGGATTCTCATACTGCGAGTTCCGCGGTGAGCCCGTAATGTGTGGGCCAAAAAATCTGGAAGGGGAGCCGGATCACCTCTTTCACAACAACGGAGACGGCACCTTCACCGACGTGAGCGCGAAGGCCGGCGTCAGTGACCAGGTGAATCGCTATTACGGCATTACCCCGCTTTTTGCCGACGTCAACAACGATGGCAAGCCAGATCTGGTCGTTGCCAACGACTCCACCTTAAGCTATCTGTACCGGAATAAGGGCGACGGCACGTTTGAGGATGTCAGTTTCACCTCCGGCTTTGGTCTAAGCGAAGATGGTCGGGAAGTGGCGGCTATGGGGATCGCGGCAGGAGATTACTTGAACAACGGCCAACTCGACTTTGCCATCTCAGACTTTTCCGGGGAAGCCAAGCTACTGCTTCAGAATGATGGTGCGGGCAATTTTACCCAGGTCGCCAACGCAGCCGGTACGCAGCGAGGGTCTCTGTCCTCTCTGGGCTGGGGCACGGGGTTTCTGGATTTCGATAACGATGGCTGGATTGACCTGATGATGATCAACGGGCATATTTATCCAGCCGCAGACAGGCTCGATTGGGGAACATCCTACGCCCAACTGCCCCTGCTTTACCGCAACACGCATGACGGCAAGTTCGCCGAAGTGCCGGCAGCCAGAGGCAGCGGTCTCGCGAACCCCATTGCCGGGCGCGGCGCGGCGTTTGGCGACTTATTCAATGACGGCAAAATTGACGTCATCATCAACGTCTGCGACGGCCCGCCAGTGCTGCTCAGGAACGTCAATCCAGACCACCACCATTGGGTTGAACTCAAGCTCGTCGGCGGTCCCAACAGTCCGCGCGACGCGGTCGGCGCCAAAGTCTTCCTCAAAGCTGCGGGAATGCGTCAGAGGCAGGATCTGCTCAGCGGGGGCAGCTACGTATCCACAAACTCCCCTCTGCTGCACTTTGGCCTGGGCGAGGCAACCGTTCCCGGCACGGCAGAGATTCTCTGGCCTTCCGGTGCCAAAGAAGCCATCCAACTTCCCTCGGTTGACCGGCTCTTTACCGTTAAGGAAGGCAAGGGAATCACCGCAGTCCTTTGCGCGGGCAAGCCTTGCGCGATTTCAGCCGAGCCCCTGTCACCTATCGCGGGGAGCAAACCATGATGCTCGGATACAGCAAGGCCTTTCTCTTCCTCGTATTCGTGGCTCTGGCGCAAAATGCCAGATCTCAGGCCGCCATGCCTGCGGCTGCGCCAGCAGCCCCCCTTTCGGCCCAGACGCTTGCGCCAGGCATGGTCCCGGCCACTCTCGTTGATGTCACTGAAAAGGCCGGCGTGCACTTTCTCCATCAGGCACCGCACACCTCCCGCAAGTATCTGATTGAAACCATGGGATCCGGCGTGGCCCTCTTTGACTGCGACGGCGATGGTCGCCTTGATCTCTATCTCGTCAATGGCGCGCCTTACACCGATCCGACTCCCCAGGGATTCATCCCCCAAAAGACCGGCCCTGAGTACTGGAATCGGATGTATCACCAGAAGCCCGACGGCACCTTCGAAGACATTACCGAGAAATCTGGACTCAAGGGCGTAGGCTACGGCATGGGCGTTGCTGTTGCCGACTACGACAACGACGGTCACGAGGACGTCTTTGTCACCAGCTACGGCGGCAACCATCTCTACCACAACAACGGAGACTGCACCTTCACCGACGTAACGGAAAAGGCAGGTGTCGGAGGAGCCGGATGGTCCAGCTCAGCGGCCTGGGTCGACCTCGACAACGACGGCCTGCTCGACCTTGTAGTGGACCGCTATGTCACCTGGGACTGGAACGATGTCTGGTGCGGCGAACATCGCGAAGGCTTCCGCGGCTATTGCCACCCGGACGTCTTTCCGCCCATTTCCATGCTGGTCTACCACAATGACGGCAATGGCCACTTCACTGAGGTTTCGCATAAGCTCGGCCTCGACAAACCGGCCAAAGCCCTCGGCATTGCCATCGCCGACTACGACCGCGACGGCCGCATCGACCTCGTTGTGGCCAACGATTCCCAGCCCGAATTTCTCTTCCACCAGAAAGAAAACGGTACCTTTGAAGAGGTCGGCCTCGAGTCGGGCATCGCCGTTGACGAATCGGGACGAACCTACGCTGGCATGGGCGTCGACTTTGCGGACTACGACAACGATGGCTGGCCCGACCTGGTCATCACCGACCTGGCCAACCAGCGTTACGCGCTCTATCACAACAACCACGACGCAAACTTTGAGTATTCCTCCTTCGCAACAGGACTGGGAACAGTCTCACAGATGCACTCCGGCTGGAGCCTCCGCTTTCTCGATTACGACAATGACGGGTGGAAAGACCTCCTCATCGCCCAGGGCCACGATCTCGACACGATTGAAAACCAGTCCCCGCAACTCCACTACCGCGAACCCATGATGCTGCTCCGCAATACCAGCACCAAGTTTCAGGATGTCTCATCGATATCGGGAGAAATCTTTCACGAAGCCTGGGTAGGTCGTGGCATGGCCATCGGTGACATCGACAACGACGGGCGCGTGGACGCCGTCGTCACCACCAACGGTGGCCCGGCACACATCCTCATGAATCGGACGGACACCAGGAACCACTGGATCACTCTGCACCTGACCGGGCACACCAGCAACCGGGATGGCATCGGAGCGGTTGTCCAATTGACGGCAGAGAAGAGATCACAGTGGTATACCGTCACCACCTCCAGCGGGTACCTGTCTTCCGGCGATCCAAGGGTGCATTTCGGTCTGGGTGACAGCGCTGTGGCCGACACTATTGAGATTCGCTGGCCCAGCGGCATCGTCCAAAAGCTCAGCGGTGTGGCGGGTGACCGCCAAATCGAGGTAGACGAACCGCCGCCCGCGAAGGTCAACTAGCGATTTTTCATGCTCTCGTTCCGCCACCTTCGCGAAAGGTGCCTCCACCCCGCCGAATCTGCGTCTCTGGCAGCCGTGCTGGCCGGGGGGGAGCAGGCATTCTTCACGGCCGGTTGTTCGGGCGCCGCTGGAATTTGGCAGCCCTTCGTCTTCCAAGAGCAACTCTGGCGGGGTTCCTGAAATTGTTCTTGACAGTTATGTGTACGCCCGGCTAATGTCCCGCCTTATGGAAACGATACCACCGGAATCGATGGTATCGTTTCCAGAAAACTGGATAGAGCAGCCAGGACCCGAACAACCTTCCTCCCCCGAGGATGTGAAGAGCCCCGAGGTCCAAATGCCTTTACCCGAACCAAGGAGACCCAGTGAGACCAAAGCACAAGACTCAAGAGACGAACAAATCGCAGAAGTCAATGCACGTACCATGGATGCTCGGTACGCTCATCTCAACTTTTCTGCTACTGATTTCCCTCGCTCCCCGCCAGTCCTTCGCTCAGGCCAGCGCCGGCATGACGGGAACCATCACGGATACCAGTGGTGCCGTTGTCAACAACGCGCACGTCACCGTCAAAAATGAGGAAACGGGGCAGGAGAGTCAAACTATCTCCAGCAACGCGGGAACTTACGCGTTCAAAGCCCTTCCTCCAGGCAAGTACACGGTCAGCGTTGATGCTGCTGGCTTCAAAAAGAATGTCCAGCGCGCCGTCAACATCGACGTCAGTACCACGGCGACGGTTGACTTCTCGCTTACGGCGGGTGCCACCAGCGAGACCGTGGAAGTGACCGCTAGCGAAATCTCACTCAATACCACCCAGCCGGAACTTGGCAGCACCATCGAACCCGAGGTCGTCGCAGCGCTCCCCGAAGAGGTCTCGGGCCGCGGTCGTCAGATCGACCAACTGCAATTCCTCGCTCCCGGTACGACGGGCAGCACCTTCTCGCATCGCGTCAGCGGCGGCGTCGACTTCGAACAGGAAATCATGTACAACGGCATTCCTGTTCCCCAGCCGGAAACGCAGGGCTATACGACAAACTTCAACCCGCCCTTCGATTTTGTGGAAGAGTACCGCGTTGAACGTACCACCTTCTCCGCGCAGTTCGGCCTGGGCCAGGGCGCGCTCACCTATCAAATGAAGTCCGGCACCAATCAGTACCACGGCAGCGCTTTCGAAATCAACCGCAACAGTTTCTTCGACTCGGTTGGTTTCTTTAACGGCCCTGCCTGGGGCGGATCCACTAAGCCTCCCGTTGACCACGAAAACAACTATGGCTTCAGCATAGGCGGTCCTGTGCGCATTCCTCATCTGTACGACGGACGAAACAAGACGTTCGTCTTCTATAGCCAGGAATGGTACAAGCAGAACAACATGAATACCACCCCGGGCACCGTGCCGACGGCTCTCGAAAAGACGGGTAACTTTACCGACTTCATCGATGGCAACGGAAATCTGATCCCCATCTACGATCCGCAGACCGGTCAGCAATTTGTGTGCAATGGCGTTGCAAACGTCATCTGCCCTGACCGTATCAGCCCGTTGTCGGCCACGTTGATTCCTGATATTCCAGACCCGGATCGCCAGGCTACTGGCGGTCTGACGGACAACAAAGAGTATGTCAAGTTCATCAACCCGACCATTCAGCATGTCTGGGGCTTCTCGGTAGATCATGCTCTCACGCCCAAGCAGAGCCTCCACTACAGCGAGTGGCGCAACACATACCATGACTTCGGCTTTGACAATGCTCCGATCGTCAATGCCCCAAATCCGTTGAACAGCTTGAAGTACTATCCGGTAACCGGCAGTGTCTTCCTGCTGAACTACAGCAACTCTGTCACCCCAAACCTGCTGGTGACCCTCGGCGCTGGGTGGATTGGCGAAATCAATAACCAATACAACGAAAGCAAAGGCCAGACCTTTGCCGCTGTTACCGGCGAAAATATTCCGCCGAACATTGTCTTTGACGGACAAAATGCACCGACCTCCTGGGGAACCACTGGTTCGTGGTACCAGTCCATCAATCGCAAGCTCGGCACTTCGCTCGTCAATAACTGGCTGTGGACGCACGGACGCAACACCTTCAACATCGGTGCTGAGTACCGCCGCAACTATCAGGACGACAACGAAGAGCAGACCGAAGGCGGCCACTTCGCATTCAGCCAGCGCACCACCTCTGTGCAGGATCCGAACGACCCCAACTTCGGCAAATATGGCAGCTCTTTCGCCAGCTTCCTGCTCGGTCTTCCCGATGAAGCCAATCGCAGCAACTCGCAGGAGTTGCGGCTGCGCAACCGAGACTTCTCACCCTATATCCAGGACGACATCAAAATCACTCCGAAGCTCACCGTCAACGCTGGTCTTCGCTGGGATATCATGGTGCCCTTTACCGAAAACAATAACCTGATTGTGTTCTTTAACCAGGACGCCCCAGGAACCTTCCCCAACAGCACCATCGCAGGGTCGGTCACCAAGTTTGGTGATTGCACGGGCTGCGCTGGATTCACAAGAGCAGACATCCACTGGGACCATATCGCTCCTCGCCTGGGCCTTGCTTACAAGGTGAGCGACAAAATGGTTGTGCAGGCCGGATTCAGCATCGCCTTCCTGGATGGGGGCGCGTATGAGTCAGGAACCAGCAAGGTTGCTGTGAACTACGGAAATCTGCTCACTGGATCGTTCTCTCGACCCAGCACCGGTACCAATGCCTCCTCGTTTGGGAGCTGGGATACCAATGCCATTCCTGCTACAGTGCCGACTCCGTTCTCACCCGGCCTGGGTGCGGGCAATGGGGTCAACGCATTCAGCAAAAAGGATGGATACGCTCCCTACAGCCAGCAGTGGAACCTCAATCTGCAGCGGGAACTGCCGT
>Ga0302190_10000005_pt1 | contig 209689 bp, 152 predicted proteins | sample II_Bog_E2_3_FD_198784 | JGI IMG/M metagenome (GOLD analysis project Ga0302190, IMG submission 198784) | Peat permafrost microbial communities from Stordalen Mire near Abisko, Sweden - II_Bog_E2_3 | ecosystem: Environmental > Terrestrial > Soil > Wetlands > Peat | place: Sweden: Abisko... | reverse complement strand
AGCGTCGTCTGTCTTGCAGTTGGTAAAGCCCCAGTCATCGAAAAGAATCTCGTCAAAGTTCTTGGCTGTGAATTGAATGATCTCGATCGCCTTCTGCATTTGCTTCGGATCCGAGTAGCAGAAGGTGACGCCATTTTGCTCGTCCACGGTCCAGGTAATCCCGCCGGATACCTTCAATCCTTTGCTGAGAAAAAACTTCTTGCCGGCATCCAGGCTCGCCTGGTCGGCGATAATCATGTCACGGCTGGTCTCGAGATAGATCTTGTCGTACTTGACGTACTTCGACATAGCCTCCCAGCGGCTCTCTAAATAGTGCGGGTCACCCATCTGCACGACGTCCCGAACGGTGGCATAGCTGGCCACAGCGAAATTCTTGTAGTTGCTGCCTCTGCCGAAGGCGCAGCTTGCAATCAACAAAGGAATGCAAAGCGCCGCTTTGAGTTGCCGGTTCATGGTTTCTCCTTCATGAGAGAACGGAGTTCAGACATCTGATTAGTTCGTCGCGATCACAAGATCTTTACCCATATCGAGGTCGCTGTGATTGACAAAATAGCCGTCAACAGTTTTGCCACCGTAGGTGATGCTTGTGATTCGCAAGCCCGAATTCTTCTTCAGAATCGTCAGCGTCTTGCCCTCATTCAACTTGAAGGTAGTCTTCTCGAAGAGTGGGACTGAGACAATGTACTTGGGATCTGCGGGAGAGTAGGGATAGAGACCGATGGCATTGAACACGTACCAAGCCGACATCTCGCCCGCGTCATCCATTCCGGACAAAGCCAAGCCTTCCTGGCCCATTCCGTAGAAGCGATCCATAATGGTGTTCAGTATTGCCTGCGACTTCTCTTGCTTGCCGACAAAATAATAGAGATACGGGAATCCGTGATCGGGCTGATTCCCCTGGCAGTATTGTCCGATGAACGAGTTCACGTTTTCAGCGATGTAGCTGGGATCCCAGGGGATCGTGAAGAGCGAGTCCAGATGCTGTTCGAAGTCGGCCTTGCTCTTGTAGAGATCGATGAGGCCCTCGGTATCGTGAGGCGCGAAAAAGGACGATTCCCAGGCATTCGCCTCCCGATACATGTACTCGTAGTAAGGATACTCGGGATTGAAGTTCTTGACCCATTCACCGTCGTCCAGCCTGCCGCGCATCAATTCGGTCGAAGGATCAAACATGTTCTTGTAGTTCTTCGAACGCTTCATCAACATTTCGTAATTCGGTTCGTCGCCCAGTTCCTTCGCCAGCAGAGCAACCGAGTAGTCATCATAGGCATATTCCAGCGTCTTGGTCACGCCCGCCTTGCCCTTCGTTTCGACCACCGGATTCGCCACATCGGGATCCGAAATATATCCATTCTCCATGTACTCGCGAATATACGGCCGCGTGCCGCCTTCGGTGGTGGCATTTGTCAACAGCAGTTTGTAAGCGCTCTTGATGTCATAGCCGCGCAGGCCGCGCAGATAAGAGCCTGCGATAAACGCCGAAGCGTGGTCTCCATGGAAGAAAGTGGGGATGAAGCCGGTCTTTTTGCCCCGGTCGATCAGGGAACTAATCACGCCGGCTGTTACATCAGGTGAAATCATGCCAAGCAAAACAAGCTTATTGCGATACGTGTCCCACAGCGAGGGCAGGGTGTAGTACTCGAAATCCGCCTTCACCGTGGCTCCCTTGACGTCGGTGTATTCTCCATTCGCGTCGCTTCTCAGCGCAGGCCACAGGAACGAGCGATATAAGCAGGAATAGAAAAGCTCCTTCTGCCGTTCGGTTCCACCCGAAACTTCAATCTTCGAAAGCAACTTTTCCCAAGTCGCGGAAGCCTCTCCCTTCACTGTGTCGAAGCTCTTGTCTGCGAGTTCTTTCTCAAGATTCTCTTTGGCGTTCTCGGAACTGACAAAGGAAAGGCCGATCCTGACCTCCAGCGGCTTGCTGCCATCGACAAAGTCCACAACCGGCAGATCGGACTTCGCGCCCTTCAGCATCTCAACGCCCTTGATCTTGTAGTTGGAAACCGCATAGAAGAACACCTTCTCACTGGCTGTCTGGTACCCCTTGAATGCGTTATCTCCATCCTGCTCGAACTTCCAGTCGGTGATTCTCTCGTTCGAAATCGCGAGATTCACAATCAGCTTTTTGGATTGACTGTTGTCTTTATAGGTGTAGCGATGGAATCCAGTCCTCAATGTTGAAGTAAGCTCGGCGTTGATGCCGTAACGCTCCAGGTAAACCTGGTAATAGCCTGGGTGGGACGACTCGTTCTTATGGCTGAAGTTCGACGCGAAATCCGCAGGGTCCACATGGCCACTTACGGGAAGGATGGGAATATTGCAGAGGTTCCAGTGGCCTTTGTTGGTGTGGGCGAAGGCGTAGATCTGCAGATGTTCATACTCATATCCGGCCCCGCTGCCGAACTTGGTGATCGGGCTGAGTTGCACCATGGCGTTGGGAAGGGATGCACCTGGAAACACAAGCCCAGCCCATACGCGCCACGGCGGCTTGAATCCGATGTCCGCTGGATCGGTTAGCGGGGCAGTCCCGAGGAAGGTGTTGACGAAGTCCACTGGGCGCTTCTGGCCTTGCGCAGGCAAGACCGCGGAAGTTACAAACAGAATCAAGATTGCGAGTTTGTTTTTCATCGGGTACGGAGCTTCTCGGCCTGTGCCAGAATTCGAAACGAGACAACGTTGTCAACCGTGGCGCATCTTACCTTACACGCTTTGCGAACCGATGACAACTCCCCCCCCCGGCATTTGAATAGAGCCGCGCAGGTCTGTCGGCGCGAAGTTCTCCCATGACCAAAACGTAAAATCGCTAAGGGCGTCACGGCCTGTTTTTGTTGACAGACTGGGTTCCGCCCGACTAGACTCAAGTGCTGATCGTGACAACGTTGTCAACGCTGCGCTTATTTTGGCGGCCACAGCGGTGAGCTGATGGGCGAGGTAGGCTAGATCACAGGGTGTGAGCTCGAACGCATCCGTGTCGAGAATCCAATGTCCCAACGAGAGCAAGTGTTAACGTCTCTGGGTATTCCGACGCAAGGACATACGCGGATTTGGGAGACCTCTGCTTTGGGACAAACGTCGGAGCGGAATGTTCCGTGCACCGGTATACGCTGTTTTGTGGAGTCGTTCCCTGCAGGATATTGGCGATTCCGTTTGCAAGTCATTTAGCCTTGAAGGACTTGAGGAAGACATGATTCAAATTCGAAATCTAAGGTCGATGCTCCAGGCCATCCTCGCACTATCTGCGCTTGCCCCGCTGCTTCACGGACAGCAGGCAGTGACGCCACCGGAAGTCGAGAACGAGCAAATTCTTGGAATCAACAAGGAGCCTTACCACGCCACGCTGATGCCCTACAACGATCGCTCCGAGGCTCTGGCAGCGAACCGCACGGCGTCGACCTGGGCTCGCAGCTTGAACGGCCAGTGGAAGTTCCATTGGGTTCCCCGACCCGAGGAGCGCCCGGTTGATTTCTACAAGCCAGGCTTCGATGTGAGCACGTGGAAGGAGATCCCGGTGCCCTCCAACATGGAGGTGCAGGGTTACGGCACACCGATCTACACCAATTTCACCTATCCGTTCAAGAAGGACTGGCCCCGGGTGACCGGCGAGCCGCCCAAAGAATATACCGCGTACCTCGAACGTGATCCGGTAGGGAGCTACCGTCGCGAGTTCGATGTTCCTTTGGCCTGGAATGGGCGGCGCATCTTTATCACCTTCGACGGTGTTGATGCCGGTTTTTTTGTGTGGGTGAACGGAAAGAAAGTCGGATACAGCGTGAACAGCCGCAACCCGGCAGAGTTCGATCTCACATCCTATGTCGTTCCCGGACAGAAGAATGTACTCGCGGTCGAAGTATACAGGTATACGGCCGGCAGCTACATGGAAGACCAGGACATGTGGCGGCTGAGCGGCATTTTCCGCAATGTAACGCTGTGGAGCGCGCCGCAGGTCCATATCCGGGACTTCGCATTGACGACCGATCTGGACTCCAGTTATCGCGACGGCGTTCTCAGGATAACCGCGAAGATCAAGAACTATTCAGGCATGGGTCAGCCTGCACGCCGCCTGGAGGTTGAACTGGTGACGCGCGACGGCGCGGACAGCGTCGGACAAGCGTCTGTCGATGTTCCGACGCTTGCGCCTGGAGAGGAACGGGCCGTTTCCACTTCGCTGGCGATCGCGAACCCCGCAAAATGGACGGCAGAAACGCCTAATCTTTACACCGCGATTCTTTCCCTGACAGGCGATGCAACCTGCGCGGAAGTTCTCTCCGCGCGCACGGGCTTTCGAAAGATAGAGATCAAGAATGCTGTATTCATGATCAACGGTGTGCCGGTAAAGCTTAAGGGCGCGAACCGGCACGAAAACTGGCCGGACACCGGTCACTACGTCTCCGAGGATCGGATGATCCGGGATCTTGAGCTGCTGAAGCAGGTCAATGCCAACCATGTGCGAACGTCTCACTATACAAACGATCCACGCTGGTATGAGCTGGCCGACGAATACGGCATCTACCTTGTGGCCGAGGCGAACGTCGAGTGTCACGGGTACATGTACGTGCTCGACCGGGAGCCTCGTTACGAGAAGAGCATCGTGGACCGCAACGTCGCCAACGTGGAGAACCTGAAGAATCATCCATCCGTGGTGGTGTGGTCGCTCGGGAACGAATGCGGTGGCGGCAGCAGCTTCAGGACGGCGCTGCAGACGATCAAGGCGATCGATTCTACCCGGCCGACCCACTATGAGCCCTTCGGGGGTGGCCCTGACCTGCCCACCGACATCGAGAGCCACATGTATACCAACCCGACCGAACTGAAAGCCGCAGGAGAGGATCCCAAGCGGACCAAGCCCTTCTATCTCTGCGAATACGCCCACGCAATGAACAACTCGATGGGCTCGGTGGGCGACTACAACGATCTCTTCGATAAGTATCCGACATTGATGGGGGGAGCGATCTGGGAGTGGGAGGATCAGGGCCTCTGGAACGGTCGCGACCCCAACCACCAGTACATGGCCTATGGCGGAGGATTCGGCGACTTCCCGAACGACAAGTATTTCATTCATAAGGGTGTGGTCTTTTCCGACCGTACACCGAAGCCACATTATCCTGAGCTGAAACGAGCGTACCAATGGGTGAGCTTCGATCCAGTCGACGTCGCGCATGGAAAGATCGGCATTCGCAACCGGTACGCGTTCACAAATCTAAGCAAATTCATACCTCTCTGGACGCTGAGCGAAGACGGTACCGTGATCGATCAGGGAACACTTCCTCCGATCGATTTGGAGCCCGGTGCGAGCACGGAGGTGACGTTACCGGTCAAGATCGCGTCGGCCAAGCCCGGACGCGAGTACTTCCTCCAACTCTCCTTCGAGTTGGCAAAGCCGGAGATTTGGGCCAAGGCAGGTTATGAAGTCGCCACGCAGCAATTTGAGCTTCCTGCCGCACCTGCGACCAAGACCGCGGTTGCGCAGGGCCCCGGAGCGTTGAGTCTGAGCGAGAACGACAAATCGATCACGGTTGAGGGAAACCGATTCAGCGTCGTATTTGACAAGTTCCAGGGCACGATCGCGCAAATCACTCGTGGCAATGCAGCCCTTCTGGTGGATGGTGGAGGGCCAAAGCTTTATCTTTGGCGAGCGCCTCATCGCAACGATGACCAATGGGCATCGAAGGCCTGGGATACGTACGCCATCAACTCTCTGCAGACTACGGTCAAGAACGTCAAGGCGACGCGGTTGAGCGATTCGTCGATTCTTGTCGAGGCCACACTCCTGGAACAGGGGCTTCAAGGATGGTCCGCAACCTTTACGTCCGCTTACACCATCGCCGGTGACGGCTCAATCGCAGTGAAGAACAACTTCGTCCCGGCCGGGGAGAGAATCCCACTGGCCAGAATCGGTGTTCGCATGTTGCTGAACAAGAGCCTCGACCGCTTCACTTATCTTGGGCGAGGACCGATGGAGAATTACTCGGACCGCGATCGCGGATCGGATGTCGGCTTGTACTCGAGTTCGGTGCGGGACCAACTGACACCGTATCCCAAGCCGATGGAAGCGGGATACCACGAGGATATCCGTTGGGCTGCTCTGGGAGGCGCGGGTCTGCCGACCTTGATGGCCGTGAGCAATGGCAAACTGCTGCAGGTTTCCGCACTGCCGCTGATGGATGAACAGCTTGAGGCTCCGGCTCATTCGGAGGATCTGCCGCCGAGTTCATCGACAGTGCTCACGCTGGATACGAAAACGCTGGGGGTGGGATCGAACAGCTGTGGGCCGAAGCCCTTGCCGCAATACATGGTCTGGTCCGATCCTACTGAGTTTTCCTACGTGCTTCGGCTTCTGCCTGCTGGAGACCATAACCTCTCCGACGCGGCCCGGGCGCCAATCTTTGAAGATTCCACTCAAGCGCTCAAGAGCGAGAAGTAGGCAGTGTCCCGCTACCCACAACCCATGCAATCGCTCATCTGGCCAACCCATTTCCTTGCCAATTGCAACTGCGATATCCGCCACTCTGCTCTCGTGACCCGCGGTGTAAGGGTCGCCTGGATGCGCGAGACCCTGATGGCCGTAGTGGTAAGCGAAGAGCAGGGCGAGGTAGACCGGTTCCGCAAGTGGAATCTCGACGTCAGGCCGCACCGCCAGCTCATCAAGGAAGGTTTCGAACTGCCCGACGGCCAGCGCATGAGCTTAGAGAAAGCATTCAAGCAGGAGACGAACCCATTCCGCGTAGCCATTGTGTGCGCAATGTGGATGACCGGCTTCGATGTGCCGTGCCTGGCAAATCTCTACCTGGACAAACCGCTCAAGGCGCACACACTGATGCAGGCCATCGCTCGCGCCAACCGCGTAAACGAGGGCAAGGAAAACGGCCTGATCGTCGACTACTGCGGCATCCTGAAGAATCTGCGCAAGGCGCGGGCCACCTTCGCCGGGCGTGGCGACGAGGGGCACGGCGGCGGCGAAGACGAGATCGATCCCACCCGGCCGAAGGAAGAACTACTGGAGGCTCTGGCCGAGGCAATTGGCATGGCGCGGGTCTTCCTGTCTGACCGGGGCGCGTCGCTCGACGACATACAGAATCTGACAGGATTTGCGCGGAATGCTGCGATTGTGAAGGCCAAGGAAGGCGCCAATGAAAGTGACGACCCGCCACGTGTCAGCCCGCCATCAAGCCCAATGTAGTTGAGCGTTTGGTGTCAATTTGGTGCCAATTAGCGCCGACTGTGCCGGTTTTGACGGCTATACCGGTTCATAACTCCTTTGACGTCTGTGCCGTAAGTTGTTGATTCTACATGGCATGGAAGAGGTCATCGGTTCGATCCCGATCAGGTCCACCAAAATCTCAAGCAGTTACCGGCAGCCGAAAGGCTGCTTTTCTGTTTTGGTGGGTCCATTCTGGTCCAAATAAGCGAATTCCCTTTTCAAATTGATGCAATTTGTCCCACTTCACTCCCCCCTGTGCGTACTGCCGGGCTGTCTGAGGCAAGATCATTTGCACAAATTTAGACTGGGCAAGCCGTTTTTCTTCCGCGAACGATTGGGCATACAGCCTCAACCTGATTCGGACATTCGCATGGCGCAAGGATTCCTGGCAGACCTTCACATCAGCTCCGCTCGAAAGCAGAAGGCTGGCGCAGGAACGCCTGAAAGTGCGCCATCCAATTGCTTTCTTGATGCCCAAGCGCCGCGCTTTTGGTTGCAGCTGACGACTGGGGACCCAATCCGGCCAACAGGGCTGTTTCCGGGCAGAGCGCGAGCTGGCAAAGACCCAATCCACCAGGCCGTTGACCAAGGAATTCGCTTTCAGGTTGGTTAGAGCTTCGGTCAGATTAGGGTCCAACCCAACCGGCTTAGCCGATGCTGCCGTCTCCAGCTTGCCGATAGTCTGGCAGACGAGTGACCGACCAGGCCGAATAAAGCCGGCATCTCTCGCGCATGAATCTGCCATGAAACGAGCCATACAATCCGATCTCATGATCGGTCAGGGTACCGCGCCAAAAGCGGTGAGCCCAGTTGCGCCGGGATTAGGGGCGGCTGGGCTCATGTTGAGTCGATGGCAGCGTAGCTATCTTGCTGGCGTTGCAGGCTTGACTGAGGCGTGCTGCTTGACCTCGGCCATCATTTGCAGCACCTTGTCTTTGGCGTCGTAGCTGGGGTCGGTGGCCAGCAGTTTTTGCCAGTCGGCGAGTGCGCCGGCACTGTCCATTTTGCCCTGCCAGCGGACCATGCCGCGGTTGAACAGGGTGTTGGGATTGTTTGGCTGATAGGTGAGCGCCTTGTCAAACTCGGAAAGTGCCGTGTCGGCATTGCCCAGATACCAGTAGGCGGTGGCCATGTCGGTGCGTACGGCAGCGTCGGCGGGCTTCACCTTCAGGGTGCGCTGGTAGTAGTCGATGGCGGACTGGTACTGCTGCGCGTCGTAGTAGAGGTTGCCGATGCCGGTGAGCAGCGCAGTGTTGTTGGGGTCGGCCTTGAGCTGCTCCAACTGGGGCGCGGCCTGCGCGTCGGCCATCGCCTTCAAGCGCGCCGGGCTGGGAGCCTGAGAGGCAGCCTGGGTGGACGCAACGGCTACTTTATCGGCAGGCACCGTGGGCGATTGCGGGATATGCAGGAACCAGCCTCCGACAATTCCCACCAACAGGCAGATGGCGGCCAGCAACATGGCGTATTTTTGCTCGATGGTGTTCCGATTGGCTTCCGTCATTGCTGCGCTCCTTGGGTGCCGGTTTGCTTGCCGGCGTTTGCCTGCACATCGGCAATAAGTTTCTGGACCGTGGCTTTGCGTTGTGGATCCAACTGGGGATTTGTCTTGAGCAATTGACGCCAGGCGGCAAGGGCGCCCTTGGAGTCCTGTTTGCCCTGCCACTTGATCAGGCCCAGGTCGAAGAGGGAGTTGGCATCTTTGGGGTCAAGGCTGAGCCCCTGGTTCAGCTGGGCAATGGCGCCATCGGGGTCTTCTCCGCGAAAGAGGCTGGAAGCGAGCTTGGTACGCAACGCGACGTTTTTCGGGTCAGCTTTTACAGCGCGTCCGTAGTAGTCTGCTGCTTCCTTGAACTGGTGCGAGGTGTGGAAAATGGCGCCAAGTTGAGCCAGCAGGGTGGGGTTCTGCGGGTCGGTTTTGAGTTTGTCCAGCAGGGGGGCAGCCTGTTTGTCGGCAATCTGCTTGATTTGCTCCAGGGTAAGGTGGCCGGCTTCCCCCGCGTGCGGGTTTGCCGGTGGCTCCACGGCCACATGCTGCTGTGCCGGGGAGACCGGCGGCTGTGCGCCGCGGACCAGGTAGCCGATGGCGAGCCCGACCACAAGGCAAATGGCAGCCATGGCGTAGACGTGCGTCGCCTGAAAGGAAGGGCCGGCCGTGGGTGCCGTGGTTGGTTGGTTCTCCATGCTTCGGTCTCTCCTGGTCCGATTGGCTGCCAATCAGACGCTCTCGTTTGTCAACATTCCAGCATTTCCATCGTAAATGGCTGCCTCAGGGAGGCGAAAATGCTTGCTTCGGGGATGTTGCTAGTTCACTCTAAAGGCGAGAGAAACCCAAATTCGCACCCGGGGTCACCTGCGAGCGTGATGGTTGTCACAACGGGAGACGAAAGAGAACTTTATGGTGCGGTAATGAGGATTAGAAAGCTCCAAAACTCCCTTTGTTGGGAGGTCCAGATTTTGGCGACAGGGAGAATCGATTCCGCCCCCGGGGGAGGTTTTCCAGGAAGTGAAGTTTGGGTGGGGCTTTTGACCAAGGCAACTGCGGGAGAACGCCCATAATGGGAAGGGAAATTCCCATATTGGGGTTAAGTTCATTTCGTCGTCAAGCTTTTAAACCCTTTTGCGGCAGCAAGATGCAGAAGAAAACCGGACAAGTGCCAAGCCTGAGGGCAACGGCATGAGTCTTGCAGATGTACTCTACAGACTGAACTGCAAGAATCCCCGTAAGGCAGACCTCACGGTTCAGTCGGGATACGAAGTGCGAACCAGGAGGCTTTACTAATGAAGCGAATTGCATTACTCGCCCTGATGATTCTGGCCGGCGGAACCTTCGCTATGGCTCAGATTGGAGCTGCGCCGGCGACAGACGTCCTCGGCGCTCACCTGAACTTCGGCCGCGGTTGCGCCGGCTGCCATGCCCCGCACAGCGGCTCGCGTGGCAATGGATACAGCCCGACGACCACGCTCGCCAACGATGCCGGCAGCTATGCCCTTTGGGGCGAGGACGCGAGCCCTCTGTACGGCGTAACGCTGAATTTTGGCGACAACGGCAAGTATGTTGAAACCCTGCCGGTTGGAATTTCGGGCGGACAGCCTGATGTCTCCGGCATTATGCTTTGCCTCAGCTGCCACGACGGTAACCTGGCGAAGGGCGCCATGATGACCGGCAAGATCTATGAGGCCTCGCTCTTGAACAGCGGCTACGGCGCGAACTCCGCCAACATTCCGACCCTGCTCGGCAATGACGGCACAGCAGCCGGCAACTATAACAATGACCACCCGGTGGGCGCGCAGGCGACCATTGGCTGCGGTGGCACCTACAACTGGGATTGCACCGTCACCTCGGCTGGTAAGATTCAGCCCGGACCGAAGATGAGCCAGTTCATCACGAACTATGGCTTCTTCGTTTCTCCTGGTGTGATCAACAGCAAGCCTGTCGTTCTCTGCACCACTTGCCACAATCAGCACTCCATGAACGTGGTTGCAGTGAAGCAGACGAGCGAAACAGTCGCTTCCATCTCAGGCGGAACGAACGACGAGTTCTCCACGGGTACGCAGACTGGTCTGCCGACCGGCAACTACACGACCATGTTCTTCATCCGCGCTCCCTACAACCCCGTATCGACGAACCCACAAAGCAATCAGACGGCTCAGTTCTGCCGTCAGTGCCATGGTGGCGAGTCGAACGAAATGAGTGGCGGCACGGCTGGCACCACGTTCTAAGCAAGAGTACTGTTGCAGCACCGGGGAGGGAGTCAAACTCCCTCCCCGTTTTTCCCCAAATCAGGATGTCCAAGATGCGGTCTAAGTTATTCATGAGCGGGTTCCTGTGTCTGGCTGTCGGATCGGCCACGGGCCAGGTAGCTTCGCATGCTCCCACGGTTTTCACCCCGGCTCCTTCAGTTGGCCAGCCGTCGGCGGCAGTGTCGGGCAAGCCGGTGGTCCGGATCAACGGCACAGTAATGACCGACATTGATCTGCTGCGCGAAGAATATGCCATCTTCCCCTATGGTCGTCAGCACAGTGGAATTCCCAAGGACCTTGAGCCTGGGGTTCGAGCCGGCGCCATGAAGATGATGATTTTTGAGGAATTGGTCTACCAGGAGGCGCTGCGTCGGAAGATGACGATCCCGGCAATCAAGCTGCAGGAGTCCGAAGCAGCCTACCGCAAGACCTTCTCTTCCCCCGATGAGTTCAATGCCTTCCTGCAGAGCGACTTTCATGGTTCTCGCTCCCTGTTGGATTCGAAGATTCGGCGCTCATTGCTGATTGACGCACTTCTTAAGGTGGAAGTGGAGAGTAAGTGTGGTGTGTCGCAGGCGGAAGTGAAGGCACTGTATGACAAGAGCCAGAAGCGCTTCCAGAATCCGGAGTCGTTTACCTTTCAGACAATTTCTGTACTGCCGCCGCCGCGTACGACGCTCAATGCCGAACAGATGAAGCAGCAGTTGGCGCGCGCGGAACTGTTGCTGAAAAAAGCCAAGGCGACAAAGACATCTGAAGATTTTGGGCTGCTTGCCGAGAAGGAATCCGACGACGACTACCGTGTGATGATGGGCCAGCACAAGCCCGAGCCGAGGGCGGAGTTGGCGCCCCAGGTGGTGAAGGCGTTGCTTGCGATGCAGCCGGGAGCGGTGAGCGATCTTATCCAGGTGGGGCAGTTCTACACGATCATACGGCTGGAAAAGCATTCTCCGGCGGGCATGACGAAACTGGAAGATGTCAGAGCCCAGCTGGAAAAAGAAATCAAAGAGGACAAGCGGAACAATCTGCGGCGTGATTTGGATGCGAAGTTGATGCAATCGGCAAAGATAGACCAACTGTAAAGATTTGGAAACATAGCTCGGACGCCCCTTGGGGAAGCTGGTTTCGGAGAATTGGCGAGGTCGCCGATGCGGAACCTGAAACGGGGACCAGATTCCTGGCGGCATGCGAGGGATTCAGCAACCAAGAAAGGCAAACAGTGAGGGGTTCCGTGCGGGTCAAGCTGTTTTTGCAGGCACTGCTGGTGTTGATGGCACTGCCTGTAGCCGCGCAGGTAAAGGTCGGCGATGTCAGCACGAAATTGAATGGCACAGTCTCGGCTGGGTATACAGCCGACTTTGGAAATTTGACCGCTTCCGACCACGGGTGGACGGTAGGAGGCATGGCAAATCTGTCGGGCTATTACTATAACCCCAACTTTCTGTCGTTCAGTGTCTCACCGTATCTGAATCAATCGAGGTCCAACTCCAATTTCCAGTCGATTTCCGATGCCAGCGGAGTCAACGCCAACCTGAACCTGTTCAGCGGCACAGTATTTCCTGGGTCAATGAGTTACAGCAAAGAGTACAACAGCGACGGCAGCTACAATGTTCCGGGGTTGGCCAACTATGTGACTCACGGCAACAGTGATGCCCTGGGTGTGGGCTGGAGTGCGACCGTACCGAAGATGCCCACGCTGATGGCGGATTTCGAGAAGGGGAGCAGTTCCTATTCCGTTTACGGCACCAACGATCAAGGGTCGAGCAATTTTCATTCGTTCAGCGTCCGCTCGGGTTACCACATTGACGGTTTCAATATGGGTGCCTTTTACCTGAGAGGGGCCGCCAATGCCGGGATCCCTGAGGTCTTGACTCAGGTAGCGGAGACCTCAACGAACTCCAGCAACACCGCCTACGGCTACAATTTGACGCATCGTCTGCCGTTGCAGGGTTCCTTCTCGGCCAGTGCCACCCGCTCTGGCTGGAACAGCGATTATCAAGGAAACACCACGAACGGAACCATTGATCTTGTCAACGCATCCGTCTCATTGCATCCTCTTCCGAGATTGGGCTTTTCGGGCAGTGTGAGCTACTCTGACAACTTGAGTGGACAGCTGGTGCAGGCTGTGATTTCAGCCGGCGGTTCGGTTCCCGGGCTGAATACGAACGAGGCGTCAAACTCCCTGGATGTATCTGCGATTGCCAGTTATTTTTTTCTGAACAAGCTGCGCACCTCAGCCTATTTTGAGCATCGCAGCCAAGAGTTTCTAGGAGAGTCCTACGGAGTTTCGACCTACGGTGGCAGTGCCGGGTATGAGCACAAACTGTTCAACGGCACGATCAACGCGAATGTTGAGGTGAGCGGGAACAGCACCGATGGTAATGGCGGCGAGACAGTATCCTTTTCGACGAACGAGAACTACACCGCGGATATCATGGGGTGGAATGTCAACGGGTCATTTGGCTACGGACAGAACATCCAAACGCTGCTGGTCACCTATATGAACTCGTCGTACAGCTTTGGTGGCGGTGCAAGGCGTCGCTGGGGGCATTTCTCAGTGGGCGCCGGTGCCGGCGGAGCACGGACCGCACTGACTGAGCAGGCGGGATCCACCAGCAGTTCGCAGAGCTACGATGCGAGCGTTGGCTATACGCCCTGGATTGCGCTGACCGGCAACTACTCGAAATCCAGCGGGCAGGCGATCATTACTGGAGCAGGACTGGTACCGGTGCCGGTGCCAACGCCGGTGGTCCCTTCAGATCTAGTTAGCCTCTACGGTGGCAACAGCTATTCCTTTGGCTTGGGCAGTTCACCGGTGAAAAGGCTGAGCCTGTCGGCAACCTACGCAAGATCGATCAGCGACGTTACCAGCAGCACGGATTCGTCCGCGAACGAGAACAAGATCTTCAATTTTCTGGCACTGTATCAATTTCGCAAGCTGACGGCGACGACCGGATTTTCCCGGCTGGAGCAGGGCTTCAGCGGATCCGGCACGGCACCGCAGGTTGTATCTTCTTTCTATATCGGGGTGTCACGTTGGTTCAACTTCTTCTAGGAGCGGAGCGAAGGCAAAGCCTGGGTGCGGCGCTGATTTTGGCCTGCATCGGGCTGGCGCTTTGCCCTGTTCCGGCACTGGCAAAGACCAAGACCCCGCAGGTTCCGGAGCAATGGGAGATGTCTCTGGAAGGTGGGCGGAGGCTTTCGTGGGAGAGCAGCTTCCATTCCGAAGCGGAAGTAAAGCCGAATCGCGGCTTCTGGAACAAGGTGTTGGACGTGATCGCCGGGGAGCCGGACTACCACACCATGGTGCGTCCCTACAGCATTGTCACCGATTCTCGTGGACGAATCATTGTGACTGATCCTGGTGCCGAGGGCGTCCACATTTTCGACTTCGTTGCACGCAGGTACAAGTTTCTTCAGCACACGACGGGCAAGAACGCCATGCTGAACCCGCAGTGTGTTGCGGTGGACGCAGAGGACAACATCTATGTGACGGACTCGCAGTCAGGTGAGATTTTCGTCTTCGAACCGAGCGGAAAATTTCTCCATGCCATCGGCAGCATCAAGGGTGGGGAAGGCTACTTCAAGCGGCCGACGGGCATTGCCGTGGATTCCGCAGCGCAGAGGATCTACGTGACCGATACGCTACGCGACAAGGTGTTCGTGCTGGACATGCAAGGCACCGTGGTGCAGACCATTGGGCAGGAGGGGCAGGCCAACGGCGAGTTCCATTTGCCCACGGAGTTGCGGCTGAATGGGCCGGAGCTGATGGTGGTCGATGCCATGAACTTTCGTGTGCAGGCGCTTGACCTTACGGGGAAGTTTCAGTACTCCGTTGGGCTGATTGGCGATGAGACCGGAGCGATGTTCAGGCCGAAGGCGGTCAGTGTGGATTCGGAAGGCCATCTGTATGTGGTGGAGGCCTTGCGGGGTATGGTGCAGGTCTTCAATCGAGAGGGACAGTTGCTGTATTACTTCGGTTCCAAGGGAACGCATGCCGGTCAGTTTCAGCTGCCGGCTGGGTTGTACATTGATCATAATGACCGCGTTTATGTCGTCGATTCTTATAACCGGCGCGTCCAGGTGTTTCATTACGTTGGCTTGAAAGAGCTCGCCACGGAGGGAATGAAGTGAAGGTTAGAGTCATATTGGCCGGGCTGATCTTGTTGCTGACGGGAACTCCGCTGGTCGCTCAGATTCAGGGCGATGTGCTGGGAATGCACAGCCTGGGGCCGGGTACAAAATCGCCCATCTCGGGTGCGCGTCCGGATGCCTGTAACTATTGTCACGCGCCGCACTCGGGCCTGAATCTGGGCCTTTGGAACCAGAGACTGAGCAAGCAAACGTACACGCTGTACAGCAGCACGACCGAGGCCAATACCGGCAAGCAGCCGATGGTCGGCTATGTGAGCAGCCAGTGCCTGAGCTGCCACGACGGGACCGTCGCCGTGGGAGACACTGTAGTTGCTGGCCAGGTGACGACCACTGGTTCGATGACCTCGCAGGACGTTTTCGGCGGAGGCAAGCTGCAGACATCCCACCCGTTCAGCCTGCTGCTGCCGCTCAAGGACAACATCGATCTGGCGAAGACCGTGAAGGGTGGATCCACAATCGATCCTACGCACGCGGTGCGAATGATCAATGGCAATGTGGAGTGCACCTCATGCCACAATCCGCATGTGCAGGCCAAGGATATGGTCTCGCAGAATTTCCTGGTGAAGGACAGTTCCAATGGAGCGTTGTGCCTGGCCTGCCACGACCCGACGCGGACCTCCACCGGCACGGGGGCGACAGCTGCCGTGAATCCCCTCGCGGACTGGCCGATCAGCGCCCATGCGGTGTCGATCAACGGAATTTCAACCTCGGCGGGGTTGGGAAGCTACAGCACAGTGCAGAAATCCGCCTGCCTCTCCTGCCATACGCCGCACGACGCGAGCGGGACGGGGTCGCGGATTCTGCGCGGATTGAACGGGCTGGATTGTATTACCTGTCACAGCAGCGGCACCGGCATCGCGAACATGCCTGCTTATGCGAATGTCTTCTCCGAGTTTGTGTCCTCCAAGGTTGGGCATCCGTTCCCTTCCTCCACCAACAAACACGATGCCGCAGAAGATACGCTGTTGAACAGCAACCGGCATGCAACTTGCGTGGATTGCCACAACAGCCATGCGTCTGAAGTGGTGGGAACGTTCACTGCGCCGCCGCTGCTGCGGGTCTCGCAGAAGGATGTCGCGGGAGTAAGTGCAACGGACGGAACGACAATTTTGCCACTTGCTGCCAATCAGTTCGAGAACTGCCTGCGCTGCCATGGCACCAGTGCCGGGAAGCAGACCAATACCATTTACGGATACTCTCCTGCACGGGAAATTGTCGCCGGGGATGTGCTGAATATCATCCCGCAGTTTGTTTACACTGCGACCTCCAGTCATCCGGTGACGCATACGAACAACAGCCCCTTGCAGCAACCGAGTCTGCTGCCCGCCATGCTGAATGAAAATGGCAGTGTATCCGCCCGTACAATGAGCAGCGGTGTTGGCAGCACGCAGATTCTTTGCACCGACTGTCACAACAGCGACGACAACCGGGAGTTTGGCGGAACCGGTCCGAATGGTCCGCATGGATCGAAGTTCCTGCATATCCTGGAGCGCAATTACCAATACAACTCGCCACCCGCCACGCCGGGCGCAACGGTCGGCGGTCTGGTCCCCTATCCGGATCTTTCCACCACCGCCGGCCCATACGCAATGTGCGGCAAATGCCACAATCTGTTGAACACGGGTGGCGTGACTACCGGGGCGGTGGCAGCTCCAGCCACGGACGCCACTGCGAGCTGGCCAGGGGAGCATGCAGCCCACATCAATGCCGGATTCTCCTGTGCGACGTGCCATACGGCACACGGCATGGGCGCAACGAACGCGTCCATAGCCTCGGGCGAGCGCATGGTCAACTTTGATGCCAATATCGTGGCGGGGGTTGGGTCCGGCAATGCTCCCACCTATGCCCGTGGTGGCGGCGGCACAGCTGCCTCCTGCGTTCTGGTATGCCACGGGGTAACGCACACTTCGACTGGCTCGGGAACAGCAGCCTTCCGCAAGGGAGTTGGCATCAAGAAGTAAATGCTGGAACAGCGACACGCGCGCAAGCCCTGATGGGCTTGCGCGCGTGTCATTTCCGCGGTGCAGTCTGGTCCTCGGCCCTGGGCGTCCGGGTGTTTTAGAAGACAGTTGCAGCGCTGCTGCCACTCATCTCGTTCGACATATTTCCGTGGCACTGGCGGCAGAACTGCGCGGTCTGGTTGGACAGAGGATTGGTGTCGGCGGGGTTGTAGGGGCCGCGCAGGTAGAACATCGTTGGGTAGTTGCCGGTCGGCAAGCCGGAGGTTGTGCCGCTGTTGACCTGGACAACATTCATGGAATGTTGATCGTGGCAGGTTGTGCACATGACAACCGCCTGGTTGTTGTAGCTGCCCAGCTTGATGAAAAAGCCGTAGTTTGACACAAACTTGCTGGACCTTGCGCCCTTCATGGTGATCACGCCGTTGCTCTCGGTGCAATCCCACCCTGACGTACCGCAACTGACGGTGGCGCTTAACCCCACCGGGTGCTCGCTCAGGTAGTTCCCAGTGCTGCCGCCACTGTTGCCCAGCAGAGTGGGGATATTGGCGGCATTTCCGTAGGTGGATGGCAAGGTCTCATACACCCTGTTTTTCATCATGGCCTTGGCCCCGTAGTTGCCGTCGTGACAGCTGAGGCAGGTCAGCATACCGGCAACGTCGGGAGTGTTGGCCGACATGCTGGTGGGGAGAACTTCCACATACTTGCCGCCATCGGTGGTGATTGTTCTTCCGTAGAGGCTGGTGACATCTTCACCCCACAGGGCAACGGTGCCGCCCGCCGGGTCCACTCCTTTGGCGCTCCCATTGCCGTTGGAGCCGCTGTGGGGTGAGTGGCACGCAGTGCAGCCACGGCCCGCGTTCAGGTGAGCGCCGAGGACGTCAGTCGACGGGGAATATCCAGCCTGTGCTGCAGCGAAGCCGCCGCCAGCCAGGAGCATCAGCGTGACCAACAGGGAATGTTTCATGGGAATGGAGCCTCCTTGTACCTAAAATGCCAATCGGCGGGAGCTCCACTGGTCTGGATACAGGCAGGGCGGGGTCTGATTACTGTGGTTTCATTGGGCTACCATTTTGGTCAAAAGTGTTCCTAATTCCGGATTTGGAATTCGGCAGAAAGAAAAAATGTCGAGTTGAGCGAAGGCTGGAAGTATTTGAGGAAAGTACTAAAGTACCGTGAAACATTCTGACGGTCCGCAGGAAATGGCAGGTCTCGAAGCCGGGAAGATCTTCCGGTCAGGCTTCGTCGTCGGCCTGCCCCAGGCCAAACTTCTTCAGTTTGTAGCGCAAAGCGTCACGGCTGATATCGAGCAGTTTGGCGGCGTTGGTCTGGTTGCCATTGGCCTGGCTCATGGCCAGCTCCACCATGGTGTGCTCCATCTCTTCCAGAGATGTTCCACCCTCGGGGATGTAGAGTCGCGGCAGGCTGCGGCCATTGGGCAGGGCGCGTCCACCGTCGACCGGCGAAGTGCGCTCAAAGAGCGTCCGTCCGCCCGATTCGCCTACGGAAAACGGCAGATACACGGGACGCAGAAATGGCTCGTCCTCGAGGATCATCCCGCGCTCGATCGAGTTCTTCAATTCGCGGACATTGCCCGGCCAGTTGTGGCTAAGAATCAGGTTCCTCGTTTCGTCGGTGATGCCGCGAACCGATTTGCGGAAGCGCCGGTTGTAGCGCTCGATGAAAAAGCTCACCAGCGGCAGGATGTCTTCCTTGCGATCCCGCAGCGGGGGGATGAAGATGGCGATGATGGCCAGCCGGTAATACAGATCCTGGCGGAACTGCCCTTCGCGCACGGCCTTCTCCAGGTCGCGGTTGGAGGCCGCGATGACGCGCACATCCACCTGCATGTCGCGGATGCCGCCGACGCGGCGAATGACCTGGTCTTCCAGGACACGCAGGAGTTTGGCCTGCAAGAGCGGCGTCAGCTCGCCGATCTCGTCCAGGAACAGCGTACCTCCATCGGCGGCCTCAAACAGTCCCTTTTTCATCTGCTTGGCGTCGGTAAAGGCGCCCTTCTCGTGCCCGAACAGCTCGGCTTCCATCAGTGTTTCGGGGATGGCGGAGCAGTTGATGGCAACGAAGGGTTTCTCGTGGCGTGAGCTTTCGTAGTGGATCGCCTTGGCAATCAGGTCCTTGCCGGTGCCGCTCTCGCCCTGAATCAGAATGGTGGTGGCTTCGCAGTCGGCGACCTTTTTGACGAAGTTCATCAGCTCCGTCATTTTTGGGGAAACGCTGACCACGCTGTCGTAACCGACACTGCGTTTCACCTCGCCGCGCAGGGCCTGCACCTGGCTGCGCAGGTTGGTGGCCTCCAGCGCGTTCTTGATTGCCACGCGCAGCGCTTCAAACTCGATCGGCTTGCCCACGAAGTCATAGGCTCCAAGCTTGAGCGCAGCCTTCACGTCGTCCAACTGGGGGTCTGCGGTAATCATGATGACGGCCCGCGCCTCATCGCTCTTTTTCAGCTCATCGAGCACTTCTATGCCAGTCAGGTCGGGCATGCGCACGTCCAGCAGCACCAGATCTGGCGATTCCCGCTGGGCCAGCTTCAACGCCACTTCCCCACAGTCTGCCTCAACGACCTGATAGCCCCACTCCTCGCATTTCTGGCGGAGCGACCAGCGTACCAGGCGCTCGTCGTCCACGATCATGATCTTCTCGGCAGGCATCGAGTTCAATTTATCACGCGGAGGAAACGACTTGCTGGGCAGCACCGTTGCGGCTTTCGCTTTGCGGGAGGCCGCCGTCTTCTTCGAGACAAATCCGGAATCCCGGTGGGGTGGCCTCTGTCTCAGGCCTCCGCGGCCTCGGATGGCTGAAAGGGAAGCAGCACCTGGAACCGGGTTCCTTTGCCCACGATGCTGGCTACGGTGATTTGCCCGTGATGCTCTTCCACAATGCGGCGCGCCAGCGAGAGTCCCAGCCCCGTGCCATTTCCCTTGGTGGTGAAGAAGGGGCGGAAGATCTGCGACAGCTGGTGCTCCGGAATGCCGCGGCCCGTGTCGCTGACCGTGACCGCGGCCATGCCCTCCTCTGTGCCGATCTCGACCCACACAGTGCCGGCGCCCTCGGTGGCCTGCACGGCGTTCAGCAGCAGGTTCAGGAAGACCTGGTGAATCTGGTCGCTGTCGTGCTCCACCTCTGGCAGCTCGGGAGCCTGCTGCAGCTCGATTTTGATTGGCTTGGAGAGCACCTGCTGGCGCGCCAGCATCACGCCGTGCTCCACCGTGGTATTCAGGTTGCTGCGCATCATGTGCGGAGGATGGGGCCGGGCGATGTCCAGCAGATCCGTCAAAATGCGGTTGATCTGGTTGATCTCCAGCCGAATATCCTTCACCATGGGTCGCGCTGGGCTGCTCTCCGGCAGGTCGCGACCGATGATTTCGATGACTCCGGCGATGCCCGCCAGGGGGTTGCGAATTTCGTGGGCCAGGCCGGTCGCCAACTCGCCCAGCGTGGCGAGGTGCTCGGCACGCGACATCTGCGTGCGGTGCATGGTCTCAATCTCTTTGCGGCTTTCGCGCAACTGCTGCATCATTTGGTTGAAATTGCGACCCAGGTCGCCAATTTCGTCGTTCCGCTGGGAAAAACTGACCGAAACCTCCATGTCTCCCTCACTTATCCGTGCAACTTTCTCCTGCAGCTCGACCATGGGACGCTGAATCAGGTAAGCCAGCACAACAATAGAGACTCCGCAAATGGCGATGGCGCCCACCCCGGCAACAATCAGGATGGCGTGGCGCTCCGGATCGCGAAAGGAGACCGTTGCTCCAGTAAAAAGCAGCAGCCCGGCCAGCAATACCAGTACCACCGGCAACAGGGCCTTGATCTGCCAGTTGACGCGAACACGTTCCATCCTCGTTCCCCCTGCGCTTGGCAACTAGCAAAGACTATAGCGGGTTGCCCGCTCCGCACTCACAACTTTCATTTCTTTCTCAATCTCGGAGGCCACATCGCGGAAGCGCGCCTCGAATCCGATCCTGGTCCGGTTCGCGCTTCCGCCAATCCAAAGCGAAACTTTGCCGGTCCGCAGGTCCTTGATCGGAACCACCCAGTACCGCTCGTGCGCCAGGAAGTACGCGAAGCTCAGGCCAATGGCCATGAGTACTACACCGGCCCAGACGCCCCACTGCCCGGGCTCGTGCGACGCTTCAAGACCCATGATGTGGCTCACCTGCAGGCCTTTGATCTGGAACTGCCAGGGAAGCGGCTCAATGCTGGCCGTGCTTCCCGGCTGGCCCAGCCAGAGGTCCAGCGTCTTCCCGGTTTTCTTTGCAGTTACCACCAGGTGCGCCGCAGGGTCGTTCGCCTTCAGGTCGGCATGGGCGGCGGTGGGAGAAATATCGGCCAGCCGCACCGTCCAGTCCGGGTCCAGGGCCACGGCATCGTCAACCGCCATTCCCAGTTCCCGCGCCAACCCGGAACTTGCACGCGGAGTTGCCGTCAGCACAAGACGGTCCACCGTGTCGTAGGATGCAAAGCTCGACTGGGAGAAGCGGACTCCGCCGTAATTGAGCGAGTCGTCGACCAGAATCTCGCGCTTCAGCAGTTCGCGGCCTGAGTCGACCACAGCCAGTCGCGACCAGGCATTCTCCGCTGGGCCGGTGTGGCTGGTGGCCTGTCCGCTGCCGTCGCAGCGGATGGAAAAGGCAAGCGTGTGGACTCCCCCGTTGCGCAACTGCACGACGTCGGAGGCTTGCCCCTGATGCAGCGTGATGGTGCCGTGCCAGCCCCACAGACCGTTCATCAGGGTGCCTAGGAAGATCAGCAGCAGACTGGCGTGGACGATGTAGACCGCCAGGTCCGCGATGCGATGCCGTTCCGCGAAGATGCCAAACTGTTTGCCGCGCGTAATCCGCTCGGGAGCAAAGCCCTGGGCCCGGAGCGCACGTTCTGCCGCCAGCAGACCCGTCTCCGCCCCGCCTTCTCTGTCCGCCAACAATAGGGATCTCTGCAGGGGCAGCGTGCGCCGGAAGGCTTCCTCGGGAAACTTGTAGGGTCGAGAGAAGTAGCGCCAGCGGTTCTGGAAGCGGTCAATGGTGGCCGCCACAATGCACAGGCTGACCAGAAGCACGAGTCCCAGAAACCACCAGGCATGGAAAAGATCGGTCAACCCCAGCGTATCAAGCACCCTGAGCGCCAGCGGCGAGTAGGCGCGCTGGAACTCCTCGGGCCGCGTAGTCGGTCGCTGCAGAACAATCATTCCGACGGCGGAGAGAATCACGACCAGAATCAGCAGAACGACACCTGTCTCGATCGAGACAAAAGTGCGCCACGTTTTGCGGACGAGGGTGCGTACACCTGGGGGCATGGACTCTCCCTGTTTTATAACAGGACAAGCAAGTGGCGCACCACTCTCTTGATAGGCAGTACGTAATTGATAATAAGTAGGTTACTTGAATACCGATGAAGCCGCGTCTGGCCACTTTGGGCGATATCACCCAGCGAAGCCTTCTTGTCATGGAATTTGACACATTTTGCGGGGAAATGTGACGCACAGCACAGACAGTGATGTGTTCGTGGATTAGCCGTTCCCATGTGCGAAAGGCCTGTAAAAGCTATGTATTGCAACCATCTGGCGACTTCGACTATGCTCCAAGAATAGGTTCATAACGCTTGGGGCATTTCACGGAAGATGCTGTGGCAGAAGGCCCATTTTGAAACTGATGCGAAGGGTGGGTGTCTACGCGTTATATCGATTATGTTTGTCAACTCTATTTTTTCCAGTAGTATACGGCCCCGTTGCAATTCGCAGGCTCATGGTCGCGATACGGCGACGTTCGTGCAACACGCAATCTTTGGAGGCCGTATGATTTTGTTCCCACGTCGCGTCTGGTTCCGCAACTCGGTCACCCATACGGTCTGTCGCAAATTCGGCATTATTCTTCCAGTTTTTCTTTTGGCGCTGCTCGCCGCCCGCGTCGCTACGGCAGAGGTGCACCCGGTTCCCCTGGATAAGAACGTGGACGCGGCCAAGTGCCTGGAGTGCCACGACGACAAGACCAAAGGCAAGTCCGTTCACTCTGCCATGGCCATGGGCTGCCTGAGCTGCCATGAGGTTCGCGTCAACAAGGATGTGACGCGTGTGAAGTTGATCACCGCCACGCCCTCCGCCGTCTGCCTGACCTGCCATGAAGACAAGAAGGCGGTCAACATCAAGGGGACGATCCATCCGCCGGCGGTTCGCGACTGCCTGACTTGCCACGATCCCCACTCCAGCGATAACAAGAACCAGTTGCTGAAACCGATGACGGGCGACGCCAAGGAAAATCTTTGCCTCAGCTGCCACAAGACGGGGCTGAATGTTCCGGAGAAGGGCAGCCGCCATGCCGCGCTGGACATGGGCTGCGATACCTGCCACTTGACCCACAAGACCGGCGAGGCGCCCACCCAGGAAAACAAATTCCATCTCACCAAGTCTGCGCCGGCCCTTTGCCTGGACTGCCACGATGCCAAGGATGCCGACCTGCAGAAGGCGCATCAGAACCAGCCCTTTGCCACGGCGAACTGCACCCAATGCCACAATCCGCATCAGTCCGACGCTCCCAAGCTGATGCAGAAGTTCCAGCATGTGCCGTTTGAGTCGAGGAGTTGCGATACCTGCCACGCTCCGGCCAAGGACGGAAAAGTCGTCCTGACCATGCCGGATGCGAAGTCGCTTTGCGTGACCTGCCATGACGACAAGGCCAAGCTGATTGATACGGCCAAGGTGCCGCATCCTGGCGCCATGGGCGACTGCACAGATTGCCACGACCCGCACGCCAGCAGCCAGCCCGGCCTGCCCAAGACTGATCCGGTCAGCATCTGCACCGGTTGCCACACGGATATTGGCGACCTCAGCAAGAAGGCATTCCATCACCAGCCGGCCTTTGTGCAGGGTTGCGCCATCTGCCACACGCCGCACGGTGGAGACAACGACCATCTGCTCCGCGTCAAGGGGAACGGGCTTTGCCTGGAGTGCCATGGCCCCGACTCCGCCCCGCAAAGGCAGGAAGCCGAGCATCTGTTCACCATCTTCAACGGGACCGTTCGGCTGCCCGACGACTATTTCGTCAAGAACAAGGTTCCGATTCTGCCGTTGCGCTACGGGCTGGGACATCCGGTGGAGTATCACCCGGTCTCCGACGTGATGGATCCGACTGACCAGAGCAAAGTCAAGACGCCCCTCAGTTGCCTGTCGTGCCATCAACCGCACGCCTCCGCCAAGCCGGATCTGCTCATCAAGGACGAGGCCAACAACGTCCAGTTCTGTGACAACTGCCACAAGAACCGGCTGAACATGTCGCTGACGACTGTGCCTGGAAAGTAACTGGAGATTTCGATGTTTCGTTTCCTCTCAAATTCGACTCGCCCTGGCAGGCTGTTCGTCATGCTGTTGCTGGCTGTCCTTTGCCTGGCTTTGCCACTTTCAGCTTTTGCGGCGAAGAAGAAAAATGCTGCTCCTGCCGCGGCGCCAGAGTTGGGGCCGCGCAAGTTTCCCTTTGACCCCAAGAAGCTGGTGTGGCCGAGCCCACCCAACATCGCCCGCGTCCACTGGCTGGATTATTTCGTCGGCATGAAGATTGACTACGCCGCGCTCTCATCCAAGAACAAGCCCAAGCAAACATGGATGGATCGCCTTGCCGGGGGTCCCACAGCGGGCGAAAGTGTCAATCCCAAGACCTTCCCATACCAGATGATTGGGCCGGTCGGCATTGCCTTCGACTCCAAGGGCCTGGTGTATGTTGCCGACCAGAAGGTTGGGGCTATCTTCATCTACAACACTGAAAATCACGATACCCAGCTTATCCGCAATGGGTATGAAGCTCATTTCGGATGGATCAACGGCTTGGCCATGGACGACGATGACCGGCTGTTTGTAGCCGACGGCAAGCTGCGCCGGGTGCTGGTGTTCAACGCAAAACACGACGTGGAAGGCACCATCAGTGAAGGGATGGCCGACCCCAACGGCTTGGCTATCGATACAACCAACCGGTTCCTCTATGTTGTGGATACCCAGCAGGACCAGGTGCTGGTCTATGACGCGGACACCTTCAAGCTGCTGCGACGCATCGGCACTGGTGGCAAGAACCACTTCCTCACAACGCCCGGAGACTTGGCCGCTCCCCAGGGCGTGGCCCTCGACAAGGACGGAAACGTCTATGTGACCGATACGCTGAATGATCGCGTGGAAATCTACGATGCCGATGGAAACTTCATCAGCGCCTTCGGCAAGAACGGGGATGGTCCCGGATATTTCGCCCGCCCCAAGGGCATCGCAATCGACAGCGATGGACACATTTGGGTGGCGGACCAGGTGCAGGACCGCCTCCAGGTCTTCAATCGCGAGGGCCAGCTGCTCACCTGGATAGGAACCGGCCACGGGGAGTTGCCCGGGCAGTTCAACGTCCTCGTCAACGTCGCAATCGACAAGAAGGATCACGTCTTTACCGCCGAGCAGTACCCCGGCCGTATGCAGATGTTTCAGTATGTGACCGATGCCGATGCCGCGGCGGAGAAGACGAAGCAGGAGGATGCCCGCGCCAAGGCCGCCGAGGAGCGCAACAACAAGGGCGGAGCAGCAGCCACACCGGAAAAGCCTGCTGCGGCAACACCGGACAAGCCTGCCGAGGCCACGCCGGAAAAGGTGCCGGAGACCTCAGCGCCAGCCAATGCACCAGCTCCGAAAACGCCCTAAACCACCCGCCTCACAATCCTGACTAACGGGCATCTCTCCCTGCGCGGCATTGGCCGCGCAGTTTTGCTTTCGGGCAACGGCTGTCTTTGCCGCGTGGGTCTTCACGCCCTCAGCCGCCTGCTTTGGTGCGGTGAAATTGGAATTGTGCGGGCCCGCCCGAAATCTCCACTGCTGGTAAAATTGACGAATACGGGCATTTTTCACCTCTCGTTTGGGGGTAGGGTTGTCGATCATCGGTTTTCCGGCAATGTCGTTGATCACCTCGGTTGCGGGCTTCGTGGCCGTGATGGCCTGGCGCATTCGCGAGGGACGCACCGCCGTCACCGTCCGTAAAATTGTGATTCCTCCGCTGGGCATGGCCACCGGCTTCTGCATGTTCTTTGTGCCCATCTTCCGGGTGCCTTTTCTGTGGGCCCTGGGAGCCTTCCTGGCTGGCGCCATTATCCTCGCCTACCCCATCCTGCGCACCTCGCGGCTCACCCTGCAGGGCGATACAGTCATGATGCGGCGCTCGGGTGCCTTCTTCATCGTGTTGGTGGTGCTGGCTGCCATCCGCATTGCGGCGCGCAGCTACCTGGACTCGGTCATCACAGTCGAGCAGTCCGCAGCTCTTTTCTTTGTGCTGGCCTTCGGCATGATCCTGCGCTGGCGTACTTCCATGCTGCTGGAGTATCGCCAGCTGACCAGCGAGTAACGCCGCACTCAATCGTCTGTCAACCTGTCGCACCGGAGGGGCACGCGCTGGCCACGAGCCGCACCTCCGTGCCGTGAAATACACTCGTAAGCAATGTCGGATAAGCAAACACAGGAGAGCGGCAACCGGCGCAGGACCGGACGGGCCGGCAATGGACTGGTTCGCCTGGGCTTCTGGCTGAGTCTGCCCTGGTTGGCCGTGCTGGTGGTTGCCGCGGCCCGGCTGTTGCCGGCCGATGGACTGGCCCGGGCCGGCCTTCTGGCAGTCCTGGTTGTGCTGGCGCCGCTGCCGGCTGTCTCATGCTGGCTGCGCGAGCGCGGCGGACTGCGGGACCAGACGGAGGCCGCGCGCGAAACCGCCGAACAACTCCGCCTGCAACTGGAAACAGTGCGCTTTCGCACCGGACGTCTTCGTGAAGAGCTGCAGGCGGCCGATCGCCAGGCGCGCCTCTCCCACCAACTCACGCTGCTTGGCCAGTTCACCGCCGGCTTCATGCACGAGTTCAACAATCCTCTGGCCATTGTGGCCGGCCGCATTGAGGTGCTTCTGGACGAGCGCCAGGGGGACCCCGAGTTGTGCGCAGACCTGATGCAGATGCAGAAGGAAACCCTCTACATGAGCCGCATTGCCAGCACCCTGCTGCAGGCTTTGCGCCGGGAGCGTGGCGGCGAGGTCTTTGAACCTGCCAACCCCAGCAAGGCAGTCGCGGATGTGGTGACGGCCCTGCGTCCCCTGGCTGAACAGCAGGGCATCCATGTAGTGGAAGAGATTGGCGACGCGCCCAAGGTGGATGTGCCTGAACACGTCGTTTGCGAAGTGGTGCGGGGCCTGCTGAACAACGCGCTGCAGGCTTTGCAGGGGTTGCCCGGCGCAACCGCTTGGGTGCGCATTGAGCCCTATCGCACCGCGGGGGTGCGCATGGTGATCCGCGTGGAAGACAACGGCCCAGGCGTACCTGTGGCGATTCGTGACCATCTCTTTGAACCCTTCGTATCTCATGGTCCGGGGCGCGAGCGGCTCGGCCTCGGCCTCTTTCTGGCGGCCAGTCTGCTGGATATGTATGATGGCCGAATCCGCTACGAGACGAGCAGCGCAGGCGGGGCCAGTTTTGTGGTGGAGTTGCCCCCGGCCAGATTCAGCCGAGGCCAGCCCTACCACTGGTTTGCCGGAGGATCAAGCGAGTGAGTCGGATTCTGGTCATAGATGACGAGCCGGCACTGGGTGAAAACATCCAGCGGATGCTGCGTGCCCCGGCGATGACGGTGCAGGTCTTCACCGACCCGGTGAAGGGCCTTGCCGAGGCCATCTCCTATCCGCCCGACCTGGTGCTGTTGGATGTGCGCATGCCGGCCATGTCCGGCGAAGAGGTCTTCACCCGCCTGCATCACGCACATGCGTCCCTGCCGATTGTCTTTCTGACCGCCTTTGGCTCCGTGGAGGGCGCCGTGCTGGCCATGCGCAATGGCGCCTTCGATTATCTGCAAAAGCCCTTCAAACGCGAGGAATTGCAACTGGTGGTGCAGCGCGCACTGGCCGTGCGCAAGCTGGAGAAAGAAGTGGCCACGCTCAAGGGCCGACTGGAGTCCGCGGGCGAAACGGAGACCGCGGTGAGCCGCAGCCCTGCCATGACAGACCAGGTGGAGAAGGCCCGGCGAGCGGCAGGCACCGATGCCACTGTCATGCTGCTGGGCGAGAGCGGTACCGGCAAGGAAGTCATCGCGCGCTACATTCACAACCAGAGCCGTCGCAAAGATGGGCCATTTGTCCCCGTGGAGTGCAGTGCCATGCCCGGCTCACTGATCGAGAGCGAGCTTTTCGGCTATGAGCGCGGAGCCTTTACTGGCGCGGAAAAGGCCAAGAAAGGGCTGATTGAGTCGGCCGACGGGGGAACGCTCTTTCTGGACGAAATCGGCGACCTCGGCGTGGAGTTGCAGACCCGGCTCTTTCGCTTTGTGGAGGAGCGCGCCCTGCGCCGACTGGGCGGGCTGACCACGGTAAAAGTGGACTGCCGCATCGTCTGCGCAACCAACCAGGATCTTCCGCACCGAATCAAGCAGGGGCAGTTCCGCGAAGAGCTCTTTTACCGTCTCAGTGTCGTCACGGTCAAGCTGCCTCCCTTGCGTGAGCGGCCGGAAGATATCCAACACCTGGCCAGGTTTTTCCTGGAGAAATTCTCCCGCCGTTACGGCAAATGCGTAGCCGGCTCGCCGCAGTTCTACGAGGCGCTGCTGCGGGAGCGCTGGCGGGGCAATGTACGCCAGCTGAAAAACGTGATGGAGCGGCTCACCGCGCTGCATGAAGAGGGCCTGCTGACCCCGTCGGACTTGAATGAGGGAGACCCGCTGGAGGAAGTGGCAGTCAGCTTATCCACGCTGCCATGGAAAGACGCGCGGGAACGTTACCTGGCGGGTTTTGAGCGCTCGTACGCGCAGGCAGTGCTGGCCCGTTGCGGGGGCAATGTTAGTGCTGCGGCGCGTGAGGCCGGCGTCGACCGAAAGACCCTCTACACCCTCCTTAAGCGCGAAGGCGACGGGCAGCCTGGGGAATTTATTCCACAGGCTGGCGACGAAGCTGGGGAATGACCACCCCAATATCGCGGCAGCAATCAAGATAAATTACTGATTCTATTAGAACTACACTTTGGCGCGTGGATTGCTTTCCTATACGGCAGGAGCCCCGCATATGACCTATAAGAAATTGGGCGCAACCATCGCGTTATTCATCCTCGGCCTGATTGGATTGGCAGCGCCACAATCGGCCAACGCTATCCCGGCTTTTGCCCGGAAGTACGGCGTAAAGTGTTATACCTGCCACACCGTACCGCCGGCGCTGAACAAGAACGGCTACATGTTCAAGCGGCTGGGTTACCGCATGCCCCCGGACGAGATGGATGGCACCAAGGCCGCCCCAAAAATCACGGAGCTGGACAAGGACATCAACATCAGCGCGCAGAGCCTGGTAGCCCTGATTCTGCAGGGCAGCGTCACCAGTGACAAGACGGTTGCTGATACCGGGAATACCACCTCGGCTTCGCCGGTCTCCGCCTGCAATGGCGGCAACAACGGCGCCCAGCAGAGCGCCTCCTGCACCAGTTTCAATCTCGACGAAGCAGCACTGTTTATCACCGGCAATATCCCCAGTACCGGCTTCTCGCTGTTTGGCCACTATGAACTGTATCAGGGTGGCGAGAACGATCTGGAACAGGGTTTTGGCGTGTGGACCGGCGGCCGCGCCAACAACAGCTATTTCGTCAAGGTTGGCGAAATCCACATGCAGGAGGGTGAGGGCACACGCGCCGCGATGTTCTACAACCTGTTCTCTGATCCCGCCTTGACCCTGACCAACGTCGACCCCATCAGCTTCTCGCTGGACCAGCATCCGGTCGGCATCGACGTGGGCTATACGCACGCCACCAACTACTTCAAGAATGTCTTTGCCATCTCCGCAAAAGTGACCAACGGACTGAATGCCGACGGCAGTGAAATTCTCGATAGCTCCACGAAGAACTCAAAGGATGTGTGGGCTGACGCCGATTACTGGTTCGGTCCCGACGGCGGTGTCACGGTGATGATGTACCGCGGCAGTAAGGACCAGATCCAAAACGCCGGCGCTGACAATCAGTTCACCTATCGTCCGACCATGTGGAGGGAAGGCGCCTTTGCCAACTATCTCTTCTTCGACAAGCTCGACCTGCTCGGCGGATACATCCATAGTCACGATGACTGGCAGACCGTGCAGAATGGCCCGATGGGCGCATACACCGCAGACAGCTACCGCGGAGAAGCCGACTACTACGTGAAGACTGGAACCGTTATTATGGCGCGGCTCGACCGCTCCTCCTCATCGGTAACCGGTTCCCCCACGATGCACTCCCGTGCCTTTGGTTTCGGCGCGGAACGCGCCTTGACTTCTCTCGGCAACATTGTGCTTCGCGCCACCTACAACCAGGAGCACGATGGTGATCCTGTGGCGCTGATGGGCACCACCGACAAGCTCTTCCGACTCGATATTCGATACATGTGGTAAGGAGACCGACAATGCACAAGGCAATCCGATTCATCGCAGTAGCAAGCCTGGCGATTCCGCTGATGACCTGGGCGCAGAGCAGCAATGTGACGCTTCCGCAGGACAAGGGACCGGACAAGATCAACGTGGCCAGTTACCCGGCTGACCAGCAGAAGGGCTACAAAACATTCGTAGACAAGTGCTCGAAATGCCACACCATTGCGCGTCCCATCAACACCGCCATGACCAAGCCAGATTGGGAGCGCTATGTGAAGCGGATGATGCACAAGCCGAACTCCGGCATCAGCGACTCCCAGGGCAAGGTCATCTTCGAGTTCCTCGCCTATGACCAGGAAAATCGCAAGGATAAGAATCCCTCAGCCTTCTTCAAATCTCTCAGCGATGAGGAAATTGAGAAGCTGAAGGCGCAGCAGCACTAAGCCACGGTGCGTTGCGAGTGGTCGCGAGGTGTGCGCACGGTTTTCCCCTCCTGGTTCCCGTGCGCACGCCCCGCAGGCTTCTCTCGCCTGCGACGGCTGCTGATGTGTTGTGATGCGGAACACAACGTCACTTGAACTTATTTCGTACGCTCGCCAGCACCATCTCGAACTCTGGAGAAGCCATGCGCTACAAGATTACGGTCCCGGACCAGGAATATTTCGACAAGAATATTCCCTGTCGCACGGCGTGTCCGATTCATACAGAGTGCGGGCGATACGTGCAATCGATCGGAATATCGAAGGACGAGGAAGCCTACCTGCTGGCGCGCGCGCCCAACCCCTTTGCCTACGTTCTTGGGCGCATTTGCGCGCATCCCTGCGAAGACAACTGCCGCCGTGGAAAGATCGACGAACCGATCGCAATCTGCGCGCTGAAGCGCTTCGCAACCGACCGGCACAATCTTGGAACGGGGCATGACCCGGCGCGCAAGAAACTGCCACCACCGGCCAAACGCAACAAGAAGATCGCGGTCATCGGCGCCGGTGTCTGCGGACTTACCTGCGCGCACGATCTGGCCCTGCTTGGGTATACGGTCGAAGTCTTTGAGTCTGCTCCGGTCCCTGGCGGCATGTTGTATCTCGGCATTCCCCAATTCCGTTTGCCGCGCGAAATCATCAAGATGGAAGTGGATAACATTCTGGCCATGGGCGTCACGCTGCACACGCGCGTAACCATCGGCCGCGACATCTCCTTCGCCGATCTGCGCGCCAAGTTTGACGCGGTGCTGCTTTCGACAGGGTTGAACAAGGGTCGCGAACTTAATATACCCGGCGCGCATCTGGCCGGCGTCTACAACGGCATCGACTTCCTCATCAATGTGAATCTTGGATTCGAGATTGAACTGGGCAAACGCGTGGTGGTTGTCGGCGGCGGCAATGTGGCTATCGATGTGGCGCGCGCTGCGGTTCGCCTGGTGCATGAGACGGCTGAATTCGATGGCACGGAAAACGAGGAAGCAGCCATGCAGCCGGCTCTTGATGCGGCCCGCATGGCCATGCGCTCCGGCGCGGACGAAGTGGACCTCGTCAGCCTTGAATCTCGCATCCAGATGCCTGCGTGGAAAGGCGAAGTGGATGAGGCGGAGCATGAAGGCATCGTGGTCGACAACGGCTGGGGACCGAAAGAAATTGTCGGTGAAAACGGCAAGGTCACCGGGCTGAAAGTGCGCCGATGCCTTACGGTCTTTGACGAGAATGGCCGCTTCAACCCAGCCTTCAGCGACGAAGAAAAAATCATTCCCTGCGACAGCGTCATTCTGGCCATCGGCCAGCAGGCAGATCTCTCATTTCTCACCGGTGCGGAAGATGTGCAGGTAACGCCGCGCGGAATCCTCAAGATTGACGAGAACCTGATGACCACCGCACCTGGCGTTTTTGCCGGCGGCGACGTGGCCTTTGGTCCGCGCATTCTTGTGGAGGCTGTAGCCAACGGGCACAAGGCCGCCCGCTCCATACACGTGCACTTGAGCGGCACAACGCGCAAGACGGTGCTCAGCCGCTTCCGCAATATGACGAATTGGGAGATGCCGCGCGGATTCCTGACAACACCACGTCAGACCATGCCCGTGCTGGCCGCAAATCGCCGCATCGGCATTGCCGAGGTGGAGCTGGGCTTTGATGAAGAGCAGGGCAGAGCCGAGGGCCTGCGCTGCTTAAAGTGCCAGGTCAATACCATTTTCGACGGAGCAAAATGCATCCTGTGTGCGGGCTGCGTGGACGTATGTCCAGAGAGTTGTTTGCGGCTTGTGGATCTGGCCCAGGTGCAGGGCGACGCGCGCTACGACACACTCATCCAAAAGCGCTACGGCGTGGGCGCAGAGCAACTGCAGGCGGGCCAGGCCGGCGCCATCATCAAGAACGAAGAGAAGTGCATTCGCTGCGGACTGTGCGCCGCTCGATGCCCCACTGGCGCCATCACCATGGAGTCGCTTGAACAGCAGGAACGCGAAGTATTTGAATAGGGGAGCCACGAATGGATAGACGAACATTTTTTAAAGTGAGCTGGGGGTCAGTCGGCGTGGCCGCGCTTCTTTCGGCAGTCGGCGTAAGCCTGACCGCTGTGGGCCGCTACCTGATGCCAACTGTGTTTTATGAGCCGCCACAGGCCTTCAAAATCGGAACCCCCGGAGACTTCGCTTTTGGTGCGCCGACTTTCCTGGTGGACGAAAAGATTTACGTCTTTCACGATCGCGAACGTGGCTTTGCCGTTGCCAGTGCTGTATGCACACACCTCGGTTGCACAGTGGCGCATTTCCAGAGCGATCAGAAATTTCACTGTCCCTGCCACGGCAGTGTATTTGGCGCCGACGGCAATGTGCAACATGGTCCCGCACCGCGGGCGCTTGACTGGTTTGAAGTAACTTTGGCGCGTGATGGTCAACTGCGCGTGGACAAAAACAAGGTTGTGCCACCCACGTACCGACTGATGGTGTAGCGATGAATATCTTCCGCGAAGTCTATCAATCCATCGTTCGCCGGGATCCGCTTTCCACCGACAAGGGAAAGTCCGAACTGGTCTTTCTCAACGTGTGGCTGCATATCCATCCGGCCAAAGTTAAGAAAGAAAACATGAAGTTCAGGCATTCCTTCTACCTGGGCTTCATCACCTTTTTTCTCTTTCTCATCCTGGTCACCACCGGCATAGCACTCATGTTCTACTACCGGCCCTTTCCGCCACAGTCTTACCAGGACATGAAGGACCTCCAGTTCGTCGTTTTCCTCGGTCCCTTCCTGCGGAACATGCATCGCTGGGCTGCCCACGGCATGGTCGTCTGCGTCTTCCTCCATATGTGCCGGGTTTTCTATACTGGCTCATACAAAAAGCCGCGCCAGTTTAACTGGGTCATCGGCATCTTCCTGCTGTTGCTTACGCTCGGTCTTTCGTTCACCGGCTATCTGCTGCCCTGGGATCAGCTGGCCTACTGGGCCATCACAGTCGGCACCAACATCGGTAGTTACGCTCCGTTCATCGGCGGCACGCTGCGCGAGGTTCTGCTGGGCGGGCACAGCGTAGGTCAGGCGGCGCTGGTGCGCTTTTACGTGCTGCACGTGGCCATCCTGCCATCGCTGATGATTCTTCTTACGATCGTCCACTTCTGGCGTGTACGCAAGGACGGCGGCCTCTCGCGGCCTGTGTGGAAGCTGAAAGCACCTTCAACCGCGGGCTTGGTCACCATCGGCACATCGGCCGATGCACCACTGGTGCCAACGCAGGCTGCCTCCACCACCAAGACGTATGGCTTGATGGAGGTGGTGACCGGCAAGCCCATCTTTGAGCAGGTCACACCGGAAGAAGAAGAAGACACAGTCTTCTCTTACCCCTACGCCTTCGTCCGCGAAGCGGTCACCCTGATGGCCACTGTCACCACCATCATGGCCATGTCGCTGTTTCTCAACGCGCCGCTCGAAGAACTCGCGAATCCAGCCAAGACGCCTAACCCGGCCAAGGCGCCGTGGTACTTCCTTGGCCTGCAGGAACTCGTCAGTCACTCTGCATTGCTGGGTGGTGTTGTCGCGCCTGCGCTGATGGTCATCGCGCTGCTTGTCATTCCGTATATCGATCGCAACCCCAGCCGCCGCCCGCGCGACAGGAAGTGGGCAATTTGGCTGTTCACGGCCTTTGTCGTCGTCAACCTGGTGCTCATCGTGGTAGGAACTTTCTTCCGCGGTCCAGGCTGGGCGCTGGTTCCACCGTGGGTTCATGTTGTGGGGAGGCCTGAGTAATGGAACGCAGACTGCAACAACTTTTCTTTGCACTCAGTGTGCTCGCGCTGCTGTTGATTGTGGCGGCGGCGCACCAGGCCAACACTCCCTCGTGGAAGACCTTCCAGCACAACTATCACGTGCTGGAGGCTCAGGGCGAGCCCAACGAAGTGACCAAGGCGGCCGTGTTGGCCACACCGCCGGAAGTGCACCAGTTCATGCTCACCGGTTTGCAGCGCGTAGACCGCTGCACTACCTGCCACATGGGCGTCGAAGACCCTACCATGAAGAACGCGCCCGAGCCCTTTCGCTATCATGCGAATCTAGGCCCGCATGTGCCCAGCAAGTTCGGCTGCACCATATGCCATGGTGGACAAGGGCTCGCCACCACCACGGAAGACGCCCACGGCAAGGTGGAGTTCTGGGAGAATCCGCTTCTGTCGAAAGACTACATTCGCGCCTCCTGCGGACGTTGCCACAAGGAAGGCGATGTCCCCGGAGTACCGGAGTTGACCGAAGGCCGCCACCTCTTTGAAACGCAGGGATGCCGCGGTTGCCACAAGTTGAATGGCATCGGCGGCACCATCGGCCCCGACCTCACCGGCGAAGGCGCAAGTCATCGTGCACCCGAGTGGCTGGAGACGCACTTCCTGACTCCGAACGCGCTCTCTGCCGGCTCGGCCATGCCCAACTTCCACTTCACCCGCGAGCAGGCAAAGGCGCTCACTTACTACATGCTCTCGCTCACCAGCGAGGACATGGGCAGTTACTACTCCAGCGTGCGTCTCATCCCTGGGCCGGAGTATGGCCGCAAGCTCTTTGCCGAAAAGAACTGCATCACATGTCACAACTTCGGTGGCATCGGCCAGAAGGCCGGCCCAGATCTCGCCGGCGTCACAACGCGTCACTCGCAGGAGTGGCTCGATGAGCAACTCGTCAACCCCGAGCTTGTCTACCCCGGCAGCTCCATGCCCGCCTACGATCTGGAGAGCAACGAGCGCAAGGCTCTCATCTCCTATCTCTCCTCCGCGACGCCTGCTGATGTGCAACAGTTGCTGTCGAACAAGGCCAAGGCTCTGTCGCCACAGGATGTCGCCATTGAAGCTGGCAAGCAGGACTTCGCCCGCTTCGGCTGCGTCGGCTGCCACGGCACCGAGCTGCAGGGTGGCGTGCCCAACCCCAACGCGCAGGGCGGGGAAGTGCCCTCGTTGCTCCACCTCAGCGACGACTACACCAAGGATGAGGTGCTCGCCGTCATCCGCAACGGCCGCGTGCCGCCCATTGACAACGCCAACGGCCCGCCTCCGCCGCTCTACATGCCTGCCTGGAAAAAGGTGCTGAGCGACGAAGACATCAACCGCATCGCGGACTTCCTGTGGTCCAAACAGCAGAAGAAGGATGCCTGGTAGAGCATCGCCTGGCAAACAGATTTCACCACAGGCAGCGATGCCCCGGATTTTCCGGGGCATCGCTGTCTGCGCATTACCGCAGAGTGTCCTCTCGAAATGAAAGCCAAGGAAATCCGCGCCCAGCTGATACCCTATCCATGAAATGCCCGGCTTTGTCCTCGATTTCTACCTCGGCTATCTCGTGCGCTGGCTCATCCTCCTCTGGCGCAAATCGGCCAGCGCCAATTGGCCGACCGTCGCCGGCAGCATTGACCGCTGTAATTTTGATACGCAGACTTTCGGCGGAGATTATGTGGGGGTCCAATACCGATACGAAATGGACTCGGAGCGCTTTCAGGGAGTTCTGAAGAAGCCGTACATCTATCCCAACTATGCCGCGGCTTTTGCGCGCTTTCATCCCGCAGACAGAGAACTCAAAATCCGCGTCAGCCCGCAAAATCCCGCCCAGTCTTTCCCGGTCCTCGACTAGGAGCTTTCGCTGCACTCGATCCAGCCTGCAGAATTGGCCTGTGCACTCAGTTGTGCTATCGTTCCATCAATATCAATTGAGCCTGTCAGCGTGTTCAAATATGATACAAAATGCTCCCATCTCTCTGTGGAATGTATTGGTTGCTGCCGCTCATCACCCCACCTCATCTGTCAGCGACGCGGAAACTCGAGTGGCTTACAGTGACTTGGCCAATGGCTCAATCCTAGGGGGCCGCGCAGAGGAGCTTCGGGGGCGTACGGTAATCGTCAGCACGGCGGGGCAGTTAACCACGGCCCTTACGCTGTTTGAACTGGACGGCTTGGTACGCCGCATTGTGATCTACCCCAACGAGTCAAGGCTGGATCACCTTCCCTTTGTCATCGCCGCAGCGAAGGCGGATGCCATCGTCTCGGATCGGAAAGACCTGGATGCAGGTTCCTGTCCCATTCAACATTTCATGCCGGATGCAAACGCGCTTGTGCCTGGGAATTGCGACCGGAGTGATCCACGGCAAACGGAATGGATCACCTTGACATCCGGTACGATGGGGCCGCCAAAGCTGGTCCTGCACACGCTGTCGAGCCTGACCGGGGCGATCCGTGCCGGCGAAGTTCCGCAGAAGAAGCCTGTTTGGGGCACGCTTTATGACATTCGACGCTTCGGCGGCCTACAGGTATTTCTTCGCGCCGCCCTTTCCGGTGCTTCGCTTGTCCTTTCCGGCTCATCCGAATCTGCAAGGACTTACCTTGCCAGGGCGGGTGCACTCGGAGTGACTCATATCTCGGGAACACCCTCTCAGTGGCGTCGTACGCTGATGAGTGGATCGGCTCATTTGGTCGCGCCTGAATATGTTCGCATGTCCGGAGAAATCGCAGATCAGGGAGTGCTGAATCAACTTCGGTCAGCCTTCCCCCGGGCCGCAATCGTCCACGCCTTCGGTTCGTCTGAGGCTGGCACAGTCTTCGAGGTGAAGGACGGACTCGCCGGATTTCCAGCCAGCCTGCTTGGTAACTCTCCAAATGTTGAGATGAAGGTCGAGAAGCGAACGCTGCGTGTCCGATCAGCCCGGACGGCAACCCGTTATCTGGGCAACGATACGCCGGAGATGAAGGCTGCGGATGGGTTTGTCGATACGGGTGACCTGGTTGAATTGCGCGATGGGCGGTACTACTTCATCGGTCGCCGCGACGGACGCATCAACGTCGGAGGGCTCAAGGTGACCCCCGAGGAAGTTGAGGCGGTCATGAATCGTCACCCGGATGTTCGGATGTCGCAGGTGCGGGCCAGGAAGAATTCGGTCACCGGTGCGGTTGTCGTTGCCGATGTAGTGGTAAACTCGTCACTGCCGCCGGGTAGCGGAGAGGAGCAGACACTCCGGAATGACATTCTAAAGTTCTGTCGCGAATCTCTGCCTTCGCACAAAATCCCGGCTGTTATTCAGTTCGTTTCCACTCTGGCTATTGCTGATTCAGGCAAGATGGCCCGGAGTTGCGCGGAAAGCACTGTGCCTGCTTCTTCGAACCTGTGATTGCGCAGCGAACAATCGTCTGTGATGCCAGTCACTTGTCATCAGGCCCCGAATGGGACATTCTCCTCCTGCAGTTTTTACTGAAAATTCTCCGATAGCCAACTTTCCCCGAGTTGTTTGCCTTCTCTCCCTGGGCCCCCACAACGCTGCTCGTCCGCGCTTCTGTGGTCAGAGCGGTTGACGGATTTATAGAGTTCTCGTTAAGAGGTAGCGGGTTGCTGCAGCGACGCCTCGCGTGAGTCGGGCCGGATGCTCAGGATAACGATGAAGCGAGCCGATTTTCAAACTTCCAATTTCAGCAGGTGAACGGCATCCCTGGACTGTCAGGGCGCGATTGAAAGGACCGAGTATGGGATTCCCGGTGCAGAGGCTCAGAAGACTACGGACAAGCGAAGCGTTACGCGGGCTCGTCCGCGAGAACCATCTATCAGCCAGTAACTTCATCCTTCCCCTTTTTGCGGTTCCCGGCAGAAATATCAAGCGCGAGATAGCGTCACTTCCAGGGAACTACCAGTTGTCCATCGACTGCCTGGTCGAGGAAGCTCTTCAGGCACGCGCGCTTGGCATCCCCGCAGCCCTTTTGTTTGGCGTTCCAGAGACCAGGGATGAGTTGGGGTCCGGTTCCTATGCCGAAGACGGAATCGTTCAGCAAGCCGTCAGAGCGGTGAAGCAGGCTGTGCCTGATCTCGTTGTAATTACGGATGTGTGTGCTTGCGAATACACGTTGAACGGGCACTGCGGAATGATAAAAGACGGCTATCTTGACAATGACTCATCGCTTGAGTTGATCGCAAGAATTGCTCTTTCCCATGCCATGGCTGGCAGTGACATGGTTGCGCCTGCAGCCATGCTCGATGGACAGATCATGGCCATTCGAGAGACGCTGGATTCGCACGGCTTCAACAACCTGCCAATTATGGCTTATTCGGCGAAGTATGCATCAAAGCTCTATGACCCGTTCTTTAAAGAAGGGACACAGTCGGCGGTGACATTTGGAGACAAGAGGACCCATCAAATGGACTTCTCCAACTCCGACGAAGCCATGCGCGAGCTTGCTCTTGATATTGAGGAAGGTGCGGACATCGTGATGGTGAAGCCGGCGCTTTTTTACCTCGATATCGTGTATCGCGCCAAGCAGGAATTTCAAATGCCGCTTGCCGTCTATGACGTGAGCGGAGAATACGCGATGATCGACGCGGCAGCTCGCATGGGACGTCTCGATAGGGATGCGATCATGATTGAGGCGCTCACTTGCATGAAGCGTGCAGGAGCCGATTTAATCATTACCTATTTTGCGAAGCGCGCGGCAGAACTGCTGCAATCCAATGCTTTGCTGGCCCACGCGCATATAGATACCATGACAAGCGAGCCGGAGCTTGCGACTGCCCGATGAAAGATACCTGCTGGGACAACGAGTGCGAACTCTCCGGTGAAGCGCATTCGTTGTCTCAGCAGACACCTTGGGACTCTACAAGTCTTCGCGGATGGATTGAGACGCTGGCTGAGGCCGACCGCCTTGTGCGGGTGAAAGAAGCAACTCGCTGGAGATTCGAAATCGGCAGATGCACACGAGAGAGCAAGACGCCGCTTCTGTTTGAAAATATTGTGGGTTATCCCGGCCAGCGGGTCTTCACAAACGGCCTGCGCGATATTGGCTTGCTCGCCTTGGCCCTCGGCTTGAACCCCGGAATCAGCCGCGAGGATCTCATCGCAGCGGTCAGACAGAGGGTTGCCGATCCAGTTAGTCCCACGCTTGTCGAGAATGGTCCCGTGCTGGAGAACATTCTTCGCGGCAGCGGCATCAACCTTCTCAGATTCCCGATTCCTCATTGGAATGAGAGCGACTGCGGTAGATACCTCGGCACATGGCACATCAACGTAACGAAAGACCCGGAGAATGGCATCCGGAATGTCGGTGTCTATCGAATGCAGCTTCTGGGACCAAGTCAAGCGACGGTAAGTACTTCGCCCGGAAGCCACCTGTCTCAGCAGTTGGCAAAGGCAGAGCGCGAAGGCCGTGCACTTCCAATGGCAGTCGCGATCGGTGTCAACGAACCATTGGTTATGGCCGCAGCTGCTGGCTATCCTTACGGAATGGACGAATATGACTTAGCCGGCGGCCTTCAGCAAAGGGCCGTGGAACTTATCCGCTGCCAGACCGTGGATCTGGAAGTTCCGGCACAATCGGAGATTGTGATTGAGGGGTTCATTCAGCCGCATGTCAGGGTCCAGGACGGCCCGTATTTCGATTACACAGGAACAATCGACACGAATCCCAATGCGTTCCTCTTTGATGTTACCTGCGTGACCTTTCGAAACAATCCAATTTTTCGCGGCACTTCGATCGGGGTTCCAGGTGCGGAAGATCATCAAGTTCTCGCAATTCTTGCCGAGTTGCGGCTCCTGGATTTTCATGGCTCCAGTATTAAGAGGCCTATTCAGGACCTTTTCCTGAAGCAGCGCCTCTTGCGCTGGACCTGCCCGAAATCCTGACCTGGCTGAGAACTGTTGTTCGCCAAAAACACGATTGGGCTTTGACTCCAGAGACAGAGACGCTTGCCCGGAGGGTTGTGGCATCGATGGACCCGATTGGACCCGCGACCAGCAATTCGTCGAAGGTCGGATTACAGGTGATGTTTTGGGGGCTGGAAGTCAGGCCAACGGGTAGCGGGCCGAAGTCCACCGGGGTAGCGCTGTGGGCGCTGCTGGAGGCGCTCCCGACGAAGTAGATGTGGCCCTCGCACTCCACGTCCGCGCCGACCTGATTGCCGAAGCTGCCGTGATATGGCTTTGTCGAGGTGTATCGGCCTGCAGCCAGAATCTCGGTGATGGTTCCGCTGGTGTCCTGACCGTGGGAGAAAGGGCATGAGGCAAGTCACCGAGCTGCGGTAAAGAGGGTGAGGCGCGGGGCGCGCAGGAGCTACGCGATGCGGGCACGATTGCTATCCCCAGAAGGAAGTGCCGTTGGGCGACCAGAGCTGGTGTGGCCTGACGATGCATGAGGTCGCCTGATATGCTCGGGAAAATGTCAAGCAAAGAGACTTCGATGACGCGATATTCAGCCTTTCTTCTTATGGTCTTTGGCGCGATCGGGATGGCGGGTGCACAGACTTCGCTACCGGTGCAAATGGGGGTCGCCCCTGCGGACTTGGTGCTGACGAATGGGAAGATTTATACGGCGGACGCACGGGACTCGGTGACGGAGGCGGTGGCCATCCGCGCGGGCCGCGTGGTGTGGACAGGCTCAAGTGCGGGAGTGAAGGCTCTGGTTGGCGCTCAGACGAGGGTCATCGATCTTGCAGGGCGGTTTGCCATGCCGGGACTGGTGGACGGGCATATGCATCCCCTGGAGGCCGGGCAAAAGCTGCTGAAGTGCAATTTGAATTATGAGCCGCTGACGGTGGCGCAGTTTCAGCGGGGAATCCAAGCGTGCCTGGATGCCACCAAGCCCGATGAACCGGATGGATGGCTACAAGTGGTGGGGTGGTTCCAGCAGGCGATGCTGCCGGAGGGAACGAAGACGAGCCGGGCGACGCTGGATGGCCTGAAGACGCGACGGCCGATCGTGGTGACGGACTCGTTTGGGCATACGGTGCTGGCCAACAGCCGGGCACTGCAGCTGGCGAAGATTACGCAGGAGACAAGGGACCCGGTGGGTGGGGCTGTGGAGCACGATGGGGCGGGCGAGCCGAGTGGGGTGCTGCAGGATGCGGCGAGCGACCCGGTATATGCCCTGCTGCCGAAAGCGACGGCGGCGGAGAATGCGGCGGCGGCGATAGAGGCCCTGCATGCGATGACGCGGCAGGGGATTACGAGCTTTCTGGATGCGGATGCTGAGAGGGAGGATCTGGAGGCATTCACGGCGGCGGGGCTGGCGGGCAAGCTGACGGCGCGGGCGCATTTCGCGATGCATATCGACCCGGCTGAGGCGGAGCATCCCGAGGCGGTTGTGGCGCGGATCGTGGGGTTTCGGAAGGAATTTGACCAGGGCGCACTGACCCCAGTTCCGACGCTAACCGTGCGCAATGCCAAGATGTACATCGATGGGGTGATATCGGGGCCGGCGTATACGGGAGCGATGCTGGAAGCGTACCTGGTGAATGCGGGAACGGCGGATGCGCCGAGGTGGGTTCCTGGGCCGACACGGGGGCCGGAGCTGTATTATGCGCCGGAGAAGCTGGCGGTTTTGCTGGTGGAGCTGGCGAAGAACGGGATTGATCCGCATATGCATGTGGATGGGGACCGGGCGGTGCATGTGGCGCTGGATGCGATTGCGGCGCTGCGGGCGGCGATGCCGGGGGCGGATATTCGGCCAGGGCTGGCGCACTGCGAGATTGTGTCGCCGGCGGATTATGCGCGATTTGGGCAGTTGGGGGCTTTTCCGGTGCTGTCGATGCAGTGGGAGAAGCAGGCGCCGGATACGGTGGAGCAACTGCGGGATGCCATGGGACCGGAGCGAGCGAAGATACTGGAGCCGGCGGGAGTACTGCTGGCGGCCGGGGCGCCGGTGGCCTTTGGCAGCGATTGGCCTGTGGATCGGCTGGACGAGTGGTTTGCGCTGAAGGTGGGGGTGACTCGGCTGAATGCTCCAGAGGCGGGAGCGCAGTATCAGCACCGGCTGGGGACAGACCCTGGGCTGACGGCGACGCAGGCTTTACGGGCGATTACGATTACGGCGGCAAGGGAGTTGCATGCGGATGCAGTGAGCGGATCGCTGGAGGAGGGCAAGTTTGGCGACGTGATTGTGCTGGACCGGGACCCGCTGACGATTGCTCCGGAAGAGATTGCCAAGGTAAAGGTGCTGACCACGTTTGTCGGCGGCAAGATGGTTTGGGAGAGCAATGTGCGGTAGCGGCGGAAGGATGCGTCGGGTCGCGTGGGCGGGGCTGGGCGGAGTAAGCTGGTGAGACCATGAGCCAGAGCAATCAGCCTCCTCGCGTGCAGCTTGTACAGTCCCCGGATTACCGCGACACCTACGCCAACAGCGTGCAGATTCGGGTAAGTGTTTGGGACTTCCACCTTGTTTTCGGCCAGGCCAATTCGGAAGGGCCGGAGCAGTTGAGCATTCTGAACCATCAGGGGATTTTCCTGAGTCCGCAGCAGGCCAAGGCGCTGTGGAATGTGCTGGGGCAGAACCTGGCGCAGTATGAGCAGGCGTTTGGGGAGTTGCAGTTGGAGCCGCGGATACCGGACTTTCCGGCGGGCACAGTGAATTAAGAAGCGCCTGAGGCGATGCCAGAAGAGACGCCAATGCGGAAGAAGCTGCGCGGCCTGCCCTTTGCTGGGGTGGGACGGGGGGCGGAGTTGCCGGTGTGGGTGATTTTCCCGGTGATCTTCGCGGTGCTTTACCTGACCCACTGGAGCCTGCTGCGTTTGCCATACTACTGGGATGAGGCAGGGTATTACATTCCGGCGGCGTGGGATTTTTTTTGCACAGGATCGCTGATACCGAGTTCGACGTTGACGAATGCGCATCCGCCGCTGCCGTCGGTCTATCTGGCGCTGTGGTGGTGGGTTTCCGGGTTTACGCCGGAGGTGACGCGGGAGGCGGTGCTGATCGTGGCCGCTTTCGGGCTGACGGGGGTTTGGCGGTTGAGCCTGCGTCTGACGGGGTCGGCCGCTGTGGCTTTTTGGACGGTACTGCTGACGGGGCTTTACCCGGTGTGGTTTGCGCAGAGTTCGCTGGCGCACGCGGATATTTTTGCGGCGGCGGCTACTCTTTGGGCCCTGGTGTACGCGCTGCCAGAGCCGGTGGCCGGCAAGCCGCGACGGCTGTGGTTGGCGGCGATCTGGTTTTCCGTCGCTGTGCTGGCCAAGGAGACTGCGATTGTGACGCCGCTTCTGCTGGGGATGCTGGAGGTGGCGGGGAGCGTGCGGCAGCCTGCGGAGGCCCGGAGGCGGAGCTGGGCGGCCGCCGGATGGTACTCCGTGTGCGTGGTTCCGCTGGCGGGGTGGTATGCGTATCACCGGGCGAAGACGGGATTTGTGTTTGGGAATCCGGATTTTCTGCGTTACAACGCGACAGAGACGCTGGACCCTATCCGGATTCTGGCGGCGTTTGGGCACCGCTTGTTGCACCTGACGGCGCACATGAACATGTTTGTGCCGGTGCTGTGCGTGGTGGCGGCGCTGATGCTGGAGCCGGTGCTGGAGCGGAACGGGAGCCCGCGAACGATCTTCCGCGATGCGGAGGCGACGCGGGTGGGGCTGACGCGGATTGGGTGGCTGCTGCTGGGCAATGCGGCGGCATTTTCCGTGCTGGGCGGGGCGCTTTTGACGCGGTACCTGCTGCCGATGTTTCCGCTGGTGCTGGTGGTGTGCGTGGCCGTTTTCCGCAGCCGGGTGCGGGCGTGGCCCCTGCTGGCGGGTTTTGCGGGGGTTGCGTTCGTGACAGGGCTGTTTGTGAATCCGCCCTATGGGTTTGCGCCGGAGGACAACCTGACCTATGCGCACGTGATTCGGCTGCATGAGGCAGCGATTGACGAGCTGGTGGCGCATTACCCGGGGGCGACGGTGCTGACGGCATGGCCGGTGGTTGACGAACTGACGAAGCCGGAGTTGGGGTATCTGACGAGGCCGTTTGCGGTCGACAAACTGGAAGACTTTACGCAGGCGCAGATTGAAAAAGCTGCGCAGGACCCAGGAGGGTACTCGACGGCGCTGGTTTTCTCGACCAAAGAGGATCCGCCGGCACTGCCGTTCCACCTGAATACGCCGGCGATGGAAGAGCAGTATTTTGGGCTGCACCACGACATGAGTCCGCGAGCGATTGCCGAGCGGCTGGGCGGCACGATTGTGTGGGAGAAGACCGATGGGCTGGACTGGGCGGCGGTGATTCGATTTCGCCGGTCGTATGATGCGCGGCTGGAGCTGAGCCGCGGCCGGCATCCCTGAGGGGAGAAGAGGCTGGTTTCCGGAGCAGGGCGGTTGATGCGGAGCAGATTTGCGAGCAGCAATCGGGCCTATAATCAGGTTGACGTGACTCGACTGACAACAGCTCGCCTTCGCCCATGTTCCGCAGCGTTTGCTGCTGTGTTTCTGCTTGTTTTCAGCCTGCTGCCGGGCTACAGCCAGGCGAGTCCCGAAGCTAGCCAAGCGGATGACTCGACGCCGGGGCAGGGGCGGATACTGCTGGTGCTGCCGTTTGACAACCTGACGAACCCGACGGCGATTGACGCGGCGACAGTGGGAGCGACCGCGGAAGCGACGGAGCAGACCAACCTGGACTGGATTCGCGAGGCCGTGCCGGAGATTTTGAACAGCCGGTTTACCTCGGCGGGGTATCTGCCGCTGAGCCGGGAGGACCGGCTGTATACGCTGGATCATCTGGGGTTTCCAGAGACATTCCAGCCGAGCCGGGCAACGGAGCTGCGGCTGGCGCAGACGCTGGATGCCAACTCGATTGTGTTTGGGAGCTTTGCGGCGAACGGGACGAAGATCACGTTCAAGGCGCGGATTGTAGATGTGCCGGGGCTGCATCTTTCGAAGGAGATTTTTGTTTCGGGAGAGATTTCGCAGCTGCTGCCGCTGTTGAACTCCCTCGCGTGGCAACTGACGCGGGTGCTGGATCCTGGGTTCAGCGTGGCTGAGGAGACGTTTCGCGCGGCGGGATCGAAGATGCGGTTGGATGCGTTTGAGCAGTATGTTCGCGGCATTACCGAGCGCGACGTGGACGAGCGGCTGCGGCACTTGAAGAAGGCGACTGAGCTTGACCCCCAGTTTACGACGGCGTGGCTGGCGATTGGACGGCTGCAGTTTGCGACGCAGAAGTACGAAGACGCCGCGATTTCGTTTGGCCGGGTGACGCGGGGCGATCCGTCGGAGCTGGAGGCGGGGTTCTACCGCGGGCTGGCGCAGCTTTTCTCGGGCAACTACGGGCACGCGGAGGAGTCATTTGCGGCCGTGGCGCGGGTGCTCCCGCTGCCGGAGGTGGTGAACAACGAGGGTGTGTCGCTGAGCCGGCGGGGGAAAGATGCCGTGGCGCTGTATCGGCAAGCAATTGCGGCGGACCCGAACGATCCGGATTACCACTTCAACCTGGCGGTGAGCCTGAACCGGCAGGGCGCGAAGGCTGAGGCGCTGGCTGAGATGGAGCGATGCCTGAAGCAGCGGGCGACAGACAGCGAAGCGAGAGCATTGGCAGAGGCATGGGGCGGAGCTGACAAGCTTGGACCGGACAAGACGGCCGCCGACGCTGCGGCGATTGAGCCACTGGAGCGGATCAAGCGGTCGTACGACGGGGCGGCCTATCGGCAGGCTGCCTTGATGCTGGAGCAGGTAGAGACTACGCGCCTGGCTGCGTTGCCGGCTGCGCAGCGGGCCGCAAGCCTGAATCGCACGGCGCACGACAACCTGGACCGGGGTTTGCTGCTGGAGGCCGAGCGGGAGTTTCAGGCGGCACTACTGGCTGATGGCAACTCCGCGGAAGCCCATGCTGGGCTGGCGCAGGTGCGTGAACGAGCCGGAGACATGGACGGAGCGCGGACAGAGGCCCATGCAGCGCTGACTGCTCGGCCGACCGCGGAAGCGTACCTGGTGCTGGCGCGGATTGACTTGGCCGCGAGCCATTTGCCGGAAGCGCGCGAGGAGGCCGCCGACGCCGTCCGGCTGGACCAGGGAAATCGCGCCGCACGCGACCTGCGCAAGGCAATTGAAACCCGTATCGAAACTGAGCAGAAATCGCAGGTGAAGCCTGCCGATGCTGCTCCAGGAGCCCCGTCCGACAAGCCTGGGGACAAATCCCCCTCACCTGCCGAGAAGCCGCCCGCATAGAGGAGTTACTCCAATGCCTACGCGCCTCGTTGCTGTTTTGAGCTTCACGATTCTGGCTGTTTCGTGGTTTCTTGCAGTCCCCAGAGCAACGGCCCAAGCGGGCCCGCTGGTGTATCGGCTGACAATCGACGACACGATTCAGCCGGTGACGGCGTGGCGGCTGGAGCGGGCGCTGGCTGAGGCCAACAGGGACAATGCGGCGGCATTACTAATCGACCTGGATACGCCGGGGGGATTGGTGGACTCGACGCGGTCGATGGTCGGAGAGATTCTGTCGTCGCGGGTGCCGGTAATTGTGTACATTGCTCCGGCGGGTGCGCGGGGCGGGTCCGCGGGATTCTTCCTGCTGGAGGCGGCCGATGTTGCGGCGATGGCCCCGGGGACGAATGCAGGAGCTTCGCATCCGGTCCTGGAGGGCAGCACGCCAGACGAGACGATGAAGCAGAAAATGGAAAACGATGCGGCGGCGTTTCTGCGCTCGTACACAACCAAGCGTGGCCGGAATGCGGAGCTGGCCGAGGAAGCGGTGCGTGGATCACGGGCGTTTTCCGCGGATGAGGCGCTGGACGGGCACCTGATTGACCTGACTGCAGCATCGGACGGGGGGCTGCTGGCGGCCGTGGATGGCCGGACGATTGCGCGAATGGATGGGTCGCAGGTGACGCTGCACCTGAGCAATGCGCGGGTGGTGGATCTGCAGCCGACGATTCGCGAGCAGTTGCTGGGATGGCTGGCGAACCCGAACCTGGCGCTGCTGATGCTGGTGGCGGGCGCGCTGCTGATCTATCTTGAGTTCAACACACCGGGGACGATCGTGCCGGGTGCACTGGGCACGGTGATGGTGCTGGTGGCGGTGTTTGCGCTGAACCTGCTGCCGCTGCGCCATACGGCGCTGCTGCTGCTGGCCGCGGCAGTGGTGTTGCTGGTGCTGGAGATCAAGTTTACGACCCACGGAGTGCTGGGGGCGGCGGCGCTTGTGTGCCTGGCATTTGGGACACTGTCCCTGGTGGCTGCGCCGATTCCGGAGCTGGCGGTACATCCGGGTGTGGCGATTGCGCTGAGTCTTACGCTGGGGCTGATCACGCTACTGCTGGTGCGGCTGGCGATTCGGGCGCGGCGGAGGAAGTTTCTGCTGGGCTCGGCGGCCCTGGTGGGCGCGACGGCGAGTAGCATGGAGCCGTTGGGTGCGGAGCAGCCATATGGGCGGATCCTGGTGCAGGGAGAGATATGGGAGGCTCGGGCTAAGGAGCCGATTGCGGCCGATACGCCGGTACGGGTGCTGGCGGAGAAGGGCAACGTGCTGGAAGTGGAGGAGGCTGCGGAGGAAAAGACAGAGCCGGGAGCCTGAGCGGGCGGGATTTTCCACTCTCGTGCGGGGGATTCGGGCGTACAATCCCGATGAGTCACGAAGAGGTGTTTTATGGAATTTATTGGCTTCCCATTTCTCATTGCCGTCATTGTGATTGGGCTTTACCTGCTGAACTGCATCAAGATTCTGCGGGAGTATGACCGGGGCGTGATTTTCCGTCTGGGGCCGGTGCTGCCGCAGCCGAAGGGGCCGGGAATCATCTTTGTCTTCAAACCGATTGACCAGATGGTGCGGGTGAGCCTGCGGCAGACGATCATGGAAGTTCCGCCGCAGGACGTGATTACGCGGGACAATGTGACGATCAAGGTGAATGCGGTGGTGACGCTGCGGGTGATTGATCCTATTCAGGCGGTGGTGCGGGTGGAGAATTACGCCTACCAGACGTCGCAGTTTGCGCAGACGACGCTGCGGTCGGTGCTGGGCGAGGCGGAGTTGGACGAGTTGCTCAGCCACCGGGACAAGTTGAATCTGCGCATCCAGGACATTATGGACAAGCGGACCGAGCCGTTCGGGGTGAAGGTGCTGTCAGTGGAAGTGAAGCAGGTAGATCTGCCGGACCAGATGCAGCGGGCGATGGCCAAGCAGGCTGAGGCGGAGCGGGAGAAGCGGGCAAAGATTATCCATGCGGAGGGCGAGTTAGCCGCGGCGCAGAAGCTTGTGGAGGCCGCGCACCTGCTGGCGACCGAGCCGTTGACGATGCAACTGCGGTACTTGCAGACGCTTACGGAGATTGGCGTGGAGAAGAACACGACGATTGTGTTCCCGCTGCCGGTGGATCTGCTGTCGATGATTAAGGATGGGCTCACGAGTGGTACTCCCAAGGGCACGATAAGCGGGTAAAGTGGAGTAAAGGGCTGGGTTGGATTGAGCGTCGGCAGCCCTGATTTCTGCAAGGAACCCGCATGAGCACGACCTACCGCGAAGAAGAAGAGGAATACGAGCAGGCACCGCAGTCGACGGACGCGGATCTGACGATCAGCGGCACGACGCTGCTGGTGCTGTTCTTTTGCCTGGTGCTGTTGTGCGGGGTGTTTTTCGGGCTGGGGTATACGCTGGGGCGACGTGACCCTGGGGTGAGTAATGCGTTGAGCCCGGCGGCGAGCGCTGCGAGCAGCGGCAACAGCCACGGCAAGCCGGCGCCGACGAGCGAGCCGATTCCGCAGCCGACGACGGTGGCCGCGGGAAGCGGGGCGAACCAGTCCTCGGATGCGGGACAGGGTTCCGTGGCTTCGCAGACTGCGAGCAGCGCGCCGGTGCCGCAGGCGGAGACGCCGACACCGGCGGTTTCGCCGACCGTGCCACAGAGCCAGCCGGCGCAGACAAAGACGACGCAGGCGACAGTTGCTGTTCCGACGGCGGCTCCGGCGCCGATCATGGTGCAGGTAGCGGCGGTAAGCGAGCAGGATACGGCGGATCTGCTGGTGTCTGCGTTGCGCAAGCGGGGCTACTCGGTCGGGATCCGGCACGAGGCTGGAGACAACCTGATGCATGTGCAGGTGGGGCCGTTTACGACGCGGGCCGATGCGAATGCGATGCGGCAGAAGCTCTTGAGCGACGGGTACAACGCGATTGTGCGGTAGTGTTGTCGGCAGGGAGTAACTTACTTATAACTTTCTTCCTCTAGCGTGCCCAGAAACATGGGCTGCTCGCTGGTGTGCCTCGGTGCGCGGGCGGGAAGCGGAGTTTCTATTGGAATGAGTGATTTATGGCAATCTGGCGGGGGGCCCCAAAAATGTCTTTTTGGCCCTTTTTCAATCCACTCTAAAACATAGAGTGGTCGATTTCATTGGGCGTTTGCGGCTAAAAGCGAAGAAAAAGGAAACTAGAGTGATGTTTTTATTTACGTCCTCTTTTCTCTGTTGGCAAAGTAGTTCCGGAAAGCCTGTGGTTGCCGGCGACTCAGGGACTGGGTCGGGTTGGTCTCGATGGGGTTGGCTCTCCATTCGATTGTGCGCGCTTTGGGTTTAATTGCCGGCAAAGTTGGGGAAAGAATTTTGGGGCGGGGGAATTCCATCGTCGAGAATCCAGTCCGCATCGCGGTGTATTTCAAGGCAGTGGGGGCTTGAGAGGGTGGGGAGCAGGGCCGAGAGTTGCCGGAAGCTGTACCGGGGGCTCCCTCAGAGGCTGCTGCGCCATGGAGAACGAATGGCTTGCGTGTGCGGGCTGGAGCCTCAACCCTTCCCCCAAGCCTGTCGCTCCGCAGGACATTGCGCGGTTCGAAGCCGCAGATTCGAGCCGGCCAGGAGGAAGGACTGTGCGCTATCCTTCCATTCAGAAAGAAGACGTTTGGACCATGGACGAGGTGAATTGAGTTGAGCAAGGTTAGGGTGCTACCGGAACTGGGGACGACTTCTCTTGGAGAGGGGCCGCTTTGGGACGGCAATGCGCTGATATATGCCGACCTTGTGGAGGGTCTGATCCATCGGCACAGTTTTGAAAAGGGCACGCACGAGACGATAGCGGTGGGCGAAAACGTAGGTTTTGCGGTCGTGGATTCGCAGGGCGCGGTGGTCGCGGGGGTAGGCCGTGGATCGATATGGCGGCTGCGGTTTGAGACGGGGGAGCAGGAGACGCTGGCGCCTCCCGCGCGGGACTTGGCAGAGAACCTTGCCAACGATGGGAAGTGCGACCGGCGCGGGCGGCTTTGGGCAGGCACGAAGAGCCGGGAGGGAAGCGCGACAGATACAGGGTATCTGGCACGTCTCGATTCCCGGGGCCGTCGGCAGATCGAATGGCTCTATCCGGTCCATATTTCGAACGGCCTCGCATGGAGCCCGGACAACACGAAGCTGTACTACAACGACAGCACGGATGCCATCTGGGTCTTCGATTACGAGATGGAGACGGGCGCAATCGCCAACCGGCGCATCTTTGCCAAACTGGCAGAGGATGGGGCGGTTCCGGACGGCATGACCATCGACAGCGTGGGCGCCCTGTATGTGGCGATGTGGGGCGGCTCGCGGGTTGACGTGTACAGCGATGTTGACGGAGCGGGCGTTCGCACAGGCTCGATCGAGATTCCGACGGCGCTGCAGGTTTCAAGCGTTGCGTTTGGCGGCAGCGATTTGCGGACGCTGTTTGTCACATCGGCCTCAGTCGGAATGACGCCGGCTGATATGGAGCGCTATCCGGATTCAGGCCGGATATTTGCGATCGAGATGGCTGTTGCCGGCCTTCAGGAGACGCGCTTCGACCCCACGCTGTAGAGGATCGCAGACGAACCGGGGGCGCGGAGATGAATGTCGCTCGTGGCGTCAGGAGATAGGCGCAAGGAGGTCAAGAACAGTAGCGCAAGGAAGTGCGCGAGAAAGAGTATCCGAGAGATTCCGCGCGGCGGTGCCCGGAGTGCGCCGTGATACCTGTCTGGTGGCGGGACGAAGCAGGGGCAATGCAGGAGAAAGTGGATCGAACGGCGCGGCTCTGGAGCGGATAACTGCTCTTTTGTCATTCATAATAAGCGGGTTAATCCATCGCAATCCGGGCCGGGGACGGGCGTGGAGGGGGCTCACTGTCATGTACAATCTGGGTATGTTCCCCGCACTTGAGGATGCTTCCCTGTGTCCTGCCGAGAACAAGGTTGACGGACGCTGAATGGTTTCCGGGACGAGGTAGAGGATGGAAGGGCGTGCATCCGGGGAAGAAGCGAAGCTCGATCGCGCAAGCCGTCCGCTGTGTGTTGACCTGGATGGCACCCTTGTCAAGAGCGATACGCTCGTAGATTCTCTGCTGGTGCTGGTGAGGAAGCGACCGACAGCGCTGTTCCAGTTGCCGGGCGCACTGGCGAAGGGCAAGGCCGCGTTCAAGGCGCATGTGACCTCGCATGTGGCGCTGGATGTGGCGCATCTTCCCTACAATGCGCCGCTGCTGGAGTTTCTGAAAGAAGAGCACTCCCTGGGGCGGAAGATATACCTGGTGACGGGCGCAGATGCGCAACTGGCGCGCAGGGTTGCGGGACATCTGGCGCTGTTTGAGGATGTGCTGGCCAGCGATGGCAGCACGAACCTGACCGGAGAGCACAAGCTGGCGGGCGTAAAGGCGCGTTTTGCCGGCGGGTTCGACTATGTGGGAAATGCCATGCCGGATTTGCCGATGCTCTCCGAGTCCCAGGAGGCGATGGTGGCCAATCCCGATGGGCGGCTGAGCCGCAGCCTGAAACGGCGCGGGATAACGGTCGCGCGCAGCTTTCATGACCGTCAGAAGCCGCTGAAGGTGCTGCGCAAGACGCTGCGATTGCACCAGTGGGCCAAGAATGTTCTGATTTTTCTGCCGATGGTGCTGGCCCATACGGTGAGTTTGTGGCGGTTGCAGCAGGCGGTGCTCGGGTTTCTGTATTTTGGGCTGTGCGCGTCGGCGACTTACATTTTGAATGACCTGCTGGATATCGAGGCAGACCGCAGACATCCCAAGAAGCGATTCCGGCCGTTTGCCGGGGCGGATTTGTCGCCGATTGCTGGCGTGGCAATCTCCCTTACGTTTCTTGCCGTGGCGTTGGCGGGGGCCTACCTGCTTTCCCCGGAGTTTCTGCACTGGCTGCTGTTATATCTGGTGCTGACGGTGTCGTACTCGCTGTATCTGAAGCGATTGGCGTCAGTGGATGTGATTCTGCTGGCGGGGTTGTACACGCTGCGGATTCTGGCGGGTGGCGCGGCAACCCAGAGTGCGATTTCGCCCTGGATGGCTGCGTTTTCGATCTTCTTCTTCCTCAGTCTGGCGATGGTCAAGCGCTTCAGCGAGTTGCATAATACTCGCGAGCGCGGACAGATCCCGGCGAATGGCAGAGGATATCGAATCAATGACATAGAGCAGTTGCGCAGCGCCGGAACGGCAAGCGCATATGCCTCGATTGTGGTTTTTTCGCTGTACATCAATGCCAGCGGAGTGACAGATCTGTATCGTCATCCCTCTCGCATGTGGCTGATTACGCCCCTGATGATTTTGTGGGTAAGCCATGTCTGGCTTTTGGCCGGGCGTGGAGAACTGGACGAAGATCCAGTGATATTCGCCCTTACCGATCGCATGAGCCTTTTGATTGGCTTCGCGGCTTTCCTCGTTGTACTTTCCGCGGTTTGACGGGCAGCCCCATGGCATACGGGGGAAGGAGCGCTGGCAGGTTATGCCGAACGCAAAGTCAAGGTTTGAGTCCTGGGGAAGATATCCGCTGATTGAGTCTGAAGTGCATCGCCTGCGCTGGATGTCTGACTTTTCGGCGGAGAAGCTGCCCAGCGGTGATCTGCTTCCCGTGGGCGTGGGCCGCAGTTATGGAGATGTGTGCCTGCTGGACAATGGCACGCTGCTGGCGACCAGCGATCTGGACCGATTGATCGAGTTCAACGCGGAGACAGGTCTGCTGCGTTGTGAGGCTGGGGTGACGCTGGCGCAGATTCTTGACTTTGCCGTGCCGCGCGGATATTTTCTGCCGGTGACCCCGGGTACTAAGTTTGTGACAGTGGGCGGCGCGCTTGCCAACGATATCCACGGAAAGAACCATCACATTGCCGGGACATTCGGCAGTTGGGTCCTGCGTTTTGAACTGATGCGGACGGATGGCACGCGGATGATCTGCAGCCCGACGGAGAATGCGGAGTGGTTTCGGGCGACCATTGGTGGCTTGGGATTGACCGGGCTTATTCTGTGGGCGGAGTTTCAGCTGAAGCCGATTGTGACCAGGCGCATTCGCTATGCGGGCGAGAAGTTTGTGGGCATTGACGAGTTTGTCGAACTCTCACATGCCGCGGCAAAGGTTGAATACAGCGTGGCGTGGATTGATTGCGTGGCGAGTGGGCGCAATTTTGCGCGTGGAATTTTCATGCTGGGCGAGCACGATGACCAGCCTGAGCCCCTGACGGTGAGCAGGAAGGCGTGGCTGAGCTTCCCGGTGAATTTGCCGGAGCTTGCCCTGAACCGGGCGTCGATTGGTCTTTTCAATACGCTGTATTACAACAAGCAGTTTGGCAAGCGGGTGGAGAAGAGGATCGATTACGAGCCGTTCTTCTATCCGCTGGACAGCGTGCAGCACTGGAACCGGATGTATGGGAAAGCGGGGCTGTTGCAGTTCCAGTGCGCGCTTCCTTGGGAAGCGGGGAAGCAGCGCGGGATTACGCGGATTTTGGAAGAGATTACGAAGTCGGGACTGGCGTCGTTTCTTGCGGTGATCAAGGTGTTTGGGGATGTAAGGTCGCCGGGCATGATGACGTTTCCCATGCCGGGAATTACGCTGGCGCTGGACTTTCCGATTCGCCGGCAGACGAGTTTTGCGCTGCTGCAACGGCTGGCGGAAATTACCGTGGAGTACGGCGGCCGCATGTACCCGGCCAAGGACGCACTCATGACGCCACCGCAGTTCCAAGCCTTTTATCCGCAGTGGGAGCAATTTCAGAAGTATATTGACCCTCGGCTTAACTCAGCATTCTGGAAGAGGGTGACGGCCAATGTCTGATCGTGCCAAGACGAGTAACTTGAGGGTCCTGATTCTGGGAGCTACCTCGGCAATGGCGATGGCCACGGCGCGCAGGCTGGCACCACAGGGAGCCACATTCTACCTGGCCGGGCGCGACGCGGAACGTGTTGAGGCTGTGGCTGGCGACCTGCGCGTGCGCAGTGGGGTGGCGGCCTATGGCGAGGCGCTGGACCTGGCCGATACAGCCAGCCATGAGGCGATGCTGCAACGAGCCGTGACGGCGCTGGGTGGCATCGACCTGGCCTTGGTGGCCTATGGCGTTCTTGGCGACCAGGCGGAGGCGGAGGTGAGCTACCGGGCAGCTTCGGTGGTTCTGGAAACCAACTTCAACTCGGTCGTTTCGCTGCTGACGTGGCTGGGCAACTACTTTGAGGCACAGGGCAAGGGCGTGCTGGCGGTGATTTCGTCGGTGGCCGGGGATCGCGGACGAAAGAGCAACTATGTGTACGGCGCATCGAAGGCGGCGTTGAATGTGTTTCTGGACGGGATGCGCGCGAGGCTTGATCGCAAGGGTGTGCACGTGTTGACGATTCGGCCGGGATTTGTATCGTCTCCGATGACCTCGCACTTGCCGAAGAACAAGTTGTTTGCCGAGCCGGATGCCATTGCCGCGGGGATTCTGAAGGCGATTCGAAAGCGTAAGGACATTGTGTATCTGCCACCGATCTGGGGGCTGATCATGTTTATCATTCGCAGTATTCCGCAGCGTTTCTTCAAGAAGACGAATCTGTAATCAGATCACAGGTAACTGCGCAGACAAAAAGCAAGGGGGCATCGTCGATGCCCCCTTTGGGTTTTGCTTGCAACAGTGTCTGCTACGGGATGTAGTAGACCTGGGTTTGGGCGGAGTTGCCGTTGGCGTCCTGTGCCTGCAACTGCCAGTTATAGGTTGTCCCGGTTGTGAGGCTGGGGACCGACGGCGTGTTGCTGGAGTCGCCGGTCGGGTCAGTTCCCCAAACGATATCGGTTACCGTGCTTGGGAAACCGTTCAGGTTGGAGTTGTTGCCTGGAATCTGCCAGATGGTGTTGCCGTTGCTGTCGTTCATATAGAACTGGTAGGTGTAGCTGCTGGCGTTGGCTGGATAGGTCCAGGTGAAGGTTGGCGTGGTGCTGCTGCTGCTGGAGCCAGTGGGCGCCAGGTTGCTGGGCGCGTTGGCGGCGGTGAGAACGGCGGTCACCATGCCGGTAACCGTGCCGGTGCTGCCATCGCTGTAGGTGACAGCGAAGGTATAGCTGTTGCCGACGACAGGCGCGACATTGCCGAGGCTGAAGTTGTACTGGTACTGCGGATTTCCGCAGCTGCTCAGACAGACTCCGATATCGACAGGGATGACAACGTTCGGATTACTGGCTGCTGTGAGCGCAACGGCGACGGGCTGCTTGTTTGCGCCGCGGACGTTGAAGTTGACGCCGTAGCCGGTGCTGGTGCCGTACTGGTTGTTCTGGGTATAGAAACTGGTGGTGACGGAAGCGGTGCTGTTGACGGCCGGCAATGTAACGTTCTGATTGATCAGATTGCCGGTGGGGGTGGTGCTGCTGTTGTTGTTGTCCTCGGTGTTGCTTACATCTCCGGCATCGATCAGGCCATCGTTGTTCTGATCGAGGATGGCGAAGAAGAAGTAGGGTGTGGAAGTGTTGGGCACGTTGAACGAGAAAGCATTGGCCGAGACGTTCGACGGGGTTGAAATCAAGGTTGCGTAAGCCTGACCCGTGCTCTGGTTGAAGAAGCCAACATAGAGCGGGGCGGACGAGTTGACCGTGACGGTGGATGGGATGGTGACGGCACCCGAGATGTTCCAGGTGCTGGCCGAAGCAGCCAAGGCTCCGACGGTGACTGGGGTGGGCGTTGTCTGGCTGCCGTAGTAGGTCCAGGGGGTGTGAATGCCACCTGGCAACTCGCCCCTGGCGCGGAAGTAATAGACGGTTCCATTGCTGAATGAGCCGGTCATGTTCGCGAGCCCGTTATGGAGAATCCCGATGGGAGCCTTCTTGCCGTTTGCGACAAAGGCATAGCTGGATGGGCTGGTGAAGCTGGTTCCCGTACTCCACTGAACGGTGTAACCGCTGACTGTCTCGGTGCCCGTGCTGTCGGTAATTGCGCCATAGTTGATGACGACACCCAAGTTCGTGGGACTGATGGCGCTGAGCTTGGGGCCGGCGGTCGGCGTGACTACAGTGGAGTCGAGCAGAGTGAGGGCAACATTGGTCACATCGGTTGTGCCAACGGTCAGTGTGGTTGTTGGGAAGGAGGGGTCAAGCGAGTTCTCGGCAACATGGCCGAACATATCCATTCCGCCCTGGAAGGTGTAGTTTCCAGGAGGAACACCGCGAAGGGTAAAGGCTCCACCCGCGGTGAGCTGGGCTTCGGTGATGCTGGTTCCGTTGGGGCTGTTGCCGCCGCAGTTGGAGTTGTTGAGTTCGACGTAGACCTCGCCTGTATTGGTGCCGGCGTAGGAGATATTGCCGGAGACGGTCACGCCAAGGGTGGCACTGAAGGTTTCGCCATTGAGGTTGCCATTGCTGACGACCAGGTTGGGAATGGACGCGGGGTAGAAGACGGAGGATGGTCCGCTGATGGACGGCACAACGGAGTAGGTTCCGTTTTGCACGCCGCTGAAGGTGTAGTTTCCGCTGCCGTCAGTGGAGGTTGTCTGGACCACAGTGGAGCCCTGCATGAGCTTCACGGTAAAGGTCGGGTAAGTGGCCAGGTTGCAACTGTTGATGAATATCTGCCCTGTGATCTGAGAACCGGCGCTGTTGATCTGGATGGTGTAGGTGATTGTGCCGAAGGAGTTGCCGAGGCTGTCCGTGACTGAGACATTGGGTATGCTGACGGACTGGATCGCGTTCGGGGTACCCGTGACGGTGAGCTGGTTGAGGCCGTTGACGCTGACGTTGAGATTGTCGGCGAGGGCGACTCCAGCGCCGGAGACCTGTGAGCCGTTGACATACCAGGTATACCCGCTGCCGCTGCCGCCGGAGGCGGAGATGGAAGCCGAGTACGACTGGTTGACTGTGCCCGAGGGCCAGGGGTTGGGGCTGGCGGCTGGGAGGGAAAGCGCGGCGCCAATAGCGAAGCTGTAGGACTGTGTCGCGGTATTGCTGAGCGAGTCAGTTACCTTGGCCGTGAAGCTGACCGTGCCGGTGGAAGCCGGTGTGCCGGAGAGTAAGCCTGCGGTGGACAGGGTGAGGTTAAAGCTGGCGAGGTTATTGGTGCCGGTCGTGGTCCATGTGTAACCGGTACCTGAGCCTCCTGCAGCAGTCAGTGTCTGCGAGTAGGACTTGCCGGAATAGCCGTTGGGTAGGCTGCCGGTGGTGATCGTGAGCGCGTTGGATGCTGTGACGGTGAAGGTAACGGTGGCAGTGTGCGATTGGCTATCCGTCACCGTTGCGGCGAAGGTTGCCGTCCCCGAGGAGAGAGGCGTACCGGAAACCAGGCCGGAAGAGTTGAGCGTTAGATTGATGGCAGCCAGGCTGCTGGTGCCGGCCGAGTTGGTGGCCCAGGAATAGCCGTTTGACCCGCCCGTGGCTGCGAGGCTATGGGAGTAGGCCGCGTTGATGGTGGCTCCGGGCAGGGTTGCTCCCGTAGAGATGGCAAGGGTCGCTTCAATGGTGATGCTCGTGGTGGTGTTGGCAGTGTTTCCAGCCGAGTCCTTTACGGTAATGACGACGTTGGAAACGACGCTCGCGTTGGTGGCGTTGGCCGGTGTGCCGGAGATTTGGCCGGCGGTGGACAGGCTGAGGCCGCTGGGCAGCGTGGACCCAGGTGCGGCAACCCAGCTCCACTGAATGCCCGCGCCAGAGCCGCCGCTGTAGCCCAGGTTGATAGGCGTATAGGGCGTACCTGGGTAGCCGATGGGCAGAGATGGCTGGGTGATGGAGATGCCGGTTCCGATGGTAAGCGAGAAGCTCGCATTTGCCGAGTTGCCGACTGAGTCAGTGGCCTTGATGCTGAAGCTGTAGGAGTTGGCCGTGGTGGGGTTGCCGGTGATGAGGCCGCCCGTGCTTAGGGACAAGCCGGCAGGCAGATTGGAACCTGAGTTCAGCGTCCAGGCGTAGCCGGTGCCAGAGCCGCCGGAAGCGGCCAGCTGCTGCGAGTAGCTGCCGTTGCCGACATAGCCCGCGGGCAGAGTGGTCCCGGTGGTAATGGAGACACCGGCGTTGACGGTGATGGAGAAGCTGCTGGTCTTGGAGCCGCCGACAGAGTCAGTGACCTTGAGGCTGAAGCTGGCGGTGCCGGTGGCGGTTGGAGTGCCGGAGATGGTGCTGCCGGAAAGCGTGAGGCCAGCGGGCAGCGTGGTGCTGTTGGCCAAGGCCCAGCTGTAGCCAGAGCCGGAGCCACCGGTGGCTGCAAGCGATTGCGAGTAGTGGGTTCCGTTGTAGCCTGTCGGCAGAGTCGTCGACGTGCTGATGACCAGCGGAGCATCGACGACCACCGAGAGAGCCTGCGTGGCCGTGGCGCCGAGTGAGTCAGTCACCTTGGCGGAGAAGCTGGCTGTGCCTGCCGTGGTGGGCGTGCCGGATACGACGCCCGCGCTGGACAGGGTGAGGTTGTAGGTGGCGAGGTTACTGGTTCCTGTCGTCGTCCAGGTATAGCCGGTGCCTGAGCCTCCGGCAGCGCCGAGAGTCTGCGAGTAGGCGGTATTGGTGTAGCCGAGAGGCAGCGTGGTGGTGGTGACGGTGAGCGCGTTCGTGGCCGTGACGGTGAAGGTCACCGTTGCGGCGTGCGACTGGCTGTCCGTAACTGTGGCGGCGAAGCTTGCCGTCCCTGCAGAAGTCGGGGTCCCGGAAACCAGGCCGGAGGAGGCAAGGGTGAGATTGATGGCAGCCAGGCTGCTGGTGCCGGCCGAGTTGGTTGTCCAGGAATAGCCGCCCGCGCCGCCCGTGGCCGCGAGGGTCTGGGAGTAGGCCGCGTTGATGGTGGCTCCAGGCAATGTAGCACCGGTGGAGATGGCAACGGAAGCTTCAATGGTGATGCTGGCGTTGGCAGTCGCGGTATTCCCGGCTCCGTCGGTTACCGAAATGACGACGCTGGAGACGGTGCTGGTAGTGCCAGTATTTGATGCCGTGCCGGCGATGATGCCGTTGGTGAAGGTGAGTCCGCCGGGCAACGAAGATCCGCTGGCGGCTGCCCAGCTCCACGTGTATCCAGCGCCCGAGCCGCCGGTTGCGGATACTGTGGTGGAGGGATAGGCCGCGCCGTTGTAACCCATGGGCAGGGTTGGCACAGTGATGGTGATGCCTGCCAGGATGGGCAGGGTGAAGGTTGCGGAGGCGGTGTTGCCGACCGAGTCCGTTGCGGTGATGCCGAAGGTTGGATTGCCGGTAGCCGTGGGTTTGCCGCTCAACACTCCAGCGGAGGTGAGGGACAGGCCGGCTGGCAGTGTCGAACCGCTGCTGAGGGCATAGGTGTATCCCAAGCCGGAGCCGCCTGTTGCGGCCACCGTCTGGGAGTAGTTGCTGCCGACGTAAGCGCTGGGCAAGGTGGTGCCGGTGGTGAAGCTGACGCCTGCGTTGACGGCGATGGCGAAGTTGCCGGTGGCCGTGTTGCCGGCCGAGTCGGTGACCTTGGCGGTGAAGTTGGTAGTCCCGGTGGCGGTTGGCTTGCCGGTGATGGCTCCGCCTGAGGAGAGGCTGAGGCCCGCGGGCAAGGTTGTTCCGCCGGAGAGCGACCAGCTGTATGGGAAGCCGGAACCGCCAGTGGCAGCCAGGGTTTGCGAATAGCTGGAGCCGACGTATCCAGAGGGCAGGGTGGCCGAGGTTACGTTGAGGGCGGGATAGTTGATGGTGATGCTGTCGCCATTCTGCTGGGCAGAGTCGCCGAAGGCATCCGCGGCCGCTACGGAGAAGGTCTTTGTTCCGACGGCGGTAGGCTTGCCGGTGATGGCGCCCGCAGTCGATAAGCTAAGCCCGGCAGGCAGAGAGGAGCCGCTGGCCAGCGAATACGTGAGCGTGCCGGCGCCGCCGGTTGCCGCGACGCTGCCGGTGTACGAGGAGTTGAGGGTGCCTGCAGGCAGGGTAGGCGCGCCAAAGAGAATGGCCGGGGCGGGAGCGATGGTGATGCTCAAGCTAACAGTGGTGGCCGTCAGTGCTGTCGGCGTGCCGGAGTCCGTCACCGTAAAGATCAAATTGTTGTAGGTCCCGGCGCAGGCAGGGGTGGGCGTGCCCGTGAGCGTGGTGCTGGAGCCGGAAGTGACAATCGAGAGGCAACTGGGCAGTGTTCCGCTGGTCAGCTTCCATGTATAGGGGGCTATGCCCCCTGTGGCCACCAGAGACTGGGAGTAGACCGAGCCCACCGAGCCGGGGGAGAGCGCTGCGGTAGTGATGGCCGGCGCCGCGGGGATCGTGATGGTGACCGAGGCGGTCTTGGTGGCATCGGCGACCGAAGTGGCGGTGATGGTAGCCGACTGGGAGGATGCCGTGGGCGCTGGTGCGGTGTAGGTGGCGCCGGATGTCGAAGTATTGGACAGCGCGCCCGCGCCAGTCATGGCCCAAGTCACTCCAGCGGCAGCTTTGTCGTTGGCGACGGTTGCCGTGACGGTAATTTTGTCTGCGCCGTCGACGGTGGAGGAGCTTGCTGTGACAGTGACGCCCAGCGGTTTGGAGGAACTGCCGCCGCAGCCCATAAGACTCATGCCGGTGAAGGTGAATACTAAGCTAAACAGCAGAAAAACAACACTTTGCTTGCGTAGACCACTTACTATACCTTGCATGAACTTTCCTCCAGGTCCCGGGCCGTGCTTTCCCTTTTTGCGGGGTCAGTAATCTAGCTATCCGGTTACCTCTGTCTCGTATACAAAGAACGCGTAATGGCGCGCCGAAACCCGCCAGGAATTCTTGCGCCGAAGAGTACCGCAAAGAATTCGGATAGTCAAACGGACGGGATTCCATCGATATGGGCCAATCAGTTACAGTCGATGGCAACCGGGATGGAAGATTGATAACTGTTCGAGTCAGGGCGGTGGGATGGATTTGGACGAGACAGGCTGGGCACAAGTCAAAGATGCTTTTCAGACGCTCCTGGAAATGGATGCCGCAGGGCGCGCGGTGTACCTGGCCAGCGAATCCGTGCCGGAAGATCTGCGGCGAACGCTGGAGGAACTGCTGCGAGCCAACGAAGAGGCAGGTTCGTTTCTGAACCTGCCGCCGGAACTGTCGCCAGCCGAGGCGCCGATGGCAGTGCGTTCCGCGGCTCAGGGGCGGTTGCCGGATGGATTTCTGCTGGCGCGGCGGTTCCGGGTAAGGAGGTTCCTGGCGAAGGGCGGGATGGGCGAGGTCTATGAGGCCGACGACCTGGAGTTGAAGATGCGGGTGGCGATCAAGACGATCCGCCCTGAGATTGCGGCGTACGCGGGCGTTCTGGAGCGGTTTCGCCGGGAGGTGCAACTGGCGATGCAGGTGACGCATCCGCATGTCTGCCGGGTATTCGATCTGCTTCGAGACTGCGACTCCAGCTTGGGCGAGATCGTTTTTCTGAGCATGGAGTTTCTGGAAGGTCCGACGCTGGGGGCGGTTCTGCGGGAGCAGGGGCGCATGACGACCGAGCGAGCGATGGAGATATTGCTTCAGGTTCTGTCTGGCCTGAAGGCGGCTCACGGGGCCGGGGTGCTGCACCGGGATTTGAAACCGGAGAACATTGTTCTGGAAGCGGGGCGCGACGCAGCAGTGCGGGCGGTGATTACCGACTTTGGCATGGCGTGGAGCGCGAAGTCGAGCGTCGACCTGACGCTGACGGGAAGTGGGCAGGTACTGCTGGGCACACCCGAATATATGTCGCCGGAGCAGATTGAGGGGAAAGAGTTGTCGGCTGCCTCCGATATCTATTCGTTGGGCCTTGTGATGTACCAGATGGTAACGGGGACTCAGGCGTTTGCGTCGGAGACTCCGCTGTATTCGGTGCTGCGCCGGATGACGGAAGCTCCGCTGCCGCCAAGCCGGGTGGAGGCGGAGATTGATCCGCGCTGGGACAGGATTGTCTCGCGGTGCCTGGACCGTGATGTGAAGCGTCGATACGGGTCAGTGGCGGAACTGGAAGCCGCGCTGGTGGAGCGGATGCGACCGGCCCGCGCTGGGGAGGCGCGGTGGTGGCGACAGGTGGCAAACGCGCGGCGGTGGCTCTTCTCCGGACGCGGGGAGACCTTCGCAATTGCCGGTCTGGTGTTGTGTGTGACCGGGATTTGGGCGACAACCTGGCCGCTGCACGGTGGGGTGCCCGCCGGTCACAATCTGACGCTGGTGCTGGCCGATGTGGTGAACACGACAGGCGATGCAATGCTTGACGACACCCTGAATGTGGCGATTGGGGCGAAGCTGCAGCAGTCGCCATTCCTGAGCGTGATGCCGGACGCCAAGGTGCGGGAGCAGTTGCGGTTTATGGGTCTGGCGGATCACGCGCGATTGACGGAAAGCGTGGCGCGCGAGGTATGCGAGCGTGGCCAGGGGCAGGTGGTTGTGCAGGCCTCGATTGCCGGCACGGCGCAGGGCTATCTGCTGGGGATGCGGGCCGAGCAGTGCCAGACGGGGAAGGTGTTGGCGGACGAGAGGATTCCGGTGGACCGCCAGGCCTCTGTGCTGCAGGCGCTGGACCAGGCAACGGACGCGATTCGCCCGAAACTGGGCGAATCGTTGGAGTCGATTCGCAGGTATGATGTGTCGCTGGGAGAGGCGACCACGAATTCTCTGGAGGCGCTGGCGGAGTTTTCCGCGGGCGGCAACTGGAGCAGTCCAGGACCGGCGGCGCTGGCGCATTACCAGCGGGCGATTGCGCTGGACCCAAACTTTGCGCTGGCCTATGCGCGGCTGGGGACAATCTACGGCAACATGGGCGAAACGGAGCGATCGGAGGCTGCGCTGCGCGAGGCCTGGGACCGGCGGGATCGGGTGACGGAGTGGGAGAGGTTCTACATCGATTCGCATTATTACGGATTTGTCACGGGAGAGATTGAGAAGGAGAAGGCGACCTACGAGCAGTGGGCGAGCGTCTATCCGCATGACATGGCGTGGACGATGAACCTGGGCGTGGATTACGGGTTTGCAGGCGAGTTTGACAAGGCGGTGGCGCTGCAAAAACGGGCCAGCGAGGAAGAGCCGGGCAACGCCGCCAGCTATGCCAACCTGGCGCAGTATTACTTGGCGGAAGACAAGCCGGACGAGGCCGGCGCGGTGCTGGACGAGGCACGGAAACTGCACATTGTGGATGTGTCGCTGCAAACGGACCGCTACGATCTGGCCTTCTATCGCGACGATGCGAATGGGATGCAAGCGCTGATGACGAACGTGGCGGAGGATCCGTCGGCTGAGGATGCGCTGTGGTCGCGGCAGGCGGCCACGGAGGACAGCCAGGGCCATCTGGCTGCGGGAGTGGAGGACGCCGAGCGCGCGGCCGAAGTGGCGCGCCGCGGCGGCAACCAAGAGAGCAGCGCGAACTGGCTGGCCGCCGAGGCTGTGCGCCAGGCGGCAATGGACGCGCCGGCAAGCGTCAGCAGGCTGATTGCGCAGGTTGCCGCGATGCCCAAAGCAGCGCGCGGGCGCGATGAACAGGTGATGCTGGCGCAGGCCCTGGTGGAGAGCGGGGAAGCAGCGCGGGCCGCGGCGATAATGACGGAGTTGGAGAGGCGCTATCCGCTGGATACGCTGATTCAGTCGTACTGGGGACCGATTGTGCGGGCGGAAATGGCGCTGGATGCCGGCAAGGCTGCGGAAGCTGTGCGGCTCGCACAGCTGGCCGAGCCATGGGACATGGGCATTTTTTCGCCGGGACAGTGCATGGATGCGGCCTATGTGCGCGGGCGGGCTCTGCTGGCTCAGCGCCAGGGAGCAGAGGCGGCGGTCGAGTTCCGCAGGATTCTCGACCATCGCGGCGTGGTGTTGAGCTGTCCGAACTCCGCGCTGGCGCAACTGGGTCTGTCGCGGGCGCTGGCCACGAGCGGAGACGCGGCGGCCAGCCGTCATGCGTATCAGGATTTGTTCGCGTTGTGGAAGGATGCCCAGCCCCGGCTAAAACCGTTGCAGCAAGCGCGCGTCGAATATGCAGCACTGCATTAGAATTACTTGGTTCCGGTTTTCAGGATCAAGCATGTGCTGGTTGGAGAGTTGCGCTTGGACGCTGACACCACGAAGGTAACCATTCTGCTGGCCCAGTTGTCGCAAGGGGACCGGAGCGTGATTGAACGGCTGATGCCCCTGGTGTATGCGGAGCTGCATCGGCGGGCGGCCAGCATCATGCGGCGGGAGAGGAGCGATCACACGCTGCAGCCGACCGCACTTGTGCACGAAGCCTACCTGAAGCTGGTCCAGCAGCGAGAGCCGAACTTCAAGAACCGCGTCCATTTCTTTGCCATGGCAGCGCACCTGATGCGACGGATATTGGCCGATCATGCGCGGGCGAAGCTGAGCGCGAAGCGCGGTGGCCGGCAGGACACGATTGTCTTCGACGACGCGATCCAGATTCGCTCGGATACGCCGGCTGGACTGGTTGCCGTGGACGAGGCTTTGGCGCAACTGGCATTGCTTGATCCGCGCCAGGAGCAGATTGTGGAGATGCGCTTTTTTGGCGGACTGACGGTGGAAGAAGTTGCCGGCGTGCTGGGCGTCTCCACGCGCACCGTGGAGCGGGAGTGGACCATGGCGCGAGCATGGCTGTACGCACAACTGAAGGAAGCGCACGTCGGCCACTAAGCGAAGCGAGGCGGCAATCGAGGTCGCAAGGAAAACCGCACAATTCCTTGCAGGGAATTGGGCGGTTCTGCGAATGACGCGGGTTGCTTAGAAGTTGAAGCGCGCGCCGAACTGGAACTGGCGTGGCAGGTTGGCGTCCGAGGTGATCTGTCCAAAGCCGGCCATGTTGTCCGCGGTCGGCGAAGGGTTCCAGAAGACGTTGGGGTAGCCGAACTGCACGGAGTTGGTGACGTTGTAGGAGGAGACTTCGAGACGCAACGTGCGCTCGCCGCCAAGCGAGAGATTCTTGTAGAGCGAAACGTCCAGGTCGTGCGCGCCGTCGGTGCGGACGTGGGACAGGAACGCAGGTGCGGTTCCGGCCACGAAGGGGCTGGCGGGCTGGGCGAAGCAGCTGTAGTTGAACCACATCGTCGGCGTATGCGGAGCGCCTTTGGCCGGGTCGCAGATCTGGTCCACGCGCTGGGCGAAGTACAGGTTCTCTGTGCCGTTGGGTGCGGCGATGGGCACGCCCGTGCTCAGGTAGGCGATAGTGTTGATGGTCCATCCGCCGAGAGCTTCATCGGCCGCACCATGCAGGTTGATCCAACGCCCTTTGCCGATAGGCAGATCGTAGGAAGCCTGCCAGTTGAACTGGTACTTCACGTCCTGGGCGCTGATGGAGTGCTCGAGCTTCAGGTTCTGCCAGTCCTGCGGCGCGCCGTTGCCGTGATAGCCGACGAAGCCGAGCGGCGGTGCGCCATCGTCGGTGACGATCTTGCCCCAGGTAAAGGTGGCCAGCGTGGTGAAGTGGCTGGTCATCCGCTTTTCCAGCTTGGTCTGCAGCGAGCTGTACTCCGAGTCGCCGCCGGGGTAGGCATGCACCATGACGCCATTACCTGCGCCGTAGTTGCCGTTGCCAAACTGCGGGAAGGGCTGCAGGGCCATCCATTGAGGAACGGTCGCGGAACCATAATAGGCATTGGTGCTGGGCAAGATGGCTTCCCAGGGGTTGGCCACCATGCAGCTGGGGTCGCCTGTGACACAAAGGCCGGCGCCATACTGCTGGATGGTCTGGAGCGACAACTGGTTCAGATCAACGCCGCCAAGCGGCAGGAAGAGCCCTCGACTGCCCACATACGCGGCGCTCAGAATCGTTTGATGCGGGAACTCGTACTCCAGCCCGAAGTTGAAGTTGTAGGTGGTCATGGTGCGCTGCGAGTGCAGCACGGTATTCAGCGTTCCGCCCAGGTTTGTCTCCGGGCCAAGCGAGGAACCAGTCAACTGCACCACGCCCTCGGGAAAGGGATTGCCGAGCGAGTAGCAGCCGTTGACATCGCCATTGTTCACGCAGTCTGAGCTGCTGTTGAAGATGGTGTTGCCGTCGGCGTTGAACTGGGTCGGATTCCAGTTGGTGACAGTGGAAAATCCGTCGCTGTTCAACGACGGGTTGGCCACCATCTGCGCGCTGGGCCCGTAATAGATGCCGCCGCCGCCGCGAACCACCAGATGAGGAACCGCTTGCCACGCCAGGCTCACGCGCGGGCCCAGATTGCCGAGGTTGGTGGTGAACGGGTCGCGGTTGCCGCCGGAGGCGAATTGCTCGGCGCCGGTGAGCGAAACGCCATTGGAGCTGTAGGCCAGGTTGGGGTTGAAATATTCCAGCCGATTGTGGCGCTCGGTGCGCCCACCGAAGATGTCCCAGCGCAGACCCACGGTCAGCGTAAGCGCGTGGGTTACGTGGAAGACATCCTGGGCGAAGGCTGCGTAATACGGATTGGCCTCGGCGGCGAAGATGTCCTTGGTGAAGTTGTAGGATTCAGCGCCCGGCACCTGGCCCATGCCAAGCAGGAATGCGGCAAAGTCGCTGCCGTCGTCCGCTAGGGCGGTGGAACTGGTGGCCGTGTCGTCAAAGCCGTAGAGGCCGCTGGGCGAAGGCGGCTGGCCGATGTTCATGAACTTCTTCTGGTACTCGATGCCGAGGTCGATCTCGTGCTTGCCCAGAACGTTCGTATAGGTCGCGCTGGCGTCGGAGTTTTCGCTGGCAAACAGGAACGTGTTCCAGTTGGCCGTGCCACCGATCATCGAAGTGAAGTTGCCGAAGGATATGATGGGCAGCGTCTTGTACAACTCCTCCTGCGCCAGGGCCTGGGGAAAGCCCAGCGTGGTGATGTCGAAGCCTGTCTGGCGTGGGTCGCCACCCTGATTCTCATAGTGGCGCGTGAAGGAGTAGCGCAGCTGCAGCATGGAGGTGGGCGTCAGCGTCAGGTCGTCGGCCAGCAGCACATTGCGGCCGTTGGTCACGTTCTGGTAGTAGTTCGCATCCCACATGCTCTTGAAGAAGTTGAAGTTGGAAAAGAAGAGACGATCAAAGGAGAAACGTCCGAAGATGCGCTGCTTTTCACTCTGGTACCAGTCGGTGCGGATGTCGAACTTCTGCGCGTTGTAGGGGTCCAGTCCGGGCAGGTAGTAGTTGCCGATGTGGTAGGGCCCGGTGCCGGCGCTGTTGGGCTCGGGAAACTGCGCGGCAAACTTGAGCGCGATGGCGTTCAGGTTGCCGCTGGGAATTTTGTTGCCGCTGAAAGCCTGCCGCGTGCCATCGGCATTGTCCGGCGCCAGCGGGTTGTAGATGGTGTAGCTGTCGCCAGAAAAGTCCCCGGCACGCTCGGGGTCGGTCGGCACGGTAAAGGTACCGCCACCGTCAAACTGCTTCTGCTGCGTGGCTTCGTAATCGGCAAAGAAGAAAAGCTTCTTGTGCAGAATTGGCCCGCTGAACGAGCCACCCTCCTGATAGCGGTAATAGTCCGGCGCGGAGCTGCCCGGGTTGTTGAGCTTGTTCATGTAATCGTTGGCGGCCATGGCGTTGGGGCGGATGTAGACAAATCCGTCGCCGTGAAACGTGTTGCCGCCGGCCTTGCTGGCCAGGCTGATCACGCCGGCCCCGCCGCTCTCGTACGTCGCCGGTGTGTTCTGGGTCTCCACGCGATACTCATCCACGCCGTCCTCCGGCACCTGGAAGGCGGGAATGATGCTGGCTGCGTTGTTCTCCGCAATGCCCAGCGGGCTGCCGTCAAGCATATAGTAGACCGACCCCTGCAAAGCGCCGTTGATGGTGTAAGTGGACACGTCGGCACCCGGGCGGGAGTTGAAGATGGCGCCAGTATCGGACGAGTTGGGCGTGCCGTTGGCCGGGTTCACGCCGGCGCTCAACTGAACCAGCTGGAAGACGTCGCGCGTGAGCAGCGGAACGCGGTCGATGACGTCAGAGGAGATGAGCTGGCCGACGGTGGAGTTGCTGGTTTCGGCCAGGTCGGTGGATGTGGTAACGGTGACCACTTCATTGACTGCGCCGACACGTAGGGCGATGTTGACGGCGCTGACCTGGTCGACGCTCACGGTCACATTGCCCTGCGCCACGGTCTCAAAGCCGTCGTGGCTGGCGGTGACGGTGTAGGCACCCGGTGTGAGCGAGACAAAGGAGTAAATGCCGGCGGCACTGGAGACAGTCGACTGGGAGATGCCGGTTGAGTGGCTGAGGACGACGACCTTTGCCCCGGGGATGATGGCTCCTGTGGGGTCCGTGACAGTGCCGTTGATGCCGCCGCGGCCGGCCTGGGCAAATGCCTGGGCTGACAAGGCGATATACAGCAGAAGAAGGAAGGCGATCCGACAACAGCGCGGGAGCTGGGGCAGGTTGGTGGTCATGGCGTCCCTCAAAAAAGTGCAATTCAAACGTTTGAACTTCTTGGATTGTTACTGTAGGATGATTGCCAATGCCTGTCAAGAAAAATTCAATGGGCACCTGGGACAGGCAAAAACATTCATTCGCGGAGGTGCCCAAAGACCGTGTAAAGTCTATTTTTGCATCGGATTCAGCTTTACGGAAGACTCAGACCCCGGCGAGCTCGTGCCGGAAAATTGAAATGGAACCCCATGGAAGCGAACTGGAGGCAGGGAAGTGCCGCAACGAAAGTCTGGCCATGTGACGCTGCTCGATATCGCCCGCGCCTGCGGGTATTCCGTCTCGACGGTCTCCATCGTGCTCAGCGAGGCTCCGCTCTCGCAGAATGTGGCTGCCACCACGCGCGAGGCCATCCGCGCCATGGCCAGCCAACTCGGCTACCATCCCGATGCCTACGCTCGCTCCCTGCGCCGCCGTCGCAGCCAGACCATCGGCGTGCTGGCCTACGACCTCTCAGATCCCTTCTGCATTCCCATCATGCGCGGCATCCAGACAGCTCTGCAGCCCGACGGATACCTTCCCCTCCTGATGGATGCACAGACGCAGCGCAAGCTGTTTGACAGCTATCTGAAGATGGTCCTGGAGCGCCGCGCCGAGGGGGTCATCGTCATTGCCAGCTGGATTTTTGAAGAAGCCAACCTCCTCGCCGATATGGAAAAGAACCACGTCCCGATTGTGATTGTCGGCCGTGACCTGACCAGCCGCGGCATTCACTCCGTAGCGGTGGACAATGAGGCCGGCGGTGCCCTGGCCATGCATCACCTGCTGGAGTTGGGACATCGGCAAATTGCCGTCATCCGCGGCCCGGTGGAGATGTTCGACAGCGAACCACGCTTTGCCGGGGCGCAGCGTGTGGCCGCGGAGGCAGGGGTTCCATTGGATGCGCGACTTGTTTTCGAACTGCCGGATCTTGTGGACCCAACTTCAGGCTTTGAGGGCGGCGTGAAACTGACGCGGCAAATGCTCGCCACCGGCTTGCCCTTTACCGCCGTGCTCGCTTTTGATGACCTGACCGCACTCGGCGTTGTGCGCGGATTGACAGAGGACGGAATACGCGTTCCGCAAGACTGCACGGTGACCGGCTTTGACGATGTGTTGCCGGCAGCGGTTTCCACGCCCGGCATGACGACGATTCGCCAACCGCTTGCGGAGATGGGCGCGGTGGCTGCGCGCTGGGTTCTGGAAGCGATTGAGTCTGGCGATGCGGCTGGGCATGGGACAACACGGTTGCACAATGCAAGGCCGGAGTTGGTGGTGCGGGGCTCATCGGCGCCTGTTGCTGGCGACGGTTAGCCGAGAGGGTAGAGAGCTTGAAAAAGCTTGACAGGGCAGGGGGAGCGGTAGATAGTCTCGATATTCAAACGATTGAAACGATGCTTTTCCTCGTATCGAGCCGCGCTCTTCACCCCAGTTCTGCAGCGAATGAACCCAGCAGTAAACCTGCCGGCGCTGGCGCTGGCAAACGAATCCTGGAGGCTGTTGTTCTCATGAAGCCATGGTCGATGTTCACAATCTTCGCAGCAGGTGCACTGTCCATCGCCGTCCACGCGGCAACCGTCACTCCGCTTCATGACGACTGGCGGCTGCAGTCCGCGTGCAAGCTCGACGCAACTGGCGAAGCGATTTCGACAGGCGCATACTCCGCGGATGGATGGCTCAAAATTCAGGTTCCCAGCACGGTCGTCGCAGCGCAGGCACGCGCTGGCCAAATCCCGGATCCCTACTACGGCACAAACCTTCGTCAGCTACCCGGCGTAAGCTACCCGATCGGGCATAACTTCGCCAACCTGCCCATGCCGGCAGATAGCCCGTACCGCTGCGGCTGGTGGTTCCGCAGGACATTCTCCGTGCCCGCCGCCACTGCCGGCCAGCGCACATGGCTGCACTTCGGCGGCATCAACTATCGCGGAGAAATCTGGCTCAACGGCCAGCGCATCGCCGACTCCAAGTCCGTTGCCGGAGCCTACCGCACCTACGACTTTGACATCACGGCGAGCCTGAAGCCGGGCGCGGAAAACGTGCTCGCGGTGGAGACTTTTGCGCCTACCGAAAAGGACCTGGGCATCAACTGGGTCGACTGGAATCCCTGCCCGCCAGACAAGGATATGGGCCTGTGGGGCGCGGTCGATCTGGTCACCACCGGCGCGGTCACCGTGCGCTCTCCATTGGCCGTGACGCACTTCGCCGAGGACACGCTCTCCCTCGCCGACGTGACTGTGTACGCGGAGTTGCACAACGCGCTGGACCACGCGGTGAAGGGCGTTGTTTCCGGCTCCGCGGCAGGCGCGCACTTTGAAGAACCAGTGGAGTTGGCGGCGAACGAAGATCGAACGGTCGTCTTTACACCGGAAAAATTTCCCGCACTCCATCTGCGCAATCCAAAGCTTTGGTGGCCTGAGCAGATGGGCCAGCCGCACCTGGAGCAACTCACCGTTGCCTTCCATGCGCAGGGTGAACTCTCCGATGAAAAGACTGTCCCCTTCGGCGTGCGCGAAATCACTTCAGAACTCACCGCCAACGGCAGCCGTCTCTTCCGCGTGAACAGCAAACCAATCCTGATTCGCGGCGCAGGCTGGTCGCAGGACATGCTGCTGCGCGCCGATAACGACAAGCTGAAAAACGAGTTTCACCTGGTGCGCGCCATGCACCTGAACACCATTCGACTCGAAGGCAAAATGGAGAGCGAAGAGTTCTTCCGCCTGGCCGATGAACAGGGCATTCTGGTCATGCTCGGTTGGTGCTGCTGCGACCACTGGGAGCACTGGAAAGACTGGACCGCTGACGATCTGACCATCGCCACGGAATCCCTGCGCGCGCAGTTGCTGCGCCTGCGTCATCACGCCAGTCTGCTCGTGTGGCTCAACGGCAGTGACAACGCGCCGCCGGCGGATGTGGAGCGTGCCTATCTCAACCTGGAAGCCGATCTTCATTGGCCCAACCCGGTATTGGCCGCGGCTTCGCAGGCGACGACACCAGGAGGTGGCGAAGACGGCGTGAAGATGACCGGCCCTTACGACTATGTCGCGCCAAGCTACTGGTATAGGGATAAGCTGAATGGCGGCGCCTGGGGATTCAACACCGAGACCAGCCCCGGCCCCGCCATTGCTTCGCGCGCCAGCCGCGCCAAATTCCTGCCGGATCCAGATGCGTGGCCGCCTACTGCGAACTGGGCACTGCACAACGGTGGCGGCGAGTTTGTGAAGCTCACTGTATTTGAAGAAGCCATGGCAGCCGCATACGCCAAGCCGCAGTCTGCCGCCGACTATGATCGCATAGCCGCTACCATGGAGTACGACTCGGAGCGCGCCATGTACGAAGCCTACAGCAAGAACAAGTACGACTCCACCGGAGTCGTGCAGTGGATGCTGAACAATGCATGGCCATCGATGATCTGGCATTTGTACGACTACTATCTTGATGCCGGCGCGGGATACTTTGCCACGCGCAAGGCCTGCGAGCCGCTGCACATCCAGTACTCCTACGATGACCGATCCATTGTCGTGGTGAACAGCACCTACCAGCCTGCCAAGGGACTGAAGGCCACCGTCCATGTGCACAATCGCGACTGGAAGGAAGTCTTCACGCAGACGGCTTCACTCGACTCCGCACTCGACAGCGCGCAGCGCGTAACTATCATTCCGGAGTCCCTGTATACGGGAGCGGATCGCCTCTTCTTCATCGATCTCACACTGACCGATGCGAGTGGAAAAACAGTCAGCCGCAACTTCTACTGGGTGCCCGGAACGCTGACCACATTCGACTGGACTCACACCGACTACACGCACACACCGGCTGCGCGTCATGAGGATCTGACGGCTCTTGCAACGTTGCCCAAAGCTGCCGTGACTGCGACCGCAGCGATGGAATCCGTCGATGGCAAACGCGTCATCGCAGTGCATCTCGCCAACTCCAACGATGCGCTGGCGTTCCAGCTGCATGCCGCGGTTCGCTCGGCAGAGGGCGAGCTGATTGCGCCCGTCTTCTGGTCGGACAACTGGCTGGAACTTGTCCCCGGCGAGTCCACGACATTGACCGCGGAGATTCCTGACGACGCCCGCGATCCGGTAGTCGAGCTGGATGGTTGGAACATCGCGCCGACGAAGTTGCAACCCATCGCCGTAGCACACTAAAGGAGAGAGATGGCTGCCGAGTCGACTGCGTCATCGCCGGGGATTGGGCTCAAGCGAAGTTTGCGTTTCTGGGACCTCGTGCTCTACGGCATCATCCTGATTCAGCCAACGGCCCCCATGCCGAGCTTTGGCGTCATCTATCAGGAGGCGCGCGGCCATGTTGTCACCGCCATTCTGCTGGCCATGGTGGCCATGCTTCTTACGTCCATCAGCTACGGGCGCATGGCCAGGGCCTATCCGCACGGTGGCTCCGCATTTCTTTACGTCGGCAAGGAAATTCATCCTAGCGCCGGCTACATGACCGGCTGGTGCCTGGTGATGGATTACATTCTCAATCCGCTGATCTGCACTATCTGGTGCAGCCGCGCGACCATGAACTTTCTGCCGCATGTGCCGTATGTCGTCTTCGCCGTCTTCTTCGCGGCCTTCTTCACCGCGCTCAATCTCAACGGCGTGGAGACATCGGCGCGCATCAACCAGGGCATGGCCGCGGCACTGGGCCTCGTACTTCTGCTTGTATTCGTCACGGCAGCCAACTGGATACTTCATCTCGTTCATCCCACCACGGCACTCTTTCTAGATCCGTTCTACGATCGCGCCACATTCAACATGGGCGGCCTGTTGCGCGGCACCTCGATTGCCGTACTCACCTATATCGGGTTCGATGGAATCTCCACGCTCACCGACGAAGCAAAGGATCCCGCGCGCAGTGTGCCACGCGCCATCGTACTGACCTGCTTCATCACCGGCGTGCTGGCCAGCATCGAAGTCTACGTCGCCCAGCTTGTCTGGCCGCGCGGACTCGCATTTCCTGATGTGGATACCGCATATGTGTATGTCTCCGGGCGCATGGGCGGACCCATACTCTTTCTCATCGTCAACGCGTCGCTGCTGCTTGCCACCATCGGCTCGGGCATGGCCTCGCAGTTGGGCGCGGCGCGATTGCTGTACGCCATGGGGCAGGACGGAGCACTGCCGCGGCGATTCTTCGGCTCGGTGGATCCGAAGAATCAGATCCCGCGCAACAACGTCCTGCTGATCGGCGCCATCTGCCTCGCCGGCGCACTCGTCTTCAGCTATCAACTCGGCACGGAGCTGCTCAATTACGGCGCGCTGCTGGCCTTCATGGGCGTCAACATTTCTTCCATGGTGCGCGGCTGGCGGCATGGCCGCTACTCGCAGTGGCTGCCCATGCTGCTTTCGTTTGGCGGCTTCGTTACGTGCCTGTTCCTGTGGATCAACCTGGGCACACTGGCGCGCATTGCAGGTACCGGCTGGGCGCTCATTGGCATCCTGCTGTGGATTGTGCGACGCCGCTACACCCATCTGCCAGCGGAAGGTATGTAGTAGATTCCCGAAGGCAATCCTTCGCTTCCATCGCACCGGGCAAACGGATATAGTGTTCTGTCGAGGTGACTGTGAGCCGCTCCGTTCCCTGTGTGATTGCCCTTGCCTTTGCCATGGTTGTTTTGCCCGCAGCACATGCGCAGGATGTGCAGAACAGTCCTCTGGGCGAGGTGATTCCCGGCCCTGCCTGCGGCGGTGTCCCCGAGTGGAATGGAAGCAAGCCGCGCACCTGCCTCCCACAGGAGTTCGCTGCCTGGTTGGCCGATGTGCGGCACTGGCGCGAAGAGCGTAGAGTCCGTGTGGGCTACGATACTGAAACCTCGGTTGCCTATAGCCTGCCGCAGCTCACCTGGACGCAATCCAGCTTTGTGCAGCCGCAGATGATGGTGCATGAGCGAACCTTTTATGATCCCGCGACCCGGCGTTACACCGTGGACAGATACCTCGCGGATCTGGAGGCGCGCTACGGAGGCATCGACAGCGTCCTCATCTGGCACACGTATCCCAACATCGGCATCGACGATCGCAATCAATTTGATTTGCTTGCGGATCTTCCCGGCGGCCTGCCCGCAGTCAAGGCGATGGTGGACGACTTCCATCGGCATGGAGTCAAGGTTCTGTTTCCCGTGATGGTGTGGGACCAGGGAACACGCGAACCGACCGCTCCATTCTGGCAGACGCTGGACAAGGAGTTGGCCGCGGTTGGAGCAGACGGCATCAATGGCGACACGCTCGATGGCATTCCCGCTGCAGCTGCCGCCAGTGCGGAGGCTCTGCATCATCCGCTCGCTTTGGAGCCTGAAGTGGGGCTTGCCTCCGATGAGGCCGTCGCCTGGAACAGCATGAGTTGGGGCTACTGGCATTACGACTTTGTGCCATCGATCAGCCGTTACAAATGGCTGGACACCCGTCACATGGTGAACGTGTGCAACCGCTGGGCGCACGATCATGTGGATGATCTGCAGCACGCCTTCTTCAACGGCACCGGATTTGAAAGCTGGGAGAATATCTGGGGCATCTGGAACCAGATGACACCGCGCGATGCCGAGTCTCTGCGCCGCATTTCGCTGATAGAGCGCGCCTTTGCGCAGCAGTTGACCACGCCGGCTTGGGAGCCGCACACGCCCACGCGCTTCCAGGGCGTTTTCGCAAGCAAGTGGCCCAATGCAAAGCAAACGCTGTGGACGCTTGTGAATCGTAACGCCTATGCGGTTGCCGGAGGCCAACTGCGGATTCCGACGGTGGCCGGCGCGCATTACTTCGACCTCTGGAATGGCGTGGAGCTGCATCCGATCGTGGAAGAGGGCCACACTACGCTAGAGTTTCCAATCGAAGCGAATGGCTTTGGCGCCGTGCTTGAGACCGCGTCGCTGGCGCCTGAGACGGCGAGGCTGATGGAGACAATGAAGCAGTTGGCTGCTCATCCACTGCAGACCTACAGCTCGCAGTGGAAGACATTGGCGCAGTCGATCGTTGAGATTCCGGACACGGCTCCTGCACTGAAGACACCTGACCGCATGGTGCTGGTGCCCGCAGGCGAATTGTCCTTTCGCGTGAATGGCATTGAGATTGAAGGCATGGATGATGAAGGCGTGGATGTGCAGTATCCATGGGAGCCGTCTGCGCGCCGTTATCACGAGCACCGCATGCCCATGCGTGCCTTCTGGATAGACAAGTATCCAGTGACCAATGAAGAGTTCAAGCGCTTTCTGGACGCGACGCATTATCAGCCTGCGGACGCGCACAACTTTCTCCGCGACTGGCACAATGGGGCTTATCCCGATGGCTGGGCCAACAAGCCTGTTACCTGGGTAGGCATCGAGGATGCGCGCGCCTATGCCGCATGGGCAGGCAAGCGCCTTCCGCATGAATGGGAGTGGCAATACGCGGCGCAGGGAGACGACGGCAGACGCTACCCATGGGGCCTCGGCGGCCAGACCACTTCGAACACAGTGCCGCAGCCCACTACGACATCGGTGACGGATGCCTTCGGGCCAGTGATACAGTTTGACCAGTTCGGCCAGCCCACTGCTGCGCCAGCGTATGAAGCAACACGGCGCACCCCAACACCCGATCGCGCTCGCCATATGCAACCGCCCAGCGATGTCAACTCGCACCCGGCCGGTGAGAGTCCGTTTGGCGTGATGGACATGGTGGGAAACGTATGGCAGTGGACCGACGAATATCGCGATGAACACACGCGCTTCGCCATTCTGCGCGGAGGCAGCCACTACCAGCCGCAGGGCTCACGATGGTATTTTCCGCAGGCCTATGAATTGAGCCAGCACGGCAAATATCTACTGATGGCCCCCAGCCTCGATCGCAGCGGAGCCGTGGGCTTCCGCTGCATCAAGGATGTGGGCGACAGCACGCAAAGCCGCTAATTCAAGCCTGCGGCATTGCTGTTCGTCATACCCGGAAGCCGCTGTTCATGCGCCCTTCATCACTTCTGCTTCGGCCTGCAACCAGTCATGCGTGTCCATGCCGTGAGATCCGCCGCGGCGCGTGTATATCTCATAAGCGCGCTGACGGATCAACTCCTGCAGGTTCTCAGCCGGCTTGGCAGCAGCTGTCTTCGCAGATTTCGGCGCCACAACCTTTGCGGTCACCTTCGGTGGTGCAGCAGCTTCCTTCTTTGGCGCGACCGCTTTCTTGGCTGGCGCAGTCTTCTTGGAGGCTACTTTAGCGCTCTTCGTCGGTGCGGCCGCCTTGGGTTCGGCAGCAATTGTTTTCGCAGCTTTCACAGTCTTGGTATCAGTCTTTTTGTTTGGCACTAAGGCTGTTACTCCGTTGATGCATATTTCCTGCAGAACCAACACTTTCCTTGTATCTGATTCTGAAGGATTGCCTACAGTATAGACCTAAATTGAAATTTGTCATCTCAGTGGATGAAATTTGCAAGTATCTTGGAGCTACTGTAAACAGTGGTCAGTCCCAACGATTTGCACGTGCGATATCAAATGTGAATATCTGGTTGTACCCGTGTTTCCTTGTAATAAAGCGTTTAAGAAAGTGATAGTTCTGCTACTGGCTGCAACAAGGAATACGTATTCTTTGTTGCGGGAAACGGTGATTGGAAACTTGCAAAAAAGTATGAATCAAACCGGATGAGGTTTCGCAGTGCTGGAACATTCAATGACCGGTTCGAGTGAAAAGGCAAGTCAGCGCTGGTTGGTGATTCTCTGCTTTTTGATCGCTTCGGTGTGCGGCTCACGACCTAATAGAACAGTTGCATGTACGTGGTGAAGCGTTGGCTTGGTCATTTGTTCTGTTGAATCTGTTTTGAATGTCAGTAGCGCGGTACGGTTGTTCCTCTGCGTCACAGTTGCTCCGTCAACGGAAGAAACAGACCACGCTGTATGCAACGAAACGCTTGACGATTCGTCGTTTATAACGTCCGCTTCCAGCGTCAGACGATCCCCGTCCAAGTGTGCGGAAGTGAGGCGCAATCCCTTGCTGGCATTGCCCAGCAACGGCTCGGCTGGCGGCGCGCTCACACAGACTCCGCCTCGCCAGTTAATGCTGATTGTTGTCTCGCCTTGAGCGACAGGATGGGCAATGTGGGCCGTTGTTTCTTCGCTAATCCCAGCAAGCTGAGCCTTTGCCAATCTTCCATTGACATGCGCGGAAACCAGTTGTGCGCCAAGCGGAATCTGCGGAGAAAAGTCCAGATCAAACGCAGTGCCCACGTTCTGTATGTGCAAGGTAAGCGCGTCGTCAGCTTGCTCCAGACTGAGCGTCGCCCTGCTGTGGCTCAGGCGTACATTGCTCACGGAGACATCTTTCCATGCACACGGAAGATGTGGCTGAAAAGTGACGCGATTTGCAATGCCATCCACGTCGAGTCCCAGCAATCCATGCACAGTGGCGGTGACAAATCCCGCGGATGACCACGTCTGTTCCGGCACCGACTCCTCCTGCGGGTGATAGGTTGCGCCGGACATTACTTCGTCCATGTGTCCCGGTGCATCCACGTCGAGCCACGGCAACAGCGTCTGCCACACGCTCATCGCCTGCAGCGGCCGATGCGCTTGCCAGAAGTCCTCAGCCACGGCAGATGTGCCCACAGCCCATACGCTGCCTTTCGCATACGACTCCGCATCATAGCCGGGTGAGCCTGCTTCGACGCTGCGTGTGCCCCAATCCGTCTGGAAGGCTGATCCCGCCAGTCGTTCGAGCACCGCGGTCGCTTGTTCATCGGAGAACAGATGCATTGTCAACGCAGACGTTGGTCCGCTACGCCGCTCGCGCGCAGACTCGCCAGCTGCGGTGAATCCGCTGATCCAAAAATGATTCTTCGCGTCCCAGTAATGGCCGCCGATTCCTTTGCGCGCACGATTGCCTGCGGCCGCAGCCTCCACAGCGTCATCCTCATGACCCACGATGCGCGCCAGCGCTGCAAATCCCTCGCTCGCATCCACCCAACTGGTGGAGAGGCCAAGATCGTCGGCGATGCGATCCTGTTCGTCGCCGCCTTCCTTGTCGTTGGGAATCTTCGGCAGTCCGCTCGCTGGGTCAACGATGGAGTTGCAGTAGCGATACGCAGCCTGCAACTCCGGCCAGTGCTTGCGCGCAAACTCCGTGTCGCCGCTTGTGGTCACGTAGTGCGCCACTGCGGAGAGAAATTGAAAACTGACGTCGACGTGCACATACATGTACGGAAACTTGCCGGCCCAGTCGATGAGCCCCGCGCTCTGCGACAGCTCATGCCAGATCATGCCCGTCTTGCGATCCTGATAACGAAGGATGAACTCAAGCTCTTCCCGCGCCCGCTCATATTCTCCCACGGCCAGGCTGGCTTCCGCCGCGACCAGCCCATCGCCGGCAAAGAACCAGTCGTACTGCGGCCGCCGTGCTCCGCGCGAGGGCCCATATCCACCCACATATCCGCAGCCCAGCGCCGGGTTGCACACCCAGGCCTGTTCCAACGCAATCTCTGACCACGCCATGGCAGCATTGACGCGCGCCTCCGGCGTCTCCACGCGCAGCACGCGATCGCGATAGGCGTCATAGTGCTGCGCCGCCTCACGCTCCATCGCTTGCTCGTCTTCAGCAAGCTTCAGATAGAGCGCGCCTGCGTCGCTTGTGTGTGGCGCATTCAGCGCAAGCATCAGATGCGCATGGCCGCTCTTGTCCGGACGCAGTGTCAGTCCAAGTTGCTCTGCCCCGTCAGCGGCTGCGGTGCGATTTCCTATCTCGTCGTGCGCTACAGAGTCAGGCGAACCCACCACGGCACTGTACCCCTCGGCCGGTTCGCTCAGCGTATACGCGGCAATCTCAGGGTTCCATTGCGCGCTTTGTCCGCCCAGTGCGCCGGGCCACATCAGATCCAGCACCGGCGTTGCGTGCACGTCAATCTCCACCGCCTGGCTGCCCTCCACCGTATAGCTGACAATCGCTCCGGGTTCGTCCAGCGGCACAAAGATGCGTTCGCGGACGACAAGTCCTGGGCCCAGATAAATGCGCGTGATGGCCTGCGGTTCCACTTCCACGCGGCTCAACAACTCAGCGCCGGGGATGGCCGTGGCAGCTCCAACTGGACGAAAGTCGACCCGGTAGCCGGAAACAATCTGGAAGGGATAGGCCCATACTTCCAGCCCCGATGACGCGTACCCGGCCACCATACCGCGATGGCCATGCACCGCAATAAAACGCCGAGCAGCGACCGTGTCCGTCCTCAGCAGCAGCGGCTTCTGCGCGAGCTGCTGGCTGCCTGCGGGTTGTGCGTTTGTTGCCGCTGCCAACATCAGTGCGGCCACGGTCACCCACCCGGCCTGCTTTATCCTGCTCTTCACCGTCACGCGCGTTCGCTCCTGGTCTGACGCCCAAGCCCAGCGACACGGCTGCGGCCCAGGGGAAATCGAGAGCCAATTATAGTTCTCGCAGCGTTGTCCGGCGGTCGCGGATGCCAGGTACACCGGCAGAATGAAATACCGGCAGCTTTCTCCTTCGATTTCAAGAAATTGAGCGTTTCAATCCGACTTGCTCAAGATAGACTGGTTTCGCGCACTGCTTTCGCCTCTGCCTGCCGCCTGTCGCTCCGGGGGAACCCCTGCCCGGCGCGAACTGGTTCCGCAAGTTCGACCCGAAAGCATAAACTGCGCGGATGGCCATACCCGTGACCCAGAACGCTACCGCTCCTTTGCCCGCCGACGCTGCCGCCAAACGCGGCTACAACCTTTTCCTGCTGTGCGTGGCCGGGCTGGGCGGGCTGCTCTACGGCATCGACGTAGGCATCATTGGCGGCGCGCTGCCCTACCTTGAGGCAACCAGCCATCTCTCCGCTGCCGAGCTTTCGGCCATTGTCGCAGCGGTGCTGCTGGGCAGCGTCTTTTCCACCTTCTTCGCCGGCGTGCTGGCCGACTGGATGGGCCGCAAGCCGCTCATGATGCTCTCCGGCATCGCCTTCGTGGCCAGCGTTCCCGTCATTGCGCTCTCTCACGGCTACGGCCCGCTGCTGGCCGGCCGGCTCCTGCAGGGCATCAGCGGGGGACTCATCGGCGTCGTCGTGCCGCTCTACCTTGCGGAGTGTCTCTCCGCCAACAGCCGCGGCAAAGGCACCGGCATCTTCCAGTGGATGCTTACACTCGGCATCCTCGTCGCCGCCTGCATGGGCATGTACTACAGCTATCGCGTGCAGGCAGTTGCCTCGGTCTCCGACGCAGCAACCGTGCTCGCTTTCAAAGATCACGTCTGGCGTCGCATCTTCTGGATATCCATGCCGCCCGGTGCCTTGTTCGTACTGGGCGCGCTGATCGTTGGCGAGTCGCCTCGCTGGCTCTTTCGCAAGGGCCGTCGCGAGGCCACACTGCGGGCGCTGCTGCGCTCCCGCAACCAGCAGCAGGCCGAGCTGGAACTGGCCGAGATGGAGCAGAATGCCGCAGCCGCCCGCGTCGGCGAGACCAAGAGCAGCGGCCTCCGCGAGTCGCTGCTGAAGCGCAAATATGTCTGGCCATTTCTGCTGGCCTGCATCATCCTCAGTTGCAATACCGCCACAGGCGTCAACTCAGTCATCGGCTTCAACACCATCATCCTGCTGCAGAGCGGCCTCTCAGATCTCGCCGCGCACTGGGGTTACGTGCTGCTGACGGCCGTCAACTTCACCATGACCATGGTCGGCATGTCGCTCGTCGACCGCAAGGGGCGCAAGTTTCTGCTCGTCCTCGGCACCTCCGGCATCATCGTCTCCATTGTCAGTGTGGGCATCCTCTTTTTACGCACGGAGCACTCTTCAGTCGACCGCCGCGATGCTGTTCAGGCGCTCGTCACGGGCGACCACCAACTCAACTTGCGCTTTGACCAGGCGCGCGCAGCAGCCTTGCTGGCAGCCGGCGCCCACGGACCGGAGCTCGATGCGCGTCGAGTCTCCATCGCCGTCATTTACTCCTACGGCGACTTCACCGCCGCCACCAGCTTTGTGCGCTCCGACGACCCCGCAGCAGTCTCGCTGGAAGCCACCCGCGCTGCCTGCCTGCCCGACAACAAGGTAGAGGCGTTCTTCAAGAATCCCTTCGCCAATCTGGACGCTGCGCGCTCCGCTCCGCTGCACATTGACAAGGCGGTCATCGGCTCGGTGCCGGACCAGGCTCACGGCTGGCTGGTCGCCATCGGGCTCTATCTCTTCATGGCCAGCTACGCGGTCGGCCCGGGCGTCTGTGTGTGGCTGGCGCTGTCGGAACTGATGCCCACGCGCATCCGCTCCAACGGCATGAGCATTGCGCTCGTGATCAACCAGCTCGTCTCCACCACGCTGGCCGGCATTTTCCTGCCCTTCGTCAGCAAGCATGGCTACTCGTCCATCTTCTTTCTCTTTGCCGCCTTCACCGTGGTCTACTTCATCGTCGCGGCCTTCTTCCTGCCCGAGACAAAAGGCAAGACGCTCGAAGAGATCGAAGCGCACTTCGCCGGGAAAGCGGCATAGAGATTGGATTCGCCTGAGACGTGGAGACCGCATCGTCTCCACGATTCAGCTTCCGTGCCGCCGCCAGAACTCGGCCGGGGTCACAATCGCGCACTCCCCAGCAAGTGCCAGCAGATCCTTGTCCCCGGTCACCAGGTAATCCGAAGCGGAGACAATCAGCGTGCCCAGCACGGGCTGGTCCGCTACGTCCCGCAGTCGGCTATCGCCAACGCTGCCCGGCTCCACCACCTCGGCAAGGAAGAGAAAACTCTCCGCCAGGTCGCGAATCTCGTCCGCCGTCAGTTGCACTCGCGCCAGCCGCGGAAGCACCCGCACCATCTCGTCCAGAATGTACCGCGACAGCACAACCGCCAGCGCACCCTGACGCCATGCGCCCACAATGCGCCCCGGAATGCTGTTCGGATACGCCAGTCCCGGCACCAGAACATTCGGGTCCAGCACCACGCGCAGGCCAGCCATCAGCGCTTCCGCAACGCAGCAACTGCGGCATCAATCTCCGCCAGCCCATCCTCCACGGGAACCTCCGCGTAGGTCTCCGCCAAACGGTCGGTCAACGCGTCGAAGCGCTCCCGCATCCGCCGAATGCGGTTGAACAACTCCACATCCACCAGAACCGCAGCAGGCTTCCCATCTTTTTGAATCACAATGCTGTCGTTGCGATATTGCACCTGGTTGAGCATCTCACCCAGGTTCTGGCGAAAGGCAACGGCACTCACTTCGTTGATCATCGCAGCCTCAATCATATCGACCATACTGGTCGATATGATTGGCATGAGCCAAATTGTTGCGAATGTCCAGCCAGACTAAATCTCAACAACCGCCTTCGACAGATTCCGCGGCTTGTCCACTTCCACCCCATGCTCCAGCGCCATGAAGTAGGCAAACATCTGCAGCGGCACCACCTCGGAAATCGGCAGCAGGTACTCGCTCGTCGACTCCACTTCCACGCAGTCCGTAACCAGGTCGGCTACCGCGCGGTCGCCCTTGTTGGCAATTGCCACCACGTGCGCGCCCTGCGCCTTCATGTCGGTCAGCAGTTGAAGCGTCTTCTCGTAGCGAATCACGCTCCAGTCGTTCTCCGGGTCTACCGTCGCCAGCGCCACCAGTGGTACACGGTCGCTCACCAGGGCATTCGGCCCGTGCTTCAGCTCGCCCGTCGGATAGCCCTCGGCATGAACATAGCTGGCTTCCTTCAGCTTCAGCGCGCCCTCCCGGGCAATGGCGTAGTGGATGCCCCGGCCCAGAAACAGAAACGTATTGGCCTCACGGTACTTTGCCGCCAGTGCGGCCATCGTCCGCCGCCAGCCATCCAGTTGCCCGGCAATCGCGTCCGGCAGCGCCGCAAGCCTGGCCAGGTTTGCGGCCAGCGTCTCGTCATCCATGCGCCCCAGCCGCTTCGCCTCGTAAAGTGCCACCAGGTAAAGCGCCGCCAACTGGCAGGTAAAACTCTTGGTCGCCGGAATCGCCAGCTCCACACCCGCGCCCAGCGGCATCGAAATGCCCGCCTCCCGCGCCATCGTCGAAGCGGCCACATTCGTAATCGCCAGCGTCCGTTCCCCGCGCAGGCTCACCTCGCGAAGCGCCGCCAGCGTGTCCGACGTCTCACCGGACTGCGACAGCACAATCACCGCCGGCTTGCGTTTATCCACGCCGCCCCGGCAGCTGTACTCGCTCGCATACTCCACGTCCACCGCCAGCGCGCAAAGGTCCTCCAGCAGAATCTCCCCGGCCAGACCGCTGTGACGGCTCGACCCCGAAGCGGCAATCAGCACCTCACCCGCCGGATTCGCCCACCCAGCCAGCTCCTCGGCAAACTCCGCCTTCAGCCGGCCATCCTCTAAATAGAGCGCAGCCGTGCGCTTCAGCGCCTCCGGCTGCTCGTAGATCTCGCGCAACATGGCGTGAGGAAAATTCAAGGTTTCGCTCATCTTGGCCCGTGTCCTCGGGGCAGTTCGCTCCCCGCTTACGATCATATAACAGCAATTCAATCAAATTCTTGTTCAAAATTCGGCTAATAGTCGCCGTATGCTCAAAAATATGCACAGGGTATTCGCCCAACCTTTCCTGCAAAGGATAGAATCTCTCCCGTATGACTGACGCCCTCAATCGCCGCTCTGAACAGATCATCAAGTTTCTCCTCCGTGTCGGCAGCGCCACCGTTGAGGAGATTCTGGAGGTTGCCGGCTCGTCTGCGCCCAGCATTCGCCGCGATCTGGCCCGCCTCGAAGCTCGCGGCCTCATCCGTCGCACCCACGGCGGCGCTGCACTGGTCGAACCGCTCCTCTACGAGCCCTTCCGCTACGACAGCTCCTTCCTCGCCCGCGAACAGCGCAACGCCGAGCAGAAGCGCCGCATCGGCCTGGCCGCCGCCGAGCTGGTCCAGCCCAATGAAACCATCGGCCTCACCGCAGGCACCACCACCACCCACATCGGGCGCAGCCTCCGCCATCGCGAGAAGATTCAGGTCGTCACCAACGCCATCAACATCGGCATGGAGCTCTGCAACCAGCCCGGCATCCGCACCTACCTCACCGGCGGCGTCGTTCCATGGGCATGGTCGTTTTCCCTCACCGGCAACGCGGCACTCAGCTTTCTTGACGATGTGTACCTCGACAAGGTTTTCCTCAGCGTCACCGGACTCGACGCAGACCGGGGCGCAACCACGCTGGAAACCGACGAAGCACTGGTTTTCCGCAAGATGCTCAAGCAATCCCGCGAAATCATCGTCGTCGCCGACTCCAGCAAGCTCGCCCGCGTCAGCCCGGCCTTTATCTGCCCGGTCAACGAAATTCACCTGCTCATCACCGACACCGGCGCAACCCCGGAAACCCTGGCGCCCTTTGAGCGCCTCGGCATCCGCGTCATCCGCGCGTAGAGCTTTTTAGAGAATCGTGTTGACCAACCGGCAACAGATCGCGTGGCCTTTCTATCAAAGAAAGGCCACTCCTCACCAATCCGGCGCCACCACCGTATTCCCTAAAATGCTCTGGCCGTTGCCTGCAGCAGACCAACCACCTGCCGCACATCCGTCTCCAGATTCGCCAGCGAATCCTCGGACAGCTCTCCGCCCGTTTGCGCCACGCACTCCGGATTCCGGCTCGGAGTATTCGTCGGCTCCCGCCGCGTCAGCGAGCCATGCACCCAATCCACGCCCGTGCGCGCCACCAGTTCCGGCAGCGTATCCAGCTTCAGGCCTCCACCAGCCATAATCTCGATGCGTCCCGCGGCCTGCCTCACCAGCGCCGCCAGTTGATCCGCTCCTGTCAGCACATCCGGTGCCCCGCCTGAGGTCAGCACGCAATCGGCGCCGGTGGCAATCACGGCCTCCAGCGCTTCCGAGATCCCAGGCGTCTCGTCAATCGCGCGATGAAACGTCACCGCCATTGGCCGTGCCAGCTCCACCAGTTCGCGTGTGCGCGCCAAATCCACCCGGCCATCAGGCAGCAGCACACCTAACGCCACGCCGGCGGCTCCCGCCTTTTTCACCCACGCAATTTCACTCCGAATCTGCCGGAACTCCGCATCCGTATAGATGAACTCTCCACCCCGGGGACGAATCAGAACGTTCACCGGAAGGCGAACCACCTGCAGAACCTCGCGCACCAGCGTCTCGGGCGGCGTTACTCCGCCAATCCCAAGCTCGACGCACAACTCGACTCGGCCCGCCCCTCCCCGTTGCGCTGCAACCGCCGCACCCAGGGTCTCGGCACATAACTCAAACGGAATCTGGTGAAGTTCGTTGCCACCCACGGGATTTGTGCTCTCCTCTTGGCAAATACCTTGCCATCGAACCGGATGCTTCGGGCTTTTCGAGCATAAACAGATTTTCCAACTTTGCGCCACTAGAATGATTCTTTCTTGGGGAAATGGTCACAGTTCAGGCAACATCGGTGGCGATCCTCACTTGGGCCAGCTCGCCAATCCCTGTCCGGGAAGGCTTTTCCATAGAATGGAGCCATACCGCTATTGCCTCTTGAAACATTCGCCCAGACCGCAGCTACCAACTTCACTTCCTGCACGCGCCGGATATTTCATTGAAAAATAAACAGATAACTTCCAGAATGGCCGCGATTTGCTCGTGCGCAGAAGCCAAACCAGCAGCCCCAAACCACCCCGCATAGCAAACTTTTTTCAGTTTTCCAACCTGGAAACGCATTTTCCCTCTTGTCTTGTCATAATTCATCCTCTATTGTTCCTGTAATCAAGTTTTGCGCATTTAGGCTTGATTCGCTCAAGATAACGCAGTTTCTGGCGCAATACGGTATGGCCATGCGCCGAGAGTTTTTGAAAATGAGCACCTCGCTCAACCTTAACCGGCAAAAATCAAGACCGGTTTCCATAGAAAGGTACAACGCGATGAACAACATGCAGCGGTTTCAGCTACCATTCCTCCGTTCGCTCACCGATTCTCGGGGCGCCTGTCGCTCCAGCGAACGTGGCAGCCCGTCCACAAAAACCGCCGCGAGACTTCTCGCTCTGGCCCTCCTCCTGCTCATAGCCCCGCTTCTCGCTGGCGCGCAGGAACTGGCCGCAACCCTCTCCGGTACGGTGACTGACTCCACCGGCGCCGTTATACCGAACGCCTCCATCTCCATCGCGCTCAACGGCGTCAACGGAACCGCACGCGTGGTTCTGTCCGATGGCTCCGGAGGATATGCCGCCACCAACCTGGTGGCCGGGACCTATTCCGTCAGCGTCACCGCTCCCGGATTTGAAACATACAAGGGCAAGAACATCGTCCTCAACGTGGCCGAAAAGCACTCGCTCAATATCCAGTTGAAAGCTGGCGCTACCAGTGAGACGGTCGTCGTCGAAGACAACCCAGTTCAGGTGGATACGGAGAGCAGCGCCCAGGCTGGAACCATCTCTGGCGTCCAGGTTCGCGAACTCGAGCTGAGCAGCCGCAACTTTGAACAGTTGGTCACGCTGCAACCTGGTGTCGTCAACGAACTCGGAGATGAAGCTTCTGCTGGCGGCACCGGCCTGTCAGTCAACGGTGCCCGCACCACGGCAAATAACTGGACCGTTGACGGCGCGGACATCAACGACAGCGGCTCCAATGGAACGGTGATCAACGTACCCAGCGTCGACGCCATCCAGGAATTCACACTACAGCGCGGCAGCTACGATGCAGGGTACGGTCGCTCCGGCGGAGGGCAGATTCTCGTCGCTACCAAGAGCGGAACCAGTGACTTCCATGGCGACGCATACGAGTTTGTACGCAACACCGTTCTCGATGCCAACGACTTCTTCAATAAAATGGGCGGTGGCGCGCGCCCGGTAAACCACCACAATGTTTACGGCTTCACCATCGGGGGCCCCGCTTTCCTCCCCAAGGTCTACAACACCGACAAGAAAAAGACTTTCTTCTTCTGGTCGGAAGAATGGCATAAACTCAGCACGCCGGGCAGCGACAGCATGCCTGCGGCAAGCACGGCCGAACTGCAGGGTATCGTTGCCGGTAACTTTACCAATGCTCCGGAAGGCTGCCTGACGTACGATCCCTCAACCAACACAACCACCATCGCTTCCTCCTGCTACAGCAAAAATTCACAGGTCTATCTCACCGACGTATTTACAAAGTATCCGGCCAACAGCGGCGGAAACTACAATCTCACATATTCGGCTACCAACAACTTCCGCGACGACATCGTTCGCGTGGACCACTACTTCAGCGAGAAAGTCCACTTCTATGCACGCGGCATGAACGACATCATGCCCGTCAACGAGCCCGAAGGCCTCTGGGCCGGCAGCAACTATCCGGGCCTGGTCAACACGCTCGTCGACTCGCCTGGAAAGAACGTGGTCGGCAACCTGACCTGGACCATTTCTCCTAAGGTCGTCAATGAAGCGGAGTTCGTCTGGTCGCAAGGCACCTATCACTCCACCATCGCCAGCGGACAGTTTGCCACCTCGGCTTCCGTCAGCAGTTCTTTGACCAACAACTGGGCCTATACCGATCCATACGGACGCGTTCCGGCCATCGGCATTACCGGCGTCACTGGTTTCAGCGCCGGCTCCGCGCCGTGGAAAGAACGTAACCTAGATCGCACGTACTTCGACAATCTCGCGCTCATGTTCGGCAAACACACCGTGCGGGTCGGATTCCAGATTCAGCAGATGTTGAAGAGCGAAAACGGCACCGGCGGCAACCCGAGCTTCAGCTTCAACTCATGGGGCGACTTCCTGCTCGGCAATGTCTTCACCTACTCTCAGGCCAGCCGCGATATCATCCCTGACCTGCACTACATCAACAGCGAAGCCTATGTGCAGGATGATTGGAAGGTCAACAGAAAGCTCACCGTCAATTTGGGCCTACGCTGGAGCAGGCTGCCAACCACAACGGACGTCAACAACACGCTGACCAACTTCGATCCACTCCTCTACAGTGCCGCAAACGCTCCCACAATCGATCCTGCGAGTGGCAATTTCAATGCTGGCCAGTCACTGAATGGTGTCGCTCTGTTGCCCGCCACCTATGCCAACGGACTCATCTTCCCGGCAGGCGCCGCCTGCACACAGGCCAAGGCCATTGCTCCCCAGGTGCAGTGCTCGCCCTACGGTGCATATGTGAATCCCAACTACAACGGCGACTTCGGCCCGCGTATCGGATTTGCCTTCAATCCCGATGGACGAGGCAACACCGCAATTCGTGGCGGCTTCGGCATCTTCTATGACCGCGTGTTGAACGGCATCTGGGAACAGAACGCCTTCAACGATCCTCCATTGGCGCAGAAGACCACCGTCACCAACGGATCTTTCGATTCGATCCTCGGCGGCACTACCGCAATCGCCTACGGCCCAAACGGCATCACCGCTACGGGAAACCCGGCCTTCAAGGTCCCCAACTACGCCAACTACAACGTCTCGGTCGAGCAGCAATTGTTGCCCACTACCACGTTGGAAATCGCATATGTCGGCAACGTCGCGCGTCACCTGCTTGGCGAGTTGGACTCCAACCAGCCCACACCTTCCTCTAGAATCGCAGCGGGCTCATCCGTGAACGTCAATGCAATTCGTCCCTTCCTTGGCTACGCGGAAATTCAGGATAGAGCGCCAATCTTCACCAACAACTACAACTCACTTCAGGTCACGCTCAACCACCGCTCAGCCAAAGGACTTACGGTTGGCATCGCTTATACTTGGTCGAAAGATCTCACCACCAACTCCAACGATCGCGGTTCCGTTGCTACCGACTCACATTTCCTCAAACGGGACTACGGTCCGTCGTCCTCGAACACCCCGCAGATCTTCGAAGCCAACTACATCTACACACTGCCCTTCTTCAAGGAGCAGCACGGCCTCAAAGGAAAGGTGCTCGGCGGTTGGGAACTCTCCGGCATTACATCGTTCGTCTCCGGTGCGTCGTTCTCCGCGGCTCAGCCAAGAGACCCGTTTGATCCCGGAGGCCTCGGCGTAGGCTTGGGAATTGGCGCATCGCGCCCTGACCAGGCTGTCGCTTTCGTTCACATGACCAAGACTCTCAAGCAATGGTTCGATACAACTTCCTTTACGCAGGCTATCGGACACTTCGGAACAGAGCGGTCGAACTCCATGTTCGGTCCCAGATACGAAAACTTCGATCTCGCCTCGATCAAGAACCTCAAGATCGCCGAGCGCTACAGCTTCCAGTTGCGCGGTGAATACTTCAACGCATTCAACCACACCAACTTCAGCGGTGTTGACTCTACCCTCGGCGATCCAAACTATGGCCAGGTAACCAGTACGCACGTGCCGCGCAGAATTCAAATCGGCGCTAAGTTCAACTTCTAACAATCGCTGTAATCTCGAACCGCAAGAACAAGAGACCGGAGCCCAAAGCTCCGGTCTCTTTGTCTATCGCGCCCCGCTTGTGCGCAGCCGAAATGTGTTCCCCATCAATGCAGATTCGCACTACTTTTGCACCGGCGTTGCGCGGTCCGGCTCCGGCATCTTCGACATCAGCTTCACCAGATGGTCGCTGGCCGCCTTGTTCAGGCTCTTCACCTTGCTGAACTCCAGCTTCGCCTCCGCATCCTTGCCCATCGCGTGATACAAACGCCCCATGTGCCAGTGGGGATTCGCGTCTTGCGGTGCGAGCTTGGCCGCCGTCTGAAACTCGCTGAGTGCTTTGTCGTCTTGACCATCGTCCACGTACACGATTCCCAGGTCCAGGTGCGCCATCGAGTTGCCTGGATTCAGGGCCATCAGGCTCTCAAGGATCGGCAAGGCATCCTTCTTCTGGTTCATCTGAATCTTTGCATCGGCCAAGTAGAGCATGGCCTGCATGTGACGCGGATCGTTGGCCAACTCTGCCTGAAATTCCTCTGCGGCCTCTGGGTACTGCCCCTTCATCCACTGCAGATACCCAAGACCGAAATGCACGTTTGCCTCCTTCGGATTTGCCGCAACCGCAGCGCGAAACTCACGCTCTGCGCCTGCGTGGTCTTTCATCTCGTCCAGAGCTTCGCCAACCAGCATATCGGCTTCCGCGGACTCGGCATTCAGCGTCACCATCTGGTGATACGCATCCACGACGCACGGGTACTGCTGCGACAAAAGACAACTGTGCGCAAGCGTCAACAGCAATGGCAGATTGCTACCGTCATGCGCCACCGCTTCCTTAAGATACGGCGAAGCAGACGCATATTCGGCCAGTCCGTAGTGAGACATGCCCAGCAGAATCCTCAGCCTTTGCGACTCCTCCGCGTCAGCCGCCTGCAACTTCAGCAGTGGCCTCAATTGCAGAATCGCGTTCTTGTAATCGCCCGCCTTGAAGTACGCCAGTCCAAGATTCAAGCGCAATCCAGGCATCGCCGCGTTCAGCGCCAGCGCCTTGCGATAATTCGCAATCGCCTCGCTGTAGTGCTGCTCCCGCGCGGCCAGCAATCCCAGGTGCGCCCACGGCTCGGCACCGCCTTGTCCTCTCCTGCCCGGCTCCTCTGCCGCCAGCCGCTTCCACGCCGCTTCCGCCTCCGCCGTACTGCCCGCGCGCTCCAGCGCAAAGGCTTCCTCGCGCTCGCGATCTGCGGCATCCGTTGCCGCCGGCTTCTGCGCCCATCCCGCGGCACATCCCAGCGCCAGCCCACCGGCCAGAACTCCAGCCAGCAAGCGCGTGCCTCCGCATCCATACAACGCATTTCGCCCAGGACTCATGCCTGATTCTCCACTCTGGCCCGCTCCCTTGGCAACCACGCTCGCAGCGCTCGCATCCCCGTTCTTTTTTTGATTGCCACCCCACGCGCGCATCGCCTACATTGCTCACTATGACTTTCCCTCTACGCTGAAGTCTTCCGCGAAACGGCGCCAACAGCTAGCTCCTTTGTGTTCCAATGCCTGTATCCCCGCATCGTTTCCAAGCCCCACTGGAAAGGAAACTGTACCCCAGCGTGAGTGACTCCGCACCACCGCAACTCGTCCGCCAAATCGGCCTCTTTGACTCCACCATGGTCGTCATGGGCGGCATCGTCGGCGCAGGCATCTTCATCAATCCCTACGTCGTCGCCCAGCGCGTTCACTCCCCCGTGCTCATCCTCGGCGTCTGGGTCCTCGGCGGCATCGTCGCCCTGCTCGGTGCCTTCATCTACGCCGAGCTCGCCGACCGCATGCCCGCAGTCGGCGGCCAATACGCCTACCTCCGCGAGGCCATCCATCCCGCCGCCGGCTTCCTCTACGGATGGGCTCTCCTGCTCGTCGTCCAAACCGGCGGCATGGCTGCCGTCACCGTCACCTTCGCCCGCTATTTCCTCGAACTCACCGGCTGGAACGTCTCCGAGCGATGGATCGTCCTCGGCACGCTCGCCTTCCTCACCGCCGTCAACTGCCTTGGCGTCAAGCCCGGCACACGCCTGCAAAGCGTGCTCATGATCCTCAAAATCGCCGCCATCGCCTGCCTCGTCGTCGCCGGCCTCTTCTTTGCAAAAAATCCCCAGCCGCTCACCCACCCCATCCTCGATCGTCCCTTCTCGCTCGACCTGGTCACCGCCATCGGCGCGGCAATGGTACCCGTGCTTTTCTCCTACGGCGGCTGGCAAACCACCAACTTCATCGCCGCGGAAATCCGCGACCCACGCCGCAACCTCGTCCGCGCCCTCATCTTCGGCGTCTCCGCCGTCATTCTGCTTTACCTCCTCGTCAGCCTGGTCTGCGTCCGCGTGCTCGGCGCGGAAGGCCTGGCCCAAACCACCGTCCCCGCTTCCACCGTCATGCGCATCGTCGCCGGCCCCGCCGGGGCCCGGCTCATCGCTCTCGGCATCGCCATCTCCACCATCGGTTTTCTGTCCCAGTCCATCCTCACCGCTCCCCGCGTCTACTTCGCCATGGCTGCCGATGGACTCTTCTTCCAGGCCGTCGCGCGCGTCAGCGCTCGTACTCACGTCCCTGTAGTTGCCATCCTCATGCAATCCGCCTGGGCCCTCGTCATCGCATTCACCGGCCGCTACGAGCAAATTCTCAACTTCATGATCCCCATCGATTTCCTCTTCTTCGGTCTCTCCGCCACCTGCCTCTTCGTCTTCCGTCATCGCGACCGCGCCCATCCCATCGCCGACCCCGGCTTCCGCGCCCCCTGGCATCCGGTCACCACATTCGCTTTCATCCTCGCATGCTGGCTCGTCGTCGCCAACACCCTCATCAAGTTCCCGCGCAACAGCCTCGTCGGAGTCTTTATCCTGTTGATGGGCCTGCCCGTTTACGCCTTCTGGGCGCACCGCAAATCCCAGGCCAGCAAGACTCAGGAGATCGCGTCCTCATGACTCAATCCACGCGCTACACCGCCTCGGCCTACATGGAGTGGGCCAAGCTCAAATCCCACGCCCCCTTCAACCTCGCCACCAGCGGCATCATGAGCTGTCCCCTCGCCGAGCTCTCCGTCACCATCGCCGACCTTGAAATCAACGGCCCCACCGTCTACGGCTACACCCCGCTGCAGCAGCGCCTCGCTGCCAAATCAGGCGTCCAGCCGGAAAACGTTGTGGCCTCTGCTGGAGCATCGCTCGCCAATCACCTCGCCATCGCCGCCGCCATCGAGCCCGGCGACGACGTGCTCATTGAGCAGCCTACCTACAGCCTGCTCGTCGATACCGCCAGCTACCTGGGCGCAAATGTCCGCCGCTTCACCCGAACCCGCGACAGTGGCTTCCAGATCGATCTCGACGAGGTCCGCCGCAACTTCACCTCCCGCACACGGCTCATCGTCATCACCAATCTCCACAACCCCACCGGAGCCTACACCGACGAGCCCACCCTCACCGCACTGGGCGAACTCGCCGCCACCGTCGGCGCGCGCGTTCTCGTCGACGAGGTCTACCTCGACATGCTCCCCGAGCAGCTTCTCGACTGGCCGGCCCGCTCCTCCTTCAACCTGGGCCCCAACTTCCTTGTCACCAACAGCCTCACCAAGTCCTACGGACTCTCCGGCATTCGCTGCGGATGGATTCTGGCCGACCCGGAGATGGCGAAGCGCATTTGGCGTCTCAACGACCTCTACTCCGCCTCGCCCGTCTTTCCCGCCGAGCAGATTGCCGTCTTCGCCCTCGACCGGCTGCCTAGGCTCATCGCCCGCACCCGCGCCCTGCTTGCCGCCAACCACGCCGCTGTCGACCAGTTCATCGCCAGCCACCCAGCCCTCGACCTCGTACGCCCCTTGGCTGGAACCGTGCTTTTCCCCAGGCTCAAGACCGGGTCGGTCGAGGACTTCACGACGCTCCTGCGCGACAAATACGAAACCAGCGTCGTCCCCGGACACTTCTTCGAGATGCCCGACCACTTCCGCATCGGCCTCGGCGGTGACCCCGTCATGACCCGCGAAGGCCTCAGCCGCCTCGCCCAGGCCCTCGACGACTTCACCGCCAGCTGACCGCTTCTCCGTGGGAGACATTTTCTGTGATTTGCCGGCCAAACCCTCTCGCAGCGGCCTCCAATACTGCCTTGCCCAGTAGCCCATCCAGTGTGATAGAAATCATGGTGCCGGGGAACAAGTGCTGCGAAAATGAAATGTTAACGTTTTCCTGGACCGCAAGACTGGAGATTTCATGACCGCCCCCGCTCCTTCCCGCCAACCCACAATCGACTCCCTCGCCTCCACCTCCTTTGACCTCTGCGTCATCGGCGGCGGGGCCACCGGTGCCGGTTGCGCCCTCGACGCTCAAACCCGCGGGCTCTCCACCGTCCTGCTCGATGCCGGGGACTTCAGTTGTGCCACCTCGTCCGCCTCCACAAAGCTCGTCCACGGCGGCGTTCGCTACCTCCAGCAGGCCTTCACCCAGCTCGATGCCGGCCAGTATCACGTCGTCGTACGCGCCCTCCGCGAACGCATCCTCATGATCGGCAACGCTCCTTTCCTCGCCCATCCAATGCGCTTCGTCATCCCCTGCACCAATTGGTTCCAGGCCATCTACTACGGCTTCGGCATGAAGGTCTACGAGTGGGTCTCCGGCAAGGCCAGCCTCTTCACCTCCGGCTTCTACTCCAAATCCAAACTCGCCGACCGCGTTCCTCACCTCCGTGCGCAAGACTTCCTCGGCGGCGTCGTCTATGCCGACGGGCAGTTTGACGATGCCCGCTACAACCTCATGCTCGTCAAAACCTTCACCGAAAACGGCGGCCACGCCCTCAACTACGCCCGTGTCACTTCCTTCGTCAAAGATGCACAGGGAAAAATTACCGCCGCCATCGCCCAGGACCAGGTCACCGGCGCCAGCTTTGAAATCCGCGCCCGCGCGTTCGTCAATGCCACCGGCCCCTTTGCCGATGCACTCCGCCAGCAGGCCCACCCCGGCACGCACGACCGCCTCCGCGTCAGCCGCGGCTCGCACATCCTCGTGCCTCTTGAGAAGATGCCCTCTGCCGACGCCCTCATGATTCCCAAGACCGCCGACGGCCGACTCATCTTCGTCATTCCCTGGCTTGGCTCACTGCTCATTGGTACCACCGACGACGAGTCCACCGTCCACGACAACCTCATGATCAAGTCCGAGGAGATCGACTACCTCCTCCACTACGCCAACCTCTACCTCGACTCCGACCTCACGCGGAAGGACATCCGCGCCTGCTTCGTCGGCCTGCGTCCCCTCGTCTGCCCCGCCGGCGCATCCGGCAAGGCCACCAAAAAGCTCATCCGAGACCATGAGGTCGAGGTCGACTCCCAAAGCGGACTCGTCAACATCCTCGGCGGCAAGTGGACAACCTACCGTGCCATGGCCGAGGACACCATCGACGCTGTCCAGAAGCAGCTCGGCCAGCCCGTCGGCGGTTGCCGCACTCAAAAACTGCCGCTCGCCGGCTCCGAGGGCTATCGCGACGACACCTGGCAGACCCTCGTCGCACTCCACGGCATCACCGAGGCCTCAGCCCGTCACCTCACTGAGAAGTTCGGCACCCGCGCCGCCAAGGTCATGGCCCTTGCCGACTCCGATGCCGGCCTGCGTCTGCCCCTGGTCGCCGGCCACGCCATCCTCCGTGCGGAGGTCGTCTACAGCATCCAGCAGGAAATGGCCGCCTCCATTGAGGATGTCCTTGCCCGCCGCGTCGGCCTCCAATTTCATGACTGGCAGGCATCCATCGCCGCCGCCCCCGCCGTCGCCGCATATCTCGCCGCCGCATATTCCTGGTCCCCCGACCAGCAAGCCGAAGCCGTCCGGCATTACACCGGCCATCTCGAGGCCATGCTTCAGCACGCCGGCCTCAGCCCCGCATGATTCCACACTTCACAAAACCCCTCCGGCTTCCCAATCGCACACTGCGCACGCAGCCCCTGCACAGCTCGAGCTTTTTCACTTACCGTGCCCAGGGATCGACCAATCTGAGCGCAGCTTTCTCCCCAGAAAAAGCTGCACATCACAGATCAAGCCACACCGCAAAATAAGTGAAAAAGCTTTATCATGCAGGCTGACGAGGAACGCACCATGAAAGCTCGCATGAGGCTCGGCGACCTGCTCATACAGGCCCGGCTCATCTCTCCCGATCAACTCACCGCCGCCCTCCACCAACAGGCCGACCAGGGCGGGCGCCTTGGCGTTCACCTCGTCGAAACGGGCGCCATCTCCCAGTTCGACCTCGATGCCTTTCTCCATCGCATGCCCTCTGAGCCGGTCGATATCGCCGCCACGCGCATCCATGAAAACGACCTCCTCGGTCTCCTCATGAAGCTCATCTACACCGGCCATCTGGAAACCATGCGCCACTTCGTCGATGCCATCAAGCTTCCCTACCAGGTCGTCGACGATCTGGTCCGCAAGGCCGTTGACCGCCAGCTCCTTCGCAGCCTCGGCTCGCGCGACATGTTCTCCCTCACTGACACCAGCTACGCCGTCACCGAAGAGGGCCGCCGCTACACCCAGGACGAACTCCAGCAGTGCCGCTACGCCGGCCCCGCGCCCGTCTCCCTCGAAGAGTTCATCGAGGTCATCAACCTGCAGAAAATCACCAACGAGGCCGTCACCTACGACCGCCTCCGCCACGCTTTCGGAGACCTCGTCGTCGACGACCAGATCGTCGAAAAGTGCGGCCCGGCTCTCAACTCAGGCCGCGCCATGCTCCTCTATGGCCCCCCCGGAAACGGCAAAACCTCCGTCGCACTCAGCTTCACCAGCCTCTTCAACGACGTCATCTACGTGCCCTACGCCATCATGGTCGAGGGCCAGATCATCCGCATGTACGACCCCAGCTACCACACCCTCCGACCCACCGAGCTGGCCAATGAAGACCTCAATCCCGTCCTCATCCGCCGCGAAGAGTACGACGGCCGCTGGGTTCCCTGCCAGCGCCCCTTCATCGTCGCCGGCGGTGAGCTTACGCTCGACATGCTCGACCTCCGCTACGACGTCAACTCCAGCACCTACGAGGCCCCCCTCCACGTCAAAGCTCTCGGCGGATGCTTCATCATCGACGACTTCGGCCGCCAGCTCGTCTCCCCCACTGCCCTGCTCAACCGCTGGATCGTCCCCCTCGAAAACCGCATCGATTACCTCAAACTCCACACCGGCAAAAGCTTCACCCTGCCCTTTGAAGAGCTCGTCATCTTCTCCACCAACCTTGAGCCGGAAGAGCTCATGGACGCCGCCTTCCTGCGCCGCCTGCCCTTCAAAATCGAGGTCGGCGCACCAACTCTCGACCAATATCGAGAAATCTTCCAAAAGGAGTGCGCCCGGCGCAACATACTCCTCTCGCCCGAACTCTTCGACTCCATCGTGTACAAGATTACCCAGGAAAAATGCATGGAGCTGGCCGCCTACCATCCCCGCTTCATCGTCGACCAGGTCGCTGCCACCTGCCGCTTCATGGGCCAGCCCGATCACTTTGAGCCCCGCTACGTCCAGCACGCCGTCGACAATCTCCGCGTTCACCGCAAGGGAGATCCCAGGCCAACTCACCCTGCCTGATCCCGCCAGCCCGCCCATGCTCTCCTGTGCACTACGTCACAACTAGCAGGCTTCCCGCGGCGTACACTGTCCCTCGTTGTCTACGCAAAGCCATGACTGATCTTGAAGAAGAAATCGCAACCCTCAGCTACTCCCGCGGCCCGGCTCGTCCCCTGCTGGAGCTGACCATCGGCGACCTGCTCCACCGCACCGCCAACCGATATCCAGACCGCCTCGCCGTCGCCAGCCGCCATCAGGACCGCCGCTTCACCTGGGCCGAACTCAGCCAGCAGGCTGACCGCGTCGCCCGCGCCCTCTGGGCCCTCGGCATCCGGCGCGGAGACCGCGTCGGACTCTGGTCCTCCAACTGCATCGAGTGGCTCATGATGCACATGGGCTGCGCCCGCGCCGGCGCGGCGCTGGTCAACGTCAACCCCGCCTACCGCTCCCACGAGCTTCAGTACACCCTCACCCGCTCCCGCATGAAGGCCATCTTCCTCTGGAGCCACGACAAGCGCGCCGACTACCGCGAAATCCTCGACCGCGCCCGCCACGGGCTCACCATCGACCTCGCCCACATCATCTACTTTGACTCCCCCGAGTGGACCGCCCTGCTCGACGCCCCCGGCCGGATGCCCGGCCACGTCAGCGTCTCCGATGTCGCCAACATTCAGTACACCAGCGGCACCACCGGCCTGCCCAAGGGCGTCATGCTCACCCACCACAACATCGTCAACAACGGCCAGTTCCTCGCCCAGGGCTTTCACTACAACGAGCTGGACATCATCTGCCTGCCCGTCCCGCTCTTCCACTGCTTCGGCTGCGTCATCGGCACCATGACCGCCGTCAACTCCGGCGCGGCCCTCGTCCTGCCCAACTGGACCTTCGACCCCCGCGCCACACTCCAGGCCATCCACGACGAGCGCGCAACCAGCGTCTACGGCGTTCCAGCCATGTATGTCGCGGAGTTCGCCCTGCCCGAGTTCCCCTCCTACGACCTCACCAGCCTCCGCACCGGCATGATGTCCGGCGCACCCTGCCCCGTCGAGCTCATGAAGCGCGTTCTCCATGAAATGCACTGCGGCGAACTGGTCATCGCATACGGCCAAACCGAAACCTCGCCTGTCGTCACCATGTCCGACGCCGACGATACCATCGAGATTCGCGTCGCCACCGTCGGCCGCGCCATGCCCCAAACCGAAATCCGCATCCTCGACACCGTCTCCGGACAAACCGCCCCACTCGGCCAGCAGGGCGAAATCCTCACCCGAGGCTACGCCAACATGAAGGGATACGACGCCGAACCCGCCGCCACCGCCCAAACCATCGACCCCGACGGCTGGCTCCACACCGGCGACCTCGGCATCCTCCACGGCGACGGCTGCATCCACCTCACCGGCCGCTCCAAAGACGTCATCATCCGCGGCGGAGAAAACATCTACCCCCGCGAAGTCGAAGAATTCCTCTATACACACCCCAAAGTCGGCGAAGCCCAGGTCGTCGGCATCCCCGACGCACGCCTCGGCGAAATCGTAGTAGCCTGGGTCCGCCTGCGCCCCAACACCGAAGCCACCGAAGCCGAAATCCGCTCCTTCTGCGAAGGCCAGATCGCCTACTTCAAAATCCCTTCCCACATCCGATTCGTTGAAGACTTCCCAGCCACCCTCTCCGGCAAAATCCAGAAATACAAAATGCGCGACTTCGAAATCGAAGCCCGTAACCTCCAATCCGTAGCCAAAGAAGAAACCGCGTAATCTCCACGCCCCCAAAAAAGGTGAGGCCGGGACTCATCCCGGCCTCACCTTTTTGCTGCTGTTTCTCTCTCGCTATTTCCCCTCAACCACCGGCAACTCCACAAAGCTAACCTTCCCCGCCGCGTGCCAAACCCTCTGCGTAGCCTTCCTGTAATCCTCCGGCTTCGCAAAAAAGATATTCGGCACAAACCTCTGCGGATTCCGGTCATACAGCGGGAACCAGCTCGACTGCACCTGCACCATGATCTTGTGCCCCGGCAAAAACAAATGGTTGCTCGTCGGCAGCGAAAACCGGTACTCCAGCGGAGCATTCGCAGTCAGCGGCTTGGCCTCCGCCAGGCTCTCCCGGTACCGTCCGCGGAAGATATCCATCGCGATCGGCAACTGATACCCGCCCAGCTCCGGCTGCCCAGCCACCTCATCCGGATACACGTCGATCAGCTTTACCACCCAGTCCGAATCCGTCCCCGAGGTCGACGCCACCAGGTTCGCAATCGGCTCGCCCGATATTCGCAGCGGCTCCTTCAGCGTCTCCGTCGTATACGTCAGCACATCCGTCCGCCCGGAAAACTGCCGCTGGTCGTCCACCAGCCATCGCACCCAGCTCAGGTTCGCCGTATACCCCACCGGCTCCGACGGCCGCGAACGGTACGTCACCGGCTTGGCCGGGTCTGATACATACTCGTCAAACTCCTCGCCGCCCGCTTGCGCCGCAAATCCCGCCTTCCCCTTCGCTTCCAGATACAGCGGCTTCGCCACCGGCTTGCAGCCCGTCTCGCACCCGCTCGGCCAATCCTTCAGCTTCTGCCAGCGGTTTGCCCCCGTCTCAAATGCTGAAACCGTGGGCGTCGTCAGCGCCGGCGCATCGTCCTTCAGGTAGTGCGCCAGAAACGGCCCCAATATCTCCCGCCGAAACTGCAATCCCGTGTCCTGGTTGAACCGGATCGGCCCCTCCGCGCTCACCTCGGAAATCTCTTCCCCATGGTGCCACGGCCCCAGCACCAGGAACAGGTTGTTCTCCGTATCCTTCGGCTTCACCGCCTTCCACACCGCCATCGCCCCGTAGATATCCTCCTGGTCCCACAGGCTCGCCACCAGCATCGTAGGCACCGTCAGCGTCTGCTTCGCAAGCAACTGGTCTACTGCCTGCTCTGACCAAAAGCTGTCATACGCCGGATGCGCCGCCACCTTGTTCCAGAACCCGATCTGCTCCATCCCCCGCCGCTTCGCCAGCTCTCCCGCCGACCCCGCCTCCATGTACATGTCGTAGTCGTCAAAGTTGCTCGTCTGCCAGTGCGCATCGTTGCCCCTGGTCGCCGTTTGCTCGTAGATGTACGGCAGATTCTGCTGCCGAAATGCGCCATTGTGGAACCAGTCGTCCCCCCGCCATCCATCCACCATCGGATTCATCGGTATTGCCACCTTCAGCGCCGGGTGCGGATGAATCAGCGGCATCAACGACAAAAATCCGTCATACGAAATCCCCAGCACGCCCACCTTCCCGTTCGACTCCGGCACGTTCTTCACCAGCCAGTCGATCGTGTCGTACGTGTCCGTCGACTCATCCACCGGCGTAGGATTCAGCGCCCCGCTCACCGGCCGGTTCATCACATAGTCGCCCTCTGACCCATACTTCCCGCGGATATCCTGCAGCACGCGGATATATCCGCCCTCCACTATCGTCTCCACCGCATTGTCGTAGCCCCAAAGCGTCGGGCCCAGGTGTGTGCTCGGCGAGTTCGCGCTCAACCCATCCGCGCTGTACGGTGTCCTCGTCATCAGCATCCCTTCGTGTTTGGCGCCCTCCGGCACCAGGATCACCGTATGCAGCTTCACCCCATCGCGCATGGGAATCATCACCACCCGCCGCTCATAGTCCATCCCATAGCTGGTCGGCGTAAACACCGCCGGAGTCTCACTCGGATAGTTCGGATACTGCGGCGCACTCTGCGCCAAACACACCGGAGCCATCAGCCCAGCCACCACCACCGCACAAAGAGCAATCCTCGGAACCATCGTCACGCGTCCATACCTCGCAAAAATCATCAGTACCCGCAACCTAACACACCCCACCTGATGTTTGCCCGCTGAAAAATTCCGCAGATTGACTGGCCCAAAACCTACCCCCGCAGCCCCCGCAACCGCTCACAGGCATCCGCCAGGTCCGCGTCCTTCTTGGCAAAGCAGAACCGCAGCAGATTCTCCCCCAGCCCCGCACGGAAAAACGCCGATCCCGCCACCGACGCCACGCCCGTCCGCGCCAGCAGGTTCCGCGCCTTTTCCGCAGCCGTCGCGCCCGCCAGGTCGCTCGCATCGGCCAGCACGTAGTACGCCCCCGCCGGAGTATACGGATACATCCCCGCGTCCCTCAACGCCGATACCATCCGCGCCCGCTTCCTTTCGTGGTCCGCCGCCAATGTCGTGTAAAACTCCGGCCCAAGCTGCTCCAGCCCATCCGCCGCCCCATGCTGCAGCGCCGACGGCGCGCAAACATACGTCAGATCGTGGAAATACGCAATCGACCCCAGCCACTTGGCATCCGCCACCAGGTACCCCAGCCGCCAGCCCGTCACCGAGAAAGTCTTCGAAAATCCGCTCATCACAATCGTTCGCTCGCGCAGATGCGGAAGGCTGAACGGGCTCACATGCCGCGCCCCGCCGTACACGAAATGCTCATAAATCTCGTCGGTAAACAGAAACAGCCCATGCCGCTCGGCCAGCTCCCCCACCCCCTCTATCTCTGCCAGGGCAAAAATCTTCCCCGCAGGATTCGACGGCGTATTCATCAGCACCGCTCGCGTCCGCGGCGTAATCGCCGCTCGCAGCGCATCCATGTCCAGCGTCCAGTCCGCCCCAGGCCCCTCCGGCGCAGTCAGCGCCACCGGCACCGCCTTCATCCGCAGCGAACTCAGCGTGCTCACGTGGTACCCGTAAAACGGCTCAAACAGAATCACTTCGTCGCCCGGATTCAGCAGCGCCATCACCGCCGCATGGAACGCTCCCGTCGCCCCCGATGCCACCAGCACCTCGCGCTCCGGGTCCACCGATACGCCCTGGAACCGCTCCATTTTCGCCGCAATCCCCGCCCGCAGCCGGCCAATCCCGTCCAGCCGCGTGTAAATGTTCTCGCCCGCGTCAATGGCCCGCTTCGCGCCCTCCGTCACAGCCGCCGGCGGCTCCGTATCGCACACCCCCTGTGCCAGGTTCACCCCGCCCAGCCGGTCGCACTCCATCGTCATCGCGCGTATCTCCGACTGCAGCACACGCGGCGCCAGGTCGCTCAGGCCAAGGGATTGGGGTTGCATCAACGGCAGGGAAGAGGCAGCGGAACGTGTCATCAATCAGGCATCCAATTCGTCGGGTTCTGGTACAGCTATATCACAGCAACGTCCCGAAACGGACGCGCGCACACTCCGCAACCACGCATTCAGGCATTCTCCAATTGTTACAGTCGTGTTAAAATCGGGAATCGACAGCGGTTCCAACCCCCGTTGCAAAAGACGAAATCTCCTATGAATCTCTACCTCATGCGCCACGCCAACGCCGGCGTCCCCCGCGAAAATCCAATCCTCGACGCCAAGCGAGCCCTCATCAAAGAGGGAAAGCAGCAGTGCATGTTGATGGCCGGTATCCTCGCCGCCTCCGGCGCGCAAATCGATGTCATCATCTCCAGCCCCCTCAAGCGCGCCAAGCAGACCGCCCAGTTCGTCGCCACGGAAATCGGCTGCGAGGCCCCGCTCATCGCCTCCCCGGCGCTGGCTCCAGACGGCGACTTTGCCGCATTTCAGCAGTTGATTCACCAGTTCGCCAACCACGAGGGCGTCCTCGTCGTCGGCCACAACCCCAACCTCAGCCAGTTTCTCGGCAAGCTCGTCACCGGCAACGGCCCCGGCAGCATCCGCATGCGCAAGGCCGGCATCGCCCGCGTCGACATGGAGCGCCGCCCCGCGCAACTCCAGTGGATACTCGATCCCCGCCTCGCCCGCGCCGTCTACACCAGCGTCGTAAAAAGCTCCCGCCCAAAGACCTCGCGAAAGTAACCCGCCTCTTTCCGCACCGACCACAGCTCCAGCTCGGCCCCCGTGCGTCCCTCGCGAATCTCCAGATGAACACGCTTGGGATACACCTGCGCCCGTACCCGCACCGCCCCGGACGCGCGGTCCTGGTTCAGCGCCCGCGCCAGCCGCAGCAGCACCACGCACCGCTGCACCGGCACATGCTCCGCTGCGGGAATATTGCGCATCGCCCGGTCCTCCGGCTGCGGCCGCGACTTGCCCAGGTACCGCGCAATCGCCGAAACAATCGTCCGCTGCTGCTGCGTAAACCCGTAGATCTCTGAGCTGGAAATAATGTACTGCGTGTGCCGGTGGTGCCCCTGGTGGTTGATGAACTTCCCCGTCTCTGACAGCACTGCCGCCGTCGCCAGCCACGTCCGGTACTCCGGCGCCAGCTTGTGCAGGGGCGCCAGCTCACGAAACAGTTGCTCCGCGTGCGCCTTCAGCGGCTCCACCTGCTGCGCCATCACTCCAAACCGCTGCGCCGTGGCCAGCACACTCTCCCACCGCTCCTGCTCAAACTGCTCATGCGCGCTCGCCCGCTCGTCCTGCTCGGCCAGCATCTGCGCCAATATCCCATCCCGCAACCCCAGCTCCGAGTAGCGGAAGCCCGGCAGTTGGAACGACTCCAGCAGCTCCGCGTACACCAGCGCCCCGGCCACAATGATCTCCGCCCGCCTCGGACCGATGCCCGGCACAGCCTCGCGCTCGGCCACGGTCATCCCCCGCAGCCGGGCCGCCATCACCCGCGTCTGCCGTGTACTGGTCATCTCCGCCGGCCCCGCGGTCACTTTCGCCACTTTCGTCGCTTTGCCCTTGCCCCCCACCGCCGTCAGCTGCGCCTCGCTCAGCGCCGCCGCTGTCCCGCTAGTCGCAATCACCAGCGCAACCTCGGTCGGCTGCAGCTTGCGCTGCGCCCGCTTCAGCTCCCGCACAATAAACTGCTGCATCCGCGCCAATGCCTCGTCGCTCGGCGGATCCCCGTCCAGAAACTCCTGCGTCAGCCGCACCGCGCCCAGCGGCACGCTCACCGTCTCCACAATCCGCTTCTGCTCGCTCAGCGTGATCTCGCAGCTGCCTCCGCCCAGGTCAATCAGCACCACACGGCCATCTGCGCCAGCCTCCTGCGCCACCACCCCATGGTGGATCAGCCGGCCCTCTTCCAGCCCGGAGATAATCTCGATCACCCAGCCCGTCTCCGCCTTGGCCCACGCCACAAAGGCCTCAGCGTTCCTCGCCTCGCGCATTGCCGCCGTCGCCACCACGCGAATCTGGTCCACCCCATGCCCCTGAACCGTCCGCTGGAAGCGCTTCAGCGCCTTCAGCGTCGTCGCCATCGCGTCCGGCGAAATCAGCCCTGTCTCAAACACGCTCCCGCCCAGCCGCGTCACTTCGCGGTCCTCGTGCAGCGTCTTCAGGCGGTGGTTCACTACCCGCGAAATCTTCAACCGGCAGCTGTTGGATCCAATATCAATCGCGGCAAAGGTGGGCATCGGCGGGCAGCAGTCCTCCCCAGGCAAATTCAGCAGACTCAAGGCCACCATACACCATGGCCCCGCCCCAGGAATGGTCAAGCCGACTGCCCCGCCCACCACCCCGTCCCAATGCGCGCAACAGCGCGAAAATCGCGGCTGTTATCCTTGATGCAGCCATTATGACCAATACCAGCTCGCTCGCACGCCCGCAGAAGTCGCCTTCCACCCTGGCCCTCTGGACGCTGCTTGCGAGCATCTTCCTCGCCGTCTACTTCGTCGCGCTCTTCACGCCGCCCCTCATGGACGATGTCGACGCCAGCCACGCCCAGGCCGCCGCTCACATGGCCGAAACCGGCGACCTCGTCACCCTCAAGATCAATGGCATCCGATACCTCGAAAAGCCACCCCTGCCCTACTGGCTCGTCGCCGGCGCATATCGCATCTTTGGCCAGAACGCCTTCGCCACCCACCTGCCCAACGCCCTCGCCGTCCTCGGCCTCGCCTGGCTGGCCTGGCTCTGGAGCAGTCGCGCCTGGGGCCCCCGCGCCGGCTTCTACGCCGCCCTCGGCACACTCTCCGCCGTCGGCCCGTTCCTCTATACCCGCTTCTACATTCCCGACGCCCTGCTCTCCTTCCTCCTGCTCGGCGCGCTCTACTGCTTCCTATCCGGCTTTGAGAGCGTCTTTTCCACCCGCTTCTATCTCATGTGGGCCGCCCTCGCCCTGGCCACGCTCGCCAAGGGACTCATCGCGCCCATCTTCTTCGCCGCCGCCGCCATTCCCCTCCTCCTCCTCAGCGGCCAGTGGCGTCGCTGGCGCGACATCAAGCCCTTTACCGGCATCCTGCTCTTCCTCGCCATCGCCGCGCCCTGGCACATCCTCGCCGGCCTGCGCAACCCTGACCAGGGACACCCCGTCGGCAACATACCCACCCCCGGCAACGTCCACGGATTCTGGTACTTCTACTTCCTCAACGAGCACGTCTTCCGCTTCCTCGGCACGCGCTTCCCCCACGACTACAACCGTATGCCCGTCCTCTGGTACTGGCTCGCCCACCTCGTCTGGATCTTCCCCTGGAGCCTCTTCTTCCCCGCCGCCGTCCTCGTCGCCTGGAAGACCCGCCACAGCTGGCTCACACACCTCCGCAAGGATGCCGGCCAAACCGTCGACTTCTACCTCGACCACGCCGTCCGCGAAGATGCTGCCACCTTCGTCCTCAAGCTCAAGTTCCGCGTCCGCACCACCTGGCTGCTCGGCCTCTTCGCTGCCTTCACCCTCCTCTTCTTCTCTCTCTCCACCAACCAGGAGTACTACACCTGGCCGGCCTGGATTCCCCTCATCATGCTCACCTCCGGCGTTCTCGCCACACTCGAGGAAAACAGTGAAACCGCAGAGCCCATGCAGGCTCGCGGCTGGCTGGTTGGCGCACACGCCGTCTTCACCGTCGTCGGCCTGCTCGTAGCCATCGCCCTCGCCTGGGGACTCTGGGCCTCGCGCGGACTGCCTTACGTCTCCGACATCGGCACCTTGCTCGCTCATCGCGGCGTAGGAGACTACACGCTCTCCACCTCGCACCTCTTCGACCTCACCGGCCCCTCCTTTGCCGCCCTCCGCGCCCCGGCCGTCATCGCCGCCATCGCCTTCCTCATCGGCCCCGCCGCCGGACTCATCCTCCGACTCGCCCGCCGCAACCGTGCCGCAACACTCTCCGTCGCCCTCACCGGCGCGCTCTTCCTCGTCGCTGCGCACATCGCCTTCGCCCGCTTTGAGCCCATGCTCAGCTCCAAGCCCATCGCCGACACCCTGCTCGCCAAGGCCGCTCCCGCAGACGACTTCATCATCTTCGGCGACCAGTCCGACGCCTCTTCGGTCGTCTTCTACACACACCGATTCTTCGGCCGTCCCGCCCTGCTCGTCCACGGCACCGGGTCGTCGCTCTACTGGGGCTCCTGCTATCCCGACGCGCCCAAAATCTTCCTCACCGAAGACGATCTGACCGCGCAATGGGGCCACGGAACCCGCCAATGGCTCTTCGCCCAGGACACCAACCGCAGCAAGGTCGAGCAGCTCCTGGCCGGCAAACTCATCCCCGTCCAGACCATCGCAGACAAGACCCTCTGGACCGACCGCCCACTCTAGCAGCAAACTGTCTCGCAATTTACACCACTCTCCCGGTGGGAGTCACAACTGCCCCAACCTCCCCAGATCCCAAAACCCCAATCGAGCGCAGCTCGGTCCCGGTGGGAGAATGGGGTACACGACAACAGGTCTTCGTTGGTGGGGTGAAAGCCTGGGGTTTTAACCCCAGGAATAAATCTCCCAAATCTCATCTACACCATCGCCACCGGATCCCAAATGACAGATCTTCGTCATTTCGGTGGTTGTGGAGCTCGATGCCCCGAGGCCCCGCCTTTCAACCACCCCCCACAGACACAAAAATCCCCGGCCGGCACACTGCCAGGCGGGGATTCCTGTTTCGTCTTTCCGTTCCCTGGGGCCTGTTCACACTCCCTGAGTGGTGGCGACGGGAGCGGAGTTTTCCTCAGTTCAAGAAGCGACGAGTGCGCTGTAACTGGTTACTGAAGCGAGCAGCGACGCAGACATGGGGAAAACTGGCCCCGTCCCTGCGGGTTGCGGCGCAAATCGGGCCATAACGCGTTCTCGCCCTCGGCGGTGGGGTCGCCACAGCTCTCGGACTCGGCCCTGCGTGCCCAGAATTGCTTGGCCCGATTCTCGCTCGCAACGCCATCCATCCAGGGAGTGTGAACAGGCCCTAGTAAATAACCTTCAGCCCAAACTGCACAATGCGCGGCTCAAAGGTGCTCGTGATCGTTCCGCCCGAAGTCGGCGCGCCTCCCAGCGTGCCACCCAATCCGCTCGACGGCAGGTACAGGTTCGTGTGGTTCAGGATGTTGTACAACTCGCCGCGGAACTCCACCTTCAGCCCCTCGACAGGCGTGCCAAAGCGCTTGTTGAAGTCCAGATCCGTCTGGTAAAACGCAGGCGTCCGTCCCGGATTCCGGCTCGCATTGCCAAACGGGCTCAGCAGGTTGCCGTTTCCGTCCTTGGTCCCCGGCAGGGTAAACGCAGCGTAGTTCACGTACTGAATGTAGCCGGAAGCCAGCTTCGTCTTCTGGATCGCCGGCGTTCCCGTCACCACATTCGGCCGGTACTCGTTCGCGCCACGGTACGTCGCGGAAATCTGCGGCGACACCGCGTTGGCCGAGTTCGGCGAATACGTCAGATTGAACGGCGTTCCCGCCTGCATCGTGTTGATTGCCGAAATCTGCCATCCCCCAAACACCGCGTTCACCACTGGGTTTGCACTGCTCGCGAAGTGCCGGCCGCGACCAATCGGCAGGTCGTACACCAGGCTCGTGATGTTCGCAAGCGGCAGGTTGTAGTCCGACTGCGAGTAGTCCGCGTTCAGGTTGTTGCCGTCCTGCGGAGAAGGCGTGTTGCCTTCCAGCGAGGCCGAAGCGTTGTCCAGCGAGTGCTCCCACGTAAACGAGTTCAACAGAGTCAACCCGCCCACCATGCGCTGCTCATACCTGGCCTGCAACGCGTTGTACTTCGACTTGAAGCCGTTCAGAGCCTCCGTAATGTCGCTCGGCCAAAAACTGTAAGGCCGCGCAAATCCATTCGCCGGATTCTTCTGGTTCGCGTTCAGAAATCCCTGCAACTTGCTCCCGTCGTTGCCCACATAGGCCACGTCCAGCAACGTGTTCTTGGCCACCGCATACTGCGCGCTCACAAACCAGCTCGCCACCATGCTGTCCGTGGTGTCTTTGGGAATATACGTGATATTGTCCGTCGCCGGGTTGAACGTCGTCGCCAGACCGGTCGGAAAACCCTGGTCCACCGTCCGGTAGCCCGTTTTGCCCGGCGTCTGCGGCACCGACACAAACAGCGCGTTCGGCGCGTTGATGGCCAGAATATCGCCCGATCCGGCGCGCGTGTAGTGGACGTAGCTCAACCCGTAGCCCCCGCGCAGCGCAATCTTCGGCGTCACCGCATAGGCAAACCCAACCCGCGGCGCCCAGTCCCCATAATCCGGATTCACCAGTGTCCGGTTGTACGTGCTGCCGCTCTTCGCCGTCAAAATCGCCGTCGCCGTCGAGCTCGCCGTCGGGTCAAAGTTCGACAGGTTGTTGTGCACCTCCGAGTAGGGCGATCCGTACTCCCAGCGCACGCCCAGGTTCAGCGTCAGCTTGCTCGTCGCCTTCCAGTCGTCCTGCGCATAGAAGTTGTGCATCGTCTGCAGCAGGTGCGCCTTGAAGTACGTCGCCAGTGCGTAGTTGCTGGTCGTGCCGAACAGAAAGTCCGCCCAGTACGTATCGCTCGCCGCCTTGGTGTTCGCGCAGTCGCTGCCGGCGCTCGCCGGGCACTCCGAGAATCCGCCGCCGTAGCTGAACGACCCAAACAACGGATTCGAGTCCTGCACTTCCATCCACACATGCTCAAACTCGTACCCGAACTTCAGCGAATGATGTCCCTTCACCCATGAAAAATTCACCTTCGGGTCCAGCAGCGACGGGTTCTGCCACTGCGGATTCGTGCTCTGCCGCCCAAACGACGTAAAGCTGCCTGAAACCGAAGTCGAAGGCAATCCGCCCGCTACCGTCGGGTCCGTTGGCAAGCCCGGAAACGTAATCGCGTGGTCTCCGATCGAGAGCGAATACTTGCCCGCCCGCGTTCCAGACAACGCAACGCGCGCATCCAGCACCTTGTTCGAGCCAAACAGATGCGTGTAACCCGCCGCCACCTGCTGGTCCAGAATCTTCGCCCGCCCGTTCGTCTGCCCGTCCAGCGGCAACGGAAGCGTCGGATAGTTGATGCCCGTCTCCTTGCGATCGTTGATGCGCAGAAACCACGAGCTGTTCGCGCTCTGCTGGTAGTCCAGCCGCAGGCTCCCCTTGTCCGAGTTGTCGGTAAACGGAGCTTCCGTCGCGTAGTCGTTCGCAGCCAAACCCGTCGTCGCGGAACCCGCCGTCGGCAACCCCTGCAGCTGCCCAAAGAAGCCCAGAATCTGCTTCGAAATCGGGCTGATATCCGGCGACGTAAGGATCGACGTGCCCGCCTTGTAATACGTCCCCGGAGACAGCGGATCCTGCACATCCACCGCCAGAATGCCCTTGATCTCGTCCTGCGTCGGCATCGTCAGCACCACCAGCGGCTTCAGCGTCTGCCGAAACCCCTCGTAGTCCACAAAAAAGAACAGTTTGTCCTTCAAAATCGGGCCGCCAAAGTTCGCGCCAAACTGGTTCCGGTTGAACACCGGCTTCTGGAACGCCGTCGTACCCACCGTCGGCTTGAAGTAGCCCGCCGCATTCAAGTCCGTATTGCGCACAAACTCATACAGCGTCGTGTGGAATCCGTTCGTTCCGCTCGCCGAAGCCACATTCACCGTCGCTCCTGACGACCGCCCATACTGCGCGCTCTCGTTGTTCGTCACCACTTCAAACTGCGCCACCGAGTCCGGCGGAGGAGCGATGATCTGGTTGTCGAATCCCTGGTTGCTCTCCCCATACGCGTTGTTGTCCATGCCGTCAAGAAGATAATTGTTGAACATGCTCCGCTGTCCGTTCACGTTGTACGATCCGGCGCGCACCAGGCTCGTCGCAGCCGTCGTCGTCGCTGCCGTCGGCGCCTGCCGCGACCCCGTCACCAGCCCCAGCAGGTCAGAGTAATTTCGAGAAACCAGCGGCAGCGCTTCCGTCTGGTAATTCGAAATATTCTGCCCTCGCTCGCTGCTCTCCGTCTCCAGCGCCAGCGCCACTCCGGTCACTTCCACCGTGCTCTCTGTGCCCCCGGCCTTCAGGCTCAGGTCAATGCGCACACGGCCCGCAACCGTCAGGTTGATCTGCTCGGCCACCGCGCTCGAAAACCCGCTCGCCTCCGCCTTCACCGTGTAGATGCCCACCCGCAGGGAAGGGAACTCGTAGTCGCCGGCTCCATTGGCCGTCGCCTTGCTCACCGTCCCCGTGCCCGTGTTTGTGGCACTCACTTGCGCTCCAGGAATCACCGCTCCCGTCGAGTCGTGAATCGTGCCCACAAGGCTGCCGTCTTCATACTGTGCGTGGGCCACGCTGCCAGTAAATACGAAAACAAGCGCCAGAAGTATCTGCGAAAAATGCCTCAAAGTCTGTTTCATGGCGTGAGCATAGGCTCCAGCCGGCAATCCCAGTTCAACCCCGCGTCAACTTCCCTTGAATTTCCCGTGACTCGCGCCCGCCTACCGCATCATGGGCCGTCGCACCTGCGCCGCTTCACCCCTTGGCCATCCCCAGCCCTGCGCAGTTACAATTGCCCTTCCTGAAAAACGGATGCATCCTCCCGCATCCAAAGCTGAAATCAAAGTCGAATTCTAGGAGCAATCATGGGCACTCTCGGTAAACGCTTTCTACTCTCCCTCCCACTCGCCCTCTCCCTCGCCCTGCTCCCCGCTCTCGCCCAAACCCCACCCCAAACCCCACCCCAAATGGCCGCCGACTTCTCCACCGTCCTCTACGGCGCCGCCTACTACAACGAATACATGCCCGGCGGCCAGGCCGACCACGACGCCCGCCTCGCCAAAGACGTTGCCCTCATGAAGGCCGCCGGCCTCTCCGTCGTCCGCATGGGCGAGTCCACCTGGAGCCTCTGGGAGCCTGAAGACGGCCGATTTGAATACGCATGGATGGACAAGGTCGTCGACGCCATGGGCCAGGCCGGCATCAAGGTCATCCTCGGCACGCCCACCTACTCCATCCCCGCCTGGATGGCCCACCAGCACCCCGAAATCCTCGCCGACCGCACCCCCGGCGGCATGTTCGGTGGCGTCGCCAAGCCCGGCGCATACGGCATCCGCCAGAACATGGACACCGACTCGCCAGCCTACCGCTTCTACGCCGAACGCCTCATCCGCCACATCGTCGCTCACTACCGCGACAACCCCACCGTCATCGGCTGGCAGCTCGACAACGAAACCGGCAGCTACGACGCCGCCAATGACGACGTCTTCATCGGCTTCCAGCACTACCTCGAAAAGAAATTCGTCACCCCAGAAGCCCTCTCCCAGGCATGGTTCCTCAACTACTGGGGCGAGAACATCCACACCTGGGAAGATCTCCCCCGCCGCGACGGCACCATCTCCACCGGATACAAGCTCGAGTGGACCCGCTGGAGCCAGCTCCGCGTAACCAACTTCCTCCACTGGCAATCCGCCCTCGTCCGTGAATCCGCCGGCCCCGCCCAGTTCATCACTACCGACTACGGCGGCATGATGAAGCGCGACGTCAACGAGGAAGATGTCGCCACCGGCCTCGACATCGTCGCCGACAACATCTACCACGGCACACAGGACCACTACGACGGCTCCTTCCAGGCCATCCAGTCCGACTTCTCACGCTCCCTCAAACACCACAACTTCCTCGTCACCGAGACCAACGCCCAGACCATCGGCTGGACCTCCACCGGCCAATACCCGCCCTACGACGGCCAACTTCGCGAAGACGTCTACACCTACCTCGCCAACGGCGCAAACATGGTCGAGTACTGGCACTGGCACTCCATCCACGCCAACCAGGAAACCTACTGGAAAGGCATCCTCTCCCACGATCTGGAGCCCAATCGCCCCTACGCCGAGGTCAGCAAAACCGCCCACGAACTCCAGAAAATCGGCCCCCACCTCGTCGGCCTCCAGTTCCACCCCCAGGTCGCCATCCTCTGGAGCCGCGACTCCGCCAACGCCATCAGCTTCATGCCTTACGGCGGAGCCGTCCCCGACCGCAGTTGGTCCGGAGAGCCCGACGGCTACGCCACGCTCGTCCAGCAGCTCCACAAATCCCTCTACACCCTCAACGTCCCGGCCGACTTCGTCTTCCCCGAGACCCAGGACCTCTCCGCCTACAAGGTGCTCCTCGTTCCTGCCCTCTACATCGCCGACGACGCGCTCCTGCAGCGCATCTCCGCCTTCGTCAAAGGCGGCGGCCACGTCCTCATGACCTTTAAGAGCGGCTTTGCCAATGAAAACTCCGCCGTCCGCTGGGTCCGCGCACCCGGCCCACTCCGCGAAGCCGCCGGCTTCAGCTATCAGGAGTTCTCCAGCCTCGAGCATCCCCTCGCCCTCAAAGACGATCCCTTCCACGCCGGAGCCGACAACCGCGTCTCCTACTGGGCTGAATTCCTCCTGCCGGAGACCGCCAAGCCCCTCGCCTTCTACGACCACCCCTTCTTCGGCAAGTGGCCCGCCGTCACTGAGAACCACTACGGCTCCGGCACCCTCACCTACGAGGGCACTTACCTCTCCGACGCCATGCAACTCACCCTCGTCCGCCGCACCCTCGACCAGGCCGGCCTCGCCACCAGCGACCAGTCCCTGCCCGCCGCCATCCACGTCCAGCACGGCGTCAACAAGCTCGGCAAGCGCCTCCACTACTACTTCAACTACTCCGCCAACCCGGTCACAGCACCCTACGCCTACGCCCCCGGCACAGACCTGCTCACCGACCAAGCCGTAGCCCCCAGCACCCAACTCACCATCGCCCCCTGGGACCTGGTCATAGTAGAGGAAACCGCCCCCGCATCGAAACCCTGAGTTGTCACGCTTCGGAGCAAGAAATCCGGGTGCCGAATCCTCGCCGGGTCGTTGCCTTTGCTGTTGCCCCTGTTCTTCTGTCTGTCATTCCCGCAGGGAATCTGCTTCTTCCTTTGCTTTTGCCCTTGCCTTTGCCCTTGCTGTTGCCTTTCCATCCGTCCAACCAGAAGCGGGTGCCCCCGGTCCTTCGCACTTGGGGACCGGGGAGCACTCAATCCTCCCTGGGTTTTAACTCCTCCATCCGCCGCTGCTTTTGTTCTTCCATCCGTCCAACCAGAAGCGGGTGCCCCCGGTCCCTCGCATCTGGGGACCGGGGAATAGCCAATCCTCCCCGGGTTTTAACTCCCCCATCCGCACCAAACGCCGGTCACCATCTCTCGCATTCCCAGTCAAAGCGCAGATGCACCGCACCATCACAATCCCGCTAACCCGCTGACTCGCTATCGCGGCGAAGCCGCAGCCAACTCGCTGCCTTTGTCCAAAAGCATTCCCCGCCCAAGCCCCACCCAAACCACCGCCCGCCTGACTGATTCTCTTGCAGACTCCCAGACACCAACGTTCTTCCCCACAATGCGACATCCGGAGACTTATATGGCCTCGATAAGTGCTTTGACGATTTTGCGTAAATCTAGAGTCCAAATGGGCGCAAACGTTTTCAGTACTTATCCTGCATGAGGTTTTACCGTGTTTGATCAGCAGCATGAGCGGCGGCGTTTTACTATCGGGTAAGGTGAAGTCATATGCGCTCATTAATGCTTGTCTCATTCCTGATTGCCGTGTCTGCTTCGGCGCAGGTTACCCCGACGCCTGCAGCTATCGAACTGCGGGCATCGGTGATGCCAATGGATCAGCGCAGGGCACTTGCTGCCCCATTACTACAGGCTGCGGAGAAGCAAGCCGCTGCGCTGGACGACGTCGATCGTTCGATTGTGCTCTACCGTATAGCCGGCGGTTGGATGCCGCTCGACCGTGAGCGTTCATCCGCTCTCTACCGACAGGCATTTCTTGCATCCCTGCACGCCGATGGTGCTTTTCGTCCAGCGTTGGAGTACATGATTCTGGACGAAGCGGTCCCATTAGACCCCGCTATCATCTTGGAACTCGTGCCGCAAGCCGACATGGAGACAAAGCAAAAGATTTATGGCTGGATTCTAGGTTTCGCGCTTGAGAATACCGATACTCGACTTGCAGCCAAGGCATTCCAGGCTGCAGCGGACAATCAGGCAATCTCAGGCAGCCAGGCAGCGACAGTTCTCGCAAATCTTCCAATTGAAGAGCGCGCTCGGGTCTTCCGCACAATCACTGCGTACTACAATCTACATCCACCCTCCATCGGAAAATGGGACTTTTCCGGACTCGTCTCGCAGTTTTATGCCTCGCTGCCTCCGCAGGATGTACTTGCGGCAATCGATATCATCCTTAAGCGCGCAATGGATGTCGATTCGGACCATTCTGGCCGTCAGGTGGGCATGAGCTCCGGCCCAAACAATATTGGTTTCAGCAAGGAAACCGACCTACAACTCTTTGCCGTCGCGCCTGCCTTGCTGAAACTGGACCCCGTACGCGCCACCAAGCTGCTGCAGAAAAGCCCAGAGACAGCGAAATGGCTAATTAAATATCCGAATGGAGTTGAATCGTTCGATCAGAACCATTCTTTCCACTATGGCGCCGCCGCAGTACAACCATCCAAGGCCGTGCCAAGTGATCTGCGCACCTTCGGCATTGATAACGCAAGAGGAATGCCTGCGTTTCTGCAAGAGGACGAAGGGCTGGAGTTTACACGCGGGGACTTTCCATTTTATGGTCAGCCCAGCGGGTCGAGCTCATTTGAATTTTTTACCGATCACAAATCTCCCGAGTATGCTGCCTACCACGCTGTAATGTCGGCGCACCAACCTGATGTCCTTGCCGCAGTCGCAAGCGTACCGGAGATGCGCAAGGTTCCGATCTCGTGTAGCGGTGACGGTGATTGGTGCTATGAGACCTGGCCGCAAGCGAATTTAGTCCGCTCCCTGGCCGAGGATTGGACCTATGGCAGCCAGGAAGAGAATGCCCGCGCAGCACTGAAGGCACTGCCAACAGTACTGGAAAAGATTCCCGCACAGCAGCGTTGCGCTCCACTCGCGGATGCTGCGGACTTATATCTGCGCCTTGGAGATCGCAGTGCTGCCAACAGTGCCGTACAGACTGGCCTCGACGCGGCGGCTCAGGCAGAAGCGCAGGAAGAGGCCACATATCACAAACCGTTCTCAAAATTGCTGCGGTCTTCCACAAACTGCTATCAGAGGCTCATCTCCGCCGGAGTCAACGCAGAGTATGATTCGCTTTATAAGGCAGTCGATTCTCTCCAGAACCCTACGCTGCGCGCCTTCGCCACGGCCATGCTGGCTCGGGGGCTGCTAGGCGTTCCTTTGCGGCGCAATCTCGTGGTAAGCGCCAACGGGAGCTACTGTTCGTTAGTAGGCCAAGCCAGCTACTGTGGAGGGCTCCCGTGAGGTTTGGTAACATTCAAGTCGCCAAGGCTCCGCCAATGAGCTTCTGCGGAATTATGGGTTTACGGTAACAGACCGAGGCGCTCACGGACAGCCGGATACGGTCGATGGTAGGAACACTTCCGGAAAACGTCGTCGTGTCTGCCTATCCCAACTCCTGAACGCCAAAATCGCCCAAAGCACGATCCCACCACCCGCACCCCACAAATCTCGTCATCCCGACCGGCTGAACTTTGCCAGAAAACCCCGCCTGGCATAAGTCCTTCGCACATCCTGTCAAGCCAAGAATTTCCGCGCCATCTCAAAACCCCAACAAAACAAACCACATAAACAGCCAAATAACCGCGCCAAACCTGCCGGCCATTCTTCCCCAAAAGCGCAAAATAGAAGAAACCGTCCGGAGAGCAAACTCCATGGAAGAAAGCATCCGAAAAATCGTCCGGCTCGCACCTCTTGCCGAAGCGCCGAAAAGCGCAACAAAAGTGCACAAAAGCGCGCAAAATACACCAGGTAACCACCTATCAACCCAAGCTAAATAAACAACATAGGAGGAATTTCCCGCAAAAACACCCCACCCCCCCCCTTTTTCGGCGAAGACCAGGATTCACCTCGCTCCTGACCGTGCATTCCCACCCCCAATCCACCAAAATCACCAAACCATTCTGATGCGCGGAATTTCAGAGCTTTTCTCTCCGCCAACTCACGCCCCTCCCGTTACGCTGGAAAGTACCGCAGGCGGGCACATGAGCGAGCTGATTCTTTCCACCAACGGCGATCTGCACGGACTAAACCTTGTGCTGCTTGAAAACGCTCTTCTCCGCGTCGCCATCCTGCCCCAACTCGGCGGCAAAATCTGGCAAATCACCTATAAACCACTCGCCGCAGATCTGCTCTGGCACAACCCATCGGTCCCGCCCGCCCTCCATCCCCTCCACGCCTGCTACGACGATCTCTGGGCCGGCGGCTGGGACGAGCTTTTCCCCAACGACGAGGCCACCGAATTCCTCGGCCACCAGCTCCCCGACCACGGCGAGCTCTGGACCGGCAACTTCACCGCCGAGCCCTTCCGCGAACCCGATTCCGTAGGAATCCGCCTCTCCTTCGTCACACCCGTCACCCGCTTCCTCGTCGAGCGCACCATCCGCCTCCGCGCCGGCCAAGCCTGCCTCCACATCGACTACCGCTTCACCAACCAGGGCGCAGCATCCATGCCCTTCCTCTGGAAGCTCCACCCGGCCTTTGCCGTCGGCCCCAGCCATCGCATCGACCTGCCCCCCATGATCATCGTCCGCGAGCCCGCCTTTGAAGGCACTCTCGCCGGGGCGCCGCTTGAATTCCCCTGGCCCCACGCACCCCTGCCCACCGGCTCCATCGACCTCCGCCAGGTCCCCGACGCCGCCAGCGGCGCGCTCCACTTCTTCTACGGCGTCGGCTCCGATCAGGGCTGGTGCGCCCTCACCAACCAGGCCACCGGCCTAGCCGCCGGACTCCGCTACGACCCCGCCGTTTTCCCCACCTGCTGGCTCTTCGCCACCCACGGCGGCTGGCAGGGCCTCAACGTCGCCGTCCTCGAGCCCGCCACCGGCTACCCATTCCAGCTAGACAAAATGGTCGCCGCCAACCGCGCCCCCTGGCTCGCCCCCGGCGAATCCCTTGAGACCAGCGTCCTGTTCACCACCCAGACCGGCCTGCAATCGGTCTCAGCCATCACCGCCTCCGGCCAGTTCCTCCCGGGCGTCAGCTGACCTACCCCTCCAGCGAAAGCAGAATCGCCGCCACAATCGCCACCAGCGCCCCCGCCGTCTGCTCCCACGTCAGCCGCTCGCCCAAAATCACCACCGCCAGCACCACCGTCAGCAGCGGATACAGAGAAATCAGCGAAATCACAATCGAGGCCTTCCCGCCCGACTCCAGCGCGCGAAAGCTCGTCCACGCCCCCAGCCCATTCAGCGCGCCCCCAGCCACCGATGCCACCACCACCGCCAGCCGCAAATGCCACTGCGGATGCGTAAACGCCAGCACCACCGCCGACAGCGCCACCATCGCCCAGCAAAACCACAGGAATGAGCTCTCACTCGTGATCCGGTTGGTCGCCAGCTTCTGCGTCACCCCCGTCACTCCCCAGAACACCAGCGCCAGCACCGCAAATCCAAGCCAAATCGGCATCGCTCTCTCCTACATACTCAACAGGTAAATCGCCACAAACGCCAGCCCAAGCCCCGCCCACTGCCGCTTGCCAAGCCGCTCCCGCAGAACAATCAGCGCCAGCAGCACCGTCACCATCGGGAACAGCGCCGTCACCGGAGCCACAACCGACGCTTTGCCGCCCTTCACCAGCGCCTGAAAAAACGCAAGGTTGCCAACGCCGCCCAGTATCCCTGTCAGAAACGCCCAGAAGATGCCCTTGCCGCGTCCCTCGCGCCTGTCCCGCTGCCGCCACACTGTCCAGCCCACAAACACCAGCAGCGGCGCCAGACCCACCGTGTACAGCAGTTGATTCGTGTACGCGTCCACACCGTCCGAGGCCACCTTCGACACCAGACCCCACACCCCCCACAGCACAATCGTCGCCACCGACCACAACAGCCAAAGCGGCCGGCCCTTCTTCGCCTCACTCATCCTCAACCTGTCTTCCGTCCGGCCCAGACTCCGCGGACTCCGCACACTCTTGCGTGAGCATACCCGGCCAATGCACCATGGGCAACGGGGCATCAGCCCTGTTTTGCGGTTCATACTTTCGTTCTTGCGCGTCCAGCCTTTCCCTGATCCCCGCCACGCCGTATCATCGCCTCGTTACCAGCGGAGTTCACCATGAAAATCACTAAGATCGAGGCCATCCACCTGCGCGCCGAAGATCCGCTCATTGAGCTCTTCGACGGCTCCTACGACGACTGCGTCCTCGTCGTCCACACCGACCAGGGCCTCACCGGCATCGGAGAAACCGAGTCCCTCGCTCCCGCCATCCAGGCCATCGTCCGCGGTCCCTCGGCCCACAACCACGCCCGCAGCCTCTCCGCCATCCTCGTCGGAGAGGACCCCTCGGACCCCGTCCGCCTCTGGCACAAAATGTTCGATCAAACTGACTACGTCGGACGCCGCGGCCTCATGATGCACGCCATCGGCGGCGTCGACCTCGCCCTCTGGGATCTCAAGGGCAAAATCGAGGGCAAGCCCGTCCACGAGCTACTCGGCGGCAAGCGTCGCAACCGTCTGCCCGCCTACGGCACTATCTACCCCATGGCCCGCACGCCTGAGGAAGTCAAAGCCCAGATCGCCGCCGGCCAGGCCAAAAACCTCCGCGCCTTCAAGTTCGCCGCTGATCCCTGGTGGCTAGACGACCTCGCCCTCACCGGCCGTCTCCTCGCCGCAGCCCGTGAACAGGCCGGCCCCGACGCGCGTCTCATCGTCGATGCCGCCCTCAGCTACCGCACCGCGGCTGAAGGCCTCACCTTGTTCCCCATTTTCCGTGAAGTCGGTATCTGGTTCCTCGAAGCGCCCCTGCCCCTCGACGACGTCGAAGGCCACCTCGAAATGAGCCGCCACGGCATCCAGCTCGGCGTCGGCGATCTCGGCCTCACCCACACCCGCGATTTCATCGAGATGATGGACTCCGGCGGCGCCAGCATCTGCCAGCCGGACATCTCCCAGGTTGGCGGCTTCACCGGCATCACCCAGATCGCTCAGGCAGCCTACCAGCGCGGCAAGCGCCTCATCACCCACGGCTACAAAACCAACATCGAGATCGCCGCCAATCTCCACTTCCTCGCCGCTCAGCCCAATGAGGAGCCGCTGGAGTTCTCCCTCAGCCACTCCCCCCTGCGCTGGACCACCACCCACGAGCACTTCCCCGTCGAGCCGGACGGCTACGTCACCGTTCCCGACCGCCCCGGCCTCGGTGTCACCCTCAACCCCGAGACCATCGAGCGTTACAGGTTCAGTTGACCCGCAGCAGCATCTTCAGCGTCGTGCCGGGCGCGTTGGCCATCTGGTCAAAAGCCGCCTGGCCGGCTTCCAGCGGCATCGTCCGCGTCCACGCCGTCAGGTCCACTTCGCCCTTCACCAGCAGCTTCAGCGCCTGCTCAAAATCCCCCGGAGTATACGCAAACGACATCACCACACGGTGCTCCTTGCGGATGCTGGTCACAAAGTCCACCTCGCTCCGCTCCGCGCCCATGCCCAGCAGCACCACCTGTCCGCCCGGCCGGCACAGGTCAAAGGCCGCCTGCCGAGCCGGTCCCGCGCCGCTCGCGTCCAGCACCAGGTCCAGCCCGTCCCCGGTAAACTCCTGCGCCAGCGCCCGACCCGCCTCCGTGGACACATTCGCCGCCACCGTCGCGCCCATCCGCATTGCCTCGGCCAGACGCGCATCGCTCACGTCCTGGATAAGAATCTCCTTCACACCCAGCCGCACCGCGCCCTGCAGCGCCAGCGCGCCCATTGTCCCCGCGCCCACAATCCCCATGCGGAAAAAGGGCAGGGGAGCGGCTATCCGGAACAGATGCACAATATTCGCCAGCGGCTCGGTCAGCACCGCCTGCTCGTCCGTCAGGCTGTCCGGAATCGCATACACCTGCCGCTCCGGTATCGCCACCCGCTCCGTGAAGCATCCCTGCGTCCGGTCCATCCCCAGCAGCCGCCACGTCGAGCACAGATTCTGCGCTCCTGCTAGACACGCTCGGCACCGCCCGCAGCTCACCAGCGGATTGGCCACCACCCTCTTCCCGTTCCCCAGCCGTCCCACCAGCTCATGGCCCAGCACCAGCGGAGCAATCCGCCGCCGGCTGTGTCCCAGAAATCCCGACATATCCGATCCGCATATCCCCCCGGCAGCAATCTGAATCTCCACCTCTCCCGGCCCCGCCACCACCGCCGGTACCTCCTGCATCTCCACACTCCGGGGAGCTGTATAAACCAGTGCGCGCATCGCATTCTCCTTGGTTAAAACGAATTCAGTTCGACAAATATTGACTCATCAGCCTATCAGACACCCCGACGGTCAACTGACCATCATGTTCAGCTCCGAAGGCCGCGTCTCAGGCATCCCAAACCGTTGCGGCTGCCGCGCATACGCCCGCGGCGTGCAGTGCATGTGTTTCTTGAACACCGACGCAAAATACGCCGGATTGCAGAACCCGCAACGGTCCGCCACCTCCGCCACGTGCAGCCGAGGGTCCAGCAGCAACCGCTTGCCCAGTTCCAGCCGCTGCCGTATCAGGTACTCCTCCAGCGTCGTGCCCGTCGTCCGGCTGAACACCCGGCCAAGATGCCCCGGAGACAGCTCCAGATTGCTCGCCAGTTGCTGAATCGTCACCCGCGCCGGCCCAATCTCCCGCACCAGCCGCTGCGTCTCAATCACAATCTTCTGCTCCCGCTGCGAGAACGTCTCCGCCACCTGCAGCCGCATCTTTTCCACCAGACGCCGAAAGCTGTCCGCCATCGCAAAGGACGTCGTCGCCGCCACAATCTGCTGCTCCGCTTCTTCCTTTGCCGCACTCATCGCAGGGCTCTCAATGCCCATTGTCGCCAGTTCCCGAGCCAGGTGCTCGCAAGCCCATGTCAGCAGCCCGCGCGCATGGTGCAACTGCTGGCTGCTCGCCCCGGCCGGCGCCACCACGCTCAGAAACTCCCGCACCCCCGTCGCCACTTCGCCCGGCGCACCGCTTTGCAGCGCCTTCAGCACCGTGCTCAACACCTGCGCAGGCTGCTGACGTCGCTCTGGCAGCGACTCAAACCACTGGATCGCTCCAGCCTGCGTGCTGTGCGCCCCCACGCCCTGTGTCGCATCCAGCGCCGCGCACGCCTCGTGGTAACCTCGCAGCAACTCAGCCGGCTGCCCGTGCAGCGCGCTCACGCCAACCCGCACCTGCGTCAGCCCCTGCGCCCGAACAGCCCGCACCAGCGCCTGCGCCATCTCTTCCAGCACCATCCGCTCGTGCCCCGGTGTTCGCGACTTCTGCGCCGTCAAAATGCATATCTCCCCCGGCGCAACCGACGTAGCCAGCGTATTGGTCCAGCTCCGGCACATGTCTTCAATCAAATGTCCAACCCGCACCAGCGCCAGGTGCCCGCTGATCGCCGTCGTCGTCCGCTGCTCAGCATCCTCTTCGTCTTTTGCTTTGAACGCAGACGGAGCCATGCGCAGCACCAGCACCCGCTCCGGCAACCGGCCCAGCCCCACATCGGCCGCCAGCGTCCGCAGCGCTTCCTGGCTCTCAGAAGCTCCGTCGGACCCCTGCCGCGCCAGCAGCATCTCCGCCAGCTCCCGGCGGTCCAGCGCCAGTTCCCGCTCACGCACCCGCTGGAACTCACTCATAATCTCCAGCCGCTTCCACGAGTTCGCAAGATACCGTGCGAACACCTCCATCATGTGCCGCATCTCCGCAATCTGAGCCAGCGTCACCACCGGAACCCGGTAGTACGCCTCCTCCAGCCGCGTCATGTCGATGTGCGTCTGCTCCGCCAGCGCCTCCCGCACATGACCAAACGACTCCGCCGTCGGCGTCGTCACCAGCACCTGTCCGCTGAACAGTGTCCCCAGGTACCGTCCCTCGCACACCACGGGCACCGCAATATCGGTCAGCCCCACGTGGCACGGATACACCTGGCTGCAGCCCGTTGCCCGGCAACGCTCCTTCGCCGCCTTGTCGCTCCGCCCGCACGTCTGCTCCTCGTGCGACCCAAACCCATGCACCAGGTCGCAGAAGTGCGTGCTCGGGCTCGGCGATGTGCGTCCAGGCGTCTCGTCGCCCAGCGGTTTCAGCTGCACCAGCGCCTCACCCGTGGTCACGCGCGGCCGCTGCCCGGGGTCAAACAAATCCAGGTCCTCCGCCCACATCAACTCCACGTTGCGGATAGGGCTCGAGCTGTTCAACAGCACAAGGAAATACGCAAACAGCTCAAGATCCTTCTTGAACTCCTGGCGAAGCGTTCCGCTGATGGCGGCTTTCTCTTTTTTCATTTCAGACAACCTGAAGGCAGGAATGGAAGAGCGAGCCAATCTTACTGCCCGCACTTGACGATGCACGAGCGTTTATCCTGCCTTAATCTTTGGATAATCGAGAATAGTATTGAAATTCCACCTGCATTCCAAGGGATTTTGCGCAAACAGGCAGAAATCCCGATAGAAATTCCCCAGGTTTCATGGCATCGCTTTACGGATGGGCCCGTATCGTCAGTCCGCCATCCACCACCAGGTCCGTCCCCGTGATAAACCCCGCTCCCGATCCCGCCAGGTACACCACCGCCGAAGCAACATCCTCCGGCATTCCCCGCCGTCCAAGAGGATGCAGCGCCGTCGTCTGCGCCGCCAGCGCCGCCGGGTCCGGCGCCGAGTTCACCCACTCATCCCAAAGCGGCGTGTCAATGTACCCCGGGCACACCGCATTCACCCGAATCTTCCGCGGCGCCAGCTCCAGCGCCAGGTTCCGCGTAAGCGCCACCAGACCCGCCTTCGAGCAAGCATATGGAATCGCATTCGCAAACGCATGGCTCGCGTGGATTGAGCTGATATTCACCACCGCTCCCCCTTCAGCCGGGAACAACGGCGTCAGAGCCTGCGTCACCAGCAACGGGGCGCGCAGATTCACCGCCAGCACCCGGTTGAAATCCTCAGCCGTCACCTGGTCCCAAGCCAGGTCCAGCTCAATGCCCGCATTGTTCACCAGCACATGCACCGCAGGCGTCAGCGCGGCTATCTCCAGGGCCATCTTCCTAATGGCGTGCGGGTCTGCCAGGTCCGCAATCAGCAGGTCCACGGCCGCCCCGCCCCGCTTCCGCAGCTCGGCTGCCGTCTCTTCGCCGGCCTCTCGGTTGCAGTCCACCAGCACCAGCCGTGCTCCCTGCTTGTGCATCGCCTGGGCTATCGCGCGGCCAATCCCGCGTGCTCCGCCGGTAATCACCCCTACCGTTCCGGAAAATCCCGCTTGCGCGTCTGTTGCGATCTGCTCGTTCGACATGGCCTATTCCTTTACCTGTTGCGCTGCTTTCAAGGGAACTTCCGTGAGAAACACAATCTCAGAGCTCAGCGGGTGCTCCAGCCGGACACGCAATCCATCCCCCATCAACTCCCCGCCTGTAGCTTCCCGGTTCGCCTGCGAGCCGTCCTCAAAGTGCAGCGCATACAGTGCCTCACCCTTCAATCCCGCCAGCTTGTAGCGGTGTTCCGCCTCGTCGGCAATCGACCCGCGGAACGCAAATACCGCACCCGTTCCTCGCGCCGGATCCCAGTACTCCATCCCGTCCCAGTGCACTCCGTCCGGCCGTGCGGAAATGTGGAACAGTTCAGCATCCCGAATCAGCGGCCGCAACCGTTGCTGGTAGAGCACAATCTCCCGCTTCGCCGCGTCGTGCTGCTCGCCACTCCACGCCGTCGTGTCCAGCATGATCGTCAACCAGCCCATCATCCCCGATCGCAGCATGTACCGGAAGTTGTCCAAACTCGGCGTCGGCCACTTCTCCACGTAGCTCTCCAGCATCGCCGCCGGCATCGCAAAACTCGTGTCGTAAAAAGCCCGCCGGTTGCTCAGAGGATCGTACGTATCCGTAATCGAAAAGTAGTCCCCATGCGCCGCCGACCCAAAATCCACCATCCGCCCGCCGTCATTGCAAATCTCAAACAGCAGCCCCGGATGCTCCCGCCGCGCGTGCTCGTAAATCCGGTAGTATGCCCGTACCGCGTGGTAGCTCACGTCCGTCGAGTTGTTCGCCGAAATAAAATCCGATCCCCAATCGTGCGTAATCTTCACCGTGCTCTCGATCGGCGCGGCGTGCGGATGATCCGTCCGCATGCAACCCTTCGCCACCAGGTATCCGTCATGCTCCAGCATGTCCAGGTGGTTGGTATCCAAAATTCGCTTCACCTCGGCCGCGGCCCACTGCTCAGCTGGCGGATCGCCAATGTCGATCGTCTGCCCCTTGAACTCCTCCGGCTTCCAATCCGGCCCAACATCGGCCACCATCCAGTCCCGCACCTTCGGGTCGTGTACATTCAGCGCTCCCGGCTCGGTCGATAGCGCCGCCTGCGTCCAGTCTGTCCATATCCCAAACCGCAGCCCCAGCGCGTGCGCCTCGTCGGCAATCGCCGCCAGTCCGTGCGGAAACTTCTTCGGGTCCGGCACCCAGTCGCCCACCGCGCGGAACCAACCCGCATCAATGTGGAACATCTCCAGCCCCAGCTCTTTCGAGTCATGCAGCATCCGCAGAGACAGCGCTTCATCCACCGCCATTCCGCTACCCCAGCTGTTGTTGTTCGTCAGCGGATACTTCGGGTCCTTCCACGTAATCGGGTTGCCCAGCACCGCCCGCACCCACGGCCGCAACTGGTTGCCAGCCCCGTCAAGCCCGCCCACAAAAGCACCCAGAAATACCGTCGGAGTCACAAAACTTCCCCCCGGCACAAGCCGCGTCCGGTAAGGCCCCGGCTCCGGATTCAGTCCCAGCACTGTCGTCAACCGCCCACCCGCGCGGTCCATGCCAATCCGTACCCGCCCGCTGAACTCCAGCCCCGCGTACCACCCCGCCTGCTTCGCGCCTGGGTCGTAAACAATCTCAAAAGGGACAATCTCCCGCGCCGTATTCGGAGTAGGCCGAGCATACGTCGAAGACCGGCCCGTCCACTGGAATCCGTCTCCAATCGCGCTCTCGTGCGTTCCCTCCGCGCTTGGAGTATCCGCGCCCTTTTCGACAGAGAAGTGTCGCAGCGGCTGCCCATCGGCCCCGGTCGCATGGTCCAGCTTCAGGCTCAGCGAATCGATCATCGGCAGCCACATCTCGCGGCTGTCCGTGCTCTCCACCGTAATCGTGTGCTCCACCGGCCCAAAACCCGCTCGCGCCTGCCACACCGACCGCGCCGTCAGTTTCGGTGCGCCTGACCCAGTCACAGACACGTACACAAACTCCACCCGCCGTCCGTCCGCCACTGTTCGCTTCCCGTCCAGCGTCCAACTCACCGCCACCGGTTTCTCGTCGATCCAAACAGTGGCCGGAAGAACCTCCTCGCCTTCATTCCCGCTGCTGAATCCGTCCGTTCCCGCCAGCCCGATTATCCGTGGCCCATGCGCACCGGCAACCAGCGTCAGCCGCGTATCCCGCGTGCCCAGTGTCACCGGCTTCCCGGCCAACGACGGCATTCCAGTGCCCAGCAGTAGGCAGACGGAAATCACCGCGAAAGCAGAAGGGCGTATTGATTCCCGGCAAAGCATCATCGATTCTCCCAGTCGGTGCGGTTCCGCGCAAGCACTCTGCCTTGCGCACAAAAATAGAGCCGTGCCATGACAGCATTTTAGGAAAAGGTGTAGACCGATCCGCAAGAGATCGCGTGGCCTTTCTATCAAAGAAAGGCCACACTTCACATATCTCTCTGGACCACAGTATTCCCTGAAATGCTTTAGCGCTGGCGGAGGCCACCGTACGCTGCGACACGGCTCAACGGTGAAAGATTGGTTGCAGACCACGGGCGGGGAAGCAGATCCGTCAATCCATTCCCGGCCCGCCGTTGCTGGTTAGAAGAAGAAGCGAAGTCCAGCCTGCATCACCCGCTGACCTGACTTGCCATTCACACCACCAAACGTGCTCGAATCCGGATCACTGATGATGTTGCCGAAAACAGGGTGATTGAAGATGTTCTGCGCTTCCAGTCGCAACTCGAAGTTCGTCGTCTTGTCGCTCGTCACGTAGAACTTCTTCAGGATGCTCATGTCCGTATAGAACGCACCGGGGTTGCGCAAGTTGGGGAAGTACACGGGCGAGTTGGCGATCGAGTAATTCGGGGTCCGCGTCAGCGATGCGGCATTGATCACACCCACCGCCTTGTTCGCCCAATTGCCGTTGATCACCAGCGCGTCCTGGTAGCTCACGCTCGAATTGCGGAAGTTCTTGTTCGCAAACCCCCAGCGAAGCGCCGCTCCTGGAACCTGCTGGCTGCCATCCACCGTAGGTACCTGCACCGGCGAGCCCTTCGGATTCCACGTCGTAATGCCCGCCACCGCCCAGCCACCCGCAATCGCGTCCAGCACGTAGCCGGAGGCGCCCGCAGGAGCCGACAGGAACTGCCGTCCACGTCCGATCGGAAGATCGTACGAGTAGTTCAGCTTCAGCGTCTGCGGCATCTCGCTGGGCGACACGCCGTAGCCTTCCATCAGGTTGTGAGGATTCTGCAGCAACCCATACGCCAGCCCCTGCGTGTTGATGTCCGTGCTCGCTGCGTTGGTAAGTGTCTTGCGCAGCGCATACGAGGCCATCAGCTCCAGCCCGTTGAAGTTGCGCGACTGAATCTGGAAGTTCCCGTAGTTGGCAAACGACTTGCCCCACGAAACCTGTCCAGGTGTCGTCGAGTTCGTCCCGCCATACTGCGGCGACAAGCCCAGCAACTGCGCCAGCGGAACCGTCGTCTCGCCGGTAAAGCTCTGCGCCTGGTTCAGGAACGGGTTCGGAACCTGATCATTCAGGTGCGTCCCCAGCTGATAGTAGTTCAGCGGCACATTGTTCAGGCTCCACTCGGACTGCACACGCATCAACTGGTGTACGCCCTTGATCCCGTCATACTCCACCGTTGCGACCCAGTCCTTCCCAATTTGCCGTTGAATGTTCAAGCCCCACATGTAGTCAGTCGGCGTGTCATAGTGGCTCAGCGCCGTGCCCTGGCCGTTCGCGTTGGCGCTGTAGCTGCCATACGTCTCGTTCCAGAACTGCTGGTTGTTGCTCACCGGAGGCGTCCAGCCCAGGTTCCCGCCACCCGGCAACGCCGGGAAGCTCAGCAACCCGTGATCGCAGGAGCACAGCTCGCTGATCCAGTGCATCCCGTCCTGCGAAGGCACCTGGTTGAAGATGTTCGTGTTGTAGTAAAAACTCTGCCAATCCGTCGACAGCCCATTCAGCCCCTGGTCGATGATGCCCACGCTCGCATGCGCCACCGTCTTGTCGTCGATCTGGTAGCTCAGCCCGATACGCGGCTGAAAGTTGGCAAAGTTCGTTGTATACAGACCCTTGTGCGGATACTCCGGCGTGTTGTTCAGCGCCAGCCGCCCGGTTGCTCCCTGAGTCAGCCACGCAGGCGTGCCAATGCTCGCTAGTCCCGGAACCGCCGCCGTCACCTGACCCCAGTTCCAGTCGCTGTTCGGCGTCAGCACGTTCTTCGCCGTCATGTCGTAGATTAGACCGCCAAATCCATGCCGACCCTGCTTCGCTCCATCATGATCCCAGCGCACGCCTATCTGCACCGTCAGCTTGCTGTTCACCTTCCAGTCGTCCATGATGTAGGCCGCCTGGTTCCATCCGTAGGGAGTAATGTCCCAGCTGCTGCCCCACGAGTTCAAATTCGACGAGCCCATCATCAGCTCCGCCAACCCGCTGCCGGTCAGGTTATCGTTGTTGTTCGCGTACTGGTTCGATCCGCCGCCGGCGCCCAGGCCAATCACGCCCGTCCTGTCCCCGCCCTGCTCGGTAAAGCGTACGAAGTACTGCTCGTAACCCGCCTTCAGCGTATGCCGCCCAAGCTGGTGCGTAATCGATACCACCCCATTGGTCGTCTGCGTCAGGAACGAGTCGTACTGATTGCCGCCTACGTTCGTGTATCCACCCGCCGCACCGCCAATGGTCACAACTGGAGCGATCTGGGTGGTCGTCTTGGCCGAGTTGCCTTCAATCAGCGGATCCCAGCCCCACGTCGAAGTATCCAGGCTCGGATCAGGCAGCGATCCGTCGCCCGATACTCCCGTGCTCACCAGGTTTGTCGTTCCCACGCCCAGGTGGAAGTTCAACACCGTCCGCGGCCCAATCGACCACGTATACAGGAACGCTCCCGTGTAGTCCTCGTCCGTCGTAAGTGATGTGCCCGCATGTTTGAACGGCGCCGGCACATTCGCCGTGATCATCGACCGGCTCACGCTGCCCTGCATATGCTGCGTCTGGCTGATCGCATCGTCCACGCGGAAGAAATACTTGTCGATCGGCGTCTGCAGGTTAATGGGGTCATAGCGGTTGTTCACGTGGTCGCTCACGCCATCCGGCGCGTGGTTCGGTGACGGCCATAACGCCATGTAGTGCGCAAACAGCTTGCTCTGTCCGGAGAGATTCCCGGCTGCTACTGCAGGAATCTTCGCACCCGTAAATTCAGGACGAACCCAGCACGAACTCTGCCCCGCAAATGGCCCCGTGCAGTCTGCAGCATTGTTGTCCATCGCTCCGTTGAACGGGTCGTAGATGGTCGCGTATACCGGATCGCCGTTGTTGTAATTGATCACCGTCTGCGAGTAATCGCCGCCCTGGTTCAGCAGCGTCGGTACGCTGCTTTTCACCACCTGACCCTCGTTAAACCGCTGCCCCTCCCACGCTCCGTAGAAGAACGTGTGATCCTTGCCGTTGTATAGGTGCGGAATCCGCACCGGGCCGCCGCCCGCAAATCCATAGTTCTTCTGCGAAAAATCCTGCCGCGCAACAGCCGACGCGTTATTCTGCCAGCTGTTGCTGTTCAGGTCCTGGTTCCGCAAATACAAAAACGCACGCCCGTGATACTTGTTCGTGCCGCTCTGCGTCTGCATCGAAATAATGCCGCCCGCATACCGGCCCACATCGGCCGTCAGCACACCGCTCTCCACCCGGAACTCACTCACCGAGTCCGGCGTCGGAATCGCGCGGTTCGTGTTGTTGAACTCTGCTTCCTGCACCGGATTCCCGTCCACGCTGATGCTCGTACCGTTCACCTGGCCGCCCGATACCGAGTAACTGTTGCCGGAGTTCGCAATCACATATGCCGCGTTGCCCTGCGCCAGGCTTTGCAGGTTGTCCACCTGCGGCCCCGAACCCTGAATCGCAGGAACCGTCGCCGTCAAATCAAGCGCGTTCCGGTTCAACTGCGGCAGCTCCGTAATCATCTTGTTGTCCAGCACCGCCGCCGTCGAAGCCTCGTCCGACGAAATCAGCGGTACGCTCCCCGTCACCGTTACCGACGTCTCCACAGAGCCCAGCTGCAACGGAAAATTCTGCGCCAGGTGGTCGCCCGTCGACAGCGTCAGCCCATTCCGGTTCAGCACGCCAAAGCCCTGAGCCGAAACCCGGATGTTGTATACCCCTGGCAACAACTCGGGCAGCACATAAATACCCGCCCCGTTCGACGTGGCCGTGTAGTCGACGTTGGTCGCCGTGTTGGTCGCATGGACTTCCGCATTGGCAATCACTGCTCCAGTTGAGTCCGTGACCTGGCCACTTAGTTGCGCGTTTGAGGTCTGCGCGACCAACGGATGACTCGCCAGCACCGCGATCCCAACGATCGCCAAAACCAGAAATGCCGTCCGTCGAAATGCGGCTGGGAAGTTGAGTGAATACATAAGTTGTTGCCTCCAAAATCGCCAGGGCTCGCCACGTACGCAAACGCGGCTCTGGCTTCTATGGCTTCCATTGATATTCCTCGAAAACAGCACAGTCTATCCGCGCTGGCGATATTTCTTGTGTTTTAAGGTTGCTGCGCCGCCCTTGGCTGTCATGCCAATGGTTCCTGATGGAATTCCGCGCTCAGCCTCTCAGCCAACCGGCTCGGAGATCGCCAGACGCTGGTTCGCAGCCACTTCCCCCACTCTCTGCACCCGCCCCGACGGCCACCGAATCTCGATAGTTGCCGCCTTCTCAGCCCCCAACCCAAAGTGCGCCATCAACTCGCTCGACGACGCGTATCCCACTGAGCTGTTGATCGTTCGCGACTGCACCCGTGCCCCGGTTCCAGTTCGGCACGTTACCACCGCGCCAATCGCCGGCCGGTTGCTCTTCATCCCCGTCAGCCGCAACTGCAGCCAGTGGTTCCCCGTCTCCGTCCGGTTCCACCACAGCTCCATCCGCCCGTTGATCGCCGTCACCGCCGCATCCAGCCGCCCGTCCCGGTCAAAGTCGGCAAATACCGCTCCCCGGTGCAGCCCCGCCCGCCCAAAATCCGCCCCCACCCCCGAGGAAACATCCGCAAACCGCCCTCCCAGGTTGCGAAATATCCTGTTCGGTTGCGCGTCCTTCGCCTCCAGCCCGCCCCCGGCCACAAACAGGTCCAGCCACCCATCGTTGTCCAGGTCCACCAGCCCGCAGCTCCACCCGCTCGCCTGCCGACTCAGGTTCAGCAGCCCCGTCGACACCGACCCATCGTCAAACTGCCCCTTGCCCCGGTTCAGGAAGACCTCCCACGTCTCGTTCTTCAGCCCTGTCATCACCAGGTCCGGCAGCCCATCTCCGTCAATGTCCCCAAAGTCGGCGCCCATCCCGCTGATGTTCCGTCCGTCGCCGTTGTACGCCACCCCGGCCTCCACGCCTGCCTCTTCCAGCCCCTTGCTCCCATTCCTCACCAGCAGGTTCCGCGCATTGTCGTTGGCCACAAACAGCCCCGGCCGCCCATCCCCGGCAAAGTCGCTCAGCGCAATCCCCATCCCCTTGCCAATCAGGTCCGGCAGCCCCTGCTTCCGCGTTACCTCCGTAAACGTCCCGTCCCCGTTGTTATGAAAGAGCTGCATCTGCTCCGCACGGTACTTGTCCGGGTGGCAGTATGCCCGTGACCCATCCGCCATTCCCCCGCATACCGGGTCGGTCCCCGCCGACCAGTCGCAGTAGTTCGACAAGAACAGGTCCAGCCGCCCGTCGTTGTCGTAGTCTAACCAGCACGCCGCCACCGTCCACGCCGGTCGCCCCAGTTGCCCCGGTCCAGCCAGCCCGGCCTTTTCCGTCACGTCGGTAAACGTCCCGTCCCCGTTGTTCCGGTACAGATGGTTGCCATGCACCCCGGCAACAAACAGGTCTTCGCGGCCATCGTTGTCGTAGTCCGCCACCGCCACGCCCATCGAATAACCCTGGCCCTGCAATCCCGCCTTTTCCGTCACATCGCTGAAGCTGCCATCCCGGTTGTTCCGGTACAGCCGGTTCCAGAACCCCGGCCCTGTCTTTTCCAGCGACGGCAGGGAAGCGCCATTCGTGCAGAACAGGTCCGGCCACCCGTCCCCGTCAAAATCAATCACGCCCAGCCCACCCAGCACCGTCTCCACCTGGTACATCCGCCCCGCAGCGTCATTGCGCAGCACAAAGTCCAGCCCCGGCGCGCCCAACTCCATCCGGATGCGCCCTTCAGCCTCGGCTGCCCTGAGCAGTTCCGGTGCAGCCCTCAGCCAGCCCGGCAACGCACCGGCCACCAGCACTCCCGCCCCCGTCCTCAGAAACCCCCGCCTGCTTTGGTTCACTTGGGCGCCTCGTTTGCCGATCTGTTCTTCTCCTGGAACGCATCGGAAAGCCGCCGCGCCTCCGCCTCTGCCTTTGCCGCCTCCTCTGGCCGGTTCAGCCGCAGCAGCACCCGCGCCAGCAACGCATGCAGCGCCCCCTTTTCGTCGACGTATCCACCCGCCAGCGCAGGCTCCAGCAGCGCCGCGGCATCTGCATCGTGCCCCGTCTGCGCCAGCGCCCGGCCCAGCTCTACCTGTGGCTTCCGGTTGCCCGGCTCCTCGGTGACGAGCTTCCGCAGCGTCGGAATCGCCCCCTCATAATCCCGTGTCTCCATCGCAATCGCCGCTTCGGTCCGCAGCGCGCTCCGCCGGTGTGGATCAATTGCCAGCGCCGCTTCTGCCGACCTCCGCGCTCCCTCCGGATCACCTCCCGAATACTGAGCCTCCGCCAGCCGCTCCAGCAGCGCCGGGTCGCCAGGATGCAATGCAAGCGCCTTCTGAAACTCCCCAATCGCCCCCGGATAATCCTCCGACAACCGCATCAGAATCTCCCCGTGTAGCCGCTCCACCGCCGCCGTATCCTTCGCATTTGCCGCCATCTGCGTCGCCGCCTGCCCCGCAAGCCGCGCATAGCAGGTCGCCAGCCGGTACGCCGCATCCCCATCCAGCCCTGCACCCGTCAGCCGACGTTCCAGTCCCGCAATTCCCGCCGCGCACCCCTGCGCTCCAGCTTTCTCCGGTCCCGCAGCCGCCGCCTCAATCCGCCGAGCCACCGCCACCCCCTCCGGCGTATCCCGCAGCCGCTCCTCAATCTGCCGAAACCGCTCCAGCGCAAACCCTGCCCACGCCAGCAGCGCATCTTCGTCGCCCTTGCTCAGGCTCACCGCTCGTTGGTAAGCGGTCGCCGCTGCCCCGTTGTGTCCCAGCCCCGCCTGCGCCTCGCCCAGGTACTCCTCGGGAATCTCCTCGCCCGGCCGTGCCGTCGCCGCCGCTTCCAGCCTGGGCAGTGCAGCCTCCGCCCGGCCCATCCGCAGCAGGTCAATGCCAAGCAGCAGATTCGCAAAATAATCCCCCGGCGCCAGCCTCCGCGCCTGTTCCAGAATCGGAATCGCCTCCGTAAAACGCGCCTGCTGGTGCAGTGCAAAGCCCTCGTGCAGCAGCTCGTCAAACCGGCTTTCGCCATGCCCGCCAGTTTGCCCATCCGTCCCCTCCTGCCCGGCCGCGCCAGCCCAAGCCCCGGTCAGGGCAATCCCAAACACAATCCATCTCCGCCAATGCCGCCAAACCCGCATCCGCATACCATAGCGCGCCACACGCAACCGGGCAAAGCGCCAATCGTCCGCACTGCAGCTTCTCCACCTACCTGATTGATTTCATTAGGGTGTATTTTGAAAGTACCATCAGAATTTACGGTCAGCGCCACCGTAAATCGTCGCCTCCAAATCACGATTTACCTGTAAATAGCCTTGCAGCCAAGGCACATCACCAGGCCGCCCCAAACCCTCACCGAAAGCTCCTTTCATCCCCCCAAGTCCTCCCCAAAACACCCCCTCCTCAGCCCGCTCAAGAGGGGTATGGAACGCTACAGGTGGCCACATCATCCCCGCCGTTTGCCCCATAATGGGAGAGACACGGGGCCAGCTCTCACAGCCACGCAGCCGCAGCTCCACCGATTTACTAAAACTCCCCCCGCTCCTCCAGCCACCGCGCCGGCAATCTTCGCGACCCGGCCGAAAGGCATCTGCCCCACCGGCCCACCGCAGCGGTGGTTATACGGTCCCTCTCTCCATCCGCCCGCCAGCTTCCCGGCGGGGGTAAGCAAGGGGTATCTCGCAGCCTCAAACGGTTAACTCCCGGTACATTTTCCCTTTTGTAAATTTAGCCCCGCCTTACCTTACGCCCCTTCATCGCAAAGCGGTTCAATGTGTCCTGTTCCGGGAAAGCTTCTTGAGCCTGCTGCCAAAATGCAAAGCTCGCCAGGCCCTCCCCGGATCCACCTTGAAGAACCCCGCCTCTCGGCCCGCCGCGTCGCACACGCTCTCGCAGCCCGGCCTGAAGGCAAGAACGGTTCAGCAACAAATGCAGTTAATCCGCCCCCGAGGGTGCGGCTTTTTTGGGAGGGAACAACATGATGTGGAAACGAGCTTTATGGGGGATCGTGCTGGTCTGCTGTGCAATGGCCGCAACGGCCTTCGCCCAGTCTGACCGCGCAACGATCGCCGGAACGGTCAAGGACACTACGTCCGGGGTCCTGCCAGGCGTACAGGTCACTGTCACCAACGTCGGCACCGACCAGGCCGAAGTCGCTACCACCGACAACATGGGCTACTACCGGGTCGGGAATCTGTCCGTCGGCGCCTACAAGGTCAGCTTCGCCAAGCCCGGCTACAAGGATCTCGAGCGAACCGGCCTCACCCTGCTCATCAGCCAGGTCGCCGAAATCGATGCCACCCTCCAGGTCGGCGGCGCCACCGAGACCGTCGAAGTCTCCAGCGCCGCACCCATCCTGCAGACCGAGGACTCCTCCGTCTCCACCAACCTCAACAGTGACGCCGTCAGCGAACTGCCCCTCAACGTCGCGGGCAGCCGGAATCTCTCCAACTTCATCTTTGCCTACGTCCCCGGCGCGGAAGGCACCGACTACAGCTCGCACATCAATGGATCCATGGCCCTCACCAAGGAAGTCATGATCGACGGCACCTCCGCTGTCTCCCAGCTCGGCGGCTACATCTCCGAGTCCCAGCCACCCATGGAAGCCGTGCAGGAGTTCGAGGCGGACACCGCCGGCATCGGCTCCGACGCTGGACGCTCCGGCGGCGGCGTCTTCCGCTACGAAATGAAGTCAGGCGCCAACAAGTATCACGGCTCCCTCTTCGGATACGTCCACAATACCGGCCTCGATGCCCTCAGCGACTCCAACCACCTCGCTGCCTTCAACGATCCCGCCAATGCCTCCGCGTACCTCCGCAAGAGCGACTCGCTCTCCGACTGGGGCGGCAGCTTCGGTGGCGCCATCCTTAAAGACAAGCTCTTCTACTACGGCGCCTTCGAGCGCTACATGCAGGCCATGTGGAGCCTCGGTGCAAACTCCCGCACCGTGCCTACCGACGCCATGATGGGTCTGGACTCCAGCGGCAGCACCACCGCCTACGCCGATCTCAGCGCTATGCTCTCGCCCAGCATCCCGGTGCTCACCTACGGCGGCGCACCGGCCACTGACAACTGCGGTAATCCTGTCTACCGCGGCGCCATCGTTGACCCCGCCACCGTCATCAACGGAGACTTCGGCTGCGTCTTCGTCAATAACCAGGTCCCCACCAGCCGCATCAGCCAAAAGACAGCCACGATCCTCCAGCTCTACCACAAGTACTACCAGCCGGAAGCCTCGCTCCAGTCCAATGACGCCGGCCCGGCCAACCAGCCTGATCCCTGGTTCCATAACACCCAGTCCAGCATCAAAATGGACTATAACCTCAGCCAGAAGCAGCACATCAACGGCTCCTTCTACTACGACAACTATCCCCGCATCAATGCCGATCAGGGCGGCGTCTGGTCTGCCACGGCTCCCGATGGGGGCCCCATGGCCAACAGCTACTGGCACAACACCACCGCTCCTGGCGCGCGGCTGAGCGACACCTACACCATCTCGCCCAACCTGCTCAATACCTCCCACGCCACCTTCAACCGCTTCCGCAACCCCAGCATCGCCATCTCCCAGGCCGGCAAGTGGGACTCAGCCCTCGGCCTGCTCAACGGCGCGGGCAACTTCCCCCTCATCCAGTTCGACACCGGTATGTACACCAACGGTGGCAACTACCAGAACGGCTGGGCCTTCTCGCCCCTCGGCAGCCAGTTCAACGACTACTACGCTGGCAACACCTTCATCTACAGCGACGAACTCGACTGGACCAAAGGCCGCCACAATCTTAAGTTCGGCGCGGAGTTTCGCGCCATGCAGTTCAACTACCACACCGACGTAGGCACCTTCACCGGCGGCTACCCCATCATCTTCGACCCCAGCACCACGGCCGGTGCATGGTACGACTTCAACGCCTACAACCAGATCGGCAACTCCTTCGCCAGCTTCCTGCTCGGCGACGTCTACAACGCGGAAAGCAACAATCCTGACAACGAGTATGGTCGTCGCAAGTCCCTCGGCATCTACGCCTCCGACGACATCCGCGTCAACCCGCGCCTCACCGTCAACCTCAGCCTCCGCTGGGACTACAACAACCCCTACAAGGAAAAATACGGCCACTGGTCCAACTTCAACCTCACCGTCAAGAATCCCGTCACTGGACTCATGGGGGCTTACGAGTACCTCACCAGCGGAAGCCAGTCCTTTGAAAAGCGCGTCGACTGGTACAACTACGCGCCCCACATGGGTATCGCCTACAAGCTCAACGACAAAACTGTCGTGCGCGGCAATGTCGGCGTCTTCTTCACCCCGCTCAACATGAACTCCTGGGGCGGCATTCCCTATCAGCAGGCGGGAAATCCCGGCTTCCATCCCGTCACCCAGCAGGCAAACTTCAACTGGGACAAAGGCTACCAGCCCACCTCGGTCCAGCAGAAAACCCCCGACTGGGTGCAGGCCGACGTCGTCAGCATTGACCCGCGCTCCAACACCCCCGGCAACACAGTGCAGTACAACATCGGCGTTCAGCGCGAGCTCGCCAAAGACACCAAGATCGACGTGAACTGGATTCAGAGCCGCAGCTCTCATCTCTCCAGCGGCTTCTTCCAGCACAACCAGCCACTCTTCTCCGACTATCAGAACTTCGTCGTCACCGGCAAACTCCCCGCCAGCTACAACGGCTACTACCCGGGCTCGCAGGGACCCGGATGGCAGGGACTCACCCCCTATCCCCAGGCGGAAGTCGGCTACGGCCCGCTGCTCTCCGTCGGTGTGCCCCTTGGAAACTCTGACTATAAGAGCGTCCAGATCTCGCTCACCCGGCGCGCCGCTCACGGCATCTCAACCCAGGCCAGCTACAACTGGTCCCAGACCCATGGCGATGTCGACTCCAACTTCGAAGAGCCCTGGGGCACAGGGGGCCTCCAAAACACCTATGACCTCAAGGACGAGGCCAAAGACATTGCAGACTTCGACGTCACCCACATCGTCAAGGGCTACATCATCTATGAGCTGCCCGTTGGACGCGGCAAGTGGCTCATGCCCACTGCCAGCCCGCTCGTTGACTCAATCGTCGGCGGATGGAGCCTCAACGGAGACTTCCACTACAGCTCCGGAACGCCCATCTCCGTGCGCTCCACCAACTACTACCAGGGCTTCAACTCCGTCTACGTCAACCTCGCCCCCGGATGCAAGCTCACCTCCGGCAGCCGCAAGCTCTATCAGCCCTGGCTCAACTCCGCCTGCTTCCAGAACCCCGCAGCCGGTGCCTTCGGCGGCCCCGTGCCGCAGCTCGGTACAGCCGGCGGCTTCCAGGAGCAGGTCCGCAATCCCGGTGTCGCCACTGAGGATCTCGGCCTGCACAAGAGCCTCTATGCCGGCGCCGATCACCAGTACAACCTCAACATCCGCCTCGAGTTCTTCAACGTATTCAACCGCCATCAGCTCGGCGGACCCGACACGAATCTCGCCGATCCGTTGTTTGGATACGTCCTCGGTTATGGCGGAGACGGCGGACGCATCGGCCAGTTAGGCGCGCGCTTCACCTTCTAACGCCAGCACATCCGGGCGTCAGGCAGACGAGTCAATCTCCTGCCTGGCGCATTCTTCAAGACTCGTCACCCCGCTTGCTCCGGCCTGCAACGGCCCTCCGCAAATCGGCGTGACACGTGCACTTCAGAGAGGTTGTTATGACACGAGCAACAAGACTTTTCCTCGTCCTGTTCCTGTGCGGATTGTGCGGCATCGCTTCCACGCTGGCGCAAGTCACCAGCGTAGGCGCAGGCGGTTACACCACCACCCTGCCGGCCGGCGCTGTCGGCCCACAGGCCACTATCTACGCCACCACTCCCGCGCCCATCGCGACGCATAAATTCTGGACGTCCAAACTCTGGACACCGCTCTCAGGCGGCAACAACATGTATCCCGAGCCCCTCGGCGCAAACGCCGGTGCAACCGGGATGCAGCTCGGCTATCTCGGCGATGTCTATGGTTGGGACCCCACCGACAACAACAGCGACAAATCCGGCAATACCACTGCCTTCTATCAGGGCTTCGAAGGCGAACTCACCCTCGGCAACGCCAGCCTTAACGCGGCGAACGTCAAGATCGCCGCCACCTCCGACTGGACCGCGGACTTCGCATTCGCGCCGTCGCTCACCGTCCGCCTCGGACGCGGTATGCCCTTTGCTTACGCGCTCACCGACGGCACCCCGGTCACCGTCACCTTCGCCAACGCACCCACCGTCGTTCAGGGAACCATCGGCACCGACACCATGATCGCCGTCTCGGACACCTACGGCGCATACGGCGTCAGCTACACCAACTACTGGGGTCTCTTCTGCCCTACCGGCGGCGCATGGGCACAGAGCGGCAACACGCTCACCTGCACCACGCCCAGCGGCAAAAACTACATGTCCATCGCGCTGCTGCCAGGCCTCTCCTCGGCAGTCAACACCAACACCACCACCATCGCCCAGCAGATGACCGACTTCTCCAAAGTCGCCTTCTCCTTCCCGGCCAACACCGCTGTGAGCTGGGCCTATAACCAGAGCTCCAGCACCGTAACCACCACCTACACCGTCACCCCGCAGTCCATGGACAGATCCTCAACCGACTTCCTCATGGCGCTCAATCCGCATCAGTACGACGCGCTGCCCGGCGGTGTAAACACCACCTACTCCTACCTCACGGATCACGGCTCGATGAAAGTCAACATCGGTGCCGCCGTCACCACCACCGATACCTTCCACGGCGTGCTGCCCTTCATGCCGCCCACCACCAACTACGACCTCACCAAGCTCAAGATTTACGTCGACGAAGCCCCGGCCGCATCCCTTCAGGGCGATACCTACGCCCAGGGCAAAAACCTCGGCCAGACCGCGCAGCTGCTGCCTCTCGCGCAGTTGGCCGATGCCTCGGCCTACACAACCCTCGACGCCAGTCTCCAATCCGTCATGCAGAACTGGTTCACCGCGACCCCAAGCAAGACCGCGGACCTCTTCTACTACAACCAGAACTGGGGCTCGATGATCGGCTTCCCGGCCGGTTACGACACCAACGATCAGCTCAACGATCACCACTTCCACTACGGCTACTACATCCACGCTGCGGCTCTCAATGGCCTCTTCAATCCCAGCTGGATCGCAAGCTCGCAGTGGGGCGGCATGGTTGGCCTCCTTCAGCAGGACATCGCAAACTACGACCGCACCAACACCATGTTCCCCTTCTTGCGTCACTTTGACGTCTACGCCGGACACTCCTGGGCGGCCGGTACCGCGCCCTTCGGCGACGGTGAAAACGAAGAGTCCAGCTCCGAGGCCGTCAACGCCTGGACCGGCATGATCCTACTCGGCGCAGCCACCGGAAACACCCAGATGCGCGACGCCGGAATCTGGCTCTACACTCAGGAAACCAAGGGCGTTTCCTACTACTGGTTCAACGAGCAGCCCGCCTGGGTCAACTCCAGCGCCACCTCCACTTTCCCCAGCTGGTTTACCCCCGTCCGCGTCGCCAACGTATTTGACGACAAGGGCGACACCGGTACCTGGTTCGGCGCCAACCCTGATTACGAGCACGCCATCGAATATCTGCCCTTCACCGGCGGCTCGCTGCATCTCGGCCTCAACCCGGCCTATGTCGCAAAAAACTACGCCGAGGACTACGCGGAAAACGGCAACTCTCTGCCCGACTGGCCAGACCTCATGGAGATGTATCAGGCACTCTCTGATCCAGCTTCCGCCCTCACCGAGTGGCAGGCCAACAATCCCGCCAACTTCCCGCAGCAGGGTGAAACCCTCGCTCACGAGTACGCTTGGCTCATGTCCCTCAATGCTCTGGGACAGGTCGATGCCTCCGTCACCGCAAACACTCCGTTCTACGCGGTCTTCAACAACGGCGGCACCAAGTCCCACGTCGCCTTCAACCCCACCAGCGCCGTGCTCGACGTAACATTCTCTGACGGCGCAACAGTCACCGTCCCGGCCGGCAGCATGGCTTCGGACTCCGCGCTCGTCACCCCCATCACCGTCGGTGCAGGCATCGTCACGGCTCAGCCGCCCGCGGCTCCTGTCGGACTCGTAGCCACGGCCAAGTCCTCCACAGAAATCGACGTCTCCTGGGCTTCCACCTCCAATGTCACATGGAACCTCTTCCGCTCGGAAACCAGCGGATTCACTCCAGATCCCTCCAACCAGATCGCCACCGGACTCAGCGTAGCCAGCTACGCCGACGCCAGCCTCACTGCAGCAACCACCTATTACTACGCCGTTGAAGCAGTGAATGGAGCCGGTAGCTCGGGCCCTTCTTCGGAAGTGTCCGCACAAACCTCTGCCGCAAGCGGTGGTGGCGGCACTGTAGCGGAAAGCAACTCCATGTACTTTGTCGGCGGTGCAACAGGAACCACCCCTAGCCTGCTCTCCTTCACCGCTGGCATCCCCGGCGTTGACTCGGCGCCGGCCAACAACCCGCAAAGCGTTGGCACTCCTGCCAACCCGCTCGTCTACGTCATTACCGGAATCAACGGAACATACGACAGCGCCCTCTCCACCGCCTTCAACCTCTACGTCGATGCTGGTGCAAACGCAGGCGAAGGCGCTCAGGCTGAGGTCATCTATGACCTCCTCGGCGATGGCACCCAGATTCACACGGAAACTTACTCCTTGTTCGCTACCGACCCGGTGGTCAGCTGGGAAGATTACACCGCAACCTCGCGTGGCGGCCTCAACGCCTCAACCGGCGCACTCGGCAACATGGTCAACGGCACCGTAACCGTCAAGGTCTGGGATGCACTCCCAGGTCCCAACGTACAGCCCATGCTGCTCAGTGTCGGCAACACCACCAGCGCTCTCTCTGACCTCGTGATCCCCTTCGACAGCGTCACTCAGACACTGTCCGAACCGGTCACCCCCACTGGCTTGACCGCAACAGCGGCCAACAGCAGCCAGATCAACCTCAGCTGGACCGCCAGCACCACCGTCGGCGTCAGCTACAGCCTCTATCGCAGCACCACCAGCGGCTTCACACCGTCGGCTGCCAATCTGGTCATCGCCTCACTCGGCGCCACCAGCTACGCAGACGTCAACCTCAACGCCGCCACCACCTACTACTACGTTGTCGAAGCAGTCAACGGCCTGGGCAACTCTGCCCCGTCCACGCAGGCTTCTGCCACCACCCTCGCCTTTGGCGGTCCTACTCCGGAGTCCAGCAACATGCTGTACTTTGTCGCCGGGGCAAACGCCACCACACCCAGCAAGCTCACCTTCACCGCAGGGCCCTCCGGCGTCGACGACGCTCCGGCCAACAATCCGCAAAGCGTCGGAACACCCGCCAACCCGCTGGTCTACACCGTAACCGGCATCAACGGAACCTACGACAGCACCCAGACCACGGGCTTCAATCTCTACGTGGATGCCGGTGCAAACGTCGGAGAAGGCTCACAAGCTGAGGTCGTCTATGACCTCCTCGGCGATGGCACCCAAATCCGGACGGAAACCTACTCCATGTTTGCCACCAATCCCGTCGTCGACTGGGAAGACTACACCGCGACCTCCCGTGGCGGCCTCAGCGCATCCACCGGAGCCCTCGGCAACATGGTCAACGGCACCGTAACCATCAAGGTCTGGGATGCGCTCCCAGGCCCGAATGCACAACCCATGATGCTCAGCGTCGGTGGCAACCCCAGCGCCCTCTCTGACCTCTCGATTCCCTTTACCGGGATCACGGAAGGTCCGGCAGGCCCCGCTGCACCCACCAGCGTCGTTGCTCAGGCAGTCGCTTCCACCCAGGTCAACCTCTCCTGGACGGCAAGCACCACCAACGGCGCCACCTACAACGTCTATCGCAGCACCACCGCAGGATTCACCCCTGCCACCGCGAACCTGCTCACCAACACCAGCGCCACCACCTACGTCGATAGCGGCGTCGTGGCCTCCACCACCTACTACTATGTCGTCGGCGCGGTCAACTCGGGCGGCCTCGCGGATGCTCCGGCAGTCTCGGTCACCACGCCCGCTCCGCCGCTGGTCAACACCACCACCACCCTCACCGTCTCTGCCGCGCAAATCATCGTCGGCGCTTCGGAAACATTCACCGCAACCGTTGCGCCCTCTGCGGCAACCGGTTCGGTCACCTTCAAAAACGGCTCCACCACCCTCGGTACCGGTACCGTGACTGCGGGCGTGGCAACCTACACCACCACCACTCTGGCGGCCGGCAACTACAACCTTACCGCCATCTACAGCGGCGACTCCGGATACGCAACCAGCACCTCCGCGGCTCAGTCCGTCGCAGTGGAGGCTGGTCCGCCGGCTATCGCTCTGTCGCTGCCTATTCCTGACAGCGCCACCATCATCGCCGGTGGTTCCGCCAGCTTCGCCGTCAACCTGGCGGCGCAGAATGGCTTCAATGGAACCGTCAGCCTCAGCTGCTCCGGGTTGCCTGTCCTGGCCACCTGCTCCTTCAGCCCGCAAACCGTCGCGGTCTCGGGATCCAAGGCCGGAACCTCAACTCTAATCATCACCACCACTGGAACCACTTCAGCCCTTAACCAGGGAACCAAGCCCGGCTCAAGCGCTCTGCCGCTCTTCGCCGCCTGTGTCCCCTTCGGTTTGGCTGCCGGCTTCCTCTTCGGCGGCAAACGTCGTCGCAAGTTCCTTGGCCATCTCATGCTGGCTCTCGGACTCGTGGCAATGTTCTCTGTCGTCTCAGCCTGCGGCGGATCCACTATCAAGGCCCAGACGCCTCCCGGTGGCTCCACCATCACCATCACCGCAACCTCCGGATCGGTCACCTCGTCCACCAGCCTATCCATCGAGGTCCTTTAAGCCGATAAGGACATCGGGCCGGATTGAGAAAACCCACTCCGGCCTGATTTCCCCAACTGCGTGACTCGCGAAGCCCTCGGACACACCGAGGGCTTCGCTTTGTCAGCTCACTCCGAACTCTGCTTCCCCTGCAAATTCGCCGCATCTTTGACGCCATCATCACCCAACTTTTACCGGGCTCTGCCGGATGCTATCATTCGGACACAAACGGAATCCAAGGCTCCATTCAGCCCAAACTCCGTCTCGCAGTATTGCAGGACGAACCCAACCCACAGCCTGCAAATATCATTCCTCAAGAGCGCGGTAGATGAGCATGCCAGCGGACGCATCGGTTGTCGGTTCTGAAAAGCTTGCCAATGCTGAGCATCCCGCCCAGCCCGCCCCAACGTCTCCAGATGCCGTTCTCGCTGCTCAGAAAGCCGAACTCGCCTGGGTCCTCCAGCACCCTGAAATCGCCCGCTCCGCCAATCTCGTCCGCATCCTCTCCTTCATCTGCGCCAAATACTTTGACGGCGAGGCCCGCGAAATCCGCGAATACTCCATCGCCGTCGAGGCCCTCGGCCGCAAAGCCGCCACCTTCGACTCCAGCGTCGACCCCATCGTCCGCGTCACTGCTCGCGCTCTCCGCAAGAAACTTCACGAAGTCTATGCCGCAGACGGCCACGACCGCGTACTGGAGATCGCCCTTCCCCTCGGTCACTACGTCCCACAATTTCTCCCCCGGGGACAGCAGCCTGCAGGCATCCAGCCAGACCTGCATGACTCCCTGGAAGCCCTTGACCCACCGGAGACTATCCCCGATCACTCCGCCAGACCAGCCGCAACACTCCTCCACAGGCTTCGCCAACTCCCCTGGAAGTGGATCGCTGCCACCTCGCTCGTCCCCCTCGTCTTCCTGGCAGGGTTCCTCGCCGGACGAACCCGCACTCCCTCCCAGCCCATCGCCCTCCAGGGACTCCAATGGGGCGAGCCCGTCTGGAGCGACGAGTTTGACGGCGCAGCCCATCAACTCCCAGACCCTTCCAAATGGACCTATGACATCGGCAACCAGCAGGGATGGGGAAACCAGGAAATTGAAGTCTACTGCTCTCCTCACGGCAGCAATCCCCCCGCATGCGACCCCCTGCGCCCCAACGCTTTCGTAGACGGCTCAGGTCACCTCGTCCTCCGCGCCGAACGCGGCGTCGACGGCACCTGGACCTCCGCCCGCATCACCACCCGAGGCCTCAAAAACTTCCAATACGGCCGCATCGAGGCACGCATCAAGATGCCTGTCGGCACCGGCCTCTGGCCCTCCTTCTGGATGCTCGGCCAGGACTTTCCCGCTGCCGGATGGCCCGCCGCTGGCTCCGTCTCCGTCGCGGAAAACGTCAACTACACCGACCGCACCAACGGGCTCGGCCCAACCATGATCCGCTCAACCATTCATGGCCCCCACTACTACGGCGGAAACGGCCTCTGGCACGACTACAAGCTCCCCAACGGCGCACGCGTTGACGATGGCAGCTTCCACACCTACGGCATCATCTGGTCGCCCGGTATGATCCAGTTCTACGTCGACGACCCCGCCAACATCTTCTTCACTCAGGATTCCAGCGATATCCCCGAAGGTGGCTCCTGGGTCTTCGACCACCCCTTCTACCTCATCATGAACCTCGCCGTCGGGGGTGACTGGTCCGGCAACCCAGACCCCAAGACGCCCAACCCCGCCGACATGCTCATCGACTACGTCCGCGTCTACCGCATCCCCACCGTTCCTGCGCCCACCATCGACTGGCAGCCCGTCCCCGTCAAAGCAGGTTCCGCCGTCGCCAGCATCGTCACCCTCCACGCACTGGGATACTCCGGCCGAGTCCACCTCACCTGCTCCACAGAGCCCGCCACAGCAAGCTGCGCACTCGCGACCTCAATTGTCAGCTTTTCTGACACCCTCTCCCAGGAAGACACCCTCACCCTCCGCACCGACTCCTTCACCGACAACGGCCGCCTCGTAGCACCCCCCGGACGCTACAAAGTCACCATCGTCGCCACCACCATCAGCGGCGACCACTCCCAGCTCACCACCCCCTTCGAAGTAAAACCCGCCGACTAAGATCCACCCCAAGTCGTCCCTACAGTCCCTAATCCCTGAGTCCACGCCTTTAAGTTTTTTCTAAAATTCCCTGTAACGATTCCCTCCCTTATCCCACTACCCCCTGAGCGCTGATTTCCGGTGTGCGCTTTCTTCGGGAACGACAGGAAAACCCGCTGCCTCTGCTCGCCGCTGGCCCTCCTCCCCAGGTCCGCAGGTTTTTGGCTCGGCTGCGGTCCCACACTCCTGTCCTTCTCATTCGGGTCAATGCCTTGGGACCATCTATGTGCCGGCTGATCGTGTCCATGGACCAACCCTGGCGTCCTCGGCCGGCGAAGAAAGCCACCCGGAGATCTTCGCTCTTTCCCCAGACCCAGGCGGTGCAGCTCCCTCCAGCTCGCCCCGCCTCAGTCTGCGTCAATCCATGGAGCGCGGTGCCTATGCCTGATTCACCCCGTCCTGCCCGTCTTACGCCCCCTGCACAGCGCGGCACTGCCCTCCGTCGCGCCCAGCTTGCCTCTACCCGCGCGCACGGTCTTCATTCTTCCCCCACTCCCGCGGTGCTATACTCGTCTCGACTTGGGGGGAAGCAGGAAACATTGCAATTCCACACCTTCGATGCAGCTTATATCGGCAGGCTTCGGGCCGGAGATCGCGAGACTGAGCAGCATTTTGTGGCCTACTTCACCCACCTGCTCCGCCTCAAACTGCGCTCCCGCCTGCAGTCCCAGCACGCCATCGAAGACGTCACCCAGGAAACCTTCGTCCGCGTCCTCGCCGTCCTCGGCAAGGAACCCGGCCTCCGCCAGCCCGAAAGCCTCGGCGCATTCGTCAACACCGTCTGCACCCACGTCCTTCAGGAGCACTATCGCTCCGCCGGCGGCACCATCTCCCTCGATGCCGAGGGACAGCCCGAACTGCCATCACGCGCTGCTAGCGCCCTCGACCTCGCCGTCACACACCAGGTCAAGGACAAGGTTCGCGCCATCCTCCTCGACATCGCACCCCGAGACCGCTCCCTGCTCAAGGCCGTCTTCCTCGACGAGCGCGACCGAGACGAGGTCTGCAGCGACTTCGGCGTCGACCGCGACTACCTCCGCGTCCTCCTCCATCGCGCCAAACAGGAATTCAAAACCGAATATCTCCGCCAGGTGCCCAATCGGGCGTCAATTCCCGCTAATTCTCGAAACACCTGAAACGAACGCACCACCCCGGGCACTAATTCACAGCACGTTTATGTTTTATGCGGTATTGGGGCCAAGTATATGGATCATAGCGACGCAGTAAACCAAATGGCGGTCGAACAATATCTCCTCGGCGAGTTGACGCCCGATCTCCGCGACGCCTTCGAGGCACATCTCTTCGACTGTCCTGAGTGCGCACAGGACCTCCGCATCGCCGACATCTTCGTCGAAGAAGCCAAAGTCCAGTTGCCCAGCCTTACCACCGACTCCGTGGCCCCACTCACCATCGCCGCTGCCGACCTCGACTCCCCCATAAACACCGGCTCGAAGTCCTCCGCCGGCTCCATCTGGGATGCCTGGTTCCAATGGCTCCGCCCATCCTTTGCCGCCCCCGCTTTCGCCGCACTCATCCTCCTCATCGGCTACCAGAACCTCGTCACCCTTCCCGCGCTCCGCCACTCCGCCAGCCAGCCCCACCTGCTCGCCTCCGTCGCCCTCCACGGCGCCACCCGGGGCGCAGACCATCAGCAGATCGCCGCCGACCCCAGCCAGGGTCTCGCCCTGCCCGTCACTCTCGACAGCGACCTTGCCGGCCAGCCCGGCCTCCCGGCCTTCGCCGCCTATCGCCTCGACCTGCAGGACTCCGCCGGAAAATCCCTCTGGAGCCGCCAAACCACATCCCCCGCGCCCAACGCCGACGGACAGCGCCAACTCCTCCTCGATCTCCCCGCCGCCATGCTCCACGAGGCCACCTACATCGTCGCCGTCTCCGGCATCGCAGACAACGGAGAAAGCACCCCCGTGGCCCGCTACATATTCGATCTCCATTTCCTTCCTCAGTCCCACTGAAAATCGCATAGAATTGCCAATCATCGACGAAAGAGAGACCCGAACCCCTATGTCTGAGGCAAACGGCAGAACCCACCACTACCACGCGGATGCCACTATTCTGGAAGGCGACCTGCAGCTTCCGTTGTCGAACAAATCGAACAAGATCCAAAGCCAGGCCCACGCTGCTCTCGGCCATGTCGGCGGCTACTTCCATCAGCGTCAGGAAGACTTCCGCCTGGAAGGCGTCGTCTCCTTTAGCGCCGCCTACTCGCAGGTGGCCGGCAACCTCGAGGTAAAGCCGGGCCGCGGATGGGCTACGCTCTCCACCACGGTCGTCGAAGATCTCAACATCCTTGAAATTCTCACCGCCGATCGCATTGTCGGCCAGATCATCACCGAGCATCCCCTCGAAGGCTACGTGCCCATCATCAGCTTCCTCGGCACCCGCTTTGAGAACCTGCGCATCGCCGGCCACCCGGTCACCATCGACTATGACCACGACATTCTCGGCGACAAGCCCCCCTCCGATGCCGCCTACACCCTCGATTCCGCGCTTCGCGCCCGCGTTGCCGACCAGTACAGCCACATCCATGCAACCCCCGAGCTTCCCCAAGACCTCCGCGAAAAGTACAATCAACTTTCCTCGGCACTTGGCGGCCGAGAGGCGGTGGAATGCTCTCTGGTGAAACATGTGGTTGGCGCCTTTCCTGGCCGATCCTTTGGAAACGTGATCCGGATCCCGCACTTCGGAACCGTCACGCTCGCCAAGCTGCAGCTGATCCACGACCAGTTCTCCGACCACGGAGCCCCCAGGACGACTACCGTGAAGCTGACCATGCTCGACCTGAACTTGGGTTGCGCCGTCTCCGGCAGCGGCTCGGTAGGCGCTGGTTCTACCAACGGCGAAACACGCCCCTAACTCAACTCCCATCCGCTCCCGCCGGGCAGGTCAACCCCAGTTCGCCGGCCCGGCCAATCCTTCTCCATCCTTCGCGTACCCTCGCCTGGTTACTGTTCCTCCTCGTCCTCACCGCACTCCAGGAAACTCCCCCCGGCGGCCTCGCCGCCCAGCTCCTGCGTAACCAGCAGCTCTTCCAGCACGGCTACCTGGACCAGAGCCAGCAGGAATCCCTGCTCGCCTTCCGCCAGTTCCGACGCTCCAACCCCGTCGCCGCCTCCCACTTCCAACTCCTCGCAGCAGAATCCATGCTCTATCGAGGCATGTACGCCGATGCCCTGGCCATTCTCAACGACTATCGCCCCACAAGCCCCCCTGACGCCGTTCGCCAACTCGCCATCCAGTCCTTCGCACTCATGCGCCAGCACCGCATCCCCGACTCTGTCGCAGCACTCGCTCATGCTGACCAACTCTGCCGCTCCGCCGACATTGCCGTCTGCGGAGACGTCCTCCGCACTCACGCCATCCTCGCCGTCCGTCAGGGCAATCGGGCACAGGGCCGCCAGATACTCGTCCAAACCCTCAACTTTGCCCGTGCCCACCAAGACCAGTTCCTCGCCGCCAGTGTCGCCGTCAACCTGGGCTGGCAAGCACTCCAGACCGGGCACTTCGATGAAGCCGTCGACTGGTCCCGCGGAGCCTATCGCGATGCCCAGGCCATCGGCGCCGAAGACCTCCAGCAGGCAGCTTCCGGCAATCTCGGCTGGGCCTTCTACGAGTTGGGCGACGGCGAACGCGCACTCGAACAGTACCGCGAAGCCGAGCGCAACGCCGCCAAACTCGGCGACACCGTCTCCCAGCTCAAGTGGATCTCCACCGCCGGCTACGTCTACCGCGACTCCGGCGACCTCGCCCGCGCCACCGATGCCTATCGCCAGGCCTACACCCTCGCCACCCGGATTGACAGCCGCGAAGACATCGACAACGCCCTCGAAGACCTCGCCCAGGTCTCGCTCGACTCCGCCAACCTCACCGCCGCCGACAGCTACCTCGCCCAGGTCTCACGCCTCGAACTCGCCGCCACCAACCGCCTCAGCGCCAACGTCCGCCTCACCCAGGGCATGTTGGCCGCCGCCCAGCACAACGACTCGCAGGCCCAGTCCCTCCTCCTGGCCGTCCGCGACGAAGCCGCCAATCCCACCACCATCCGCCTGCTTGCCGGCGACCAACTCGGCCGCCTCTTCGAGCGCCAGGGCAATCGACCCCAGGCCGAGGCCACCTATCGCGATGCCCTGGCCACCTTTGAAAAAGCTCGCGAACAGCTCAAAAGCGAAGAAACCACCCTCCCCTTCGTCGCCAACGCCACTGGCATCTACGACGACTACATCCACCTGCTCGTCACCCAGGGGCACCCCCAGCAAGCTCTCCAACTCGCCGACCAGAGCCGCGCCCGCACCCTCGCCCAGTCCCTCGGCGTAGCCTCCACAGCAACTTCAGTTCTTCCCGACCCCCGCCTCATCGCCCGCAAATCCGGCGCAACCCTGCTCTTCTACTGGCTCGGAGCCCAACACTCCTGGCTCTGGGCCGTCACCCCCGACAAAATCTCCATCTTCCCCCTGCCAGCCGAAGCCGAAATCCTCCCCCGCCTCGATCGCTATCGTCACGCCCTCATCGACTCCGTCCAGGACCCCATCCGCAACGCAAACCCCGACGGTCTCGCCCTCTACCAGATCCTCGTCGCCCCCGCACAGCCGCTCATCGCCCCCAACCGCCCCGTCATGATCCTCGCCGACGGCGCGCTCACCCAGCTCAACTTTGAAACCCTCCTCGTCCCCGGCGCACCCTCAACCCAGCCCCACTACCTCATCCAGGACGCCACCCTGCTCTCCGCGCCATCCCTCGCCACGCTCGCCCGCGCCCAGCCCGCCCGCCCCTCTGTCGGCCGCCTGCTGCTCCTCGGCAACCCCCTCACCGTCACCGACGATTTCCCCAACCTGCCCCTCTTCGGCTATGAAATGTCGCAGATTCAAAGGCACTTCCATCCAGCCGCCGCGGCCGTCTTCTCCGCCGCCGCAGCCAGCCCTGCCCACTACTTCGCTAGCAACCCCGCCCAGTTCGCCTACATCCACTTCGTCGCCCACGCCGTCGCCAGCAGCACCGACCCCCTCGACTCCGCCATCATCCTCTCCGGTCCCGCCGAAGGCGCATACAAACTCTACGCGCGCGACATCATGCAGCGCCCCATCGACGCCCAGCTCGTCACCATCTCCGCCTGCTACGGCTCCGGTACACGCCAATACGCCGGCGAAGGACTCGTCGGTCTCTCCTGGGCCTTCCTCCACGCCGGCGCGCACTCCGTCATCGGCGCCCTTTGGGAGGTCTCCGACGAATCCACCCCGCGCCTCATGGATTCCCTCTACGCCGGCCTCGAAGCCGGCCAACCACCCTCCGTCGCCCTGCGCCAGGCCAAACTCGCCCTCATCCGCGCCGGCGGTCAGTTCGGCAAGCCCTTCTACTGGGCCCCGTTCCAGCTCTACACCCGCCAATAGTTCTCCAAACCGGCAACTCACTCATCCTCAGGCCTTGCTGAAGTACCCAGTCGCCAGCAGCCCAGGAATATCCCGCGCGTCCACCACCTGCGTCGCCTGCGCTCCGGAAAAAACATACTCCCGCCGCGTCACTCCGCCCGAAATCCGCATCGCAGCCGTCCGCACATACCGCAGCGTTTGCGCCACTGGTCCGCTCGACGATGCCGGCCACTTCAGAATCCGCGCCGGCGGATTCCGCTCAGCCACCGGCCTGCCGCCCGGCCGCAGACCCGTAGGATGCAGTCCTGTCTGCATCCGATAAATCGGCAGGCTGGCAGGCGCAGGGCCCTTGCCCACTGTCAAATTACTCTTCAGAGCTGTTCGCTTCTGTCCACAGCACATGCTGTTCGTCTCCTTCTGGGGAATTAACAGATTCTTCTCGTGTTTCCGGTTGAAATCCCTGCAACAGGCAGGCCGCGCCCGACAATCCCAGCCACACCATCAGACAGTCCACCGGCCGTCGCGTCACATACACCGCCATCGGCGCCGCAATCCATAGACTCAAGCACTTGAAGCAGTCCATCAGTTGGCCCACAATCGATGACCCAAGCCAAGCCCGCACCCGAACCACCGCATCCCACGGCCCGTCCTCATTCGCCAGCAAATGCGTCACCCGCCACGTAGCCAGCGTGGCCAGCACAAAGTGAACCAGATACTGCGCCTGTGACATTTCCATCAACCGCCTGCCCATCTCGCCTGTTCATCCACTAAACCCGCCCTGGGGCCTGGCCTCAACTCGCTGCCAGGCCCCAGTTTGCGGTTACCCTTACGACGCCGGGCAGTTCACCTGGATCGTGAAGCTCTCAAAGCTCACGTTCCGTTGCGGATCGTCCCCGTCGCAACTCACAATCGTCCGCTTGTACACGTTCAGCTGCAGCAGGTAAGCGCACGTCACCGGGAAGGCCGACGTAGCAGGTACTGTCAGGCGAACCGATCCGCCCGTCCACACCGGCGACGTTGCACCCTCGCTCAGCGCATTGCCATAGCCCGGACCCATCTGCGCCGCTGCCGGAGCCCACGCCGGAGCCAGCGGACTCGCCGCATACGTCGCCGGTGTCACCGCCAGCAGATCCACCGACTGGTCCACACCGTACAGCGTCTCCAGTGTGAAGTAGTCCAGGAACCCATCCGGGTCGTACGCCGCAAAGTCCACCTGCAACTGGTCCGTGCAATTGATCGTGAAGCTCTGGCAACCCCCCACAATCGTGCTCGTCCCATCGTTGTGCAGGATCGCCACCTGCAGAATGTCCGATAGCGGCTGGTTCGTGCACACATGCAACCCACACGGCTGCCCGCTCGGGTCCGTCGGCAGCGGAGCCTGGTTGTCCAGTGTCACCGCCCACCAGTTGCTCACCTTCGGATCCTTCTTGTCCGGGTCACAGATCGGCAATATCCCCGCGTTTCCGGGATTGTCCGTATTTGCCAGCGTCAGGTTCCCCGCATACCCCGGTCGAACATAGCTCACCATCCGCAGATAATACGTCCCATTCGCCAGCACATTCTGTGTCAGCAGCGCAATCAGCAGGTCGTGCGTCGCCGCATCCCACATCTGCGCTCCGTGGTTCGCCTCGTAGTGCGCAATCGTCTCAATCACGTTGTGCGTCACCACTCCATCGCTCACCGCCGTCACCGGGAAGGGAACCGGGACCCACTTGAACACCGGCCCTGGAGCCACCGTCAGCACCTGCCGGTCAAATCCGCCCGCAGCGGCAAGCGGCAGCGGCGCGTACGGCCCGCCTGGCGCTGTCGCGTACTGGAACTCGTAATAGTCCACGCCCACTGCGTCGCCAAACATCCCAAACAGCGTCACTTCGCCGGCAAACGGACGATCCTGCGTCCCCGGTGCATACAGCCCAACCTGCGCCGGAGTGCTCGGAGCCGCTCCAACGTTTCCGCCAACCGAATCCACATTGATCTCGCAAATGTCGCTCGGCACCAGGCAGTTGCCTTCCGGGCAGGCTGCCCCGTCCCGATTCCCGCAACTGTATGCGCAGCACGCCAGCTCGTTGGCCGTCAGCGTCACCGTGTAGCTGTTCGCAATATCCCACCGCGTATCCGCCACCGTTTCGGCCACAATCGTGTTGGTCTGGCCGCTGCACACCTGCGTCGCCTTGAATATCAAATTCGCGCCGCACTCCAGCCACGGATACCACGGGTACCACGGCCATATCGGCAGCGGAAACTCCCGCGGAAGCACTGAAATCAGCTTCTCCCGAAGCCCATTCAGAACATCCGGAGCCGCCGACACTTCCACCGCAGCACCCCGCTTGCTCTTCGCCGTCGTTCCCAGCAAACCTTGGAAAACATCCAGGCTCGGCACCGGGCTCGCCGAAGGAATGTTCCCATACCCCGGCACCTTCGTCAGAACCGCATTGACCTCCGCCACCAGGTAGGGGTCTACCATCCACTCGCGCAGCTCCCACCAGTACCACGGCCACCAGCCACAGCACCGCGTAAAGTCAATCTCAAACGATCCCGTAGCATCGGTCACCGCAGTGCCCACCTGCTCCTGGCTCGTCCACCACCACCACGCTTCCACGTCGTACGCCGTCACCGTCGCGCCCACCACAGGGCTCCCATCGGCGCACAGCAGACGACCCGTCACCGTGTAACGGCGACACCAACGCAGCCACCATCGCCAGTAGTACGTACTCACCGGAACCGCCGCCAGCCGCAGCTCCGCCGTGTTCCGCCACGCAGACGCCGGCACATCCACCGCAATCGTCTGCAAGTTCTGCAACTCCGCAGCCGTCGCCGTCTCCGGCCCCAGCGCAATCTTCACCGCGCCCGGCGCGCCTGCAAACGCAAACCCAGCCGTGCCCTTGCCTTCCGCGTTCAGGCTCACCACGCGCTCCTGCACCACGCCTTGCCGGGGATACGCAACCACTTTCACCGTCGCGCCGGCCTTCACATCAGATACCCGCGACGCATCAACGGGCACTTCCAACACATATTCCCTGTTCGGTTCCCGATTCAGTTCCATGATGTCTCCTTCTTGGGGGGGAGGATCGGAAGATCGCTCACCGGATTAGTGCCCTCCAATCTCCCCCCGTTTCAGAGACCCTCAGAAAATCCCAAATCTACACTCCCCTCCCCAACGCAAACGCCCACCGCTCTCCAAGAAAGAAATTCACCACCGAGCAGCACACAATCGCCACTCCATTGGCCACCAACACGCCCAGATGACCCGCCAGCACCCACATCAGCGCCACGTTCCCCACCAGCGAAATCACCCCGTTCGACAGGTGGAAACGCATCAGCTGCCCCCACATCCCACCCCGCCCAACCTCCCGCTCCCGCCACGTAAACCGCCTGTGCCACACAAAATTGTGTATGAGCGTCACCTCCAGCGCCGCCGCCGTCGCCATCTGGGTGTGCCCGCCCAACCAACGGCTCAGCACCGCCAGCGAACCTAACTGCACCCCCATCCCAACCACCCCCACCGCATTGAACCGCATCCACCTCCCCACCACGCTCATCGCAATGGCTCCTCCCGGTACAACTGCACCGTGTGCCGCACCGTCGTCGCCACCGCCATCCCCACCATCACCACCGTCGCTATCCCGCCCCCCATGTCAAACAGCAGCATCCTGTGCCCAAGCACCGTGGCGTAAGGGCTCCGAAGCAGCGCAAGTGTCCCAATCGATAGCAGTATCCGTATCTCCGTCGGCCCAAACATCCCCTGCGACATCTCAAACCGCCCCAGCGTATACGTCGCCAGGTAGCTCTCGCTCGACAGCAGCAGAAACGCCACCAGCATCCCCACCGCCGCCTCCCAGTGCACATACCCTGAGCACGCCAGCCCACCCATCATCCCCACCGCCCCAAACACATCCACCATGTGGTCCACATAGAACCCATACCGAGGCCGCTCCTGCCGTCTCACCCGCGCCAGAGTTCCGTCCAGGCTGTCTCCCAGCCAGTTCAGTCCCAGGCACATCACCGCCACCAGCAGCGCCCCTGGCTCATACCGCGCCAGCCAGTAGCTCAACCCCGCCCCAAACTGCGCTACCAGGCCCAGCACCGTCAGCCCATCGCTCGTCACCCACGCGGGAGCGCGCTCCGCCATCCACACCAGCACCCGCTTCTCCACCCCAGCCGTCAGCGACTGGTTCACACGCTTCGCCGCAGCAAATCCAGACCCACTCGGCTTACCGCCCACAACGCTCGCATGTGCACTCATATCCCCACTCCTTTCCGGTTATGTTTTCGTCCTCTGTCACCGCTCCAGCGCGCTTACCGTCCGCCGCAGCGTAAACTCCACACTCTCCCGAGGCACGCTCTCCACAAACGGCCCCACCGCCCACCCCAACCCCCGCGGAATCGCCCGCGACAACGACACCGTCTCCACCCGCACATACACGCCCCCATCCCGCTCCTCGCACCTCCAGTAGGTGTTCAGCCGCCACAGAAACCCATGCTCCTCGCCCCCCGTCAGCGCCCGCTCCCGCTCCGTTCCCACCCCTGCCATCTCCTGGATCCCCATACTCCGCGACGCACTCCACCCTCGCCGCCCAGCCCTTCCAAAACTCACCGCGTACGTCGCATCCAGCACCACCGTCAGCACGTGCTCCTGCCTCACCCGCATCCAAACCTGCACCCGGTCACCCTCGCCGCCCACCACCTTCGCCCCCAGCACCTCAGGCGCATACACCCTCGGGTAAGCCCCATAGTCCCGCATTACCCGCTCCCACCCCGCCTCCGTCCCGCCCCGTATAAACGCCGTACCCCGCCAGTGGTGCAGCATCGCCCCCGGCAACTCCGTCTCCTTTCCTGAGCTCGCCTGCTCCACCACCATCTCGCCCCCGCGCACCCGCCCCATCTGCCCCGCATCCATCCCCGCCAGCAGGTCCCCATTCCGCTCCCGCTCCAGCCGCCCCTCCACTTGCCCCACATAACTCTGAAACGCCGCCATCGCCCCCGCCGGAGCCTCGGCCACGCCCCGCCCACCGGCCAGCCCCACCACCAGCACCGCCACCCAAACGCCGCTCGCTCTCTTCCGGCCTCGTTGCATGTCCTCTACCCTGCTCCCCAACCCGCTCCCGGCGCAATGCACCGCGCCTCACCCGCCCCACTTTGTTTCTCACCGTCCAAACCGCTGAAAAAAGAATGCTTACCCGAAGTTATCCATCAATTTTTCGCCCCCACCGCAACATCTCATCCAGTACACTTGAGCCAACCATGCCGCACCCCCTCCCAGCGCGCCGCTATCGCTTCGCTACTTTTGAGGCAGACGGCGTCACCGGCGAGCTCCGCCGCCAGGGAATCCGCATCAAGCTCAACGCCCAGCCCTTCCAGGTACTCCTCCTGCTCCTCGACCGCCCCGGCGATCTGCTCACACGCGAGGAAATCTGCCGCACCCTCTGGCCCGACGGTACCTTCGTCGACTACGAGCACGGGCTCAACTCCGCCATCAACCGCATCCGCGAAGCCCTCGGTGACACCGCCGGCAACCCCCGCTTCATCCAGACCCTCGCCCGCCGTGGCTACCGATTCCTCGCCCCCGTAGAACAAATCAACCCCGCCCCAACTCCGTCAGACCAACCAGTCCTCAACCAACCCAACCCCGTCCAAATCCCCCATCTACTCCCTGACGCAATCCCCGAAAGCCGATTCCTCGCCAACCCCGCCGACCTGCCCCAAACCTCCTCCTCCGTCGTTCAAACCCTCTACCTCCTCCTCCAGCTCATGTACCTCGGCTTTTACGTCGGAGCGCTCGCCAACCTCGCCGAAATTGAAGACCTCATGGCCCCGCTCACCCACCCCACAGCCGTCTTCAACCTCATGGTCGTCACCGCCGTCCTCCTCATCCCCGTCCGCGCCTTCCTCTTCTCCGCCACCCTCTTCCACGCCCCCGCAGTCCGCTCCAAACTCCTCAAAATCTGGCCCATCCTCCTCCCCTTTGACATCCTCTGGGCGCTCTCCCCATTCCTCCTCCTCCACCACATCAACTACGGCCTCGCCCTCGCCTGCACCACCCTGCTCGTCTACTCCCCCTTCGCCCAGCGCGCCCTCGTCCTCATGGGCGCCGGAGAAGCGAACAAGTAGCCCCCGCTGCAAACCCGCCAAGAAAAATTGCCGAGTGCCCCATCCATGACGCGCGTACTTTGCGGGGCATGGGTGGGAATAACCGCCTCCCCCGTTCTCCAACAACCTGGAATCGCCATCGAGCAAAGATCGATCCTCCTGAACCCTGACCCGTGAAATCCGACCCCTGAAATCTGTTCCCTGTTTTGCGCACAACTAACCCCAACAAGCGCACAATAAGGTCAGTATGGCCCGATTTGCGCTGCAACCCGCAGGGACGGGGCCAGCTTTCCCCATGTCTGCGTCGCTCCTCGCTTCAGTAACCAGTTACAGCGCACTCGTCGCTTCTTGAACTGAGGAAATCTCCGCTCCCGTCGCCACCACTCAGGCAGTGGGAACAGGCCCTAATCCATAAAATTGGCCACGGAAGCGGGATGCTTCCGTGGCCAACTCTTCCCCAGGTTCTATACGGTTCTCAGCTGCGCTTTGCCACCCGCAGACTCAGTTCCTTCAGTTGCTGGTCGCTCACCGGCGTCGGCGCATCCACCATCACGTCAATCGCCTTCGCCGTCTTCGGGAAGGCAATCACCTCGCGCAAACTTGGCGCTCCAGCCAGCAGCATCGCAATCCTGTCCAACCCCAGCGCAATCCCACCATGCGGAGGCGTTCCGTACTCCAGCGCATCCAGGAAGAACCCGAACCGCGCCTTCGCCTCTTCGTCCGAGATCCCCAGCGACTCGAAGATCTGCTGCTGCACATCCTTGCGATGGATTCGGATCGACCCCGACCCCAGCTCCAGTCCGTTCATCGCCAGGTCGTAGCAGTTCGCCCGTACCGCCGCCGGATCCGTCACCAGCTTGTCCATGTCCTGCTCGTGCGGCGACGTAAACGGATGGTGCGCCGGAACCCACTTGCCCGTCTCCGCGTCGTGCTCAAACATCGGGAAGTCTGTCACCCAGATCGGCTGGAAGGCCTTGCTTCCGTCCAGCGGAGCCTCGGCTGCTTTCCACGCCGTCGGATTCGCCGCGTCCACCACATCCGCCGTCACCTGGAACGCCCCGTGCCGCTCCGCATACTTCTTCGCCAGTTCCACGCGGAAGTTCCCCGCGGCCGAGTACACCGCAATCTCCCGCTCCGACAGACGTCCCGCAACCTTCGTGTCGCTCGCTGAAATCGGATGTGTCGGATCTCCGGCCACAATCACCACAAAGTCCGTCTCCTTCGCCCCGGCCAGCTCCCGAACCTTCGCCGCGCCCTCCGGAAAGCCCTTCGCCAGCCGCTTGAAGTCGTCAATGAACTTCGCGCCCTTCTTCTGGTCAAACAGCGGATGGCTCTCCTCCCGCTCCCTGCGGCTCAGCTCGCCCACCTTCGGAATCCGCAACGCCACCACCGGCAGCGCCGCGTCAATCTGCAACGTCGCCAGGTCCGCATCGCTGAAGGCCGACCGAACATCCGTCAACCCCGGCAAACGCAAATCCGGCTTGTCCACGCCAAACTGCCGCATCGACTCGTCGTACGTTATCCGCGGGAAGGGAACTGGCAAGGTCACCCCGGCCGCCGCAAATCCAGCCGCCAGAAACTTCTCCACCACCCCAAACACCGTATCCTGCTTCGGAAACGTCATCTCCAGGTCGACCTGCGTAAACTCCAGCTGCCGGTCGGCGCGCAAATCCTCATCCCGGAAACACCGCGCAATCTGGAAGTACTTGTCAAACCCCGAACACATCAGAATCTGCTTGAAGATCTGAGGCGACTGCGGCAGAGCATAGAACTCCCCGCCATGCACCCGGCTCGGAACCAGAAAATCCCGCGCCCCTTCCGGCGTCGACTTCGTCAAAATCGGCGTCTCAATCTCCAGAAATCCCTGGTCGCTCAGATTCTGCCGGATCGCCAGCGTAATCTTGTGCCGCAGCCAGAAGTTCCGCTGCATCTCCGTCCGCCGCAAATCTACATACCGGTACTTCAGCCGCACTTCTTCGTTGGCAATCGCATCTTCCGCCGGCGAAAACGGCGCCAGCTTGGCATCGTTCAGCACCAGCAGCTCCGTCGTCTCCAGCTCCACCTCGCCCGTCACCATCTTGGGATTGATGGCCAGCGAATCTCGCAGCCGCACCTTGCCAATCGCCGCCACCACGTACTCCGGACGAATCGCTTCGCCCTTCGCGTGTCCTTCCGGCACCAGATCGCGGTCCAGCACCACCTGGGCAATGCCCGTACGGTCGCGCAGGTCAAGAAAAATGAGGTTCCCGTGGTCCCGGCGCCGATTCACCCAGCCCATCAGCACCACCTGCTTGCCAGCATCGCTGGCCCGCAACTCGCCGCACATCATCGTGCGTTCCAGATTTCCCAAAAAATCGAGCACTCCGAGATCCCTCTTGGCTCACCCCGCAAGCGGAGCGGTTCTTTTCAATCGATAAGCCCTGTCCGCGACTAGCCAGCCAAGCCGGTCAGGAAAGCGACCAGCTCCGCCTCGGCAACCTTCGTCTGTGTTCCCGTCGCAAAGACCTTCACAGTCAGAATACCGGATTGCGCTTCGTCCTCGCCCAAAAGCACCATCGCCCGTGCCACTTTGTCCGCTGCCTCAAACGATTTCTTCAGCCGGAAACTCCCGTCCCCCAGCTCCACCCGCACCCCATCCCGGCGCAGCTTCCGCGCCAGCTTCAGCGCCGCCGCGTTCTGCCCCTCGCCCAGCGGAGCAATATAGGCGTGCGCCAGCTCCGCCTTGGCCTGTTCCAGCGCCTGCAGCGTCAAAATCAGCCGGTCCTCGCCCATCGCAAACCCAATGCCCGGAGCCTTCGGCCCGCCAATCGCCTCGCTCAACCCGTCGTAACGCCCGCCGCCCAGCAGCGCGTTCTGCGCGCCCAGGCCCCCATGCGTAAACTCAAACGTTGTCCGCGTGTAATAGTCCAGCCCCCGCACCAGCCGGTGGTCGTGCGTATACGGCACGCCCGACGCATCCAGCGCCGCGCAAACCGCCGCAAAATGCGCCTTCGAAGCCTCGTCCAGCGAGTCCGCAATCCGCGGCAGCCCGTCGATAATCGGCTGATCCTCCGCAACCTTGCAGTCCAGCACACGCAGCGGATTCGTCTCCGCACGCCGCTGGCAATCCCCGCACATCTGCCCCACCACCGGCGCCAGCGCCGCCTTCAGCGTCTCAATGTACTTGGGCCTGTCCTGCGCCGAGCCCACCGAATTGATCTTCAGCGTCCACCCGCCAATGCCCAGCTCGTCCAGCAGCGTCGCCAGCATCTCCAGCACTTCGGCGTCCCGCACCGGGCTCTCCGACCCGGCGTGCGGCGGCCCAATCACCTCCGCGCCAATCTGCGAAAACTGCCGGTATCGCCCCTTCTGCGGACGCTCCCGCCGGAACTGCGGCCCAATGTAATAGAGCTTCTGCAACTGACCGCTTTCGCCCAACTTGTGCTCAATGTAGGCGCGCACCACCCCGGCCGTGTTCTCCGGCCGCAGCGTCAGCATCTGCGTCTTCTCGCTCTGCGCCCGCGCCCGGTCCTCCCACGTATACATTTCCTTCGACACAATGTCGGTTTCTTCCCCCACACCGCGCGCAAACAGCGCCGTGTCCTCAAAGATAGGGGTCCGAATCTCGCCAAAGTTGTAACGCTCAAATACCGACCGCGCCACAGCCTCAATCCGGTTCCAAAGAGCAGTCTCAGGCGGCAGCAAATCCCGCGTACCACGCACAGCTTTCAATGTACTCATAGCTCTTTCAGTCTAAACGTTCCGGGGAACGCGCAACTCAGTTGCGTCGCGGCGAAGGTGCGGAGGAAACTCCTTGGTCTGAAAAATTGCCTTGCTTTGAAAGGGCACGACTTGAGTCGTGCTGCAAATGCCGCATAATCAACTGGCTTTAGCCCCTGAGGGGCTATTTCGTTCGCTTCCAGATGGCTGATTATAAAGGGCTTGGGAGGGAAAACCTCTCTAGCAATTTGGTTTGGAGTCTACCACGCATGTCATCCCATGTCGTCGTGTATACCCTAGCGGGCCGACTGTTTCTTCAGCCCCCATTGCGTAGAATTATCTCGAATCTTGGTAAAATGAGAAGAAACGAGGCGGCGAAATCCTCACTGGCAGCGCTTCACCCCGAATTCGCATGGAATGGCGGCGAAAAGTGGTGCAAAAGCGCACAAAATACACCAGGTAACCAACCGATAAACAACTCTGAATAATGGCTTTACAGCGAATTTTACTTCAAAACACCCTACCCCCCCTTCTTGGGGTCGGTACGCAGCCCAATTCGAACTTTCATCCCACCAATGTGTCAACCTGCCCGGAAACTATTGTGCGCGCGATCACAGACCCGGCAGTACAATGAAATTATGGGTCGAAATAGGCTCTGTATCACAGAAGGAAACCCACCGGATGTCCCAAGTTGTCTCGAATTTGCTGCAAGATACTGATTCTGCAGCCGCTGTCACCGCTCAGCCCACGCCCGGCTTCCCCTCTGCTGCTCAGCGCATCGGCTCCAAGGATGACCTGCGCATGGGCCGCGAGGCCATGTCCGGTGGCATCAACTGGGTTACCGCAGGTTTCATTGCCGCATTTCACGTTGGCGCTGTAGCAGCCCTGTTCTACTTCAGTTGGACACGCCTGGCCGTCGCCGCCGTCCTCTGGATTCTGGCCATCAACTTCGGTATCGGCGTCTGCTACCACCGCCTCCTCACACATCGCGGCTTCCAGACCCCCAAGTGGGTCGAGTATGTCATGACCTTCTGCGCCACTCTCGCGCTCGAAGGTGGACCGATCTTCTGGGTCGCCGTCCATCGCGTCCATCACCAGCACTCGGACAACCCCGGCGACCCCCATTCCCCCAAGGAAGGCCCTTGGTGGGCTCACATTGGATGGATGGTCCTGGGCAAAAGCATGCACGCGGAGAGCACCAAGCTCGCCCGCTACGCTCCCGATCTCACCCGCGACCGCTTCCACGTCTTCATGAGCAAGTACCACTGGATCTCGCTCGTCTCCGTCGGCATCCTGCTCATGGGCCTCGGCACATGGCTCGATCACGGCCTCATGGGCGGCGTCAAAATGGTCCTCTGGGGAATCTTCCTCCGCGTCACCCTCGGCCTCCACGCCACCTGGCTGGTGAACTCCGCCACGCATCTATGGGGCAGCAGACGCTTCAAAACCCGCGACGACTCCCGCAACAACCTGCTCGTGGCCCTGGTCACCGGCGGCGAGGGCTGGCACAACAACCACCACGCCCATCCCGTCTCCGCCCGTCACGGCCTCACCTGGTATGAGATTGACCCCAACTTCTACATCATCTGGATGCTCAGCAAGCTCGGCCTCGCCAAGAAAATCCAGGTCGCCCGCTACGACAAGTCCAATCCCAAGCCCGCCGGAGCTTAGGCTCCCGCAACGCCCCAATCACAGAAAACCCGCCACTCCGGCGGGTTTTCTACATTCCGGCCAAACTCTCGCCCGGCTACTTCGTCTCTTCCAGATAAATCTTCGTGTAGTCCAGGTAATTCCGCGCATATTGCAGAATCATCTCGCGGTCCTTGTCGCTCAGCTCCCGCCGCATCTTCGCCGGAACCCCCGCCCAGAGCGTCCGCGGAGGCACAATCGTCCCTTCCGGTACCACCGCTCCGGCCGCGATGATTGACCCCTCCCCAATCCGGCTGTTGTTCAGGATCGTCACCCCCATCCCAATCAGCACCGCATCCTCCACCACGCATCCATGCACGGTCGCGTTGTGCCCGATCGTTACCCAGTCGCCTACCTCCACCGCGTACAGATACCGTTGACCATGCAGCACCGCACAGTCCTGCACGTTGGAATTCGCCCCTACCCGGATCGAATTCACATCCCCCCGCAACACCGCGTTCATCCACACGCTCGAGTTCTCGCCCAGCGCCACCTCGCCAATCACCTGCGCGGACTGGTCCACGTAGCATCCTGCTCCAATCGCCGGTAACTTCCCCTGATAACTGCGAATCATCGTTTTGCTCCCGTCTTCTTCGAAAACCCAGTATAACGGAGGGCCATTATCCACGTCCTTCGCCTGCTTTGGAGCACTGCAATGTGCGGAATCGAGACAAATTAGGCGAAACTCGCAAAATTTCGTATGCTAGAAAGAGCTATCTAGGCTGGTGAGGGGGTGTATCGAATTTGGCAGAGGTTCGCGTACAAGAAGGCGAGCCGCTTGAGAATGCTCTCCGTCGGTTTAAGCGGAAGGTGCAGCAGGAAGACATCATCAAGGAAGTCAAACGTCACTCCTACTACCTGAAGCCCGGTGAGAAGAAACGCGTCAAGGAAGCTTTGGCGCGCAAGCGGAATCGTAAGAAGGCCCGCAAAGAGCAGGACTAGTCCTCAAATTTGCGAAAAGGCATCAAGAACACACTGGTACCCTCTCCGCGTCTCCAACGCGCGGAGAGGACTCCTTCCAACTTCTGTCCACCTGCAAGCGTGTCGCCTGAAGGGAATGGTCAGTACCAGGAACTGCAGTTATCAGGCGATTCCCCTACCCCCCGGGGGTAAGCCTTTCTGGTCCCTTGCATCAGCAGAATGGACCAGATGTTTGCCAAGACGAGTAGTATTGGCTCGGGCCCCGTCGTGAATTTGCAAGTGTGTTCCTGACGACCGCAAGGGTTCAGAGTTTTTGCGCGGCTTCCGGTCAGTCGAACACAGGGAAGCCGGACATGGAATTCTCTGATCGTGTACTCACGTGTGTCGATTGCGGAAATGATTTTGTCTTTACCGCGGGCGAACAGCTGTTCTTCCACGAAAAGCAATTCACCAACGATCCCAAACGATGCAAGCAATGCAAGGCCAAACGCGCCTCTGGCTCCAGGGCGCGCCCTGAGACCCGTCTGACCTGCTCGGAATGTGGCTCAGAAACCACTGTTCCCTTCAAACCGACACAAGGGCGCCCTGTCCTCTGCCGGTCTTGTTTCCAGAAGCAGCCCGTTTGAGACATTGACAAGCAGCTTGAACGCCTGGGCGAATTGTCAGTCACCCGCACTCTTTCCCTGTCAAAAGGAAAGCCCGGGTCCTGGCCGGGCTTCGTTGTCTCGCAAAACCTCCCGCAGCTCTCAGTCCACGTCGTTGGCGATATATACCTGAACAGGCTGTGTAACCAGCAGCGGGTCCACCACCAGCACCGTTCGCACCTCGCCCCCAACCAGCGGCAGCGCCGGCGAAACGTAAATCGTGGTCGAAGTTGCCGTCAATGTCTTCCCCGTCGCCACAATAATCATGTAAAGCGTAGACGACGGAATCGCCACATATGCGCTCGTCGCTCCCACCGCCAGCCCGGTAATCACCGGCTTGGCGTTCGCGTAGCTGGTTGCCGTCGTCGACGGCAGAAAGTAAACATCCACAGCCCCCGTCGAGGGAGCCTGGTTCAGAATTCTAAAATCCGAATGACCCGAAGGAGCTGGCTGCGACTGGTCTTCCAGCACCGTCACCTGGTACTCGGCATTGATGTCGGTTACCAGTACAGACTGGCTCGCCCCACCCAGCAGCGTCCCGTTTGAGCTCACCAGCACTGTATTGTTCGACGCGTTGGTCACCTTCACGCTCGCGTTGTTTGACGGCGGAAACGCACCATACAGCGTAATGTCGCCCTGCCCTACATTGGCCGCCAGCTGATCGCCCTCGACAGTTACCGTGATCGCCGGAGCGTTATAGCTGGCATCAATCAGCCGTACCAGGCTCGTCGACGAGTAGCCCGCCACATTCTCGCAACCGGCCAGCAACAGCGCTCCTGTCAGGCTCAACAGTCCTACCAGTACCACCGCCGGAATCGTGATCCGTCTCGAATTATCCCGCCATCGAACCATCGAAAATCTCATCGTCCGTTCCGCCACCGCTAGGCACTGGCCGACACTCCCCGCGTCAGGCCAGAGCCCGTGGCCTGCTGCCATCGGTTAAGCCAGTATCCATCCTATCGCAACTCCATCGCCTTCAGCTCTCATGCGACTCTTGCAGCATACCGGCTAACCTCCCCTCGCTGTCCCCGCTCAACTGCCTGATAGATACAGGAACCGCACCAGGAACAACGCCGCCAGCAGATACAGCAGCCAGTCTTTGCGGCTCAGCTTGCCCGCTGCCAGGTGCAGCACAGCCCAGGCAATAATCCCGAATCCCAGCCCGTTGGCAATCGAATACGTCAGCGGAATCAGAATCAGCGTCAGAAATGCCGGCACCGCCACCAGCGGCTCCGTCCAACGAATCTCCGTCACCGTCACCAGCATCATCGACCCCACCAGAATTAGCGCCGGAGCCGTCGCCGCCGGCGGCACCACCCCAATAAACGGAGCTGCAACCAGCGCTACCAGAAACAGAAGCCCTGTGACAATCGCCGTCATACCGCTTCGTCCCCCAGCCGCAACGCCTGCCGTCGACTCCACATAACTGGTCACCGTTGAGGTCCCCGTCAGGGATCCAAACACTGTCGCCACCGCATCGGTAAACAAGATCCGGTTCAGCCGGGGAATCGAGTGGTCGCTCGATAACAGCCCCGCACGCTTCGTCACCGCAACCAGCGTCCCCAGGTTGTCAAACAGGTCCACAAAGAAGAAAACAAAGACAATCTCCAGCAGCCCCACATGGAAAGCGCCGCGCAAATCCAGCTTGAACGCCGTCGCCGCCAGGCTGCTGAACCCTCCCGCCGCTGGCGTCCAATGCATCAATCCCATCGACCACGCCAGGCCGGTCACCGCCAGCACGCCAATCAGAATCGACCCACGGACCTTCCAAATCTCCAGCGAAACCATGATGGTCAGTCCCACCAGCGACAGCGCCGTCTGCGGATCCCGGATGTTGCCGAGCCGCACCATCGTCGCCGGGTCGGCCACCACCAACCCCGCCTTGTTCAACCCGATAAACGCAATGAACAGCCCAATCCCGCACGCAACAGCCGCATACAGCTCATGCGGTATTGAGCGCAAAATCAGCTGCCGAATTCCAAACGCGGTCAGCAGCAGAAAGATGCACCCTGACAGAAAGACTGCCCCCAGCGCTGTCTGCCAGGGAATGTGCATGCGCAGGCACACCGTGTACGTGAAGTACGCATTCAGCCCCATCCCAGGGGCCAGTGCAATCGGATACCGCGCCACAATGCCCATCAAGATGGAGCCAAATGCCGCAGAGAGGCACGTCGCCGCCGTCACCGCAGGCAACGGCATTCCGGTCATCGACAAAATTGCGGGATTGACCAGGACAATGTATGCCATGGTCAAAAACGTGGTTACCCCAGCCAGAATTTCCGTGCGCCAGCTGGTGCCCAAACGGTTGAATTCAAAATAGCGCTCAAGGGTCTTGATCATAGTATGGATAGCCCAAGAAAAACACACTCTGACCGGAACGCAAAGCCTTTTTCGCATCGGGCCCTTCCACGCGCCTCCCGGCACCGATCCAAACCGCCCCCAAACGGCCAACTCCAGCCCGTTCGTGTTGTGTGCCGCCAATTGCTTCCATGTTGATTGTGCTTGCGGCTGAACTGAATCCGTGCCCATTCTTTGCCGGAAAGGGGGGGGTGGGGTGTTTTTGCGAAAACTTCCTTCTATATCGTTGATTTATATTGTTTTATGTGGATGTTACCAGGTGCTTTTTGTGCGCTTTTGTGCACTTTTTCGGAGGGCAACAGCAGATTCCCTTCGGGAATGACAGGCAAGAAAAGGAAGAGCAAGAGCAAGGGCAAGGACAAGAGCAAAAGCGAGAGCAACGGCAAGAGCAACGGCAAGGGCAACAGCAGATTCCCTTCAGGAATGACAGGCAAGAAGAGCAAGAGCTTCCTACTTATTTGATTGTGCGCTTTTGGGGAGGAATTGCCGGCAGGGTTGGGTGGATTTCATGAGGGTGTATATGTTTTATTTTGTTGGGTTTGGAGATGGCGCGGAAATTTGTGGGTTGACAGCCGGGGGGTGACCCCCGTCCCTCGCCTTTGGGGACCGGCGAGAGTGCCTATCCAAGCGGTCACTCTACGAGTCTCCCTCTCGTCCCGCTCCGCCGCTTGCATTGCCTCGCTCTTACCGGTAATGTGTTGTCAGCTCCCAATTGTCCTACATAACTTCACCTATCCTGTCGCCGCGCCAAGCCTCACAGGTAAGCTCCGCCGTACTGGAGATTGCATGACCCCCCGCAACTTCAAGCACTTTGCCCTGCTTCTCGCCATCTTTCTCGTCGCCCCAATTCTCCACGCCCAGTTCCAGCCTCCCACCGACGAAGAGCTCAAGATGACCGCCGAGCCCAATGCTCCCGGCGCTGCCGCCATCTACCTCTACCGCGAAGAAACCGACAACGACGAGCTCCACTCCCACACCTTCTACGAGCGCGTCAAGATTCTCTCCGAAAAAGGCAAGGACCTCGCCACCGTCTCGGTCCCATATCCCAAGGGATTCTTTTCCATCACCGACATCAAGGCCCGTACCATCCACGCCGATGGCACCATCGTTCCCCTCGAAGTAAAGCCCTCCGACCTCATGGCCGAGAAGGTCAAGGACTTTCAGGAAAACAAGATCGTGTTCACCCTCCCCGACGTTCAGGTGGGCAGCATCCTCGAATACCGCTTCATCCTCCGCCTCGACGAAAACTGGTTTTCCACGCCTATCTGGCAGGCCCAGCAGAAGTACTTCGTCCGCAAGGAACATTTCAACTTCATCCCCAGCGTGTATGTCGCCAGAATGTTCATGACCTCGAACCTGCCGCCCCGCGCCAGGGTAGTTCAGGACTCCGCCGGCCGCTACACGCTCGATATCGCCGATGTCCCCGCCCTTCCTTCCGACGAGTTCATGCCGCCCGTGGGTACCCTCGGCGAGCGTGTCCAGTTTTATCTCTCCCCATTCACCACCAGGGAGGATTACTGGAAAGATGCCGGCAATCATTGGTCAAAGGACGTGAACCACTTTGCCGACGAGTCCAAAGGTCTGCGGGATGTCGTCAACGGCCTCATCACCCCCGCAGATGCGGAGGACGTCAGGGCGCGCAAGCTCTACGACGCAGTCATGGCTCTGGAAAACACCGACTTCACCCGCCAGAAATCCAAATCCGAGCTCAAGCAGCTCAAGGAGAAGGAATCCAAAAACGCCGAGGATACCTGGAAGGCCAAAAGCGGCTCCTCCGACGACCTCGCCCAACTCCTCCTCGCCATGCTCCGCATCGCCCGCCTCGACGCCACCGCCGCAGTGGTCAGCAATCGCGACATCCACATCTTCAATCCGGATTTCCTCTCAATGAGCCAGCTCAACGACATCGTCGTCCGCGTCATCGTCAATGGAAAGGAAGTTTATCTGGATCCCGGCGAAAAAGGGGCCACTTTTGGCCAACTCCACTGGAAGCACACCCTCGCCGGATGTCTCCGCCAGACCCCCACCGGCGCCGTCCTCGACTTCACCCCCGCCGGAACCTACAAGGAAGCCACCACGAGCCGCCTCGCCGACATCAACCTCGCCCCCGACGGATCCATCAAGGGCAGCCTGCACATCACCATGAACGGCCCTGAGGCCCTCCGCTGGCGTCAGGTCGCCCTCATCAACGACGAGGGGGAACTCCGCAAGCAGTTTGAAGCCGACCTCCAAGATATCGTCCCCGACGGCACCACCGTCCATCTGCAGCACTTCCTCGGCCTCGAGGACAGCAACAGCCTCTTCATGGCCGTCGTCGATGTCTCAGGAACTCTCGCCACGGCAACCGGCAAACGCCTCTTCGTGCCCAGCCAGTTCTTCGCGTCCCACGCCACACATCCCTTTGTCTCCGCCCCGGCGCGCCTAACCCTCGTTGACATGCATTACGCCTTCACCGTCACCGACGACGTCACGCTCCGGCTGCCCGACGGCTACTCAGTGGAAAGCATCCCGGCCGACGTCTCCCTGCCCTGGCCGGGCCACGGGCTTTTCCGCACCAAATCCGTCTCCACCCCGCAATCGCTGCGGATGGTGCGCAGCCTCGCCGTTGCCACCGCCGTCATTGAACCAAAGGCCTACGACCAGCTCCACGACTTCTACCAGAAACTAGCCTCCGCGGATGGCCAGCAACTGGCGCTCACTCGTGCCGCCGCCGCGCCCAAATAGCACCGCTCGAATTCCGGCGTTGAGCGGAATGGCCGCAACGCTCACCCCCGACATGGATTTCCGGTTTCCTGCAAGCCTTGATTTCGCCCCGCGGAAACGATACCGTTGTGGAAAGTTTCCCATTGATTCAATCCGCACGCACCGCGTCCAAGGGCCTTTCTGCGCGTTGCAGCCAGTTCGCCGCCAATTGAAATCAGGAGCGTCTATGCCCCGCAATCCCCGCTCGCACTTCACCCTCCTTGCCCTTGCGCTTCTTTGGCCCCTGGCGGCACACGCCCAGTTCCAGCCCCCCACCGACGAAGAACTCAAGATGACCGCCGAGCCGAATGCGCTCGGCGCTGCCGCCATCTACCTCTACCGCGAAGAAAGCGACGACGACAACCTGCACTATCACGGCTTTTACGAACGTGTGAAAGTGCTGACGGAAAAGGGCAAGGATCTCGCCACCGTCTCCATCCCCTATCCCAAGGGCCCGTTTCACGTCACCGACATCAAAGTCCGCACCATTCACAGCGATGGCACCGTGATCCCCCTCAACGTAAAGCCGGAAGACCTCCTCGCCGTCAAAGCCAAGGACTTCCAGGTCAACAAGATGGTCTTCACCCTGCCCAGCGTCGAGGTTGGCAGCATCCTCGAGTATCGCTGGGAGCTGGCCTACGACGACAACCGCTTCACCACTCCCTACTGGCAGGTCCAGCAAAAGTACTATGTGCGCAAAGAGCATTTCACATTCATTCCTTTCAAACACCTCGACGCACTCCAGAACGGACGCGGCGAAAGGCTCGGAAAGCTCCTTTTCAGCACCATCCTGCCCCCGCAGGACAAGGTCGTTGAGGAAGCAACCGGCAGGCTCTTTCTCGACACCACCGACGTTCCAGCCATCCCCGACGAGGAGCACATGCCACCGCTGGCCACCGTTGCCGAACAGGTCCGCTTCTATTACACGTCCTACCTGACACGCGATGAATTCTGGAAGGCCGAGGGCAGCCGCTGGTCAAAGGAAATGAACCGTTTCGCCTCGGAATCCAGGGGACTGAAAGACGCTGTCGATACCCTGGTGACTCCCGCCGACTCCGAAGATCAGAAAGCCCGGAAAATCTATGCGGCGGTCATGGCCCTTGAGAATACGGATTACACCCGCGAAAAGTCGAAGCAGGAGCTCAAGGATCTTGGTCTCAAGGAAACCAAAACCGCGGAAGATGTCTGGAAGGCCAAGACCGGTGACAGCCAAGAACTCGCTCTGCTCTTCATCGCCATGGCGCGCAGCGCGCGAATCGACGCGCGCCCGGTTGCAGTCGGCAGCCGCGCCGAGCGCATCTTCAATGCCAATTACCTTTCCATGGACCAGTTAGACCACGTCGTCGTCCGTGCCATCATCGACGGCAAGGAAGTCTATCTCGACCCCGGCGTCAAGCTCCAGCCCTATGGTGAGCTCCACTGGCATCACACTCTTGCCGGATGCCTCAAGCAGACCGCCGCCGGAACCGAACTCGATTACACCCCTGCCTCTTCCTACAAAGATGCCACGGTCAATCGCGTAGCGGACCTCACCCTCGCCGCAGACGGCAGCATAACCGGAACCATTCGTGTCGACCTCACCGGACCACAGGCTCTCAGGTGGAGGCAACTCGCCATCAAGAACGATCCCGAGGAACGAAGCAAGCGCTTTGAAGCCGATCTCGGCAAGCTCGTTCCCGACGGGGTTGAGGTAAGCGTCGTCAAGTTCGCAGGCCAGGATGATTTCAACAGCCCATTGATTGTCTTTGCCAAGGTCACCGGTTCGCTTGGCACAGCCACCGGAAAGCACATCTTCCTCCCCGGCGAGTTCTTTGAGTCGCACGCCAGCCACCCCTTCGTCGCCCAGGCCACCCGCCAAACCTCCGTCGATCTCGACTACGCTTCCAGCGTCGGCGACGACGTCACGCTTCATCTCCCAGCCGGCTCAGCGGTCGAAAGCGTGCCTGCTGAGGTCACCGCCCCCTGGCCGGGCCGTGGTCTCTTTCGTACGCGCGCCGTCATAACCGCAAACTCCGTAAGGTTGGCAAGAAGCCTCGTCCAGGCTAGTGTTCTCGTTGACCCTTCGGAATACCCGCAGTTGCACGACTTCTACCAGAAAATCGCCGCCCTGATGGCCAGCAGGTTGCGCTCTCGCGGTCTGCGGCAAACTAGCTTCCAATGAAGCTTCAATGAGTAATTCGTCGCGTAATCTATCTTGTACCGAGGGGAAATTATGGGAGTCCGAAGGATGTCGCTCCTCATGGCAGCGGCCTTGCTGGCCGGTATCGTTGCACTGCCCGTATCCCTGCACGCCCAGTTCCAGCCCCCCACCGACGAAGAACTCAAGATGACCGCCGAGCCGAATGCGCCCGGCGCTGCCGCCATCTACCTCTACCGCGAAGAGTCCTCGGACGACAACATCAACTTCCAGAAGCTCACCGTGCGCATCAAGGTGCTCACCGAAAAGGGCAAGGAACTGGCCACCGTCAGCGCTCCCTATCTTAAGAGAGAATTCAACATCACCGACATCAAGGGCCGCACCATCCACTCCGACGGCACCATTTATCCCCTCACCGTCAAGCCCGAAGACCTGACGGTCAACAAGACCGACAGTTTCCAGTTCAACAAGAAGGTTTTCACTCTCCCCAACGTCGAAGTCGGCAGCATCCTTGAATACACCCTGGAATTGCGCTATGGCGAGAACTGGGCAGTCTCCCCCGTCTGGGAGGTCCAGCAGGACTACTACGTCCGCAAGGAGCACTTCACCTTCGTCAAAACGAGGAAGTTTGGCGGCTATACCCTCTACACGCCCTACCTCCCTTCCGGAGCCAAGATTCAGGAAGACCAACTCGGCCGCTTCACCCTCGACATCGCCGATGTTCCCGCCGCGCCCAACGAAGAGTACATGCCTCCGCCGCAGGCCCTGCGCTATCGCGTTGCTTTCCACTACTCCGGCTATTCAACCGAGGACGATTTTTGGAAATACCAGGGCGAAACCTGGTCCAAGGATGTCAACCGCTTTGCCGACGCCGACAAGCCTCTTGCTGAGGCCGCCCGTGGCCTTGTCGCCGGAGCCGACACGGATGAAGCCAAGGCCCGCAAGCTCTATGACGCCGTCATGGCCCTCGACAACACCGACTTTTCCCGCCGCAAATCCACCTCGGAACTCAAGGATCTTGGCCTCCGCCAGGCCAAAAAAGCTCAGGACATCTGGAACCAGAAGAGCGGCGCCAGCGACGAGATCGCCCTCCTCTATCTCTCCATGCTCCGCGCCGTCGGCATCAAGGCCTACGCCATGGCCGTGACCAGCCGCGAACAGGCCATCTTCGATCCCAACACGCTTTCCTTCGGCCAGTTCCGCAGTGACAATGATCCCGTCGAAGAAGTCGTCATCATCGCCACGCTCAACGGCAAGGAAGTCTTCCTTGACCCCGCCGAACGCTACACCACCTTCGGCCAACTCCACTGGAAGCACAACCTCGCCGGTGGCATCCGCCAGTCCGAGAAGGGCACCGAACTCGGCGCCACTCCGGCCAACATCTATAAGGATGCCTCCGTCACCCGGACCGCCAACCTCACCGTCGCCGAGGACGGCAGCGTGACCGGTACCGCCCGGATCGCCCTCAACGGCCCCGAAGCCCTCCGCTGGCGTCAGCGGGCCATCGTTGACGACCCCGACGAAGTCAAAAAGCAGTTCAATGCCTGGCTTGAATCCGTCGCTCCCGAGGGAGTCCATGCCGAGCTTGACCACTTCCTCGGGCTCGCCGACTACAACAGCGTTCTCATGGCTGTCGTGCGCGTCTCCGGCCAGCTTGGCACCACCACCGGCAAGCGCATGTTTCTGCCATACTCTTTCTTTGCCTCACGGGCGGCGCATCCCTTTGTCGCCGACGCCCATCGCACCACCGCCGTCGACATGCACTATGCCGACATCGTCCACGATGAGGTCTCCTACACCCTGCCCGATGGGTACTCGGTTGAAACTCTGCCCGCCGACGCCACCAGCTCCTGGCCCGCGCACGCCATCCTCAAGTTTGCCGCCCAAACCGACCCCAACTCCATCACCGTCAACCGGACCCTCGCCCGAGCCTTTGTCCTTGTCACGGTCGATTACGACCAGCTCCACGACTTCTACCAGAAGGTAGCCACCGCCGATCAGCAGCAAGTCGTACTCACCCGCGTCCCTCAGAAGTAGACACCGCCTCGCGCACACCAGGAGAAGCCAGTGAAACCAGCAATTCGTATATCCGCCGCAGTTGCCGTAGCCATGCTGCTGGTTGGCTCCTGCTCCGCTTCCTCCATCTTCAGCGGCAAGGCTCCCACCCCGGACTGGGCCGTCGCTGCCGCCAAAATCCCTACCCCGGCCTCTGCCGCCGATGCACGCGCCATCATCCTCCTCGACGACACCATCGTCACCGTCGACGACCAAGGTCATGCCGTTGAGCATGAGCGCACTGTCACCCGCATCCTCAAGCCCCAGGGCCGCGACGAGGGGGTCTGCGTTGCCCAATACTCCGAGGGCACTAAAATCAACCTCCTCCGCGCCTGGACCATCACCGCCGAAGGCCGTCAAATGCAGGCCCTCGAAGCCGATACAGCTGAGTTTGGCGATACCAATGTCCCCACCATGCTCAGCACCAACAAGGCCCGCGTCGCCCATCCCCCCGGTGTCGACCCGGGCGCATCTGTCGCCTGCGAAACCGAGGTCACCGTCCCCGCCTACATTGAGGAAGAAAACTGGGAATTGCAACACAGCATTCCCGTTCTCGCCGAATCGCTCGAGCTCGACCTGCCCATAGCCCGCAAATACAGCGACTCCTGGCGCGATTGGCCCGCCGTGCAGCCCACCGAGCTTGCTCCCAACCACCTCAAGTGGCAGGTAGCCAACATCCCCGCCCTCGACCTCCGCGAAATCCCCGCCGCGCCGCACTGGGGCGCGCTCAACGGCCGCATGACCGTCCAGTGGGGCGACGCCGCTTTCGCTGACAAAGACGCCCAGTGGCACGCGATCTGCGCCTGGATGGACCGCCTGGAAGCCCACCGCCCCGACCCCACACCCGAAATTCGCGCCAAGGCCCAGGAACTCGTCGCCGGCGCTCCAGACTTCTACACAAAACTCACCCGCATCGCCGAGTATGTCCAGAAGGATTTCCGCTATTTCGTCGTCATGCGTGGTATCGGCGGCCTACAGGCCAATCCCGCCGACCAGATCTTCCGCAACCGCTACGGCGACTGCAAAGACAAATCCACCATCACCATTTCGCTCCTTGCCGCCATCGACATTCCCGCCCACTACGTCTTTGTCGACACCAACCGAGGCATCGTGGACCCCGAGAACCCCTCCCTCATCGGCAACCACATGATTACCGCCATTGAGGTGCCCGCCGATCTCAAGGATCCGCGTCTCCAAGCCGTCGTCAGTGCCAAATCCGGCAAGCGCTATCTCATTTTTGACCCCACCAACCAGCGCACCGCCATCGGAACCCTGCCCGCCTACCTTCAGGGCGGCTACGGCGGCCTGGCCGACGGCGCCGGCAGCCAGCTCATCCCGCTCCCCGTCCTCGATGCCAAAGTCAGCGGCACCGATCAGAAAGGCGTCTTCACCCTCGCTGCCGATGGGACACTCTCCGGCTCCGTTCAGGCCACTCACGTCGGCCCGGAAGGCGGCGACTGGCGCTACCTCATCAAGGAAACCGACGAAAAAGAGCGTCACGACGTGCTCGAGCACCGGATCGGCCGCCAAATCCCCGGCGTCACCCTCGACAGCTACAAATTCGTCGAACCCGACCACCTCGACCAGCCCCTCGAGCTCCACTACCAGGTCACCGCCCACCAGTACGCGCGCTCCATGGGCCAACTGCTGCTCGTCCGTCCGCACGTGGTCGGCGAAGACACCATCTCCTTCGACAACAAGCCACGCACCCTGCCCATTGCCCTGGAGTCAACCGGCCACTGGCATGACAGCTTTGACATTGCCCTGCCCGACGGCTACCTGGTCGACGAACTCCCCGACCCGGCCAGTATCGACACAGAGTTCGCCAGCTATCACTCCGCCTTCAAAGTCGATGGCCGCACCCTCCACTACGAGCGCGACTACACCGTCCGCCAGCTCCAGCTTCCACCGGAAAAAGCAGCCGAATTCCGCAAGCTCCAGGGCACAATCCTCGCCGATGAGCGAGCCACCGCGGTGCTCAAAAAGCAGTAGATTCCCTATTTGTCGCCAATCAGGCAAAAGGCCACAATTGTCTGCGCCTCCCGCTCCGCTTCCGGCAGCAGCGCCTCCACGCGCGCTTCCTCCGCGTGCGGAACCGCCATCTCGCAGGCCGCGACCTCTTCCTGAGTAGCCTCCGTAAAGCAAAGTTCGCACACCGCCAACCCAGACCCATCTTCGGCGTCCGCGGCCCGCACCGGCGGCCCAAACACCCGGCAGGTCATCGGCCGTGCCGCATACAGGTCGCACAGCCCCGTCGCCGGGTCCAGCGCCGGGCACGCCGCCTCGTTGGCATACTCCTCGAACGCTTCCTGCTCCTCGTCCGTCGTCCCCAATGTCCCGCTTGCCAGGTCGCCCGGAAACGCAGCCCCATGCTCGGCCAGGTATGCCTTTCCCCGCTGTTCAACCACCTCCGCAAGCCTCGGATTCTCCGTTCTCAGCCGCTCCATCCCCTCACGGAGCCGCCACGCATCCAGCGCTCCAATGGCAAAGGCTCCGTGGCAACACTGGCAGCAGCCCGCCCGGCACACCAGATGCGGGCCACTTCGCTCGGCCGCATCGGCAAAGGCCGCGTCCACCAGTTGCACCAGACGCGCATCTCCGGCTATCCACTCCACTGCCATCGCTTACGCCGTCTCCGCAGGAGCCATCACCGGGCAGAAAGCCACCGTCACCACCGTAATGTCGTCCTCCTGGCCAAAGCGCACGGCAGCGTCGGCAATCTCCGCCGCCGGCAGGTTGGTCAGCGCCCGCGAAGACTCGAAGCCCAACAGAGCCCCAGTCTGGGATCGCGCCTCCACAACCCCATCCGACAAAAACACCAGCCGGTCTCCGCAAGCCAGGTGATACCTCACCGTCTCGTACGTCGCGCCGGGAAGCATCCCCAGCGGCAACGCGCCCGGCAGCGGAACTTCCTCTCCGTTCCGGTAGGGGGGAAGATGGCCGGCCGTCGAAATCTGAAGCAACCCCTCCCGGCTGATCACCGCGCACAGGCACGTCGTCAGGCTCGACATCGATCTCCCCACCATCCGCTCGTTCAGCGCGCTCAGCAACCGCGCCGGGTCTGTCGTATGCGTCACCTCGGCCCGCAGCGCCCCCACCACCATTGACACCATCATCGCCGCCGGCAACCCCTTGCCCGCCACATCGCCCACCACCACCAGCAAACCGCCATCCGCAATCGGCAGAATCTGGAAGAAATCTCCCCCCACAGATTCCGCCGGACGATACACGCAATCCAGCCAGAACCCCGGTATCTGCGGAATCACCTCCGGCACCAGCAGACTCTGCACCTGCCGCGCCGCCTCCAGCGATCCCTCCAGGCGCTCTTCCCGCTGCCTACCAATCGTGAACCGCCGAATCAGAAATCCCAGCATCGCCAGCAGAAACACCAGGTTCGCCAGCACGCTTTCGTGCACCGAGTACGGTATCGTCAGAAACGGAATCTCAAAGAACTGCGGATTGATGTTCACGCCGAACTGATACAACGCCACCACAACGTTGTCCGCCACATACAGCCCCTGCACCGCCAGCACCGGAATCAGCAACAGCCGCGCCGTCAACTCCCGCCGCCACGTGCCCCGGATCAGAACCCCCAGCATCCATAGCGACGACGGCAGCACAAACACAACGGATATCAGCGCCGAGACCGGCACCGATATCCATCCCGGCCAGTAAAGCGGCACAAACAGCGGGCTCAGCGCCGCCATCCCTACAATCGTTTTCCAAATCCAGTTCCGCTCCAGCTGCATCACTCGCGTCAGAAACAGCATCAGCGCAACCTGCGCCACGGCAATGCAGGTGCCATCCAGCAGGTCAAAGATCGGTATCACAGGGAACGCATAAAGCTGGTGGACGATGTTCAGCGCCGCATCGACCGCCTGCGAAATCAGCACCACCGAAAACCACAAATACTCCCGCTCCTTCGGCCGGAACAGGAAAAGCCCAAAAATCGTCATCCCGATCATCGTTGCCGCGATCGAATATGCGTAAAGATCGACGAAGATCAACTTCCGCCGCCAGACACGATGCTGCGCTTCGGTCCCCACCAGGCTGGCCAACCCCACCAGGTTGCCACCCAACTGTGGCCCGCCGCCCTCGTACGAAGCCCAAATCGGCGAATGGTACACACGAATCGCCACCACCACCGTCCGAGGCCCCGCGCTCCGTCCGGCAATTACCGGGTAGCTGCTGTAGTTGAAGTTCGCCGACGGCATCGAGTTCAGATCTGTCGATCCGCTGCTCCCCACCAGAACACCGTCCTCGTACACCTGGTAACCCGTCAGAATGTATCCCAGCCCAATCGAGTAGGCCTTGTCCGAGTCTGGCAACAGCAGCCTGAACCGGTACCAGGCATATCCGCCCATCCTCGCATACCCCTGCTCGCTCCACGGCCTGTCGCTCTTCAGCAGCGGCCAGGACGAGTCATCAAAATCCGCCCCAGCCCATTGAGGGTCGTCCCCTGGATGAAAGCGCCATTCCCCGTCCAGAGACGCCATCGGCAGCCGGTCCTGCTCCAGGTTGAAGGCCGCTACACCCGCTGGCTTGTGGCCAGCCACACCCGGCACAACCTCTGCAAAAAGCGCGGCGGGCGCAACTGCTCCCACTGCGACAACCAACCACACGATAATCCGGTAAACTCGTTCTATTCTGGACAATACGCTGCTCTCCGGCTCGCGCGATGACTGCGGGGAAGGGGCGCGGATACTGGCTTGATGCTACCGTACGAACGCGGATTTGTCGCCTCAGAATTGCCTCCACTCCTGCCTGAGGTGCTACAAAGAGTGCAACAGGAATGGAGACCGACATGGCGTGCATCGCAGCTTTGGTTCTCGCAGCTTTCGGACTGATGGTTTGGACCGGCAATTCCGCTTTGGCGCAAAGTTCCCACCCCACCCCGCTCGACCAGGCCGTCGCCATTGCTGCCACGCCCCAGCTGGTCTGGCTCGATACCGACATCGGAGACGACATCGACGACGCCTTCGCCCTGGCCCTCATCCTCCGCTCCCCCGAACTGAAGCTGGTGGGCATCTCCACAGCTTTTGGCGACAGCGAGTTGCGTGCCAGGCTGGTCGACCGCTTCCTCTCGGCATCGGAAGCCCCCTCTGGCATTCCAGTCAGCGCCGGAATCCCCACTCAGACCGACAACCCGATGACCCAGGCCGCCTACGCGCTCCGCAGCCCGGACAAAGCCCACCCGGACGGCGTCGCAGCCCTGCTCACAGCCATCCGCGCCCACCCCGGCCAACTCACCCTTATCGCCATCGGACCTCTGGAAAACATCGGCGCTGCCATTGATCGCGACCCGGCCACCTTCCGCCAACTCCGCCGCGTGGTCATGATGGGCGGCTCCATCTCCCGAGGCTACGACGACAGCAAGACGGGCACCCGTCGGCCGCCCGATGCGGAGTGGAACATCAACCGCGACCCCAAAGACGCGCAACAGCTCATGGAGGCCGGAGTCCCCATCTACATGATGCCCCTCGACTCCACCCAAATCCACTTCGCTGCCGCGGGCCGAAACAGGCTATTCGCCGCCGGCACGCCCCTCACCGATCAGGTAACGCTGCTCTACCACCAATGGGCCGAGGGCAGCGGAAACCTCGACCCCACCCTCTTTGATCCAGTCGCCGTCACCGCCGCCTTCCGCCCCGACCTCTGCCCGGCAACGCCGATGCACATCGCCGTCGACGACAAAGGCTTCACCCTGGTCGTGCCCGGAACCCCAAATGTCCAGGTCTGCCTTGAATCCGACGAAAAAGCCTTCCTGACGCTGCTCCAAGACCGCCTCAGTGGGGCAAAACACTAGCGCCAAGCAGGGAATTGGGAAAATCCGCACGGAACAGGGCTTTTTTTAGCTTCCTTCCGGCGTTCCCGTTGACCTCAGGCCTAATTTCTTGGTATCGTAAGAAGGTTCCACAAGAGCGGCTAAGTGCGCGTATTGAACCAGCACGAAGTCGCCAGGTGGCCCGGCAGCCGGTGGGTTTATCCCTGAACGGCGAGCAGTCGGACCATCAAGGGGTATGGCGAAGTCGGCCTCCCGAGAAATCTGTCCCGTTGTTGGCTCGATCTTGTGCGGGCTGGGACTTGTCGCTACGGTGCCTGCGACCCCCTCCACCTTGGAGGACTATGCAGGCCGGAACCTAGGAAACGGAATCGGCCTTCTCTTTTGGAGATGCGTGCGGTCACCGTCCAGGTTTTCGTCTGATATTGGTACGAGGGCAGACGCGAAGCAGCAACTGTGGGCTTCCGTGCGCCTGCGCCCCTGCGATATATGGGGTCGCATATGGCGTGCGCGAGCTGAGGTTCTGCGCGTGTGTGTGCCTGGTGGATGGCATTGGTTTTTGGCTGGCAGGTCCAGTCGGTTTTGAGCAAGGAGTAACGGTTTGCCTACATTCAGTCAGCTGGTTCGCAAGGGGCGCACGGCCCCACGGTACAAGACGGCATCGCCTGCCCTGCAGGCCTGCCCGCAGCGGCGCGGCGTCTGCACGCGTGTTTACACGCAGACCCCCAAAAAGCCGAACTCGGCTCTCCGTAAGGTGGCTCGCGTGCGCCTGACCAACGGGATTGAGGTGACCACCTACATCCCCGGCATCGGCCACAACCTTCAGGAGCACTCGATCGTGCTCATTCGCGGCGGCCGCGTCAAGGATCTGCCCGGTGTCCGCTATCACGTCGTACGCGGAACGCTTGACTCGGTTGGCGTCGCCAACCGCAAGCAAAGCCGATCCAAGTATGGTGCCAAGCGCGGCAAGGCCGGCGCAGCACCCGTCAAGGGCAAAAAGAAGTAGCTCCAGGGGCTTGCGTCCCGGGCTCTCAGGTTTCAAGGCCCCAAGCGGGGCCAAAGGATTGAAGGAATCATGCCGAGAAAAGGTCACATTGCAAAGCGGGAAGTAGCGCCGGATCCGGTCTACGGCTCGACGCTGGTTACCAAGTTTGTGAACTCGCTCATGTGGGGCGGCAAGAAGTCGACCGCGCAGACGATTTTCTATACCTCTATGACTGCCCTCGAATCCAAGGGTGGCGACGAGGCCCTCAAGCTCTTCAAGCGCGCGGTTGAAAACTGCAAGCCCGTACTTGAAGTCAAGTCCCGCCGCGTAGGTGGCGCCAACTACCAGGTGCCGATCGAAGTGGCCCCTGAGCGCCGTACATCTTTGGCCATTCGCTGGCTGATCAACTACGGTCGCGCTCGCGGCGAAAAGGGCATGATCGACAAGCTGACCAATGAGCTGCTCGATGCGGCCAATGGACGCGGCGCGGCGATGAAGAAGAAGGAAGACGTGCACCGCATGGCTGAGGCCAACAAGGCCTTCGCTCACTACCGCTGGTAGTCTGCGCTCTCGTTAAGGATTGACCAGGCAGGGTGAGGGGAAGCCCTCCCCGCCTGGAAAACGGATTGAACCAACCGCAAGCCAGCTGGGCTTGCAAGGAAGAAGAAACTGTGGCTCGCACTGTACCTCTAAATCGTTGCCGGAACATCGGTATCATGGCGCACATTGACGCCGGAAAGACGACTGCCACCGAGCGCATCCTGTTCTATACGGGCATCACGCACCGTATCGGAGAAGTGCACGAAGGCACCGCGACGATGGACTACATGGAGCAGGAGCAGGAGCGCGGCATCACCATCACCTCGGCCGCCACCACCTGCACCTGGAACAACTACCGCATCAACATTATCGACACCCCCGGCCACGTGGACTTCACCGCCGAGGTGGAGCGTTCCCTGCGCGTGCTCGACGGCGCGGTTGCGGTTTTTGATTCGGTCTCCGGCGTACAGCCTCAGACGGAAACCGTCTGGCGTCAGGGCGACAAGTATCGTGTTCCCCGCATCTGCTTCGTGAACAAGATGGACAAGAATGGCGCCGACTTTGAGCTGGTGCTTGAGTCCATCCGCAAGCGCCTCGGCGCTCGCCCGGTCGCCATTCAGATTCCGATCGGCGCCGAAGCCGGCTTCAAAGGTGTCGTCGATCTGCTCGACATGAAGGCCATTGTCTGGCACGACGAGACCATGGGCGCACAGTATCACGTGGAAGAGATTCCTGCGAACCTGCTCAAGAAGGCGGAAGCCTTCCGCCTGCAGTTGGTCGAGCTGGTCGCGGAGTCTGACGATGACATTCTCATCCAGTTCCTGGACGGCGATATGCCGACATCGGCTCAGCTCAAGGCTGGCCTGCGCAAGGCAACGCTCGAACTGAAGCTTTTCCCTGTTCTCTGCGGCTCCGCCTTCAAGAACAAGGGCGTTCAGACGCTGCTCGACGCGGTGGTGGACTACCTCCCCAGCCCGCTCGACATTCCTCCGATCATGGGCCTGAACCCGTCCAACATCGAGGAGACGTTTGTCCGTCACTCCGATGACAGCGAGCCCTTTTCGGCGCTCGGCTTCAAGCTCATCAATGATCCCTTCGGCAAGCTGGGCTTCATTCGCGTCTACTCCGGCGTTCTGCGCACCGGCGACACGGTCCTGAATCCCCGCACCGGCAAGACGGAGCGCGTTGGCCGCCTGGTCAAGATGCATGCCAATAAGCGGGAAGACATCTCCGAGATCATGGCGGGTGATATCTGCGCCTGTGTCGGCATGAAGGAACTGAAGACCGGCGACACGCTTTGCAATCCGCAGCATCCGATTGCCCTGTCGGCCATCACTTTCCCTGAACCTGTCATCTCGGTCGCCATCGAGCCCAAGACCAAGGCCGATCAGGAAAAGATGGGCATGGCTCTGTCCAAGCTCTCCGACGAGGATCCCACCTTCAAGGTGCGGACCGACGAGGAATCCGGCCAGACCATCATCTCCGGCATGGGCGAGCTGCATCTTGAAATTCTGGTCGACCGCATGAAGCGCGAGCACAAGGTCGAGGCCAATGTCGGCGAGCCCAAGGTGGCCTTCCGCGAGACCATTCGCAAGAATGCCGAGGCGGAAGGCAAGTACATCCGGCAGACCGGTGGTTCGGGCAATTACGGACATTGCAAGATCCGTATCTCGCCCTCCGAGCCTGGCAAGGGCTACGAATTTTCGAACGACATCAAGGGCGGCACGATTCCGAAGGAATACATCAAGCCCATCGACCAGGGTATTCAGGAAGCGATCGAGAACGGCGTTCTGGCTGGCTTCCCCATGGTTGATATCACGGTGTCGCTCTACGACGGCAGCTATCACGATGTCGACTCGAACGAAATGGCCTACAAGATCGCCGGTTCCATGGCGTTCAAGGAAGCCGCCCGAAAGGCCAGCCCGGTTCTGCTGGAGCCGGTCATGGCTGTCGAAGTCACCGTGCCCGAAGAGTTCGTCGGCACCATCATCGGCGACATCAACTCCCGCCGCGGCCGTATCGAAAGCCTGGAGCATGCTGCCGGTTCGCAGCTGGTCAAGGCCATCGTGCCGCTCAAGGAAATGTTCGGCTACGTCAACGATATCCGCTCTTCCACGCAGGGACGTGCATCCTATTCGATGCAGTTCGCCCGCTACGAAGAGGCTCCCCGCATGATCGCCGATGAAATCATCGGCCGCGCGCAGGGCAAGTAGGCGGGGCGCTCGTCGAAAGACGATGCGCAGCGCTTGAAAAGTTTGTGGGGCTGGAGCCGGATGGCCGGCGCCCCATGGTGAAACAGGCAGTACGAGCTAGGAAAGGGATTCGGGATAATTATGGCGAAGGAGAAATTTGACCGTTCGAAGCCGCACGTGAACGTGGGGACGATCGGGCACATTGATCACGGCAAGACGACGTTGACGGCGGCGATCACGAAGGTGCTTTCGAAGCACAATCCGAAGAACACCTTCCGTTCGTTTGACACGATTGACAACGCTCCTGAGGAGCGCGAGCGTGGTATCACGATCGCCACGGCGCACGTGGAGTACGAGACGAAGAATCGTCACTACGCTCACGTGGACTGCCCTGGTCACGCGGATTACATCAAGAACATGATCACCGGCGCGGCGCAGATGGACGGCGGCATTCTGGTGGTTGCGGCCACTGACGGCCCGATGCCCCAGACCAAGGAGCACGTTCTCTTGGCACGTCAGGTTGGCGTTCCCTACATCGTCGTGTTTCTGAACAAGTGCGACGCGGTTGAGGACGAAGAGCTGATCGAGCTGGTCGAGCTGGAAGTTCGCGAGCTGCTGTCGAAATACCAGTTCCCCGGCGACGATCTGCCGGTGATCCGTGGTTCGGCTTTGGGCGCGCTCAACGGCGACCCCAAGTGGGAAGCCTCGGTTGACGAGTTGATGGAAGCGGTTGACAAGTATATTCCGCAGCCTGATCGCAAGGTTGATCTGCCCTTCCTGATGCCGATCGAAGACATCTTCTCGATCTCCGGCCGTGGCACTGTTGTGACCGGTCGTATCGAGCGCGGCAAGGTGAAGGTTGGCGAGGAAGTGGAGATCGTTGGTTTCCGCGAGACGCGCAAGACGGTTGTCACGGGCGTGGAAATGTTCAAGAAGCAGCTGGACGAAGGTCTGGCCGGCGACAATGCCGGACTTCTGCTTCGCGGCATTCCCAAGGAAGACGTGGAGCGTGGCATGGTTCTGGCCAAGACTGGCTCGATCAAGCCGCACACCAAGTTCAAGGGAGAGGTTTACGTACTCTCGAAGGAAGAAGGCGGCCGTCACACGCCGTTCTTCAATGGTTATCGCCCGCAGTTCTACTTCCGCACGACGGACGTGACCGGCACGGCGAAGCTGCCTGAGGGCACGGAGATGGTCATGCCTGGCGACAACATCCAGCTTGAAATCGAGCTGCAGACGCCAGTAGCCATGGAGAAGGGCCTGCGCTTCGCGATTCGCGAAGGCGGCCGCACCGTGGGCGCTGGCGCCATCTCGGAAATCATCGCCTAAGCAACAACCAGTGGCCGGTCGCCGGGCAATCCCCGCGGCCGGCAACGGTAAGCATCGGAATCAAAGGGTAAGCGCGCAGGCGGAGTGGAAGGCCAGCTCCCGCGCGGGGAAGACGGAAGGTTATGGTAGGACAGAGAATTCGAATTCGGTTGAAGGCATACGACTATCGCGTGCTGGATACCTCGACCGGTGAGATTGTCGAGACGGCCAAGCGTACCGGAGCACAGGTGGCTGGACCGATTCCGCTTCCCACGGTGAAGAACAAGTATTGCGTGCTGCGTTCGCCGCACGTCGACAAGAAGTCCCGCGAGAGCTTCGAGATCCGCACGCACAAGCGGCTGATCGACATCCTCGAGCCGACCCAGCAGACCGTGGACGCGCTGATGAAGCTCGATCTCCCTGCCGGAGTCGACGTCGAGATCAAGGCTTTCGAGAAGTAACCGAACACAACTCCGGCAGTGCCTCGTCGAGGCATGATGAGGGAAGGAAACTATGTCAGTCACTGGAATTCTGGGTAAGAAAATCGGCATGACGCAGGTATTCGATGAGAAGGGTGACGTTCACCCCATCACCGTCCTGCAGGCCGGCCCCTGCGTGATCACGCAGATCAAGACCGCAGCCAAAGATGGCTATGTCGCCGCGCAGATTGGCCTCGTCGAGTTCGTCAAGGCAGCACGCGTCACCAAGCCGATGGCGGGTCACTTCGCCAAGGCTGACGCGCCTCCGGTTAAGGAGATCCTCGAAGTGGGTCTGGAGACCCCGGCCGAGGGCGAAGCATCCGCCAAGGCTGGCGACCGCGTTCTGGTCGACATCTTTACCGATGAGAAGTTTGTCGATGTCGTCGGCACCTCCAAGGGCCGTGGATTCTCTGGCGTTGTTCGCCGCCACGGTTTTGCGGGCGGTCCCAAGTCGCACGGACACATGTTCCAGGTGCAGGGTTCGATCGGCGCCTCGAGCTTCCCGTCGCGTGTCTTCCCGGGCCAGCGTATGCCGGGCCACTTCGGTCAGGATCGCGTCACGGTGCGCAATCTGCGCATTCGCGGCATCGATCTCGAAGAGAACCTGATCATGGTCGAGGGTGCGGTTCCGGGCGCGCGTGACGGTTACGTGCTCATCTCCAAGCCCAAGGCTCCGCCGCGCGAGCGTCGTGGTTTTGCCGGTTCGGGCACGGTTGATCCGTTGAAGGCCTCCAAGAAGGCTTCGCCCAAGAAGAAGTAAGCCGGGCAATTGTCCGGTGGTCTAAAGGTATTGAACAGTTTCCACCCGGTAGCCGCGCAACCAGCGCGGCGCGGGGAAAGAAGAAGACGATGGCACAAGTGGATGTAGTGAATCTGAACGGAGAGAAAGTGGGCACCATCGAGTTGGCCGACGAGGTTTTCGCGGCTGACCAGGTGAACGAAGCTCTCCTTTGGGAAGCGGTGAAGCACTATCGCGCCGCAATGCGTCAGGGTACGGCCGCCACCAAGAACCGCAAGCTGGTTGCCGGTTCCGGCAAGAAGCTGTGGAAGCAGAAGGGAACTGGCCGCGCACGTATCGGTTCGGTCCGCTCGCCCCTCTGGCGCCACGGCGGCACGGTCCACGGACCTCAGCCCCGCAGCTACGAGTACGCCTTCCCGCGCAAGAAGCTGCTCGGCGCACTGCGTGCCGCTCTGGCTTCGAAGCTGGCCGACGGCAAGCTCACCGTGGTTGAAAGTCTGGAGCTCGCTCCGGCCAAGACCAAGGCCTATCGCGCCGCTCTCGACAAGCTCGAAGCCAACCGCACGACCCTGATTGTCGAAGCCGGCAAGACCCTGACCCAGGGCTTGGTGCTCGGTGTGCGCAACCTGGATCGCGTCGAGCTGGTGCTCAACAACGAGGTTCACCCCTACGATCTGCTCCGTTACGAGCGCGCGATCTTCTCGCGTGCCGCCATCGAGCAGCTTGGAGAGAGCCTGAAGAAGACGGTTTCCAAGCGGAAGCTTGCCGCTCAACTCGCGAAAGCGGAGGTGGCGTAAATGCCTACACTCTATGAAATTATCCGCCGCCCCCTGATTACGGAAAAGGGTCTGCAAGTCAAGGAATCCGAGGGCACGCTGGTTTTCGACGTCTCCCCGGATGCCTCGAAGACGGAAGTCAAGGCTGCTGTCGAAGCTCTGTTCAAGGTGAAGGTAGCCGCCGTTCGCACTGCCAACGTCCTGGGCAAAGAGCGTCGCCGGGGCAAGTTCACCGGTTTCAAGCCGGACTGGAAGAAGGCATATGTTCGCCTGAAGTCCGGGGAGAAGATGCCGGAGTACGTCAGCAACTACTAAGCTGCCGACGACACAAGCTGGAATTATCGGGGCCGGAACACCAAGCGCCCCGGAGAAACGTGAAGCCGGAATGGGCAGGCAATGAGCCTCCCGGACCGGGCTTAAGGGAAACAGACGATGGCAATCAAGACATACAGACCGATTACGCCGACGCTTCGCTTCCATACGTCGCAGGTCAATGACGACATCACGACGAATGAGCCGCACAAGCCTCTGCTGGTCACCCGCCAGCGCACCGGCGGTCGCCGCAACACGGGCGACCTTACCATGCGGCATCACGGCGGCGGCCACAAGCGGCAACTCCGCCTGATCGACTTCAAGCGTGACAAGTACGGCATCCCCGGCACCGTGGCCACGATCGAGTACGATCCGAACCGCAGTTCGCGAATCGCCCTGATCCACTACCTGGATGGCGAAAAGCGCTACATTATTCAGCCCGTCGGCCTCAAGGTTGGGCAGAAGATCATGAGCGGCCCGGAAGCCGACATTCTGATCGGCAATGCGTTGCCGCTGAAGAACATCCCCTCCGGCACCACCGTGCACAACATTGAGCTTCGCCCGGGCAAGGGCGCGCAGATGGCCCGTTCGGCCGGCGCGCAGGCCCAGTTGGTGGCGAAGGAAGGCGATTACGCCCTGCTCAAGCTGCCCTCCGGCGAAACCCGCAAGGTCCTGGTGGACTGCATGGCCACCATCGGCCAGGTGGGCAACACGGACCACGAAAATCTCAACGCCGGCAAGGCTGGCCGCAACCGCTGGAAGGGCATCCGCCCGACCAACCGCGGTGTCTCGATGAACCCAGTCGATCACCCGCACGGCGGCGGCGAAGGCAAGACCTCGGGCGGCCGTCACCCGGTTACCCCCTGGGGCCAACCGACACGCGGCTACAAGACACGTAACAACAAGCGGACCGACAGCTTCATCGTCAACCGCCGGACGAAGTAAGGACCGAGGAAGGATAGAGGCGAATCATGGCACGTTCAACCAAGAAGGGTCCTTTCGTGGACACGCACTTGATCACCAAGGTGGAGGTTCTCAATGCCGCCAACGACAAAAAGGTCGTCAAGACCTGGTCGCGGCGCTCGACGATCTTCCCCGAGTTTGTCGGTCACACCATCGCCGTGCACAACGGCAAGAAGTTTGTTCCGGTCTATGTGACCGAGAACATGGTGGGCCACAAGCTGGGCGAGTTCTCGCCCACCCGCACCTTCAAGGGTCATACCCAGAAGGCCTCCGAGTCCGGCGCAAAGGCGCGCTAGTTCGGTCAAGCAAGGCAATGTTATCGGCGCCGGATTTTAGGCTGGCGCGATTGAAGAGGAAGGCAGACCCATGGCAGTCGAGATAAACGAATTTCGGGCCGAAGCCAGGTTTCAGCGCGTGTCGCCGCAAAAGGCGCGCCTGGTGCTCAACCTGATCAAGGGCCTCGGGGTTCAGAAGGCGCTGGAGACAGTGGCCTTTACCAAGAAGCGGATCGCCCCGGTGGTCCACAAGGTGCTGACGTCGGCGCTGGACAACGCGAAGTATCTTTCCGATGAGCGGGGTCTGGATCTCGATGTTGACAATCTGTACGTGAAGACGGCCGTGGCCAACGAAGGGCCGCGCATGAAGCGCATCCGCCCTGCGCCCATGGGACGCGCCTTCCGCTACCAGCGTCGCCTTACCCATATCATCGTTTCGGTGGCTGAACGGCCTGCCGTCGAAGAGAAGGCTACCAAGGCGAAATCGAAGTCGAAGACCAAAGCGGCCGCATAGGCCTGAAGAGAGTTTGAGAGGCAACGTATGGGACAGAAAGTCCATCCTTATGGATTCCGGCTGGGAGTCAACAAGCCCTGGCGCTCGCGCTGGTTCGCAACCCGCGACTATGCCAAGCTGCTGGTGGAAGATGTCAAGCTGAAGGCAGAGCTCAAAGACAAGCTGAAGGCTGCAGGCGTCAGCTCGGTGGAAATCGAGCGGCCAGGCAACAAATTGCGCTTCATCATCCGCACCGCGCGCCCGGGCATCATCATCGGCCGCAAGGGTTCGGAGATTGAAAAGCTCAAGGCTGAGCTCTCCAAGCGCACCAACCGGGATGTCTTCATCGACATTCTCGAGGTGAACAAGCCTGAGCTCGATGCCCAGCTGGTTTCCGAGAACATTGCTCTGCAGCTGGAAAAGCGCGTCGGCTTCCGCCGCGCCATGCGCAAGAGCGTGGATTCGGCGCTGCGTTTCGGCTGCAAGGGAATCAAGGTCCGCGTCTCAGGCCGCTTGAACGGCAACGAAATCGCCCGTTCCGAGTGGTACCTGCAGGGACGTCTGCCCCTGCACACCCTGCGCGCCGACATCGACTACGGCTTCTCTGAGGCGCACACCACCTACGGGATCATCGGCGTGAAGACCTGGATCTATCGCGGCGATATCTACGAGCAGAAGCGTCGCCAGCCGGCCCAGATCGGGACGACGGCGTTCTAAAGTTCAGCCCCTCGCTTCGGGCCGGCTCACGCTGGTCGGAAGTCCCGGGGCTCATCGGAATATGCCAGGTGGCGCGAAGATAGCCATCGGCATCTGAATGTTGAGGATTTCGCTATGTTGATGCCAAAGAAGGTCAAGTTTCGCAAGCAGCAAAAGGGCAAGATGCGCGGCAAGGCATGGCGCGGAAGCTCGCTTGCGTTTGGCGAGTACGGGCTCAAGGTGCTCGAGTGCGGCTACATTACCGACCGCCAGATTGAGGCCAGCCGTATCGCGATGACGCGTTTTATCAAGCGCGGTGGCAAGGTCTGGCTGCGTTTGTTCCCGGACAAGCCGGTCACCAAGAAGCCGGCCGAAGTCCGAATGGGATCCGGCAAGGGTGCTCTCGACCACTGGTCGGCAGTTGTCCGTCCCGGAAAGATCCTCTTCGAGATGGAGGGCGTGGCCCCGGAGATCGCCATGGAGGCGATGCGTCTGGCCGCCAACAAGCTCCCTCTGCGGACGCGTTTCGTGCAGCGCCCGGCAGTGATCAAGAACGTGGAAGCCGAAGTCGCCGAATAAGCGGCCGGCTCCCTCGGGACTCGATGCTCCTCAGGGATGTAGTACGGACAAGGGTTTGGCGAAGGGTCTGGCAAGACCTCAGCCGGAAGGAAAAGGCGCAGTTGGCCAGTTGGCCCGCCGCGCGGAGATGAGACCGATGGAATTAGCAAAGATTCGCAACTGGAGCGACGACGAACTGAAGGTGCAGGAGGCAGCCGCCTCCGAGCAGCTCTTCCGCATCCGCTTCCAGGCCAAGCTCGGCCAGAACGAGGGCATCCGCAAGCTGCGCGAGCTGCGCAAGGATATCGCCCGCATCAAGACGGTTGCCCGCCAGCGCAAGCTGGCGGTCGCTGCCCCGGCTGCGGCCACTCAGAAGTCCAAGAAGGAGGCCCGCTAAGCTATGACGGCCACGACGGAAGTTACCCCCGCAGCCGAGATCGGCTCGCGGCGCAATGAGAAGGTTGGCCAGGTCGTCTCGACCAAGATGCAGAAGACCATCGTGGTCGAAGTCGAGATGCGCAAGGCCCACCCCAAGTACAAGCGCATCATCAAGAGCTCAAAGAAGTTCTACGCGCACGACGAGCAGAATTCGGCCCGCGTCGGCGATGTGGTTCGCATCCGCGAGTCCCGTCCGCTCAGCAGGCTGAAGCGCTGGTCGCTCGAAGAGATCGTTCGCCGCTCTTCGCTCGGTCAAATCGAGGATGCTCGGCCCAAGGCCAGCTAGTCCCCGGCAGTTAAACGGTTCAGAAAGCACCGCTTTCAGGCCGAAGTTGAACCTGTCCAGCCCGGACCCGCCAGATCGCGGCCGTGAGCCAGGGCGGAAGGAGAAGAGCAGATGGCAGTACAAATGAGAACAATGCTTGCGGTTGCCGATAACTCCGGCGCGCGCAAGTTGCAGGTCATCCTTCCGCTGGGTGGCTCCTCAGGCAAGAAGGCAGCCCTCGGCGATGTCGTCACGGCGGCTGTCAAGGAGTCTTCGCCCGACGGTACCGTCAAGAAGGGCAAGGTCGTCAAGGCTGTAATCGTTCGCCAGCGCAAGGAATACCGGCGCAAGGACGGCACCTACATCCGCTTCGACGAGAATGCCGCCGTGCTGATCAACGAATCCGGGGAACCGGTCGGTACGCGCGTCTTCGGGCCCGTTGCTCGGGAACTGCGCGAAAAGAAGTTTCTGAAGATTGTCTCGCTGGCTCCGGAAGTCATCTAACCCCGGGACCTGTTTGGCAGCCTTTGGGCAATGATGTTTTGGGCAATGATGTTTGAAGGCCGCGACCGGAGAATCCGGACACGCGGCAGGTGAGAGAGATATGGCTGGATTGAATATTCATCGCAATGACACCGTCGAGGTGATCACCGGAGCCGATGCCGGCAAGCGCGGACGCGTTCTGCGCGTCTTCCCCGACAAGGACCGCGTCCTGGTCGAGCACGTGCGGATCGTCAAGAAGACCGTCAGCTCGAAGTCGGGCAAGAACACCAAGGGCGGCATCGCCGAGCAGGAATCTCCGCTGCACGTTTCCAACGTCGCCGTGGTCTGTCCGTCCTGCGGTCCGGTGCGCGTCGGCTACAAAGTTGAAGGCGACACCAAGACCCGGGTCTGCAAAAAGTGCGGACAGGCTCTGGCCGTCAAGAAGTAGCTTCCGCGGATGGGCTATCGCTTGCCCATCCGGTAACCATCCACCGATCCCGGCTGGGATGAACCAAACCTTCACCGCCAGCCAGTCGCTTCCGTAACGGTACACGGCGTATGCCACTCCTGAGACCGGAAGAGAGAGAGACGAGAATCATGGCAGCACGCCTCAAAGAGAAGTACAACGCGGAGATTCGTACCGCGCTTCAGAAGGAACTGGGCCTCGCCAACATCATGGCCGTCCCCCGCCTGGAAAAGATTGTGGTCAACATGGGCCTCGGCGAAGCCACGCAGAACACCAAGCTGCTCGATCCCCTCGTCGCGGATCTGGCTGCGGTAACTGGCCAGAAGCCGGTCACCACCAAGGCCAAGAAGTCCATCGCCGCCTTCAAGGTGCGCGCCGGCATGTCCATCGGGGCCATGGTTACCCTCCGTCAGGATGCCATGTACGAGTTCCTCGACCGCCTCATCTCCACCGCCCTGCCGCGCGTGCGCGACTTCCGCGGTGTGTCCACCAAGAGCTTTGACGGTCGCGGCAACTACACGCTCGGTTTGCGCGATCAGCTGATCTTCCCGGAAATTGACTATTCCAAGGTGGAAAAGCTCAAGGGCATGAACATCACCATCGTGACTACGGCCACCGATGACAACTCGGCTCGCGTCCTGCTGAAGCATTTCGGCATGCCTTTCCGGCAAGGCGCATAACCGGGCTTTGACCAACAGTACCAGGCTCCGGAGACAAGAGGAATTATGGCAACCACTGCAAAACGAGTAAAAGACGCGCGCAAGCCCAAGTTTGCCTGCCGCCAACACAACCGCTGCCAGCTCTGCGGACGCCCGCGCGCCTTTCTGCGCAAGTTTGGCATCTGCCGTCTGTGCTTCCGCTCGCTGGCCCACAAGGGAGAAATCCCCGGCGTGGTCAAGTCCAGCTGGTAAGCGATCCTGCTGTCGGTGCCCGGCATAAGCTGAGCGCCACAGCCCGTCAAGGTCTGGCCCGCGCGCCAGTCAACATTCCCGCAGGTTCTCCCGCCGTTTTCGGTTGGAGCGAACGGGGAATGAAGGAGAAGGAATGAGTCTGACCGACCCTGTTGCCGATTTTCTGGCCCGCATTCGCAACGCGATCCGCGCACGCCACCAGAAGCTGGATGTTCCCGCTTCCAAGCTCAAGACCGAGATTGCCCGCATCCTCAAGGAAGAGGGATATATCTCCAACTACAAAACCCAGGAAGAAGAAGGCAAGGCGATCCTGCGCGTGTACCTCAAGTACGGCGCCGGCTCTGAGGCTGCGATCCGCGATCTGGCCCGCATCTCCCGTCCCGGCTGCCGAGTTTACATCGGCCGTGACGAGATCAAGCGCGTCCAGGGCGGTCTTGGTATCTCCATTCTGACCACCCCCAAGGGTGTCATGACTGGCCGACAGGCCCGTCGTGAGGGCGTCGGCGGCGAGATTCTCTGCGAAGTCTGGTAATTCCGGCTTCTGCCGTTTCCATGATGTCGCATATGCGGCACTGGGGAGCGGCGAGGTCATAGCTGTTTTCAAGGCTGCAGTGGAACGCGAAGGCGAAAGCTTCCGCGGGACTCGCAAGCCGCAAAAGGATTTGAAATGTCGCGTATTGGCAAGAAACCGATTCCCCTGCCCAAGGGCGTGAAGTATACCGTCGAGGGCAACACTGTTTTGGTCGAGGGCCCCAAGGGCAAGGTTAGTGCGCTCATCGCTCCCGGCATCAGCCTGGAGACCGTCGATGGCGTGCTCAATGTCCTTCGGGAGAACGACAAGGCTGCCGCCTTTCATGGCCTCACCCGCGCACTGGTCTTCAACGCCGTGCATGGCGTCACTGCCGGTTGGACCAAGGATCTAGACATCGTCGGCATCGGTTACCGCGCGGAGTTGAAGGGCAAATCGATGGTGGTTTTCACCCTCGGTTACTCTCACCCCATCGAGTTCCCCTTGCCCACCGGCATTGAGGTCACCATCGACCCCAAGCAGACTCACCTGACCGTCTCCGGCATCGACCGGCAGAAGGTCGGCCAGGTCGCCGCCGACATGCGTTCCCTGCGCAAGCCCGACCCCTACAAGAACAAGGGCGTGCGCTACACCGGCGAGAAGCTCAAGAAGAAGGCTGGCAAGTCGGGCTCGAAGTAAGCACGACGGCTCTGAGCAGATAAGATAAGACAGGGAGCAGGATTGAAACCTGCTCCCAACCAACCGAACGGACCCGACAGTCGGCTCCGCTGATAGGAAGAAATCATGAGTCTCAATATCCAACGCAATCTGATCCGCACTCGGGTGCACAACCGCATCCGCGCCAAGATCTCCGGCACCGACGAGCGGCCTCGCCTCAACGTCTACCGCTCGTTGAATCACATCTATGCCCAGGTGATCGACGACGCCAAGGGCGTCACCCTGGTCTCTGCATCCACCATGGCAGACAAGATTGCCACGGGCGGCAACCTCGCCGCGGCTAAGGAAATCGGTAAGCTGGTCGCTGAGCGGGCTGTCGAAAAGGGAGTCAAAAAGGTGGTCTTCGACCGTGGCGGATACCTCTACCACGGCCGCATCAAGGCCCTGGCGGATGCCGCACGCGAAGCCGGGCTGGAGTTCTAAGCCAGGATTTCTGATATCTGGGATTGAATGAGCATTTGGGTGGTCTCCCACGAGAGATGCCCGAAAGGAAACGGAAAGCAATGGCAATTTTTACCAAGAAGCTTGATGCCAACCAGTACAACCTGAAGGATCAGGTGGTGGCCATCAACCGCGTTACCAAGGTGGTTAAGGGCGGCAAGAATATGTCCTTCGCAGCCTTGGTGGTCATCGGCGACCCGACCGCCGGCGTGGTGGGCTATGGTTCCGGCAAGGCCAAGGAAGTTCCCCAGGCCATTCGCAAGGGAATCGAAGCCGCCAAGAAGAATCTCGTCCGGATCAACCTGACCGAGACCACTATCCCGCACCAGGTTCTGGGCCGTTACGGCTCCGGGCAGGTCCTGCTCAAGCCGGCTCCCGAGGGAACCGGTGTCATCGCCGGCGGCGCCGTCCGCGCCGTCATGACTTCGGCCGGCGTGCAGAACGTGCTCACCAAGAGCCTGGGTACCGCCAACCCGCACAATGTCATCAAGGCTACCTTTGATGCCCTCGTGCAGCTGCGTGACCGGGCTGAAGTTGCCCTGATGCGCGGCAAAACGGTTGAGGAGCTTTAATCATGACCGAAACCAAGATGATTCGTCTCCAGTACTACCGTTCGAAGAACTCGACCCCGTTCAAGCACAAGCGTGTTGTCACGGGTCTTGGCTTCACGCGGCTCAATCAGATCGTCGAGCGCGTCGATAATGAGTCCATTCGCGGCATGGTTGCTACCGTCCCGCATCTGGTCCGCATTCTCGAGAACTAGTCTCCCCGATTCGTCAATGCCCTGTTCCCTCGCCGGTTCAGGTGATTGGCACGAAACCCGGTCCGGCCTATCTGGCCAGACCCACCAACGCGAGTCGGCGGACACACCATGGTCCCTGGCGCATGAGCGAGGAAAACAATGGCTAAGAATCTATCCAATCTACGCGCGCCCAAAAAGGCGAACACCGGGCGCAAGCGTGTCGGCCGCGGTATGGGCTCCGGCATGGGCAAAACATCTACCCGCGGCCACAAGGGCCAGGGTTCGCGCTCAGGCTTCAGCCTTATGCGCGGTTTTGAAGGCGGCCAGATGCCGCTCCATCGCCGCCTCCCCAAGCGCGGATTCACCAATATCTTCCGCGTCGAATACACCGTCGTCAACCTGGCCCGGATCGCTGACCTCGGCGTCACCGAAATCGCTATCGACGACTATAAGAAGCTTGGACTGTCCGGCAGCAAGAAGGCCCTGATCAAGATCCTCGGCAACGGCGATCTGACCACCGCCATCACCATCACTGCCCATAAATTCTCCAAAACTGCTGCCGAAAAGATCGAAAAGGCCGGTGGCAAGGCCCTTGTGGCCGGCGCAGCCGAAGCCAGCAAGTAGTTGCATCCGCCAAACAGGACAAGCAGGGGCTCCGGACGATAGGATGGAGCCTGCTAGTCCAGGGCCGGCAGACAGAGGGCAAAATCCTCCTTCTTCCGGCTGGCAGCTGAATTTCTGAGGTGATACGCGCCCCCCGGGCCGTGGAGTGGATCTCGTAGCCATGTTTGAAAATTTCCTGAATATATTCCGCATTCCGGACCTTCGCAAGCGCGTCCTGTTTACCCTCGGTTTGCTTGGCGTCTACCGTCTCGGCGCCCAGCTCCCCACCCCAGGCGTCAACAGCAAGCTCCTTGACCTCTTCTTCAAAACACAGGGCGGCTCCGCGCTCGGGCTGCTCGATATGTTCTCGGGTGGCAACCTGCGCCGCTTCACCATTTTCGCGCTGGGCATCATGCCCTACATCACCGCGTCGATCATCTTCCAGCTCCTCACCGTCGTCTATGAGCCGCTGGCCCGCCTTCAAAAGGAAGGCGAACTAGGCCGCCGCAAGATCACCCAATGGACGCGCTACGTCACCGTCATCCTTGCGGCCTTCCAGTCCATCGCCATCGCTTTCGGACTCTCCAGTCAGGGCATGGTGCTCATCTCCGGTCCAGCCTTCGTCCTGCTCACCGTTCTCACCCTCACGACTGGCACGGCCTTCATCATGTGGCTGGGTGAGCAGATCACCGATCGCGGCATCGGCAACGGCATGAGCCTGCTCATCTTCACCGGCATCGTTGTCGGGCTGCCTCGCGGCATCGCTGACCTCGCCGAAAAGGTACGCACTGACGCCTGGGGCTCCTTCACTGGCATCGGAATCGTCCTGCTCGTCGCCGCCATGATCGCCCTGGTTGCCTTTATCGTCTTCGTGGAGCGCTCCGAGCGCCGCATCCCGGTTCAATCGGCTCGTCGCATCGTCGGCCGCCGTATGATGGGCGGCCTCAGCTCGCATCTTCCCCTCAAGGTGAACTCCGGCGGCGTCATGCCCGTCATCTTCGCCAGCTCCATCCTCTCGGCGCCGCTGTTGTTCTCGCAGATTGCCGCCGTTCAGTCGAACAAGGTCCTCTCAAACGTGATGACCAACCTGCAGCCCGGTGAGCCATGGTACGAAATCCTGTACATGTTTTTCATCGTCTTCTTCGCCTACTTCTATATCTCCATCGTTTTCCGGCCAGATGACATTGCCGACAACATGCGGAAAAGCGGCAGCTTCATCCCTGGAATTCGCCCCGGCCGACGTACCTCCGATTACATCAATGACATCCTTACCCGCATTACTCTCGTGGGTGGCTTGTACCTGATTCTGATCTCCCTGGTCCCGACCTTCCTGCTCTCCGGCTTCCACTTGAATCACCTGTGGCTCGTCGGTGGCTTCTTCGAGCGCCTCCCCGCCTTCATCACCAGCGGTCTCCACATGAACTTCTATTTCGGTGGAACCTCCCTGCTGATCGTTGTCGGTGTGGCGATGGATACCGCCAATCAGGTCGAATCGCAGCTCATCATGCGTCATTATGATGGTTTCTCGCCGCGATCCGGCCGCGTCCGCGGAAGGAAAACCTGGTAATGGCAACCGCATCCCCGCTCGCGTCGGCCCCAGCCGGCGCGGGCAACGCACTTCAGACCGCAGCCAGGCCCGGGCCTCTGCTACTGCTAGGCGCTCCGGGCGTCGGCAAGGGTACCCAGGCCAAGGAACTGGTCCGGCTCTGGGGAATCCCTCAGATCTCTACCGGTGACCTTTTGCGTGCAAACGTAGCCCAGGGTACTGAACTCGGCATGATCGCCAAGGAGATCATGCAGCGCGGCGAACTCGTCACCGACTCTCTCGTCAACGAGATGGTTGCCGCTCGTTTGGAAGAGCCAGATACCGCACGCGGATTCATTCTCGACGGCTTCCCCCGCACCCTGGGGCAGGCCAATTGGCTCGATGAGCGCCTCGCTGCTACGCCCGGAGCACTGCCCGTGGTTGCGGTTAGCCTCAAAGTGGACTATACTCAGTTATTGCGCCGGATCACAGGACGCAGGAATTGCCCTGTCTGCCAGCGGATCTATAACATCTACCTGCAAGCCCCTCGGCAGGAAGGCATTTGTGACGATGATGGGGCCGTTCTGATTCAGCGAAGCGACGATACACAGCTTTGCTTTGAAGGGCGCATGGCTACCTACGAAAACCTGACCGCGCCGGTCATCGAGCACTATCGCGCGCTGGGCAGATTTGCCGAGGTCCATGGGGATAAGCCGGTTGCCGAAGTGGCGGCTGGAATCGTTTCTGCTGTCGAGCATCTGCGGGCCTGAGCTCTGCCTTTGCGCAGACCGGCAACGTAGTGGCTCGATCGCTTTGTGTCTACGGCTCAGCTCCCACGGGGAGTCCAATGCCGGAGCAGGTTTGGAAGTGGGTTTGTGGCAGTCATTCTGAAGTCAACACGGGAAGTGGAACACATGCGGCGGGCAGGCTCCATCGTCCGCCAGGTGCTCGAGCACGTGCGTGACCATGTCAAGCCCGGCGTCACTACCCTCGACCTGGAGAATCTCGCCGAAGCCAAACTCAAGGAACTCGGCGCGAAGCCGGCTTTCAAGGGCTACCATGGCTTTCCCTGTGTACTCTGCACCTCGGTCAACCAGGAAGTCGTCCACGGAATCCCCAACAAGAAGCGGGTGCTCAAGGATGGCGACATCGTCTCGGTTGACTTTGGCGCCATCATTGATGGCTACTATGGCGACTCGGCAATCACCATTCCCGTCGGGCAGATCGACCCCACCACGCAGCGGCTTCTTGATGCGACCCAGGCTTCTCTTGCGGCAGCCATTCAAGTGGTCCGGCCCGGGGCAACCCTCGGCGACATCGGCGCGGCGGTGCAGGCTGTCGTTGAGGCAGAAGGTTTCTCCGTCGTGCGCGACTTTGTCGGGCACGGCATCGGGACGCGGATGCACGAAGATCCGCAGATCCCCAACTATGGCATTCGCGGCAAAGGGCTCAAGCTCAAAGAGGGCATGGTCCTCGCCATCGAACCTATGGTAAACGTCGGCAAGCCCGGCGTCGAAGTGTTGAAAGACGGCTGGACCGCTGTGACAGCCGATGGCAGTATGAGCGCGCATTTCGAGCATACTGTGGCCGTGACCGCCGATGGCGCCACGGTTCTAACGGTGTAGCAAGGCAAGCGACAACAGGCCGGGACCCGAAGGGGATTCCCGGAGGAAGCGGAACACAGGTTTGTCAAAGGAAGACGCGATTGAGGTAATGGCAGTGGTGGTGGAAACCCTCCCCAACGCCATGTTCAAGGTGAAGCTGGAAAACGAGCACCAGGTCCTGGCACACGTCTCTGGCCGTATGCGGAAAAACTTCATCCGCATCCTGCCCGGCGACCGCGTCGCGGTGGAACTGAGCCCGTATGACCTGAACCGCGGCCGTATTGTGTACCGCTACAAGTAGTCCCGAGCCCCGGCAACGGGCGCTCCGGCAACAAGTTTTTCACGCCCGGTTCCATCGCGGTGTGGGGAAGAGGAAGCAAAGCAATGAAGGTTCGTGCATCCGTCAAGAAGATTTGCGACAAGTGCAAAGTCATTCACCGCCGCGGGGTGGTGCGTGTCATTTGCGAAAACGCAAAGCACAAGCAGCGTCAGGGATAACCATCTCCCTGGCATTCGCGGAAGTTTCCAGGGGCAGGGTTGAGGGGACTCCTTCAACATTCCACCCAGGGGCGAGTTAGCCGGAACCCAGCGTTCCACAAAGGCTTGCGTTGAACCCCGGAACCTGATCCGTTTTAACCCGTGCGAACCGGCTTGATGCCGGGGGCACACCAACCGAGAGAATGAAGGAAGCACATGGCACGTATTGCTGGCGTCGATCTGCCCCGCAACAAGCAGGCACGTATCGCGCTCACGTACATTTTCGGGATCGGTAACCCGCGTGCGCTCAAAATCCTGGAGAAGGCGAACGTGGATGCCTTCAAGAAAATCCAGGACCTGGGCGAAGACGAGGTCAACCGCATTCGTCAGGTGATCGAAGATGAGGGTAACGTCGAAGGCGACCTGCGCAAGGACGTCGCGATGCACATCAAGCGCCTGATGGATATCCAAAGCTACCGCGGAAACCGCCACAAGCGTTCGCTGCCTGTCCACGGCCAGCGCACCCGCACCAATGCCCGTACCCGCAAGGGGCCGCGTCGCGGCACCGTAGCCGGTAAGAAGAAAGCGACAAAGACCTAATGGCAAAACAACAGCAAAGCGCAGCTGGCAAGGCCAGCAAGAATAAGAAATTCAAAAAGCGTGAGCGAAAGAATGTGCCATTCGGTCTCGTGCACATTCAGGCCACCTTCAACAACACCATCGTGACCATTACGGATCCGGTGGGCAACACCCTCAGCTGGAAAAGCTCCGGCTCCCTGGGCTTCCGTGGCTCGCGGAAGGGAACTCCCTTCGCGGCCCAGCAGGCAGCTCAGAACGCCGCCAACGCGGCGCGCGACCACGGTCTGCGCGCGGTCGATGTGCGCGTCTCCGGCCCCGGTTCGGGCCGCGAGTCCGCCATTCGCGCTCTCGCCGCTGCCGGCATCGACGTTCGTTCCATCCGGGACGTTACGCCTGTGCCGCACAACGGATGCCGCCCGCCCAAGCGCCGGCGCGTGTAAGCAGCTCTCAGCCTTCTGCCGTTGACTTTTGTCAGCGGCAGGGGACTGCCAGTTTTCCATTTTTCAGGGCCGGGACGAAAGTTCAACGGACCAACAGTCCGGATGAAACGTAAACCGACCGTCATCCGAAGTCAGGAGATTTCATGGCACGTTATACAGGACCAGTCTGCCGTCTTTGCCGTCGCGACGGCACCAAGCTTTTTCTCAAGGGCACCAAGTGCCTCAGCGATCGTTGCCCTCTCGAAAAGCGCAACTTTCCCCCCGGACAGCACGGTCAGAGCCGCAAAGCCAAGATCGTTGGCTACGGCCTCCAGTTGCGCGAAAAGCAGAAGGCCAAGCGCATCTACTTCACCCTTGAGACCCAGTTCCGCGCCTACTACGAGAAGGCCAACCGCACGACCGGCGTCACTGGCGAACTGCTCATCCAGCAGCTCGAGCGCCGCCTCGACAACGTCGCCTACCGCCTCGGTTTTGCCATCAGCCGCCGTCAGGCCCGCCAGGTTGTCCGCCACGGCCACGTTGAAGTCAACGGCCGCAAGGTGAACATCCCTTCCTTCCAGGTCTCGATCGGCGACACCATCTCTGTCCGTGAAGTTGCCAAGAAGCTCGTCACGATCGAAGCTTCCCGCGATTACGCAGCCCAGAACGCAGCACCCAGCTGGCTGCAGATCGACTTTGCCAACCTGACCGGCAAGGTCATCGCACTGCCCAAGCGTGAAGACGTCAATCTGCCCGTCAACGAGCAGCTGATCGTCGAACTGTACTCGAAGTAAAGGAAACGGGGCCGAGGAACGAGGGATTCGATTCGCACATAAGCACCACCATTGTGGATCGGGTCCCTGGTCACTCCGTCCCTGGTTCCTCAATCCAAACGAAGGAGACCATGCGTGGCCGTCGCAAAATGCATCGCGGCGCATCCTGCCACGCGGGAAGAGTGAGAAGAAGCTATGTTGTGGAGAGGTTTTCAGAAGCCCAAGCGTTTGGCAGTCGATGCCGAGTCGCTTACCGATAAGTTTGGCAAGTTCAGCGCGCAGCCCTTTGAGCGCGGCTTCGGCACCACGATCGGCAATGCTCTGCGGCGCACGCTGCTCAGCTCTATCGAAGGCGCTGCCGTCACTGCCGTTCGCATCGAAGACGTACTGCACGAGTTCCAGTCCATCACTGGCGTGGTTGAGGACGCAACCGACATCATCCTCAATCTCAAGCAGATTCCCTTCAAGCTCAATGGCGACGGTCCCAAGGCGCTTTACCTTCGTGCGGACACCCCGGGCATCGTCACCTCCGGCATGATCGAGGCCGACGGCGACGTCGAAATCCTCGACAAGGATGTCTACATCGCCACCGTGAGTGAAGGTGGCCGCCTCGATATGGAAATGCGCCTCAAGCGTGGCCGCGGCTACGTCTCGGCCGACAAGAACTTCGATGCCGATCTTGGTATTGGCTTCATCCCCGTGGACTCGGTCCACTCGCCGGTGCGCCGCGTCAACTACATTGTTGAGGCCGCTCGTCTCGGGCAGATCACCGACTACGACAAGCTGACTCTGGAAATCTGGACTAACGGAGCCGTCCTCCCAGCCGATGCCCTCGGTCTGGCCGCCAAGCTCCTCAAGGACCACATGAGCATCTTCATCAACTTTGAAGAAGAGCTCACGGCCGACGCCCATGGAGACACGGGGCACCTGCTGCTCCGCAACGATAACCTGAACCGCTCCGTCGAAGAGCTGGAACTTTCTGTGCGCAGCTACAACTGCCTCAAGAATGCCAACATCCAAACCATCGGCGAGCTCGTCCAGAAGACCGAAGCAGAGATGCTCAAGACCAAGAACTTCGGTCGCAAGAGCCTCAACGAAATCAAGGAAATTCTTGCCCAGATGGGACTGTCCCTCGGCATGAAGATCGACGAGAGCGGCAACGCCGTTCCCGGACCCACCAGCATCCTCCCCGCCGCCGCTCTTGCCGCTGGTTTCAGCCGCTTTGACGACGAGGACGATCTGCTCGACTCGGTGGATATGCAACTGCCCACCGACGCGGAAAACTTCTAAACCTGCGCCGCGGGGGTGGCTTCAACCATCCCCGCAGCCAGACAGACTTTCGGTCGCGTCAGCCTAGGCGACCAATCTATCTTGGGATTTCGGGAAAGAGAGCATCATCATGCGCCATCGCAATGCAGGATTCAAACTCGGACGGAACACCAGCCATCGCCGCGCTCTGCTGCGCAACCTGGTCACCTCCGTCATCATTGAAGACCGAGTGGAGACCACCGTGGCCAAGGCCAAGGCCGTTCGTCCCCTCGTTGAAAAAATGATCACCCTTGGCAAAAAGGGCGATCTGCACTCCCGTCGTCAGGCGCTCGCCTTTCTGATGACCGACACCTCCGTCACCCGTCTTTTCGAGACCGTGGCTCCCCGTTATGGCGATCGCCAGGGCGGCTATCTGCGCATCGTCAAGACCGGCTTCCAGAAGGGCGATGGCGCCGAAAAGGCATTCATCGAACTGCTCGGCGCCGAAAAGGAAATCGACCAGAAGCGCCAGAAGCGCGCCGACGTCAAGGCCAAGAAGCGGGCCGATCTCGAAGCCGAGCTCGAAAAGCAGAAGACTGAAGACTCAAAGGAAGATGCGGCTTAGGCTTCTATTCCTCAGGTCACAGCCAGCGCCATCCCAGGCGGCATCTCGATCCACGAGATGCCGCCTGCCTGTTTCTCCGGCCAGGTCGCGTCAATCTCCGTTCCCAAAAACCTACCGCTTGACCTTCTCCGGCTTGGGAACAAAATACCCCTCCCGCGCCTGCACTTCGATCCCGCTCCGCCCCACCTTCACCTTCAGCCGGTGGTACGACCCATCCTGCTTCACATCCTCCAGCGGCAGCTCCAGCATATACACGCATTCCGGCCCCTGCGCCAGCACCTTCATCCCGCCATTCAGGTCGTTGCTGTTGTGGAAGAAGCTCCCGCCCGTCCCATACGCCAGCTCGCCCATCGACGTTTCCGCGCGGTCCATGCTGCTCCGCCGCATCTCCCCCTGGTATTGCGGATCGGCTCCCGGACCCTCGCTCGCCTCCAGCGACGTCGTGTAAAGCCCGCGCGCATCCAGTGCGTCGATTGTCACATCCGACTCAGCCGCCAAGTCAATCATCCGCGACTCCGCCGCCAACGCTGCCGGGTCCAGCGGCAGAAACCCCGGCGACACCAAAATCAGCGACCGTCTCCCGGGCAGCTTCGCGAGGGCCCGGATAAACCCGCTCAAGGTCGCATACGTGTCCAGCACATCCTGCCGCGACAGGCTCACCACCCGCATCGCCGCCGACTCCGTCAGCCTCTGCGCAATCGCATAATCCCGCGACGGGTCCAGCCCCGGGTCGCACCGGAAAATCTGCTGGATCGCCTCCGCCTTGGCCCCAGAGTCGTTTTTCTCTACCATCAGGTCCGCCTGATAGTAGCCCAGCAGAGGGCACTCGCCCTTGTCGCTCCGCGCTGCTCCATGCGGAGCCAGCCCAGCCACCGCTGCCTGCAGCTTCGCCGTATCCGTCGTCAGTCCGCTGTTGATCTTCCGTGAAGTAGAGACAACCGCCGGCAGACTTCCCTCTGCCAGCACTCCGGCAATCGCCCCGCTCGCAGACTTCCGCGCCGCGGACACATCCTCAAAGCTCAAGTGCATGTCATCGAAGACAAACAGCACAATCTGGTGCAGGGAACTGTGCGCCGGGGCCAACTTCCCAGCACCCCCAATTGCGCTCCCAGTTGCAGCTGGACCAGCAGCTTCAGGTGCAGCAACCCGCGTCTCCACCTCAAAGGCGGAAACCTTGCGTAGCTTGTCGTTGTCGAAAACCGAAAAGTCTTCCTGCTTCAGATTGCGAACAGCATGGCCCTGTTTGTCGCGCACCACCACCGGCACCAGTACGCGATCCACGTTCGCCTGAATCGTGAACGGCTCGTCCTTCGCTGCAGTCTGCGCCAGGGGCATCGGCCCTACCAGGCATCCGCACAGCAGAAAAGGGAACACACATGCTCGGATGCTCAATCGAAGAACCCTCCCTGGCAGTTTCACGGTCAGCTGAAGCTCTCACCAATCTTACTCCGCGGAGGACGCTGCACTCGCAGAGCGCGGGCCTTTGGGCCTGAAGCAACCGTGGCGAAGTTGAGTTCCAGGCTCGCGTGTGCCGGAAGAAGGGGGGGGGGGGTGTGTTTTGTGGGAAACCCCTCCTATGTTGTTGAGGGTAATGGTGTTGTGTGGAGGTTGCCTAGCGCTTTTTGTGTGCTTTTGTGCACTTTTTGTGAGCTTCTGTTGCCTTTTCGGCGTGGGGTGGGGGTGTGGGCGATTTTTCGGATGGCATCTTGCATGAAGTCTGCCCTCCGGACGATTGCTTTGATTGTGCGCTTTTGGGGAATAATTCTCGGCAGGGTTGGCCCGTTTTTCTTGCGGTCAAAGTGGTTTGTTTTGCCGGGTTTTGAGATGGGGCGGAAATTTGTGGGCTTGACAACGACCTTGACGAAGGCTACCCGCCGCATCGTCGGGTTGTCATCCCCGGTCCCCATGTGCGAGGGACCGGGGGCACCCGCAGCGTGGGTTGGTAGAGGACACCGGGATCGGGGCCGCCCGCCCAAGGGCAACAGCAGATTCCCTTCGGGAATGACAGACAGAGAAGCAAGAACAAGAGCAAAGGCAAAAGCAAGGCGGCGGATCGAGGTTTGCCCTATAGAGGCCCACCCTAGCGGTGTCCGCCGCGGATAAGCGCATTCCCTGCGCCCCTAGTGCATCGCGATATCGCTCTTCGCCGCTGCTGCCGGCTGGTTCCGCTTCAGCAGGAACGCCAGGAAGATCATGCCGATCGCCATCCAGAACAGTGCCTTGAACACGTCAATGTAGCCCTGCATCCCGGCCTGCCTGTTGAGCTCGCCGTAGATGGCCGCCATCGCCCCGTAAGGTCCGCTCGGCCCCGCTCCGTTCTGCGTCAAATACCCTCCGACGCCCTTCACGTACTGGCTGTACGGAATGCTGGTTGACGTCATGTTCTCCTGCAGCAGCGCCTGGTGGTGCATCGCTCGGGTTGTCACCATCGCGCCCGTAACCGCAATGAAGATGCTGCCGCCAATATTGCGTACAAAGTTGATCAGCCCCGAGACCTGGTTGCTCTGCTCACGCGGCATCCCGATGTAGGCGGCGGTCGTGATCGAGATGAAGCAGAACGGAATCGGCGCCAGCTGCACGACGCGCAAAACCGATGCTCCCCAGAAGGACATATTCAGGGTCAACTGGGTCGTCGTATACCAGAAGCTCGCGGCAAAGAAGCAGAACCCAGTCGCGGCAATATTGCGCGCCGGGAACTTGCCCACCGCCCAGCCGGCAAACGGCATCACAATCATCAGCGAAAATCCGCCGGCCGTCAGCGCCATGCCCGCCTCGGTCGCGGTATACCCCAGCAACTGTTGCAGCAACTGCGGCTGCAGTACCGTGCTCGCGTTGAGCACCCCGCCCACCAGCATCATCAAGAAGCAGCAAATCGCAAAATTCGACGACTTGAACAGCTTCAGATTCATCAGCGGAGCCTTCCTCCGCCACTCCCACCAGACTAGCCCGAGAATCCCACCCACAAACAGGAAGCAGAAAAGCTGGATAAACCCTGAGGCGAACCAGTCGTTCTCCTCGCCCTTGTCCAGCATGATCTGCAAGCCGCCCATCGAAATCACCAGCAGGCTCAGACCAATGTAGTCCACATGTTTGAGCCGCTTGATGTCGCCCACAATCCATGGTGGATCGTCGACGAGGCGCACCACCAGGAAGTACGCCAGCATACCGATCGGAATATTGATGTAGAAAATCCATCGCCAGCTGTAGTTGTCGGTAATCCATCCGCCCAGCGACGGCCCAATCGACGGTGCCAGCACCGCGACCAGTCCGAACAGCGCAAAGGCCATCCCGCGGCGCCGGTCGTCAAACGAGTCCGCCATGATCGCCTGCGCCATCGGCTGCAATCCGCCGCCGCCTGCGCCCTGCATGATGCGGAACAGCAGCAGCATGGGCAACGTCGGCGCAATCCCGCACAGAAAGCTCGAAACCACAAACAGAACGAGGCACATCATGAAGAAGTTCTTGCGGCCCAGCACGCTGGACGCCCAGCCGCCCAGCGGGAGGACGATCGCATTCGCGACCAGATAGCTCGTGAGCACCCAGGTGCCTTCATTGGTGCTCGCGCCCATGTCTCCCGCAATATGCGGCAGCGCCACGTTCGCAATGGACGTATCCAGTACTTCCATGAAGGCCGCCAGAGCCACCGTCGCCGCAATCATCCACGGATTCGCACGCGGCTTCCAGTTCGCATGGCTTATCGCCGTTGCAGACGGATTCTTCATCGTCCGGCTTTCCTCGGATTTCGGCGCGAGCGGCGCGTCCGGGTCCAGGACCTGGGTTGTACTCCCCATGAACTTCCTTTCACTTCTTTTGGGTGTTCCTGGCTGGGAACGAATTAGCCATTCGACGCAAATAAATTCTGTCTACTTCCAGATGGCGATACCACCCTCCGGGATGCACAAATCGCCTGAAATCCCGTGCGATTCTCCCTCAGCGCGGCGACCACGCAATCACCAGCAGCTGGAAGACAATCGCTCCACTCAAATCAATCAAGACGTCGGCAAAACGGCCGGTCCGATTCGGCAGAAACGTCTGGTGCCACTCATCCAGGCTGGCCACCACAAACGTAGATGTCAGCGCCAGCAGGTGCGAGTCCAACCGCCGAAACACCTGTGACGCCCACCCCGCAAAGCTCAGCCAGTACGCCCGAAAAAAAATCACGGCAAACGTTCCGTAGCCCAGCACATGGCCCGTCTTGCGGATCGCATGGTGCCACTCCCACCACTGACTCGGCGTGAAGGGCCCGTGAAACAGCGCGAACAAACGCTCCAGAGGCCCATTCGTATGGTCCGAGCCAAACATCGGCGTTGACTCCAGCGCAATCACGCCCAGCCACACCACCACCGGCCCCCAAACCCAAAGCCTGCGCCCCAGGCGGCTATTCCACATGATAGTTCGGCGCTTCCCGCGTAATAATTACGTCGTGCACGTGGCTCTCTCGCAACCCTGCCGAAGAAATCCGCACAAACCGCGCCCGCTCATGCAACTCGTCGATATCGCCGCAGCCCACATAGCCCATTCCGGATCGCAAACCGCCCACAAGCTGGTAAATCATCGACTCCAGCGGTCCACGGTAGGGCACGCGACCCTCGATTCCTTCCGGCACGAACTTCGCCAGCCGGTTCGATCCCGTCGCCTCCGGCCTCGTCAGGCTGTCCGGCCGACGCTCCTGCGCCTCGGCCTGGTCTTCCTTGCTCTGGAAGTACCGCTCGCCCGAGCCCTGGCTCATCGCCGTCAGCGATCCCATCCCGCGATAGCTCTTGAACGACCGTCCCTGGTACAGAATCGTCTCCCCTGGGCTCTCGTCCACTCCGGCAAACAGTGAGCCAATCATCACCGAGCTCGCCCCGGCCGCAATCGCCTTCGTAATCTCGCCGGAATACTTGATGCCTCCATCGGCAATGACTGGAATCGCGTGGAGGCTTGCCGCGCGGTAGGCCTCGGCAATCGCCGTGACCTGCGGCATTCCGGCTCCCGTTACCATGCGTGTCGTACAAATCGACCCCGGCCCAATGCCCACCTTGATCGCATCCGCGCCTGCGTCAATCAGCGCCATCGCGCCCTCATAGGTAGCCACATTGCCGGCCAGCAAGCCGATATTCGGGAAGGCCTTCTTCACTGCCGTCACCGCTTCCAGCACACGGCTGCTGTGCCCGTGTGCCGAATCAATCGCCAGCACATCGCAGCGATTTTTGATCAGCTCCGCGGCACGCTCCAGAAAATCCCCCGTTGCACCAATCGCTCCACCCACCCGCAGGCGGCCTTTGGAGTCCTTCGAGGCATTCGGATATTTCAGCTTTTTCTGGATATCCTTCACCGTAATGAGGCCCTTGAGCTCGTACTGGTCGTTGACCACCAGCAGCTTCTCCACCCGATACTTGTGCAGAATCAGCTCCGCCTCTTCCAGCGTCGTGCCCACCGGAACCGTAATCAGGTCCGTCTTGGTCATTACCTCGTTCACCGGAATATCGGCCCGCGTCTCAAACCGCAAGTCGCGATTCGTAAGGATACCGACCAGCTTCTTGCCCCTGGTCACCGGGACGCCTGAAATCTTGTACCGCCGCATGACATCCAGCGCAGCCGCAATCGGCTCGTCCGGCTCAATCGTCACGGGGTCCACAATCATCCCGCTTTCAGAGCGCTTCACCTTGTCAATTTCGCCCGCCTGGTCGGCAATCGACAGATTCCTGTGCACAATCCCAATGCCGCCCTGTTGCGCCATGGCAATCGCCATCCGAGACTCCGTCACCGTGTCCATCGCCGCAGATATCAGCGGCGTGTTCAAGGTAATCGCTTTGGTCAGCTGCGTTTGCGTGCTCACCTGGTTGGGAACGACATCAGAATAGGCGGGGATCAGCAGTACGTCGTCAAACGTAAGCGCTTCAGGCAATTGATTTGTCAGCATATTAGTCCGATGCGCCAGGCTCCGCTGGAGCTTGATGCTCGCATAAGCGGCCCGGGGCTTCCCGTTATTGTATCGGAACAGTCAACGCCAACCGGTCATTTTTCCCGAAATCGCTTTACTGCCGCGCTGCCGCCCGCAGCATCGCCCCCAGGCTCAGCGCCACATCCGCCTCCGTCGTCGCCCAGCTTGAAACGCTGATCCGCATCGCCGTCTGCCCCTGCCAAACCGTCGTCCCGCACCAGCACGTTCCCTCGGCCTGCAACCGCGAGGCCACCCGCAGCGTTTCCTCCGCCGCGCCAAACTGCACCAGCACCTGGTTGATCACCACATCATTCAGCACCCGGAACCCCGCCGCCCGCAGCCCCTCCGCAAATCGCTGAGCATGGGCAGTCGTCCGCTCCACAATCTCCCCCAGCCCTGCGCGGCCCAGCGACTTCAGCGCCGCCCACAACTCCACTCCCCGCGCACGCCGCGACAGTTCCGGATTGTAGTGCGAAGGTTCTCGCGCTCCATCCAGCACCAGGTAAGCCGCCTGGATAGCCATCGCTGCCTTCAGCCACTTTGGCTCCCGCACCAGCGCCACACCGCAGTCGTAGCCCACATTCGGCCACTTGTGCCCATCCGTCGCCCAGCTGTCCGCCAACTCAAAGCCCGCCGTCAAGTGCCGTAGTTTCTCCGACGTAGTGGCCCACAGGCCAAACGCTCCATCCACATGGATCCACGCGCCAAGCTCCCGGGCCGCCGGGCAAATAGCCCCCGCCGGGTCAAAGCTTCCCGTATTCACATTCCCCGCCTGCAAACACACAATCGTCCGCTCATCCAGCCGGGGCAGGGAATCAATCCGCATACGCCCCTGCCCATCCACCGGAACCCGCACCACCCGCCGGCGTCCCATCCCGAGCATCCCCAGAGCCTTGATCACAGAGCTGTGAACCTCGTCGCCCACCACCACCGTAATCGGCGGAGCGCCAAACAACCCATCCGCCTCCACATCCCATCCAGCCCGCTCCAACAGCGCATGGCGGGCCGCGGCCAGGCCGCAAAAGTTTGCCATTGTCGCGCCCGTCACCACGGCGCCGCCCGTTCCCTCCGGCAAACCCAGCAACTCCGCCACCCAGCGCACGGCCGTCGCCTCCAGAATTGCGGCCGTCGGGGTCTGCGCCTGCATCCCCGCATTCTGGTTCCATGCATTCGCCAGCACCCCCGCTCCCAGCGCCGCCGGAACCATCCCCCCAACCACGAAGCCAAAGTACCGCCCACCGCTGCTGGCTACCGTCCCTGGCGACCCCACACGGTGCAGCATCTCCACCACCGCGGCAGCGTCGGTCGAGCCTTCCGGCACGGCCCCACACAACTCCGCCAGCGCATCCACCGCTGCGGTTGCAGGCGCAACCCCGCGCTCATCCACTCCGGCCAGGTACTCAGCGGCATACCCCGCCGCCCGGGCCACGACATCGGCCCGCACTGTGGCAATCGCCTCAGCCGTATGAGCCGTTTTAGGAGAATTCTCAGCAGAAATGTCAGGGGAAGTTTTTTGAATATCCATCCGCGCAGTCTACCAAAGCCGGTGGTCCGGTCAAGCTTTCCAAGCTAGGGCCTGTTCACACTCCCTGAGTGGATGGCGTTGCGAGCGTGAATCGGGCCAAGCAATTCTGAGCACACAGGGCCGAGCCCGAGGACTGTGGCGACCCCACCGCTGAGGGCGAGAACGAAGTATGGCCCGATTTGCGCCGCAA